>Ga0209570_1000002_pt1:922500-1162500 | contig 1366306 bp, 1116 predicted proteins | sample EBPBio172007_DNA_FD_185861 | JGI IMG/M metagenome (GOLD analysis project Ga0209570, IMG submission 185861) | Wastewater treatment Type I Accumulibacter community from EBPR Bioreactor in Madison, WI, USA - Reactor 1_9/17/2007_ DNA (SPAdes)... | ecosystem: Engineered >...
GAGACAAGACATGATGAATGGAATTCGGTCTGCAATGTCTCTTCCGGTGTACCGATGTTCTTCCAACATCATCAGGCAAAATTCAAATACGGTGTCCCACTCATATTCGAGCCATGCATTGTACTCCACCCCTTTGTCAAAATCAGCGGGTCGTTTGGTGCCGTACTCAGCATAGTTGGGCAAACCAAAATTTTCCATTTGTTCTGTAAAACAGGCACCGTTATGATTCCAGTAAAACTGCGTTCTTAATTCAGCATTTTTTTGCAGCCGCAGGTAAAAGTTAAGTTGTGGTTGCAGCATGTCCCAATCGCCACTTTTTATCATGGGATAGTAAACGAGACGTTGGTTTTGCGCTGTGTGTAAGCCGCCACCCCAGTTGCGAAAATCGGGTGTCAATGCCAGTTTGGAATCGGTAAAAACAGGATCGACGGTAAGCAAACCGCCATTGAATTTGGTAGGCCATTGCCCCTTGGCATTGCAGGCCAGCATGTAGCGAAACAACTGATAATTTCTACCTACCTGCCAGGCAATGCTGTCTTGCTGCAAGCTATCAATGTAAATAAAACTGCGTTGCCAAAAGGCTTTCCACCATTGCAGCGTTTTTGTTCGGGCCGATTTGTCTTGCAGTGACTGCTGCTGCAATGCAAGCAGGTTATTTTTCCAATCAGCTATGCTGGCTGTTTGCTCATTGTGCAAATACAACTGCAACGAAAATGAAGTGGCATTTGATTGGCTTTTCAGTTGCCATGCTTTATAATCTGTGTGGGCATAAGTGCCGGTATCGGTACCTGCAGGTACAAATTTTTTGCCGGTAAGCAATCCGCCAAAAGCCAGTTGTTTCAATGGATTGTAGAGCTGTGCTTTCACCGGCTGCATACCCTGCTGAGCCACGATGGTATCAAAAATGGTTTGGCTGCTGTTGTGGTGATAAAAAAACACCGCATTTGCTGCAAAGCCAATGCTATCCGCCTTGTACACATTGTTTTTGGGTGCCGCCCATTTCCACGAATTCCCGAAATTTTCTCTGGCTTTTACTATACGGTCTTGGTAACGCCAACTTTCGTAAGCCGCTGTTACGGCTATCTTCCTGTTGCTTTTTACATCAACATGTGCCACGGGTCGAAATACATCTGCCCAAATGTTGACGGTTGCTTTCACCCCATTGTTTTCGCCCGTTACAGACACGTAGCCTTCCTGCAAATGCAACTGTTGAGTAAACGATTTTCCTGTAAAAGGATTTGGAGATAATTGAATGCGCAAACGGCCAGATTTCATGAGTGTATTGTGCTCATCAAAATTGCCGCTACGTGCTACATAGATCAATACATCGCCATTTTCCACCCACACATTCATGCCAATGTCGCCGGCACCACAAGGCATAGATGCACCAGCGTTATCACTGGGCGAATGCCAGATAACATTGTATGCATGCATGGATGGCTGTGCTTGCGACCACAGCATCCAGCAACACAATAACAAGCTTAGTACACCTCTCATTGAACAACTAATTTCACCGCTCCTGTTAAGCCAGCCGTTTGCAATGGTTTGCCTTGCAATCGAAACGGTGCGGTGGTAAAGGTAAGACGTTGATGGGGCGGCAGTTGCGCATCTGCAATCAGGCGGTTGTGCCAAGTGTTGGTAACCTCGATTTCAATCAGGTTTGTACCTTCCTTCAGCACACCGCTAATGTCAAGTTGATACGGTGGCGTCCAGATGGTACCGCAGTCAATGCCATTCACTTTTACCGTGGCAATGTTGTACACCGATTCCAACTCCAGCCATGCCTGTTGAAAAGAAGCTTGCGGTTGCAGGTTTACCGTTTTGCTATACTTCACTGTACCGGAATAATAGCGTACTGCATCGTTTGCAACGGTTGTCCAGCTTTGTAACGCAGCCATGGGCAACGGTGCAGCCGGCCCCGCTTTGGCAGTATCAAATTGCAGCGTCCAATCCCGGCTGATATCGAAAGTTTCTGGTGCTTTGATGGTGGCTAAAACATCACTCTCGGGTGCTGCTTCTTTTTTACAAATAAAGAATACTGCTTGTGCTGCATCCAACATCACATCGACTACAATCCCCTCCTTACTGACGGTGTAGCGATAGTCATTAAAATATTTTCCGGTAACCGGATCAAGTGCTTCAACAGCAGGATAACCCGACCGTAATGTGAAGGAAGATCGAATAGAACGGTATGATTGATTGCTCACAAAGTAAATGTCTGCATCAGGAAGACGACGATGTGTCCAAGCCAGTTGGCCTTTCCCTTTTGTAACGTCCACATCTTTCTGCACTTGCATCAATGGCTCATTCTTTGTCCATGCACCGATGTGCAATTGTCCTTTATACCCGCCAGCTTCTATTACTGAAAATACTTTTCTCAGTTCAGCATTCTCATCTTTCATACCCCGGCCAATAACAGGCGATTGCTCCAATACAATGCGGGCACCTTGCTGTAGCAAACTCAGTATTTTTTTTGCCACAGGCACAGTCATCCACAAATGATTGGGATTGAGTGCATGCTGTGCCGGAAACACCAAAACCGAATAGCTGTTGCCGCCGGGTGTCACCACCTTGTTACCCACTACAGTCATTTGCATCAATACATCGGGGTTAAAAGAATCGTATGCATACCCATTCAGCGGATCTATCCAATTTTCGGGGTCGGCCATGTTCGCAGAATGACTGACACCATCGGGTATGCTGCGCAATGGCTGACCGATATTCGCCAACCGCTGTTGCTCGGCCTGCAACTTTTCAGCCGTCATCAAACCCGGCAGCACATTCACCAACCTGTCTGGCAGTAAGGCCCTGCGTGGCAATGCATCACTGGTAAAAACGGCGATGTCTGTTACCGGTTTGCCCAGCTGCAACAACGCCTGACAACGGCTCAGGTATTCCATCCATGCCTTGCTTTGTTGAAACCAGGTTTGATCTCGTTGAAAATACAAACCCACCCCATCGAGGGTCATGCCCGGCTGTTTGTTCACCCAAGGATTGTGTGCAAACACATGAAACACCAGTTTATTAATACCCAATGCAAACTGCCTGTCGCCAAGGGCTTTCAGCTTACCGGGATGTTCTGTCCAATCCATGCGAACCGTTGTAAAAGATTCGGCCTGCACTATGTTTTTTCCATACATGTGTGCTGCACTAATAGCATCACGCATGTCGTTGGGTTTATCATGCGTAGGACTGTTGTGCCAAAATTCACCCATGGGCAAATCGGCGTACTTAAAATGCGTTAGTCCGTCACTCATCATAGTTGGCGCAATGGCTTCTGCACTCAGCAAACATCCTTTTGCTTTTGCAGCAGCTTTTACCTGCGTGTAAAAAACATCGTTTACCAAATCGGCAATGGTTTGTCTTACATCATGCAATACTTTCTCCGATTTTTCTGCACTATTCACTGGCACACCTGTCATGCACAGCAGCCAGGGTGTGATATCATACCCACGACGTTGTTGAAACGCAGCAGCAAAATTGGCCGACCAGTTTTGACTACCAGCCTCCCAACTATCTACGTGCAACACTTTCAACACCTGCTTTGCCAGCACCGCATTTGTTTTGCTGTAAAACTGACCGAACCAGCTGTTGAGTTGCAACTGCACAGCTGCAGGATTAAACTTGTCGCACTCCAACCCCAAACCTGCACCACCCGTGTAGTTGGTGTGCCCTTGCGAAGTATGACCAATGCGAACAATCATCCAATTGCCCGCAGGCACTTTCCATTGCAAACGACCCTGCTTATCCAGTTTTCCGGTGAGGTTGATGATGCGTTCTTTGGGCACCGCATCTGATACTGTAACAGCACCATCGTAAGTAGCATCAGCCATGCGCCACACCGAACCATTCTTCGATTCGTACTGATGAATTTTTGGCTGATTGCTCAGGTAAATGCCTTTTACTTTCAAAGAAGGTTTCCACTTTGCCGCATCCAAATCTTCTGCACCGGGCAATGAGCCATCTTTATTGTACACAAATCTGAAATGCGTGGCAGTAGTAGCCGGTATGGCATAGGTAAAATTTTCATCTGCATCTTGCCAGCCATGCCGTGGTGCTTGCAACTGAGCAATATCTGTAAAAGTAATGCCATCGTTGCTGCTTTGCATTTTCAACCGCAACGCCTGATAGGTATTGCCACCCGTTTTTATTTCCAAAGAACGGATGGTTACGGAAGTGTCGTAGCTGTATTGAATCCAACACACAGTATCGCTGCGAAAGGTTTGCTGATTGTTGGGCTCACTCAAAAATGATGCATCAGCAGCATTGCTGGTAGAAACAATGGGGTGTAGCAACATCTCATCGGGCACAGCTTTCAGCGGGTAAGCAAGTATGGCTACCTCTTTGTAAAAACCTTTGTACGAAGCAGGCTGCTGCAGTTGAATGTTCGTAGCGCCTTGCTGAACCACCGTATTACTCCACACCAGTTTTTGCATGCTCAGTTCGGGTGTAATCCACGGGCCGCCAGCCAATGCAAAACCATCACTCACATGAACGCCCAGTTGAAGGTTGAGGCGCTTCGCTTCTTGCATGGCAAACTGTACCAGTTGCCACCATTCAGCACTCAGTTGCCGGGCAGTGGGGCTAAACGGAATGTTGGCACTTGTGTCTTTGATGGGCATAAGGTAAGCACCGGCAATCCCTACTGATTTCATGGCTTCCAAATCAGCCGTAATGCCCTCTTTGGACACAGCAGCATGCATCCAATACCAGAACACCCATGGCTTTGCTTGCTGGCCGGGATGTTGGAATGAATGCTGAATAACATCGTTGATTTTCGTTTTTGGCTGTGCCGCTAATTGCAGACTCCACAATAGTAGCCAAGCCATACACATCCACAATTTCTCCAGCCTTATCAGCACTGCTTTCATCATCCGCAAATTTGCTTATTTAAATGTAAGCGTTGATGCACCTTTATCTACCGACGTAGCCACAGCTATACCCCTGTTGTCATTTTTATCGACGGCGCAATAAAAGTGATACGCCACTCCCTTCCATTTTACAACAAAACTTTTGTGTGCATACTTCGCATCATAGGGTTCGGAAGATGCAATGAGATCATCCCCTGTCCAATCTGTCCAATTCACTAAATCGTAACTGCAGGCAAAACGGTTGAAGGTTTCATTTTTTCTGGCTTCCCAAAAAGCCCCGAAATAAAACATCACCCACAGGTCATTTATTTTTTGAATCACCGCATCGCCGGTAATGCCCACACCATGTTCCATTACAGGATGGGGAAGGTAGCGTTTCCAATTCACCATATCATCACTCACGGCCATACCAATGCGTTCAAACCAGCGCCACTTGGGTTTGTTACCACTGCTGTCGCCGTTGGCATTGTAATACATCACAAACTCACTGCCGAGTGTTGTATGCTTATCTCTGATGATGGTGCTTTTGTACAGCTTCCTGTTTTCCCACCAACGTACACCCGCATCTGTATTACTCAAAACGGGCTGCGTCAACCTATTCCATTCATGTGGCTTGGTTGGGTTTGCGGAAGTATTTGCAATACCAATGGCCAACGGGCCGGCTTCGTAACCAAGGTCTTTACCGCCGATGTAACTCATCCAGTATTTGCGTTGGTATTTTTCCAGTTTGTAATTGCCGCCCCATTGGGTGTTTTGCAATGCAATGTATCCTGCTTTCTGGTTACTGTCCCACCCGATAGTTTTCGGGTCAGTGGTATCAGAAAAGCTCATGAGCTTGCCGAGTGTTGTCCACTGTAATAAGTCTTTGCTTTTAGCCAGCCAAGTTTCATAACCACGACCATCAAATTGAATGTAAGTCATGTACCAGGCATTGCCCTTTCGGAAAACGGATGGGCAATCGATTTTCTTCGTCTCATTTTCAGGAGTTACAACAAGACCATATTTGAACGGCGTCTTTACTTCCTCATATACTTTCTGCATCACATCCTGCGGTACTTGCGCATGAACTACAAAGGCACTAAACACACTAAGCAACACGAATAGCAGCTTTGTGCAACTTCCCTCCTTTGTGCCTTCGTGGTTCATCCTTTTATTGAATTTCTCTTGCTCTCTCACCAGCTGATTTCTTTTTTGCGTTGAACGGAACTATGTAAAAACTGTATTGATAATCGTTCGGCTTTATTTGATATTGCTCCAACGGTGCAGCCACATCGCTCCAGCTATCGTTGCCGCCCACGCCCATTTGCATCAAATCTACATTCATCGTAATATAACCTGCAGGCTTTAACTCATGGGTATGTTTGGCTGTGGTTAAGTTGGCAACGCTATAAGGCCATACACTCATGCTCAGCAAACTATCCGCCACAATCAGCAATCCATTCTGCGCATTTCGCTGCTGTGCAAAAAACCAGCGAACATCTGTACGGTTGCTGTTTTCTTGCGGCACCACGTAGGGCTGCAAAAAAGCAGACAACGATTGCTGATACACTGCCACAATCGTTCCATATCTTCTGTCGATGTAATTTTCCATTGGGCCACGACCCCAATATTGCAATTGTTGCAACGAAGAATCGATGCCCATATGCAACCCTACTTTGGGCATGTTGGGCAAACCATGCTTTACCTGCAAACTGTAATGCACCTGCACTACTCCATCTGCAAAAACTACATAACGAAGTTGCACCTGTGCACTATCGTTTATCAATGAGAAACCACAACGAACTGTAACTGTGTTATCCGCATCTTGCTCCAACTTCATGCCGGTAGATTGTAGTGTATACTCATACCAGGGTTTTAACTTGCGGTGAGGCTTCCAACCACGACGGTCGTTATCAGTAAGCGGTCGTTTGAAATTGGGCAACAGCGGCTGCTTGATGTACGACTGCCCGCCATGTACCAGCGATGACAATGTACCCTGATGTGCATCAAAATACAACTCCGTGCCACCGGCTTTCACCGTGATACCAGATGCATTTTGCTTTACCTGTATGCCAGTTTTACTATTGGCCACGTATGGTTTTCCTGATGACCCAGACTGCAGCAACAATTGAGATGACGCCACTTCATGGCCAGCATTCGCCCAAGTTGTTTGCTGCTGCAATACAAAAGCGATATTGACATGATACGCTGCATGTAGATCCAACTTTGGTAACCATTGCGCAATGGGAAAATTGGCCGTAGTACCCGGTGCAATATCTATACCGCCAATTTGCTTTGATAAAACAGGTAAGCCATTTTGCAACACTTGCAGTGTAGCTGTGTAAGTATTTGCATTCAGCACCTGACTGTTATTGATGATGCGAAGCTGCTGTTGTTTGGCATCCGCCCATTCCACATCAATGGGTTGAAAAATGCGTTTGCATTCGTACATAGCCTGCTTAGGAGTACCATCTGCATCTACAATGCCTTTAATGGTAAAATTGTCGAAATACTTTTCGCCGTAATCACCACCGTAAGCATAGTATTTTACTCCTGCTGAATCAGTTTTCTCTAAGCCTTGGTCTTTAAACTCCCAAATGCAACCACCAATCACTCTCGGCAAGCTTCGCCACTGATCCCAAAAGTCTTTGAGGTTACCTGCACTGTTGCCCATGGCATGTGCATACTCACAAAAGAAGATGGGCCGATGATCGCCGTTGTTTTGATTGACCAACAATGGCGCTGTATAATCAGACGGATACATACGGCTCACCACATCCACATAATATTGGTCGAGTGGGTTTTGTATGCGGTGCGAATGATCGTTTGATTTGAGATAGCGGACATCACTTGGATCGATATAACCTACAGCTTTGGGTGAACCCATGGCCGGTTCATAGTGCAAAGGCCGTGACATATCAAAGTCTTTTATCCAACCTGCCATAGCAGCATGATTAGGTCCGCTGCCAGCTTCATTACCAAGGCTCCACATGATAATGGAAGGATGATTTTTATCCCGCAAAGCCATGCGGCTCACCCGCTCTATGTAAGCGGCCGTCCATGCGGGGTCATGGTCCAGCTTGCCACCCAAACCATGTGTTTCATGGTTGGCTTCATCAATCACCATGATACCCATTTCATCACACAAATCAAGCAGATAAGGATCGGATGGATAATGGCTCAACCGCACACAATTAAAATTGAATTGCTTCATGGTACGGATGTCTTGCAAAATATCTGCTCTCGACAACGCTTTCCCTTTTACGGGATGATGATCGGGCCGGTTGACACCATAGAGATACGTGAGTTTGCCATTGATCAACAACTTGCTGTCGTGTTGCCGAAACTCAACAGACCGAAACCCAAGTTTACAGGTTTTTACCTCCAACACATTGCCCGTACTGTCTTCGAGGCTCAACAATAGTTTGTATAAATAGGGCGATTCGGGGCTCCACTTTTTTGGTGCAGCAATGGTTGTTTCCAGCAAACCAAATTTCACCCGGTCTAACCGTGGATGAATTTCATTGATGATATCGTCCACAGATTTCTGCAATGGAGCAGACAATACCGGTTGATTATCGGCCGTGTACAATTGTGCTTTTAGCACATAGCCGGGCATGTTGGCACCTGTCAGGTTTTCCATGCGTGGCCTGATGCTCAGAATAGCATCCTGATAATTGGAGTCGAGTGTGGTTTGGTAAAAGAAATCAGCAATGCGCAACCGTGGTTCTGCATGCAAATACACTTCGCGGTGAATGCCACTCAATCGCCATTGATCCTGATCTTCCAGAAAACTTCCATCGCTCCAGCGAATTACCCAAACGGAAATGATGTTTTCTCCAGCCTGCAAATACGGCGTAATGTTGAACTCACTCGGCAAAAAACTATCTTCTGCATAGCCACAAAACTTTCCGTTGATCCACAGTTTGTAAGCAGAACTGACGCCGCCGAAATGCAAGGTAATGTTCATGTCCTTCCAATTTTCGGGCAGCACAAAGCTGCGCTGGTAACAACCTACCCCATTGTAATCTTTTGGCACATACGGAGGATTGACCGGCCGAAATGGATACACAGCACTTTTGTAAATGGGTTTGTCGTAGCCATGCATTTCCCAATTGGCCGGCACCGGTATCTTGTTCCAGCCCTGCACTTTTTGTTTGTAAAAGTCAGCTGGCTCATCGCCGGGCTTCAAGGCAAATGCAAAATCCCATTCTCCATTCAGCGACAGGTAGCGGCCGCTCTTTTCCCGCTGCCCCTGCAAGGCATCGGCTGTGTTGGCAAATGAATATGCCGTAGCCCTCGAAGCCTCTCTGTTGATGCCGCTCACCAAAGGATCTTCGTACGGTTGGCGGTTGTAAATGGAAGGAGCAACCGGCACCGCAGCAGGCGTTTTATCAACCAGCTGTGCTTGTACATGCACGGTGCATACGAGTGAAAAAAGAACCGCAAATATTGAACAGAATTGTTTGTACATGTTGGTTTGTATTGCTCAGTATTGAACAGAAACTTGAAGTGTGCGACGCAACGCAGATGCCAACTGCACGGCTGCTGACATCCACATTGTATTACGCTATAGCAGTCAAATGCTCATCCTTAAAAGTGAAGCCCCAACCCGGGCGGTTGTGCGGCAATGCAAATCCGTTGTGAAACTGAATGGGATGATCTATCAACGGATCTATCCAATCGAATGACTCCACACCGGCGCCATTGGCAATGGTGCTGAGCAAGGGCACATCATAATCTTTGTAGTAGTGCGGCAATACAGGCACGTTATACGCAGCTGCTAAAGCCGCACTGTTGCGCCAGGCTTCTACGCCGCCAAGCCGCAATATATCGGGCTGCCAAATGTCGAGGGCATTGCGTTTTAGTAATTCCCGCAGCGGCACGGTGCTGTATTCTCTTTCGCCCATGGCAAGAGAAATGCCCGCCTGATGACGCAGTATGCTATAGCCTTCATAGTCGGTATGGTCAATGGGTTCTTCAAACCATTGAATACCGATGTTGCGGGCAGCACGGGCCAGCGCCAATGCATTGGGTACATTCATGCCCTGGTTGGCATCCATCATGATATTGATGTGTGGCCCCACCGCTTCACGAACCAACTGCAATCTTTCAAGGTCTTCCCGCCAATCGGGTTTGCCTACTTTAATTTTTACAGCACCAAAACCACGGGCAGCATAGCCTTTCACTTCATCCAACAATTCGGCTTCGGTGTAACTTATCCAACCACCGCTACCGTACGCTGGTATTTTTTGTGCCGAATGGCCCAACACTTTCCAAATGGGTTGCTTGAGTATTTTGCACCACGCATCCCACATGGCCATGTTGTAAGCCGCCTGTGCCCAACGGTTGATGCCTTCGTGCCCAAAGTATTCGTTGGCATGATTCAACTTCATAAATACCTTTACGGTAGCGCAAACCTCTTCACCGATTAACAATGGTCCCTGATCTTTCAGCGCACCAATAATGGCTTGCGAACTGTATTGAAAACTCAACAGGTAGGCTTCGCCCGTGTGACCGCTTTGGGTATGCAATCGCAGCACCACAAATGAGATTTCGGAAAGCGTATGCGTAGCATCGGCAATGGGCTTTTGTAATGGCGCAGTTGCCGTAAAGATTTCGAATTGTTTGATGGTCATTTTACTTAATTAATCTTTCGCGGTTAACGAACAACAGGCATCCATACAGTCATATCAGTTTTGCCACGGTTGGCCCAGGCATAATATGGAATGAGTGTAACGGCTGCAGCTTTCAGCTGATTATTCAATGGCTGATACAGTGCATTGCTCCAGGTTTGTGGCGCTTTCACTTTGGCCGTAGTGGTAAGGGCTGTAACCGTGCTGCCCGCAATGGCCAATGGCTTTGTTTGCCATACAGCACTGGCCGGAATGGCCACATCAAAAATGTTGTGCTGTGGCAAATCGGCAGACTCCAGACAGTATACGATGGGGCCACGTTTTACTGTAACCTGACCACGGGTTTCCTCCACCAGTGGATTGCTTTCCAGCAATGTCACCGGCATATCCAACCGCAATTCAATCTTGTCTCCTTTTTGCCAGCTGGACTTTACACCAATGTAACCATTCGAACGGTCTACTACATTGTGTGGCACTTTCCCATTTACAAGCAACGTGTATTTGTTGCACCAACCGGGTATGCGAAAGAAAATGACTGCAGATTTTGATAATGACTGTTTGATTTGGATAGCAATATTTCCCTGCCATGGATAGTTGGTTTGTTGCTCCAAAATCATTTGTTGCCCATCTTGTAAAGTGGTAGACAACTGACTGCCTCCATACATGTTGATGTACAAACCCTTTTTTCCAATGCTGTACATATAACTGTTTATCTCGGCAATGGTACGTACCACATTTGGCGGACAGCAGTTGGATTTGCTGATGTATGGAATGCGGCCACCTTCCCAACGCATGTGATACGGAAAGCGATCGGATGCTGCCAACGGATTGGTATAAAAATAGTTGCCGCCATCCAGGCTTACGCCACTCAACACACTGTTGTACAAAGCCAGTTCAACAATGTCTGTATACTTCGATTCTCCCGTGAGCAAAAACATGCGCCAGTTCCACAATACATTGCCAATGTTGGCACAGGTTTCATTGTGTGCGGTGAGGTTGGGCAGTTGAAAATCACGGCCATAAGATTGATGCACTTTCTGAACCGTATCAGGTTTGTACGAAGTACCATCCACACTTACGCCATCATACAAAGCACCACAGCCACCTGTTACATACATTTTGCTGAGGATAACATTATTCCACAACCGGTGAAGTGTGGTGAGCAAACTGGCATCGCCTGTTTCGGCATACACATCGGCTACACCTGCCAGCAAATAATTGGCACGTACTGCATGGCCGGCAATCTTTTGCATATCGCGGAATGGTGCCCGGTCGCTGTTATCATCCGTGCCTTCTACAGTACCCCGAATGTTGATAAGGTGCACCACCAAATCGAGGTATTTTTTTTGCTGTGTGGTACGATACAATTCTGTCAACCCCATGTAATGCGAAGGGCAAATAGCATTGCGTGCCTGCTCTGGTGTAGCAGTTTTGTAAAAGCCAATTAAAAAATCTGCTGCTTTGCTGGCGATGTTGAGCAAGGTTGTTTTACCTGTTGCTCGATAATGCACACAGGCCGCCGTCATTAAATGACCAAAGTTGTACGCTTCGAAACTCAACTGGTCATCAAACATTTTTTCGCTGCCCGTTTTGCGCTGTTCAATAATGTTTTTGGTATAGATGTAGCCATCGGCTTTTTGTGCTTTGCCAATAACGGCAATGGCTTCATCCATCCATGCTTCGAGCTTTGCATCTTTTGTGCTGGCATACATGGCAGCCACTGCTTCCAGTGTTTTATAAAAATCGCCATCATGAAAAGATGGGCCACGAAAGCGGCCGGTATCTAAACCCGCTGCTACTCGAAAATTCTGAAACGAATAGCACATATTTTTGCTCGTGTATGTTTGCCAGAGTTGTGGCAACATAGCATCGCGGCAAACAGCAAAGCGTTCTGCCCAAAAACCTTTGGTCCATTGCACATCGCTTATGCCTACACTGTTAAGTGCCGCCTTTGGACTATTGCCAGTACTCACCAATCCGTTTTGTGCCAGTAGCGACAGCGGCAACAATAACACAGCGAAGAACAATTTGTGTACGGGTTTCATGATTAATCAGCTTTGTATTGAATGATGTATGCTACACCGGGTTGAATGGCCATTTCATAAAGGCCATTGCCTTTTGACAATGGCACAATGTCCCGTCCTTCCGGAAGTATGCTGCTTTTCAATCTCAGCAATCCCATTCCTGCAGGAGCCTTTACCTCTACAGTTGTGTTGGTCACTTTCAATTCTATTTCACCCTGTGGTGTTGGTACTTTACCCTGCATCCATTCGAGGCCACCAAGGTTTGGTTCTACTACATATTTTTCATACCCCGGTGCAGTTGGTTTTACACCGAGATAATATTTGCCCAACAGGTACAACGGGCTTGCGCCCCATGCATGGCATAAACTCTTACCGAACTTCCGGCCATACATGGCGTAATGTTCTGCTCCTTGTTTGGCAGGGTTGTATTCTTCCCAGAAACTTGTTGCGCCAAGCTTCAACATGCCTCCCCAGTAATCTTTCATTTCCTCCAATACATAATTCTGTTCGCCCAATGCACACAATGCTTCCAGTTCGTAGAAACGCATGTAAGGTGTAGTGATCTTCTGAATATCGTCGTTCAGTAACACAGATGCTTTCACCTGTTGTTTTTGTTCCTCGTTAAAATAATCGAAGAAGATGGAGAACATGTTTGCATAGCGTGTTACATTTTCTGTTTGCTGGCCATCCACACGACTGTGCACCAGTGCCTGCTTTGTATCGTTCCAGTAAATGCTGAATAATTTGTATCGCATATCAGCTGCTAATGAGTTGTATTGCGCTTCGGCATCTTTATCATCAGCAATGTTTGCACACAGCGCCATTGTTTCGAGACTGCGTGCCAGCAACAACTGTTCAAAACTTACTTCGCCTTTTTTGCTAAGTCCTTCAGCCCAATCAATAAATATCCAATCACCGGTCATCCATTCCATCAATCCATCTTTATTACGCCGGGCCAGCACATAATCCATCAGCGTTTTCATGCAATCATAGTTCTGTGCAATAAATTTTTTATCACCGGTGTAGAGATAGTAATCATAAATGCCGAGGAACCAGTAAAAGGTATAATCCATAATGGTGTTGATGTGCCCCGTTACCGGATCTTTACCACGCAATGCATAGGTTGTACGTTTGACTGTTTCATTATCGAAGTAGAGATAATAATTCATGAGATAGCTTTGGTAAGCATCACCACTCCAGATCCAGCGGTCCCGTTTGATACCATCAATGAAAAATTCTCTTGTATTTAATTCAAACGTGTATTTCGAAACATCGTAAATGCGATTGATCTCTTCATCGTTACAGGTAAAACTGCCACGTTCTTTTACATCAGCATATTCGTACAGCATCGAAACGGAATCGAGTATTACGCCTTCATCGTATTGCACATTTACAAAACGATAAGCTTTCGAAAGTTTCATAATCTCATCTTTCTTCTCCGTGTTATTTACATCTACCCTATCCAGCGTTTCGCAATGTTCAGTTGATAAAGCTTCTTCTTCTGATTCGCCATAATAAACAGAAAGCTTGCCTTTGCCTTTTAATTCGTGCAGTTTGACGAAACCAAAAGTTTCCTTACCAAAATCAACAAGCATGGAATTATTTCCTTTTGTTGTTGATACTGGTGATTGTTCTCTTGTCGGCAGCATATACTGCGAAGGCAATTGCTCAGGTGAATTAAAATTCGAACTTCCTGCATTTACCCATTTGGTAGCGGAGATGTCGGATGCTTTTCCTGTTTCATCGATCCATTCTTTGTCTTCGAATGTCACCAACCATGAAGCATCCGATACAATTGTTTTTCCTTTTACATAGATAGCAGACACGTTGGCCTGGTTAAATACTTTAATGTTGATCTTGTGTTTACCAGCCGGTACAACAATTTGTTTCGGACTACCTTCAAATGCTTTCCCATCAAGCTTTACATTGTATTCACCTTCTACATAAATGTCAACGGTCTCTTCGTCTGGTACATCAAACACTTTATGAAAATCCATGAGCACATAATGGCTATCTATTTTCCAGAATACAGGAAAAAATGTACCACGTTCGGTGCGACGGTTTTGCATTTTATTGGCCAGTACAATTTCGAAATCGCCGGGATACCATATCCAGGTTGGTGTTGAAATTGTATTTGATAAATCTGAGTTATTCATTTGCTTCACGTTAATTGCTTCGGATATTTAGATACTGACTTCATCATCTAAATATCCTCTCCATATCTTTCTTTGGAAATTTGTTGTAATGATTTGCCTTGGGTTTTGGGTGTCCAGATGGCTCCTACAATCAATGCAAAAATGAGCAGCCCAATCATAATGTAGGCTGCGGTAGAAAATCCTTCGCCATTCTCACCATAAATATTTACAAAACCAAAACCCCATACTGCTGCAATACTTCTCACTGCAAAAAACATAATGCCCTGCGCAGCGGCCCGATATTTTGCAGGAAAAAGTTCAGAAGCCCAAAGTGCATAAAATGCCTGTACGCTTATGCCTGCATGTATACCCCAGAGCATGGTGAACGTCCATAGCGCAACATGATTTTTTATGCCGATGAAAATAAGAATGCACCAGGCCACTATTCCAATTGATGTACCGAAAACATACAACCAGCGGTGATTCACTTTATCAACCAACATGGCAAAACCAAAATAGGTAATGGCTATAATGACAATCCATTGTACTGCCGTAATCATGTTGGCCTCACCGTTTGAAAGACCGCCTGCGGTTTCATAAATATGTTGCTGAAAGAAGCCCATCACCGAAGCCACCATATTCCAGCTGATATAAATACCAGCAAGGAAAAGCATGGTGCGGATATTCACTTTGTTGGTAAACAGTGTACCAAACGATGCGAAAACGCCGGGTTGCTTTTCGTTGGTTTGCATTTTTTTTGCTTCTTCCCAATCTTTCGATTCATTGAGTTTTCGTTGCAATGTCCATGCGATAAAAGCAACCACTAACAAAGATCCAAAAATGATACGGCTGCTGAATACATTGATGGCTTCAACACTTGCATCGTTACCAATAAAAAGTGTTGCAATTTTTTGCACGTAATCAAATAAAACACCGGCCGAAGCATCAGCGTTGCCGGGAGCAAGGAGCATGCCCAGCAATAAAATAATCATGGGACCGACACCCCATGCAAACTGTGAAATACCCATATTCTTTCCACGATTACCCACTTCTGAATTTTCGGAGATATATGTCCATGATGCTGGAACACCCACGCCCACTGAAATACCTGTGATAAGAAAACCGGCCAACAGCATGGGAAAATTAACAGTGAACATAATAATGGCAATCCCCAGCATATACACCAACATGTTGTATGTATAAATGGTTTTGCGTCCGTATTTATCTGCCAGGAAGCCACCGAAAATAGCGCCAATAGCCGCACCAAAAGCGTTGGCACTAAGTGCATTCAGCCAACCGAGATGCCCTTCATTAAGTCCAAGGTAATTTTGCCAAAGCGTCAACCCGCTTGCACCTGCAACAATTGCTCCTGCATCCAGGTAATTAGTTAGCGATACAGCAATCGTACTTTTTAAACTTCCTTTTTTATGTTCCATATTTAGTGTCCGTTGAAGATGATGTAGAGGGTTAGTATCACAAGACCTAATAATGCAAATAGCATTTTTACCTGCTTATCTGTTTTTGGCAATGGCGCTGTTTCGATTGTGGCCGTTACTTTGTTTTTATCGAGCAAGGATATAAGTATGGCTGCAACAAATAAGATAGCGAAGATGTAAAACGAGATGAGGAAATAATGCGGCCACCAGGTGTTGGCACCTGTTGCTGCATCGGGAGGCAGAATCCACAAGTTGAGCATTCCTACCAACAAACTGAATGCAGAACCTGCCGATAAAATTACATTCACAGCAAGCTTGGTGGTGCGTTTCCAGAACACACTCAACAAGAATGTAACTGCCAATGGCGGAGCCAAGTAGCCAAGTATGGATTGAAAAATATCGAACAAGGTTTTGCCTTGTATATTATCAAATGCTATCGCCATTAACACAGCCAGCACACAACCCGCAACAACAGTATAACGTCCTACTTTTATTTGTTGCTGCACAGTGGCCTGCGGATTCATGTTATTGACATAAATATCTTTTGTAAACACTGTGCTTAATGCATTCAAGGAGGAACCAATGGTTGCCACCAACACAGCGATCAACACACAAATCACCAACCCATTCAATCCTGAAGGAAAGAGATTTGTTACCATTGTCATGTAAGCCAACTTATCATCAGTTAAATCGGGGAACAATGCAAAACATAAAATGCCCGGCAAGATGAACATGGGCAATGCCAGTACTTTTAACCAGCCGATGAAGTTTACACCGAGCTGTCCCTGTTTTAAATTTTTTGCACCCAACACACTTTGCACCATACTCTGATCGGTACAGAAAAATGCAACGGCCGATACAGGATAACCCAATAACAATGCATGCCATGGATAACCGGGATCGGATGCCGGATGAATTAAATTCCAGAAGTGACTCGGTGTCTTATCGATCAATGCTGTTATGCCGCCAAGCTTTTGCAAACCGATAAACGTTAATGCCAATGATACAATGATTAGTAAGATCATTTGGAATACATTCACTATTGCAATGGCTTTCAACCCACCCATGTACGTAAACAAACCCGAGAATGCAACGAGTACAATGGTTGATTGCCACATGGGTATCCCTAATATCTGTCGCACTAAAATTCCTCCGCTGAATAAACCAAGGCTTAACCAACTGATCAAAATTTTCACCAACGCATAACCTGCTAAAATATCCTGTGTGCTTTTACCATAGCGCTTGCCCATGAACTCGGGCATGGTACTTACTTTGCTGGCGATGTAACGAGGTGCAAACACCATTGCCAGCAGCGTTAAAAACACAAACGCATACCATTCAAAATTTCCACCCACAATACCTGCGGAAAAACCAATGCTTGCAAATGCAAGTAATGATGAGGGGCCCACATTTGTTCCCCACATGTTGAAACCAATGTTGTACCAGTTGAGTGAATTGCTCGCCAAAAAAAGTGTTTCATCTTTTTTCTTGTTGCGGAAACTGGCGACATAACCAATGGCCAGCAATGCAACCAGGTAAATGGCTACAATGGCAAAGTCAAGCGTTGTGAGTTTATTGTAAATTTCGTTCATGACTTGTTTGAACCACAAAGACACAGGGAACACAAAGCAACACGAAGCTTTGCGTTACTTCGTGCCTTAGTGGCTTAATGGTTCAAGATTGTATTGTTTCAATATATCAGCGATCTTCACCGGCGCTCCTGTTTTCAAACTCTTATCCATTGCCTGCAACAATGCCACGGTTCCAATTCCTTCCTGCATGTTTGGATAAGCGGTAAAACCTTGTTCAATAGAATCAGCGAAGTATTCCAGGTAATTCTGGTACTCTCCTGCATGATGACTCTGTCCTTCGAAACGGAAATAATATTTCAATGTGCTGTCTCCCCAATGAATGATCTTTTCTTCACCAGTTTTATCAGTGATGGAATAACGCAGCTCATGATAATCGGCTTGCGATGCGCCTTGCGTACTACGTAATACGCAACTCATGCCACTGTCACGCTTTGTTGGTTGTGTTGGACTGGTATAAGTGCCGCTTACTCTCGCAATTCGACCATCGGTTGCTTTAAAGATGAAATGCATGGTATCTTCATTTTTTAACCCTGCTGCTTTTCCATTCGCACTGATCATACCATAACCCATCACTTCTTCGATGTTGGGTAAGTACCAACGGATAAAATCAACAGGGTGACTTAAACCTCCATACAACCATTTGAATGAATCTTCCAATGCCCATTTCTTTTCGAGAAACCAACGATGATCGGCATTGTAATGACTTTCGATTGTGATGAGTTCGCCGATCTCTCCTGCTTCAAAATCTTTCCGTTGACGTTTGTATGGTTCGAAGAAACGGGAGCTTTGTCCGACAAATACTTTCTTACCTGTTTGCTCTTGCAGTTCCAGTAATTCTTTTGCACGACTCAGATCATCAATGAATGGTTTGGTACACACCACATGTTTACCATGCAGCAATGCCTGTTTAATATGATCGGCATGCAGATGATCGGGAGTGTAAATGGCGATGATATCTATCTCTGCATCGTTAAGCAAATCTTCGTAGTTGGTTGTATAACTATTAAAATCAAATTCTTTGCAACGTTGTTTGCATAATTTTTCGTTACGGTCGCAAATAATTTTGAGATGTAGTTTTTTGCTTTGCAATGCTGCACTCATGGTACTGCGGCCTTCACCAACGCCTAAAATTCCAATTGTAAGCCCCCCCGCCCCTAAAGGGGTGCTATCAGCATCACTATTTTTTTCGTATTTCATCTATTTCAAAATAATTATTGTTAATCGTCACAAGGGTTTTGCCTTGCTCCCCTTTAGGGGTTGGGGGTTTGACTTAAAAACACCCACGTCTCCCCCGGCTTTGTTCCTTTAATTCCTTCCTGGTATTTTTTCATGATCGTATTCCAATCATTCACCCGTGGATTATTGGCTGTTGTTCTTGGATTCAACTTATCCAGGCTTTCACCTTTCGGAATGCTGATCACCAACATCAACTGTCGTCCGTTTCTGAACAACAACAACTGCTGAAAATCGGCATTGCAGAAACCTTTTGAAACTTCCGGCCATTTTTCAAACTGTGTGGCATGGTAACTGAGATATTCTTTCTGCAATTTTTCATCTGCCACCAGGTTTGCTGTAAGGATGATATGCTGCCATTCTTTCGCCACTGTTTTATCTGTGCAATGTTTTTTCTTGCTGTATTCGTAAAACATGTCGTGATACACGCTTACTTCTGCCTCAGGAAAATTGTTGGCGATACGTCCCTGCATTACGCCAATGTCCTGCACTTTATCGAAGATGACATAATGATTCTGCCAATGATAAATGGCATTGCTGTCCATATTATTCTTCGCCAGCAGTTCTTTCAGCTTGGGTAAGTTCAACTGCATCCCTTCTTTTACCACCAGTTCAATCACTTCGTTGTGTTCTTCGTTGATGAAACCAACCTTCGCCGTTTTATTGGCGGTTAAATAGTGAAAGCGCTTTTCCAGCCCCGCATTTTGCTTGACACTGTCATGCACCTGCGGACCATTATTGCTCCACACATTACCGGGACCGTTGTTATTCTGTAAATATTTCTGTGAGGGCGTCCAGTTATTTTTTACAGTGATATGCGAAGAGCCTTCATCCGTATAAATATAAAACCAGTGCGATGGCAAATGAGCAATGGGTGATTTATAAATACTGTCGATATAATTGTCTTCAATGATGGAATTCTGTTGTGCACTCAGTGTATAGATACCGGCACAATCATAATTCCATTTGCCGTAATGATGGATTTTGTTGGCAACGATTCGGTTGTCCTTCATTATATTCTGTGCAGGTGACCATCCCCAACCCAAACTGATACCGCTGTACGATACATTTTCAATTTCGTTATGACGAATGCTTGTTCTGCTCACAAAGCCGCAACCAATACCCACCGTGCCCCAATCTTCATTGGTAGCATTGGTGATGAAATTATTCTCAATGAAAATGATATCGCATTTCTCCCGTTCATTTTTCGGATCGAATGGCAAATGAATTTCTCTTCCTTCATCGCCATAATTACCGGCGAGGATAGCCGTGCCACCTATATCGCTGAACAGATTATTCTTCGTCATATTATCCTGCACGCCTTTTTTTAAATCAATACCCGTTGCCGCTAAATGCAGGAAAGAACAGTTTTTAATTCGTGTACGAATGGCATAACTCAATTCCACAGCAGCCGCTTGTCGGCCAATCCATGCCTGGTTATCCAAACCCGATTTCTCTTTTGTACCTGCAGGTTTTAACCGGTATGCTTCTGTCATATACAAACCAACCTGGTGCGGTACATGTCCTTGCAGTGAAGGTCGTAACCACCCTGTATGCTGAAAAGAAATACCATCGATCACCAGATTCTTCACCGGGTTATCAATCGTTCCTTCCACACGTATTAATGTCTCGGTAAATGGAGCAACTACTTTTGCTGTTGCTAAATTTTCATTGCTGCGTGGCCAGTAATAGATTTTTTTATTGCTGACATCTAAATACCATTCACCCGGTTCGTCTAAAAACTGAATCGCATTCGTTAAGTAAAAAGCAGAGTTACCGGTTTCTTTACTCAGCCATGGTGCAGGCCATGGATGTTCGTTTTGAATTTTACTTTCGGGTTGATGGAAAAACAGTTTCGTACTATCGCCCATCACCTGCAGTTTCTTGATGCGCAGGTTAGCAATCTCCCACCATTGATGAATGAACAATTCAAGTCCGTTTGCTTTATCAAGGTTTTGAAAAGCTAATGTAGGAATCACACAAGCTGCTTCAGCTTTGTTCCAGTTAAGAATACGGAGCATCTCATCACCGTTGGAAGATTTTGCCCGCACTGCTTTTACATCATTCACCCACAGTTGACGGAAATTAAAACTGTTGCCATTCACCTGCGGCACCTCGGCCACCCAAATTTTACTTTGATACTTTGTCTGCAAGCCTTTGACAGGAGCAGTAACTTTCTTCCAATCAATGATTTGTACTCCGCCGCTCAAAACAGGTTGTTCATTTTGTGCTGCTTCAATAAACGTGGCGCTTTCACGGGTGCCGCTATCTTCCGGTCTGATAACAATGGTTTCTAATACCTGGTAATTGCCGCCACGTAAAATGATATGAATGTCTTCTTTGTACGATGCATCATTCAACCGGCGCAAGTCTCTTGCTTTGCGCAGAGCCATGTTGAGTGTGGCAAAAGGTTTTTCTATAGAGCCGTCATTGCTGTCTGCGCCATTGGGGGCTACATAAATATTTACTGCCATTGCCGAAGACAAGGCACAGCAAAAAAACAGCAGGCTAATCAACAATCGTTTCATACCGGGTACTGCTACACTTTGCCTTGTTATCAGGCATGCTGCAGCCATTAAAAGTACCGGTATCAGCAAGCCCGGAAAATGTGACTATTTGCCAAAAAGATGGTCTATTTTACTGTTTTGCCAAGGGCTACAGTTGCGTCATACAGCCCTCTGGCAACCGCTGCCTGCACTATTTTACTCTTCTTGAAAAATGCGTTTGAGATAGGCAGTGTTGGCACCGTAATTATACTTTGTATCTGATGGCTTTTTAGCATCACGACTGCGTTCAATCACTAGCCAGCCGCTCCAGCCCATGGCATCCAGCGTTTGCTTTACCTGCTGCATGTTTATTTGCGGATCGTTTTCCAGCCACACACTGTCTTTGTTTGTAGCATGTATCATGCTGATGCGATCCTTACCCAATGTTTTCAATTCAGCAATCAGGTCGCGGCCTTCTTTGAGTGGCGAAGAAAAATTGAAATATATTTTAATGGCCGGAGAGCCAATTTCTTTCAGCAATTGCACTTCCTCTTTTGCACTCAAGGAAGTTTCGATGCCGATGATAACGCCTGCGGCTTCCGCCATTTTGCCGACTACTTTCAATCGGGCAATAACTGAATCACGAATGCCGGGATTTTTTTTGATATCGCATTGCACACCCAGTGGTAAAAACGCATGCTTCACTTGCATGAGTTGCATGGTGCGGATACAATCTTCAATGCTCCGAATGTACTCGGCCCGGCTGCAAAACGACTGCGCATAGTAGCCTGTCATGGCCAAACAAAACAGCTCTACTTTTCTTTCTTTCGCTGTTTGCAAAAACAACTGCCGCACACTGTCGTTCAACAATTGATTGTCGAAGGTGGGCCGGTTGCCCAAGCCACCCATATCTACTTCTACACCGTCTGCTTTCAAGTCGGCAGTGAGGGTAATGGCACCGAGTTTTTGGCGCTTCAGCAGCATCAAATCTATCAGGCCAATTTTATAGCGTTGGCTAGTTTTGGCTTTCTCTACTTCTGCTGCAAACAACTTTTCCAAATTATCAAAACCGTGTACTGCATGTGCAGGCAATCGTTCTCCTTTATCGCCAAACACATACATGTTTTGCTCTGGCTCTATGGTAATCGTTGACTCGTCAATTTCACCGGTTTTGTTTTGAATAGCGGGCAATTGCAATTGCAAATACTTCGCCATGAATTCGTATACCGCCTTGCGTTTGTTGATACCAAAATCATGTTTTTCATTGGACAAATGCACATTGCTCACCGCCGAAGGCTGGCTGCACATGGCATACATTTTTTGCAAATAAGGAAAGTCATGTTCCGGCATTTTATCTGTCCAGTCGCCACCATCGCTTACAATCAACTGTGGCCTTGGTGCAGCCATAGCAGCCAGTTCTACATTGTTGGTGCGGCCACCGCAACCGTGTATATCCATGCCGCTTTCGCATGGGCAGCCGCCATAGAAATACGACGACAACGATACCACTGGTGCAGATGCTTTAATGCGGTCATCGAGTGCCGTCATGAGCACAGTATGGCTGCCAGCACCAGAGCCGCCAGTCATGCCAACTCTGGCAGTATCGGCATCTTTTTGCGCCAGCAAATAATCGAGAATCCGAATGCTGCCCAATGCCTGAATGGTCATGCTCAAACTGCGGCGATGATCTTCGATATTGAATTGCAATAAAGACTCGCCCCATGCAAATAAATCGTAGCTAAATGCCATCGCTCCCATTTTGGCCAATGCTGCACAGCGATACTGACAATCGGGGCGGTAGCGTTGTTTTTCCCAATGCCCGTCGGGGTTGAGAATAACAGGAATTTTACCTTTGTATTTGGCTGGTTTGTACAACGAACCGTTGATCCACACACCCGGCAAAATTTCCAGCGCAATATTTTCTACCGTATACCCATCATACATTCTTTTGGGGGTAATAATAGGAGCACTGTTTGGCCTTGCAGGCAAATGTGTCAGTTGTAATGCTTCCCGTATACAAGGACGTAGTTCTGCCTTTCTTTTTTCCCATGCCTCGGGTGTATTGTATTGCGCAGCAATGCGGTCCATTTCGGCCCAGCCTTCTGCTACCGGCCAGCGGTAATATTCATATGCACTCAGCTTATACTGTTTCTCCTTTTCCTTCTTCACTTTCAGCTCCAGCGGCTTCAGCACATTATCCAATGTTACCTCTACATCTGGCCGGTATTTCCAATCGGCATAGGTCACCATTTTATTGGCCACCATGCTGTCTGCAAACTTGATAACAACGCCATATTTTTTCTGAATGTTTTGCAACACTTCTTTCAATGGACGGCTGTATTGCTGATCGGTGTTGAGTTGTGCTATCGATGATATCGAAACAAATATCAGCAGCAACAACAACGTGGTATGTACCCGAAAAACATTTTGTTTGGCAGCAATAAATTTCATGATGCGATTGCGTATTATTCTCAAAAAGATGTACCTAAAGTTAATCATCTGATGTGGTGGCGTCCGATTCGTGGGCACCCGGCCATTGCTTGTTCACTATTTCCTGCAGTGTCAGTTTGGATGGATCCACTACTACATGCTTGATTCTTTCTCTTCGCCATGTGTACACAATGTGCACCAATCCGTCTTTCGTTTGTATAACTGACGGGTACGAATACTGGCTGATGGGTGAATCTTCCAGTATCAATGCTGCATACCAGGTTTTACCATTGTTGGTAATGCTCACATTGAGTGGTGTGCGGGGCCCTTTCCCTTTTACCCAACTGTTGGTGGGCAGCAAGTGGTTGTACACCAACAACTGCCGGCCATCCTGCAGCGTTACGGCATCGGTGCCAGAGTTGTTGTTGGGCAATGGGCTGGCTTGCATGGGCGACCACGTTTTGCCGCCATCATGACTCCATGTTTCATTCAACGTGGTATTGCGGCTGCGGCAAAGCAATTGCAGCCGGCCATCTTTGTATTGCAAAATGCTGGGCTGAATGGCTTGTATAGGATTGGCATCATTCAGTGCTTCTGTTTTGATCCATGTTTTACCGTAATCACGGGTCATTTCTATGTGTGCTTTCCATCCGTTTTTTTCGGTGCTCGACGGGCACATCAATACCCCGTTTATCATTACGGGCTTGTTTTTGATGGGGCCCAAAAATCCTTCTGGCAAGGCTTCACGTTTGCTCCAGGTGTAGCCATGGTCTTTGCTGCGCATCAACCAACCAGTCCATCCTGCTACATTGGGGCCAATTTTGTAAAACAACAATAGCTCACCGTTATCAGCATAGTACAACACAGGATTGTACGTCGGATATCTTGTAGAATCATTGAGCACACCATCGGCAACCATGTTGGGTGTTGTCCATTGGCCATTGCGTAAATGACTGGTGTAAATGCACACATCTTTATTGCCTTCCTTGGTACCGCCAAACCATGCTGCTATCAGTCCTGATGGTGTTTCAGCAATAGTAGCTGCATGGCTTTCTGGAAAAGAAGCTCTCTCGAAGATGAATTCATCTTTTACAATGCCCTGTTTGAAAGGTTTGTTGCGTACAAAATGATAGGTGCCCGATGGAATGTTAATTTGCAGCATGTCTTTTTCCAGCTTACCAATGCTCATGTAATTGTAGGCCGTCAGTGGCTTGCCGTTTTCCGTAATTTCTTCTACTGCTGTTGCAGGTATGTACACTTGGGCGCTACTGTTGGCAGGAATAGTGATATGCCATTCAAACTTTGACTCAGTGTTTTTCCAATGGCTGGCAATGCTACCATGCATGCTTTCATAGGCCGCCTTCACTTCTTGCAGGCCTGCGGGTATGGTAGGTTTCATAATTACTTTTTTGAAACCTACTTCAGATTTATGACTGCGAATGCCAGCGAGGTTTTCATAAAACCAGGTGATCAAATCGCCCAGCAACATCACGTGGTTTTGACTGTTCATGCCGGGGTCGGCCGTGTTGCCATTCCACAATTCCCAAATGGTAGTGGCACCATTGGCCGCCATATAGCCCCAACTCGGATAAGTGTTGTTGGACGCAATGGTATACGCCAGTTCGGGATAGCCATACTCGGTAAGGCCACGCATCAACCATTGCGAACCAATGAGCCCGGTGCTGATGTGATCGTGGTTTTCGACATGCACTTTGTGCCTTATTTTTTCGAAAACTGCACTGCGTAATGAATCGGGACATATACCGAAGTACAAAGGCAGCAGGTTGGCAGTAACAGTATTGTTGCTGTATTGCTTGAGTGCAGGCCGGTAAAACTTTTCCTGAAATGCAATACGAATGCTGTCACTCAGCTTACCGAAGTAAGCAGCATCTTCAGGCAGTTGCTGCATGCCAGCAAAACGCTGCATGTACGAGAGCAATTTGTAATAGTATGCTGTAGCTATCAACTGGCCATCGGTTTGGCGACTGCTGTCTTTGGAGTGAATCAAATGCAAGGCTTCGGGAGGCACACACCAGTCGCCATATTTGTCTTTCGTCATGATGTATTGCTTCATGAATTTTTCTTTCATGTACATCATCCACTTTTTCATGCTGGCATAATGCTTCCGAATCGGCATGTCATCGCCATACTGATTGTACAAATGATTGCTGATAAAAATAAATGCCGCAGGCCAGGTTACATCATCGGTATAATAATTCCAGAATGCAGGTGCCACATCTGGAATACTACCTGCAGTTGTTTGGCTTTCTTCAATATCCTGCATCCATTTGGCATAGAGTTTCGCATTGTCAAACACAAAACTTTCACCCTGTGCTCCTACTGTTCTGTCGCCCAACCAAGGCTGGCGTTCGTTGCGCTGAGGGCAATCAACAGGCATGCCTTTGTAATTGCTGGCAATGCCCCACCACGCATTTTGATACACTTGATTAATCACTGCATTGGAAGTAGAAAAACTTCCGGTAGTAGTCAATGCATCGTACACCAACTCGCCGCTAAACTGTGCCAGCTGTGGTGTGCCAGGAAATGCACTTACTTCCACATAGCGAAAACCATGGTAAACAAATGATGGCCGCCAACCGTTGGCATCTAATGCATGATTGCCGAAAAAATATTTATCAGTCACCCTTGCATCCCGCAAGTTGGCAACAAACAATTCGCCATTCGGTTGCAGGCTTTCAGCAAAGCGCAACACAATGCTGTCCCCTTTTTTGCCCGCAATATTTTTCAGGTGCATCCATCCCGAAAAATTTTGCCCCATGTCAATGATGTATCTGCCGGATGCTTTTTTGCGGATGGATTTTGGTTGAATAACCTTCATCACTTGCATCGATTCTGCCGACTGTGCCTGCAATTTACCATCAGGTGCTGTTACAAGATTGGCCTGCATCCATTTCGATGCATCGAAAGCAGCAGTTGTCCAACCGGGCCATTCTTTTCTTGCATCATATTCTTCACCATCGTATTCGTTGTTGCTGCGAATAGCTCCATCCACATTCAGCTTCCAGCTTTCGTCGCTCAGCACCCATTGCTTGCTACCATCTGCATATTCCAGTTGCAGTTGCAGCAGCAGTTTGGGGAAACCAAAGTTGTTGTGCTTGTGTGTTTTATAGTTTTGGCGCATGGTAAAAAAACGGCCATTGCCCAGCACCACGCCAATAGCGTTGTTGCCTGCTTTCAATGCTGTGGTTACATCATGCGTGTTGTACAACACCGTTTTCCGATAGTCAGTAGGATTGGGCGCCAACACCTGATTGCCAATTTTTTTTCCATTGATGTACAACTCATACATCCCCATACCGGCTATGTGTACAGTAGCCCTCTTCAAAGCAGGCTTGGCAGAAAAGCTTTTGCGCAAATACCGTGCACTCAACCGCGACCACTGGCTGATGCTATCCCACGGTGAAGCCTGATCGTAGCCAATCCATTTGGCTTTCCAATCGGATGTTTGAAAAAGACCGGTACTAAATTCGGATGATAACGTAAATGGATTGCTGCTCTTGTTTGTCCAAGCCAGTATTTTCCAATAATAGCGGCTACCCGATTGCAACGCCGCACCATTGTACCGAATGTGTATGCTTTGGCTGCCAGCTACTTTTCCCGAATTCCAAACATCAGCTTTGTTGGCCGCCAGTGCAGCCTTGCTACTGCTCACCAGCACTTGATAATGCGTTTGCTGTACATTTCTTTCCTGGCTGATGAGCTGCCAGCTAAAGCGGGGTTGAGCTACATCAATGCCTTGCGGATTGCTCAACATTTCGCAACGCAATTGTTGCAAGCGGGTTTGTGCAGACAGCTGCAACGAAAACAACACCGCTAACAGAGAAAAAAATGTACGCATACTATTGAGCTGAAAAGTTGAAGAATAAAGTCATGTGTAAAGCCCTTGCAGGATCCTTTTCGTAGTCGTAAAAAATATTTTTGAAACCCATGGGGCCAGTGGTTTCATTGCGTTGTGTTTTGGTACCAATACTACTGATGCCATGCATAAAAGAAATATCACCCGATGGAAACAATGGTTCGTAATTGTGCCACTGATCCGTTTTCCAAGCAGGCGTAAACAAACGCAGGAAAATATTTTCTGTTTCGCAAATAACAGTAAAGCGATTGCTTTTGCTGAAAAAATAACCGCCATAAAAACGGGAATGATAGCCTTTGAATTCAGGATACAACCATGGGCTCTCTCCTGTTTCTGAATTGTTGTAGGTTTTGCTCCATACTCCGAACTGATTGCCCTTCATTCTGTTTTTCCAAACACGATACGGGCCATCACCCATATAGGTAACGGATTGTATTTCCTTTTCCGGAAATGAAAAATTGATGCCGGCAAAATTGGTGAAGTAGACAGATGGAAAGTATTGCACTTGCAGCTTTACCCAACCCGATGGATAAATGGTCCAGCTGATGTTGTTGTAATGGCTTTGCTTGTTGTATTGCGTTTGCAACACAACAGAATCGCCGGAAGCTGTTACCTGCAAAGCACCCAAATTATTCACGGCATCCTGCAACACTGGTCCATTGTGCAAAGGCAACAATCCTTTGGCATTGTTCACAGATTGCATGACACCATTGTTTTTATTGAACTGAATGGTTACATCACTCACCCGAACTTGCAGCAATGAATCTTGCTCTTGCAATTGAATGGCATGTGGCCCTTTTATGCTGCGCATTCTTGAAGCGATAGCAGCAGGCCGATGAATCGGGTAAGTCCAGGTAAACAGTTCCTGCTGTTGCGCATCTGTAATGCTGAGATACAAAACATCGTATTCCATCCAGTTGGCAGGCAGGTTTAATTGAAGCGTCGCTTTGGTGAGTGGTGCAGCATCAGGCATCGGTGCAGTACCATTCACTTCATTCGTAGTACGTACATCAACCCTTTTCAATTTCCAACGCAGTTGGCAGGTGTTCAAATTGGTAAAGTGATACCGGTTTTCAACAATAAAACTTCCATCGAAATCGGACGTAATTTCTCTTCGTTCAATAAATACCGGACTCCAGATTTGTTTGATGGCAAAATAGCTGCCTTCTTTTTCATGATGAGGACCTACGATACCATCCGCAGCCCGATGTTTGTCGGTATCAAGCGAATCTTGCTTGTCTTTGCGAACAACAGCATTGTCGGCAAAGTCCCACAAAAAACCACCGGCACTCAGCGGGTTGTGCCACATGTGTTGCCAGTAATCTTCTAAGCCTGCACCATGTCCCCCATCAAACTGCCCATGCAAAAATTCGGTAGGCATCACTATCTCATTGCCATTGTCGTAATTGCCAATGCCATAGTTATACTCACGGTAGTGTTGTGTTTCTACACCATTGTACAACTCCCAAGGATGCACAACCGGCCGCTGCTGCAAATCATATTGTGTAAAAAATGTATCGAGCTCACGGTTGTGCCCGCCCTCATTGCCATTGGCCCACAACACAATAGATGGATGATGCGCATCATGCAACATCATTTCCTTCAACAGTTTTTTCCCGGTAGGTGTATCGTAGTGGCCATGCCAGCCCGCCAATTCATCCATTACAAACAAACCCAATGAATCACACACATCCAGGAAATGATCATCCGGCGGATAATGACTCATTCGAACAGCATTCATGTTCATGCTTTTGATGAGCTGCACATCTTCCACACTAATGCGATAGCTGGTGGTGCGGCCCGTTTCCGGACGAAAAGCATGCCGGTTCACGCCTTTGAATTTGATCTTGACGCCATTTACATAAATGCCATCCCGTTGCTTTAGCTCAACCGTTCTGAAACCTACTTTCTTGCGTATGCTGTGCAGCAGTTTTCCCTCTTGATAAATGGAGAAAACCGCTGTATATAAATACGGTGTTTCGGATGTCCATGGCCGGGGTTGCGTCAGTGTTCCAGTCAACAGCATTTCGCCCGGCCTTTCCGGATGTACATTCTTACCTTCAAAAATTGTAACTGTTTTTCCTGTCGCATCCAGCAGTTGCACTTTGGCTTGAATGGCTTGTTGGCTATTGCTGTTTATAGAAGCAAAAAAACTGCCGTCAGCTTCTGCTCTCCATGCTACTTCACTTATGTGTACGGCAGGCAAAACCTCCAACCATACAGGCCTGAAGATACCGCCAAAAATCCAAAAGTCAGCCTGCCGTTCGGCTGCGTTTACAGAAGCGTTGGCAGAATGCTTCGATACTTTTACTTCCAGCAAATTTTCTTTGCCGTACTTCAGCAATTTGCTCACGTTGTATTTGAATGCATAAAAGGCGCCCTGATGTATCTCGCCGGCCTTTTGTCCGTTGATGGTTACTTCAGCATCCGTCATTACACCTTCAAACACCAGATTAATATGCTTCCCTTTCCAGGCGAGAGGTGCATGAAAGCGGTGCTTATACAAGCCCTGTTCTTTTCCCCTCACACTGTCTTTGGCAAAGCCATAATCATACTTGCCAAACCCTTGCAATTCCCAACAGGATGGCACAGCAATCTTTGTCCACTTATTGGCATTCATGCCAGCTGTACACATAAAATCCCACTGCACCGTTGCATCGCTGCCAGTACCGGAGAGATATATTTTTTCGGTTTCTTGTGCGTTAGCAGAAAGAGAAAGAAACATCGTGCTGCAAAGGCAACAGACCAACACAAAAAACTTGTGTTGGTTATTGCGCCAAAATGAAAAAAATGTATGGATAAACCTGATCATAGTTTGCCTGTAATTTTTTCGAGTGATAAAGAAGAGGCTACTTTCTTCCCATTCACCCATATACTCAATCCCTTGCCCCGCTTATACTTCGTTCCGTCTTCATCCCACACTATGCTGATGATTTTGCCATGGTACAATACATTGTCAAGGCAAAACCATTTCCATGTATGCTGCGGCAGCAATGGCGATACTTCCAACACGTTATCGGCCCGTGGACGCAACCCCACCAAACCAGTAATGATTAAATCATTAAACGTAGAATGATTGTAATATCTGCTCCTTTCTTCATCGCCTTTTAACCAGTAACCCGTTTTTTCATCGAGGTACTCGCCAATGTATGGACGCCCCCGATAGTATTGCGATTCAACATACGTGTTCAGCAGTTGAAAATAATCTTGCTTAGATACGTAGGGAGCTGGCTGCACCTGCAACAAATTGGCCATACCCGTCAATGTTTGTGCAGTGGCAAATGGCCACACTGCACCATCCCATTCGCATTTGCAACACCCATGTGTTCTGAATTGCGGATGACTTCTGTCCGCAGTAGTGATGCCAAACGGAGCACAAAATGTTTTGGTATCTGTCAGGCTTTCCCAAGCAATATTGTAGCTACTATCGGGCATATTGAAATACCATGGAATAAAACCGATGGCCTCTTTCACTGCCGCCAATGTATCGCCTTGCTCTTTGCGTACTTCAAAAAAGTTATGTTCACTGTTCCAGAGTTTTGATTGCGTTGCGGCTTTAACGGTTTTGGCTTTCTGCAAATAGTCTGCCGCCTTTGTTGCATCACCTTTCAGGTGCCACAAGGCTGCCATAGCATTGGCATTGCCATACATATACCCGTTGATGGAAGGTCGTGGATTCTTTTCTTTTCTGCCACCGCTGATGGTTTCTTCCATGGCGTCCCGCACATCGTATTGCCAATACAAACCATCGGGCCGCTGCTTCTCTTTTTCCCAGGCCTGATAGTCAGCGTCTAGATCAGGCAACAGATTCAATACGAAATTCCTGTCCCCATTGACCAAAAAACGTTTGTAAATGGCATCCATATTCCAGCTGCTGTAAAAGCGTAGCTTATTCAGCGGCTTTCCGTTATTGCCCCGATACCAAACCAGCAGGTTCTCATCCATGTACTGCTTGTGGTGCAACCAGCGAGACTCGTAAATATGATGGCCCAACCCGCTGGAGATAAGATTGTATTTGTCGGCATAACTACGCTGCACTAAAAATTCTGTCATCACAAAACCTTGCGGGGTTTTCTTAATGTGTTTGCGCAACGTCCACCAACGGTAATAGAAAATCTCTTCCATGTTTTGCTGGGGACATTCAAACAGCGGAATATTTTGCTGCATCCAATACCACGCACTATCATTTGGAATGGCTTGCTCAATATTGGGCGTTTCCATGCTGTTGAAATAATCAACATAATGCTTGAATTGCTGATGCTTGAGCAACAATGGCTTTGATTGTGCCATTGCCTGACATGTGAACATCAACACAGCTGCTACAGCAATACAATATTTGAATACACACTTCATGGCTATCATATTAACTGCTGCCACACAGCATAACTCTGTTTTATTTGATTGGCATCTGCATCAGGAAAAAAGCTTTTTTGAGCAACCGGTAATTCTGTAATCACCTCAAGACTGTCAAATACACCTGTTTTGAGTCCTGCCAACAAAGCAGCACCCAATGCAGACACGTCTGGATTACCAATGGTTGTTACTTTTTTACCCAACAAGTCGGCCATGCTTTGCACCACAAACCGATTGGCAGAAATTCCGCCATCCACATTGAAATGATTCAACTCAATCGCAGCATCTTGCTCCATGGCAGTAATGACATCTTTCACCTGAAAGGGAATAGACTCCAACGCTGCCCGCACAATATGATTTTTGGTGGTACCAAAACTCATCCCACTAATAGAAGCCCTGCGTTCTGGCTGCCAATGCGGCGAACCTAATCCACTGAACGCAGGAATCACACACACACCTGCACTATCAGCAACAGCGTTTGCCATGGCTTCGGTTTCTTTGCTGTCAGTAAATAAATTCAATTCATTTTTCAACCATTCAATAGTGGCGCCGCAGGACACAATCACGCCTTCAAATGCATAATCAATGCGTCCATCAATACTCCAACAAATGGTAGTAACCATTCCGTTTTTAGACCGTACCGGTTTGTCGCCAATGTTCATGAGAATGCTGCAACCAGTGCCCAATGTAGCTTTCGCAGTGCCTGCTTCAAAACAACCTTCACCAAATGCAGCAGCATGCGAATCGCCAATCATGCCTGTTACAGGAACGGGTTGCGAAAACAACCCATCCAATGTTGTTTCACCAAAAAATGCGGAAGATGATTTTACTTCCGGCAACTGAATACCAGTTAATCCAAACGCATCAATCAACTCATTATCCCATTGCAATGAATGCAGATTGAAGAGCAGTGTTCTTGAAGCATTGGTATAGTCTGTAGCATACTGTTTGCCGTTGGTCAACTTGTAAAGCAACCATGTATCAATTGTTCCGAAGAAAGCTTCTCCACTTTGAATGGCTGCTTTTATGGCCTCATTATTCCTGTTGAGCCAGATGAGTTTGGTAGCAGAAAAATAAGGATCAATCACCAGACCGGTTTTCTGATTCACCTGTTCAGACAATCCTTGTTGCTTCAATTCCTCACAAATTTGTACCGAACGTTTGCATTGCCACACCACAGCATTGTGCAATGGTTTACCGGCTTTATCCCATACAACAAATGTTTCCCGTTGATTAGAAATGCCAATGCCAGCAATTGCATTTGAATCAAATCCTTTTTCAGCAAAAGCATGCAAACATTTTTGTACAGCTGCCAGTACGTTTTGATAAATAATTGCTGGCTCCTGTTCTACAAAACCATGGTCGAGATAATGCGTATGCAAATTCTCAGCACCTTTTGCAATAGCCTGCCCTTGCTCATCGAAGATGAGTGCCTTGGTAGAACTTGTTCCCTGATCAATGGCAAGTATATATTTCGCTGACATATCTTTTATTTTCTCTCACCGATTTCAATGACACTACATAGCTGCACCGTCTGATTATTGCTGAATCAGCTTCAGCACTTCACTTGCTATCCCCTCTTTACTAATTCCGTAATGGTTGAAAATTTCAATCTGCGAACCTGTTACCGTGTATTCATCTGGAATACCGATTATCTTAAATGAGCCTCCCCAAACCCCTCCAGTGGATGGGCTTTTCAGCTGCATTAAAAAGGATGCCACTGCTTCACCTAATCCACCATAGATACTGTGCTCTTCCACTGTAACAATTGCTTTGCACTTTCTTGCAAGCGATTCAATAAGTACAGTATCCAAAGGCTTAATGGTATGCATGCTCACCACTGTTGCTTCAATGTTTTGTTCTTTCAGCAACGCACCTGCCTGTACTGCGGGATAAACCGTTTCACCATTAGCAATGATGGCGACATCATTTCCTTCGGTGATGATTCTTCCTTTACCAAAAACAAATGAGTCGTTGTTTTTTGCTTTTAAAGCAGGCATTATTTTTTTGCCGAATCGCAGGTACACTGGAGTGCCACTAGCAGCAGCGAGTTCAGTTGCTTTTTCGGTTTCGAAATTATCGGCGGGAGCAACAATGGTAATATTGTTGATGGCTCGCAACACGGCAAAGTCGTGCAGACTATGATGCGTACTTCCCAACGCACCATAGCTAACGCCAGCACTGATACCCACAACAGTTACCGGATGATTGCTGTAGCAGATATCGTTTTTGATTTGCTCCAACGAACGTGCCGTTAAAAAACAAGCCGGCGAAACGGCAAACACTTTTTTACCACAAGAACCTAAACCTGCAGCTACGCCCACAAGATTTTGTTCTGCTATTCCTACTTCCACTATTTGCTGGGGAAACTGCTTTCCAAAAGGCACCAGCTTTCCTGACCCTCTCGAATCGCTGGTAACAGCAATCACGTTGCGGTCGGATGCTGCCAGCCGTTGCAAGGTTTCAGCAAAAACATCCTGGTTGGGCTTGTCGCCTCCGGGTTCTATATGTATTTGTTCTGCCATCTTCTTTTTATTTAACTACAAAGACACAGAGCACAAAAAGAGCCACTAAGTTTTCTTTGTGCAGCTTTGTTTCTTAGTTACTCAGTCGTTCAAGATTGATTCGTTCCGCATCTAATTCTTCCATTGCTTGTTCATACTGTTCCTTACTGGGTACACCATGATGCCACTTCAATTCATTCTCCATGAAGCTCACACCCTTTCCCTTTGTTGTATGTGCAATAATGACAGATGGCTTCCCTTTTTCAAAAGGAAGACTGTTGAATGCAGTTCTTAATTCCTCAATATCATTTCCGTTTACTTCTTTCACTGCCCAGCCAAATGCTTTCCATTTTTCATCCAACGGGTCGGTGTTCATTACATCACTTGTAGCTGCTGTAATCTGCAGGCTATTCTTGTCAATGATAGCACAGAGGTTGTCAAGCTTGTAATGTGCTGCACTCAAAGCGGCTTCCCAGTTACTGCCTTCGGGCAATTCACCATCCCCCATCAAGGTAAACACACGATACGCTTTGTTATCGAGTTTGGCTGCAATAGCTGTGCCTACACAAATAGGTAAACCATGCCCCAACGCACCAGTATTTTGTTCAACACCTTTTACTTTTCGGGTTGGGTGGCCAATGTAATGCGATTGATATTTACACAACGTGTTCAACTCTTCTTCCGGAAAAAAACCTTGATCGGCCAACACGACGAACAATGCTTCTACGCAATGTCCTTTGCTTTGCACATAACGGTCACGGTCGGGGGATGCAAAGTTTTCTGGTGATACATTCAACACATCGTTGTACAACACGTTCAAAATATCGGTAGCTGATAAACTTCCACCAGTATGCCCGGCTTTTGCCTGCAAAATGTATTTGAGTATTTTTTTCCGATACTCAACTGATTTTAATTTTAATTCCTTGCTTGTCATTTTAAATGCATTTGAACCATTCACCATTTACCCATGTGTGTAGGTTTCCCAACCCAGGTAATTTTCAAACGACTCTTTCAGAATGCCTGCAGTTTTGCTGGCGTTCATTACTACATGATGTTCAAAACCATTGCGACATACATAATTCATTAAGCCTTGCAGGTTGTTGATTTGTGCCACAGCACGGTTACCAAAAGTGTTGAGTGGATCATTCGTTAATTCACCTTCACCAATGTATGCTTTGATGATGCCTTTGCAATCATCCGTACTGATACGACCGTATGTTAATGGCATGGCGGGAGTACGGCCATCCAATGCACCATACGTATTTTCTGTACCAACACTTGTACCAAGAATGGGTGCTGTGCTGATGGTAATATCCGGCAAGAAAGACTTTGCCCAGTTGCCACAATGGAACAATACACATTTGGTATCATCATCGGCGTAGTTGTTGTTCCAATCTACCAGTGCAGATGGTGAACCACTTGCCAATTGCATGGCATACATACTGAGTGTACCTGTTACATCTACTTCGCATGCAGAAGGCAACATGTTTTCACTCATCATACTCATGCTGGTGCACACATTGCAACCATAGTTTTGCTGTAGCGATGTCCAGCATTGAATAGCGGTTGCGTCTAATGAATTGGCAGCCATAAAATCGGCAAGCGCCACATCCAATTTTGCAATCTGTACCAATCGGTCGTTGGGCGTAGCTCCTGTAGCTGCATACGCATGTATCTTTTCCAGTTTCTCTTTTACCGATTGATCGCTGGCAGTAAGTTTATTGGCATTACCCAGTATTTCACTCAGGTCAACTGTTGTTACAGAAATACCGTTGCGTTGTAAGATTTTTTCACTGTAACGAACGGTATTGAATGCTCCGGGCCTTGCACCCACTGCACCTATTCGCACTTTGCGCATACCTTTCACCACACGACAAACAGCAAGAAAGTTTTTCAAATCAGCAATGAAACTTTCATCCGTCGGACTCACCACATGTTCTGTAGTAAGTGAATACTTGATGCCAAACTGATACAGATTGTTGCACACTGAAATTTTTCCGCACCAGGCATCTCTCCTGTTTACCACATCCATTTTGCCTAAATCATCGGGATAGGCCTGTATCAACACAGGCACATTCAAGCCCGACCATTTAATGGTTTCTGCAACACCCTTTTCATCGCCGAAGTTGGGCAGCACCACCAGAATGCCTTCAATGCTGTCGGCATGCTGTTTGAACAATGCCGCACATTTCTGTGCTTCCGCAAAAGTTTCTACGCCGCCGAGCTTTGTATCGGCATCACTTAGCATTACAGGCGTAATGTTCAATTGATGAAACAGATCTATGATTTGTGTTCTTGCTTCTGCCACCAGTTTATCAGGAAAGAAATCACGGTTTCCGATGATGACACCGATGGTTGCATATGATTGGTTTGCCATGGTTATACTTATTTATGATTTGTAAATACGCTATGAATAAAATAGGTTGCTTCTTTCACTCTCGATGCTGCAGCAGGCAGATCATAATCTTGATCGGTGGGCGTGTCTGCATTGGGAAAACGCCGTACTTCACCCGTACGAAATGCTATACGTTGAACCTTTTCTACAGGCTGAAAGAAAACATTCAGGGACGGTTTTCCATTGTTGATAATAACAGAATAAAAACGAGTAGTAGTATTCAATTCAATTCGAATACGGAGTGTTTCTCCGGCACGGAATTTACCCAGGCTCTTGTTGCGATAGCCTTGTTTGGTAAGCACATTTCCTGCACTATCCAATATCAGGCGTAGCGTTGCAGTGCCTTTAGTATCCAGCACTTCCACGTATAAATCACCATGTTGATTTTGCGCCGGCGTAAGGCTAAAATCAATATTAACCTGCTTCGATTCTGGAAACAAACGTTCCGCTTTTGCATAATCAAAAGGATCGCTATCGTGCAGCGTTAGTCCTTTTTTATCCAAAGAAACATTACACCACAAAGGGCTATAGATATTCCATTTGTTCCATGCGGCTATCGCGGTATCTGAAGTAAAATCATCCTGCACATCAGCTGTTGCTTTATCTGCAATCGGCACAGGAATTTTGCTCACCCACATGTCCTCTTTGTTCATACTGTACGTCACCCACATGTTGCCATCAGCAGGCTTGCCATTCATTTCCTGAATGCCCCGCACATACTGCGGTCCATAACTTTTGTAAGCGCCGCCATACCGCATCGAGGTTATTTCACCATTCACCAACAAGAGATTGTTGTAATTCAAGCCATCCTTGCTTACACTCACAGCCAATGGCCAGCGAAACTCTGCCGGATTGTACACCGTTGCATAATTGCCATCGCTGGTGCGCTGGCCCCATATTTTTGCATTGGCATTGATAAAACCCGGAGCCCGAAGCGGACCATACTGCCATGTTTTACCTTCATCTTTGCTGATACTCGTTAATGCGTATTTCCATAAACCCACCACATGGCCATTGGGTAAATGATAAAAGTTGAATGCTTTAAAATCTTTTTGCAAAGGAATCAGCGGATCATTTCTGTCGGCCTCTTCTACAGTTTGCATCATGAGTAGTGGCGTCGCTAAAATTTCTTCGCATGCTGCCAGCAAAGCTTTATCACCAGATGATTTGTAAAACGGATACACAGTGTTTTGCGCATTGAATGCATGGTTGTAGCGCAAAAAATAAATCGGGCCAAAGCTGCCATCAGCTTTTACCTCCCGAATAACACGGCCTATGCCATTGCCATCATTCGGATCATCTTTTGCACCCAGTACAATACCATAAAAACCCAATGCATACAATCGGTTGGCTTTCGATACATAAAAACCAAAACGCTGATGCATTACTGCATAATTGTTGTGTGCTGTATCTGTTTTGCCGGGCTTTACAAAACCATCAGGCACTTTGTATGGCGGAAAAATAATGACAGGTTCTGTCCATACATAGCCATTGGATGATGATTGCAAAAGTGTTTGTCCGGCACCTTGATGTTCACCAACAGGATTGCTCAGGTATTCGAGGTAAAACTTATTGTTCCAATACGCCAACATGGGTGCGTGGTTATACGTCCATGCAGTAGGCTTTGGTGCATCGGCTCTGTTGGCCCGCATGGTTTGTATGTTGTGTACACCCATGGCCGGCGATAACTGCCCATGATGATAATCGACATTTGCCAGTGTACTGCCTACATATCGAACCGTGTCTTGTGCAGATGCATCATTGGATGTTGCCATGCAAAAGATAACAGCAGCTGCACCTATCGTATTCTTCACTACACGCATAATCATTTTGTATACTTAATCAACCGCCGGATGAATGTTCTTTTTACGGGCACTATCGTTCCATGCTTGTGCCCTTGTGGCAGTAGCACTTCATTCGTCACGTTTGCGAATTGCTGAAAGTCAGTCGTTGAAAATGCTTCGTAAATTTTCTTTTGGTAGGAGTCAAAATAAATCAACCACTGATTGTCAAGTTTTACCACGGTTGGGCCTTCTGTAAAAGCATCGCTAAAGGGTGCAGAAATATTTTTCCATGGCCCATTGATGCTATTGCTAAAAGCAACTTTCAAATTGCGTTCCGGTCTCGTATTGTCTTTGAGTACCAATACAAAATCGTTTGCAGCTCTTTGTACCATCACCGCATCAATCACACTAAAACCCGGGTCAAGAAATAATTGGGTGGGCGAAAATGTTTGAAAGTCTTTGGTGCTGCTGATATACATGCGATGATTGTTGCTGTCAGCCTCCTGCCCTTTTTCGAACCTACCGGGAATGCAACTGGCCCAAATGATGCTGTACGTTTTTGTAGCCCCATCATAAAAAATCTCCGGAGCCCACACGTTTACCGTAGTTGGTTCGTGAGCCATTACCGGTATCAAACGTTGTTCACTCCAATGGATTAAATCTTTGGACGAAGCATAACCAAATCCTTTATCGCCACGCCAGCTACTGGTCCACACCAAATGAAAAGTACCGTCAGGGCCTTGTACCATTGACGGATCCCGCATTACTTGCTGCTTACCTACGGTTGGCTTCAGCAGCACCGTATCCAAATCTGTCCAGTGTTTGCCATCGAAACTGTAGAGCATGCGTAGCCCCGCATCTGCCGGTTCGTGAAAGGATGTAAACAAGTATCCTTTACCTGCACAAGAAGTCAGGATAACACTAACAGCTATGTAAACAAAATACCGCATGTTTATTTTTCAATCACCAATACCCAGTCGTTACCATTGGCTTCATCGCCCGGCGGATTAAATGTTACTTCACCTTTTTTAGTAAAAGTTTCAATTACTATCTGCTCACCGGTAGCAGGCTTTATCCAATAGGCTTTTGCAGGCGTAAACATGATTCGGTTCATGTACAATTTAAATGACCGACCGGTGAATACATAAAACATGGCCAGCTTATAAGAAGCTGCAGCTGCTACACGGGCATAGCGTTCACCATTGTCCACAACCAAATGCTGTGCGGATGCATGCTGAAAAAAATCTTTGCTTTCAACCAGTTTTTTAAGCTGTTGCATTTGCGTAGCACCGGGTGCCATCAATGCTTGTTTCCAATTCATAGTCACACCATAATTGGCGGTCCAATCACCAGCATTGTTGAATTGCATCACCGCATTTTCGCCATAGGTAAAACCAGCACCACCGGCAAAAACACTCCAGTAAGCATAGCGGCGCAAATCAGCATCGGTCCAGCGAGGTTGCAAACTATCGTGCAAACCATGCGGAATGTTTTCATACGAAGGCTCACCATCCAACGTTGGTTTTACCGGGCTGAGTTTGTAATCCAGTGCCACGTACTTCCAGTTGTCTTCGCCAAAGTGATGTGTTTCCGTAGCTACGGTATCCTGCGCATAATCTTTATGCCCACTCTGAAACATATTGAAATCGAGCCAGCTACTGTTGTGAAACCATTCGCTGGAAGTTGTTCTTCCCCTTGGGTGAAAAGTCATGAGGTGATGGGGATCGTATTGCTTGATGGTTTTACCCAGCACTTCCCAAACTTCGCCACCTTCTGAACCTCTTACATCGCCACCATTCAGCCAAATGATATTCGATTTCTTAGCAAAACGCTGTGCCAAAAATTGGCCATACACGGCAGCTTGTTCCGGCGTTACTTTTCCGCCTTTCACGTTACTTCCCCACACTGGTACCAGTGCCATATACATACCCCGTTTGGCCGCTTCATCTATAATGTATTCCACGTGATCCCAATAATCGTATGCATCTGCATTGTCAGGATTTTTCCCTTCCGTTACATTGGGCTTCGACACATCTTCATTTCGCAAAGCCAAATCGCCGTACACATTTTTGGTATTGTTCATGTCGTGCAGCACCATTACCTGTATCACATTAAATCCCTGCGACTTTCTTACATCCAGGTAGTGCACCGCATCCTGCCGATTGCATTTTACAAACAACAACCAGCCGGTATCGCCCAACCAAAAAAAAGGTTTTCCATCAGCCGTTTGAAAATACCGTTGATTGGATGACACCTGCAACAAAGGCAACTGCGCCTGTGCAAACAAGTGAAGCAACATGCCTATCGATACTAAAAACTTCTTCATAATCCTAAATCAGTTATTCAATCTTGAACAGTGAATTGATGGGTGTTGCTGTTGTACACAATGGAAGCTTTGCCATTGCTCAGGATATAGACGCCTTCTTCTTTGCCAGATACAGGTTTCATGCCCGCAGCTTTTTCCAATATTGCTGCATCTATATTGGCAGGCAAAACGGGTAAGCTACCACCCGCCATCAAAACAGCAATTCCAAATTCGGGATAATTATCACCGCTGTACATCACTGCTTTCTCAGGAAACTTCTTTTTGTATTCGAGTACAGCACGGTACACTTGCCCGAAGCTTGTCTTTTTGGGTTTCAGCAACCGTGCATGTTGGCGTGGCGCCAGGCTTACGCCACCAGCAGGTGCATACAAAGTGCCATCTGCCTGATAGTGCCAGTAGCGTATGTCGATAATGTTGATGAGTGCCGCATATTTGGGCTTCGCCAAAATACTATCCTGCACATCTTTTGTTGTGCTCAACGCAATGAGCGGTTGCTTGCCGGTTTCCTTTTTCCACTCTGCAATTACATCCAGCCAAAATTGCACAAAGTGCAAAGGACCGGTATATTCTTCGCTAATGCTGTGAATAACCGCATGGTTATTGCTGAAGTTATTGAGACACTGCCGTATGTATTGGCGGTGCAATGCTCTGCGAACCGGATGGCTGATGTCATAAAATTGTTCGGCGTAAAAAATGCGTTTGTCGCCAGCATAATTCACCGGCTCTACAAAACCTGTGTTATTGATATTGTTGGCCGTACGCCATGGAAAATCAGCATAGTGTGCTCCGGCTTCAATAATGTTGTGCTGGAAGTAATGATGTTGCAGTAATACCAAACCATTAGCATCGGCTTCATTGGCAAATGATTGTAACCGGCTCCAGTAAAAAGCATTGTACTTGGTTAAATCATACTTACTCAATCCATCCCATGCCGTGCCTTGGCCACTGCGGGCAAATGGTTGCTCATAAAATGGTGGCCATACTTCGCCATCCATTCTTCGCACCCGCTGATGATCATCTCGTCTTCTGTCGTACCAAAGACCGTAGTTGTGTTCCAACATTACGGTGCCTGTCGCCTTCATGTCAACAGCCACTTCTTTAATATTATCTGTCAAACCTTTGCCGTAGCGGCCGGGTACAAAACGAGTGAGGTGCGGTTTGGCATTGGAAATGTCTTTGGCGCTAAGGCTACCACTCCACCATTGTACATTGGTACGTTTACCAGCCAGTAAATGGCCATCTCTTACCAATACCCCTTGCTTCAGTTGTGTAATTGGAAAGGGATCAGCTGGTCGGGAAACAATTTCTACAATATCCGTAATGGATGGTGCGGCAGTTGTTGTTACAGGCAACGCATTTCGTTTGGCAGCAGCTTCAATCCATGTCTTCAACAGTGGCTTGAGCTGCATGGCTTCTTTACTCAGTTGCAATGCCACCGCTACCGAAGGGCTACTACTCGCCTCCGTAGACACTGGCATCAGTTGTGCCAAAGCGGCTACATCTTTTTTCAAACGCTCTTGCAGTTGTGCATAGTACAAACTGCGGGGTTGTATGCTGTTGTTCGATTCGTTCCAGTAACCATCGCCTGCAAACTGACTCCAGCTGCCAAACGCCCAGTTTTGTGCTGTAGGTGGCTGATAGCAATCTATACGGGCTGCACTACAATTCCAAAACACACTGTTGGCAGCCGCCCATCCAGCACCATTTGCATCCTGTCCTCTGTTGCCAAAACGCAATGCGTTGCCATCTACAGCTATCACATCCATCAGCACTCCGCTTGCCCAGCTGTCTATGGCGCCGCTAAAGCTGTACGGCAATATAGATTCACATTGTACAAATGCATTGGGGCCTGCTGCACAAAAGCCAGCAGCAAAATCATGATAACCATTTTCGGCATAACAGCGCTGAAACAAAGTTTGCTGGCCGCTGGTGAAGAAGGTATATCGACGTTGACCGCCAATTTCAGAAATGGGTTGTGTAGCAATACAATCTTCTACGGTGATACGTTGTGCAGTTTCCAACACCCGCACAGCACTGCCAGCAAAATGCTGAAAACTCACCTGACGCACCCAACAGTCGACTGCATTTTCAATGCCAATGGCATCCCAACGATGATCTTCGTCTTTTGCATTGGCTTTATTGTAAGCAGAAACAAGTTGCAGATTTTCCACACCAGTTTGAGAAATCCGGCCGGGCCATTGTATCAACTGCACAAATGCAGCTCCGTATTGTACGTCCAATGCCGTAGTAATGGGTGCATCCAGCTCCAGCTGATGGCCATGAATAGCCGTGATGGTTCTGTCGAAAAACAAATCTCTTTCGCCCGGCTTCCAACCCAACGCCGTAATGCCGCCACCAAAATGGTCGGTACCCAAAGCTTGTATCCATGCTGCAGTGGATGGCCGGTGAATGCGAACATGCTGGCCAACATGATAGACAGCAACATCAGCCACTGTTACCAGCTTGCTATTGACTGGCACATACTTATCTGCAATGGTTTGCGTATGCAGCACCGTGGGCTTTCCTTCACCCAACAGGCGCAGCAAGGTTTCGCGGCTGGCGCCGGTGCCGGCAATGCGTGTGCCTTTTGCAAAAGCCCCACTACCCCGCAGCACCACACCTGATGAATCGATGCGCAAAGAGCCGCTCACTTTATACTCACCCGGCAACAATTGAACAGCACCCCGAAAACCTTGTGCATCTTTCGGCATACCACTTACATAATCAATGGCCAGTTGAATGTTATCTGTGGCATCTTTTGTGCTAAGTGGCACATACACTTTTGCTGGCACTACAGGTATGGCTTGCTCAGATGCTTTGTAGCCACAATACGAAAAATCGGGAATGCGATTGCCCAATGTATCGGGCTTGTATTGAAGTTGTCCTTTCTCTACATACAAAGGCGGCACAGGCTTCGCCTGCTTTTGTGCAAACGAAGCCTTTACAACCAGCAGCAGCAATGCTGCTGTAATCAAACGATATGAATATGCTACACGAATCATGATTGTTCATTCTACTGTATAAAGCTATCTAAGGAATGAATGCCAAGCTGCATACAGTGAGAAATGTAACTGCGGATATTATTTAGCCGCTACAGCGGGTTTTACAGTTTTTACATCTACCACGCTGTTCAGGAAATTTTCAATATTGCTGTATCCGTTTTTCGCCAGCTTGCCTGCGTCGGCGGCATTGTTGGCGTTCAAACCCATTTTGATTTCGTAGGCATCGGGTATGCCATCGTTGTCGCTGTCTTTGTAAGGCGTTCCCTTATACTCGGGATAGCCGCCTACCTGTGCAGGATCGGTAATGATGCCTTGCTTGTAAGAATCGATTGGCAGACGACGATGCTTGAATTGCGTTTCGGGCAATTGCACATCAGCATTGTATTCAATTTTTCCGGTAGCTACTTGTTTTACAATACGGGCATCCACTGCATCACGGCGGGGCAAGGTGGCACCCGCATTGGCCAGCACATAGGTTTTAGCCTGCTCTGCACTCAAAATAGTGATGGGTGCCATAGGCAATGGTTTGTGCCATTTCATAAATGCGGTGTACTCGCCGGCGTCGCTTTGCTCTTCTACCTGCACACCACCATTCCAGTTGTCTTTGGTAATGGCAGGAAAACCTTCCATCACATTGCCATTTACATAAGCACGGCCGTACACTTTGTACTTGAGTTTGCTGCGGCCGCTTTCTGGTTTTAGAATGCGGTGGCCCACATTATTGTTGGGTGTAGCCGGACCGGGCTTGAAGTAATTGTTGATGATGTTGAACTGAGCTCTGTAATCACCGCCATCAATACTGCGGTGTACCCAGTTGAAAATAACGTTGTTGGCAAAATTGAAAACACCATTCCAACCAACCGATGGATTGCGGCCTGCATTGTTGGCCCAAAGGTTGCGCATAAACGTACAGTTTTCGCCACCCAGTGTGCTGCCAAATGCATGGTTCCATGTATCAAGTGCTTCACCAAAAATGGAGTTTTGAATGGTGATGTTTACCGTGCCGAATTTGTCTTCAATTTTTCCGGTGCTGTCGTTGTACATATGGCGATACATGCTCATGTTTTCATCAAGGCCCCATGTGGCACTCACATGATCAATGATGATGTTGCCAATCGGGTTGCCGCCAATAGCATCATCTCTGCGGCCCACCCAAGTTTCGCCACGGCGAAAACGCATGTACCGAATAATAACATCGTGTGTGTTGATCCACACACTTTCTCCGGCGATACATACACCATCACCAGGTGCAGTTTGACCAGCAATGGTGATGTACGGAGCACGAATGATTAATGGTGTTTTTAAGCGAATGATGCCTGCTACATTGAAGACAATAATACGGGCACCACCTTGCTCACAAGCCCAACGCAAACTACCAGCGCCATCATCATTCAAATTGGTAACCACATATACTTTGCCGCCACGGCCACCAAAGCTGTATTTGCCACCACCTTCTGCACCGGGAAAAGCAGGTATATCAGCCTGCGGCAATTCATCTACTCTCGATGCCCAGGGGATGTAAGGTTTACCTTGTTTGGCTTCTTGTTGTATAACGGGCCAGGCCAATTGCCACATGCTGTCGGAATGTGCATTGGCTGCTTTCATCAACGAGTCTGAAGTACGCTGAACGTCGGGTGGAATTTGCGGATACTGTGCACTGGCACACACAGTCATTAGCAACAACACAGCCAGTGATAGTAAAGATGTACGATACATTTTCATAGTCGGGATATATTAAGGTTAGACGTTTTTCAGCAGCAAAACAGACCGTTATAAAAAAGAGAAAGCGATAACACTTTCTCTTTAGATTGCTTGTGTTATAACGATGACTATTTCTGCACTTTTACATCCACTTCAATCTGGGTAGTTTTTGAAGGTGAATTGCCCTGAATGAAACGAACCAGTATTGCACCCAGCTTACCATCAGCCCGCTTAAATCCAATCACGTTATTACCAGCTGCAGTTGAAATTTTATTAACAAAAGCAGCTGTTCCACTGGTAAGGTTTCCACCTACCAAAGTTTGAATAGCACCGGCTGATGTAAGTTGTGAAACGAAGTTGACCGAAGAAGGGAGCTTCTTAAATACGGTGGCATTCTTTGTCCAACTGCTGATGTCATAATAATTGAGCTGACCTTGTGTAGCAGTTAATGCATAAATGGTATGGCCCAAATCATCCGTAGTGGAAGTGGTACTCATGAAAGATGTATCGAAATAATAACCGAAATCAATACCTGCAGCATTGGCAGCACCATCAGTAAAGCTGAAGATTTTTCCATCTTTGGTAGAGTAATAGCACTTGTTGGTTTTAGCAGTTGAATCGGGCACCTGCAAAATGCGATACGACCAAAAATCGAAGTCTGGCTTCACTGTTATCTTAAATGTTTTACCACCGTCACCCAGGAAAGTGGCATTTCGGTTGCGGGCTAAAATGCGATAGCTGTAATCGCCGGGTATACTATCAATACGATACCCTTTTGAACCCGAGAAAGTTGTTTTATTGCCTGTAACGTTGAAGGTATCAATACGCACACCGTTCTTTTGAATTTCAACATAAGTCATTTCCTCTTTGCTGGATGAAATGTTGAAATCAAAATAAATGGAGTCTTTCGGATTCACTGTTTTATCGGCAGTGATAGCAAACTCATTGCTGTTCTTGTACTCCACTGTTACCCCATAAGCGGTAATTGGTTCTACACCCTTGTCGCAGCCGGCAATAGCGGCTATCAGCAATACAGATGGAGCAATATATGTGAGCAAACGATATTTCATAGCTGTAATATTTTGTAGTCAGTAAATAGAGATTACTTAAGCGGATCGAATGTGCCGCCCGACCAGCCAAGCGTTTGCTCCATGGTATAAGTAGCCTGGTTGAAAAAGTTTGGCAAAGCGTAGTGATAGTAAGTATTGGGAATACTGATCACATTTGAACCTTCCAATGATGCGATAGCTACATTGAACATAGCTGTATACACCGCTTTGTTGTTCAGGTTAGCCGTATCTCTTGGGCGAACTCCAAGGGCATCTGGCTTATCGAGATAAATGCGGCCCGCAACAGTACCTGTTCCTGCATAGTAAGGCGGCTTTGGCGTAACTTTCAGCGACTGCCGCGCAGAAATCAAATGCAGATTACGTGTTCTACGTAAATCCCAGTACCGCTTTCCTTCCATGGCAAACTCCACCTGACGTTCGTTCAGAATCAGTGTTCTCATAGAAGCAGCATCGGTAGCTACATCCAAACCAAAATCAAAACTTCCCTGCTTTATACCAGCACGTACTCGTATCTGACGAATCAGGTCTTTTGCTTCGGCCAAACGATTGGTTTCGTTTGCGCATTCTGCCAGGTTCATTATCACTTCTGCAAAACGCATTTCAATCCAATCCATACCACTACCGCCGCCAGTATTGCTATTGTATTGTGCTTGTGTAGCAGTAATAGAAGGGTTGGTGATTTTCTCACAATAAAAACCAGTTACAATTTTTGAAGCCTGCTCATCCAATACGCCTGTATAGCTCCACTGCTTACGGCCGGCCTTTCCACTGAGTGGCCATACAGAACCATTGTATGCAATAGAAGCTTCCAACCGTGGGTCACGGTTTTGCCAAAACATCACCTGATCATAATTGGCAGAAGGATGCGTAATAGGTAAGCCTTCGCTATTGGTGTATGCTTGCACCAAATTCCATGTGGGTTGGTTAGACCCACCGCCGTTGTTAGATTCAGAAGGTGGACGAGTAACGTACTCGTTATTTGTGCCGCGGCCGGGGCTAACAGAAATGGCATCTAACTTACGCACCAGCATTACTTCGCGGTGATCTTCGGTTACCCAAATATTGGCATACGCAGGAAATAAAATATAGCCATGTGCTACACCTGTATCATAGGCTGCTTTGTTGGCCTGATAAGCAGCAGCCCAACGATCGGCATCATTATTAGGATTGAACTGTGGACTAGCCCAGTACAACAATGCTTTCCCTTTAAATGCCATAGCGGTTGCTTTGGTGATACGACCAACATTGTTGCCCGACCACAATGCAGGCAGTTTTGCTGCAGCCGAGTCAAGGTCTTTAGCAATAGCTGCAAATACTTCGCTTGATTTTGAACGGGGTACATTCAAATCTTCACCCGTTAAATCTTGTGCTTTTAAAATAAGCGGTACACCACCATACAGCGAAACCAATCGAAAATACACAAATGCACGGAGGAAGTAAAACTGGCCCAGCAAAGGATCTTTAACTGATGCAGGCAACAAACTTGTAGCCAACCCATCAATAGCCACGTTGCAACGACGGATATCGAAATAGCGGTTGTTAGTAATAGAGTTGCTACCACCTATATCTGTTACCGAATTTTCTACCAACTGGCCATATAAAAATGCAGTACTTACACTATTGGTTTCATCCGATGTAGTATGGATGCCGCCAACTGTAGGCCAGTTTGGGATAATGAGATCGTAACTCCTGTTGAGGAAGAGATCAACAGCACCTGCATCGTTCCAGATTTGCGAATCGATTCCGTTTGGATCTTCTACTTCGAAGAAGTCTTTTTTGCAGGCAGTAGCCAACAACACCACACTCAGTGATACGGCTGCAAGCTTCAGGAATTTATTTTTCGTGTACATATTTTTTCTTTTAAGCAATCATTAAAGAGTAGCATTTACACCCAGTGAAATGGTACGCAGGGTTGGGTAGCTGGCAAAGTTGGACGTGTAAGGATCTTTATACTTCAATGGATTTACGATGTTCCACAAGTTGGTGCCGGTAAAAAATGCACGGAACTCAGGAATGCCCAATTTTTGACTGATTGATTTGGGGAAGCTGTAAGACAACACCATGTTGTTGATACGGCTTTGTGTACCACTAACTGCCCAGAACGTAGAGTTTTCACGGGCTAATGGCGCATCAGCTCTTGGAAACTGTGCGTTTGGATTATCAAACGACCAGGTATCGTTCCAGAATGACGGCGCATTTTGTGTGGTGGTAGGCACTTTACGTGCTTCACTATCATAGAACACTTTGCCACCGAGGCGCAGGTTCATGTTCATTTGCAATTTGAATGCACGATAGCTTACGCCAAAGGTCATACCAAAAGCAACCACTGGTGTGGTGCGGTTGTACATCACAGTAATATCACGGTCATCAATTCTGCCATCACCATTTACATCTTCAAAATCCATGAAACCAACTTGTGGTTTTTGTCCACCAATGAGGTAGTTAGGATTTTTTGACAACAGCGCATCTACATCATCTTGTGTACGAAGAATGCCTTTAGAAATATAACCGAAGTTGCTGCTGTTGTACTGACGAGGATCGAGGCCTTGAGTAATGCTCAGCCCATCAGGTCCGTAAGTACCCAAACGTGCAGGGTTGAAATAAGAACGAATCAAACGTGAGTTAGAAAATCCGAAGTTGATATCGGCGGTGTAATTCAAATCCTTGGTGATTTTTCCGCGATAGCCAACCATAAACTCATGCCCCCAGCTTACGCTCTGGCCATAGTTTACCACTGCAGTGGCTACACCGGTTGTGGGTGGCAATACACCTGCATCCAATCTGTCGAATCCATCATAGTTGTAACGATGGAAAAAGTCGTAGGCAAAAGTGAGTTTGCTGCGCATCACATTCACGTCGAAACCTGCGTTGAACGTACGGGCCTTTTCCCAAGTGATGTTGGGGTTGGGCGAAAGGTTTGGATCGAGACCATTGGTAACAACAGAACCAAACAGCATGCCGGTAGTTTGGGTAAAACGAGCTTGCCACAATCGGTTAGCTACACGGTCTTCGCCTACCAACCCATAGTTAGCCCTGATCTTCATAAAATCGATAAAGGGGAATGTACGCTGGAAGAAATTTTCTTCGCTGATCTTCCAACCCAAACCAATAGATGGGAATAAACCCCAACGGTTTTGAGGAGGGAAGTTTGCAGATGCGTCATAACGGGCAATAATTTCAACCATGTATTTATCCATGAAAGAATAATTCATGCGGCCGATAAAAGAACGCTTTACAGACTCGCTGTATTGAGGGTTACGAATGGTTTGGCCGGTATTGCTAAATGCCCAAAACTGATCAACACCATTCACCAATTGTCCGTTTTTGTAGATGTAAATATTTCTGGTGTTTGATTCGCTTTGGTCGAAGCCAACCATTACATCAAAATCGCTGGTATTTGTTTTAAACCCGTAGGAAAGCGTAGCTACCATTTGGTTGCTGTTGCTTACATCTGAACCTTCAGCCAACTGATCGCTGTTGCTCACGGTTTGCATAGGTGTACTGGCATTCAATACATCGGTATACAGCAAGCCATTTTGACCACCCCGAATAAAATTACCTACACGATAGTGAGGAAAATATTCTTTGCCTGCATTGGTGCGGCTGTTTCTGCCATACTGAAAACGTGCTGTCAAACCTTTTAAGAAAGTAGGTTTGTACTCCAACGAAGCGTTGATGTTCATGCCCTGGCCATCATTTCTTTTGTAGTTGCCAGAACTAAACAATGCATTGGGGTTCCAGTTGCCCGGAGGGTTTACACCACTCCAACCTACTGGCACGCCATTGATGCTCATGGGCACCCACTTAGGAGTAAGGTAAATGGCACGGATAGACAAATCATCCGATTCATCGTTGGCACCTTTCAGTGTGTTACGATTATCCTTGCTGAAGTCTGATGCAAAAATTACATTGGCAGAAAGTCCATCAGCTATTTTTACGTTGGTACCCATTCTAAACCCGTACTTCTGAGAAAGAATACCACCATAGTTACCATCCTGACGGAAGTAGTTGCCACCGGCAAAAAATGTAATCCTGTCAGAACCGCCACTGACGTTTAAAGTGTGGCGCATTTGTGAAGAAGCCTTCCACATTTCATCGTACCAGCTTTTGTAGGGGTTGGTAGCCAAAAAATCGAGATCGGCTTGTGAAAAACGCTGCGCTGTAGGAGCGCCTGTTAATTCGTATCCGTTGTTCAGCAGTTTCGCATGTTCATAAGCACTCATAATTTGAGGCTTCACTGCTTCATCAGAAATACCGAAATAACCAGAATAAGAAATTTTGGGTTTACCGGGGCGGCCTTTTTTAGTAGTTACCAGCACTACGCCTTTTGCACCTGCTGCACCATAAATGGCGGCAGATGCATCCTTCAAAAAGTTAATGTCTTCAATGAGGCTGGCATCGAGGTTATCAAAATCTTCTTTGCTGGCTATCAGACCGTCAATTACAAACAGCGGATCGGCAGTGGCTCCTACCAAAGTAGCCCCTGCAAAAATTGAAGCACCACGAATGTTGATGTTGACACTGGCGCCTGGCTTGCCCGAAGCAACACTGACACCCACACCCGGCAAACGGTTGATGAGTGCCTGACCAATATTGCCCACCGGAATATCCTGAATATCTTCTGAACGGATATGTGCTACAGCACCAATCACATTCACTTTCTTTTTAGTACCATAACCAATCACTACTACTTCATCTAATTGGTTGTTGGCTTTAGTAAGACTAACTGTAATGCTGCCACTTGCACCCGCTTTAATTTCATACACAGCATATCCTACATAAGTAAAGGACAACACCGATTCTGAAGAAGGCGCCTTGATAGAGAACTGACCTTTGTCGTTGGTAGCTGTACCGGTAGTGGTATTTTTAACTCTTACAGACACACCTTCAAGTGGCTGTCCGCTATCGGCACCGGTTACAGTACCAGAGACGATGACTTCCTGTGCAAACAGGCTGACCGCCATCATCATAAATACGCTAAGTGCTAGCAGTTTTGGTTTTAGCATGTGCTTCATATATGGCATTTTACGGGTTTCCATTTTCAATCGTTGTATACAGTGTTGGTTATTTGGTTTTTGCTTTCAGGCGTTGCTGCCAGGCTTCCGTTTCTTTTTTTAAATCGTATCCTTCGGCAGATAAATAGTTGTTGATACGGCCTTTGTATTTCCCAAATACAGCGTGTTTCTTGTCAGACGATTCTGCATCCATGGCTTCTTCCCTCGCCTCTTTCAACCAATCATAAATTTTGGCTTTTTGCACGGCAGTCAGTTGCTGAATCATATCGAGGTAAGCGGCATAGGTATTCGGAAATACTTTGTACGTCATGCCATCTTTTACCTGCTCTACTTGTGCCGGCGTAAGCACAGCATGTAATTGTTGCAAATAAGATTGATGCTTTGCTGCCAACAGATTTTTCTTTTTCAATTCAATGGCTTGCAGTTGCACCCGCAATGCTGCCGTATCCGTACTGTTTGCTTTTGCCTGCTGAGTAGCCGCTTTTGCTTCTTCGTGAATTTCATTGATAGCGGCATATTGCAACACTATTGCCTGTAATGCCTGATTGTAATGTGTTGAATCTTGCACACCCAATGTGTTGATGATTTTAGCCGACCGCTCTGTAATGACTTTCAGGTAGTTGGCATCTTGCTGTGCAAAAGATAATAGAGAGAAAAAAATTGCTGTAAGGAAGAAGATCATAAAACGTGCTGCATCTGCAGGCAACAGCTGATTGTCACTGGCTTGTACAGACAGCACCCGGGCTGGCCGTTTCTTCATCATCATAGGAGGCAAACAATCTTTCATGGACATTCAACTGCAGCAAATCGAACATTTTCAGATGGCTTTTTACTGCTTTTTTTAACACACTAAAAGTACTTCTGCCTCTTCCCTTAAAAATGTACGGTATTGCTAAGTTGATGTACTATTTTCCTATGCGCCCTGCTTTTTACGCAAACGTTTCCGTATCGCAGGCAAGCCGTTTTTATTGGCAGTTCAGCGTAATTATGCCTGTAGAAACTCCTGCTGCTTTTACGGTAACGGTGATATTTCCCTGCCGCTCTGCAGATTGTACTACTACCAAAGCCTTTCCCTTCCACGTACGTCGCTGGTTGCTTTTCAGCGATACTGTGTCGGCCTGAAAACCATTGTCGGTACCTGCCAGTGTACCGGCGCCGGTTACTGTAGCAGAAAAAGTCACATCGGCATCGGGTACCAAACGGCCCTGCGCATCTACCAACTGTACTTCTATAAATGCGGCATCTTGCCCATTGGCCTGCACTATTTTCCTATCTGCCAATAAGCGAATGGCCACTGGCTTGCCTGTGGTGCTAGTGATGGTGGTTTGTACAATTTTTCCATCTTTCCAAGCAATTGCTTTGATGCTGCCTGAGGCAAAAGGTACCCGCCACTGCACATGCAGGCTGCTGTCTGATTTGCTTTTTTTACCCAGTGATTGACCATTCAAGAAAAGTTCTACTGCATCGGCCTGGCTGTAATAGGCTACCACATCCACCGTGTCTCCTTTCTTCCAGTTCCAGTGAGGCAGCACATGCAGCACCGGCTTGTTGGTCCATTCGCTTTGGTACATGTAGTACACATCCTTGGGAAAACCTGCCAAATCAATAATGCCGTAATAACTGCTGCGGGCCGGAAAGTTGTATGGCAATGGCTCGCCGAGATAATCGAATCCACTCCACACAAATCCGCCTGCGATATGCGGATATTCTTTTACCGCCAACCAGGCTTTTTCATGCGTGGCACCCCAATAAGCATAGGTATTGTCGTAGGCATTGCAGGTAGTATCGGCATAGCCGCCGGAAAAGTTTTCCTGCTCTTTAAAATTGGGCGGCCATACATGCATGCTATCGGCAGCACCCACATACACCCCACGGGTACTGAGTGCCGAAGCGGTTTCGCTGGCAATGAATGATGCACCGGGAAAACGCTTGGGCAAATGCGGATAATCGTACTCCTTATAGTTGAAGCTCAGCACATCCAAAGCATTGGATTGTGCAATGAAGTTTTTCTCGAGAAATGTTTCAGTGAGGGCACTGGTGACGGGCCGTGTAGTATCCAGCGATTTTACAATGGCACTCAAGCGACGGGCAATTACGGTGCCGCTGCTGTCAAACTGCTCCCGTATTTCATTGCCAATGCTCCACATAAATACAGAAGGGTGATTTCTGTCGCGGAGTACCATAGCCCGCAGGTCTTGTTCATGCCAGTCATTGAACTGCAAATGATAATCGAACTTGTTCTTCTTTTTACGCCACATATCAAATGCTTCATCCACTACCAGAAAACCCATGGAATCGCAAAGGTCGAGCAATGTAGAGGCCGGCGGGTTGTGCGAAAAGCGGATGGCATTCACTCCCATCTCTTTCAAAATGCGCAACTGCCTCATGGCAGCGGCTTTATTGAAAGCTGCGCCGAATACGCCTAAATCGTGGTGCTGACAAACACCCTGAATTTTGAGTGGTTGTTCATTCAGAAAAAAACCTTTTTCGCTATCAAACCGAAAACTGCGGATGCCCAATGGATGTACTTGCTCATCTACCAAATGCCCATTCACTTCAATTTTAGTAACGGCTTTATAGAGATACGGATGTTCAACCGACCATCTTACAGGCTTGGCAATACGCAACACATCAGCATACGCCTGCCTGCCTTGATACACTTTGCGCAACATGGGTGATTTACTGCTGGCTATTTTTTTTCCGCTGGCATCCAGCACATCAGTATACACATTAACCAATACGGCTTCATTATCCGCATTTCGAATATCATATTGAAAGCTTACCTGCGCATACTCGTTGCTTACGATGGGTGTGGTCACAAACACGCCACCTTCATTAGCCAGCGAAACTTTATTGGTCGTTATTAATTGTACGTCTCTGTAAATGCCGCTACCACTGTACCATCGAGAATCGGGCTGTGCAGCATTATCTACCCGCACTGCTATCACATTGGTTTTTCCGTATTGCAAATACGGTGTGAGTTCGTACGAAAAATTGACGTAGCCATTTGGTCGCTTACCCAACCAATGACCGTTGATCCACACTTCACTGTTTTTGTATACGCCATCAAAATGAATACTGGTAAACTTGGTGGATGCCGATGCAGGCATGGTAAATGTTTTGCGATACCAACCAATACCGCCGGGCAAAGCCCCACCTTGGTTAGTTGCCGGAAACCGAGCTGAGAAATGACTTTCAATGCTCCAGTCGTGGGGCAATTGCAATGGACGCCATTTACTATCGTTGTATATGGTTTGGCTCGCCAGGCTATCATCACCTGCGTAAAACTTCCACCCTTTATTAAAAGACTGCACATGGCGAACCTGAGCCTGCAACAACAAACTACAGCACATCATCAAACCCAATATCCAAGCAGCTTTACGCATCACGCCTTTCTTTTTTGATGTTGAAAATTACGACAGTTCAACCATGGCTTTGATAACGCCATTGGCAGGATTGAGCCACGATTCAAATTGCTCTTTTACATCAGCAAATGCCACCCGATGCGTAATGTACGTTGCAGGATCTACCAGTTTTTGCTGCATGCAGCGCATCACATGGTCAAAATCTTCCTGCGTTGCATTGCGGCTACTCATCAGTGTGGCTTCTCTTTTGTGAAACTCCGGATGCGCTACTTCAAGATTGCCTTTTTGCAAACCCACCAATACATAACGGGCCCCATGTGCCATGTATAAAAATGCGGCGTTGATGGCTTTCTGATTGCCTGTTGCATCAATCACCACAGTAGGCATATCGCTATTGGTGATTTCTTTCAATCGCTGCAGCACATCTTCAGTAGCCGCATTGATGGTATGTTTCACCGCCAGTTTATCCTTGCAGAAATCCAACCTCGTTGTATTCACATCCATGGCTATTACTTTGCCGCCGGCAATGCGGGCAAACTCCATAATGCCCAAGCCAATGGGACCGGCACCAATCACCAACACAAATTCGCCTTGCTGTACAGCAGCCCTGCGTATGCCGTGTGCACCAATGGCCAATGGCTCTACCAAAGCCAGCTCATCAAAGCTCATGTCGTTGGCTTTCAGCAATGCTTTTGTAGGTACAGAAATAAATTCTTTCATGCCGCCATCTACATGTACACCAAACACCTGAATGGCAGCACAGCAATTGGGCAACTCATTGCGGCAGGCTACACACTCGCCGCAAGCAAAGTATGGCACAATCGTTACTTTATCACCGGGCACAAACCCTGATGACGGATCAACTTCTACCACTTCGCAACCCAACTCATGACCCAATACCCGTGGATACTGGAAGTATGGCTGCGTACCTTCAAAAGCATGCAAATCAGTACCACAAATACCTATGCGTTTTACTTGCAAAATAGCATGCCCCCGTTGTAATACAGGTTTGTTTTGCTGTACGTATTCAAACTGTCCGGGTTGTTGGCATATTAAAATATTCATGTGTAATGATTGAAACAGATTATTGATTGACAACAGTAAAAACATATTCCCCGGAACCAATGGCCATTCGTGCCAAACCTTTCTGAACAGGGGCTTTTACTGGTTGCTGATTCATGTGTATGATGCTATTGCTACCTGCCGGCAAATACACAGTAGCAGTACTGTTGACGGGTATGTGCACCTGCAAGGTAAATTTTGTATCATTCTTTTTCCATGATGAAGCAACCCATCCATAAGGCGAACGAAAACGGGCTTCAGCTTCAGTTACATCGCCTACCACTTGTGGCTGAATACGCAGCTGCCTAAACGCAACTGCACCGTGGGAAGCCTGAATACCTGCCAGCGATGCATAGAACCATTCCATGAGATGCCCGAGCATAAAATGATTGTTGCTCACTATGGGCGAACCTTGCCATGATTCGGTTAAAGCCGTTGCACCTTTTGCCAGTTGGTAACCATAACCTGGCACATCGCTGCGGTTGTTCATCCGAAAAATAACATCACTTCGTCCAGCTTGGCTCAACACTTTTAGCAGGTGATGAAATCCGATATCTCCTGCAGTCAAGCGGTAATCATTTTGTTCAATGGATTGAATAAGATTTGCCAATACCGCGGTTGTATTTTTCTCTGCCACCAATCCCATACTTAATGCCACTGCATTGGATGTTTGGCTACCTGTACCGTATTGCTTTACTGTGTCGTTGAAATACTGACGATTGAACGCAACACTTACTGAATCTGCCCATTTGCTGTAGTGTAATGCATCTGCTTTTTTACCCAGCAGTGTAGCAGTTTGTTGCATCACCCGAAGATTGTAATAGTAATAAGCAGTGGCCGTAAGCCCCATGGGGGTAAGCTGACAAAAACCCGGTCGCTCAGGCCCCAAATCATACCAATCGCTCAAGCCGTACATGAGTAAATGACTGCTATCCTTGCTGCGCAGGTATTGCATGTACCGCTGCATAGTGGTATAGTTCGTTAGCAGCTCTTGTTTATCGCCATACCACTGATAAAGATTCCACGGCATCAGAATGGCATTGCTGCCCCACTCTGGTGAGTCGCGGAAATAGCCGTTGGCAAAATGCATTTCGGTGTACTCAGGAATGGTAGAGGGAACAAGGCCATTGGCATTTTGCTCCGCCCGTATATCAGCAGTGATTTTTTTGCCCAATGCATGAATTTCATAGTTGTATTGCAGTGCATTGCCCATCAGGTGCAACTGCTCTTGCCAACCCAATCTTTCCCTGTGCGGACAATCGGTAAACACACTTTGCATGTTGCTGTTGATGGCCCATTGTATCAAGTGATTGGTTAGGTTGAACAATGTATCGGAATTTTGAAATGCACCTACAGCTGCTGCACTGTTGCGGGTATGTAAGGCTTGTACCGCCAACAATTGGGTTGTTTTGTTTGAAGTTGAAGCAGGCAACAATTCCAGTTGCACATACCTAAATCCGTAGTAGGTAAATTTTGGCTGCCATTGTTCAACGCCATCACCACTTAATACATACAAATAATAACTAGAAGCACCTGTGGCTTTTTGATTGGCACGACCATCTTCTGTCAGCAGTTCTGCCGGCGTCAGTTTGATGGTATCGCCCCTGTTGCCACTCACTTTTATTGCAGGTATGCCCGACATGTTTTGCCCGAAATCATAGAGCCAAACATTGTCCTTCAATTGCTGTACAGTCATTGCTTCAAAAGACTGCATCACTTTCACGGGTTTGGCCAGCTGCGATTGTAAATGGTGCGGCGTAGCTACAACGGCAGGCCTCCATTGTGCATCGTTGAAAGCCGGCGTATGCCAGCCCTTCTGCTCTAAACGGGCATCATAATTTTCGCCGCCATACAAGCTGCTGTATGTAATGGGCGACGGTGCCGTTTTCCATTGTTCATCACTCACAACCTGCTGTATGCTGCCATCAGTATATTCAATCAATAATCGGAAAATCATTTTTGGATAACCGTAGGCACCGGTCATTTTACGGTATCGTTCGCCGGGTATATAATAGAACCCATTACCCAGCATAACTCCAATGGCGTTATTCCCAACAAGCAATTGTTTAGTAACATCAAAAGTGACATACTGAGCCTGCTTGTTGTATTTGGTCCAACCTGGATCTAAAAAATGATCGCCGGTTTTTTGCCCGTTGATGTACAGCTCAAACTGACCCAGTCCACAGATGAAAGCAGTTGCTTGCTTCACTTTTTTGGATGCTGCAAATTGGGTGCGCAACAAAGGCAACACATTGGCTCTTTTACCCCAGGCCTTGTCGCCGTTGCCATGAGCAGCAGGCACAATGCGCAAAGAATCTGGCAGATTCTCATAAGCAATCCATTTGGCACCTGCCCAATCTTTAGGTTCCATCAAACCCATTTGCCACAAAGCGATTTCACTCCATGCAGACACATTGCCTTTATTATCCCAAGCTCTAATTTTCCAATAATATTTTTTGGCAGCCTGCAATGCCTTGCCGTTGTATGGCACCTGAATAGAAGCTGCAGACAACCGCTTTTTTGAATCCCACACATTGCCTACATTTCTTTTCAACAGCAGCGAATCATCGGCCACTAAAATTTGAAAAGCCGTTTGCACCACAGACAGTTGAGCACTGTATAATTCCCAGCTGAGCATTGGTCGTTTTGCAACTACACCCAATGGATTTTCTCTTGCTTCGCAACGCAGATAACCCACCCGTAATGATTGTGCAGAAGTGAGCACAGTCATTAAAATAGTTGTGATTAAAAGCAAGCTGCGTTGTATCATCTTCGTTGTGTATAACAGCAATTATTGAACGTCAATCCCGGAAATGGCCAATCCTTTTGCCGCTTCAATGTACAGCACTACTTTATAGTTACCAGCATTGATTTGAGAAGGCGTATTCACGGTAAACTGGTTCCATTTTCCGGTACGGGTAAATGTAAAAGACACCGGTTCGTCCATCATCCTGTTGCCACCTGCATCCAATAGCAACAAGCGTCCTTGCACAGGTGCTTTATCCCAAAAATATTTCATGGTAAAAGAATATCTATCGCCCACACCGGTTTGAACGGGCCATGCAATACTTACTGGCGCATCGCTTGAAGGCACCACACATTCTCTGCCATTGACCATTTGTTTCTGGCTATTTGCATCAGTAATGGCAACGTTGGTTTTGTATTGTGTAACCGGTTTTAAGTCGTACGCTGGTTGCATTTTATTGGCAGGCTGGCTGGCGATGAAATAATGGGATGGAATATTTTTCACCTGCTCATTTGCGGCCAATTTTTTCCGATAGAGTTTGTAATACTTTCCTCCTTGCTCATCTGATACTACAAAACTGTGCAGGTCTTCAAAGCCTTTCCAATCTGCTGGCAAAGAAGTTGTGCTGTCAATACCCACAAAAAAATCAACATCTTCTATTGCATCATAAAAAGCAGTAGCTGATGAATTGGGTGATTGAAATTGTATCCAATCGGCGCCAAACAATTGCGAAGGCAACGCATGAAAAACAATGTCCGACTGAACGAATTGTTGATCGCCAATATCCAACCAGGTTTGTTTGCTCCATTCACCCTGAGCAGGATCTGCAATTTGCCATGGAATGCGCTGCGGCGGCGTTTTCCGAACAGCTTTTTTGGAAATAGTAAAAGCAGTAATCAATGCCTGCCCTGCTTTACTCTCAGGAAAACTGATGATCAACTTACCATTCACAGCCTTGGCTTGTACCATTTTTTTATACGCAGCGTTGGTACCAGCAGCTTTCCAGATATCCAAATCATCTGCTACGGTTTTTCCGTTAATGGCCACATCAAACAAACGCATACCGGTTGCATTGATGCCGCCGCCAACACCCAACCATGGTTCAGTAAAAAACAGCTCTATCGTGTACTCACCTGCAGGAACTTCCAGCTCATACTGCAGTTTGTTTTTCCCATAGCGAAACGTCTGAAACAGCTTGTCATCATTGGTGTTGCGTATGGCCGTAAAAACTCTGCGCTGACTGGCATACACTGCAGGCACTTCAGGAAAATCAATTGACCACGAGGTAGCCAACCTTTTATCAGAAAGCCATGTATTTCCATGCACATCTGTGTAATTGGGTCCGCCGCAGTTGATGCGATACAAATAATCATTGCCGGTAATTGGCTTTGTCATCAAATCATCTTCTTTCTGCGCAGCAACAGGAGCTTTGAGCAGATGAAACAGAACAATAGCATCTCTGGCAACCACTTTCCCATTTACATAACCAACGGCATACAAATTATTGTATTCAATCAACACACTGTCCCATTGAAAGTGTGTACCTATTGGTCCCTTCTTTTTACGGCCCAACGAAGTTTTGCCGTCATCATTAAACAGCTCAACTTCATCGCAATTGCTATACACTTTGATCCCATTTTTGATACCGGGCGTCATCCATCTGTTGGGCCAAGTATGCGAGGCAATGTACACCATGGGGTCAGTTGTGTTGGAGGCATAATTGCTGCGAAACATGTAGTACACATCCGTAGGTTCTTCCCATGGCGTAAGCATGCCTTTGTAATTAACCGGACCAATACGATCCAGTTCCCGCAGACCTTCACCACCCTGCACACGCCCGGGATTATCGTGTGAAGTAAGCAACCAAAAAAAGTGGCCCGCCACACTGTCTTTAACCGATTCTGCCAATCGAACTTTTTGCTCCATCAATTCAGTGAACCGGTCTTCACTATAGGGACCGTTTTGCATAAATCCGCCTTCGGTATGCAGGTCGAGTGTACGCCACGCACCATACTCACCTACCAAAATCTGGCGTTTCAAATCTTGCCCGTACTCGGCAGGATTGCCGCCGTAAGTACCAGTCCAGTTTTGGGGCACATCCCAATCGGTACCGGTACCACCATTGCAGGTAGTTACTGGCCGTTGAACACTAGCCGTTGGGTCAAGCGAACGAATGAGCTCTGTGCATTCCAGTGCAAAATCTTCGGGCAGTTTGCTCTCGTTTTGCAAACCCCACATAACCACCGATGGATTGTTGCGCCGTTCTATCACCCACTCTCTCAGCAGTTGCTTAAAGTGATGGCGAAACTCCGGTGTATCGTACCACACATGGGCCGACAACTGCGTCCACCACAAAATGCCCTGGCTATCGCAAAGCTGGCCGTATAACAGATTGTGTGGCTGATGCCCATCCCGAAAAGCATTGAACCCAGCTGACTGAATCCATTTAAAACGTGCCCGTATTTGCGCTGCGGAAAAAGCATGGCTTTGCCCCAGCAAATGTTCGTACTCTGCTACTCCGTTTATAAACACTGGCTGCCCGTTGAGGGCAAACTGATGACTTGCTGTATTCCAGGCAACAGTGCGAAAACCAAAGCGGGTTGTTTCCTGATCAATGAGCTGATTGGCTTCTTGTATGCTGGTAACAATGCTATATAAGTACGGTCGCTTCGTAGACCACAATACGGGGTTCGTTACTGTTATTTTCTCTTTGAGTACCGACACCGAATCATGTGGTTGCAGAGTGTGTTGCAGCGAAACAGTTTGCACTGTTTTACCTGTGGCATCTTTAAGGGCATGCACAATGGTAATGCGGCGCTGCCTGCCTGTAAAATTCTGGACAGTTGTATTGATGTTGAGCAAAGATTGAGTCGATTGCACATCGGCCCATGCATGAATACCAAAGGGCACAATGCGAACATCGCTGGTAACGAGCAATTGCACCGGCCGGAAAATGCCCATGGGTTGCGAACCTTCTGAAAAACCACGTTCATCGCTACAACCACCACATACCCAAGGCAGGTTGGCTATGCCCGATGGATGCCATGCCCGAACGGCCAACTCATTGGGGGTACCATCTGTTTTGATGACGTGTGTAATATCGATGCTGAATGTGGTTCTGCCACCTGCATGCTCACCCACTTGTTGCTTATTTACATACACGGTAGCATAGGAGCCCACGCCTTCAAACTGCAGAAAAAAACGCTTGCCCTGTTTTGCCTGTTTGATGGTAAATGTTTTGCGATACCAAGAGTCGCCGTGGCGGTTGCCATGCAGCATCCTTCTGTAACCTTCGTATTGGTCCCAATTGTGCGGAATGCTCACCCGCTGCCAGCGTTGATCAATTGGTACAGCGAAAGTATTGGCTGGCAGAATGGTATCGTTGCTGGTAGCAATGCTGTACCAGTTTTGCTCAAGTGAAATAGTGTTGCGTTGTGCATGGGTAGATAAACCAACGCACAGCATCAAACTACACAACTGTAATGTACGATATGCTGAAGTTTGCATCGGCAGTTGAAGTGTGCGACGCAACCAAAGCCTCATAGTAGCACAGCTGCTGGCTACCAAAGAAAAAATATTATTGTAGTTGTAAGCTGCCATTCAATTGAATCACCTGGTTGATAGAAGTAGCGAATGTTTTTGTAATACCGTTGTAGCGAAGCTGCAAAGAACGGCCAGCGAGGGAGCGGATACGTATGCTGCTGAGTGCTGCATTTTTCCATTGCATGTCTACCACAAAACCGCCACGGGCACAGAGGCCTTTCACTTCGCCGTTGTGCAGAGCTGCAGGCAATGCGGGCAACACATCGATAAAGTTGGTATGACTTTGCAACAACATTTCGCCAATGCCGGCGGCACCACCAAAATTGCCATCAATTTGAAATGGCGGATGTGCATCAAACAAATTAGGGTAACTGCCAGCGCCACCTTTTGCAGGACTCATGAGCATTTGAATCATTTTGAAAGTATGATTACCATCTCGCAGTCTTGCCCAGAAATTTATTTTCCAGCCAAGGCTCCAGCCAGTGGCTTCATCGCCACGAAAAATAAGCGATTGCTTAGCGGCCTGCGCCAACTGCGGCGTAGCATCCCAGTTGATTTCGCTACCGGGATAAAGCCCCCACAAATGCGATACATGCCGATGCTTGTTGTTAGGATCGTCTTTGTCTTGCATCCACTCTTGCAATTGCCCGTACCGGCCAATTTGATTGGGGGCAATGCGAGACAACTTTTGCTGCAACTGCTGTCGTAAATCTGCATCCGTTTGCAACAACTTACTGGCTTCAATAACATTGGCAAACAATGCCCGAATGATTTGATGGTCCATAGTAGGGCCCGCTACTAAACCACCTTGCTCCGGCGAATTGGAAGGGGAAGAAATGAAGTAACCAGTTACAGGATCTTTTACCAAAAAATGATGGAAGAAACGGGCGGCATCACGCATGATGGGATATGCTTCGTTGCGCAAAAAGGTTTTGTCTTGCGTGTATAAATAATGCTCCCACAAATGCTGGCACAGCCAAGCACCGCCTGTCACCCAAATGCCATGATTGGATGCATTAATAGGCGCCGTTCCCCGCCACAAATCGGTGTTGTGATGCAGCACCCAACCCGGCGCATTATAATACTCACGGGCCGTTTCTTTACCTGTTTGCGCCAGCTCTTTTATCATAGAAAAAAGTGGCTGATGCAAGGGCGACAGATTGAGCAACTCTGCAGGCCAGTAATTCATTTCGGCATTGATATTGGTCGTGTACTTGCTGCCCCACGGCGGATTTACCAAATCATTCCAAAGGCCTTGCAAATTTGCCGGACGTGTGCCGGGCCGTGAAGCGGCTATGAGCAAATAGCGACCATATTGAGCATACAAGGCTACAAATGCAGCATCGTTGGATTGTGCAAATCGATTCAATCTTTCATCGGTGGGCAAACTATCATGGGGTGAAGCACCAAACGATAACGCAAACCGATTGAAGTATTGTTGATACTCTTTGATGTGTGCTGCTTTTACCTGTGCAAATGTTTTGCCCTGTACAGATGTCAACGCCTTGATGCAAGCTTGCCGTGGGTCCGCACTAATGTTTTGATAGTTGACAAAATTGGTACCGGCTGTGAGGTAGAGCGTTGCTTCATCTGCATTGCTGAGTATCACTTTGCCATCCTTTATTTCTAGCTTACCCCCTTTTGCAACGATACGCAAAAGGCTTTCGCCACGCAAGGCACCAGTTCTCACTTTTACCTGCAACAGCAAGTCATTGTTGAGCCTGGTCACTACATAGTTTTTGTGAGCACTGCTGAGTGTAGCCGCAAAACTAATAGCCGCTTTTTGTGAAGCTGTCAGTTGCACTACAATGACCTGATGAGGTGTACTGGCAAAATATTCCCGCTTGTATTGAATGCCATTGATAGTGTAGCTGGTACTGGCAACAGCATTGCGCAAATCCAATGAACGACGGTATGCTGTTGCCTTTCCTGTATGTGCAAACTGTAGCTGCAAATCGCCAAAAGGCTGATAGGAAGCCTGATACACACCAACCGGCGGCGGATTATCATCGGCCACAAAATATTTCCATTGCCCGTTCAAAGAAATGCGGGCCTGCTCATTGTTAACGGAAAAAATAGCCACATGCTTAGCGGTATCTTTAAAACCATACATACCCCCTTTATCAGCAAAGTTGAGCACCAAAATGGCAATACTATTTTTGCCTGCATGCAGTAACTCTTTGGCTACAGTATATTTTCTTGGCTCGGTATCTTGTTGCTTTCCTACCAATTGCCCATTCACAAATGTAAAGTCGTGGTCTCTGATGCGCCCCAGATCAAGCGTCATTGCAACCGGCGACCAATTGGCTGGCAATTCAAAGTTGGTGCGCAACCAAACGGCGCCATCCAATCCACCGTGGCCTAATGTTTCCCAACCATCCCAATGCGGTACAGTCATCGTTGGCCACGCAGCATCTTGTACATCCGTTGCAGCCATCTGTGTAGCAGCACCCCATTTAGCTATCCATGCAGATTTATCAGCATCAAAACTTTTCAATCCCATGAACTGTGCTTCTGCCAAGGCTTCTGCTTCCTTTTGCTTACCGGCAAACAATAAGGCTCGTATACTGTCGAGATATGTATAAGCACCATTCCGGTTGTATGGCCGCGGCTCTCCTGTCCACAATGTTTCTTCATTAAACTGCAAGTGTTCTGTTTGCACATCGCCAAAAATCATGGCGCCCAACCGCCCGTTGCCAATGGGCAATGCTTCTGTCCATTTGGTAGCGGGTTGCTTATACCACAATTGCAAATCTTGTGCATGCAGCATTGTGCTGCAACAAAGCAGCAACCATACACCTGCAAGTATTTTTTTATTGGTCATCTTTTGAACTACTATTTAGCTACGTTGTGTCTCCCGATAACTATCGGGACACTTCAACTCCTGTACTCCTATTCATCAAAGCTGCACGGTACCGGTTGGCACATCTGCAGCAGTGGTTACAGTAGCACCTTTCAAAATATTGTTGTGCAATAAAATATTGCTCGTAGCAGCGCCTTTAATTTCAGCAAACTTATGGCTGCCATCAAACAACCAATGATTGGTGAGCAGCGCTTCCTTTACATCCGTCAGGCGAATAAGCGGTGCATCCATCAATGGTTTCGCAGTCGATAATGCATCAATTAAAATACGGCTTGACTTTTCTGCACTTACTGCCGGGCCCATTTTTGTATTCACACGAACGTGACGCAATTCGATGTCTTGTGCATTGCGGATCACAATACCTGTTTCTGCTTCAAACACTACATCATGCAAACTAATTTCCGACACGGGCATTTCATCAAGCCCGTTGATGTACATGGCTTTCTTCGTGTATGCAGTTATGTTGCTGAACCGAATGTTGCGAAACTTTGGTGTACGTTCACTCACTGGTTCGGGCTTTGTTTTGGAGTATTCCATGTCCAGCACAATGGCCTGGTCACGTATGTTTTTCATCACAATATTGTCTACCCGAATATCTTCTACCACACCGCCGCGGCCTCGGGTGGTTTTAATGCGAATACCCCGGTCTGTACCATCAAACACACAATTGCTGATGGTTACTTTTTTTACATCGCCACTCATTTCACTGCCAATCACAACTCCACCATGACCGCTCAGCATGGTACAGTTGGTGATGGTGATATTTTCCGCAGGAAAAGCCTTGGTTCGCCCCGGCACATCTTTTCCTGATTTGATGGTAATGCAATCATCGCCCACACTTATGTGGCAATCGCTGATGTGCACATAGCGGCAAGAAGAAGGATTGATACCATCTGTATTGGGTGATTTTGGATTGTTGATGGTAACGCCTGTGACGGTTACGTTTTCACAAAACTCCGGATTCACTGTCCAGAAAGGCGAGTTTGTAATGGTGATGCCTTCAATCAACACATTTTTGCAATACAGTGGTTGTATAAACGGCGGGCGAAGAAAACCTCTTTGCATTTGTGTAGCATCATCGGGCAATACAATATTTTTATTGACACTGTCAAACAGCAATTGATACTTGTTTCTTGCTGTTTGGTTTTTATAAAAAGCAAGTGCATAGTCCCACCATTTTTTCCCATGGCCATTTATCAGGCCCCGCCCTTTTATGGCAATGTTTTCGGCCTTGTATGCATAAAACAATGGAGAGAAACTAAACACATCCACCCCCTCGTAGCGGCTTTCTACCATGGGCAAATAATGATCGAAGTTGTCGGAGAAATGTAACTCAGCACCAGCATCAATTAAAATGGTGATATTGCTTTTGAGATGTATGGGACCAGTTAGGTATTTGCCCGCAGGAAAATACACGGTGCCGCCACCTGCCTTACTGGCCGCCGCAATAGCTGCCGCAATAGATTTGGTCGCCAACGTGCTGCTGTCTTTTTTGGCGCCGTACTTTGTTACATCATAGTACTGCTGTGCATTTGCAGCAATACTAATAGCAGCAATAACCGTGAAGATCATCAGTTTTTTCATGTCAATATTTTAGAGCTGTCAATTCGTATTTTCTTAAGGTGCTTCAAACAACCAGTCAATATTTTGTTGTCGTTTGTCGCTCATCAATCCTGCATCATACACAGGCACATGCGATTTGGCATCAATGGCTCCCAAAATGATGCACAATCCTTTGGGCAGTTTTAATGTATGCGTACCAGCAGTAAACGTGTATGCATGCACTTGCACAGCAGGCAATCCATCAATGGCCATGGCGTTGCTGATTTTGATGTCAGCCTGACCATAATCATCTGCACTCGCATTCGTTTCCAATTCTGGTGCCTTGGCGTAAGTGGTATCGGTGGTAAATGCTGCACGTTGTGTTTTAAAGTACCCAACCAATATTTTCACCGGCTTGTCTGCAGTAAAAGTCCACTCAGTAGCAGCAGCTAATTGCCGTTTGAAAGATTGCGGCTGCAATGCAAGACCGTTAAGCTCCGGGGCCAACTGTCGGATGATGACCGTAGTATCTGCAAACAAAGAAATACCAGGCTGTAAAGTTTTGCCGGCTACAGCTGTTTGAACGTTTACTGCAGGTAACGGCAGCCGTGCATGAATCATTACATCCTTTTGATTTTTCAACGAATCGATTTTGCGTTGAAAAACAGCCAGCTCATTTTCAAAAACGGGCAGCATTTCTGTCCAGTGTTTGTAGGTGCCATTCACACCCCGCATCGGAATTTTTCGTTGTTGTGTTTGCATGCTGTTGGCATACAAATAACTGCCCTTGGTGAGGCGGGCAAGTTGTGCGTAATCTTTTACACTTTGCTGCAACAATGGCACCGCTTTTTCCAAATCAGGCACTTGCTTGCTGTACTTGTATTGCAGCAATTGTACTGCAGCCTGCACTTTATGGCTGAAGTGATTGGCCATAGCCTGGTAGCACAACATGTCGTTGTATAACCGATTGAACTCAGCTTTATTGCTACGGATATTGTTGACAATAGACTGCAAAGCTGCCACGGCTTTATTGCCATGCAACATTACTTCTCCTGCAATTTGTGTTGGTGTTTCACCCACATGAGGCAAACCCTTTTGCACTTTGTCTACGTAATCCAAAATCATTTCACCTTCGGGAGCTTCTGCATCATACAGCAACGTGAACAACCCATAGCGGTAAGGATTTATCAACTGTGTCATGAGCATACCGAGTGTCAGGGTTTGGCGGTTGCCATCGGTAATGCCAAAGCGGCGCAACAACTTGGGGGCAATCTCTCCACTCTCTTCATAAGCAGTCAAAATTTTTCTGCCATCCGCTTCATTACAACCAAAGTGATGTGCCAACATGCGGCTCCAGTAGCGTACCTCGTCTTGCCTGTTGCGATTGGCTTTCCATGCATACCTGCTCCAAGCATTGTACCAAATCCAATCACGTTCTATTTGCAGCAATCGTTTGCCAGCAGCTACACTATCGGCGCTGTAGGGCCAATCCCAATACGATGCCTGTGGATACAAATGCAATCCATTGCCACCCATTACTTCGTGCATGCCAATAACACTCTGCTGAATAAAATCTGGCGACCCATATCGAAAGGGTTCAAGATTGGCAAGAATGTGCACGTTTTCAATTTGCACACTGCCGAGTTTACTCAGTGTTTGGTGCAACTCAGCCCAGCTGCCACGTGGTCTTGCATAGGTAAGAGCTTCGCCATTAAACTTTGCTTCGGTATATAAATTTTTGTAGAGGGGCAAAGCAGCTTTCATTACTGCCGGGGCATCTGTATCGTGTGCCCGCAATACTATGGGCGGCTCATCTGTTTTGCCAATGGCATGCAAGCCATCCTGTACCCCTGGTATAATGGTTTTGGTAAACCATTCAATGTCATCATTGCCCACACCTTCCATGGCTTCACCCAAACAAACCATGAGCCCCACGTTGGGATATTTTTCTACAAATGCAGCAATAGATTTTCGGGTGTAATCTGCAATGAGCGGCGTAATGCCCCGCTCCCGTTCTTGTGTTTTAATTCCATGATGCTCCGCAAAAGGCTTTGATACAATGATGTTGTAAAACATTTGTATCACCCAAATGCCCCGCTTATCAGCCTCAGTAGTTAAGAAACGATAGAGCTCTTCATTCTTTGCAAAAGTGGCTTCATCTACTTCTACTGCATACGGATAATCTTTCAATTTTACCAGCGAAGCAAAGGGATGTCCGTTCCACAGGTACAACGAATTCATGCGATTGCTTACCATTGAGTCGAGGTACTGAATCCACAATTGCTTATTGTACAACCACGGAAAAACCTCGGGCGTGTATGGATATTCATACACATTTCTACCGGGCAGGTAATACGGTTTTTGAATGCCGATGCAAGCCCCACGCAACACCATTTCGGGAGCATCTTGTACAACCATACGAACAGGAAACTGCTGGCGATGTTTGAGTGTATCTGCTAAAGCCAAACAACCATACAACACGCCAGAGGCATCATTTCCAGTGATGCTGATGCGCTGTGCATTACCCTCAATTTGAAAACTTTCTTTTTTACCATTTTGCTGAATGGATAAAACAATTTCAACATTTTTTTGCTGCAGTTTCAATGCACGAACCGTTTGCATGAGTGTTGCGGAAGCATAACTGCTGCGGCTCGTATTCACCTGATCCAATACTTTCACCTGTGCCTGCGTAAATTGGCACAATATCAAAAGCGTTATTGTAGATAGTATTTTCATTTTCCTTCTTTCACTAATTCATTCAAATACATTTCGAGCATAGTGTAGCCACTTGAATGCAATTGATTTCGGTCTGCGGCATTGTTGGCATTTAATCCGTGAGCTATTTCCCATGCATCGGGCATGCCGTCATTATCTGTATCTGCCGGTGCCGCTGTACTGGCATACACAGGCCATCCACCCACCACCAACGGATGATCGATGATGCCCGGTTTACCAAACACACCTTTGCCCATAGCTGTGCCCATGGCTGTTTCTTGAATCACTCTTGCATCAACTGCATCTCTTTTTGGGAAATTGGCGCCGGCATATTTCAACACCCGTTCATAAGCCAGTTCAGCCGATTCTTCAGGCAACGGAATTTGAATTGCAAAAGGCTTGTCAGCAATGGCGCCTTTGGGATAACCCGCTTCTTTCAAATCAATACCCCGTTCATTTTTTTTGGTCAGGTATTTATCGCCCAGCATCATGTTGCCGGCCACAAACCATTCGCTGGTGCCTTTACTGTTTTCTGCCTGAAAAGAAGCATGAATAAACTTTCTATCCTCTGGCGTGGCTGGTCCGGGTTTGTAATAATTATTGACAATGTTGACCTGCGAAACGCCGCCAGCAATATTTACTTCGCCGCCATAGCAGGCATTGGCATTACCCCAGTTGTACACTACGTTGTTTCTGTAATCGATAATGGCTAACGTATCGTGGGCACGGGCACCATTAAAACGAATGGCCCTGTTGTTGAGGTGTGCAAACAGGTTGTGGTGAAAACTGGCGAACTGACCACCCCATACGCCGCCAAACGAACGGTTGCCTTTCATGTGACCCGCATGGTACAAACCTTCGCTTACCACACACCACTGTACCGTTGTGTTTTTGGTATCGTACATGGCCGCACATTCTTCATTGGCCCAACTAAAACTGCAATGGTCAATGATTACATCATGACAGTTTTCCATATCAAAACCATACAAGCCGGTTTTGAGTGTGCCACCCGGTCTCGAACGGATATAGCGAATGATGATATTGCCATGATTGCCTTTGGCAGATGCGCCATTCAAAATCAAAGATTGGTCTTTGAAACAAATGCCATCGCCCGGAGCAGATTGCCCGGCAATGGTAAGATTAGAACGTTTGATTTGAATTTTGCTTTGCAGCTCAATGATGCCAGATACCCGAAACAAAATGGTGAGAGGCTTACCGGGAAATTGCTCCAGTGCCCATCTAAAACTGCCTTCGCCGCTGTCTTGTGTATTCGTTACAAATACAACCTCACCACCGCGGCCACCACTGGCATATTTACCAAAACCTTCAGCGCCGGGAAATGCCGGCACCTGTGCCACAGACGTTGCAGCTACCACACAGACCCAACAGCACATCAACATCTTTCTGAACATCTCACTTGTATTTATGCGTTACAAAAACTGACGTGGCTGAATACCACCTTGCTCACTGGAAGCATAAGCGGCTTCTACACAAGCCATCGTATGAATGCAGTCTTCTACTGAATTATCAGGTGCATTTATACCACTTACTACCGACAACATCAATTGCTCCATGCTGCCAATAAATGCATGCGGAAACCAACTACCTTCTATTTTTCGTTCTTGCCAAACAGGCTCTTGCCCTTCTTGCAAAAACACATATTCAAAACTGTCTGCTTCGCCCCGAGGATAGTTGATGAGTGCTCCGAAATTGATCAGCACCGCTCCCTTACTGCCTTCAAACTTGATGTATGAATGCTGCTTGGGTTTGCCATAATTGTGACAGTGATTGGTGAAAATATTTCCACGAATCATATCACCAAAATCCATGATGATATTGCTGCGCACAGATGCCAGTTTTGGCATAGACGGATGCCGGGTGGATTTTGCGTAAATGGTTTGCGGATTGCCCAGCATGTGCCGGATGAGATCGATATAATGAATGCTGTGGTACAAAATTTCTACCCGTGGCGACTGCATTAAAAAATCCCATAAATGCCAGGGCGTGTACACACTCACATTGATTTCAATATCGTTGATTTCGCCCAACTGACCAGACTGCAGCATCTTCTTCACCTCGAGAATAAACGGCGCATAGCGCAGTTGAAAATTCACAGCCGCATTGAGTTTTTTTCTGCGGCAGATTTCCAAAATCTGTTGCGCTTCCTGCATGTTTTCACCCATTGGCTTTTGCAACAATACGGGTGTTCCGTCCGGAATTTGCTGCAGCAAGGGTATCAATGCAGGACCGGGTACTGCAATATCCACCACCGCATTGGTTGGCAGTTGTTGCAGCATTTCTTCGGGACACTCAAACACATGCGGTATGCCAAAGGCCGCAGCTGTAGTTTGTGCTTTTGTCAAATCAATATCACAAATGCCTTGTACGTTGAAACCTGCCAATCGATACGCCGGCAAATGCGCAGTATTGACTATGCCGCCGGCTCCAATGATGTACACGGGTAGTTGTGCGTTGGCAATATTTCGCTGATGCATCGACATGTTTATACTTTATCCTGTTGCGCCAATTCTGTTGCCCTCTGTAAGCAGCAGCACCGCAACAATTAATATCATGATGGCCACACCCAACAAGCGGATGGTTTTGCCACTGCTCTGTTTCCATTCTTTCAGCAGCAAGCCGGTAACGGTGCTCAGCAGCACCAGCAAAATCATGTGGATAGCCCAGCTGCTGAAAGCGAATTTTCCCATGCGGGTATGGCCTAGTCCGTAAAAGAAAAACTGACCATACCACAGCAAACCAGTAATGGCCGCCATGAGATAATTGGTTGTTAAAGAATGTCCTTGATTAGACGAGTACTCTCCGATTGTCTTGTGCTTGCGGTGCAGGTAAATACAATACAAAGCTGTGGTAACAAAGGCGCCGCTATTGGCAAAAATGTAAATCACGTTGCCTTGCAAATTGCCGGCACCATGCAATGCTGCTACATCTGCAATGGGCTGGCCCACACTCAAGGAATACCCGTACAATGCTGACAAAACACCAGCCAACAAACACAAGGGCAACCCTTTGGAAAATGAAAAAGAAGAACTGCTTTGCTGTACCGCTTTTTCAATGTCTTTTTCTTTACTTCTGCCAGCGAGGCCGCACACAGCAATACCTGCCGCACCAAGTCCTACACCCGACATCAGATAGCCTGCACCGTTGCCACTTAAAATATGACCGAGTTCACCACTGATAAATGGCGGCAGCAATGTACCTAACACACAACTAATACCTACTGCAATGGCATAGGTTAAAGAGAACCCAACATATCGGATGGCCATGCCAAAAGCAGTACCGCCCACACCATAACCCATACCCAGCAAATACGATTGCCACATGGGTGCAGTGGGTGCTTCTTTCAACACTAACATCAAATCGGGAATGGTGATAACGGCCACCAACAGGGGCAGCAACAACCAGCAAACAAAAGCCTGCGCCAGCCAATAGGTTTGCCAGCTCCAGCCTTTTACTTTTTTCTCTGGCGTATAGCAAAGCGAAGCGCTGGAAGCACCAATGGCATGAAACAACACTCCGTTTACAACTTCCATAGTTTTTCTTTTGCCTGCTTATTGAAATTGATAAAAATCGGCAGCATTGGCATACTTCACCATGTGCTGTTCTTCGGGTGTGAGTAATGTTTGCAGCAGCTTGTGATATTGCTGCCAGCTGTATGTATAACTGCCAGCCAGCAAACTCACCGGCCAATCGCAACCGAGCATGCAGCGTTGTACGCCAAACTGTTGCAGGGCAAAGCTTACATATGGTTCAACGGTCGCATTTGTCCAAGCATTTCCTACTTGTGCAGTGGTGCCCAAACCAGAAATTTTAGCGTAGAAGTTAGGATGCTGTGCAGCTTCCTGCATCAATTCTCCCCACTCACCAAAACGGTCAGCTGTAGCAATGGGCGGTTGATTCAGATGATCAAAAATCATTTTCAGCTGTGGCACTTTTTCGGCCACCTGCAAAGCAGTGCGTATGTGTACCGGCAAGATACCTACTACATCATAGGGTATGCCAGCATCGGCCAATAGTTGAAGGCTTTCCAACACGGTTGGCTGCAGCAACCATTGCGCATCTGGCTCGTCGTGTATCAAATGCCGTACCCCTTTGAAATAAGGATTGCTTTGGTAATGCTCCAGTGCATTTGCTGTTGCATCCGGATTGGTGAGTGGTACCCAACCAACGACGGCAGCAATCCAATTGGTTTGTGCGGCTACATGCAACATCCAATCTGTATCCTGTGTATTGTTGGCGGCTTGCACCAACACGCCATGCGTTACAGTAGCAGCTTGTCGGTCAGCGGCTATTTCATCAATGCTGTAAGTTCGGTTGAGAATAGACGTATTGCCATCCAGCCAGCTATAACTGGCTTTGCTGAAATCCCAGATATGTATATGTGTATCAGCAAGCATGGCTAATTCGTTTTTGTCAGCAGTTTAATTGGCAGGCACCAGTGCCTCATTCAATCCAAACTGATGATCAATTTCTGCATTGTGTTCGCCCAATGCCGGCGCCCCTTTTGCAGAGGTGAGTATTTGACCGTCTACCCGAATGGGGCAGCGGGTTGTTTTTACAGCCAAACCACTGCTGGTATGTACTGTCAATTCCATTTCCAACAACCGGTAACCTTCCTGCTGCACCAATGCATCGTAGTTGAATACCGGTGCACACCAAACATCGGCTTGCTCCAGTATCTGCAACCACACAGCTGTTGGTTGTGTAAGCAAATGACTGGCCAGCACTTGTTTGATTTCATCACGCTTGCTAAACCAATCCTCACTGTTGCTGTATTGCAGCAATGGCGGGCATTGCAGCAGCGTAGCCAATGCAGAAATGTTGGTCATTGCCAGCGCAATGTAACCATCATTTGTTGTATAAATACCATAGGGAGCCGCTATGTATGCATGGGCACTATTGACAGCACCACGCTGCGGCAGTTGTTGTCCATCGTTGTAAAAACAAGTGAGTACTTCAAACTGAAAATCGAGGATGCTTTCGAGCATACTTACCTGTATCAAAGCACCTTCTCCGTGTACAGCTCTGCCATACAATGCCGCTAAAATTCCTTGAGCTACATGGGTACCCGCAAGTATATCTACCACGGCTACACCCATGGGTGTAGGTCCGGCATCACTGTTGTTGCTCAACCAGGTAAGTCCCGATACTGATTGCAGCAACAAATCCTGACCGGGCAATGCAGCCCATTCACCTGTTTCACCGTAGCCATTTATTTCGGCATACACCACCGTAGGATTCAGCGATTTTACAGTTGCATAATCCAACCCGATTCGTTCCATCACGCCCGGTCTGAAGTTGTGCATCACCACATCTGCTCTGGCAATGAGTTGTTTTATTTTTTCGAGATCATCTGCATTTTTCAAATCAGCAGCATAGCTCTGCTTGTTGCGGTTGATGGCATGAAAAATAGTTGACTCACCTTCAATCACCACATCCGATACATACAATTCGCGGCAGATATCGCCAATACCGGGCCGCTCAATTTTGATAACCTGTGCACCTATATCGGCCAGGCGCAGCGAAGCTGATGGCCCCGACAAAAACTGGCTAAAATCAATCACTAATATGTCTTGCAACAGTTTCATGTATCGTTTATTTCATGGCGGCACTAAGCTCCTGCCGAATACTTTCATTGTGTGCGCCCAGTTGTGGAGCAGGTCTGTCAAACATCAATCGCTTTCCATTGATACGAATGGGACAACGGGTGGTGACGATTTGTTTATCCGCAGCCAATACAACCTGTTCCATTTGCAGGGTTTGATATGCAGCTGTTGTAGTAAGTTGCTGCCAATTGAGCACTTCCATTGCCCACAGGCCTGCATCGTGCAACATACGCAGCCAAACAGCGCTGGAATGCTGCTGTAAATGCACGGCCAATGCCGTTTTAATGGCATCCCGCTGCACAAAAGCATCTTCTTTGTGAAACGCTTGCAAGGCAAAACAACCAATGGTATCAGCCAGCACATGTATATCCATCATGGCAATGGCCATGTGCCCGTCGGCCGTTGCATAAATACCATAGGGTGCACTGAGCAACGGTTGCCCGTTGGCCACCGCACTTCGCAGCGGCTGTTGCTGTGTGGTATAATAAGTAGTGAGTAATTCAAACTGAAAATCGAGCAGTGATTCAAGCATACTCACTTCAATCAAAGCACCTTTTCCGTTTTTCTGACGGCGAATCAATGCAGCTAAAATACCTTGAACAACGTGTGCTCCGGCAATGATATCGCCAATGGAAATACCAAAGGGTACGGGTGCTTGTCCGCTATTGCCGGTAGTATAGGTCAGGCCAGACATTGCTTGCAGCAGTAAGTCTTGCCCGGGTTTATCCTTCCATGGGCCTTTCTTTCCATAGCCAGAAATTTCGGCATAAATCAACCGTGGATTGATGTGTTGTACCGATGCATAATCCAAGCCATTTTTACCCATTACTTCTGGGCGAAAATTATGGATGAGTACATCTGCTTTTGCAATCAGTTGCTTGATGCCATACAAATCATCGGCATCTTTCAGGTTTGCGGTAAAGCTTTCTTTGTTACGGTTGATGGTATGAAACAACAAAGAGTTTTCATCTACCCACAAATCTTTAATGGCCAGCTTACGGCCGGCTTCCCCTGTTCCCGGGCGTTCTATTTTGATAACTCTTGCGCCCAAGTCTGCCAATCGCAGGCCGGCACTTGGCCCCGATAAATACTGGCTAAACTCCAGCACCACTATGCCTTGCAATGGTTGTGCTGTCATACGCTTAGAGTAGTGCTGTTTTGATGAATACTTTGCCTGTATAATTCGTTCATCAACTGTAAGGCTTTTGCAGGGTCGCCATTTTCCATGAGGCAGGTGCGCAAGGGTGTGCCGGCATGATCCTGAAAATTCAGATAGCCATTGTAGCGTGGCCGCATGTATCCGTTGTCCATCACCGGAAGCACCGCATTGAAAAAGCCATTGGTCAGTTCGTTGGCGGTACCATCCGTCCATGCACTACGATGGCCGGGCTGCCCGCCATGCTGCATATACATCGTCCGTTGCATTTCGCCATCAACCATCATCTTGGCCACATCCACGGCTACAGATTTATGCTTACTAAATGCTGATACAGATAAGCCTGTGCCACCAATGGTGGTTTGTAATTGCTTGCCATTCAGCGCCACTACATCGGTATAATGCAACAGGTATTTTGCAAATCCAGCTCTGCTGTAATTGCTGTAAGCATATGCAAAAGGGCAGTACCAAAAATCGTTTGTACTACTTATGAGTTCAGCCACTGCAATGGGGTTGCAATCAAACATCCGCCTATCAACAAGACTGTACAATTGCTGCATACATTCAATTGCTTGTACACCAGTTGCGGCATCAATCACTTCGTATTCATTGGCAAAAGGCGTGGCGCCAAATGCAATACAAAAGCTGTAAAAATGCATGAGTATATCAATGGGAATGCCCGGCACAGCTACTTTTCCGGCTTTTGCCAACTGGAGTAGTTCATCCCAGGTTTGCGGCGGTTGTGGCAGCAAATCTTTGCGATAGCTGGCCGCAGGCGTAGCCGCATCTATGGGCAAAGCCCAAAGACTGCCATTGTACACATAACTTTCGTAGGAAGCGCCAACGCTGTTGTTGGCCTGGTCTTGCAAATAATCCGATGGCAGGTATTCATTGAGCGGCAGCACACAAAGTGTAGCTGCGGCACAACCTACCCAAGGATGATCGATGATGAGTAAATCGTAGGCTTCGGTAAGTTTCTCAATCGGAAAATCTGCAAACTCTTGCAGGCTGCGTTTCTTCCAGCGTATTTCAACTTCAGGATGCAATTCGCTGTAGCGCTGACTGATAGCCAGCAAGGGCGTAATGCCTCTGCTATGCCCCCAGGTGATGCCATTGAGAATGATGGAAGCCATGCTACGCTGCTTGTTTTTTTACGAGTAAAATATGTTCGCAGCGCATCACCAGTTCGTTGTGTTGGTTGAAACATTCCACCAGCTCCGTTACCAATCCTTGATCGGGGCGTTTATGGTCTTTCTTATCCTGAATGGTGACAGTCACTTTAATTGTATCATTAATGAAGACGGGCTTGATGAAACGCAGTTTTTCATAGCCGTATGTCATGGATACATCATTGATATGATCGGCTGTAAGACCTACGGCCACAGTAAAAATCAAAGTGCCGTGAGCAATGCGTTTTTTGAACGGTTGAGTTTTGCACCACTCTTCATCCATGTGGTGCGGAAAGAAATCGCCAGACTGCCCTGCATGTACCACGATGTCTGTTTCGGTAATGGTTCTGCCATAGGTATGTCGTACATCACCAATGGCAAACTCCTCAAAGTATTTCGTTATGAACATGGCAGGCGCTATCGTCTGAAAAAATAGATGTTGAAAGCCGCCGTACCGGAAATTGTTCCTTGTAATGAAAAGTGTCAATCAACACTACGTGCAACAATTCCGGCAAAGCCGAGTGGCTATGAAAGCCAGTGCTTTTCGAATATTAAAAGTAGCAGCAGCACTCCGCCGCCCAAATGGCAGGTTTTACTATAATGATGGATTATTTTACCAGCATGAGGAGCATAAAAAAAGGCTGCCCTTTTACCGGTAGCCTTGTCTGTATTGTTCAAAAATGGCCATCAATCACCAATGCCAACATTGTAGGCCCGGTCGAGATGTACATAGCCGCCATCCACATAAATCAACTGACCTGTAGTATGGCTGGATAGCGGGGAAAGCAGGAATACCGTCATGTTAGCGATTTCTTCTGCGGTGGTAAAGCGCTGCTCAAAAGGTATTTTGGAAGTAATTTCTTTCAGCTTTTCATCGCCGTTTGGCATCGACTTTATCCATTTATCGTACAAGGGCGTATAGCACTCTGCTACCACCACCGCATTTACCCGAATGGAATATTTTGCTAATTCTACCGCCCACTCACGGGTGAGTGCATTGCGGCCACCATTGCTGGCTGCATAGGCCGAAGTATTCCCCTGTCCGGTCTCTGCAGTTTTAGAAGTAATGTTGACAATACTTCCCTTCGACTTTTTCAATTCGGGCAATGCATAATGCGCCATCAGGTAGTAATGCACTACGTTTTTGTGCAGGCTTTCCATGAAACGTTTGTAATCACCATGCTCCAATCCAACACCATCATTTACCCCCGCATTATTGATGAGTCCGTCGATGCGATTGAATTGCTGCACTACAGCTTGCACGGCTTTCTCACATTCTTCTGGTTGCGACAATTCGGCGGCAACCTGCCAGCATTGTCCGCCTGCGGCAATAATTTCTTGCACCACCACTTCATTGTCTTGCGCATTGCGACCAACAATAACAGGGATAGCACCTTCACGTGCCAGCACTTCTACAATACCCTTGCCAATGCCCTTGGCGCCACCTGTTACAATTACTACTTTATTGTTGAGTTGTGTATTCATGTTCTTCCAATTTTATAGTGTGTCAATTTGATAAAAATGTTTTGCATTGCCAGCAAACACCATGGCTTGTTCTTCAGTTGAAAATCCTGCGAAATAATCTTGCACGGTTTGTAACCACTTATCGTAAGCAGCTGCTACCAAACACACGGGCCAATCGCTGCCAAACATGCAACGGCTGGTGCCAAATGCCCGCACCACGGTGTCGATGTAAGGATGTAAATCAGCAGCAGACCATTTTCGCCAATCTGCTTCCGTTACCATGCCGCTGATTTTGCAATACACATTGGTATGTGCCGCCAACGCTTTCATACCAGATGCCCATTCGCCTATCAAACCTTGCTTTATGTAAGGCTTAGCCAAATGATCGATAACAAAACGCTGTTCAGGAAACTGCTGCACCAACTGCAGTGCGGCAGGCAAATGTTGCGGAAAAATGAGGATATCATAAGCAAAGCCATGAGCTTGCAACTGCGCTATACCATTTACAAATGAGGGCTGCAACATGAAAGATGGTTCTTCGCCCTGCAGTACATGCCGGAACCCTTTGAGCTTTGAAAATTGTGCATAATGCTGCAAGCGTTCAGCCAACTGCGGACTGCGTAAATCAACCCAGCCAACAACGCCTGCAATAAAAGGATTCTCATCAGCCAGTTGTAACAACCAGTCAGTTTCTTGTTCTGTTTGGTCGGCCTGCACCGCTATGCTGGCAGCAACACCATTGGCTGCCAAAACAGGTTGCAAATCGGCAGGCAAAAAATCTTGTCGAATCACCGCCATATCGTCGTTGATCCACGCATAGTTTACCGGATCGTATTTCCAATAATGCTGGTGTGTATCTATGATGGTCATAAGGCGGTGTTGAGGTCAAATATTTTGTGCATGAGCAACCACTTTTCGCCGGGCTTTGCAGTAGGCAATGCCTGTTGATATTGCCACATCAGCGTTTCCCACTCCTGTACTTTTTCGTTGGCTGCATCTGCGGCTGCTTTTGCTGCAAACGAAAAATCATCGTTGGTCTCCATAATCATAAACAACCGGTTTTCTATGCGGTAAATTTCCATAGATACTATACCAGCCGATACAATGGAAGCTTGTATTTCGGGCCAAATGCGCTGATGATATTGCTCGTATTCAGCAATCAACACCGGATCATTTTTTAAATCGACAGCAAGGCAATAGCGTTTCATACACATGGCTTTAATGACCCGCTGCCGATACCGCGACAGCTTTGTTTTTAAACTGCGTAAAGGCAAACCAACCCACCACAACAAAACAGATAAGCGGCACGATATACGCCAATTGAATATTACCATTGTTGGCGTCGCTTACCTGCCCCATGAGCACCGGAAATATAGCGCCGCCAATGATGGCCATTACAATAAACGAAGAAGCAATTTTACTTTCCTCACCCAAGCCATCGATGCCCAAAGCAAAAATGGTAGGGAACATGATGGACATAAAGAAAGGCACCGCTACCATAGCATAAACGGCAGCATTTCCTTTGGTAACGATAGCCACCGCCAGCAAGGCTATGCTGATAGCTGCATAGGCTGCCAATAATTGCGCAGGGCGAATAAACCGCATTAAAAAAGTACCTACAAAACGGCCCGCCATAAAACCCACCATTGCAATACTGCCCCACATAAATGCTGCTTCTTTTTCACCCAGGTTCATAGTGTATTTGGAAAAGCGGATAAAAAAACTACCAACGCACACCTGAGCACCTACATAAAAAAACTGCGCTATTACTGCATTGCGAAAATGCATGTGGCGAAATACTCTTGTAGAAAATTCGGAGCCGGCATCAGCACTGTGCGTTTCTTTTATTTCAGGCAGTTTTACAAAGGCAAACAACAATAAAATCAATAGCACAACAGCTCCGATTACGATGTAAGGAAGCTTGATAGTGCCAGCTTCAAAACTGAGGTATTGCTGCAACTGATCTGGTGTCATTTGTTGCAGTTCAGTTTCGCTGTGCTCAATGCCACTCAGGATAAATTTACCACCAATGAGTGGCGCAATAAACGCACCCACACCATTGAATGATTGCGCCAAATTCAATCGGCTGGCTGCGGTAGCAGCATCACCCAATTTGGTGATGTAAGGATTGGCGACAGTTTCTAAAAAAGTAGCACCACTGGCCATGACAAACAACGCTGCCAAAAAGAACCCATAGCTGCGGGTACTTGCTGCAGGCACAAATAAAAAGGCACCGGCACAATACAAAGCCAGGCCCAACTGTATGCCTTTTTTGTAGCCCTTTTTATGCATGTACCAACCCGCTGGCAGGGCTATTAAAAAATAACCCAACGAAACAGACGAATCAATAAAGGCACTCTCTGTATCAGTAAGGGTACAGGCCTTTTTGAGGTGCGGTATCAATATGGGATTGATGTTGTGCAGAAAAGCCCACAGAAAAAACAGGCTCGTTACCATGATAAAAGCGACGAGGTACTGTTGCTTGTTGTTGGTTGTCATATTGTGCAATCGTTGTGAGCTGAAATTAAGCGGGTTTACTGAAAGCCACGACTGTTTGCGTGGAAGTGCCGAGACCATCAATACCTAACTCCATCACATCACCGGGCTTCAGGTACACTTGCGGATTCATGCCCAATCCCACACCAGCCGGAGTACCGGTGGAAATAATATCGCCGGGCAACAGCGTCATAAATTGGCTGACGTAACTAATCAAAAAAGGCACGTTGAAAATGAGATTGGCTGTTGTTCCATCTTGCATCGTCTTGCCATTCAGCTTCAACCACAGGCGCAGGTTGTGTACATCAGCTACTTCATCTTTGGTAACCAACCATGGGCCAAGTGGTGCGAAAGTATCGCAGCCCTTTCCCTTATCCCAGGTACCGCTCCGCTCCAGCTGAAACGCTCGTTCACTGATATCGTTGTGCAGGCAATAACCGGCTACATAATCCATCGCTTCGCTTTCTTCCACATAAGATGCTTTCTTACCAATGACAATAGCGAGTTCCACTTCCCAATCCGTTTTAACCGAATTGCGTGGTATCATCACCGCATCGTTGGGGCCTACAATAGCCGTGGTTGATTTAAAGAAAATCACCGGTTCGGCTGGTGGTGTGGCACCGGTTTCTTTGGCATGGTCGCTGTAGTTGAGACCAATGCATACAATTTTAGAAGGACGCTGCACCGGGCAGCCCAAACGCTCTACAGGAGTTGCAGGCAGCGCATTGCCAGCTACTGCAGCTGCAAGTTTTGCTAAGCCATCATTGGCAAAAAAGACCTCATCATAATCAGCAGTAATGGATGATGCGTCGTAATAAGTTTCGCCAATGAGTACACCGGGTTTTTCTTGTCCGGCTTGGCCGTATCTGATAAGTTTCATATTGATGCTTGGTTGTGATTGATTAGTTATTCAAATTGATAAAGCCACCGTCGATGGGGTAATCGCAGCCTGTAATAAAACCAGCTTCCTGACTACATAAATACAAAGCCAGATGTGCTACTTCATCGGTAGTGCCCATACGGCCAATGGGTTGACTCTTTGATAATTTATCGAACATTTCAGCTTCTCGGCCAGGATAGTTTTTAGCAATGAAACCATCCACAAATGGTGTATGTACTCTGGCAGGAGAAATACAATTGCAGCGGATGTTGTGTGCCAGATAATCACGGGCTGTACTGAGTGTCATGCCAAGCACTGCACCCTTGCTCATGCTGTAAGCAAACCGATCGGTAATGCCCACCCATGCTGCAATAGAGCACATGTTGAGAATGACTCCTCCTTGCGGTTGTGCTTTCATCACCGGCAGTACTTCGTGCAAACAGTTGTACACGCCTTTTACGTTGATGGAATATACACGGTCAAAGTCTTGTTCGCTGGTACTATCCGCTGTGCCCACATGAGCTACACCAGCGTTGTTGACCAAAATATCGATACTGCCTGCAGTGGCTTGCACTTGTGCTACGGCTGCTTTTACTTCTTGTTGATTACTAATGTTGAGTATCACTGCATCGGCTTGTCCACCGGCTGCCTGAATCTCCGCCACTGCCAGAGCGGCGCCCTGCGCATCAATATCGAAAATGAACACCCTTGCTCCCTGGCGGGCAAACAAACCTGCAATGGCTTTACCAATACCACTGCCACCCCCGGTAACAATGCCAACTTTATTGTTCAGCTGAAACATAACGACTCTTTATTTATGCTTTAATTTTCTTCCTTCCATTTCGTTAGCGGCCAGTAAAAATGCGCCCAATCCTTTGGGATCATTTACAATCACTGGTTCACTCATGTAATACTCAAAACTACCATCGCGATAGTTGCCACTACCGCCCAGTCCCGACACTTTTACAGTGCCATGCAAATTGTATCGACCGTTCTCCAATTTGATAAACTGTGTCACCAATCCCTGATACCCTTTTTCGGCCATCGCCATTTTACTTTTTGGTAAATATCCTTTGCGAACGCCTTTGGCAATGGCATACACAAATTGAGAAGAAGCGGATGCTTCAAAATAGTTGCGTTCTTTTCCCGGGCCATTGTAGTGCAGTACATCGTACCACAAACCCGTGGTTGCATCTTGCTCTTTTTCGATGGCATTTATCAAACGGTTGAGAATAGCTATGAGCTTAGCACGACCGGGATGTTTTGCGGGAATAAAGTCCAAAGCATCAACAATAGCATCCGCATACCAGCCCATTGCACGGGCCCAAAAATGCGGCGACTTCCCAGTTTCTTTATTGGCCCAGCGTTGTTGCTTGCTTTCGTCCCAAGCATGGTATAGCAAGCCCGTAGCTGAATCCCGTGCATGGTTTTCCATCCATACAAACTGGTTCACTACGTCATCATAATCTTTGGCATCGCCAAACATGGAAATGTATTCTGCATAAAACGGAGCACCCATGTACAAACCATCGAGCCACATTTGATAGGGGTACACTTTTTTATGCCAAAAGCCCCCTTCGTTAGTGCGTGGATGGGTTCGCAATTGGTCCCGCAAATGATGCGCCGCAATGCGATATTTTTCCTCTTTGGTTTCCTTGTACAACAGCAGCACCAGCTTGCCATTGTTTACATGATCAATATTGTATTCAGTGAGTTCGTAGCCTTTAATGCTACCGTCGGGTTGAATAAACCAATCCATTTTTGCCTTGATGGCTTGCAGGTATTTGGCATCGCCTGTTTGGCGCCACAGGCCTTCAAAACCTTTGAGCACAACGCCCATATCGTACGACCACTTGGTTTGACTGCCCACCGGAATCGAATCCTTCCAGATATCCAACACGGTATTGGCCATTACCACATTCCACTGTTGTTGTTGCTGTTGGGCATTGGCAGTGGAAGCCCACAACATTACCAGCAGGAAGCTCCATTTCATCCATTTTTTCATTGGCAAAAGCTTTTCGGCCCGAAATATAGCGCATTCCGCCAGCGGAACCACCCTGAGGCATGAAGGTAAATTCATGCAATCGTTGACGTAAAGACTTTGCTATTGCCGGTCTGCAACAACTTGAAGCATCGCTTTTTCCCCATCCTGTCCCTGCTTTAGCATAGCCGACAAACGCACACCCGTAATCGAAAGATTTTTAAATGGAAAAAGTTCGTCGTTTGAAAATACATCTCCGCTTTTCTTCCACAGCATCAGCGATACCAACCAGCGACCATCTTCAGCAGCAGGTATTTGTGTAGCAGCATTAATGACCGAACTGTTGCTTGCCTGCGGATGCATTCCCACGGCTTTTCGTACTTCCATGTTAGCCCAACCTTGCACATTTACCAATGCCAACTGATACACACCATTATCAATGATGAGCACTTCATACCCTTTTACTTTTCTGCGGGTTTCAGAAATTGTTTTTCCGGCAACCTGTGGCAGTGCATAATGCCCCAACCTTATGTTGGCAATGGTGTCGCTACTGATATAATCAGCCCGTAAAATACCATTGGGCAATGGCATATCTGTAAGTTGAAAACGGGTACGGTTATGTGTTTCCTGTACTGCAGTGCGGTAATACATGCCTTCTTTAAACTGCTGATAGGTAAACAATCGCAATGGCTCCCATTCCTCTTTGGCATTTCTGATTACATAGTTCATGGCCACAGTTCCATTGCTGCTATCTGCCTGCCACGGAAAAGCGCTGTTGTACGACAAACGGTTATAGTTTTCGCTGGCCCGGAATGGTTCATTGGCGCCAATGGCTTTTACATGGCACCAGGCCCTTACTTCAGATGCGCCAATATTGGTATAGTTCGTCACCAATATATGAGCGGTATCCTGCAACTGGTTGTACACCTGATTGGGCTTGAAAGTATTTTCCCATGCACCTTCATTTTCTTTTGCCGTCCAAAAAGGGTTGTCATCAGGAATGAGCAATGCAAAAAAAGCTTTGCCCATCCAATACACACTTCCGCGGCAACTGTACGACTGCACTGCTGGTTCAAATACTCCATAAAAACCAAGCGTTGGTACTTCATCTTTTAGAAATTCGGGATGCTGCAAAAACTGCAACATCACACCGGAGCTTATTCTGCGCATCCAACCATAATTGATGGATGGATCTTTCAGAAAGCCCATCAATGGCATGGGTATCATGGAAGCAATACGATAGCTGATACTTCTCCCCCACATAATCATTTCGCCATTGCGGCTAAACATGTTGGGGTATGTGTTTTTTAAATCGGAGAAGTGAGCAATGAATTGCTTTGCATAAGCAGGATAGTATTTCCTGCCCAAATATTCCGACCACAGCATACCGTACATCTGAAATGCCCACATGCTATAATAATCATAAGCCGGATTATCATTGTACCAGCCATCGCCACGATAATGTGCCAATGATTTATCGAGGTATTCCATCAGTAATTTTTCATTGACAGCATAGCCTTTGTCTTTGAAAAAACTCAACACAAAAATGTTGAAGAACTTCCAGTTGCTGGGCACTGTAGGGCCATCGGCATAGCTAAGCATGGTGGCGGCCAAAGCATTTTTGGTAGCAGGCGTAAGTGGCTCCCACAACACTTCCGGCGCTACAACCAGCGACATAGACAATGCACCAAACTCTACCAAATTTTGATGTGGACCACCGTTGATCGCCCTGTGCTTAATGAATGTTGCGGCATTCGAATCGACCAGCAATGCAATTTGATGGCGGTAATAATCAGCAACTGCAATGCCATTTAACGACAGTGAAGGATTGTCTTTGAGCAATGGCGCAGCAATAAACAAAGTGCGGCACAAGCCTTCCAATTTTTCTGTTGGCACTTGTGCAGGTGTACGAGGATAACTCTTACCGGGCTGCTTAGGGAACTGCATCGGATCATCCAGCGAATGAACATAACTGAAAGCACCTTTCAACAAGTACATGGCTGCATCTTTCCAGTGCTTCTTTGTCATGCCTGTATGAGGACTCAATGTAAAATCGGGATTGGTCACTGTAAATACATTTGACTGCGCCACAGCCACATTCACCAAGAGTATACCTGCCATCAGAGTGACAGCAAGAGTTACATATTTATTTTTAATACCAGTTTTCATATCGCATTCTTTATTCAATCCTCATTTCCAATCAAGGCTTATTCATATTGATACACCCGTACATAATCCACTTCCATTCTTGTAGGGAAAGTAGTACCCGAAGGATCGCCGCCATTCATGCCGCCAACCGCAACATTCAGCAGCATGTAGTGCGGTTGCAGAAACGGATTGAAACCCGATCCATCTTTATTTGTCAGCAATGTAACAGGAGTTTTATTCAACAACACATCATCCACGTATAAAGCAATCTCATCTTTTGTCCAATCCATGCGCCACACATGAAACTTGCTGGCCCATGCGGCTCCACCCAAAGAATCCGTACTGAATGTATTGCTGAACCAAGCCGCTTTTTTATCTGCACCAAGGCTGGCAATATTGGCCAGCAGCTTTCCCCGATAATATTCCATGATGTCTATTTCTCCATTGGCGGGCCAAGGCTTGCTGATGCCCAAAGTCCACCACGCAGGCCACATGCCTGCACGAATGTCAATCTTTGCCCGCATCTCAAAGCGACCATACTGCCATGTGTGTTTGCCTTTGGTAATAAGGCAGGCAGAAGTGAAGCGAATGCTGTCCCGATTGGTGCGCCAGTTACTACTTCCTGCCACAAAGCTTGGATTAGGTTTTGCTTCTTTTCTGGTTTCAATAATGAGCTTACCATTGGTACAAAATGCATTCTCCGGTTGGTACCATTGCGCTTCTTCATTGCGCACAAATCCATGCTCGTAACCCCACTTGGCAGTATCCGGTTTTCCAGCTTCGTTAAACTCATCGGCCCAAACCAGTTTGTATTGACCAGTGTTAGCAGCAGGCAGTGCTGCAACGCCTTCATGCGTAGGCTTTACAAAAGCAATACTGCCATCTGGTAAAAATTCCATTTTATCGATACATACTTCGCGGTGAAAGCCGGCGGCACTTCCCATGCCTATTCCATTGGGATAATTAAACCGATGGTAAACAATGTACCAATCATTGGTACCGGGCACATTCAATACCGAGTTGTGCCCCGTACCGTAAATGCCTTTCGATTCATCTTTGGCAAGCACCAAATTGTTGGCGGGTATTTGTATGGGGCCCAATGGCGATGCAGCTGTACCATACCGCACCCGGTAGTTTACGCTTCTTGTATCGTCTTCACTCCACAAAAAATAATACAAGCCATTTCTGTAAAATACGGTGGTGCCTTCCCGAAATGTATTGTCGGTGGGTGTAATAATTTGCAAGCTTTCCGGCTTGTAAGAAATCATGTCTTCATTCAGCTCTACCACGGCCATGTGTCCATTGCCCCAATACAAGTACGTTTTTCCGGTTTTCGGATCTTCAAATACTTCGGGGTCAATTTCTTGTCCGCCTTTTACACCGGCAGGTCTTTCTGCAATCAATGGTTTGCCAATATCGGTAAACGGACCTGTTGGATGATCGGCTACTGCCACACCAATTTTTTGCGCAGCAGTGAAGTAGTAAAAGTATTTATAGCGGCCATTGATTTTCTTTTCGATAAGGCAAGGCGCCCATGCATTGCGTTTGGCCCAACTCACATCTTTATCCAAATCAAGTATCACGCCTTCATCTTGCCAGCTTACCAAATCAGTACTCGAAAAAGCTTTGAAATAGGTACCCGACCAACCATTGAATCCATCGCTGGTGGGATAGATGTAATACTTACCTGTTTGCTTTGCGTACAAAATATCCGGATCGGCGTAATAGCCCGCCAATACAGGGTTATGCGGCGTAGTGAGCTGCACAGTCCACACTTCGGTTGGCTGATTGCCCAGCGACACCTGATAGCCGGCTTTACCATTTACAAAACCAGGCTGCAGCAGCTGCACACGGGCACCGGGCAATGTGCGCCATTGCGGATTGAACTGATTGAAACTTGTGCCAGGTTGTAGTGAAATAGTGATGCTCTTTTGGGAACTATCCACCACAGTGTTGATGGGTTTAATGGCTGCATTTGCCGGAAACGCAAACGCATCTTCCACCGTTCCCCACTTACTCAGCAAGCGTTGGCATTCTTCTTCCGTTACAGACATTACAGTACCATGCCGTGGGTGAAAGTTCATCGAAATTTCTGCATCGATAATGGTGAAATTCTTTAGGTCGGTTGTTTTGGTAAATTGATACCGGCTGCTGGTGTACATATCATACATCAACACAAAACCACTGCCATCATTCAGCTTAAAAGTACCTGCACCTTCAACCGGTTTATTGGTTTGCTGTACGTAGTCTGCGGTTTGCATGGTATACCCGCACGTAAGCTTTTCCGACACGGCTACTTTTATGCCGGGGTGGCGGTCTTCCGTTTTAAAAAACAAATAATACTTACCATCTTTCACTACAATGTCACCATCAATACAAGCTGCGTTATCCGGGCTGTAAAAGAGTTGTTTCGGCTCAGTAGCCAAATCGGTAAATTCTTTGTTGGCGAAAGCGTAATAAATCTTATCAGGTTCGTTGCCATATTTCATCGACCAATACAACATGTAGCGGCCGCTGTGTTTGTCGTAAATGGTTTGTGGGGCCCACACCCGAAGCAGGCTGTCTTGCCCTGCAAACCGCTGTTGAATATTTACCACACTAGATGTCCAGTTGATTAAGTCGGCGGATTTCAGCAACACCATAGCCCGGTTAGAACTCCACCCGTTGGCCGACACCATATCGGTAGCTACCATGTAAAATGTTTTGCCATCCTCACCCCGCAAAATATGCGGATCTCTGACGCCGCCTGTACTGCTGATGGCAGCACTGGAGAGTACTGGTTTGTTGTGATTCAAAGCCCGGAATGACAACCCATCGCTACTCAATGCAAAATGTATTTGCTCTTCTGCTTTTGCATTGCCCGTAAAGTAGGCGAACAGATATCCCGCCATAGCAGGCCTGGCTTTTGTACCTGCATCACGCTTTTGCGTTTGTGCAAACACACCTGAACCTTGCAGCAACAACAACAGAAAAAAACAGCTGGCAACTCTTTGCATAACAATTCATCTAAAATTGAAAAAAGGCTGGTTGATGCAGCATCATGTATGCATCAACCAGCCAGGCAAACTACAACTTGTTATGAGAAAAAGACATGAATTAATAACCGGGGTTCTGTTCCAGTACGGCGTCCTTGTTCAGGTTGATTTCTGACTGCGGAATGGGCAGCAACAAATGTTTGGCCGCAAGTCCCAGCACAGGATTGTGTTGTTGTGTGTTGTACTTCACGGTACGGGTCACCAACGTGCCGGTACGCATCAGCGTCATGCGGCGGTTTTCTTCGGCCAGCAACTCACGGGCTCTTTCATCCAGTATGAAGTCAAGTGTAATATCGGCGGCACTCACGGGGCTGGCACCTGCCCTGCCACGAATAACATTGATGGTGGTAGCAGCATCGCCCAATTTTCCCTGACGGAATTGTGCTTCTGCTTTCAGCAAATAGGTTTCACCCAAACGCATCAACATAAAATCTTTAATCATGGCAAACCCAAATACATCATTCGGATCAAACTGGTACCACTTGGTAGTGTGCGGTGCAATTTTAAACACGGTATCTGCACCGGTATATGGCACTTCTTTGCCGAAGTTGGCATTGCCCGGCGTGTTGTAATAAAAACGATGGCGCAGGTTGTTTTCAGAGTTGCGCATGTCTGTTTTTTCATACAAATCATAAATCACCCAGTTGGTAAGGCGAAGACGGGCAATACCGCGGCCTCCCAGTGAATCACAAATGGTCATGCCGGCAATTTGATAGTAGGCTGCACCCCAGTTGCGTCGCTGCTGCGGGCTATTGGTAATACCACCTACCACTGTGCTGGGGTTCTCTTGCTCCAACACCCAAATGGCTTCGCGGTTGCCCTGCGAACGACGCTGGTTGCCATAAACAAACATGTCGCTGAATGGATCGCCGGGCAGGTTCAGGTTTTTGCCATAGCGGGCAGTAGTAAGACTAAACTTACCACTGTTGATGACCAAATCGCATTGTGCTTCGGCCAGTGCAGGCTTGCCCATGCGCAGGTATGCTTCTGCCAACAACTGGCTGGCCATGGCCTTGTTGATGCGGCCATACATTTTACCTTTTGAATTCGATTTCACATTGTCGATGTCGGGCAGTTTGTCTGCGGCAAACAACAAGTCTTTTTCTATTTGCGCATTTACCGAATCGAGAGAAGTGCGGGTGAAATCTGTTTTAGGCGATGACAATGGATCTGTTACCAATGGTACTTTTCCAAACAACGTTGCCAAAATATTGTACGCATAAGCACGGAAGAATTTTGCTTCGCCGGCTATCTGGTCTTTGTTCTTTTGGGTCATGCCGGTGAGGTTTGGATTCTCGGCATTTTTAATAAGAATATTGGCGTTGTTAATCATGCGATAGCACCAGCTCCAGGTATACGAAGCCGCACCATCGGTAGTGATGAGTTGGTTGTAATCGTAGTAAGGAATTTCGATGCCCTGACGCTGTGTAGGTGGCACCCAAGCCACGTCGGTACCGCTGTGCCACACACTGGGCCAGCCTTGCGGATCGCTATAGCTAAAAAAAGTGCTCATGAGGTTGTGCAAGCCCACTACAGAGGCTTCAAAACCCAATGAATCGGACAAGGTGGCAGGGGCATAGGATGAATACACTTCTTCATCCAGAAAATCTTTTTTGCATGCCGACAAACTCAGCAAAGCTGTGGCAGTATATAGCAGGTATTTTATATGCTTCTTCATGTGAAACAGAATTTTGAGGTGAGCAATCAACGGAGCGAAACGTTTACACCAAACACAATGGTTCTTGTTTGTGGGTAGTTGTTGGTCCAATCGCCGGAACCGCGGAAAGAATAGTTGAATTCAGGATCCCAACCAACCCAGTTGGTAAATGTGTAGAGGTTACGACCACTCACATACAACGTCATGGCAGCAAGTTTCATTCTGTCGAGTGCACTTTGTGGAAATACGTAGCTCAGTGTTACATCTTTCAAACGGGTGTAGCTGTTGTCGGAAGCATAGCCATAACCACGAGGATTGGTATAGCGCAATGATGGACGTGTATTGCTCTTGTTTTCTGCTGTCCAGTAGCCGGTTTCTGCAGGAATATTCATTCGGCCTGCTTCGTCGGCATAAGTCAGTGTTACGTTATTGCGCAATGCACCCTGGAATGTTTGAATAAAAATATTGAGGTGGAAATTTTTGTAGTGGAAAGTATTGGTGATACCACCTGTCCACTTGGGTGCAGTTTGTCCCAACACGGTGCGGTCATCTGCTGTAATTTTTTTATCGCCATTGATGTCGGCAAATTTCAGATCGCCGGGCTTGGCACCAGGGTCCCACTGTGAAGCATCTTCGCCTTCTTGCCATACACCCACCATTTTGTAATCCCAGATGATGCCGATGGGCTTACCAATAAACCAGCGGTTGCCAATGTCATCTTTACCATCGCCATACAAATCAACAATCTTGTTTTTGTTGGTAGCAAAGTTTACAGTGGCCTGCCATTTAAAATCTTTCTTCGATATAACATCTGCATTCAGCATTAGCTCAATACCCCTGTTGGCTGTTTTACCCAGGTTGTCGAGAATGCTGCCATAACCAGTAATAATGGGCAGGTTTCTGCGCAGCAACAAATCTGAAGTTTGAGTGCTGTAGTAATCCAACGTACCATTGATTCTGTTTTTCAACACAGCAAAGTCGAGCCCAACGTTGAGTGTTTTTGCACTTTCCCAATGCAGGTTGCCATTACCCAAATTGCTGGCCAACACACCAATGGTAGAGTTGCCGCCAAATGGAAAACGAACAGTACCGGCAGTGGTAATGGTGCCATATACAGAAATGGCTTCATTGCCCGCCATACCATAAGAGCTACGCAGTTTCAGGTTGTCTACTACCTTTTGGCTTTGCATGAATTTTTCGCGGGTGATGTTCCAGCCCACAGCAACCGATGGAAAATTGCCATACTTGCTGGTGTTGCCACCCATTACACTTGAGCCATCACGACGAATGGTGGCGGTGAGCAAATAGCGACCATCATAGGTATAGTTTACCCTTGCCATCATAGAGTTGAGGCTGTACTTATCGCGGTAAGAGCTCGATGTTTGTGTGGCGCCTGCTTCCAAACGGTTGTATGAAAGTTCATCGTTGATGAAGCCGGTAGCGTTTGCCCCGTAGGTAAAGTAGTTACGTTGTTGAGCACTATACAATCCGGTAAAATCGAGGTGATGCATACCGAAGTCTTTTGTATAGGTGAGAATGTTTTCTGCTACCCAGTTGTTGGTTTCAGAACTGCTCACATTAGCAGTGCCCAATTGGTTGTCGAAACTGCGGCCTTCATAGTAGCCATACCGTGTGGTTACAAATGTGTAGCCCGCATTGAAGCGGTATTTCAACCCTTGCAAGGCACCGCCAAATTTGATTTCGGCATATCCGTTTCCAATCAAATTATTGCTGCGGTCAGTGCGGTCGTTGTTCAAACCACTCAGTGGATTTTTGTACAACAATTCTTCGTACATGGGGTAAATGGCATAGTTGCCATTGGCATCGTACAAAAAGCCATACGGACTCATAGCAGTTGCCAGGTAGAAGTTGGCACGGCCACCATCGTAGTTGTTGTTGGTGTAAGAAATGGTGGTACCAATGGTCAGATAATCGGTGATGGTAGCATCGAGATTGGCACGCAGGTTCGCCCGTTTGTATTGATACCCTTTTACAGCGCCCTGTTGTTTCATAAAGTCGCCGCTTACGTAATAGCGAAAATCCTTTGACCCACCAGAAATGCTCAGGTTATGGTCTTGCATAATGCCTTGCTGCAGCACTTCATCCAGCCAGTCTACTTTTTTGCCGGCGGCATAGTTGGCTCTTTCAAATTGTGTGGGCAGCACATTGGTTTGGGTAGAAGTCGGGTTGACCTGTTTCCACCAATCGGCATATTTCTGCACATACGCTTCCGGGCTCGATGGATCGAGGATATGTGCCAGATTGTCCAAACCCATGTAGGCATTGTATTTAATCACCGGCTTGCCTGTGGTGCCTCTTTTGGTAGTAATGAGAATAACACCATTCGCACCATTTACACCATATATAGCCGTGGCACTGGCGTCTTTCAATATCTCGATGGAAGCAATATCGTTGGGGTTGATGTCATTGGTTACACTACCGGTTTTGCTGAAGGGCACACCATCTACCACAATAAACGGACCTGTGCCGGCGGTAATGGTATTTTGCCCCCGCACCAATACCGAAGCTGAGCTACCCGGCACATTGGAGTTTTGGGTGATGTTTACCCCTGCTACCGAACCTTCAATGGCATGCAGCACATTGGTGACCGGCAACTGCGATAAACGGGTTTTAGGAACTGAAGCTACCGCACCGGTAATGTCGGAACGTTTGCGGGTACCATAACCTACCACTACCACTTCGCCCAACTGGCGGTTGGTTGCTTTTAATTGAATGGTCATGGGTGCTGTAAGATCTACAGGTACTTCAAGTGTTTGAAAACCCACGTTGGAAATGACCAGCACATCGCCGGCCACAGCCGAAATACTAAACAGGCCTAAAGCATCTGTAGTAGTGGCCGCTTTTTTTGATTTCAGCATCACCGTTGCCGAAACAATGGGGTCACCCGTTTCAGCATCCTTAATGGTGCCGGTTACTTTGGTTGATTGAGCAAATACTTGCGAACTCAGCGATGCCAACAGCATCGAAACAAACAAGAGAAAAGCAGCTACGCTTTTTCCGTAGGGGGCGAAGCTGACAGCAGCGTTCATCCTCCCAAACAATCGGGATTTTTTCGTCATAGGACAGCAATTGAAGTTGATGAATAGAAAATGAGGAGAACAGCTCGTTATACTGCCTTGCACATTTTCATAGGTTGAAAGTGAGCAATTGTATACGCTTACCTGGGGGGGTGAATAGTAAAAAAAGGGGGGTATTTTCAGTATTTGCAGCTTTTTTCTGACTGCAGCCTTTGGGGGTAAAATTCACTCCCCCATTTCTTGAAATTCAATGCGGGCAAGGCTTTCGCTAAATCCCCCCCTTTCGAATGCAGCGGCTCTGTATACCGCAACTTCATTGGCAGCCACAGCAATGCATAAAAAAATACCCGCCGGTGCTGTACGCATTTCCCGACGGGTATTTGTATTGATCAATTGAAGTAAGCGATGCTATTGCAACTGCAAAATGTAGCTGTAGCTGTATTGCTTTTGGGTAAGCCTGTACTGTGCATGTGGCAAGGCACCCCAGCTGTCATCGCCACCTACCCCACGTTGTTTCAAATCAATGTGGAGGTATACATTTTTATCGGGACGAAGGTCGGTCGGATGCTGTTGTTTTTTGGTCATGCCGGGGTCCATGCTTTCGGCACTGTGGTGCAACGCACTAAAGCAAATTGGTTGTACTCCTTCTACCCGCAGGCCATGGCCTTTTGTATTGGTTAGTTGTACCCAACGCACATCGGTTTTGTAACCATTTTCTTGTGGCCGAATGTAATTGGCTGTAAACTGATTGGCCACTTTGTCGGCATATACGCCCAGCAGTGCCGACTCATTTCGGTCGGTATAATTTTCCCAAGGACCGCGGCCGTAGTAGCGCAGGCTATCGAAAGCCGGAGGCAGTTGCATCCGCATACCGTATCGGGGCATTTCGGGCAATGACCGGTTGGTCATATCCATGCTGGCGGTTACCTGTATGCTACCATTGTTTAAAATGACATACTGAATGCTGTACGGCACATTGATACCGGTCAGTTCCATTTGTACTTCAATGGGCAATCCGGCAGCTGTTTGTTCGCCCACGGTTACTTTTTTTACCTGTGCCTGCTGATGTGCCGAACGCCAAATGCCCAACTGCTGTGGCATGCTGTTGCCAAAGTCATTGTCGGTAGGTGCCCGCCAGAAATAAGGCGTTGGCAATTGGTTCAACTCCAATGCATCTTTCTTGCTGTACTTTTTAAACTGGCCACGGTTGAGGTCAAACTCTCCCGATACATCACCGGCAGTAAACTTGAGCAACTTAGCATCTTTTTCTATCGTCAATCCCGCACCCTTGTTGGCCGTAACTGCATACGTGCCGGCAATGGCAAACTGTGCACGGGCTACTTCATGACCGGCAGGCACCAAGGCCGTGGCATTGGCCGTTGTCGTAAATGCAAATACGTTGAGCATCCATTCTGCGGTAGCATCGGTTGCGGGCAATGAGAGCTGCACTGTTTGCTTAGTGTGTGGCGCCGCCGTAACAGTAAACGAACCTTTAGCATAAGAAAGACCGTTGCGCAGCACTTCCCATTGAAAAGCATGGTTGTTTAAAGCCGTAAATTCAAAAAGGTTTTCAACCGCAATAATGCCTTTGGAGGCATCCACAGCTGTAAACTGAATGGGTGCGTATACATTTTTTACTTCGTACAAACCGGGGTGAGGTGTACGGTCGGCAGCAATCAAACCATTGCTGCAAAAGTTTTCATCGTTGAGGTAGAGGTAGCTGCCCAAATCGCCTCCGTAACCCCAGTAGGTGCGGCCATCTGCTGTTTGCTGTTTAAAACCCTGATCTACCCAGTCCCAAATAAAGCCGCCTTGCATGTGCTTGCTGCTGCGGATAATATTGAAATACTCTCTGAAGTTGCCGTTGCTGTTACCCATGGCATGAGAGTATTCACACATGATATACGGTCTTGTCTTTGTGCTGTCATTGGCATACTGTCGCATGTGCTCAATGCGAGGATACATGGGGCAAACAATATCAGTATTGGCTGCTTCTTTTGATTGTTCAAATTGTACAGGTCTGGTGTTGTCTCTTTCTTTTATCCACTTATAGGCATCAAAGAAAACTGGTCCGTTACCACATTCATTGCCAAGACTCCAGATAATAACGGAAGCATGGTTCTTATCTCTTTCTACCATACGACGATGGCGGTCGAGGTGTGCCGCAGCCCACTCCGGACGGTACGCTACATGTTGTTCTTTATCAAACCAGCTTTGTCCTTCTGCACCCATGCCGTGGCTTTCGATATTGGCTTCATCTACCAGATACAAACCATATTCATCGCAGAGTTTATACCACAGCGGATCGTTGGGATAATGACAGGTTCGAACAGCATTGATGTTGTTCAACTTCATGAGTTGAATGTCTTTCAGCATAAGCTCTTTGGTAGGCACGTGACCCAGCACATCATCATGCTCGTGGCGGTTTACACCATGCACATTTAGCGGCATACCATTTACCATTAGTTGCGCATTTTTAATCTCCACTTTCCGGAAACCAATGCGGCTACCCGTATACGCTACCGTTGCACCACTGGCGTCTTTTTGCTCAATGATTACCTGATACAAATTCGGCGTTTCTGCAGTCCACTTGGCTACATTTTTAATAGCCCCGCTAAATTGTACTGATGTAACTGCAGCATTGGTTGTGTACGCTTGAGTTTGCGTAAAAGCTACAAAACCTGCCTTGCTAACAACACTTACTACGATGCTTCCTTTCGTAGGAGTACGATCTGTAAAGTCTCTGATATCAACGGTTGCCGAAAACCTGCCGATTTTGTATTGTGCATCCAAATCTGCTTTCAAAAAATAATCCCAAATGGTTTGTTTGGGCATGGCCATCAAAAAAACATCTCTTTCAATACCACTCAAACGCCAAAAGTCCTGGTCTTCCAGATAGCTGCCATCGTGCCAGCGGTATACCTGCACCGCCAATTGGTTTTCGCCTTTGCGCAGCAGTTTGGTAATGTTGAATTCAGCAGCTGTTTTAGCCACTTTCGACATACCTACTTTTTGTCCGTTTACATACACAAATGCACAGCCCGATATGGAACCAAAATGCAGTATCACTTCTTTATCGCTCCAGGTATCGGGCACGGTAAATGTTTTGCGGTAGGTACCTACCGGATTGTCTTTGCCTACATACGGAGGATTTTTAGGAAACGGATACGTAATGTTGGTATAAATAGGCGTACCAAACCCTTGCAGTTCCCAATTGGAAGGCACTGGAATGTTCTTCCACGATTGCGTGTTCACTGCATCGCTGTAAAAATCTTTGAGCGAAGATTCTACATTGGCAGCGTACACAAACTTCCAGGTACCATTGAGTGATTGATACCAGGCTGATGCTGCAAAATCATCTGCTTTCACATCTGCTGCCTGCTGATACAGCATAAAACTGGTATGCGGCTTTTCTTTGTTTTCCTCATACACTGTGGGGTTTTCCCAAATGTTTTGTGCAGCCAACTGCAGCATGCTTACACAACCCATCAACATTACAAACCATTTTTTCATACAACATTTCATTTTGATTGCCTTGCGGCAAGTTTCCATTTTTCCGTCACCGGAACTTTGATATACATCATACAAACAAAAAACCACCAGCCGTAGACACAGCCGGTACGATTACTTGCTTATGAAAAAGATCTAGTCATTCTTTACTTACCTATACTATAGGCTTTTGGCCTACTGGTACTACATTTCTTTATAATGCTTTACCGGCAAGCTACGCAATCTTTCTGCGGCCCACTCTGGCGTTACATCCCGTTGTGGATTGGCCAGCATTTCGTAGCCAACCATAAATTTTTTCACAGTAGCAGAGCGAAGCAATGGCGGGTAAAAATGCATGTGCCAGTGCCACGCCGGATGTTGCCCGCTATTCACCGGCGCCTGATGGATACCGGCAGAATAAGGAAAGGAAACATGAAAGAGATTATCATACTTGGCAGTGAGTTCTTTGAGCATGATGGCAAATGCTTGGCGTTCATCTTGCGTCATCTCATTGATATGCGCCATGGGGCGTTTGGGCACAATCATCGTTTCGAATGGCCATACCGCCCAAAAGGGTACCAATGCTACAAAATGCTCATGCTCCAGCACTATCCGCTCCTGCTGTTGTAGCTCGGTGTTTACATAATCGCTGAGCAAAGTGCGCCAGTAACGTTCATAGTATTGCTGCTGCTGCTTCGTCTCTTTACTTACTTCAAGCGGCACACTGTTTTGTGCCCAAATTTGTCCGTGTGGGTGCGGGTTGGAGCAGCCCATAATATCACCCTTGTTTTCAAAAATCTGGATGTACTGAATGTCTTTGTCCTGCGCAATGCTCGTCATTTCAGCACACCACAAATCAATCACTTTGGCAATGGTACTTACTGGCAGCGTTGGCAAAGTTTTGCTATGATCGGGCGAAAAGCTGATGACTTTGCAAATGCCTTTGGCGCTTTTGGCCTGCAGCAATCCATTAATGTTTACATCTCCATCGGGCGTATCGGTCAGCAATGCCGAAAAATCATTGACAAATACAAATGAATCGGTATAGTCAGGATTGGTAGCACCATCGGCCCGTTTATTGCCGGGGCATAAGTAGCAGGTAGCATCGTATGCCGGCCGATCGTCGGCAGGCAGTATTTCTACTTTGCCCTGCCATGGTCGTTTGGTACGGTGTGGCGATACCAACACCCAATCGCCGGTAAGTAAATTCAATCTTGTATGTGCATGTTCGTGAATGCTAAACATCTTGTGCTCCTTCTGTTTTCGCTGTTTGTTTGCGTTCTTTTATTACTGTTTTGTTGTGTGTAAGATGTTGTTTGCGTTTGTAGGTTGTTGAAAGAAAAACCCGATGTTCTTCTTTGATTATTTCTTACCCAGATAGCGATACATTTCGCAGGCAGCCAGCAGCCATGCACCTACACCAAAGTTGGCCGTTGAGTTTTTATCAACGATTTGTCCCGGAATAGCTCTTTCGCCAATGGGCTGTACATAACCAATGGTGCCATTGGGTTGTACCGCCGTTGTCGTTAAAGCCTGCCATGCTTTTTCCACTACGGGGCCATACTCTGCCTTACTGAGCAAACCATGATTGATGCCCCACAAAATGCCGTAGGTAAAAAATGCAGTACCACTGGTTTCAAAGCCAGGCGATTGTTTTTCATCGGTAAGGCTGCGGGTCCAGTAGCCATCGGCATGCTGACATTTTTTTAAAGCAGCGGCCATGCTTTTCAACTTGTTTTCATAAAATAACCGGTGTGCATCCTGTGCTGGCAAATCCTGCAACAGTTTGGCCAGCCCGGCTACTACCCAACCATTACCCCTCGACCAAAAATCTTTTCCGCCACTTGCCGTTTTGTGTTTGGGAAAAACATACCTCGCATCCCTGAAATACAAGCCTTCTGAATCATCGTACATAATGCTGTCTGCAAACTGCAAATAGCTGTAGAGCTTTTCTAAATACAAAGGCTCCTTCGTGATGCTATACATTTTCGTCATCACCGGCATTACCATGTACAAGCCGTCGCTCCACCACCAGTAATCATTTCTCGGAGATTGTATCTGGTATTGCATCACTTGCTTTGCACGGGCTATTTTGGATTCGTCGGGTTGTAACTTATACAGATCTATGTAGGTCTGAAAACAGATTTGCCAATCGCCAAATAACACATACTCATCTGTTTCGCCATAGGTCAGTTTCCATTTGCTGATGTCATCCGATTTGGCACCTTTCCACTGGTTGTGGGTAGCCCATTGAGTAGAATATTCCCGGTAAGGTTCGTGCTTCGTGAGTGCATACACTTCCATATTGCCTGTATGGTATGCAGCATTGTCCCAAAATGCATTCACGGTGGGTTGATGTGTTTGCTGCCAGTTATTATTGACCAAATGAATGAGCTGCAATACTTGTTGCTGCGCAGCAGCAGTCTGCGTTGATTTTTGCGTATGTCCACAGGCCATCGATAGCACAACTGCAATCATCGTTGCTACAACGTAGGCTTGTGTGTTTGTCCATCTCGTTATCATACCACTACCATTTTACCTGCAACACCTGCACCGGTGTTGGCTTTGTTTTAATCAGTCCTTCCGCATCGGCCTGTACCACTTGTTGTACAAACAAATACAGCTGCTTATTATTTGTCCATTGTGCCACATCATAGTTGGGCTCCCATGCTGCAACGGATTGTTCGTACACATCTGCCAGCTGCCATTGCAAACGCTTACGGCTTTTTACAGCAGCACTCGCAATACTGATAACACTGTTTCGGTCTGCATCTCTGAAAATAACGTGCACGGTACTGTGCCGTCCTTTTTGCCCAATCACCAATTGCGGTCTCGATATAGGAATGCTCTTGGTGCCCATTCCGCTGAGTGTAAAATTCATTTTCCTGAATCCCAAATCGCTGTGTTGCCACTCACCTTTTTGCCTGTACAACAACTGGTATTGCGGCACATTGCCAGCGCCTCGCCAATAGCTGATGATAAAAGGTTCTCCTTTATCGTTGGCCGCCATGGACGTTTGGTTCATCAGTTCGCTGCGTTGCGGAATGCGCCACGCTATTTCTGCAGTGGCAGCAGTAATAGGCAAATCATATTTTTTACCATTCGATTGTTGCCAGGTATCGCCGCCATCGGCCGATACTGCATAGCACATGTCATGATTGCTGGCTACATCGGGGCTCTCCCGCCACACCCACGATACATGCAATCTTCCTTTCGCATCTACACATGCCTGCCAGTATGCATTGCGCAATCCTTCGCCATCAATCAAATTGTTGTGCATCCGTTTCCAGCGCCGGGTGGCGGGATTATAGCTGTTGATGACAAGATTGCCATTGCCCGAACTGCCATCGCGGTACAAAAAAATGAGCTGCCCGTTGGGCAAGGCATGAAATTCCGGGTAGGTTACTTTTTGCTCCTGAGTGCCTATCATTTCCATGCTATGCAACCGGAGCGAACCCGGTGCCTCACTTTTGGCATAATGCAACGGATGCCCGTGATGATCCCATGCCATGTGCAGGTAGCCCGCCGCATCGGCCACAATGCTGATGCTGTTATGGGCATCATGAATATTGCCTGTAAAAGCTGTGACAACTGTTTGCCATACAGTATCGGCAACATGGCGTTTGCCCAGCACTACGTTTCCTGCCTGATTGTAGTAGGCAATGAATTGCGTATCGGCAACAGAAGTAAGTGCATGCTTGCGAAAGATGACGGTGTTGACAGAATTGCCAGCCCAACCATCGCCCACCGTAGTGATGCCACTCACTACCGGCGATAGTTTTTGTGCCGGCAAAAACACCGCACAATGACAACCCAGTAGGAAGAAAAAAAGACGCAGCATCAATTTCATCATTATAAGTAAAACCGAAAGGTAGCTGCATCCACTGACGAATATTTTACGGGTGCAAAAACAGCAACCCGGGAACACATCACTTTGTGTTTCATATGGCCAATGAGCAACCAGCTTACTACGGCTGTATGAGGGTAAAAATATTGGAGATGTGGTAGCCCCACGGGGGGGCAACTCGGAAAAAAAGGGGGTAAATTCATCAATTTACCCCTCTCTCTACGCATCATAACAGGCTTTATTCCTTAAGCCTGTCGCCAGATACCTTATCGTTGAGGCGATAATTTTTGCCCAATGTCTTTCGGTATTTTTCAATGTATTCCGATGGCTTCATGCCAAAGGTTTTGGCAAACTGCTCCCGGAAATATTTGATGTCTTTTATGCCCACATAAAAGGCAGTTTGGTTGATGTTGTAATTGCTGTTGATAAACATTTCGGCCGCCTTGCGCAACCGGATAAACCGGATAAAGGCACTGGCACTTTGCCCCGAAATGGTTTTGATGGTTTTGTACAATTTGCTGTGGCTCATCCCAATTTCTGTAGCCAGCACTTGTATGTTAAACTCATCGTCGTCGAGGTGGCGTTCCACAATGTCGATACAGGCTTCTAAAAATGCCTTGTATTCACCCGACACATTGAAATAGTTTTTCTGATGGGTGATTTCGTTGTAGAAATACTGCTGCAGGTTTTGCTGATTGCGCAGCAGACTTTGCACCCTGGCTACCAGCAAATCTTTTTCGAAGGGTTTGCTGATGTAATCATCCGCACCGTATTCAATGCCTTTCATTTTCAGCTCTGGCGAAATACTGCCGGTGATTAAAATGAAGGGAATATGGTTCAGTGCTGCTGTTTCTTTGATGGCTTTGCAAAAATCGATGCCTGTCATGTCTTCCATCATCACATCGCTGATGATGATGTCGGGCATTACTTCGTGGGCAATGGCCAAACCTTTACGCCCGTTTGCCGCATCGTACACGGTAAAGTTTTTGCTGAATACTTGCCGCAGGTAGCTGCGCATTTGATCGTTATCATCTACAATGAGTATGCTGCGCAATTCACTCACTATCGATTCGAGGCCATTGGTAATGGCAGGTTTTGCAGCAACCAGCGGTTCGCTGCCCGCAGCTATTTCTTCGAGCAATGCGGTACTCGTAGCCGCTGCCACCGGCGCATTTTCTACTACCTGAGCAGCGCTGCTTACAATGGGCAGCGAAAGGGTAAAACAAGTTCCCGTTTGGCTTCGGTTGGCAAAACCAATACTGCCGCCATGCATTTCGGCCAATTTTTTGGCCAGGTACAAACCAATTCCAAAACCAGGTTTGCCGGCATGTCCCGGCTCTTTTACCTGATAATATTTTTCGAACAAACGGTTGCCCACTTGCGGCGGTATACCCGGGCCGCTGTCGCATACTTCTACCGTTACCTGCGTAGCATCGGCTTGTACATTTACCAATACCTCACCCTGCTCCGGCGTATATTTCAGCGCATTCGACATCAGGTTGTATAAAATGATATCCAGTTTTTCGCGGTCGCCTTTCACCACAATTGGCTGCGCATTTACCTGCAGCTGGTAGTTTATTTGTTTCGACCGGGCCTGCTGCACAAAATAGAGATAGGTTTCTTGGCACAATTGATCGAAGTGAAACACTTGCTCAACCAACTGCCCCGTATCTGTGTCCGTTTTTCTAAACAATAAAAACTGATCTACCAGGCTCAGTAACCGTCGGGCATTGCGGTACACCAGCCCGAGTTCTTCCTTGCTATCGCTGCTGTCCTCTTTTTGTACAATGTCTTTCAGCGGATTGATGATGAGGGTCAATGGTGTTCTGAACTCATGGGCAATATTGGTAAAAAAAGATTGTCGCCTTTCGTTTACTTCCTGCTCCTGATCGGCTTGTAATTGGGCCAGTTTTATTTTGTAGCGCAGCCGCTCTTGCTGTATGCGATAGTTGTAAATAACATAGCCCAAACCCGCTGCCAGCAGCAGATACAAGCTGTAAGCCCACCAGCTGCGGTACCATGGCGGCAACACAATTATCCGAAGCAGGGTTTCCTTTTCTTGCCAGGTGCCTGCCGCATTGGTGCTTTTAATGTGCAGCACATAACTGCCTTCAGTAAGGTTGTTGTAATTGATGTTGCGGGTGTTGCCGGCATAAGTCCATCCTCTGTCCCATCCTTCCAAAAAATATGCATAGCTTATTTTTTCCGGCGAAGCATACTCCAGTGCATTGAAGCGGATAGACAGAATGGCTTCATCGTAAGGAATGCGCAACTCTTCAATGGTCGCAGCATTGCGTTTGCTGATGTAATCATTGCCAGCCACGGCAACATACTTGCTGTTGATCATGATACTGGTGATGTACAGTGGCGGCATAAAACTCCGCACCACAATGCTATCCGGATGAAACAGATTGAAGCCCTTGATACCACCAAACATCAGTTCGCCACTGCGCAGCTTGTATGCAGAACGATAGTTAAACTGATTGCTTTGCAAACCATCGCTTTGATAAAAGTTGCTGAATGATTTGCGCTTCGGATCGAAGCGGGCCAACCCATTAAAAGTGCTCAGCCACAGCATGCCCTTGCCATCTTTTACTATGGTGTGCACCGCATTGTTGCACAAGCCATTGGCATCGGTGTAGCGTTCCATCACTTTTCCCGTAGGTATGTCAAACAGCAATAGCCCGTTGCCTTCGGTGCCCAACCACAAGCGGTTGCTGTTTGCATCTGCCAGTATGGCCCGCACTGGTTTGCCACCAATGTCGTAAAAATGATGCAGCTTGTCTTGCCGGTCTATTTGTACCAACTGATTGGTAGTACCACCCCACAATTGCCCCTGTTTGTCTTCTGTAATGCTGATGATATCGTTGATGTTTTGAGAAAAAATATCAAAGCGATCGTCAGCCCGGTTGTAGCGATACATCTTTCCGAAAGTGGTAGCCCACAAGGTTTTATCCTTGTCTTCATACAGGCTTAATGCATTTTTATTCTCAGTGCCGTTGGCCGTGTTCAGCAGTTTGTAATGCTTGAATTTTCCGGTGGCTTTGCTAAACTGATTGACACCGCCTCCCAGTGTAGTCATCCAAATTTTACCGGTGTAATCAGTAAAAATATTGGTCACCGAATTATGGCTGATGCTGCTGGCATCGCCTGCATGATGCACAAAGTTGGTAAAGCGATTGCTACGCCGGTTCCAGATGCTGAGTCCGTTGCCATCGGTACCAATAAAAATATCTTCGTCGGTTTTGCTTTCTGCAAATGAATACACAAAGTTGCCGATGAGAGAATTGCCGTTGAACGGATCATTGGCAATGGTTACAAATCGGCCGTCGGAAGAAGATATAACATTGCAACCGCCTTTGTGAGTGCCAATCCACATACGACCTTCATTGTCGGTGGCCAGTGCATACACAGCATCGCTGCTCAGGTCGTGTTGGCCTTTGCCCGCAGTCAGATAACGGACTTTGCCTTGCTGCATGTTGCGAATGGCAATACCGCCTCCTTCTGTTGCAATCCACAATTCATGATTGGCAATAAACAAACTACTTACATTATCAAAAGGCAACACACCAGATGCTTGTGTAAAATGAGCCGTGTATTTGCGCAGCGTGGTATTGTATTGATGCAAGCCATTTTCGCTACCTACCCATATATTGCCTGCAGCATCGGCTACCATGCTGTTGGCGTTGGCTACGCTGGCATCGGCCAATAGCAAGCGTTTGCTGGCCGCATCGTATAGGCATAGTCCGATATCGGTTACAAACACATACAGCTGCTGCCCTACCTGCGCCATGGCTTTGGCTATGTATCCATTGGACCAGCCTGTATTGGTTTGGCAAAGTATCTGCACAGGATCTTTGTCTGCAGAACGCTTCTGCATCAATCCCCAACCGTTGGTTCCAAACCAAACATTACCTTGACTGTCGGAGCTGATAAAATTGGCATTGATAGACAAGCGTTCCCGCTGCCGCCCCGGCTGTTGTATATAGTACATGGGGGAAAATATACCGGTGGTTCTGTCGAGCTGGGCAATGCCCTGACCAGTGCCTACCCAAAACTGTTGCCGGCCATCTTCGTGAATGGAATAAATATAATTGTGCGGCAACGAAGTGCTGTCATCGGGCCGGTTGCGAAACACTTTGAACTCACTGCCATCGTAACGGTTCAATCCATCGTAAGTACCAATCCAGATAAATCCCTGGCGGTCTTGCAAAATGCATCTTACCGAATTGTTCGACAATCCTTTTTCAATACCAATGCGGGTAATGGGTGAAAAATTATTGGCTGTTGATACCAGTGGAACAAGTACCAACAGCCAATGCCAATAGTGAAGCAATTTCTTTCGGGCGTTCATACAGCAGCTTTCTTTCGGGCAATACCGCTTGGCAATGCGCATATAAAGAAAGGTTATTGACCATTATGCACTGACATGCACCCTACTTTTTCGAAAATGGCTAAACGAAAACGGTTACGTAAACCGCATTCATCAACAGCATCATTATTTAATATGCGGACTGGTAAAACCCAGTTTGGTTAAACCCGCCTGCACTTCGGGGCAACTCATAAACAGGTTCCAGAGCAACCCGCTACGGTAGTTTTCCATCATTACTACAATTGGCCCTTGGTCAATGGCGAGGTAATGCGGCTTGTACCAATTGGCCGTTTCGCTGAAGGCATCATAGAAGCCAAACTCACCCCAGAGTTTATCCTTTTTGTTGTGGTACCAGTTTTTCATCGCCGCCATCGACTCTTTGGGTGTGTACGGAAAAGATGACAAGGCCGCAGTGGGAGAAATCACGCCTAAATCTCTTTCCATAGAAGGTGCATGGCCAGCATATCCTTTGATAGAATAGCTGGAAGTAAGCCCCCAGCTATCGGGGCCATAGCCATTGTATTTCTTTGGATTGTTGACCGCCCAACGATAATGTATTTGTGCATGACCGGTTGTTTCTTTCCAATAATCAGCGTATTTGTCTTTCAATCCACGAGGGTCGAGGCCGAGGTAAGAATAGTGCGACCAAAACAAGGGACCACTGGTTTTATTATCGCCCTGATAATGCAGTTGCAACTGAATGCCATCGTAGCCATCGGGCTGTTCATTAATCTTGCCATTTTGTGCCCAGCCTTCGTGATACACAGCAGGAGCAACGCCGTGTGTGGGTGAAGATGCAGCCAGCACATACATAATCAAACATTCGTTGTAGCCCTTTACCGGAAAGTTCATTTCCCAACCGTAGTTGGGGCTCCAATGCCAGTACAATACATTTTTGTTATTGGTGTACCAATCAAACTCTACTTCCCGCCACAGTTTATCAATGCGGGCTGCCAACGCTTTTTCTTCAGTATTGCCTTGCTGAAAATACTGGCGTACACAAAGCAAGCCTTGCAGCATAAAAGAACTTTCTACCAAATCGCCGCCATCATCTTTTTTGCTGAATGGTTTCACCTTACCTGTTTCACCATTCCACCAGTGTGGCCATGCGCCATGAAAACGGTCAGCTGTTTCTAAAAAGCCTACGATTTTTTCCAACCGTTTCAATCCTTCTTCACGGGTTATAAATTTTCTTTCGATGCCTACCAGAATAGCCATCACACCAAAGCCGCCACCACCGCTGGTTACTACATGCTTATCGTTTTGCGGATACACATTATCGGCATGAAAACGCTCCCTTGCCAGGCCACTCGTAGGCTCCGCACCTTTCCAGAAATATTGAAAGGCTGCCCGCTGTACTTCATTAAATATGGCGGCATCTTTTGCAGAAGCAAAAGGAACGGACGTGGTTTGCAACGCTTTTTTTTGCGCAGCTACTGGTGCTATTACAAACAGCACACTGGCTGCGGCAAGAAGTATTTTTTTCATATCACACTCATTTCTTGTTCACAAAATAGGGGCACACAGGTAAAAGACCTAACCCATGTGCCCCTTTATAAAACTATACTAACAACTACTGCTATTACTTATTGGCTTTACCCAAATTGAATAAGGCTTTAATATGTGCATCGGGCAGCAAACGATTGTACACCCGCAGCTCATCAACTTGTCCGGTCATGGGCGCAAAACTTACATCTGAACTCACAGACTTGCCAGGTATGCCATTGTAGTTAGAACCAATGATGACTTCGCTGGGCTCATAGGCTTTGAAAGAGTTGTTGCCGGTGCCACGGTTGGGGAAGCCACCAATCTTTAAGCCATCGGCCCAAATGTTGAAGATACCCGTGAGGTACTCATAGGTAAGCACAATGTGCGTCCATTTATCAGCACCAATGGTGGGCGACAACGTGTTGTTGATATTGTCTTGTGTGCCACCAGTCATAGTAAGGAAAGTAGGCTGAATGCGCAACGTGCTTGTATTGCTGGCGGGGAAAGACTGGGTATTCAACGCAAAGTTGATACTGCCATTAAACTGACCGGGACGGGTGAGTTGAAACAGCATGGTACGCTTGCTGCCGTTGTTCAAAATTTTAACCCAAACACTAATGCTCCAGTTTTTGAGCGAATCGGTTTTGAACTTGGCAAACTGTGTGGGGTAATACAAATAGCCGGCAGCAAGGCTCAAGGCTTTGCCCCTTACGCCACCCGTTACAAACACATCGTTGGCGGTTTGTCCGGGTGCAGTATTTGATTTCAATTCATTCTTGGTATCGTCGAAGCTCCAGTACGCAATCACGTTTTCCGGATATACTTCGTCGGAACTATTGAAGCCATCAATCTTACCTTGATAATCGGCAGGATTAACGCCGGGCAGGTTGTTGGGATTACCATCCTTTTTGCAAGCCGTAGCCAGCAGCGAAAAAGCCAGCAATGCAGCAGCGCCCTGTTTCATATATGCAAATGTTGTTTTCATAATTCGTGTTTTAAAACATCAACAATTAATAGCCAGGATTTTGCTTGAGCACACCGGCACTCAGGTCAATTTGTGTTTGCGGAATGGGCAGCAACACATCACGACTGTTGGAGAAATTGGTTTTACCCGCAGCCTGCAATACATCTTGTGCAATGCCCCAGCGAACGATATCCCAGAAACGGTCGTGCTCCATGGCCAGCTCTACCCTACGCTCCTGGCGGATGGCCTGGCGCAGCAATTCCTGATCGGTAGTGGTTACATCAGGCAGCACACTGTTGTTGCCAGCACGGGCACGGGCACGAACACTGTTGAGGGCTACACGGGCTGCTTCAATATTAGCCGTGCCGCCTACTTCGTTGGCCGCTTCTGCAAACATGAGCACTACATCGGCATAACGAAGCAAACGCACATTCATCCAGTAACCAAAGCGGTTGCCAATAGCTGAACGGATAGAAGGATTGGTGGCCACTTTACCATTATAACGAGGGTTAGGCAAACCTACAGGAATGGTTTCGCCATAAATGGTTTGGTAAGTAGTGGTAGCTGTGCTGGTGTACATAATAGTGCGGTTCTTGCGTGGGTCGCCAGCTTCGTAAGCAGCTTCGAGTTGTACACTCGGTGTGTTCCAACCCCAGCCACGGTCCCAATCGCCGGCGCCACGGGTACCTTGTATTTGTGCATACTGCACACCGTTGGCCGATGGAATAGCAGCAGAAGCAGTAGCCTGCACTTCAAAAATCGACTCTCTGCTATTCTCACCTTCTTCACGGAAAATTTTGTCGTACGGAGTAGACAAATCATATACACCCGAAGCCATTACCGCTTGTGCAGCAGCTTGTGCAGCAGCCCATTTCTTTTGGGTGAGGTACACTTTGGCCAGCAAACCATTGGCAGCACCACGGGTTACACGGCCGGCAAATTTTGCATCCCATGTAAGTGGCAAGTTAGCCGCTGCAAATGTCAGGTCGCTTTCGATGAAGGCGTACAACTGAGCTGCTGAACTCTGTGGTACGTTATTCTGCGCCGCAGGATCGGAGAACAATGAATCGATGAGGGGCACACTACCAAAATAACGCACCAGATTGAAGTAGGCATAGGCCCGTAGGAAACGTGCTTCTCCCAATGTTTGCTGCTTGATTTGCTCAGGCGCTACAATGGTAGCATTGGTGTTTACTTCTTTAATGGTGCTGTTACATTTTGTTACCAACGAATAATTGCCCAACCAAATGGTATTGAGGAAACCATTGCTTGGCAACACAGGAAAATTATCCATGGTCAAAGCATTGGCACCACCATCGGCTGGCGTACTTCCTTTGTCTGCATCATCGCTGCGAATACTTACGGCAGTAATGAATGATTGGCTGTGCAGGTTGAAACTGCGCAAATCGTTGTAGGCACCAAAAATAAATTGGTCGTACGGGCCGCTGCCACCGGGGTACGGATAGTTCTCTTCGTCATATGCCCCTTGACGTTCGGTATCTAAAAACTTATTGCAGCCTGTGCTCGTAAAGAGCAGTCCTGCGGACAATACCAACAGGCAAGCTTTCCAGGTAAGTTGATTGATTGTTTTCATTTGGAAATGTTTTTGTCTGTTAGAAAGTAAGGTTGATGCCACAAGAGTAAATGGCAGGAACAGGATAAGCGCCATTATCAGCACCACCACCCAAAATGCTGCCAATGAGTGGCTCGGGTGAGTAACCGGTAACGAGGCTCCATGTTTTGATATTCTGTCCGCTCAGGAACACTCTTGCTTTTTGAATACCCACTTTGCGCAGCGCATTTTGCTGGAAAGTGTACCCCACTTGCAACGTACGAATGCGGAAGTAATCGCCGGGCTCCAGGAAGTAAGTGCTCATCAGGAAGTTGTTGCCACGGGTGTTGTCCAAAATAGGTTCTACGTTGCTGGTACCAGGTGCAGTCCATGCATTCAGGCGGTTGGCTTCGTAGTTGAGCACTGCAAAAGTAGAAGTGCGGCGTTGTGTGTAAATACTGTGACCTGCAGCACCCTGACCTTCGAGCACAAAGTCGAATCCGTTATAGTTCAGTTCGATATTGGCACCATAAGAATATGGTGGGAAAGGTGTACCAATATTGGTACGGTCGGCTGGTGTAATTACACCATCGCCATCCAAATCGGCATAGGCAATATCACCAGGCAGTGTGTTGATGAAGGCAGCCTGCTTAGAGATGTCGGCAGTAGACTGATAAATACCTGTTTGACGATACCCAAAGAAGTGACCAATGGATTCACCGGTTTTGGTCAGGTTGTTGCCGCCATTACCCAAAATGGTAAAGTTGAAATTGTTGCCGATTGAATTTACCACGTTGTAGTTGTAGCTGAAATTAGCACCAACACGGTAGCCAAATTTCTTACCAATGTTGTCGCTCCAGCCCAGGTTTACTTCCACACCACGGTTGGTAATTTTACCCAGGTTGGTGAAGTAACTGCGGGATTCGTTGGGCAGGGTTACGGCAGTAAGAATGTCGGTAGTGGTACGATCGTAGTAAGTCAGTTCTGCATTCAGGCGATTGTCGAATGCACGAATGTCTACACCCAAATCCAGCCCTTGTACGGTTTCCCAATGCAGGTTAGGATCGGGAATGTAAGCGGCCTGAATAGAAGTGTAAATGTTGTCGGCAAAAATGGCGGTTGACGCATTTTGCACACCGGGTCTGAAGATGTTGTCGGCAATACCGTTGGCATTACCCGTACGGCCCCAGGCTGCACGAAGTTTCAGGAAGTTGATGCCTTTTACTTTATCAAAAAATTTTTCATCGCTCAGTACCCAACCGGCGCCGATGCTTCCAAAGGTACCCCAGCGATTTTCTGGTGCAAACTTGGAGCTACCATCGCGGCGGATAGTGGCATTGAGCAAATACTTGTTTTTAAACTGATAACCCACACGGGCAAACGCACCCACAATAGAACTTTCGCTACCACCACCAGTGTTTGTAATAGGATTGTTGGGGTTAGAAATACTAAGGTACCAGAAATCAGGATCATCCGGAATGTTTACCGCAGTATCTCTGCGGCTACCACCTACAAAAGAACTGGCGCTGTAAATGGTTGTAAAACCAGCCAGTGCATTAATGCTGTGGCCATTGCCAAACTTCTTATCGAAGGCCAATGTATGATCTTGCTGGAAGCGGCGGGATTCGCTTTGCTGTTGCGACACAGTGGTGCGGGCCAGTTGGTCGAATGTAGTGGTGGTAGGTGTACCGCCTTCGCCCAAATTGATGAACGAAAATGGCAGCCGTGAGTAGCTACGGTTGGTATTGAAACCAAGGTCGGTGTACACGGTACTGCGCCAGGTGAAGTTTTGTAAAAACTTCACTTCGGCAAACAAACTACCAATCACCCGGAAACCTTTATCTACCTCATTGCCCTGGTTGCGATTCAGCGCAGCAATGGGGTTGCCCACCTGTGCCCGCTGAAAAGAAGGCATGCTGTAATACGTGTTGGCATCGGCCTGAATGGGCACAATGGGTGCAGCCCACAGTGCATTGGAAATAGAAGCACCGGGAGGCGTGTTTACAAAATGATAGCCGGTGATATCACCACCCACTTTAATGTTTTTGTTGAAACGAATTTCTTCATTCAAACGAACGAGGTAACGCTTGTAGCGGTCAAACTTCAACACACCTTCCTGATCGGTATAACCAATGTTTACATAGGTGGTTGATTTTTCGCTGTTGTTAGAAATGCTGAGGTTGGTTGATGACATCACAGCTTTTTGCAACACTTCATTTTGCCAGTTGGTATTGGCCGTATAGTTGGTATAATCAAACGGTGTAGCATTCAGGTTGGCCAACTGTGCGTTGTACAATTTCTTGAAACCATCAGCATCGGTTATTTTGATTTTATCCTGCACTACCTGCACACCTACATTGCTTTGCAGGTTGATACGGGTTTGGCCACGAGCTGCTTTTTTAGAGGTAATTGCAATAACACCGTTTGCACCACGTACACCATAAATGGCAATAGAAGAAGGATCACGAAGAATGTCGATGGTTTCGATGTCTGCAGGATTGAGGAAGTCGATATTGTCGTGCAAAATACCATCCACCACATACACGGGGCTGGCACTGTTGGTGCTGTTTACACCACGAATGCGTACCACCGGGCTGGCACCTGCACGGCCACTGTTTGATACCGTTAAACCCGCTACTTTACCCTGCAAAGAAGCAATGGGGTTGGTAGCAGGCATGCTGGCTACTTCTTCGCCTTTGATGGAAGAAACAGAACCTGTGAGGTCTCTTTTCTTTTGGGTACCGTAACCCACCACTACCACATCTTCCATAGAACGCTCAATGAGCTTGAGGCTAACGCTGATAGATTTACGATTACCTACCGCTTGCTCGGTGCTGGTGTAGCCTACAAAGGAAAACACCAAGGTAGCATTGTCGTCAACTGAAAGAGTGTACTCTCCATTGTTATCGGTAGTGGTGCCGTTGTTGGTACCTTTTACTGTTACACTGGCACCCACCAGCGGCTGCCCTTTTATGTCGGACACACGACCGGTTACCACTATTTGAGGCTGCTCTACCACCACACCCGTGTTGGGTATTTCCACTTCTGGCTCAGCAGGTTTGCGTTTTACCACTATCGTTTTTTCTTCAATGGTGTACGTAAGCACCTGGTCGGCAAAACAGAGGTTCAGCACATTTACCAGTCGTTCATTTTGTACCGACAGTGAAACGGGCTTTGCCATTTTCAGTACTTCATCGGCATAAAAAAACTGATAGCCGGTTTGCTTTCTGATTTGTTCAAATACTTTCTGGAGGCTTACGTTGTTTTCGCGGATGGTGACTGTTTGCGACAATCCACTGGCACTTACCTGCAGGCAAAGTGCCAGCAGCAATACCGAAGTAAGCTTCACCAGCCGAAGGGTTTGCTTGGCAATACGACTTTCTGCAAAGCCAGATTGCTGAGTTACAGCTTGATGCATACAATTTATTTGTTGGGTTATACAATCCGAAACGGAATTGGCAGACAGGCTGCCTTCATATGGTTTTTCCATAGCTTTTAGCTTCGTTGTTTTAATCATCGTTGAAGCAACCATACTGTACACCACGTACAGGTATTGCTGCTGTTTTATTTTCATCGGTTCCGCTTAGCGGGTTACGATTATTTTTCTTCCTTCTGTACGGAAATGCACTTCGCCGGTCAGCTCCAACAGTTGGAAAACCCGCTCCACTTCTTCGTTGCGGGTGAGCTGTCCTGTAAAATGCAAATCCACATTACCCCGGTATTCTACCTCTATATTATACCAGCGGGCCATTTGCCGCAGTATGGTTTTGAGGTCGGCGCTTTTAAAATGGAAACGGCCATTTTTCCATGCTACTGCTTCTTCGGTATCGGCATTGTCTACTATGCGCAGCTGGCCGTTTTTGCCCACATTCGATTGCTGGCCCGGGCTCAGGTAGCGGCTGGCCTGCTCTGCAGTTTGCCCCGCCACACTCACTTTTACTTTACCTTCCAGCAGCGTGGTTTTTACACTCGCTTCATCATCATACGCATTGATGTTGAAATGCGTTCCCAACACTTCTACCCTGCTATTACCGGCCTGCACAATAAAGGGCTGATGTTCATTTTTGGTGACTTCGAAATAGGTTTCACCAGTAATGGTTACTTCCCGCATGGCACCAGTAAATACCACCGGAAAACGGATAGAAGACGCTGCATTGAGCCACACTTTGGTGCCATCAGACAGCGTTACCTGATACTGACCGCCCTTGGGTGTGCTGATGGTATTGTAAAAAGCTTCGTCGTTTTCAGTAATGATTTTGCCATTGATGTGATAGGCCAGCAAACCGTTGTCTAACTTTTCTACGGCAATATTGCCCTGCTGGCTCAACACCCCGTTCGATGCACTATCCAATACGATGGTGCTGCCATCGGCCAGTGTCAAAATAGCTCTGTTGCCGCCGGGTACAATTTGCACCGGCGCCGGCTTGGGCTGTACGGCTACTGATGGTGAGTCCACAGGTTGTTGTTGGGCAAAAAACAGATAATAGGCCGTGCCCATCAACCCCATGAGCAGCACCGCAGCAGCGGCAGCCACCCAAGGGCGGCTGCGCTTTCGATTGCTTGTGGTATGATGACCTGTTGTCTGTAAAATTCTTTGTTGTAACCGGGCTTCTAATCCGGCCAAATCGGCTGCAGAAGCCAGCGGAATTTCCGCCTCGCTGTCATCGAAGGAGCGGTACCAGTTATTCAGTTCCGCAACCTCTTCGGGGCTGGTAGTTCCCTGGAGATATTTCTCAATTAAAGCTTCTATGTGAGCAGGCGTTGGCATCGTTGTAATAGAATAAGTATGCCGCAGAAAGGATATCCCCCACGGCGCATGAAAAAAAAGTAAGTGATTAGAAAAAGAGGAACAAAACCAGCATCATAAAGAGGCTGCGGGTAGCCACACGCAACTGGCGCAGGGCTTTGGTGAGTTGGTTTTCCACCGTTTTGGGCGATAGCTGCAATAACCGGGCAATCTCTTTTACCGGCATGCCTGCTTCGCGGCTGTACTTAAAAATGAGGCGGCACTTTTCGGGCAGTTTTTCTACCTCTTCGGCAATGCGGGCCAGTAGCTGGCGCTGCTGCATCCGCAGTTCAACCTCATCGTTGATGGCTAGCGTTGCCGGTGCCTGTTGCAGCAACTGCTGCTGGCGGGCCTGCTGTTTCAGACGGGTGAGCACCATGTATTTGGTGGCTACAGCCAGGTAATTTTCAATGGTTTGAATGGCCGCTTCTGTGCGGTTGGCCCATAGGCTGGCAAACACATCGTGCACCACATCTTCGGCCAAAGCACTGTCGTGCAGGCGGTTGATAGCAATGGCAAACATCTTTTGCCAATACCTGCGGTACAATTCTGAAAAAGCCTCCGCATCATCCTGCTGTAGCAGGCGAACCAGTTCATCGTTGGCATATGTGCGGTAAGAGGCAGGCATCGTCAAATAGTGACCATAAATTTAGCAGAACATCCTGTTAGGGCTGTCAAAATTAGGCAGGCTTTGGTCGAAATCACCAAATTGAATGTGCACAAACCATTTGAACAGTGCTACAGGTTACCGGGCAAAGCCAAGGCACTCAACGATTTGATACACGCAATCTTTCCGAAAAATTCCTGTGCAAAAAAATAGCACAACAGTCAGAAACCGTTATGCTATCCACCTTACTATGCATACACCAAAAAAGCCGCTGTAGTTGCATAGACACACAGCGACTTTTTTGAAACGTTTTATAAGATCACCTTCAGGTGCATGCGTTCTGCCTGTGCACCTTTTACCTGCACAATGCCCATTTGCTTAGGCATACCATTCATGGGAATGCGTATCAGGTTATCGCCCTGCTGCAACTGAACTGTTCTGCTGTGCAACACGCTGCCACGCATATCGGTAAAACTGATGGCGCCATTCCCTTGAGCGGCAGCAGTTACCGACAACACCAGTTCTGCATTACTTACCGAAACGATGCGAATGGCTTGTGCCTGCTGTGCAGCCTGTACCACTATGGTTTTGTAGGTAGTACTTTTTCCGTCTTTGTCTACCTGCCTGAGTCGGTACAAATTTTTCCCTGATAAAGGCTCTGCATCCACAAAGCTGTACTGATGTGTAGCAGCAGTGGAGGTAGTTGCAGCCACGGTACCAATATTGAAGAACCGGCCATCGGTACCGGCACGAAGAATCTCAAAATGCTTATTGTCTTTTTCCTGAGCGGTAGTCCAGGTAAGTTCTACATTGTTTTTTACGGCACGGCCCCCGGCGCCTGAGTGGTGGTTAGCGATGGATTGCTACTGATACCCGCCAGGTAGCGGTAAGTGGTATTGGCAGTAAGACCGGAAAGCTTCAAGCGAACCACAAACGGCAACCTGTTGGTGTTGGATATTGAAGTTCCTCCGTAGTAGGCATACTGAGGCAGCACCAATTCATCAGTAACGGGGATGAGCGTTTGTGCCTGCGCAAAAGAAAAAGTACTCAATAAAGACAAACAATCAGCGTAGAGTTTTTTCATAATCAGCAATCCTTTAATTTTTTAGTTGAAAGGGAAAATCCTTGCGTATCCATGGCCAAATTCCAGATAAGTTTGATACACCACATGAAGATAGACAGGGGACATTCTTCGATTAATCGGCCAAAACCAAATTGAATGTTACACACCCAAAAACTGCATTATTCACCCCCTATGTACTAGTAGCCTTCGATGCCTTCCATGCTGTTGAGCGAACGCTGCCGAAGGTTGTTGATCACCTGGCCTTCTATCCTGCAGATTGGCTAAACAAACCATGTATAGCCGCTTCGAAAACGTTTCCGTGAATTGTTGAAAACAGAAGCACCGGAGAAAGCGAAGCAAGTATGGGATGAAATATCTTCACCGCTGTATGTCATATTTTTTCGCAATACACAACAACAAGTAAAAGCCAATGAAAAATGCCTACAAATTTGAACAAACCATGAGGTGGTATGGGCCGGGCAACGATGTGGTAAGCCTTTGGGACATACGCCAGGCGGGCTGCACCGGTGTGGTAACTGCGCTGCACCACATACCCGTGGGCGAAGTGTGGACAGTAGCAGAAATTGAAAAAAGAAAAGCAGCAGTAGCGGAAGCTGGTCTTACCTGGACGGTGATTGAAAGCCTGCCCGTAAGCGAAGACATAAAACGCCAAACCGGCAACTACCTGCTACATATAGACAACTACAAACAAAGCATCCGCAATATTGCTGACTGTGGTTTGCAGGTAATTACCTACAACTTCATGCCTATACTCGACTGGATGCGGACAGATGTATCGTACGAACTGCCCGACAGAAGCAGGGCGCTGTATTTCAACAAAAAAGCATTCATGGCTTTCGACCTGTTTATGCTCAAGCGACCCAATGCAGAGAAGGATTACAGTGAAGCCGAAATAGCAGGCGCCAAAGCCTTTTTTGACAGCGCCAGTCAGGAAGAAAAAGACCGCATTTTTCACAACTGTCTGCTGGGCCTGCCCGGCAGCGAAGTGCCTTTTACTCCAGAAGAAATACTGTCTGCACTGGACAACTATGCACATATTGATGCAGCCAAACTCAAACAGCACCTTTACTACTTTTTATCGGAGGTAGCACCAGTGGCAGAAGCCTGTGGTGTAACCCTTGCCATTCACCCCGACGATCCGCCTTATCCATTACTGGGCCTGCCCCGTATTGTAAGCACCAGGGCCGATTTGGAAGCGTTATTGCAAGCAGTGCCGGTAAAAGCAAATGGTCTTTGCTTTTGTACAGGATCACTGGGTGTACGTGCCGATAATCCTTTGGCAGAAATGATTGAGCAATTTGGCGACCGCATTCATTTTGTACACTTGCGTACCACCAAAAGAGATGCAGAAGGCAACTTTTTTGAAGCAGACCATTTGGATGGTGATGTAGATATGTATGCCGTGGTAAAAGCCCTTTCGGGCGTAATGCAGCAGCGGCAAATAAACCTGCCTATGCGACCCGATCACGGCCATCAAATGCTGGATGATTTAAAAAAGAAAACCTACCCCGGCTACACCGCTATTGGTCGGCTGCGGGGCCTTGCTGAATTGCGTGGTTTGGAACTGGGCATTTTGCGCAGCAACTATTAGTCAGTTCCGCTGATTCAATATTTACAAACAGCAATAGGCGTTCTGTTGCAGAACGCCTATTGCTATAGAATACATTTGCTAACGCAATACAGCTTTCAGCAATGGCATGTAGTAGCCGCCTACCACACTTCTTGCCTGAAAGCCAACCTGCCGGCCATTGGTTGTTTCGTGCCAATCGCTGAGCGGCACTCTGCTGGCTGTGCTGGTAGCAAATCGATACACAGGCAATAACAAGGCATCAAACTGTGCTCGGTTTTCAGTGAGTGCTGCAGTCCACAATATCCAATCGCTTTTGGTGTACGTACGCCGGCTATCAAGTGGCAAACCAAATGCTTGTTGCTTGCTGAGGTAATAGTTGATTTCCTTGTTGTACACCGCTGCAGGAAACAAATTCAGCCCCAGTACTTTATCCCACACCAAATTATACTTCTGGCTCCAGGTAGCGCTTTTATCAAAAGTCAGTTTGTAATGATCACCATCATCGGCCATTTGCATCCAACGCTGCACCATGGCGGAGGCTGTGTCACGGTATCGTTGGGCAATGGCTTTTTCACCCAATGCTTCTGCCATTTGACTATAGCAACCAATGCCTACAATGGCTTTTACCGACAGGTTGGTATTGCGGGCCAAATGCCCGGCAAAATCATCAATACACAATTGATTGGCAGGATCAAATCCATCTGTTACCAAAAAATTTACCCACTGCGTCAGCGTTGCCCAATGTTGTTTGGCATAGGCATAATTTTTCTGCGTTTTGCAAATGGCTGCGGTAAGAATAATCATGTTGCCAGATTCTTCCACTGGCATGTCTTCGCCATAAGTTTGACCATTGGCAATGGGATATGTCCCGAGGTCGTGTGCTGCAAAAGGTTTCTTCCATTGGCCACTTTCACTGTAATAAAAAATTCCATTGAGCATACCCTGCATCAGCAATGGATTGTACAACAAATACAAAGGCGCCGACGGATAGGTAACATCTACTGTATTAATAGAACCATTGCTGAAATTTTCTTTTGATAAAAACAGCAACTCACCTTGCGGACTTTGCACCAGCTTGTGTGCAGCAATGCTTTGCCTGTAGGCCAATATGCCCAAATGTGCATAGGCATCTCCACCTGTCTTTGTCAATTGCTGTTGTAATGCAGCGTCAAAATCAGCACAAGCCTGGAGCACTGTTGCACTACCAGCTGCAGCTTTTTGCAATTGTTGCTCTATCGTTTCCTTTCCACTCCTGTTCCACCACGGACGCAGATTGCTGCCAAAGTACTGAACAGAAAAAATATCATCATAACCTATCAGCAATTGCTGCGTTGCAGTTTTGCTGCCCACCCGGCCTAAATCAAACTGTGTATTCAGGCTCAACGCTTTCCCTTGGCGCATTACCTTGCCTGATGATTGATGCGTGATAAAATCTGCAATGGCCGTTGCAGTTGTACCAACGCTTTGCTGCAAACCCGGAGCAATGTTGGCAGCTACATATACATAACCCCAGTCAATCCGCAGGTCATCGCCTTTCTTTTGCAAAATGGGTTGCTCCAGCGTACCTGCCTTGAGTATGCTAAGCCCAGCATGCTGATATTGTTGTGCTGTAAGCGTTTGCAAAGCATGATTGCTGGCAATGGCACCTGCGGCAGTCATCAGCACTTTTACCTGGTGTGTATCGCCATCTGTAGCTACTGCTTCATACGTGATGTACGACACCGGCCGCGACATCAGTTCCAGATCTTGCAGGAGCAATGGCGAAACAAAACGCAATGAAATCTGTACAGGACCACAAGCATATTGATAGCTGGTTTGTGTAGCCGTCATCTTCACGGATTGCTGCAGGGCATTTTTTATTTTTTGCTCATGCAGGCGTGGCATTTTGGCCGCAATACCAACATCTACAAAAGCATCGCCGCCGGTATTTTCTACATGCACAGCCAATACATTTTTCCCTTGTTTTAATAATGCACGAAGCTGTGCATCCAATGCGAGGTATTGAAATTTTCTGGCTACGCCTTTGGCACTGTGAATGCGGGTGCCATTCAAATAAATTTCTGCATTATCATCAAAGCCGGTGAGCAAATACATCGGATGCACTGGTAGCTGCGAGAGCTCAAAACTCCGGCGCAACCAAATATGACGGGTGCTCCATTCCGTACCGTTTCCTTCTTTGCGATGTGTAACAGGCGTAACGCCTGCCAACCATTTATCGTCTTGAAAAGTTGTTTCCGTCCACGCAGCTCCAGGTTCTTGCAGCACATAGCGAAAAGAAAAATCGTTTTCATCGCCGGTAGGCAATACCGTTTCATACACATCTTCTGCGGCACCCATAATGCGGTAAAAAACATCATCTACCTGCACTATCGCATTCAGTGCATGCGTAGTGCCTGTCCAGTGTTTGGTAGGCGATGCATTCAATGTATCAGTAAAAGACCAGATGCTGAAATACGGGTCGTGTGTAATGAGCGGATATGCCGGCGCCTGCTGCTGTGCCAACGCAGGCAAGCTGAGCAAACAACACAACAAAAAACGAACAGTTTGCATACGCATGAATTTTATTTAAGGTACAATTCTACCACTGAAGGATACAGAAAAATAAACCAGCAGTAATAGACATTACCGCCGGTATTGCATCTAAATGATTGCTGCTTGCTAATTGTATAACCAAATTATTTTTTCTGTACAAAAGGTCCACCGGCTGCACCAGTGGACCCAACCAATATGTACGCCAACCCTTGCCAGGCAAAGACTGTGCATCATATCAGGCAATCAACAACAACTGAAATAAGGTCAATGAACTAGTTTAATTTTTCTGCCAGCCGCTGCGCTGTTTTCTTATCGGTCATCACAAACACAATTTCACCACCTTGCATCAAATCGTCGTGTGCAATGCTCGTTCCGGCAATGGGTTTCCCATTTACCAATACCTGCTTCACATAGATATTTTTCTCACTCTGATGTTGCACGGTAATGCGTAACTGGCGGCCATTTTCCAACGGCAATACAGCATGATGGATAATGGGGCTGCCAATTTCATACGAACCACTACCCGGTGCCACCGGATAAAAACCAAGGGCACTAAAAATATACCAGGCACTCATCTGACCACAATCATCATTACCACCCAAACCATCTGGTGTAGGTTTGTACTGCAATGGCAAAATGCGGCGAATGAGTTCCTGTGTTTTCCATGGCGCACCTGCGAAGTTGTACAGGTAAGGCACATGGTGCGCTGGCTCATTGCCATGCACATACGTACCAATGATTCCTTCCCTGGTGATGTCTTCCGTTTCAGCAAAATAATGGTCCGGCAGGTACATAGTAAATAAGGAATCCATTCGTGCCACAAAGGCTTTTTTGCCACCCATCAGCTGAATGAGTGCAGCCGGATCATGCGGCACAAAAAAGCTATAATTCCACGAGTTGCCTTCAATCAAACCTTGCCCATGTGTGCTCAGCAAATCAGCATTGGGTAAAAATTGACCCAGAGCATTTTTGCGTTTCACGAATCCATCTTTGTCGAACACATTTTTATACTGCGCTGCCCGCTGCATGAACGTTTCATACACAGCATTGTCGCCTGCTTTTTTAGCCAGCTGCGCAATGGCCCAATCATCATAGGCGTATTCCAATGTATTTGACACTGATGTGCCCGATCTTTCTGCAGGAATATATCCCCGGGCTATGTATTCACCAATGCCCTCGTAGCTTGATTTATTAGCTGTAGCCACACATGCAGCCAATGCTTTGTCAATGCCTGTAGTGCTTACGCCTTTTACAAAAGCATCTGCCAACACAGCAACACTGTGGTAGCCACTCATGCACCAGTTATCATTGGCATAGTGGCTCCAAATGGGCAACATCTTTACAGCACTTTGATCATAGTGTGCCAGCATCGATTGTACCATATCGTTGTTGCGTTGCTGCTGCACAAGGTTGTACAGCGGATGCAAAGCCCGATAAGTATCCCACAAGGAAAACGTGGTATAATTGGTAAAGCCCTGTGCCTTGTGCACCTGCTGATCGAGGCCCCGATAGCTGCCATCCACATCCATAAACAAATTGGGTGCAATGAATGCATGATACATGGCTGTGTAAAAATTCTGCTTTGTGGTAAGGTCTGCTTCTATTTGAATGCGTTGCAATTCTTGCTCCCATTTGTCGGAAGCAGCTTGTGCAACAGCATCAAAATTCCAATGCGGAATTTCGGCCTGCATATTGTGCAAAGCGCCGGCAGTACTCACTGCAGACAAAGCCATTTTTACCTGCACTGCTTCATTGGCCTTTGTATCAAAATTGAAATACAACTTCAGCTGGCGGCCCGCCAATTCAGGAAAATTTTGCTTTTGATTGAACTTGCGCCAAAAGCCTCCATACATTTCCTGCTTTTCATTTACACTGCCATAGCTCTTGAATGGCTTTGAAAACGTCATGGCGAAATACACGGTTCTCGTTCTGGCCCAACCCAGCGTTTGTCTGTAACCTGTAATGAGCGTATCATTTTCAACCCGCACAAATGTCCATACGTTCTTTTCGGGATAGTTATATATGCCATGCACCAAATCGAGCAGAATATGTGCTTCATTGCTGGCTGGAAAAGTGTAGCGATGAAAACCTGTTCTTTCAGTTGCGGTCAACTCGGCCTTCACCTGATAATCGTCGAGCAGTACGCTGTAATAACCGGGGCGGGCTGTTTCAGATTCATGCCGGTATGCTGAGCGGTAACCACTACGGGCAACAGTTGCCACACCAGGATTCAGCTTCAACTCACCTGTAGTAGGCATCACTAAAAAATCGCCCAAATCTGAATGGCCGGTACCACTAAAGTGGGTATGACTAAAGCCCACAATGCTTTTATCGGCGTACTGATATCCGGCGCAATATTTATATACGTCGGGGTTGTACTTTCCTTTGTCGATGTACTGAATGGTATCTGTATCGGGGCTCAGCTGCACCATCCCAAACGGTACTGTAGCACCGGGAAATGTGTGGCCCATTTTGGCCGTACCAATCAACGGATTTACATATTGCACATAACGTTCTTGCTGTGCTGCAGCAGCAACGCTTACCAGCATCAGCATCACCATCCACTTTAAACTTTTCATGAGTAGCAGGCTTATTGGTAAGTGATATTTACGGATGGATTGGCCGTGTATTCAGCCCACAACTCATCTACTGTTTTATTGCCGTTTTGTTTCCAGATATCGGCATTGTATTGATTGGTTCTGGCTGCATTATCCAGCTTCACAATAAAGTCTTTATCGTAATGCTGGGTAAGCCACAAGAAAAAGCGGGCTGTAATGCGGTATGCATTTTTGTAATGGTGTGTAGTCTGTACATCGGGCATCGACCATTTGGCTTTCACATTGTTGATACCAATAGTAGCCCGTACATAATCTGCAATGCCTTCTGTTACCCATCCGGGCACATTGCCAAACTTGTACGCTTGTGTTACATGCATTAGTTCGTGAGTTACTACATCTATGTCTTCTGGATTGCGATGAAACCATGCCGGATTGTACACAATGCGATCGTCGGCAGTGGTTACAGCCACGCCATCATACTTCGCATCTATCACAAACCTGATGGCCTTTTTAGCATTGGGATTATAACGGGCAATCAATTTTGGATACTGCTCAAAATAGGCATCAATCAGTCGCTGTTTGAATGCTGGTGTAAGGCTGCTTTCTTCGTCTATCATGTACAGCGTCAGGCCATTTTTAGAAATGGTATCGGGCTTGGCCGGCAGTTTAATATCACCCAGGCCCGGCGGCATGCGGTCTTTCACTTTTTCGTACAACGCTTTTTCATCTTTCGAAAAAGAGTACGGGAGGTCCGCTTCTTTTACCACCCGTTTTGTATTCGGTGTAGCCGCCATCTGCAATTGCAATGTGCCGCCTTTCATTACATCGGCATAGCGCAGGTAGGTTTTGCTATACGGCATTCCGTTGAAGCTTTGTGATTGCACATAATGGTTAACATCACTATTGGCTGGCGCCTGTATCATCAATCGCTTTCCGTTTTCCAAATTGATGGTCAATTTTTTGAACAAAGGGGCTCCTAACACATACTCATCACTTCCGGGGCAAACAGGATAAAAACCCATGGCAGAAAACAGGTACCATGCAGAGGTTTGACCATTGTCTTCATCGCCACAATAACCATCGGGTGTGGGCTTATACATACGGTTCATTACTTCCCGCACCCAGTATTGTGTTTTGTGAGGCTGGCCCGCATGGTTGTATAAATAAATCATGTGCTGAATGGGCTGATTGCCGTGTGCATACTGGCCCATATTCGCAATTTGCATTTCCCGAATTTCATGAATGGTACCACCATAGTAAGAATCATCAAATGCAGGTGATTGATGGAAAACAGAGTCCAGCATTTGTGCAAACTGGTGCTTGCCTCCCATCAGATTGGCGAGGTTGTCAATGTCGTGAAACACGCTCCATGTATAATGCCAGCTGTTGCCTTCCGTAAATGCATCGCCCCATTTCAATGGCTTGAAGGGCGATTGAAAACGGCCATCCGCATTTTTGCCCCGCATAAGTTTAGCAGCTGCATCAAATACAAAGCGGTAGTTGAGCGACCGCTGCGCATATAACTCAATTTCAGCAGCAGGACGTTTGAGTTGTTGTGCCAGTTTGAAAATTGAAAAATCATCAAACGCATACTCAAGGGTACGTGCCACGTTTTCATTGATTTTTACATCGTATGGCACATAGCCCAAAGCGTTGTAATATTTTACACCATAACGGCCTACAGCATGCATGGGTCCTTCGTTATTAGCACCATTCAATAAGCCTTCATACAACTTGTTGATGTCGGCAATTTTGGCGCTTTTCAAATACGCATCTGCAACCACCGATGCAGAGTTGTTACCCACCATGATATCTGCAAAACCGGGGCTGCTCCACTCCGGTAAAAAGCCGCCTTCTTTGTAAGCATTCAGCAAGCCTTCCTGCATTTCGGTATTGATGGAAGGAAAAAGAAAATTGAGGAATGGGTACAGGGCCCTGAAAGTATCCCAAAAGCCAGTGCCGCCATACATGTAGCCGGGCAACACCTGCCCTGTGTAAGGGCTGTAATGCACGGTTTGTCCGGCAGCGTTTCGTTCATAGAGTTTGTTGGGAAACATAACGGCACGATAAAAGCAAGAGTAAAAAGTTTGCATCTGTTCGGTTGTAGCGCCTTCCATTTGAATGCGACCCAGCACATTGTTCCATTGCTGTTGGGTTTGACGCTTCACCGTTTCAAAATCCTTATTTCCAATTTCGGTGTTGAGGTTATACGCTGCCTGCTCCAGACTAATAAATGAAGAAGCCACTTTCACCAATACCTGCTGGTTAGGTTGTGTAATATTGAAGCCTACAATAGCGCCGGCATTATCACTTTTGTTTTCCAAACCTTCTGCCAGTGCAGTGCCGCTCCATACTTTGTTGCTGGCAAAAGGCGTGTTGAATTGCAACACAAAATAGTTGGCGAAGTTTTTGAGCCGGCCACGAGAGTAGTAAGTACTATAACCCACTATCTTATTTTCTTCAGGAATAATTTTGATATAACTGCCCTTGCGAAAGCCATCCACTACGAGGAAAGCACTGTCTTTGCTGTGGTAGGTGATACGAAATATTGCTGCCCTTTCGGTGGGTGTAATTTCTGTGGTAATGTGATGATCTGCGAGATACACGCTATAGTAATGCGGCTGTGCTACTTCGGCCTTGTGCGAAAACCAGCTGGCTCTTTCATCAGGTTTAAATACACTTTTCTTCGATACGGGCATGATGGAAAAAACGCCATAGTCATTCATCCATGGCGAAGGCTGATGCGTTTGCTTGAAGCCTTTGATTTTATCGGCAGTGTACACATACTGCCAGCCATTGCCATTGTCGCCGGTTTGAGGCGTCCACATGTTCATGGGCCAAGGCGTACCAATAGCGGGGTACGTATTGCCATTCGAAATATCGGGCCTCGACAGAGTGCCCATCAGCGGATTGACATACTGCACCGGATTGCTTACCTGTGCTTGTGCCAGCATTGCCATGCAGAGTGTGCATAGCCCCATCATCACGTTACGCTTCATCATGCCTGTTGTACTTAAAAGTTCGAAAAAATCTTTCCTAATATTTCACCGAAGGAAAATCGGTTTTTGCTTTTGTAAGTTGTTGTTCCCATTCATTTGACCAGCCAAATGCGTTCGATGCCATGGCTTTCAAATCGGCACCGGCAGCACCGCTCCAAAAGTGCACAAACTCGCCCCAGTTCATATCCCGTGTAAATTTCTGACTTCCATCCTTCGGAAAATGCAGGGCAACCATTTTAAAAAATTTATTCAATACCGCACTGCCACCGTATTGGGTGTAAATGGGATAAAACCAGTTCTTAAACCATTGCGTATTGGTTCTTGGAAAATTATCCGTGGTGTTCATCATCAGATTGTACCAGCGTTCGGCATCGGCAGTACGGCCAAGGCCACGGTACACATCATAAATATAAATTTCCATCCACTTGCTGTCTTTCCAGATGGCAAATGCGGGAGAGCCTTTTGTGTTGTTGGCCGCACTTTCTACAATGTGCCCAATTTCGTGTGTCACCAAATCCAAATCGTTGCCGGCACCACTTTCCCAGGCATTGCTGCTGTTCGATCCGCAGTCAATCACATTTCGATTGTCGTGATTGTCGCTATAGTAATAGCCCGGATGACCGCCGCTGTATTTGCCTGTATGAAAAACCGCATACAAGCGTTTGTCAGTACCAAATTCGGCGCCGTATACTTTGCGGGAATAGAGCCATACATCTTTTACAAAACTGAAAGGCCATGCAATGTCTTTTTTTACATCGGCATCGTAATACACCACCAGTGAAGTATCATAATAAACACGTGACACCAACTGTTTGTGATCGAACCAATGCTCTTGCCAGGTAGAAGGCGGTACGTTGTAATTGACTACCGGCGGAGGCGTACTGCCACTGCTGGTATTGTCTTTTTTGCAACCGGGCATCAAGAGCAACCCCGCCGACATGGTTGCTGAAATTGTAAGGGTAATAAAATGCTTGTCCATACAACGGTGTTGTGGAGTGTGAATGAAATAATGATGTAGAAAAGAAAAATAGTGGCAGTACAACCAGAAGTTGCACTGCCACAATGATTGCATTAATCGTAGCGTATTACCCGCCACTCAGCCATTTGAAACAGTGAGCTACCACCGTTAGCTGTCATAAATATACGATAGTAGGTATAAGGCTGTGGTGCAGCACTAACTTCAAAACGACGGGTTTGGAAACGACTGGCAAAACTTTCGCCGGCACGTGTGTCAATGGTGGTCCAGGTGGTACCATCGTTGGAGGCCTGCAACTTCCAATCTTTAGGATCACGGGTTGCAGCATCGTTGGCCGAAGTGAATGTGTACGCACCGATGGCTATTGGCGCTGCAAACTTTAACTGAAACCAGGATCCGCCATTGTTGGCAAACGCCGTCGGCCAGTTAAAGAAAAGGTATTTGGTGTTTACATCACCATCTATCAGCTTCAGCGAACCTTCGTTGGCCGTAGCTCCACCAGTGTTTTCATCACTTACGGTAATGCTGGCCAAACCTGTCACGTCTGTTGATTTGCGCAGCAAAGTATCAAACCGGAAATACGTGGTTTGCATGTTGTCGATTATGGTACCCTTCGATGCTGAACTCAGTGTGATAGGCAGCATGTACTTTACTCCTTGCGCAATGGTATTTGTTTTTACCGTGAGGGTGAGTGGGTCAGAACTGGTTTTGCCTGCAGCAATTACGCTGCTCAAACCAGTGTATTCGTAACTGCCGGCGGGCAGTAGTTTGTAATTGGTACCATTGGCTAAATTGTAGTTGGCCACTTTGGCACTGTCTATCACAAATGTAACTGCGATATCACTGCCGGCGTATTCCATGCCACCGTAGGCAGCACCAAATACCAGGTCGGTACGGGTATTGGTAGTGGTGTAGAGCAAATCAACTTTAGCTCGGGTGCCGCTAGCCTGCGGCATATACACTGAGCCTTCGTTGGTCAGCGTTATATCTGCCGGTTTATTGCAGGCTGCCATTGCCAGCAGCAGCACGGCCAAGGCCCCGTATAATTTATTGTTGAACATATGGATGTAGAATAATAAGGTGAACAAATGAATTACCAGCCTGTGTTTTGTTTCAGCTTTGGATTACGCAGCACTTCGTTGGCGGGAATGGGGAACAGATAATCACGTTTGCGAAACACCCGTGTTTCCAGCAATACTTTGTTGTAAAAAGCAGTGCCCGATTTGGTGCGGTCGAGCCCATAAAAAGGACCTGCATCTGTTTGCTCGGCTATTTTCCATCTTCTGGTTTCGAAGTAGCGAACATTTTCGAATGCCAGCTCTACCCTTCTTTCTGCACGGATAGCATTGCGCATGTCTTCTTTTGTAGCAGGCACAGCAATATCTGTAGAGCCATACAATGGCACACCGGCACGTTCACGAATCAGGTTGAGGTATTTGAGTACATCCGGATCAGCAGGATTGGATTCGTTCAAGGCTTCTGCATAGTCCAGATAAATCTGACCTAAGCGGAGATACAAACAACCACGACTATCATCGGTATTGGCCACGCCCTTGCGAATGATGTAGCCGGTTGGCGTTACATCAGAAGTGCTTTGTGCCAAACCAGAGTTGCCATTGAACTCCATGTTGGTAATGATAAGATTGCCGGTGTTTTGGTCGGGGTACAACCATACACTGTTGTTGTAAGTAATGCCTACATAAAAACGAGGCTCACGGTTTACCCATTGGTTGAAGGTAGAACGGGCCGTATTGTCGAACGGAGCACGATAGTTGCTGAAGCCTGTAGCATTGTAACCCGAAGTAGGATCGGTAATGGCTTTACCATTGGCCATAAAATAGGCATCCACTTGTGCTTGTGTAGCACCGTTGGCACCGGCACCACGCTGGTTGGCATAGCCTGCATGAAACGGTGTACGATCGTAGCGAATGAAAGAGTAGCCAGAATTAGAACGACCAAAAATCCATTCCTTATTCCAGTTTTGCAAAATCACATCGCGGCAAGAGAGGTACGCTGCTTTGAAAGGATCGGCATCTGTAGCACGGTACAAATCGTAAGTGGTGGGTACGAACTCTGTAATGAACTCTTTGGCAGCAGCAGCAGCTTTTGTCCACTTTGTGGCATCAGCTGTTTGACTGATAAGATTTTTACCATCATCATTTTTCAGTTCGGCATAATCGGTATTGCCATTGAACAACGGGCTGGCCGCCAGCATCAATACCTGTACTTTATATGCTTTTACTACTGGCTTGGTAAACTTACCAGCCACTGCAGAAGTAACTGGCAATTCGGTGTATGCTTTATCCAGTTGGTCTACTACAAATGCTACGCAGTCATCGAAAGAAGAACGTTCTTTCATCACTACATCATTCGTGGCATCAACAGGAATTTGCTCTTCGCCCAAAATAACTACGGGACCATACAAACGCATGAGCTGATAGTAGTAAAAGGCACGGAGGGCACGGGCTTCACCTTTTAGAATGGTTTTTTCTGCAGCACTGATTTCGGGTGTAGCACCGTCGATGCGCTGAATGAAATCTGTAGCCTTGCGGATGGCCCGGTAGTAGTTGTCCCAATAGGCAGATACAGTACCATCGGTATTGGCCCATGCACTTTTGTTCATGTTGGTGCTGTAGTTAAAGTCCCAGGTATACTTGCCTTCATCGGCAGCACCGGTCCAGTTACCTGAGTTTTCATTGCCGGCAAAACGCTGGTTGAACTCATTGGGCATGGCCTGATAAATATTGCCGAGGTATTTAATCACATTGGTCCGTGTTTTAAATACATCGTCGATGGTGAGGATATTGTCGGGAACAGTATCCAGAAACTTGCTGCAACTACCCAGCAATAGCAGGGAGGCAAGCATGGCTATGGAAAATATTTTTTTCATGAAAATGCGTTGATGGATTATAAGGTGAATTCGAGACCAACAGAGAAAGTGCGGATGTTTGGATAAATCGCACCATTGCCGGTGTTGAGCTCAGGATCCCAGAGTTTGAAGGGACTCCAATAAATGAGGTTGAAACCTTGTGCATACACTTGTGCACTTTTGAAGCCAGCACGTTTCACCCACTTATCGGGCAGGTTGTAACCCATGGCCAATGTTTTCAAGCGAACAAATGAAATGTCTTTGATCCACCAGCTGCTTGCCACTGCGTTGTTGCGGTTGGCCGCATTGCCGTATGCCAGGCGAGGATAAAACGCATTCGGATTGGGGTTGGCTTCTGTCCAACGATCTTCTGCAATGGTAAGCAGGTTGCTCCGCTCAGGGCCGGTGCTGTTGTTGAAAGGAATAATACCATCACCAGTCAGCAATCGCTGTGCACCATCAGAGCCCTGGAAGAAAACACCAATGTAAAAGCGTTTCCATTCTACGTTGGCGCCCAAACCATAAATCAAATTGGGCACATCACCATTGCCAATGCGGCTGATGTCGAGGTTGTTGATGAGACCATCGCTGTTCAAGTCTTTGTAGCGGATATCACCGGGACGAGGACGTCCGCCAAGTGGTGTTTGGTCTGGCGCATTGTCAATTTCTTTTTGATCGGCAAACAAACCCATAGCGGTGTAGCCGTATGTAGACAAGCTATTGAAGCCTCTGCGTTCCATGTAAGGGAAGGGCTGTACCGGCTGATCATTTTCAATAATCTTGTCGCGGTTGTAAGTGATTGTACCACGGAAATCCCACTTGGTATTGCCCCAGTGAAACTGCGATGTTTCAATGGTGGCATCAAAACCTGCATTGTCTATCACACCCAGGTTGCCATAAGGATTGTTTACCAATCCTACGTATGAAGGAAGACTGGCCCTTTGCAAAAACACACCTGTTCTGTGTTCTTTAAAGAAGTCGACAATGACAGACAATTTTGAATTGAATGTTTTGAATTCAATACCCAAATCTTGCTTGCGGGATTTAGACCACTGCACAGCTGCACCAAAATCCTGCACCTGTACACCGCCGCCGCTTCCCTGGTTGCTTTGGCCATTGCCCCAGTTAAAACCGGGCACAGTAGACGCATCGGACACAATGGTGAGATAACCGAAACGACGGCCACCAGCACCAGAACCTACTAAACCATCGGAGTAGCGGAGTTTGAAAAACTGAAACACATTGCTGATGGGCTCAAAGAATTTTTCTTTAGAGAGCACCCAGCCCACACCTATTGAAGGGAAGAAACCAAAACGTTTTTCTGGTGCAAAGTTTTCAGAACCATTGTACCCGAAGTTGAGCTCTGCAAAATATTTCTCTTTGTATGCATAGGTGCCCCTGCCGGCCAGGCCCATACTGCGGTATGGCAGCGAAGCAGTAAGGTCTGCAGCAAATGCATCAATATATGAGCGTTGGTTAAAGAGCATTAACCCTGTAACCCGATGATTTTTGCCAAAAGCACGGTCGTAATTGAGGGCTGTTTCCAGATAATACGAACGGTTGCCACCGTTGGCACGACCATAGTTCAGGTTGTCGGATCCATTGGTAATAACGGGCAGCAGGTTTACAGAACCATCTGCATTGTACGGATTAACTGGATCGATTTTATAGGTATTGCGCTGACGGGTACGGCTGATGACCTGTGTGTTGTAAGCATCAAAAGAAAATAAACCGTATACCGTAAGACCGGGCGTAATAGCCGCCAAATCCTGCGTAATGCGGGCATTGGAATACACCTGATTGCTGGCTGTGTTTACATAGCCGGTTTGAGTAATTTCTTCGTACGGGTTGCGCTGTGCATTGGCCGCGTTGATACCCGGCACCAAATTGCCCGGATACATTTTCGGATACAAAATAGGCGTGGTCACCATCACATCACGAAAAGCAGCTTGTGCATTTACCCCCGGTGTGTTCAGGTTGGTAATGTAGCCCTGAATACCGAGGTCGAACTTGGTCGTCTTCGTCCAGTTCATACTAATGTTGCTGGTAAAATTGTAACGCTTAAAACGCTGATTTGATTCGTACCCTTGTGACCCATCGTTGCGCAGCAGGCTCTGCTCATCGTAGTATGCCAATGCCACATAGTAGTTGGCATTTTCGCTGCCACCGCTGGCGCTAAAGTTGAAGCGACGAGTACCACCGGCTTCTTTAAATATCTCTTTCATCCAATCAACATTTGGATAGAGATAAGGCTGATTGCCGGCCATGGTAGAATCGATGTATGCTTGTGCATACTCAGCGCCAAGTCCGGAAGCCAGGCGGGCTTCATTGCGTAAATTCATGTACGATGCAGCACCGGTAAGCTCAGGCAATTTTGTAAATGCAGTTACCCCTTGATTGTAGTTGAACTTCAATACTGGCTTAGCAGTTTTGCCCCGCTTGGTATTGATGAGAATAACACCATTGGCACCTGCTACCCCATACACTGCTGTGGCCGAGGCATCTTTCAAAATGGTGAAAGAGGCAATGTCTTCCGGATCGAGAGAGTTGAGGTCACGACCCTGCACACCATCAATAATCACCAATGCGCCGGTTGAGTTGGGGCCAAAAGTAGAAATGCCGCGAATCCAGAGATCACCGGCATTTTCGCCGGGCAAGCCCGTACGCTGCACACCCACAATACCCGAAATTCGACCAGCCAATACAGTACTCAAATTGGCAACGGGTTGTTTCAGGTCTTGCACATTTACAGACGACTGTGCCCCTACAAGGCTTACTTTTTTGGCCTTACCAAAACCCACCACTACTACTTCTTCCTGGCTGCCTTGTGCGGCATCGAGTACTACTTCAAAGTAAATGGTGTTGCTTACAGGCCGGGTTACAGATTGATAGCCCACATACGAAAACACGAGGGCATCGGTGGTAGAAACGGTGATGGAAAATTCACCCTTGTCGTTGGTTTGTGTACCCAGTTTGGCATTGCCTTGCACGGTTACACTTACACCAGACATTGCTTTGTCCAGTCGGTCTTTTACTACGCCGCTTACTTTTACGGTAGTTTGTGCCGCTGCTGAAAAAGCCAGCAGACAACAACCAAGAAGCAAGCTGAGGAAAGACCTACTTACTGATAGTTTGTTCATAAGTAGATAGTAGTTGGTTTGTATGAGCAATACTAATTGCTATTGCAAGCGGCTGTGGTCAACACAATACGAACGGATGGTTAATGAATACTTAACGCCGCTTGATTTTATGGCTGGTAGTATAATTTCTCTACTTTCCAATTTGTAAGGCTGTGCAGCAGCATCCACAACATGAAAAGAGACCGCATTTTTTTATACAAAATCATTGCTATTGTATGCACCAGCATTTTGTGTTTGGTGCAGCTCATACACATCCAAAACATTTACAAGCTTGAAGAAAAAGTATACAATGTAGAAGAAGCCAAAATCATTAAAAAGGCATATGAAGAAAGCATTGTAAACGATAAACTTTTTCCTGGTGCAGTACACATCATCGATAGCTTTATTTACCGGCATTTGGACACGTTGGAATATTTGTCCCGGCAAAACAAAGCTGCCTTTGCCGATTTATCGAAGCGCATTACCGATTCTATGTTTATCCGCCTGTCGGCAGCCAACAACATACAACCCCTGCTGGATGCAGTGATAGCGCAACATAAAATGAATCCGGACCTGCAGTATGCATTGTTTGTAAATCATTTGTCTATAGCGCCGGAAGCCAATGTGTATGTACCCTTGTTTACCAACACCGCAGACAATGTGCACAGCACCGTGCCTTATCTGGCACACTATGGCGCCAAAATTGGTGGTACACTCAGCAGCTATCCGCCACAGTCGCTGGTGTCCAATATTAAAGTGAGTTCTACCATTGCACACAGCTACCGCATGGAGTTTTCACTGTACTGCGACCGGCCAGACAGGCTTACGTATATCCTTAAAAAAACATTGCCGCAAACCTCGCTGTCAGTGTTTTCTATTGTAGCCATGCTCAGCATTTACTTTCTCACGTTTGCCAACTGGGTACGGCAGAAAAAGGAAAGTGAAATGAAATCAGATTTCATCAACACCATCAGCCACGAATTTCAAACACCACTCACTACCATCATTATTGCCAACAAAACCATCGAAAACGAAAACCAGCAAATCCGCAGTCCGCAGCTTGATGCACTCAGCAGCATTATTAAACGGCAAAGTGAACGCTTGACCGTACTGGTAAAACAAGTAATAGAAACCAGTGGCGAAAAACCCATTCGCTTAGAGCTGGAAGAGCATGTGCTCAACGATGAACTGGAAGAAATCATTTCTGATTACCGCATCAATGTGGATGAAGAAAACACCCACATCGTTTTTTCGCCACACAGTGGTGAGCAGCGGGTACTGTTGGACAAACTACATTTTACGTCCATCGTGCTGAATATGCTCGACAACAGCGTCAAATACAATCACAAGACTGAAAAAGAAATTTTGGTGAGCACCTACCTGAAAAATGCAAGTACCATTGCCCTCAGCATCAAAGACAATGGTGACGGCATGAGCAGCAAAGTGAAAAAAAGAATGTTTCAAAAATTTTACCGCAATCCATCGTTGGTATCCAGCAACAAACCTGGCATTGGCCTTGGATTGTACCATACCAAAAAGTGTATTGATGCGCACCAGTGGAGTGTAGAAGTACACAGCAAAAAAGACATTGGTACAGAGTTTATTATTTACATACCCATCGCAACAAAACACTCCAACAGCGATAGCTAACGCAAACCATTCCCAAAAAAAGCACACTATGCCAGAGAAAGTATTATTTGTGGAGGACGAACAAGACCTGGGCAGTTTGGTGAAACAATACCTCGAAACCAAGGGCTTCGATATTGATTGGCACGACAATCCAAAAAATGCGCTGAAAGCTTTTCGCGACAACTACGATCATTATGGCATTTGCCTGCTTGATGTACAAATGCCACAAAAAAGTGGTTTTGAACTGGCAGAAAATATTCAAACCATCAATGAACATTTGCCTTTTGTTTTCTTGACGGCCCGTACCGAAAAGAAGGATCGCCTTGCCGGTTTAAAAATCGGAGCCGCCGATTATATCTGCAAGCCGTTTGACATAGATGAGTTGGCCCTCAAGCTCAAGAACATCATGAAAATGACTTCGGGCCATGTGGCCACCAAGCCACAAACATCAGTGTTCATGATTGGCGATTTGCTGTACAACCGCGAACAACTCACCGTAACGCCACCAGACAAAAAAATAACAAAGCTCACCAACCGCGAAGCGGAGTTGCTGGAATACTTTTACCAGCACAAAAACAAACGCATTCGCAAAGAAGAAATACTGGTGCGCATTTGGGGCGAAAACGATTATTTCCTGGGCCGCAGCCTCGATGTATTTATTTCCCGGCTACGCAAAATTGTGTCTAAGTCAGAAAAAATAACACTGAGCAACGTGTACGGTGCAGGTTACATTTTCAATATCAAAGAAGAGGAAGCGTAAGCAACGCTTCGCATGATGCAGCAGGACAGCCCCGCCTGACAATCGTTGTACTTTCCACAGCACAACAACGATTGTATGCAGTATTTGCCTATACTTCATTCGCACTTTTATTCAGCAAGGTTTGCAGTTTTGTTAGCTTGTACATTCCTGCTGCGTAGCAGCTTGATACATGCTCAATTTGCAACTATCAAAAACGACCGGTTTTGGTACACCAATGATGGCAAACCCATCAATAGTCAAGGTGGGGGTATTTTCCGTTTTGCCAACGCAACTGGTGAAGAAAAATATTATTGGTACGGCGTACACTATGCAGAAGCAGACAGTTTTCGAAATAATCCTACCAAGACTTTTAATCAATGCACATTTGAAGCTGTCACATGCTATTCGTCAACCGACTTAGTGCACTGGACTTTTGAAGCCAATGTACTTAGCAAAAGTGAAGTACTAAAGGATGGCCGTAATACCTGGGTGGGCCGATTGGGCGTCGCTTACCTGCCCGAAACACAACAATATGCCATGCTGGTGCAGCATGGTTATGAAGTATTGATTGCTGTAAGCAAACAACCAACAGGACCGTTTACATGGCATCGCAAAATCAACATGCAATCTATGATTGGTACCAGCAATACTGGCGACCAAACTGTATTTACCGACGAAACAACAGGCAAATCATTTCTCGTATATTCTTATGGTAAAGGCAGAAACAAAATCTATGTTTCTGAAATTGGAGTAGTCAATGGTCAGGTTGGTTTACTCGATTGCACCAAGGTGTTTGAAGGTGAAAGCCGTGAAGGCAATTGCATGTTTCAATACAACGGTCGTTACTACATGGCTGCCTCCAATATTTATGGCTGGGATGCTTCGTATGCCTACTATCTGGTGGCGAATGATATTCGTGGGCCCTACACACCCGTCAACAACATGCAGGTAATGAAAGGTTGCGAATTCGACTATGCACACGTGTCGCAAACGGGCTTTTTTGTAAGCATCCATGGCAGTAAGCAAACCAGCATTTTGTATTGCGGCGATCGCTGGGCCAACTTTGCCGGCAATGGTCTTGGCTATAACCAATGGGTACCGCTTTCCTTCGAAGACAGTTTGCCCATTTTTAATTCATTGCATGCATGGGACCTGAATGCATCAACCGGAGTTTGGAAAGTAAATCCGCTCAACAATTATGCACTCAATCCCAGTTTTGAAGCTGACAGAAAAGCAATACCCAGTTTGGTAAAACCAGTGCAGCAACAGCTCACCGGCTGGCATAGCGAAGTATTGCAAGGCAACAACATCAGTCTTGATACATCAATTTCACCAATACTGAATCATGCCAATACAACGGCAGAAAGACACATGGTAACAGGGGAACGAAGCTTGTGCATGAGTGATAAAACGGCTTTTGAAAGAAAAGTGTACCAAACAATCAGCAGCACATATCATGTGCCCCTACCCAATGGACGTTACACTTTTTCTGCAATGGTAAAATACAGCGCCGGTATAGAAAAACTGGAACTGTTTGCCACAAGCAATCAGCAAACCTATCGCCTGCCCCTGCACAGCCACACCGAAACATGGCACAAGGTAACCCTAAATAATGTACTGGTAAAAAATGGACAGGCAGATATTGGTTTTTACATAAAAGCCAATGCTCTTGCCTATTGCCACATCGATGATGTAGCGTTTGCACAAGAAAAGTAATAACTATGAAACAGCTTGCATTCAGGATGCATTTGCTAACCATGGCTGCCAGCATCTTTTTATTGCTGCCAGCTGCAGCACAGCAAATTAGACTGCGCATTTCCGAACAACCTGCAGCCAACAGTTTTCCACTGGTAGCATCGGGTAGATTGGCCAACTTGCTTACAGACAGTACTGACGCCAGTGTGGTGCAAATAGCCGCTAAAGCTTTTTGTAACGACATTGCATTGCTGACGGGCAAACAGCTGCCCCTGCAACATCAACCAACGGGTAAATACACGGTGATTGCCGGCACTATCGGGCACAATAAATGGATTGATGCTCTTGTAGCATCAAAGCGATTGAATGTAACAGCCATACAAGGCAAATGGGAATGCTTTACCATCACTACCCTAGAGCATCCATTTCCCGGTACAGCCCGGGCACTCATCATTGCCGGTAGCGATGCCCGTGGTACAGCCTATGGTATTTTTGAATTATCGAAACAATTGGGAGTACAACCATTTTACTGGTGGGCCGATGTAAGCCCCACCAGAAAAAAAGCATTGTACATCAGCGAAGGCAGTTACACTTCCTCTCCACCTGCTGTACAATACCGCGGCATTTTTATTAACGATGAAGACTGGGGCCTGCAACCTTGGGCGGCCAACACTTTCGAACCCGAAACCGGCGATATTGGCCCGAAAACCTATGCAAAAGTTTTTGAACTGCTACTGCGCCTGAAAGCCAACCTGATTTGGCCTGCCATGCATGAAGTAACCAAACCGTTTTTCACTATACCCGGCAATGTACAAATGGCTGAAGACTATAGCATCGTCATTGGTACCTCGCATGCCGAGCCTATGCTCCGCACCAATACCCGTGAGTGGCACAGCAATACCATGGGGCCGTTTAATTATGTAACCAACAAACCTGGCGTGTACCAATACTGGAAAGAAAGGGTACAAGAAAGTAAGGGACTGAATGCCATGTACAGTATGGGCATGCGGGGCGTACACGACAGCAAGATGGAAGGCGTAAAAGATGCCAAAGAAGCAGTGCCATTGCTACAACAAATTGTACAAGATCAACGCCAGTTGCTGGGCACATATATCCATAAAAATGTAACAAGTATTCCGCAGGTATTTACAGCTTACAAAGAGGTGCTGGAAATTTATGACAACGGTCTTCAGCTTCCTGACGACATTACCATTGTATGGCCCGATGATAACTATGGGTATATACAACGCCTGAGCAATGCAGCAGAACAACAACGCAGCGGCGGATCTGGTGTGTATTACCACGCTTCTTACTGGGGCCGGCCACACGATTATTTATGGCTGTCTACACAGCATCCTGCACTCATTCGAGAAGAAATGATGAAGGCATACCAGCAGGGGGCCACCAAACTGTGGATACTCAATGTAGGAGATATAAAACCGCTGGAGTACAACATCGAAATGTTTCTGGATATGGCCTATCAAACGAAACCATTTACCCAAAGCAGCTATGTGCAGCAACACCTGCAGCAATGGCTGGCCAGCAACCTGAGCCATCAATACGCTGCGCAAATGAGCCGCATCATGTGGCAGTATTACCAGCTTGCTTTTGAACGCAAACCAGAATTCATGGGCTGGAGCCAAACAGAACCCACCACCAAAACAAGTGCAACCGCATACAATCATTTTTACTACGGCGACGAGGCTGCCAAACGCATCCACATGTATGAGCAATTGCAAAAAGCAGTTCAACAATTGCAGCCAAACTTTTCGTTGCACAGAGCCGATGCATTTTACCAATTGATGTATTACCCGGTGATGGGTGCAGCACTCATGAACAAAAAATGGTTGTACCAACACAAAGCCAGTTTGTACCAACAACAGCAGCGATTGAGTGCTACTCATTATGCAGCAAAAGCAAACGCTGCTTACGACAGCATTGCACTACTAACAAGGCATTACAACACAACCATGAGTGGCGGCAAATGGCACCACATGATGTCGATGCAGACACGCAACCTGCCTGTGTTTTTGCCAACACCGGTATTGCCTGAAATTGCAAAGCCAAGTCAAGCATGGCAACTGGCAATAGAAGCGGCCGACAGCATTCACCGCAATCAATTACCAGCATTCGATGATATGTTCCAACAGCAATATTTTATAGATGTGTATTTGTGCCAGCCACAAACCATCCTATGGCAGGCAACTGCATCTGCCGATTGGATACAACTCAGCCATGCTAATGGAACACTCAATGCAAATAGTGGTCATAATGAACAAAGGATTGTAGTCAACATCAATTGGGCAAAAGCGCCGTTACAAAACAGCAACGCTGGTAGCATTCGCATTGCTGCCAATGGTATTACCCAAACCATACATCTCGAAGCACGAAGACTCCGAAAGTCATTGCCAAAAGGTTTTCATGGCTTTGTACCCAACAATGGATTGCTGGTAATGCATGCAGCAGGGTTTACTCAAGAAAAAAAACATGAGCAGCAACAATGGCAGCCCGTGCATGGCTTAGGCTATTCGGGCAAAGGCATGCAAGTGCTCACATCCAATAACATCGACAGCATTCCTCCTACTGCCGCAGCCCGATTGAGTTATACGTTTTACCAAACTGAGAATCGACCGGCAACGCTCCATGTATTTACGCTGCCTACACATCCTGTTAGTAATCTGCACAGCTTACGCTATGCTATACAAATCGATGACGGGCCTTTACAAATAACTGATACCAAAACGGTAGGCAGAAGTGAAGAATGGAAACAAAATGTACTGGCCAACAGAACGATACGCCAATGGCCACTGGGGCAACTATCTGCCGGTGTGCATATGCTGCATATATATGCCATTGACCCCGGTGTAATCCTCGATGAAATTCGCATCAACTGGGGTGGTTTGCCTTCAGCATACAGCCTGTTGCCGCAAACCAAAGTGGCCGAATGACAGCCTTCATCAATTAGCTACACACTCATCGTTTGGTTGAACATTACCGTACACTAATTCGCAATTCTTCCTATACAAAACAGCCCTACATTTGTGATCACGGGAAATGGTGTCTTCCTATGCACAAACCGTCGTGCAATACATGCAACGACTAATGGCGCCTACAAATAATCGAACATGGGCAACGAAATGTTGCCGGATAAAATATTTGTAGGATGATCAACACTTTCAGGAAACAATTTGAACAATTCACTATTGCGCAGCAACTCTTTCGCTGGACTTTACTGTCGGTGCCGTTAGCACTAGTGGTAGGCTCATTGGTAGCCCTTTTTTTATGGCTACTGGATGAGGCCACCAAGTTGCAATGGCGGTATACCTGGCTATTGTATGCATTGCCATTGGCAGGAGTGCTCATTTATTTTTTGTACCAATACTGGGGCAAAAAAGCCGAAGCAGGCAACAACCTTATCATGGATGAAATTCATGAGCCGGGCGGCGGTGTTCCATTACGCATGACGCCGTTAGTATTGTTTACCACCATCATTACCCACTTGTTTGGTGGCTCTGCCGGCCGCGAAGGCACTGCTGTACAAATGGGCGGCAGTATAGCCAGCCTGCTTGCCCGGTGGTTTACACTCAGCAAACAAGATACCAGCACTTTGCTTATGTGTGGCATTGCTGCAGGCTTTGGCGCTGTATTTGGCACCCCTGTTACCGGTGCCATATTTGCACTGGAAGTACTGGCGGTTGGGCGCATCAGTCATCATGCATTGATGCCTTGCTTTATATCGGCGGTACTGGCAGATATTACCTGTAGTGCGTATGGCATTACGCATACACACTACCACATCACATTCAGCAATGTAATGCAAAGCAGCATGCCTTACCTGCACTTGGATGCTGCTTTATTGCTTACGGTAGTAGCCGCTGGCATCGCCTTTGGTATCACCGGATTTATTTTTGCGGAGCTCTCTCATACCATCAAAAACTATAGCAACCGTTGGATAAAAATCAAATGGTTGATGCCTTTCATCGGCGGCCTCATGATTATAGCACTTACATGGCTACTGGGTACAAGGGATTATCTGGGGCTGGGTGTAACCAACCCCACAGGCGGCGCCTCTATTGTGTCAGCTTTCGAAGCCGATGGTGTGTCCACTTTCAGTTGGGCCTGGAAACTGTTATTTACTGCCATTACCATTGGTATGGGTTTTAAAGGTGGCGAAGTAACGCCGCTGTTTTTTATTGGCGCCGCCTTAGGCAACAGCATTGCCGTGCTCACCGGCGCACCTGTTGATTTAATGGCCGGGCTAGGCTTTATAGCCGTATTTGCAGCCGCTACCAATACACCCATTGCCTGCGCTATCATGGGTGTAGAACTCTTTGGCGGAGAGTACCTGCTCTACTATGCCATTGCCACTTTTACCGCATACTATTTCAGCGGACATTCCGGCATTTATTTATCGCAAAAAATAGGTGTATCAAAAACGCACCCGCAGCAAGCAATAACTGACACCACTGTAAGGCAGGCACGTAATAAACGCATCCATAAAAAGGATTGACGGTTTTATAGTCAGCAAGTAAAATACAAGCAATGCTTCGCTACAAATGTTGCGCTGATGAATGATAGTTCAGCAACTACTGCTAATTCAATATTCGATAATGGCTGGGCGATTGCCCAACCCGCTGCTTAAACAAACGGGTGAAATGCTGCGGATATTTAAAGCCTAGTTCAAACGCAATTTCATTTACCGACTTTTCCAGATTTGCCATCTTATCTTTTGCCAGGTCTATCACTTTGGCCTGTATGTATTCCTGTGCGGTTTTGCCCGTTTCTTTTTTAATGAGGTCGCCAAAATAATTGGCCGACAAATGCAACTCGCCGGCACACCATGCCACAGAAGGCAGGCCAATGGTTTGTGGCTTTTCGCTTTGGTAATAATCGTTGAGTAATACTTCGAACCTTTCCAGAATGCCTCTGTTAGCGTTCTCTCGGGTAATAAACTGCCGGTCGTAAAAACGGGTACAATAGTTTAAGAACAATTCAATATTTGACACGATGAGCTTCTTGCTGTGTTTGTCTATTGATTGCTGTAATTCATACACAATTTTTGCAAAACAATCCATCACCAGCTGTCTCTCTTTTTCAGATAAATGCAGGGCTTCATGCGATTGATACCCAAAAAAAGTATAATCCTTAATGTGCTTACTCAGCGATGTGCCATGCAGTAAATCAGGATGAAAAACCAATGCATATCCTTTGGGTTGATACACCTGTCCATCGGTTTCAATATCCAGTACCTGACCCGGTGCTACAAATACCAGCGTTCCTTCCTGATAATCGTAGTAGTTACAGCCGTATTTAATATCGCCACATTTAATCTCTTTCAAAAAAACACAATACAACCCGTAGTTGATTTTAATGGTTTGCTCATTGCCCCACGACCGTGGTGCCGCTTTCGAAAAATCAATCACACTCACCAGTGGGTGCAGCGTTTCATGGTTATTCAAGGCATTGTAATCAGATACTGAATCAAACTTAAAAACCGGTGTCATGGCCAGTACAATTTAACGATAGATAAAAGTACTTGTTGCCATGTGTAACAAGGTACTACAACAACACAATCAGTAAAAATGGTAGATGAATCAGGAATGCATATACAAGGCCTGCTGTAAAAGTGTTCATTTTTAAATGCCATGGCTGAATTACAATTCATCACAACAAACACACCCGCATTTTTTTGGATAATAAATATTGACAACCAATTGAAAACTGCGCCTGTTGTAGAGTAAGCGCCAAGGCAGCTATCCTTTGGTATGCAAAAACGATTAACTTCCCACAAAGAATTCTCCAATGCCTGAGCTTAGCCTGACCGTCAACGGAAAAAAAATACAAATTGACGTGGACCCATCCACACCTGTGTTGTGGGTGTTGAGAGATCATTTGAATTTGGTAGGCACCAAGTTTGGTTGCGGTATGGCACAATGTGGTGCCTGCACTATACTGCTCGACAATGTAGCTGTTCGCTCCTGCATGCTGCCGGTTTCGGCCGTAGGCCAGCGGGCCATCACCAGCATTGAAGGCCTGTCGGCCAATGGCGACCACCCCGTGCAAGAAGCCTGGGTAGAGCAGGATGTGGCCCAGTGCGGCTACTGCCAAACCGGACAAATGATGAGTGCTGTGGCATTGCTACGCCGCACCCCCAACCCAACCGATGCACAAATTGATGCTGCCATGAGCGGCAATATTTGCAGGTGTGGCACCTACCTGCGCATTCGCAAAGCCATTCATACAGCAGCTAAAAAACAACGCACCATCTGATTATGGCAAAAAGTTATTCCAGAAGAAATTTCCTGAAAGTGTCTGCACTATCAGGAGGCGGCATGCTCATCAGCTTTAACCTGCTGCAATTATCTGCCGGTGCACAGCCCGCCGATAGTGAACCGTTTGCACCCAATGCTTACATCAAAATTTCGGCCGATGGCAGCATTGTGCTCATGGCCCCCAATCCTGAAATTGGACAGGGTGTAAAAACATCGCTGCCACTCATCATAGCCGAAGAGCTGGAAGTAAACTGGCAAACCATACAGGTAGAGCTGGCACCATTGCACAGCGCCATGGGCAGGCAAACTGCAGGTGGCAGCGGATCGGTAAGGGGCCGCTACACTGAGCTGCGTACCATTGGAGCCACTGCCCGTGAAATGCTGGTAGCCGCAGCTGCACAAACATGGAGTGTACCTGTAACAGAATGCGCTGCCGCCAACGGCGAAGTAACGCACACACCTACGGGTAAAAAACTGAGCTACGGTGCTTTGGCTGCTACGGCAGCTACCATGCCCGTGCCTGCAAAGCCTGCATTGAAAGACCCTACAACATTCAAACTCATTGGCACCCGCATTACCGATGTGGATGCAAAAAAAATAGTGACCGGCCAGCCCCTGTTTGGGATAGACACCCGAAAAGAAGGCATGCTGTTTGCCATGGTGAGCCGACCACCGGCCTATGGCAAAACACTGGGCAAAGTAGATGATACCGCTGCCCTGAAAGTGCAGGGCGTAAAAAAAGTAGTACAAATAGAAAATGCGGTGGCCGTGCTGGCTACCTCTACCTGGGCTGCCAAAAAAGGACGGGATGCATTGGTAGTACAATGGAACGATAAAGAAAAACTGGAGAATACGGCAGCCCATTTCGACAGCTTTAAAAAACTGTTGGACAAGCCATCGGCTACACCACCTGCCCGCAACGATGGTAATGTAGAGGCCGCTGCGCAACAAGCGGTAAAAGTGTTGGATGTGTATTATGAAATGCCTGCTTTGTCGCATGGGCAAATGGAGCCTCTGAATTTTTATGCCAACGTGCAAAATGACAAAGCAGCATTGTACGGCCCTACGCAGGTGCCGGCTTCGGTACGAAGTGAAGTAGCCAAGAAATTAGGCATTGCCGAAGCAGACATCACCATTGCATCTCCCCGCCAGGGCGGTGGCTTTGGCCGCAAACTCATGACCGATAACGGTGTAGAAGCTGCCTTAATTTCGGCAGCGGCAAAATGCCCCGTGCAGGTGCAGTGGACAAGAGAAGACGACATGCAAAACGACTTTTACCGGCCTGCAGAAATGTGGCGCTACCGGGCGGCACTTTCGGCTACAGAGTTGTTGTCGTGGCACCAGTCGGGCATTGGCATTGGCCGCGGTGTACGTGGCGATAGTTACATTGCCGGCAGCATTGCCAACTACCGTGCCGAAGGACAAGGATTTGCCAGCAATACCCCCACCGGTTGGTGGCGGGCACCGGGTGCCAATACACTTGCATTTGCCGCCGAAAGTTTTATGGACGAAATATGCGTGGCGCTGAAAAAAGATCCCGTAGCATTTCGGTTGGCCATTTTACAGCAAGCCAAACAGCAGCCCGTAGGCAAACTCAGTTACGACCCCGACAAGTACAAAAGTGTAATAGACCTCGTAGTGAATATGAGCAACTGGAACAGTAAAAAGCCCGGGATTTTCAAAGGCTTTTCTACCTGGTATTCATTTGGCTCATATGTAGCGCAGGTGGTAGAAGTGCAACTGGTAAAAGGCCAGCCCAAAATAGTGAAAGTGTATTGTGCTGTCAACTGCGGCAGGGTGATCAACCTGAGCGGTGCAGAAAATCAGGTGCAGGGCTCCATTGTTGATGGCATTGGCCACGCCATGTATCCTAAAGTAACTTTTGTAAATGGTGCGGTGCAGGAAACCAATTTTCATGCTTACAAAATGCTACGGATGAAAGATGCACCCATGGATATTGAAGTAGGCTTTGTACCATCAGAGGAACCACCAACAGGATTGGGCGAACCTGCATTGCCACCCATTGCTGCAGCCTTGGCCAATGCCTTGTTTGCAGCTACTGGTAAGCGCATTCGTAAAATGCCTTTTGCAGAGCAAATGGGTTAAATGCGGCTTTTCACTGCAGTGGTTGATTAGTGAATACTGCACTAAAAACCGGTAAAAATACCATCAGCTTAAAAGCCTATCATGTACTTCATTACGTTCATGATAGGTTTAATTTTTAGCCGGTATTGCTGCTATATCTTCACTCTGCACTTATTGGTATTGCTATCCTCATTAATGCTTATTCGTTCTGTCAGTATATAGTCAGAACGTGACCTTCATGGGTGCTATCAGAAATATAACCTATAACGCTTATTGATTGACGCAGTGTACACTGCAACAAAAATGAAGAAAGAACTCACAGATATTGTTGCCGCCTATGAGCAAAACATTCGCACTGGTACGGGTATGGTACTGGCTACGGTTGTACATGTAGAAGGCTCCTCGTACCGCAGGCCCGGAGCCCGGATGCTGGTGGATGAAACGGGAAAAATAACGGGTGCCATTAGTGGAGGCTGCCTCGAAGGCGATGCGCTACGCAAAGCACTGATGGCGCTGCATCAACAGCAAAACAAACTCGTATCCTACAACAGTATGGAAGAGGATGATGCAACGTTTGGTATACAACTTGGCTGCAATGGCATTGTTCATATTTTGTTTGAACCCATCCATCCTCAGGATGCCAACAATCCTGTGGCCTGTTTGCAACAAGCCATTCAGGAAAGAAAAGAAGCGGTACTGGTAACGCTGTTTTCTTTGCAAGCAACCCATAACCAGCAACCCGGCACCTGCTACCTGCTTACAAAAGAAAATACGGTAAGCAGCGCATTGCCCACCACACTTGAAACTGTGGTTGCAGCAAAAGCTCTACAAGTATTGCTAACAAAAACATCTTTGTTTGCTGACAACATCAATCAGCAAGCGTTATCGGCATTCATTGAGTTTGTATCTCCTGCTGTTGCATTGCACATTATTGGCGCAGGCAACGATGCCATGCCGCTGGTACACATGGCCAAACAACTCGGCTGGCAGGTGAGTGTAATGGATGGCAGAAATCATCTTGTAACTCAAACCCGTTTTCCCTTGGCCGATCATTTAGTTGTGGGCAAGCCCGAACAAATCATCCATGATATTTCGAAAGATGAATGGAGCGTTGTAGTGATGATGACGCACAACTATAACTACGATCTGGCGTTGCTGCCATTGCTATTGAAGCATTCACTGCGCTACATTGGCATGCTTGGCCCCAAGCGGCGCATGGAGCGGTTGTTGAATGAATTGGTACAGCAAGGTTGTACCATCACCGCAGCTCAGCAGCAACACTTGTATGGCCCTGTTGGGCTGGACATTGGTGCAGAAACTTCGGAAGAAATTGCCCTCTCTGTATTAGCCGAAATCAAAGCGGTGCTCTCCTACCGAAACGGATATTCCCTTCGCTACAGGCAGGAAGCCATTCATCCAAGGAGCAACAGCACAACCGAAGCCACTGAACATTCATGATGCAAAAGGCAACACATACAGGCATCATCATACTTGCTGCTGGCAAGGCTTCGCGGATGGGTACGGCAAAGCAATTGCTACCATATGCAGGTTCCACTTTATTACAACATACGTTGGATGTATGCAAAACGGCGAAAGTTGATTTTGTGCAACTGGTTGTTGGCGCTTACGCATCAGCAATTTTACCACAATTACGAACCACAGCTGCGGTGTGTACCAACCCCGATTGGGAAAGTGGCATGGCTTCTTCCATTTGCTGCGGCATGCAGGCTGCACTGGCAAAGCAACCTGAAACATCCACCCTCATTTTTGTGGTGGCAGATCAGCCGCATCTTAATACCATGTGCATTCAACAACTCATTAATACACATCAGCAAAGCCAACAACCTATCGAGTACAGCCGCTACAGCAAAGGCTTTGGTACACCTGTCCTGTTTTCTAAAACATTCTTTCCGCAACTACTGCAACTCACCGGAGACAAGGGCGCCAAACAATTAATTCTGCAAAACGAAAACAGTGCTGCTTATATTCATTTTACGAATGGCGATATAGATATTGACACCGAAGCAGACTATCGTAAACTTAAAGAAGGAGCCTGATTGAATATGCTGACAGACAGCTTTGGCAGAGAGCACCAATACCTGAGAATTTCGCTTACAGACAATTGTAATTTGCGATGCTTTTATTGCATGCCCGAAGAAGAATATGACTTTATGCCTGCGGCATCTCGCATGCAAGCCAATGAAATAGCATCCCTCGCTGCCACATTCGTTCAAATGGGCGTTACTAAAATACGGCTCACCGGCGGTGAACCTTTGGTACGAAAAGATGCAGCTGATATCATCATGCAATTGAGTAAACTGCCGGTACAACTTACCCTCACCAGCAATGGCACCAGAATACATGAATTTATAGATGTATTAACCGACGCTGGTGTACGTTCACTCAATATCAGTTTAGACACATTGCAGCCCGACACCTTTCTGCATTTAACCAGGAGAAATGCATTTCAACAGGTGTATAATAATATTCAGTTGATGTTGCAAAAACAGTTTCATGTAAAAGTGAACATGGTAGTAATGAAGGGCATCAACGATGGTGAAATCAATGACTTTATTGCTTGGACAAAAGATAGTCCTGTACATGTCCGCTTTATCGAATTCATGCCTTTTGAAGGCAACCGCTGGACGAGTAACAAAGTATTTACATGGCAAGAAATACTAGCCGTAGCTCAACAGCAATTTGCATTTGAACCACTGCACAATGCAGCACACGACACTGCCAAAGCGTATCAGGTGGAAGGCCATGCAGGTACATTTGCTGTCATCAGTACCATGAGTGCACCTTTTTGCAACAGCTGCAACCGGCTTCGCTTAACTGCCGATGGCAAAATGAAAAACTGCTTGTTTGCCGCCAATGAAACAGATTTGCTTTCAGCACTGCGTAAAGGCGAAGACGTGACAAAACTGATTCAACAAAATGTGGCAGCAAAAGCTGCAGCACTCGGCGGCCAGTTTACCACCGACTTTGAACACCTGAATGCTCAAGACCTGCACAACCGAAGTATGATTGGTATTGGAGGGTAAGAAATTTCAGCAGTATTATTTCAACCACATGCACAAATAAAACGGACGCTATGATTTCCGTATCAGCAGCATTACAATACATCAAAGAAAATATAACGCCACTGCCAGCAGCAACAATGCCGTTGCAACTGGCAGCAGGCAAAGTATTGGCCGAAGATGTATTTGCAAGCATTGATATTCCTGCATATCCGCAATCCAGCATGGATGGATATGCGTTTGTATTTGATGATGTGCATCAGCCACTGCATATAACCGGAGAAATGGCCGCTGGTGCTGCAGCAAACATAACGTTGGCAACAGGAAATGCAATGCGCATATTTACCGGCGCCCCCGTACCTGCAGGTGCCGACACCGTGGTGATGCAGGAAAAAGTACGTGTAGAAAACGGACAGCTGCTGATTGAAGATTCTCAACTACAACGCGGTGCCAATGTAAGATCAGCAGGTAGCGAAATTCAGGCCGGCGCTTTAGCATTGCCCAAAGGAAGCCTACTTAAGCCTGCAGCCATTGGCTTTTTGGCAGGTATTGGCATCACTCATGTGTCGGTTATTCCGAATCCAATAATCAGTATCATACTCACAGGTAACGAATTGCAAACACCCGGCAACGCATTGCAATACGGGCAAGTGTATGAGTCTAACTCGTATAGCCTTACAGCAGCACTCGAAGCCTTGCATTTGCCTGTGTTCCGCACTTACACAGTAACAGACAACCTTGATTCTCTAACCAACACATTGGCACAAGCATTGCACGACAGTGATGTAGTATTACTCACCGGCGGTGTAAGTGTTGGAGATTATGATTTTGTACTACAAGCTGCACAGGCTTGCGGTATCAGCACACAGTTTCATAAAGTGAAACAAAAACCTGGCAAGCCGTTGTATTTCGGTACAAAGGAGCAACAGCTTGTCTTTGGTTTGCCGGGCAATCCATCTTCTGTGCTCACCTGTTTTTATATCTATGTCTGCAATGCTTTGGCGCAACTTACACTGCGGCCATTGGCTGTACCACATATCAACTGCACACTTGCTGCAGACTGTAAAAAAGCAGCTGGCCTTACACACTTTCAAAAAGCAACATATGCCGATGGAAAAGTGCAGCCATTAGCGGCACAAGAATCGTACAAGCTACAGACGTTTGCTGTTGCCAATTGCCTGTTAGAACTGCCGGAAGAAAGTACCGGCGGCCTAAAAGGCGATACCGTTCGCATTCATCTTTTACCCCAGTAAGCACATGGATTATATTGCACTATTTTATGTCCTCTTATTTATTGTTGCGTTTTTATATGCAGCGGTAGGTCATGGTGGTGCCAGTGGCTACCTCGCATTAATGGTACTGTTCAGCATTGCTCCAGCTGTAATGAAACCCACAGCGCTGTTGCTCAATTTGTTTGTATCACTCACATCGTTCATCCATTTTTATAGGGGTGGTCATTTTCGCCTCAGGCTCTTTCTTCCTCTTGCCATTGTTTCTATTCCAATGGCCTTCATTGGTGGTGCCATTGCAATCGATGCAGCTGTGTACAAACAAATACTTGGCTGGTTTTTACTACTACCTGTTGTACGATTGTTGCTGGCCAAAGATTCGGCATATACAGAACAGCGCAAAGAATCTGTGCCATTGGCGTTGCTCATTGGTGCTGCCATCGGTTTTTTATCGGGGCTCATCGGCATTGGCGGCGGCATTCTTTTATCGCCAGTATTATTGATGCTTCATTGGGCCAACATGAAACAAACCGCGGCCGTCAGTGCCCTGTTTATTTTCGTCAATTCTGCGGCAGGCCTTGCCGGGCAATTCACCAACGGTATTCATTTCACAACCGCCATGTATGGCTATGTACTGGTGGCCTTTGCTGGTGGTTTAGCAGGTGCATATTATGGTGCTGTAAAATTCAATCAGCAGCTGTTGAAATATTTACTGGCACTGGTATTGTGTATTGCAGCAGTAAAACTTTTGGTTACCTAACTTCAATGTTGATTATGGAAAACGGCAAACGAATACAGGTGTTTTTTTTTGGCAAGCTGAGTGAAATTGCAGGAGCTGCTACAACGCTCAGCAACCTGCACAATACCGACGAACTCATTCAGCATTTACACACCCAATTTCCTGCATTGGCAAATGAAAAATTTGCGGTAGCGGTAAACAAACAAACCATTCACACAAACACAGAACTACCTGATAATTGTACAGTAGCTTTACTTCCACCATTTTCTGGCGGCTAATGAAAGAACAAGAACTATATCAGGAACGCTACCATCGCCAACTCATTCTGAAAGGATTTGGAGATGCTGCACAGCAACGACTGTTGGCCGCCAACGTATTGGTTGTAGGAGCTGGCGGCTTGGGATGCCCGGTGCTGCAATACCTTGCCGCAGCAGGCGTTGGCCACATTGGTATTGTAGACGACGATGTTGTTTCGCTCAACAATTTGCACCGGCAGGTATTGTACAACGTACAAATGATTGGACAACCAAAAGCTATTTGTGCAGCCAAGGTGTTGCAGCAACTCAATCCTAACATTACCTGCACCATTCACCACGAACGTTTGACTAACCACAACGCCGCCAACATTATTTCCGGCTACGATATAGTGATAGACGGCACCGATAATTTTGCCAGCAGGTACCTCATCAATGATGCTTGTGTGCTACTGGAAAAGCCACTCATCTTTGGTGCCATTGCACAATACGAAGGACAGGTGGCTGTGTTCAATGTATCACTCAACAATACTCCGGCAACCAATTACCGCGACTTATTTCCGCTGCCACCCAAACCGGGCGAAGTACTCAACTGTGCGGAAGCAGGCGTACTCGGTGTATTGCCCGCCATCATTGGTGGTTTCATGGCCAACGAAGCCATTAAGCTCATTGCAGGTATCGGTCAAACATTAAGCAATCAATTGCTAACGTACAATGCACTGAACAGTCAGACTTACGAAATCAACATCAGTCCGCAATCCGCAACACGGCAGCTCATTCCTGCCACGCTTCATGCATTGATGCAAACAGACTATGACAGTTTTTGTAATGCAACTTTTGCGATTGAAGAAATTGATGCTGCTCAGTTTAATGACTTGCTGCATAATGACGCCATCAGCATTGTAGATGTGCGGGAAAAAGATGAATGGCCGTTGGTAACTCAGTTTAGTCATCTACACATTCCATTGGCGCAACTAATGCAACACACAGCATGGCTCACAGCACCAACCATCGTCATCTTTTGTTTATCCGGCATCCGCAGTGCTCAGGCTGCCATGCAGTTGACAAACCATTTTGGCAGCGCTAAAAAAATACTGAGTGTAAAAGGTGGTATACAAGCATGGATGCAATTGCAAACACAAGCAACATCATGAAAAAGACTCCCAAAAATATCTTTACAGAAGGGCCAATAGCTCCAGCCTTTATTTCGGATAGTATTGCTAAACACAGCAGCAACACTTCCATTGGCGGACACAGTATTTTCCTCGGTCAGGTAAGGGCTGATGTGATTGATGATAAGCAAGTGATAGCTATAGAATACACGGCGTACAACGAGCTGGCACTGGAAAAAATGCACCAGATACGGGAAGCTATATTCTCCAAATACCCACTTACCTGTATGCACATTCATCATAGCCTCGGCCGGGTAGCCGTTGGCGAAATTTGCTTGTTTGTTTTTACATCATCGGCACACCGCCGTGCTGCTATTGATGCCTGCAACGAAATAGTAGAACGCATCAAAAACGAGTTGCCCATTTGGGGGAAAGAAATATTAGAAGATGCATCTCACCAATGGAAAGTCAATCAATAAATTATGGTCAACATTACACATAAATCTTCTACGCTACGGGAAGCCATTGCAACTGCCAGGCTCACCGTATCCAAACAAGCAACCATTGACGCTATTCAAAACAAAAGCGTTCCGAAGGGAGATGTATTTGAATTTTCGAGAGCTGCAGGTTTGCTGGCAGTCAAAAAAACAAGTGATGTTATTCCTGATTGCCATCCACTACCGGTTGAGTTTGCATCTATCAAACATTCGATTGATGGACTGAGCATTCTCATAACAGTAGAAGTGCATACAATTTATAAAACTGGTGTAGAAGTAGAAGCGATGCACGGCGCTGCCATTACAGCACTCACCATGTACGATATGCTCAAACCATTGGATAGCGGTGTAGAGATTGCTGCAGTAAAACTGGAGAGTAAAAAAGGCGGCAAATCGGGCATTAGCAAAGAAGGAAGAGAGGACTTACGCATTGCTGTAATAGTGTGTTCAGATTCTATTGCGGCAGGCAACAATGCAGATGCCAGTGGCCAAACGATTTTGCAAAAACTGGAACAGCACCAACTACAGGCAGCAGCTTTCGATATCATTCCTGATGATGTAGCAAGCATTCAGGCAAAAGCAAAACAATACAGCAATGAAGGATATCACCTCATACTTTTTACCGGTGGCACTGGGCTCTCTCCCCGGGACGTAACACCCGATGCTGTGGCACCACTGCTCGACCGCACTATTCCCGGCATTATGGAAGCAGCCCGCAATTATGGCCAACAACGAACACCCTATGCCATGTTTTCCCGGGGCGTAGCAGGCTTTATTCAACAAACCTTGGTACTCACCCTGCCTGGCTCTCCCAAAGGCGCAGCAGAAACCATGGATGCATTGTTTCCTTACGTCCTGCACCTGTTTAAGGTGGCAGCAGGCATGCGGCACGATTGATGGTGAAATCGTTCGTTCACCACAATACGCATTCAAAGTATTTGCGTGTTTCTTTTCTTTACAATCCGAATCAAACAATTGAGCGTAAGACACTTTCCTCTTTCCATCAACTATCCGATATTATGACCAAACAGGTTTTCATTAACTTACCCGTTCAAGATCCTGAACAATCGATGGCGTTGTACGCCGCATTGGGCTTTACCAACAATCCACAATTTTCTGACGACCAGGGAAAATGCATGGTGTGGAGCGATACCATTTACCTGATGCTTTTATCGCATCAAAAGTTTGCCTCCTTTGCAACCAAACCTATTGCCGACACAAAAGCTACCGTCGCAGGCTTGTATTCACTATCGCTGAGCAGCGAAGAAGAAGTACATGCACTGATGGGTAAAGGGCTGCTGGCAGGCGGTACAGAGCCACATGAACCACGTAACTATGGTTTCATGCTGCAGCGGACACTCGTTGATTTCGATGGCCACACGTGGGAGTTTTTCTATATGGACATGTCGAAAATACCTGTAGCAGCAAACGACAATTAAAACTGTCAATATGGCCCAACCACTATCTTTTTTGAAAGTGGCAAGTCCTATGCTCTCAACAGAAATAGTTAATCTACTGCACCAGAACTTTTGTTCAGATATATTTGCAACTGGAAGACACTTGAAATGGAAGTGAAAAGATTTCTTTTTCAATGTGCTACGGGGCTGACCGGTTTTGACAGCAAAGATCTTTGAACGTGTAAGCATGCCGAGCGTTGGATAATTAGCTCGATAATCTGAATATTCAAAATTCAAATGGCAATACACAGTATGCCATGGCTGCCTAATCGGAGATTAGCCAGTCATTAGGGCCGCCGTGCAGGTTGACCTGTTACCATGCGCCGCCGCCGACTCAAAAACAAACACAGGTTGCTGCCATCGAAGGCTGTGACGATGGCTTAAGACTCATACAGCTAAGGAATAGATTGGTAGGTTCAGGTCCTGTTTATTCCCGACAATGAATCATGAAATAAGCATGTAGAAAGCGTTTGGCGATTTTGTTTGGACCAGGGTTCGACTCCCTGCAGCTCCACAAAAAAATAAAAGGCAATCCTTAGTGGATTGCCTTTTTTATTACTTCCGAATGTCTTTTACTAATTGCGAATCCGTGATGTACTAGTTCGATTGCCAAAGCAGCGTTTCTGCCAACCGGCATCTATTATTTACCTCTGCCCCAGCCCAGCCAGTCGTTGCCGTTGGCATAGAGCATCAGCCCCAGCAGCAGTACCATGCCTACCACCTGCGCATACTCCAAAAACTTCTGGTTGGGTTTGCGACCTGTAATCATTTCTACCAAAGTAAATAATACATGGCCACCATCGAGTGCAGGTATGGGTAGCAGGTTCATAAATGCCAGCACGATACTAAAGAAAGCGGTGATAGTCCAGAACGATTCCCAATCCCAGCTGCCGGGAAAAACATTGCCCATAGCTTTAAAGCCACCAACGCCTTTGTAGGCCTCCGTTTCGGGACTCAGTATCATTTTAAATTGATCGATATACCAGCTGAGTTTATCACCCGCCATACGAATACCCGCAGGTATAGCAGCAAAAAAACCATATTTGATGACTTCATAATCAACAACACCTGCTTCCTCCAACGACTCTGGTTTGCCAATGATGCGCAAATCAGCTACATAACCGGTGCTATCCAACTGTACAGTGCTTTGCAGGGTATCGGCATTGCGCAGCAAAGTAAAATTCACCTGCTTGTTTTTATGCTGCTCCATCACGGCAACCGCATCTGTAAAAAAGGCTGTTGGTTTTCCATTTATGGCAATCACTTTGTCGAAACGCTTCCAGCCATAACGGGCAGAAACACCAGTATCAGCGCCAATCATCATAGGATAACGAATGCCGATGAGTGGCACATCTCTTCGCTTCTTTTCCACCAGTTTACCAATGAGGTTGCGGGGCATGGTCAGCGTTTGCTGTTGGCCATTCCGTTCTATGGTGGCTGTGCTGCTCAAAATGAGTGTAGGTATTACATCGTAGTAGTTTTCGACTGGCTTGCCATCGAGTGCTACAACCTTATCGCCATCTTTAAAACCAAGCTCCAGCATCAGGCTGTCTTGTACTTCAATGCCGTATTTCAACGAGGCGTTTACAATCTTTTTTTCGCCCCACACCATAAGTATACCGGCGTAAATGATAAACGCCAGCAATATGTTGACCGTTACACCGCCAATCATAATGATAAGTCGCTGCCAGGCGGGTTTGCTGCGAAACTCCCATGGCTCTGGTGGCAGGGCAAGCTGCTCTTTATCCATGCTTTCATCTATCATGCCCGATATTTTTACATAACCACCCAAGGGAAGCCAGCCAATACCGTACACGGTGTCGCCTACTTTCTTTTTAAATAAAGAAAACCACGGATCGAAAAACAGAAAGAAACGTTCGACCCGGCAGCCAAACCAACGGGCAGTAATGTAATGCCCGAATTCGTGCAGGATAACCAGTATGGAAAGCGACAACAATAGTTGCCCCACTTTTACGCCTACCACGTCCCACGATATAGCCAGTAAACTCATGTAATGATGATCTTAATAAAATGGAAAAAGGATACAGTTCTCTTTTAAGGTGCAAACAAATACATATTTCACCATAAGGAAAACAGAAATTGGCCGGGATGGTTTTACAAATGAATGAGTGATGCAGCAAACTCTCTGGCAGCGGCATCCGATTCGAAGTAATCGTCCAGGGTTGGTTTCTCTATGAAGCTTACTTTTTGCATGGCTTGCTCCACCACCGCCATCATGTCCAAAAAGCCGATACGATTGCGGAGAAACGCCCACACGGCTATTTCATTGGCTGCATTCATAATGCAGGGCAGGTTGCCGCCCTTTTGCAGGGCTTCTATAGCCAGAGCCAGATTGCGGAAGGTACGTAAGTCGGGTTCCTCAAATGTGAGTTGCTCACAACGCCTGAAGTCGAGCCGGGGAAAGTCATTTTTAATCCGTTCCGGAAAGGCCATGGCGTATTGAATGGGCAACTTCATATCGGGAAGGCCCATTTGTGCTTTCATGCTGCCATCTTCAAACTGCACCATGCTGTGTATGATGCTTTGCGGATGAATCACGACTTCTATCTGCGATGGTTTCAATCCAAAAAGCCATTTGGCTTCAATCATCTCCAGCCCTTTGTTCATAAGAGTAGCGCTGTCGATGGTAATTTTAGCTCCCATGCTCCAGTTGGGGTGTTGCAGTGCATGGTCACGTTTTACATTCACCAAAAAGTTGGGCTTCTTTCCCCTGAAAGGACCACCGCTGGCAGTAAGAATAATGCGTTCAATAGGATTGCGCATTTCGCCCACCAGGCATTGAAAAATAGCCGAATGTTCGCTATCTACCGGTAAAATGGGTGTTTTGTTTTGCGCAGCTTTTTGCATCACAATGTCTCCGGCCACCACCAGGGTTTCTTTGTTGGCCAGGCCAATGGCTTTGCCCATTTCCACCGCTTTTAATGTTGGTTTCAGCCCTGCGTAACCAACAATGCTGGCCAGCATCATGTCGTAGCAATCCATTGCGGCGGCTTCTACCAAAGCCTGCTCACCAGCAAATACCTTCACCTGTGTATCGGCCAGCGCTTCTTTCACCATGGCATATTTGGTATCATCACCAATCACCACCACATTGGGGTCAAATGCTTTTGCTTGTGCTATGAGCAGTTCGGCATTGGTTTGTGCCGTTAGTATTTCTGCAGAAAATTTATCCGGATTTGCTTTGATTACATCCAGTGCCTGAGTGCCAATGGAGCCGGTTGAACCGAAAATTGCAATCCTTTTTTGAGTACTGTCAGTCATGTTGTTTGTTGTATTCAATTCGGGCAAACGCATTGCCCTTGTCTGGTAAAATTATTGTACAAAAGTCATCAGCCCATCGGCCAGTTTCCGGTCGTTGCTCAACCGGGGCACTTTGTTTTGTCCGCCAAGCTTTCCTATTGATTTCATGTATTGTACAAAACCCTGTGGTTGCAGTTGTTGCAATTGGAGGGGTTGCAAAATATTGCCTGCAATCAGGTCGTCATAGTAAACGTTTTTTTGCCGGAGGGCATTGTCCAAATCCTGCACAAATGCGGCCTTGTTGTCGGGGTGTTTTTCAAACTCTACAAACCATTCGTGGTAGCTTTTGCCTTCGCCGGTGGCAATGTACGGCGCCACGGTAAACTCCACCACACTGGCATTGTGCCGCTGGCAGGCTTGCAGCATTGCAGCTTCTACTTCTTCGCCTATTACGTGTTCGCCAAAGGCACTGATAAAATGTTTGGTACGGCCCGTAACCACAATGCGGTATGGATTGAGCGACACAAAACGAATGGTATCGCCAATGTTGTAGCTCCACAAACCTGCGTTGCTGTTGATGATGAGGGCATACTGCTCTCCCAGCTTCACTTCCGACAAGGATAAACGGGTAGGATGCTCGTTGAATATTTCTGCAGCGGGCACAAATTCAAAATAGATGCCACTATTGGTATTGAGCAACAGGCCTTCGTGCTGCTGGCTATCCTGATAAGCAAAAAAACCTTCACTTGCCGGAAAAAGTTCGATAGTATCAACAGGGCGACCTACAGAGGCAAAGAGTTTAGACTTGTAAGGTTCAAAATTTACACCACCCTGCACCAATACGCTCAGGTTCGGAAACAATTCGCCAACTGGTTTGCCGCTTTTTTCAATCAACCTGTCGAAGTACATCTGCATCCACGGTGGTATTCCGCTAATGAGGGTCATGTTTTGCAGTATGGTTTCCGCTACTATCTTATCGAGTTTGGTTTCCCAGTCTTCTATGCAATTAGTTTCGTAGCTGGGCAGTTGGTTGGTACGCAGGTACTTAGGTACATGGTGGTTTACAATGCCACTTAAGCGGCCGGTTGGCACATCGCCCACCCTTTCCAATACGGGGCTGCCGCTCAAAAAAATCATTTTGCCGCCGGCAAATGCATAATTGCCGGTTTCGGACATGTAGCTCAAGAGTGCATTTCGAGCGGTATTTATGTGGTTGGGAATAGAATCTTTGGTGATGGGAATGTACTTGGTGCCGCTGGTGGTGCCACTCGTTTTGGCAAAATAAATGGGTCGGCCTTTCCAAAGAACATTGTGTTTGCCGTCTTTAATGCGTTGGATGTAAGGCTTGAGTGCCTCGTAATCACGAATGGGAACAGCCTGTCGAAACTCCTGTATTTGTGCAATGTCAGCGGCATGGTGCTCCTTGCCAAATTCGGTATTGCGCAGCACGGCCAGCAGTTCTTTCAAAATTCGTTCCTGATCTGCAACGGCATTCTCTCTGGAACGGGCAATTTGTTTATTAATATAGCCAGCAAAGGGCCGGGCAAGCAGCGACTTCAGGTTCATGTATGCTCATTTTTGGGTGCTACAGCGGCGTTACATTTGCAGCAACGCTAGCTCTACTACCCGCTTGGAAGTAATAATCCGGGCAAATTACGGCACATAGCAGGTAGAATTTCTGGGTTTTTTATAAAATTTTTGTTGTAGTTGTAAGCAAAAACCCTACTTTTGCGTCCCTAAATTTTGAGTGATTATGTTCGCAGTTGTAAAAATAGCCGGTCAGCAATTTAAGGTGCAGGAAGGTCAAAACCTGTACGTTCCCCATCTGGAAGGAAACGCCGGAGACAAGGTGGAGCTGAGTGAAGTATTGCTGGTAGACCGCGATGGAACAATTGAAGCTGGTGCATCAGTTAAATCAACTGTGAAAGCTGAAATTGTAAACGCTTTGGTACAGGGTGACAAAGTGATTGCCTTTAAGATGAAACGCAGAAAGGGCTTCCGTAAAAAGCACGGTCACCGTACTCATTACACTCAAATTAAAATTGAAAGCATTGCTTAATAGCAGGCAATCTCTTTTGTATCAACTTTAAAAACACAACCTGATATGGCACATAAGAAAGGGGAAGGCTCAGTAAAAAACGGCCGCGACTCACAAAGCAAACGCCTCGGTGTAAAAATATATGGTGGTCAGCCTGCAATCTCTGGCAACATCATTGTTCGTCAACGTGGCACTGTTTACCATCCCGGTAAAAACGTAAGCGTTGGTAAAGACTTTACCATTTATGCAATTGCTGATGGTATTGTAGAATTCAAGAAAGGAAAAGAAAACAGAACATTCATTTCTGTTCTTACAGCCTAAGATTATCATTTTACCTTATAGGTTTTTGATAAAAAAAGATGGTGTTATGCACCATCTTTTTTATTTGGTGGATATCGAGTGAATAAAAACATTTGGAGAAAAAAAAATGTCGTTATTTTTACTAAGCATTATTTACTAACCATTAAATTGAAAAACATGGCAACTGCTAAAAAAGCTGTAAAGAAAGCTGCTCCAAAAAAAGCTGCTAAGAAAGCCGTAAAGAAAGCTGCTCCTAAAAAGGCTGCCGCTAAAAAAGCCGCTCCTAAAAAAGCTGCTAAGAAAGCTGCTCCTAAAAAAGCCGCTGCAAAGAAAGCCGCTGCTCCAAAGAAGGCTGCTGCTAAAAAAGCTGCTGCTCCAAAGAAAGCTGCTAAGAAAGCTGCTCCTAAAAAAGCTGCTAAGAAAGCCGCTCCTAAAAAAGCCGCTAAGAAGTAATTCTTCTACGTTATTGTACGTACAAAGTCCTGCAACACCTGCAGGACTTTTTTTTATTTGCTATCCGTCATCATTCTTCATCTTTACGCCATGGATAATTATCAGATAGCCGACGCATTTGCACTGCTAGCCAAAATAATGGACATACACGGCGAGAATAGTTTTAAAACGAAAACCTACGCCAATGCGGCTTTTCAGATAGAAAAGCTGCCCCTACAACTGGCCGATATGGATGCGGCAAGCATCGCTGCACAAAAAGGAATTGGTGCGGCTACTGCTCAAAAAATTGCAGAGCTATTACAAACAGGCTCTCTGAGTATCCTCAACGAATACATTGCCAACACACCGCCAGGTGTGATTGAAATGCTCAGCATAAAAGGTTTAGGTCCCAAAAAAATTCATACTGTATGGAAAGAAATGGGCATCGAAACAATTGGTGAATTGGAATATGCCTGCAACGAAAACAGATTAACGCTGTATAAAGGATTTGGCGAAAAAACGCAAAACAATGTTGCAGACGCCATTCGTTTTTACCTCAATCAACAAGGATGGTTTTTATTTCAACAAGCAGAAGAAATAGCGCAACAGTTTTTGCAATTGCTACAGATACAGCTGCCAACTCATAAGACTGTAATTACAGGAAGTATTCGCAGACAAATGGAAACAGTCGATAGCATTGACCTGCTTACTACTGCCGATGCAACAGCTGTAATGCCATTGTTACAACCACTAGATGCATTAACCTTGACAGAAGAACTACCCAACGGCTTGTGCTATCAAATCAACAACGGGCCTCAACTGTTTATTCATACCACCAGCTCCGAAACTTGGGGACATGCACTATTAACTACCACAGGGCCTGATGCATTTTGCAACAGCATTATAGCATCACTCACAACAACAGCCTTTGCCTCAGAAGAAGATTTGTTTACTGCGGCTCAACAGCCCTACATATTGCCAGCCTTTCGTGATTTACCTCAAGATGTAATAGATGCTGCAGGAAATATAAGTGCTGAACTCATACAACCACAGGACATTAAAGGCATCATTCACTCGCATAGTGTGTGGAGCGATGGCAGCAACAGCATTCGGGAGATGGCTGAATCCGCTAAAGCACAAGGCCTCGAATACCTGGTGATCAGCGATCACAGCAAATCGGCCGGTTATGCCAACGGTTTGAGTGAAGAACGTATTCTTCAACAGCATGCAGAAATTGACTTACTTAATAAGCAACTGGCACCGTTCAAAATTTTCAAGAGCATTGAATGCGACATCCTCAACGATGGCTCTCTTGATTACAGCGACGCAGTGCTCAACAGTTTCGATTTGGTAATTGCATCTGTACACAGCAACCTGAAGATGACTGAAGAAAAGGCCATGCAGCGGTTACTAACGGCCATTGCACATCCTGCAGTTACCGTTCTCGGACATATGACGGGCCGATTGTTGCTCAGCCGGGCAGGCTATCCTGTAAACTACGACGCCCTCATAGAAGCCTGTGCCAAACACCATGTGTGCATCGAACTGAACGCCCACCCCCGCCGGCTGGATATTGACTGGCGCTGGATTCCAAAGGCTGTCAACAAAGGCATACTCATTTCCATCAACCCCGATGCGCATGCCGTAGAAGGCTTTGCCGACACACGGTATGGCGTATTGGCTGCGCAAAAAGGGATGCTGCGCAAACAGCAAAACCTGAGCAGCTTCTCTCTGCAGGCATTTGAAGAATTTTTGGAGCAAAATAAAGCAGCGAAAACATTAGCCGGCTAAAGGAAGTTCAACATAAAATGCCGTTCCTGTACCATCAGGTTGGTATTTGGTTTTGAACCAAATATTGCCACCGGCTTTTTCTACAATGGCTTTGCAAATGGCCAGCCCCAAACCTGTGCCGCTACTTTTGGTAGTAAAGTTGGGCATAAACATACGGGCCTGTACTTCAGCTGCAATACCCGGACCATTATCAGCTACCTCCAGTAATATTTTATCTCCGCGTAGTGATTCTGTAATGCTCACATGTACGGCATAATTACCACCCGCCGACTCAGATGCATTTTGCAGCAAGTTGGTAAACAAGCGGTTCATTTGTGTTTTATCGGCATTAATTACCACAGGCAATTCAATAGGCTCCCAGGTAATAGAAAGGTTATCCTGAATTTCGTAAAGCATCACCAAATCCTTCAGCACAGCATGCAAATCAAACTCGGTAGCTTTTACCTGACCAATATTGGCAAACTGCGAAAACTCGAAGGCAATTTTCGCAAGATGATCAATCTGGCTCACCAGGTTGGTAGCCACCCGTTCAGAAATCTGTGGTACATCGGCGCTTTTTTCTTTGATGGCTTTTTGCAAAAACTGCAGGCTCAGCTTCATGGGTGTTAGTGGATTCTTGATTTCATGCGCCACCTGCCGGGCCATTTCCCGCCAGGCCAGTTCCCTTTCATTTTGCGCAAGCCTGGCAGCACTCGACTCCAGCTGATCCACCATTTTATTGTACTGCTCTACCAGTGTACCAATTTCATTTTTACCACTCCATTCAATGCGTTCGTTTTTTTCTGAGAGCCTGATCTGATTCATTCTGTCGGCAATAATGGCAAACGAACGGGTGATGCTACCACTAATTAACAATGCCAAACCACCAGATATTAAAAACACAAATGCAATGATGTTGATGAGGATAACAACGAAGTTGGATATCTCTTGTTTCAATTCATTTTGCGTAGCGAAATATGGTATTTGCAAATAGCCCATCAACCCACCAAACGAATTACGTACCGGTTGATAAATACTGCTATACTCAAGATTACCAATGGTTTCATTTTCCAAATGCCGGTGCACTTGCCCACGGGTAAGCTGATAATACACCCTTGGATTCATTCGTTCACTAATTACCTCTTTTACAAACAATACATTTTGTGTGCTGGCAATGAGCACTCCTGCCGCATTGTACAAACTCACATCTACATCAAGGTTTTCACTTATTTGCTGCAACGGTGCGGCTACTACGTTTTGCTGACCTGCAGGATCATAATTCAGCATATCGCCGGGCAATTGCTGTGCCAACTCTGCCGACACAGAGGCTGCACTTTTGGCCAATCGTTCTTCGTTTGTTTTGGTATACTGGTTAATGAAAAAACTAATAGTGATATAGGCAACGATGATGAATGACAAACCAAGAATAGCAATAATTGTTAAGCGGATTTGTGCTTGTATGGTGAGCACAACCGGCCGAAACACCTGCACAAAAAAAACTTTGTTTTGCAAAAAACCTCCTACAGCCCGTAGCAACATAAAGAGAACAAGAAAAGCACCAAACATGTACGCCACCAGCGATACCAAACCAATCCATACATTGCGCTGACCGGCTACTGCAAGTATTGAATTGGTGCCTGCATTCATCCATGTTTCGTAGGCATCTGTTTTTTCCTGCAACCAAACCGATTGATGTTGCGGCCCTTTTGCAGGCAATACAGATGGAAAAGGATAATTACGATACTGATCAATCAGCTGATTGTTTTTGTACCATGCATAACTGAAGCCCGGTGGCAAATCCACCGCAAAATCTTGTATCTGCCGAAAAAGCTCAGGTGCCAGCATGGCATTGCGCATCACTTCCGAACGGGTTACCACAAATACATGTCCGGTATTTTCGGTACTGTTGGCCGAGGTTACTTCAAACGTCATGATATAACCAAACCTGTCGAAAGCTTCTTCAAAGGAAGCCACCCATGGGTAGCCTTCTTCTTTCTTATTGTTTTGAAACAATGTAAGCAACGACTCATAAGACTCCTTGCCTGGATTATTGACCGGCTGCCGCGCCGCATCAAAAAAGTAAAAACGGGTATCAAATTTTTGCAGATACCCGCTGAAATATTTCTTCGTCAGCGAATCGCGGATGCTGGCACTACTAGCGGAATCTTTACACTGTTCAATGATTGCATTCCAATCGAGGCGCCGAATACCACCCGATGCAAAACGAACCAGATAGTCACTCGTTTCGTCGTTTTGCATGAGTAATGTTTTGCCAATATCTCCCAACCGGTTGCGCAACCGCTCAGCCGATAAGTTGCTCAGCAGGCCTCCTACTGATAACGAGTAAATAAATAACCACGAAACGATACGCACTGTTGATAGTGGAAACGCAGGCTTTGGATAGCGGCAAATAAACCATGCAAACACAATGAGCCACAGCATGGAAAACAACAGTTGGATTTTAAACTGTAAAAACCAACCTACCGATAAAGTGAGTAAGCCGCCTGCAAGCAACGCCAACAATACAAAACGAATATTGCCCGCTGTAATAAAGAGTAAGGAACGTGCAAAAAAACGGGCCAGCATGAGGTGTGCCAACAACATCAGAAACAACACCAGAAACGCCAGCACTGTGGTATAATCGAGGCTGAAGAAGTTGTTGAAATCAAACGCAACCGCACTGCTCAAATACAATGAGCATAGTTTTTCTACCACAGCAAAATGAATGGCAATTGTTGCTGCTACCAATATTACTGCAATGAGTGCTTTCAGTTTGTAATTCAACCCGGTGAGCAACTGCCCCACTTTTTGTGATTGCAACGTGAGAAAAACGCCCAGCCAAAAAACGAACAAGGAGTTCTGCAACAAATCGAGCAGACCAGCAGGCGGAAGCGACAGTGTTTCACTTTTTTCGAGCCACGAAAACTGATCAAGATTGATAGGCACCCCTGCAAACCGGATGCTAAACCACAAGCCCACAAAACAACTCACAAAAAATAAAAAGCCCCACAGTGCATGGCCTTTTTGAATGATGGCAGATGCAATTCGACTCACCATCATAATCAAAATAGCCATGGTGAGTAACTGCACCAACAAAGTGGCAACCGAAAAATATTTCAGTGGTTCATTGAGGGCTGGTTGTAAATAAAATAGTGCTTCGTTCTTTACATTCTCAATTACATAATTGGTAGGTGTGGTGCTAAACAACAAGCGACCATCCATCGGTTTAAAACCCGGAAAACCTTTGTGCAAGCGGGCATTGTCAATAAAGTATTCCCTATACAATAAAATGAGGCCAATAACTTCAATGTCTTCATTGCCGAGTTGCACTCGTTTGCGCAGTACTTCGTAATAGCCGTTGCCATAGCGCAGCAGTTTGCCCGTTTCTGCCACCTGCGGTACCCATTGCGGTGGCTCTACCTGATTGGTACTCCAATAAAACGGCCTTGCATTCAGCTGGTTGCTTCTGTATAAAAACAAGTAAAATGGCTGCTCTTCAATTACGCTTGTTTGCGACAGTGCATATTTTCCGCTACTGATTTGTTGCAGCAATTGCTGCTCTTCGTTTACAAAATCAAAGAAAGATTTTTCCTTGTCTTTTAGCTTTTCCTGAAAGTTTTCTGTCAGCGATTCGTAGCTGGCATACTTCAACCAATACCGGTCGATGATAACAGACAACGAGTAAAGCCAGCAGGCCGCCAGCAATACCAGTAAATAAGGAAATACGGTTTGAAGTCTGTTTTTCAAGGTGTTGGGTTACTGCTTTTTGATTTCATTCCACAGGGTATCCATTTCCTGCAAACTCATGTTTTCCAATGACAAGTTTCGCTCCTTGGCGAGTACTTCCATTTGCATAAAACGTGATTTGAATTTGCGGTTGGTACGCTCCAGTGCCAGCTCCGGATCTACCTGCAAAAACCTTGCATAATTTACCAGACTAAACAGCAGGTCGCCAAATTCTTCTTCCACTTTTTCCTGCACCCCCAATATTTCTGCCTCTTTCAGCTCAGCAGTTTCTTCTTCTACTTTTTTCCACACATCGGCTTTGTGCTCCCACTCAAACCCAATCTTGCGGGCTTTCTCCTGCATGCGCCATGCCTTAACCATGGCAGGCAATCCATTGGGCACACCCGCCAGCACAGAAGTTTTACCTTCTTTCAATTTCAATTTTTCCCAATTGGCTTTTACCTCTTCTTCATCGGCCACTTGTACATCTCCATAAATATGCGGATGACGGCTGATGAGCTTTTCGCAAATCTGATCAATCACTTCATCCATAGTAAACTGCTGCTCCTCCCGGCCAATGCGGGCATAAAAAGCCATGTGTAGCAACAGGTCGCCAATTTCTTCCCGAATGCCTTTCCAGTCTTGCTCCACCACAGCATCGGCCAGTTCATACATTTCTTCAATGGTGAGTGGCCGCAGGGTTTCAATGGTTTGCTTTTTATCCCAAGGGCATTGCTCCCGTAGTTCGTCCATAATGTGCAAGAGTCGTTCAAATCGTTCGCCGGTTGTCATGCTAAAAAATAGTTATGCTTGAAGAAGAGAATTAATTGTAAATAAAATGCTTTGCATTGCGATTAACAGCAACATGCAGATGAATAGAATGGAAAACTTGAATCATATTTCGAGTGGGGCACATTGGTTGTTTTGAACGCCGTAAAATACTACAAAAGGCTGCACAGCCACGGTGGATTAATTAACACTGCTACTGCGGCTGAAGCCCGCTAATTTTGGCGAAACAATGAAACACATGTGGATTAGGAAAAGCCTGCTGCTGCTGGGTACCATACTGGCTACACAAGCAGGGGCACAGTTTTATTATCAAGATGTATTGCAGGTAGCCAAAACATCGGCACAGTTTGCCCTGCTCAAGCAGCACAACGTTCGCCAAATTACGGCCAGCAGCTTTGATGCTGATGGCAGCCCTTCTGCCAACTTTGTATTGTATCAGCAAGTAAATGCTACACAGCAAACCCTCACCACCACTTCCAAATCGGATTACACCAACAGCTCCGTACTTACCAGTTATTATGACGCCTCCAACAGGCTGATAAAAACGGTGGATGAATCGGGTACGCTGCGTAGTGAAACGCAATATCAGTACAACGAGAAAGGGCAACTGCTGCTCATGAGCATTCTTACCAACGATTCATTGCAGCAGTTCAGCGTAACCGAAACACATCTGTACAGCTACGATAGTAAAGGAATGCCAACGACCATGCTCCGGATTAAAAACAATAGCGACACGACCAAAGTGATTTTTATAGCCGACGAAACAACCGGCAAACCCGGCGAGGAGCAATGGTGGAAAGGCAATCGAAAAATTGAAACCTGGTTCTACTATTACAACGAGCAACAACAGCTTACCGACATTGCACGACCCAATAAAAAAGCCGGCAGAATATTGCCTGATCTCATATTTGAATACGATGCTGCAGGCCGAATCAGCCAGCAAACCAGTGTACAAGCCGGCAGCAACATGTACCGCATTTGGCGCTATGTGTACGATGCCCGTGGTCTTAAGTTGAAAGAAGGCGTATTCAACAAATACAAAGAGCCGGAAGGAAGGATTGAGTATAGCTATCAGTAAAAAAAAATACTGCATAAATAAAAAGAGGTTAGCTCAACACTAACCTCTTTTTTATTCTGTCTAATCCTTTGAATTAAATATCGATGGCTTCGCCATAAGCCACAGCAGTCGCTTCTTTCAGTGCTTCGCTCATGGTGGGGTGCGGGTGCACAGCATTCAGAATTTCATGCGCCGTTGTTTCCAACTTACGGGCAGTTACTGCCTCTGCAATCATTTCTGTTACGTTGGCACCAATCATGTGGCAACCCAAAAACTCACCATACTTGGCATCGTAAATCACTTTTACAAAACCTTCGGTAGCACCGGCTGCGCTGGCTTTACCGCTGGCCATAAAAGGAAACTTACCCACTTTCACTTCGTAACCGGCTTCTTTGGCCTTGGCTTCGGTGTAACCTACCGAAGCAATTTCGGGAGTGCAATAAGTACAACCAGGAATGTTGTTGTAATCGATGGCTTCGGGCTTGTGACCGGCCAGGTGCTCGGCAGCGTTGATGCCTTCTTTGCTGGCCACGTGTGCCAGTGCTTGTCCGGGAGTACAGTCGCCAATGGCGTATACACCGGGCACAGAAGTTTGCTGATACTGGTCCACAATGATTTTACCCTTATCAGTTTTTACACCAATGGTTTCGAGGCCAATGCCTTCAATATTGGCTACCACACCAACAGCACTCAGCATAATGTCGGCTTCGAGGGTGATTTCGCCATCCTTGGTTTTTACCGTGGCTTTTACACCGGCACCAGTGGTATCTACCTTGGTTACTTCGGCGTTGGTCATAATGTCGATGCCACTCTTCTTGTATTGCTTTTCCAGTTCTTTCGAAATGTCTTCGTCTTCTACCGGTACAATGCGGGGCAAAAATTCTACGATGGTCACCTTGGTGCCCATGCTGTTGTAGAAATAAGCAAATTCAACACCAATAGCGCCGCTACCTACTACAATCATGCTCTTGGGTTGCTCAGGCAGTACCATGGCTTCGCGGTAACCAATAATTTTTTTGCCGTCGATGGGCATGCTGGGCAGCTGACGGGCACGGCCGCCGGTAGCAATCACAATATTCTTAGCTTCTACCACCTGCTTGCTGCCATCGGCTGCAGTTACTTCAATTTTATTGGCGGCTACCAGTTTGCCAAAGCCCATGATCACGTCGATCTTGTTCTTCTTCATCAAAAAGGTAACACCCTTGCTCATTTTATCAGCAACGCCGCGGCTGCGCTTTACCACAGCACCAAAGTCGTGGGTACCGCTGGCATTGATGCCATAGGTTTGAGCATGCTTCAGGTACTCATACACCTGAGCACTCTTCAGCAGCGCCTTGGTAGGAATACAACCCCAGTTGAGGCAAATGCCACCCAGGCTTTCCTTTTCGATAATGGCTACTTTTTTACCCAGCTGCGAAGCACGGATAGCAGCAGGATAACCGCCGGGGCCACTGCCCAATACAATTACGTCGTACGACATGATCGGAAGATATTTTGATTAGAATGATGGATTATTTGAAAACGCTGCGAAGCTAAGGCAAACCAACGGATTACACCCCCTGCCCCTTCCGGTATTGGCGAATTGTTTAGCCTTATCCACCCTTTACGCAGCATTTACAAGAATACTTTGCGTAAATACTACACATTACCAGACCAGTGCTTACATTTGCTGACGATTCTTTCAACCTTGCCAGCATGACTACCATTCATTTTTACCTGCGGTTCCGTAGCACTTATGGCCAAACCTTTTTTGTGTCGGGAAATATTCCTGAACTCGGTAATGGCGACCCGCAGCAGGCCATGCCCATTCATTACCTCAACGATGATTTGTGGCACCATAGCATAGATGTGGCCGACGATACACCGGCATTTACCTATAAATATATGTTGCGCAATAGCGATGGTTACGAAAGCATTGAGTGGCCTACCGACCGCAGCATTGATGTGGCCAAACTTAAATCGCCCGAAATACAGGTGATAGACCAATGGAACTATGCCGGTGAATTTGAAAATGCCTTTTACACCCAGCCCTTTACCCAAACCCTGTTTGAGTATGCCGGCGAAAAAGTAAAAGCAGGTAGCAGCAAAGGTGTGAACCATATTTTTAAAGTAAAAGCACCGCTGCTGGGTAGCAACGAAACCCTTTGCTTGCTGGGCAGCGATGCCGCACTGGGCAGCTGGAACGAAGCGGATTGCATCGTAATGCGCAAAGAAGGTAACTGGTACACCGCCGGCCTCAACCTGAGCAAAGCACAGTTTCCCATTGCTTACAAATACGGCGTGTACAACACGGCCAGCAAGCAGCTTGTACGCTACGAAGACGGCAGCAACCGCATGCTGTATGGCATGGTTAAAAAGCAATTGGTGATTTTACACGATGGCTTTGCTGCTTTGCCCAACAATACATTTAAAGGTGCCGGAGTAGCCATTCCCGTATTTAGCCTGCGGAGTGAAAACGGCTTGGGTGTGGGCGAATTTACCGACATACCACAGTTGGCCGACTGGTGTAAGCAGGTGGGTATGAAGCTTGTTCAGCTGCTGCCCCTCAACGATACATCGGCCACGGGCACTTGGACAGATAGCTACCCATACGCAGCTATTTCAGCCTTTGCCTTGCATCCGCAATACATCAATCTGGAAAAAGTTGCGGGTAAAAAACACGCTGCTTTGCTGAAAGGATTGGACGAAGCCAAAGCCCGCCTGAATGCACTGGAAGATGTAGACTACGAAGCGTTAATGCAGCTGAAATGGCAATACCTGAAAGCACTGTACGAAGCACAGAAAGACAGCTGGCAAAAAGACGCAGCCTATCAGGAATACTTTGAACAAAACAAGCACTGGCTGGAGCCCTACGCGGCTTTTTGCTACCTGAGGGATAAATACAATACCACCGAATTTCATACCTGGAAAACCCACAGCAGCTACGATGCTAAAAATGTAGCCAAGCTGCTGAGCCCCAAAGCCAAGTCGTACGATGCCGTGGCCATCCATTTGTTTGTACAATGGCATTTGCACCTGCAACTGAAAGCAGCCGTTGACTATGCACATACACAAGGCTTGGTGGTAAAAGGTGATATTCCCATTGGCATATACCGCCACAGCTGCGATGCATGGACACAGCCAGAACTCTACAATATGGATGCACAAGCTGGTGCACCACCCGACGACTTTGCGGTGAAGGGTCAGAACTGGGGCTTTCCCACTTACAACTGGCAACGCATGCAAGCCGATGGTTTTGCCTGGTGGAAGCAGCGCTTTGAGCAAATGAGTTTGTATTTCGATGCGTTCCGCATTGACCATATTTTAGGTTTCTTCCGCATCTGGAGCATTCCTATGGATGCAGTGGAAGGCATTCTCGGCCGCTTTGTGCCCTGCCTGCCCGTGCATATCGACGAGTTTGCACAAAAAGGCATTTGGTTTGATTACAACCGCTACTGCCAGCCCTTCATCAACGAACAGTTGGTAAACGAATGGTTTGGTGAAAAAGCCGATTGGGTAAAAGCAACCTTCCTCGAAGACATGGGCTGGGGCAGCTTGCGCATGAAGGATGCATTTGCAACGCAACGAAAAGTGGAAGCCTGGTTTACAGAGCATTTTGAAGTAGAAGAATGGATAAAGCTGAAGCTGTACGATTGCATCAGCAACGTGATATTGATTGAAGAACCCGGCAGCAATGGTACCCAGTATCATTTCCGTATTGGCATGGAAGGCACCAGCAGCTATCAGTGGTTGAATGAGCATGTACGCCGCCAGCTGAGTGAGTTGTACGTGAATTATTTTTTCCGCAGGCAAAATGATTTTTGGCGCCAGCAAGCCATGCAAAAACTGCCGGCTCTCAAAGCCAGCACCAACATGCTGATTTGTGGTGAAGACCTGGGCATGGTGCCCGATTGTGTACCCGGTGTAATGAAAGACCTTGGCTTTTTAAGCCTGGAAATTCAACGCATGCCGAAGGATCCCACGAAAGAATTTTTCCATCCCGGCGATGCCCCTTATTTGAGCGTAGTAACCCCAAGCACCCACGACATGAGCACCATTCGTGGCTGGTGGGAAGAAAGCCGCGACACCACCCAGCGTTTTTACAACGAGCAACTGGGCCAGTGGGGCGAAGCACCATTCTATTGTGAACCATGGATTAACCGGGCCATCATTACCCAACACGTGTACAGTCCGGCCATGTGGAGCATTTTCCAACTGCAGGATTTGCTGGGCAGCAGTGCCGAACTGCGACGCACCGACCCCAATGCAGAACGCATTAATGTACCGGCCAATCCCAAGCATTACTGGCGCTACCGTATGCATCTTACACTCAGTGAGCTGCAATCTGCCGATACCTTCAATACCGACATTCACGGCTTGCTGCAAAGCAGTGGCCGCTGCGACAGATAAGCTGGCAACAATATGAACCATCTCCGAAGTGAACGCTTCGGAGATTTTTTTGTAATAGTGGCGTTGTTGTAACAATTACTTTTAAAGCAGAAGCTTGCTGCCATGCGCCTTTCCTCTTTCTTGTTTATTGCTGCTATACTTAGCCTTAGCTGGTGGAGCATAGCCGGCTGTACCAAAGAATACAGTTATGAAGGCGGATCACTACCCGACAGCAGCAACTTTGTTCCAGCGCCAGATACCACCCGTCAAGACAGCCTTCAATTTTTGCCCTGCGCTTTATGTGTGGCAGATAGTTTCGGAAAAGCAGTGGATACCTGGCGCATTCAACTGCCTAAGTCAAAAGCCTGTGGCAATTTTACCCGTACCGTGATTACCCCAACCCGTGATGCGTTTACTTTTTTTGGCCCATCGGCTTGCTCTATAGATTCGGGGCTTATCCTCAACTCATTTTGGTCGCCGCTGGTATTTGACCGCGACCTTAAAAATGTGAGTACGCAACGTACCGCATTTTATTACTACGACAGAATCGGAAACACATTTGTGCTGGAGCGGAAAACCGGGCAAGTAATGACGATAGTGATTGAAGAATACTCACATAGTACAGGCATTGCAAAAGGTTACGCCTTTGGCGAGGCGCAAACTGCAGATGGAAAATTAGTACGGGTATCGGATATCCGGTTTGTGATCAAAATTCCCTGAGTGTTTTAAAGCTTAAAAATCAAAGACTTTTCATTTGTCCTGTTATTTAAACTTTTCAATTGCCCGATTGAACTTCTCTTTTGTACTAAGATTCTTTCCTTCAATACCGTCTACAATTTTTTTAACAAATTTCTCATAATTGAGAGCTTCAACCTTTAATGCACTGTCTAATGTAGCACGTAGACCAATACTTTTTGTCTTGAACTCTAAACTTTTTGATTTGTAGACTAGCTGTCCTCCGGTGTCACTTTCATCAAAATAATATCTTAAATAGAGTGATTTATACAAAAATTCGACTTCGTTAGTTACCCATTTAGCATATTCAGAGAAATTTGAATACTTCCCTGGCTGTAAATATGAATTCCATCCAACTTGCTTTACCTTTTTTAAATAAGAATAACGCCTTTCATCATCATTATTCTTCATTCTTGGCTCACCAAAAACTTCAACATAATCTTCATATTCTGGAATATTAAAAATTGATGATTCTCTTGTTATTTCAATGGAATCCAAATCCTTTATTTTTATTAGGCCTAATCTATTATTAGCGAAGACAAGCTCAAGCCCATATTCTCTTCCGTCTTCATTAGTTGTACTAAAAATTCTTTTTAATCCAGATTCATTTTCATCAGCCTGAACCATTTTAAATCGTTTACTGGGAACATTTAGTCTTAAATAATCGAATTCATTATAATGAAGCCCTAATTGAATTCCCTTTAACCCTCTTATCAAGTTTAGATTTTCAATACCTGTTCCTGTTATTTTTTCTGAAATTGGAAGGTCATATAAACTATCTAGTACATTCTTTTGATTGATTTCAATTGCCCTTTCTTCAATACTAGAACATGAAAAAATAGTAACCCCCAGCAAAAATAAAATAGGAAAAAAACAAAATCTCGAGACATTCATGATTATTTCAAAATTTATAGATGGATATTTATTTCTTTATGAACCATGACAGTTTATGCTATCAGTAAATTGGGATTTTAAAAGTGGCAGTTATATCATATATTTTCATTACTTTTTTACTTGCCAAAATGCAGACGACTGATTTTGTGCTGCATTAGATATTTTCCAAATCAAATTTACTTGACTATTGGTAGTATCCGTTTTTGCCGACATCGTATTATCTTGAAAACATGGTTTGAGCATCGGCATTTTGTCTTGTGGTAATACGTACACTTCGCCCAAAGCATTGGTATGCGAAAGTGCCAATTGCACTGAATTTGGCTGCTTGATGTTTGCCGGAAAACCTTGCGGCAGTTGATGTTGGTTTCTTTTCTGCACCAATGGTGCCAGCTGCTGTTGGTGCCGCAGTTTGTTGTAACGGTCAAGGTTCACTTCTGGTATCGGAGCAGTTTGTGCAAAAGCCACTTGGCAAAAGCAACCTACAGCCATCAGCAGCAAGAAATTTTTCATAACAATGTCCGTTTGTTTTTCTATTGTACTACAGCTTTATGAAGCAGGCAATAGCTGTTTAGATTTTCAGTGTTTGAAAATCAAAACAGATACTATCCTCTATTTAAACTTTCACAATCCCGAAGGGATGATATGATTGTAGAAACAGCATTCATTATTAATCAGCCAAACCCCGAAGGGGTGAAACAATACCTCAAAAAATGCTTTGTTTATACCACCCCTTCGGGGTTTTGTACAAATAAATTTTCCCTTTACTATAATCATGTCAGCCCTTCGGGCTTAATTGGATCGTGTGTTAGATTTTTACTTGATTGCGCAACTCGCCATTGAAGAAAGCCTGCACATTGCCCAGCGTAACATTGGAGATTTGTGTCAATGCTTCTTGTGTAAAAAATGCCTGATGCGCCGTGATGATAACATTGGGAAAACTCATCAGTCGCTGAATGGTATCATCCTGAATAATATCGCCGCTGAGGTCGCGGAAAAATAATTTTTCTTCTTGCTCGTACACATCAATACCGAGGCTACCCAGCTGGCCATTCTTGAGTGCATGAATGGCGGCTTTTGTATCTACCAAACCACCCCGGCTAGTGTTGATGAGCATCACGCCTTTTTTCATTGTAGCCAAACTCGATTCATTAATCATGTGGCGGGTGCTGTCCATCAGCGGGCAATGCAAGGAGATTATGTCAGCCGATGCAAACATGTCGGGCAGGTTGGTATAGGTAACGCCCATGGCTTCCAAATCTTTGTTGGCTACCACATCAAAAGCCAGCACGTTGCAGCCAAAGCCCAGCATAATTTTGGCAAATGCCTGACCAATATTGCCGGTGCCTACTACGCCTACGGTTTTGCCAAACACATCAAAACCCAACAAGCCATTCAATGCAAAGTTTTGCTCCCGTACCCGGTTGTAAGCCTTGTGCGTTTTGCGGTTGAGCGTCATCATCAAGGCCAAGGCATGCTCGGCCACGGCCTGTGGCGAATAGGCTGGCACACGTACCACACCAATGCCATGTGCAGCTGCAGCTGCTACATCTACATTGTTGAAACCCGCACAGCGCAAGGCGATTAACTTTACACCAAGGGCAGCCAGTTTTTCAATAATGCCTGCATGACAATGGTCGTTTACAAAAATGCATACTACGTCGGCACCTTCTGCCAGCTGCACGGTATGGCTGCGCAGTTGTACATCAAAGAATTCGAGATCATAACCAAAAGCGGCATTTTCTTTTTCAAAAAAACGGATATCATAAGGTTGAGCACTATAAAAAACAATCTTTTGCATGCATATAAATTAATGCAGCAAAATACTTCAAATAGCGGCACAAAAAATCAGCCGTTTGTAATTTGATGGCCCTAGAAATTGACTACAAAAACTACTGACATCTACTATAGCTACAGAAGGACGTACCGCTATTTATTGTATTTTTTCAGCGTGAAAAAATGTCTCCTCTTTATAGCCTTATTTGTGGTAGCCGGTATGGGTATTGGTTGGGCGCAGCCTGCTGCATCCTACTGGCAACAGCAAGCCAATTATCAAATACAGGTTCGGCTGAATGATACCACCCATAGTTTGGATGGTACTGTATCCATTCAGTACATCAACAACTCGCCGGACACCCTGCATTTTTTGTGGATTCATTTGTGGCCCAATGCCTACAAAAATGAAAGCACCGCATTTGGCGAACAAACATTGCTGGAAGGCAATCTCGACTTTTATTTTTCCAAAGCCGATGAAAAAGGCTACATCAACCGGTTGCAGTTTACAGCCAATGGTTTGCCCGCTGCGCTGAAAGATCATCCTACGCATATCGACATTGCACAACTGCAACTACCGATACCATTATTGCCCGGACAGCAGCTGCAATTGCGAACACCATTTCATGTGCATTTGCCGGCTTTGTTTAGCCGCTCCGGACAACGCAAGCAGTTTTATGCAGTAGCCCAATGGTTTCCCAAAATTGCGATGTACGATGCCGATGGCTGGCACCCCATGCCCTACCTTTCTGTAGGCGAATACTACAGCAACTTTGGCAACTACGATGTGCACATTACACTGCCCGACAACTATGTAGTAGCTGCTACCGGCGACTTGCAAAGTGCTGCAGAAAAAGCATGGATGCTAAAAAAGAAATCGGCGCCAGTAGTTAGTGCCCCAGTCAAAAAAGAATTGTTTAAAACCGGTAAGCAGCCTGAGCCATTTCCTGTGCCGGCTTCCAGCAGAAAAATGAAGACGTTGCATTTTGCAGCCAACAACGTGGTAGACTTTGCCTGGAGTGCTGACAAGCGTTTTATTGTAAAACACGACACCTGCAACATTGCCAACCGTACCATAGATGTGTGGAATTATGTATTGCCGGAAGATGCAGAACGCTGGCAGCAAACCATCTCTTTTACCAAACGAGCTTTGCGTTTTTACAGCCAGCAATTAGGTGCATACCCCTACCCGCAGGTGTCGGTAGTGGCATCACCGGGTAGCGAAGCCGATGGCATGGAATATCCCATGATTACATTGCTGAATGTAAAACTGAAAAACGAAGCCATGCTCGACCAGATTATTGCCCACGAAGTAGGCCACAACTGGTTGCAAGGAATACTGGCCAGCAATGAAAGAAACCATGCATGGATGGATGAAGGGATGAATACGTTTGTTGAACGGAAGTACATGCAGACATACTATCAGCATACCAATAAAGGCGCAAAAGTGCCTGCTGATTTTATGCAAGTGTTGCAACAATTGTATGTATCCCGCCATGAAGACGTACCCATCATCAATACACCGGATACGGTGTTTCCATTGACACACTATCCGGCCGTGTACAACAAGGCTGCAGACTGGATGGAGCTATTAGAAAAACGCATTGGCAAAAACAACATGCAGGTATTGATGCAGCAATATTTTCAGCAATGGCAATTCAAACATCCGTCGCCACAGGCCTTTCAGCAAATGGCAGAAAGTGTAACGCAGTCTTCATTACAAGATGTTTTTTCATTGCTGCACAAAACAGGACCACTTACACAACCAGCAAAAAAAACGACCAAACCAACAGGCTTTTTCAGCTTTGCTTACAACGACAGTGTTCGATACATCAATCTGGCACCGGCGCTGGGCTATAACATGTATGATAAATTTCAGGTAGGGCTCACTATCAACAACTACAATATTCCCAACAACAAATTGCAGTTTGTGCTAACGCCCATGTTTGCCACGGGTAGCAAAACCATTACGGGGTATGGCCGCATTGGTTATCATTGGTTTGGCAAGGGCACCATCAAGCGGTTTGAATTGTACACAGGCCTTGCCAGGTTCAATACAAACGATGGCATTGATAGTGTAGGTGGTTCTATTTACAGCGGCTTCAGCAAAATTGCACCGGGCATACAACTGCAACTAAAGCCACGCAATAGCTTAAGTACTTTACAACGTACTATAGATTTCAGAACCTTCATCATCAGCGAACAACAGTTGAGTATTGGCAGCCCGCCTCCGCCGGGAGATACCCTTTTTTACAGTCGCAAAAACGGCTCCATCACTACCATCATTCCGCAGTTGACATTTACCTGGGCTCAACAACGTAAACTTTATCCATGGAGTGTAGCCTTACAAGTGCAGCAGGTAAAAGACATTGTACGCAGTAGCATTACTGCAAAATATTTTCTGCACTACGACAAAACCGGTAAGGGCATTGACATCCGTTTGTTTGCAGGAAAAATTTTCTACCTCACAGAAAAAACAACCACTGTACGCAATAACAACAGCCGCTATCATTTTACCATGCATGCCCCCAATGGTGCACAAGATTACACGTACAGTTCACCTTTTATGGACCGCAACCAATCGGTGGGTGTAGCGGGCAGGCAAATAACTATGCGGGATGGTGGCTTTAAATACCGTAGCGATTTTAGCGCCGTAGTGCCGGGCCTCAAAACCAATGGTGTAGACTATTTCGACAACTGGCTGATAGCATTGAATGCCGACATCGATATACCCAATAAATTCAATCCATTGAGTGTGCTGCCCTTCCCTACTTCATTCAAAATTTTTGCTGATGTAGGCACTTCTGCTTCGCCATGGATGGCTGGTAGCACTCAGCAAAAGTTTTTGTACAGTATTGGTGTTCATCTCCCACTGCTCAATGCTATTCATGTGTATTATCCTGTGTTGCAGAGTGCGGCATTCAAAGAGCCCAACAGTGTAAACGATCCTTTTAAAGCGGGTGGCCCCAGCTGGTGGCAAAAACGACTCACGTTTAGCATCGACATACAAGCGTTATCACCCAAAGTGTCTGGCATTAAGTTGTTGTGATGGCAATGGTTCATCACATACAATTCCTGAAGTATGCAGATATAGATTTTGCGAAATGGGATTACTGTATCCATTCGGCAAATAACGGATTGGTGTATGCACTTAGCGGCTATCTACATTGCATTTGCCCACAATGGGATGCCTTAGTGATGGGTGACTACGAAGCCGTTATGCCTTTGCCACAAAAAAAGAAATGGGGCATTGCATACCTCTACCAGCCGTGGGGGCTGGCACAAGGCGGCATATTTAGCCGGCACTTACTTACTGCCGAAATAGAAGCTGCTTTTTACAATGCAGCCACACAGCATTTCAGGTACGGCACATTCGATGGAAATGAAACGCATTGTCTCAGGAATACCCCAAAAACAAAGATCACTTGGCGTAATAATTTTGTATTGCCGCTTTCCAGGCCATACGAAACCTTGTACAATCAATACGACAAGGATGCACAGAAAAATATTCGCCGTGCAAATCGGTATCAGCAGTTTGTTTGTAACAATGTAACTGTTGAAGAAGTAGCAGCATTATATACAGCACAATATGGCCAGTTGAATTCTGAAGCCAACTCTGCACAAATGCAAAGGTTGATAGCTGCCGGAAAATGGTTACAGTATCAAGGCCTCGGCTTTGTACAAGCGGTACGAGACACCAATACCAACAGCTTATTATGTGCCGGATTGTTTGGCCTGTACCGAAGCAGAATTTACTACATATTGGGTGCTCCAACCACGGATGGCCGCAACCATCAATCGGTGTATTTAATGCTGGATAGCGTTATTGCAGCATACGCAACAAAGGCCAGCCTGTTTGATTTTGAAGGTTCAGATATTCCGAATGTCGCTTCGTTTTACAGCAAGTTTGGCAGTATAAACAAGCCATATCCTTGTGTGCATATCAACCGGCTACCGTGGCCAATCAACAAGTTGAAATCATAGCATTATAAACCAATGGCGGCGGCACTCATGCGCTTCAGCAAAATTTGCTCCGCTATCGTCATGTCAACCGGTGTGGTAATTTTTATATTCGTTTCTTCTCCTTCCATCAAGTGCACATCTATACCAAAAGCTTCTACTACCGTAGCTTCATCGGTAAATTTTTCTTTATACTCAATTTGATTGATGGCAGGCAGCAAAATCTTACTGTGAAAGGTTTGCGGCGTTTGCACCACTCTAAACTGAGTTCTATCTACAGCCATGCTACCCGAAGCAGTAAGCTGGCGAATGCTGTCTTTAGCGCCAATGGTGGGTATAGCCGAGCCATTGAGCATCGCCGAATCGTAGCAGTAGCGAATGAGTTGTGGTGTTACCAAACAGCGTACGCCATCATGCACAAATATGATGCTGTCGTTGGCTGCCATAGTAGCTCCATTTCTTACAGAATGAAATCGTGTTTCGCCGCCTGCTGTAAAAACAAAACGATCCGGATTAAAGTAGGCATCAACAATTTCACGGCCCTTCTCAATGTGTTCTTCTGGCAGTACCAGCACCACAGTCAGGTCTTCATAAGCGTCTAAAAAAGCTTTCAGCGTATAGTACAACACAGGCTTGCCCAACAGGGGCAAAAACTGTTTGGGCAAATCGCTGTTCATACGTTTTCCGGCACCGCCGGCTACTACTATGGCATATTTTTTCATGGCTGATGGTTTACAAATACCTGCTATGGAAGATCTGACACAAAAATGCGGCCCCAATGTATTGCCAGTTGTCAATGTTCATAAAAAACATGCAAAAAAATAATGTTGGCTTAACCTGTGAGCAACAGCATCTTTATGAGTTTAGTCACGAAGCAGTGCAAAATAATCGGCAACTTTGCTCCTCAAATCTATTGTATGAAGACAACCGTTTGGGCTTTGCTGGCACTACTATCGCTGGCTGCCTGCAAAACCACTCCGCAAGAAAACAGCAGCACCGAAACAAGCACTGCCGCTGCCATTCCTGCTACGTTAGAAGACAGCATGTACAAGTTAGTCATTGCCATGCACGATGAAGCGATGCCCAAAATGAACCAGCTGAAAGGCTTGCAAAAAACGGCACAGCAACAAATTGATTCGCTGAAAGCCACTAAAAATAAAGCCAACGAAATGCTGATGATTCGGTTGGAAAAAGTAAAGCTGCAACTGGCAGCTGCCGAAAAAGGCATGGACGATTGGATGGCACAATTTGAGCCCGACCCCAAGCAACCTACTACCGAAGAACGTGGCGCTTACTTCAAAGACCAGTATGAAAAAGCCAAAGTAATGCGTGACAATATTTTCATTTCGTTGGATAGCGCTGCAGCCATCATCCGCTAAGCATTTTTTCCACCGAAGTACTGCAACTCTTCGCTCACATCCAGAAAAGGATAACGGGTGGAGAGTTGTTGCGTTTTGGCCAACATGCTTTTCAAAAATTGCTGGTGTGCCGCAGTATCCGGATGCAAAGGCCGATGCTGCATGGCGGTACGTAACTGCTCCAGTGGCTGCATGAGCAACAGTGTTTCTTCATCAAAAGTGGAGGCAGAAAATTTCTCCCACACGTAGCGGGTGGCAGCGTAGTTGGGGTGCACCATGTCTTCTGCATAAAAGCGATAATCCCGTAAATCGTCGATGATTAATTCATAAGCAGGAAAATAAAAAACATCATCAAACTGATGTTGCATTTGTGCGACAGCCAAATGCAAGGTTCCCTTGCTACGATTGTTTTCTACCAAGCCTTCCCGGTAATGCCGCACAGGGCTAATGGTAAACAGTATTCGAATGGATGGACTGAAAGCCCGAACCTGTGTAATCAGTTTTTCTAATGCAGCGTTTATTTCTTGAAGTGTAGCCAACCGGTGTACAAAATGATTGGCCGGTACTTTGTGGCAGTTAGCAGCCACCTGACCAACAGAGCCGCCCAAAGCATTACTATTCAATTCGTATAAAAACGCAGAGCCCAGTGTCAAAATGAGCCAATCAGCTTGTTGTAAAAATTGATGTGCCTGCTCAATGGATGCGTTGATGCCTTGCAGGCATTGTTTTTGATTGGGATGTGAAAATTGCCCATGAAAATCCCACGACGTCCAGCAATCATTGGCAAAAAATAAATCATCTGCCGTATATGTCCGCTGCTCGATCCATGATTGTACTGCTTGCTGTATGCTTACCGGGTTGAACAAAATGCCATTCGGATTTTCGAGCACTGGCATTTTCATACTGCGCAAACGACTGCCCATGTGGTCGGTAAAGCAACTGCCCACCAGCGCCACTTTCTGCCGGATGTTGATGCGCTGCGGCAACGGCTTTACGGACAGTTCCAATCTGAAATCCATGTACGTGACGTTTGACCTTTATACAAAAATGGATGCTGACATGGCCAGGGCTTCTTGCAGGACCTCTTCATCGATAGGATAACGAGAATGCTGTTGTGCAAATGCCACGATGGCTTCTGTAGGCATGTTGCCCACCAAATCATCGTTGGCCATGGGGCAACCGCCAAACCCTTTTAGTGCTCCATCAAAACGACGACAACCAGCTTGCCACGCAGCCTCCAATTTGGGCTGCATGTTGTGCGTACTGCTGTGCAAGTGTACGCCTATTTGCATGTCAGGAAAAGCTTCGATTGTAGCAGCAGTGACCGTTTGTACCAATGCGCCATCAGCTACGCCAACAGTATCCGCCAGTGCAATCTGTTGAATGCCGATTGTTTTTATGCGGCTAATCCACTCTTGCACAATTTCCGGATTGTAAGCATCTCCATAGGGATTGCCAAAACCCATGCTGATGTACACCAATAACGATTGATGCTTTGCTATTGTCAACTCCTGAATGCGTTGCAGTCGCTCCCAGTTTTCGTCAATGCTGCTGTTGCCATTGCGCTGCTGAAAGCTAGCAGAAATACTAAAGGGAAATCCCAACACATCAATGGCATCATATTGCAAGGCATCGGCAGCGCCACGTTCATTGAGCACAATGGCGAGAAGCTTTGTATGGCTGTTGCCTTTATCAAGCTGCCGCATCACGTCGTGACTGTCGGCCATTTGTGGTATGGCTTTGGGTGACACGAAACTCACACAATCGAGTGTATCAAAACCTACCTGCAGCAGTTGCTGAATGTAACGCACTTTGCTTTCAGTAGCTATAAAATGCGGCCATCCCTGCATGGCATCTCTCGGGCATTCGGTGATGTACACTTTATCGGTCATGCAAACAATCGTTGTTTCATTGCTTCATACATTATCATACCAGCTGCAACAGATACATTGAGTGATTCGAATGTACCAGCCATCGGAATTTTGAATACCGCATCGCTTTGCTTTTGCAAACCGCCAAACACGCCTTTGTCTTCGCTACCCATTACCACAGCGCAAGGCTCGGTGAGGTTGAGTTCATGTAACATAGTGCTTGCAGTCATTTCACTGGAAAAAACTTTGATGCCGTTGAGGTGCAAGGTGTCCACGGCTTTCATCAAACTATTGACCCGGCAAATGTGCAGTTGCTCCAATGCGCCGGCACTCGATTTCATGGCATCCTCACCCAAAGCGGCTACGCCTTTGTCGGGTATGATGAGTGCATGCACCCCACAGCAAACAGCCGACCGTGCAATGGCACCAATGTTTCTTACATCGGTCACGCCATCGAGGATGAAAAACAAAGGTGCTTCGCCTTGTTCCGTTACAAAATCAATCACCTGTTGCAAGTCGAGGTATTGCACAGAAGCACGAAAAGCAATCACACCCTGATGCTGCACATTGGTCAGTTGATTGAGCTTTTCAATGGGTACATATTGAATGGGCACATTGCACTGTTTGGCCAGTTCTTTTATCTGCGCCACATTATCGCCGGAAGCGTTTTTAAACAACAGAATTTTATCGACGCCACTGCCTTGCTGCAGGGCTTCTATCACCGGATTTCTACCCGCAATGATGTTTTTTTTCTTGATGAACATAGTTATGATTTAGGCCGCATCAGCAGGTAAAAATTGTACAGCCATGCCGGAAAACAAATAATGAACAACAATGCAGCCAGTGCAAATTTCACACATACCATCCAATACACCAATGCCGGAGAGTATGCTGGCACAAAGTTGAGCAGCCAGCCCAGCATAAAAGCATTTTCGATAGCATCGAGTATGCCCGGCACCCAGGGCAGCAAGAGCAAAATTCCGCTTAGTTTTTGCAAGCGTTCGATTGGCCATTGGTTCAATAAGAATTGTATGCCTTTGGCAAAAAAGAAACTGTAAGCAGTAAGAAAACCGTAGTCAATCAGGTTATTCCAAAGGGCTGTATTGTTGAGGTATTGCCATGCCTGCAATATTTCATCCACCCTGGCTACCGTGCCGGCAAATTCAAGGTCAAGAATACCCATGGGTGTGGTAGCTGTTTTCAGCGCAGCACCTTGTATGGCCATCACAATAAGCATGATGAGTGCCGGAAAGCCGGCGATGCGAAATGTTGGACTCCCCATGCGTTTCATGTGAGGTATAGCCATTTGATTTAATAAAGAAATGTACGAAGGATAATGGTGCGGACAACAAAGCCCCGGCTTTTGGCCAGGGCTTTGGTTTATAGCGTTCAATGCTTATTTCAATTTGAATGCTTTCTTCACCTTGGGTACGTAGTCGAGTTTTTCCCAGGTAAAGAGTTCTACTTTCTTTTTGAACGTTTTACCGTCTGTTCCTTTGAAAGTTTTCTCAACGATTTCGTTTTTGCGGCCCATGTGTCCGTATGCAGCAGTTTCGCTATAGATGGGATTGCGCAATTTGAGGCGCTGCTCAATGAAGTAAGGACGCATGTCGAACAGGCCTTCTACAATCTTAGCAATTTCACCATCGCTGAGTTTCACCTTAGCAGTACCGTAAGTATTCACGTTGATAGATGTGGGCTGAGCCACACCAATAGCGTAAGAAACCTGTACCAGTACTTCGTCGCAAACGCCGGCGGCTACCAGGTTTTTGGCAATATGGCGGGTAGCGTAAGCAGCGCTACGGTCTACCTTGCTGGGGTCTTTGCCGCTGAAGGCACCACCACCGTGTGCACCTTTACCACCATAAGTATCTACAATAATTTTACGGCCAGTCAAACCGGTATCGCCATGGGGGCCACCAATTACAAACTTGCCGGTGGGGTTAATGTGATACTTGATTTTATCGTTGAACAGGCTGGCGTATTTTTTGTACTTCGCCTTCACTCTTGGAATGAGGATGCTTACAATGTCCTTCTTAATTTTTTCCAGCATTTTAGCTTCTGTATCAAAATCATCGTGCTGGGTAGAAACTACAATAGCATCGATACGAACTGGTTTGTTGTTATCGTCGTATTCAAGTGTTACCTGGCTTTTAGCGTCAGGACGCAGGTATTTGATTTGCTTGTTTTCGCGACGCAATGCAGCCAGTTCAATCAAAATTTTATGCGCCAGATCGAGAGCCAAAGGCATGTAGTCATCTGTTTCATTGCTGGCGTAGCCAAACATCATGCCCTGGTCGCCGGCGCCTTGTTCTTCTTTCTTTTTGCGATCAACACCCTGGTTGATGTCAGAAGATTGTTCGTGAATAGCAGAGAGAATACCGCAGCTATTGGCTTCGAACATGTACTCGCTTTTGGTATATCCAATTTTGCGAATTACATCACGGGCAATGTCTTGTACATCGAGATAAGCCTTGCTTTTTACTTCGCCGGCCAATACTACCTGACCTGTAGTTACCAATGTTTCGCAAGCCACTTTGCTATTAGGGTCGATGGCCAGAAAATTGTCGATGAGTGCATCTGAAATTTGGTCGGCTACTTTGTCGGGATGGCCTTCGCTTACGCTTTCAGAAGTGAATAGGTATGGCATAAAATTGTTTTTTTCGCCCGCAAATATAGGCGCAGGCTCTTTATGTATTAGAGTTTGGAATAAATGATGCGCAATTGCATTTTCTTATTGGGATCGGGATGGTTGCTACCGGCCAGTCTGATACGACCATTACCGGGGAGGTTGGCTATCTGATTGCCGGATGTTACCAGTCGGAACACATTGGAAGGATAAGAAAAATTGTTGCTGTTGCAATTTTGGTACCACAGGTAGTAAGGAGATGACAACCGGAACTCATACACAGGTTCTTTTCGGGTAACTACACCCTGAATGTAACGGGTCATGTTCATGTAATACCGGGCAAGCGGTTCACCATTCACCATTTCCAGTCGGCTTGGGCCGCCAAAATAGAAGTACTCGATGCCCGAGCTTGGGAAGCAGAAATAGTTGGTGAGTGGCGCCATATCATAAGGTATGCCCTTGTAAATATTACCAGTATCAGCCACATCAAGATACAGTAATGTTGGCGGCAGCAGCTGCGAATATGGGGTTGATCCGTTGGGACTCATTTCCGTAACCCTGAGCTCTGCCCGGTGAATAATGCGGTTCGTGAGGCTTTGCAAACCGGGGATTTTAATTTTCACCTCGGTGCCCGGAGCGTTTTGGATGTACAGCTGTGTACTGCCTTTGTTGGGATCCGGATTCATGAAACTCATGATTTCGGCTCCGCTTCTGTTGCGGTCAAACTTCATAGCGTGGCCGCACAAAGAAGAAAACGGCATGCGGGTGGAAGTAGTATCTATTCTTCCTGTGGACAATACCTTGGCTCTGTAGTAAAACTCTATACCTGTGTTAGCACCGTTCAATTGAAAATACAACAAGGCATTGGCCGGTCCTTCGCATTGCAGCGCAAAGCCCTTGAAGTATTCTTTAAATAAACTATCGCTTTTAAAAGCTCCCGTTCCGGAAGAATCCTGACGAAACAGCGCTTCGGCTAATGAACGGTTTAGTGGTATACGCAGCTGACGGTTTACCTTTTTGTACAACGAATCGCCACGCTTAATTTCTATCGTATCCCGAAACTGACGGGGCATCATTGTTTTTTCACCCCAAAAACGGCTGGTATTGGCAGCCAAATCGGGTTGTAAAGTATAATTAGGGCGAACGTTGCTGTCAGCATACATTTTTCTGTCGGCCTCGTACAACCTCAACCTTACGGGGCTTACACTATCGCCGTAATAGCCGGCATAGTCCAGCACCAACACAGCTGAGTCGAAGGCGGTAATGCTATCCAAAGAAATGGTGTAGGGAAAGAGGTTGGGCTTCAATTCAAAAAAAAGCGTCGACCGTGAGCTACCAAACAGCGGGTCATTGTCAATGGCGCCAGCCACATGTGCTTCGCTAATGAACATGCGGGTAGAATCTGGCGGAATGACATTGAAGGCATTCACTTCCAGTACAGTATCAAAGGTGTTGATATTATCCACGGAAGGGATAAGATCGCTACCCAAGGTGGTGTTTTCAATTTTGGTACAGGCTGCTGCTAACAGTACAAGGAGCAAGGCGGAAGCTCCGGGCTTCAGAAATCTATTCACCAGGTCAGTCTTTTATTGAATGGAGGAAATGCCAAAAAATCAGTTGTCGGCAAGGTCGTTATAGAGGTTCAAATAGTCTGTTAAATCAGCGTCGCGCCCCATGTGGCGCAATACTTTCTTGCCTTTTACCTTACCAAAATCTTTGATGATAGAAGGATGCATCTGCTCATCGGGTTCGCCAAATGTGATGGCATCGGCCCAGGTAGCGCCACCCCGTATCATAGCCAGGTTAGAGCCATCGGCAAAGGCTGCCAGGTCTTTTTCCTTGAGTACATCACTTATCTGAGCCACTTTTACAAAGTTTTCGCCCAGGTTGTCGGTAAATGTTTCCGGGCCAACAGTGTACACACACTTGCTGTGAGCAAATACTGGTTCTTTTTTATATACCGTTTTCAAATACAGGGGAATCAATCCGGTCATCCAGCCGCTGCAATGGATCACATCCGGAGGCCAGCCAAATTTCTTCACTGTTTCAAGGGCACCTTTGCAAAAAAATACGGTGCGGAGGTTGTTGTCTTCAAACCACTTTTCTTCCTCGTCATGAAACACAAACTTGCGTTTGAAAAGGTCTTCATTGTCGAGGAAATATACCTGCAAGCGGGCATTAGGCAGGCTGGCTACCTTAATTTGTAAAGGAAAATCATCATCGTCCACACTCACATTGATGCCACTCAACCTTACCACTTCGTGCAAGCGGTGGCGCCTTTCGTTGATGGTGCCAAACCGGGGCATGATGCATCTAACCTCCAGATTATTATTGTTCGACAATATCGCCAGGCGATTCATTGTCTCCGCAAATTCCGTCAGCTCCAGGTAGGGCGACATCTCGTTGGCGATGAATAAAATTCTTTTCTTTGTGCTCATTCAACCACAGTTTTTTCCTTTCAAAAGGTGGGCAAAGGTACTGAAAATAGTGTTTCAGACAGGTTGACAAAGCCGAAGCTCCGCCAAATCATTCCACATCCATGTTAATAGTACGTACCAACAGCGCTTTGCAAAAGGCCATGGCCATGCAGCAGCCCTATCATGTACAAACCGCTTTTGTGCCCACCATGGGTGCCTTGCATGATGGCCATTTGCAACTGGTACATGCCGCACGGCAGCAAGCCCGGCTGGTAGTGGTCAGCATTTTTGTGAACCCCACACAGTTTAATGATGCCGCCGATTTTGTACACTATCCTGTAAGTATAGAGCAAGACATACAACTGCTGGAAGCTGCGGGTACCGATATTCTATACCTGCCATCAGTAGCCGAAATGTATCCAGCAGGTACAGCTAATTTGGAGCAGTACCCGCTGGGGCCACTGGAAAATGTACTGGAAGGAAAATTCAGGCCAGGGCATTTTCAAGGGGTATGCCAGGTGGTAAGCAGGCTGCTGCAGCAAGTGCAGCCCGGCCTGTTGGTGATGGGCCAAAAAGATTACCAGCAATGCATGGTGGTGCAGGCTATGATCGATTACCTGCAACTGTCGGTACAAATGCTGCGGGTACCTACCAAAAGAGAGTCCGACGGGCTGGCCATGAGCAGCCGCAACCGCCGCCTCAGCCCGGCAGAAAGAATGGCTGCAGTAGCCATGTACCTGGCGCTACAACAAATGGCAACCAATGCCAGGCATTTACCCATAGCAGAACTGGAAGCAAAAGCGGCCAGCCAACTATTGGCTGCAGGCTTTCATAAAATAGATTACATCAGCCTGGTACATGCAGACACACTGCTGCCGGTAAGCGAGCCGGCTACAGAACCCATGCTGGCTATTGCCGCCGCATTTTTGGGGGCCGTTCGCCTTATCGACAACCTGCCCGTGGCACAGCCATAATGCGTTAACAATGTGAGTACTGATTTCTCCCTTATTTTGCCCCCTTATTTGCTGCAACGATGATGATGATGACTGAAGTGCTGAAATCGAAAATTCACCGGGCGGTGGTTACAGAAGCCAACCTGCATTATGTAGGCAGCTGCACCATCGACGAAGACCTGATGGATGCTGCCAACCTGATAGCCCATGAAAAAATTACCATTGTAGATGTAAACAATGGTAACCGCCTCGATACTTACGTCATTAAAGGCAAGCGTGGCTCAGGCATCATTAGCATGAACGGCGCTGCGGCCCGACTGGTGCAGCCCGGCGACATTATTATTATTATGAGCTATGCACAAATGGAATTTGAAGCAGCAAAATCGTTTCAGCCGAAAGTCGTTTTTCCGTTAGAAGGCAATCAACTGTCTGCCTGAGTTTACACACAGGCATCGAATAAACCCGCCCCACCCAACCCGTTTCACTCTTGTAAATTAGCGCCCATGCGTAAGATTAACTATAAGGCGGTTATTCAATATGTAATTGTATTGGGCCTCGGTCTTGGCCTCATTTGGTACAATAGCACCCGCCTGCCACCGCAACAGCTGGAGTATCTCAAGTCTGCCTGGTCGCTGGCCCGCTACGAGTACCTTATTCCGGTATTGGGTGCCCTGCTTTTATCGCACTACAGCCGTGCCCTGCGCTGGATGATGCTCATGAAACCATTGGGCTACACACCATCTAAAATCAATACCTACTTTGCCGTATTGCTCGGTTATTTTTTTAATATGCTGATGCCCCGCCTGGGCGAAGTAATGAAGTGTACCGTGCTGGCGAAATATGAAAAAGTTGCACCAGATAAACTGGTAGGCACTATACTCGTAGAGAGAGCCGTCGACATGATTAGCATGGGCATTGTGGCTATCATTATGGTGGCCATTCAGTTCGATCGCATTGGGGGTTTTGCATTTGATGCCTTTGCTGATATGGTTCGCAATAAAGAAGGGGCTACTTCCTACACAAAACTGTTTGTAATACTTGGCATTTTGCTGGTGCTGATTATTGGCCTGCGTTATTTGTTTGTAAAAAAAGCCGACAGCAAGCTGGTGCAAAACATCAAACGCATTGCCCGTGGAGTGTGGGAAGGATTTAAATCCATTCGCAAAGTGGAAAATCTGCCCCTCTTCATTTTCCATTCTGTATTCATCTGGAGCCTGTATTTATTTGGCATCTGGATAGGTTTCATGGCCTTCCCGCCGGTAGAACATTTGGGCTTTCCTGCCGCTTTGAGTGTGCTCATTTTTGGCAGCATTGGTTTAATAGCCACACCCGGCGGCATCGGTGCCTACGAGTTCATGGTAGAAAAAACACTGGTGCGTTTTGACATACCCAATGTGGTAGGTTTGGCTTTTGGCCGCCTCAACTGGGCTGCCCAAACGGCCATCACGTTGGTGAGTGGTTTGTTTGCCCTTATTGTAATGCCGATTGTAAACCGCAACAAAGAATAATGCGCAAAGCCGACGCCATCCCATCCAAAATTTTCGACCTGCCCACGCTGGCCAAAATGGTAGCTGCCTGGCGGGTAAAAGGCGATACCATCAGCTTCACCAATGGCGTATTTGACCTGCTGCACGAAGGCCATATTTTTTCGCTGAGCCAGGCTGCAGCCGAAGGCAAAAGATTAATTGTAGCGGTGAACAGCGATGCTTCTGTAAAAAGACTGAAAGGCCCTACCCGACCGCTCAACAATGAGCAGGCCCGTGCATTGGTATTGGCGAGTTTGGTAATGGTAGATGCCGTAGTCATTTTTGAAGAAGACACCCCATTACATGTGATTACAACCCTGCTGCCCGATGTGCTGGTAAAAGGCGGCGACTATACTGTGGAGCAAATTGCCGGTGCCAAAGAAGTACTGGCCAATGGTGGCCGGGTGGTCATCAATCCACTCATCGATGGCATATCCACCACGGGGCTAATCCAACGCATGCAGCAACCTGCCTAGTCATTTACTTTCAGAAACTTAACATTGCCCATTTGCGGCCTTCGCTACATTTGAAACGACTGTAGAAGATGCATTTGTATGGCTGAGAAGAAACGTTCCATTATTCCGAGAGATATTAGCTGGCTGAGTTTTAACGCCCGGGTATTGCAGGAGGCCAACGATCCTACTGTACCCCTCAAAGAACGCATTCGTTTTTTAGGCATTCACTCCAATAATCAGGATGAATTTTTCCGGGTACGGGTAGCTACGCTAAAGCGTATGCAACTGGTGATGAAGAAAGGCGTAAAAGCCGCCATGCACCTCGAAAAATCGCCAGATCACATACTGGAAGAAATACACAAAGTGGTGCTGCAACAACAGCATGAATTTGCCCGTATTTGGGAGAATATTTTGGGCGAACTCCGCAAGCAAAAAATTCATTTCATCAACGAAAAACAACTGAGCAAAGAGCAAGAGCTTTTTGTAGAAAAATACTACGATGATGAAGTGAGCCCCAACCTCATTCCGCTGATGATAGAAGACATTCCGAAGATGCCTTACCTGCGGGATAAGTCTATTTACCTCGGGGTGGTAATGCGCAAAAAAAGCAAGTCGTACCAACAGAAATATGCACTGATAGAAATACCGGCCAAAGCAAACGGCCGTTTTGTGTTGTTGCCTTCCAAAGCAGGTGAGCAACACATTATGCTGTTGGAAGATGTAATTAGGTATAACCTCAAACACATTTTTGCCTACTTCGATTTCGACAGTTTTAATGCCCATCTTTTTAAAGTAACCAAAGATGCTGAGCTCGACATCGACAACGATATCAGCACCGATATTGCGCAAAAAATTGAGAAGGGCATCAAGCGGCGCCGCGAAGGCAAGCCCGTACGTTTTGTGTACGACAAAGACATGGATGCCGGCTTGCTCGAATACCTCATGCGCCGCCTCAATCTGAGCCGCAAAGACAACCTGATTCCCGGTGGCCGCATCCACAACTTTCGTCACTTCATGGATTTTCCGGATGTGTTCAACACCCGCAATCCACGTAAGCCATCTTTCATACACCCGGCATTGGATGATGGCAAAAAAATGTTTGATGTATTGAAGCAGCAAGATGTGTTGCTCTCTTTTCCATATCATTCATTTACCTCACTCATACACCTGCTGCGGGAAGCTGCCATGGATGCCGACGTGCAAAGCATAAAGCTCACAGCATACCGTTTGGCTAGCAATAGCAAAATTATCAATGCCCTCATCAATGCGGTACGCAATGGCAAAAAAGTAACGGTGGTGCTGGAATTGAAAGCCCGTTTTGATGAAGAGGCCAACCTCTACTGGAAGGAAGTATTGGAGCAGGAAGGCGTGAAAGTGTTAACGGGTGTACCCAACATGAAAGTGCATGCCAAAGCTTGTGTGATCACCCGCAAATCGGGCAACCGCCTCATGCATTATGGCTTCATTAGCACGGGCAATCTCAACGAAAAAACAGCCCGCATTTATGGTGATCATTGCCTTCTCACCAGCAATCGCCTCATCATGGCTGATGCCAACCGGTTGTTCAATTATTTAGAAAAACCAACAGCTGGCATGGCGCCATTGCGGGCTTGCAAAACGCTGTGGGTTTGCCCCACGGGCATGCGCAAAAACATACAGGCCTGCATCAACAAAGAGATCGCCAACGCCAAAGCCGGCAAGCCTGCAGCCATTACCATCAAAATCAATTCGCTGAGTGATCAATTGCTCATTGAACATTTGTACAAAGCAGCGCAAGCAGGTGTAGCTGTCCGCTTAATTGTGCGGGGTATTTTCTGTGCTGTATTTGATGACCTGAAGCCCAAGCCAGCCATCAAACCGGTGTGCATCAGCATTGTAGATGAATACCTGGAACATGCACGGGTACTGGCTTTTCACAACAATGGCAAACCGCAGCTGTACATTTCTTCTGCCGATTTTATGGTCCGCAACCTCGACCATCGGGTGGAAGCTGCCGTACCCATCACCGACCCCGACATCAAGCAAGAACTGCTCGACATATTGGACATTCAGCTCAGCGATAACGTGAAGGCCCGCAAACTGGAAGGCAAACTGAAAAACGAATACGTGCCCACCAAAGGTCAACGCAAAATCAAATCGCAGATTGAAGTGTACAAATACCTCGCTGCCAAAAAACTGGCATCCCCTGCTCATCCCCGTTTTGATGAAAGCGATAAAGTGAGCAGGTTGTCATAATGGTATGCGGTTTAGATTGGACTCGGATTAACGCAGATGAAAACGGATTTTCGCAGAAAATAAAAAACGCTGTGCAATCTGTGCGAAAAACTCAGCTCCGTGAGCTCCCCTTCAAATGGATAAAATAGCCTTTATTTGGGCATGCGTTTGGCAGCAATAGATATTGGTAGCAACGCAGCCCGTCTGCTCATTTCAGATGTGCTGCACGATGAAAAAGGCAAGCCTGTTTTCAGTAAAATAAATCTGGTGCGGGTACCCCTCCGGCTGGGTATGGATGTATTTGCAGAAGGAAAAATTTCACCGCACAGAACGGGCATGATTTTGCAAACCATGAAGGCTTACAAACACCTCATGAATGCCTACGATGTAAAACACATGAAAGCCTGCGCCACCAGCGCCATGCGTGATGCCAGCAATGCCCCCGACATTCTGCGCAAAATAAAAATGGAAACCGGCATTGATATTGAAGTAATCAGCGGCTCGGATGAAGCCGCCATGATTTACGAAAACCACATTGCCGAAAACATGGACACCGACCACAACTACCTGTACATTGATGTAGGCGGCGGTAGCACCGAAACAACCTGCTTTTCCAAAGGCAAACTGGTCTTCAAACAATCCTTCAATATTGGCACCATCCGCTTACTCAAAGGCATGATAGCCGAATACCAGTGGGATGTGATGAAAGATACCATCAAGCGAAATGTAAAAGGGCTGAGCAATATGGTTGCCATTGGCAGTGGCGGCAATATCAACAAAGTTTTTTCCATGTCGAAAAAGAAAGATGGAAAGCCGCTATCGCTGGAAACCTTGCGGGATTATTACAAAGAGTTCAGCAGTTTTTCCTTAGAAGAAAGAATGCTGCATTACAACCTGCGGGAAGACCGTGCCGATGTAATTTTGCCCGCCCTGCAAATTTACATCAATGCCATGCGATGGGCAGATGCCGATCTTATTTATGTACCCAAAATTGGATTGGCCGACGGCTTGATTCAACACCTGTACATGCAGCTATCCGACGCTGAAAAACAACTTTGATATCGAATGGTTAAAGTAGCTTAGATGAACAATACAAAACTTGCTTGTACTGTTTTTTCACCTATGGCAATTGTTCTTCTTGCCCCAAAAATATTTTTATGAGCACCTATTCTGCAGTAAAAAAAGTAACGACCAATACCTTGCTGAAAATGAAAACCGATGGCAGCAAAATTGCCATGATAACGGCCTACGATTTTTCGTTTGCCCGGTTGTTTGACCAAGCCGGTATTGATGTGATTTTGGTGGGCGACAGTGCCAGCAATGTAATGGCCGGACATGAAACCACATTACCACTTACACTCGATCAAATGATATACCATGCACAAAGTGTAGTGCGTGGTGTGCAACGTTGTTTGGTGGTGATTGATATGCCCTTTGGCACCTACCAAAGCAACAGCGATATTGCCGTAGCTTCTGCCATTCGAATTATGAAAGAAACAGGTGGTCACAGCCTGAAACTGGAAGGAGGTCGTGAGGTATTAGATAGCATAAAAAAAGTGGTGGATGCCGGCATACCGGTGATGGGTCACTTGGGATTGACACCACAAAGCATTTACAAATTTGGCACTTATACGGTACGGGCCAAAGAAGAAGCTGAAGCACAAAAACTACGGGAAGATGCATTAACGCTGCAAGAAGCAGGTTGCTTTGCCATTGTGCTCGAAAAAATTCCTGCCAGCCTTGCTAAAGAAGTATCGGAAAGTTTACACATTCCTACCATTGGCATTGGCGCTGGTGTGAACTGCGATGGTCAAGTGCTGGTAATGCATGATATGCTCGGCATCAATACGGAATTTAAGCCCCGCTTTTTACGGCAGTACCTCAACCTGCACGAACAAATCACAGGTGCTGTGCAGCAATACGTGTCCGATGTAAAAGCAAAAGATTTTCCGAGTGAAGCAGAATCGTACTGATGATTTCTGATGTCTGATGTACGATGTCTGATTTTTCATCGCCCACAAAAAACAAATAGGTAATTCAAAGCCCCCTTTAGTGTCCCGATTGCTATCGGGTTGGGGGTTTCCCCCCTCACCTTCTTCACCTCCGCCACAGTTACCACTGATGCTTTATTGCCAAAACTATTACGGATGTACGTGAGCACATCTGCAATTTGCTGATTGGTCAATTGTGGTTGAGCAGGCATGGGTATCACGTATTCTTCACCATCAACGGTCAGTGGTTCTTCAATGCCTTTGAGCACAATATTTATGAGGCGTTTTTTATCGCCCAACACCCATTCGGTTTTTATCAGTGGCGGATTCATGCCACTGATGCCTTTGCCATCGGCCATGTGGCACGACATGCATACCTGCGTGTACACTTTTTTGCCCGCTTCATAATTGGCAGGTTTGCCGGTTTGCAAAAAAGCTGCAGTACACAAAATGACCAGGATGCCTGTAGCAACAAGTTTCTTCATGATGGATGGATTAGACAGCAGCAAAACTAATGGTTGGTATCGCTTAAAAAAGTTTTACGGGCTATAAACAAGGAAAGTAGCTGGATTGTTCCCGCCTTCGACAAACCGGCTTTTTACAGGCCACCTATATTTGCCGCCCAACCAAAGACAGATACATGCGTATTTCCGCACTGCTTATTGTTAGCGCTATGCTAACACAATCGTTAATGGCACAAGACAGTACAGGCACAGGCCTCGACCCCGTGACGGTTACCGCAAGCATCACGCCTTTGCAAGCCTCCAAAACTGGTCGCAATATTGTGGTACTCCGCGGTGAGCAATTTTACCAACTACCCGTACACTCCATTGATGAATTGCTGCGCTACATACCGGGTGTAGAAATGCAGGCCCGAGGACCCATGGGCAGCCAAAGCGATTTGGTCATTCGGGGCGGCACCTTTCAGCAAGTGCTGGTGATTCTCGATGGCATCCGGTTGAACGACCCGCTGACCGGGCATTTCAGCAGCTACATTCCCATTGCCCCTTCGGAAATAGACCGCATCGAAGTATTGAAAGGCGCCTCATCTGCCCTCTATGGTACAGAAGCTGTGGGTGGTGTCATTCACATCATTACAAAAAGCTTTGCCAACCAACGTAAGCAACGAACCACTGCACAAATAGCCATGGGTGAATATGGATTATTCAATGCCAGTGTAGGCGGCACATTTACTACGAAAAAAGGTATTGTAAGTGCAGGCATACAAAGCAACCATGCCACAGGTCAGCAACAGCGGGGCACCAAAGGCTTTTTAGATGCCAGCACCATCTCTGCATCGTACCGCCACCAGTGGAATGAAAAATGGTACACCGCTGCAAGAGTAGCGTACGATTACCGCGACTTTGCAGCGCAAAATTTTTACACCACGTTTGCCAGCGACACCGCCCGTGAACGGGTGATTACACAATGGAATCATGTGCAAACCGGCTATACCGGAAAGCACCTGAAATGGCGGCTGGATGCTGGTTACAAAACCACCGACGACCGATACAGCTTCAACAAACGCAGTACACCCAATCAAAACAATTCATCGGTTTGGCAAGCGTTGAGTGTGGCCGATATTGAGTTATCTGCAAAGAGCAGCATTACTACCGGACTTCAATTTGTGCAAAAGCAAATCAAGAGTAACGACCGCGGTAATCACAGCGTTTCGCAAACAGGTGTATTCGCTGTTTTGCATCAGCAAATAGGTCAATACATTCAGGCAGAACCAGCACTGCGACTGGACATTCACCAACGCAGTGGCGTAGAATTATTGCCCCAATTGAATCTCTCCTACAAACGTAGTTTTTATCAATTGCGGGGGAGTGTTGGACGAACCATACGTGATGCTGACTTTACCGAACGCTTCAACAATTACAACCGGACACTCGTTGCCAGCGGCAGCATTGGCAATCCCGATCTGGAACCAGAAACATCTTGGAGCTACGAAGCCGGCGCCGATGTATGGCTGGCCGAATCCATCAAAATTGCAGCGGGATGGTTTAGCCGCGAACAACGCAACCTGATAGATTTTGTAACTACACCATATGCGCAAATGCCCCGTCAGGTAAACCTTGTACCGACGGGTACCTATGCCTTGGCTAAAAACATTGCCAGTGTGCAAACGAATGGTTTTGAAACAGACATTACCTACCGCAAACAATGGAAGCCGCAGCATTGGCTGCAGGGCAATGCCGGATTGGTGTGGCTCAACAGCAACAGCAATGGCGCTACCCCTGGTTTCTATATCAGCTCTCATGCACGTTTCTTGTTCAACTATGGCATCGTGTATCAATACCACCGCATCACCATTGCGGTGAATGGTTTGTACAAGCAACGCCGCGAACAAAAAGCCAATGCCATCAATGCCAGCATTACCCCCAACTACTGGCTTACCAATGTTCGAATTGATGGCCGCATCAGCAGTCACCTGAGTGTATTTGTGCAGGCAGATAATGTAGGCGATGTGAGCTACAGCGACCTGCTGGGCGCTGTGATGCCCCGCCGCTGGCTGATGGGTGGGGTGAAATGGAACCGTTAATACAACTGTGCTCTCGCAGGCCTCCCGGCCTGTGAGTTAATGGTTACTATTTCGACAATGACTACTAATCCAGTTGTTAAGGCGAGATATGTCGCCTATTTCACATTTCCACTGACATTCAAGTAAAAGTTTATCAAAAAACAAACGTCATCAACCCCTTCTGAAAAATATCCATCTACCAGCCTCTTTGGATTGAAAATTTCACCATCACTTTTCCTTACAAAGACTGTATGAGCAATATTCAAACCAAAATCAACTTCCCATTGCCAGTTATTCAACGACCGAATTTTTTCGCCGATATAAACAAATAATGGGAGGCGTAGTGCAGAGTTTTTTCTAACATCTGCCGCTCTTTCTGAAAGAAGCTTTAGAAGTGTGCTGTCCCCATTAAGAAAGGAAATCTTCTCACTATTAAAAAAAGCTTTAAATGAATTTTCATACTTATTGATGCACTCATTTAAATGAAGAAAATCTGCTATCGCTTCATTTAGAGGAACGTTGATATCAATAAACCTTAAAAATGATTTACTATTTGTATCAAAATCTACGAAGAAGCCTTCATTAAGTACCTTAGAAAAAAGTAAATTAGACTTATCCTTTAAAATATATAAGTCCAAATTAGGATCAGAATATCCATGACGATATATCAATTTCTCCTTTTTAGCAACAAAGCCGGAGTCAATTAATTCAACAAGTTTTTGCTTGTTTACTCTGGCATCATTTTGTCCACAAATTCTATCTGATATTAGGTTCATACAAGTAATGAGAAAAATAATTGCTGACAAATTTTGTTTCCACATTGACATTCGAAGGTAATTGCAGTTAGACTTAGCAAGTTAATAATAAGGCGTCATTTGCTAGTTGTTCCTTCTTAATCAGGTGACCAACTTGAGCGAAGAAACCCACCCCGTCCTAAAGGGAACCCTCCAAAGAGGGGAGAAAACTCTCGGTTCCGGTCTCCGGACTCCGGACTTTCGGTCTCCCGACTTCCGGACTTTTTCCTGCGGATAAAATCCGACCTTTGCGCCGCTCCCGCCGCAATCGAGCGGGGCTATCGATTGCTTAACAAGACAGCTTACAACATGAAAGATTTTTTGCAGGCCCTCCGTTTGGAGGCCACCAATGCCGGCACTTCTACCGGTGCCCAATGGCTCAGCAGTACTGGCAGCCAACTTCAATCTTACTCTCCCGTTGATGCCAGCCTCATTGGCCAGGTAACGGCCACAGATAAAGCCGGCTACGAAGCCGTTGTGGCAAAGGCACAAGAAGCCTTTGTAGCATGGCGCCAGTGGCCCGCACCCCGCCGTGGCGAAGTGGTACGCCAAATTGGTGAAGCCCTCCGCCAGCACAAAGACGCACTGGGCAAACTGGTGAGTTATGAAATGGGCAAAAGCCTGCAGGAAGGCCTGGGTGAAGTGCAGGAAATGATTGACATCTGCGATTTTGCCGTTGGCCTCAGCCGCCAGTTGTATGGCCTGAGCATGCATAGCGAACGCCCCGGCCACCGCATGTACGAGCAGTGGCATCCGCTGGGTGTAGTAGGCATCATCAGTGCCTTCAACTTTCCGGTAGCCGTATGGAGCTGGAACAGCATGCTGGCTTGGGTTTGCGGCGATACCTGCATTTGGAAGGCTTCTGAAAAAGCGCCGCTGTGCTCAGTAGCTTGTCAGCTGATTGTACAAGATGTATTTGCTAAAAACGGCGTACCCGAAGGCGTAAGTTGTATTGTAAACGGTGGCCGCGAAGTGGGCGAATGGATGAGCAACGACCATCGCCTGCCGCTGATTAGTGCAACCGGCAGCACCCGCATGGGCAAGGAAGTAGGCAAAGCCGTAGCCGGCCGTATGGGCCGTAGCCTGTTGGAGCTGGGTGGCAACAATGCCATCATCATCAGCAAAGATGCCGACCTGGATATGAGCCTGATTGGTTGTGTGTTTGGTGCGGTAGGTACGGCCGGTCAGCGTTGTACATCTACCCGTCGCCTTATCATTCATCAATCTGTGTACGATACATTCAGCAAAAAACTGGCTAATGCCTATGCGCAACTCAGCATTGGCGATCCGCTGGATAGCAACAACCACGTAGGTCCGTTGATTGATACTGATGCCGTGAAGAACTACCTGAATGCTATTGAAGCCTGTAAACAGCAGGGTGGCAAGTTTTTGGTAGAAGGCGGTGTGCTGCAAGGCGCCGGCTACGAAAGCGGTTGTTATGTAAAGCCCTGTATTGCTGAGGTAACGCCCGATATGCCCATTGTACAAACAGAAACTTTTGCGCCGATTTTGTACATCATGAAATATGATACGCTTGACGAAGCCATTGCCATGCAAAATAATGTGCCGCAGGGTTTGAGCAGCGCCATCATGACGCTGAACCTGCGGGAAGCCGAGCAGTTTTTGAGTGCTGCCGGCAGCGACTGCGGTATTGCCAATGTGAACATTGGTACCAGCGGTGCAGAAATTGGCGGGGCTTTTGGTGGCGAAAAAGAAACCGGTGGCGGCCGCGAAAGTGGCAGCGACGCCTGGAAAAATTACATGCGACGCCAAACCAACACCATCAACTACACCAACAAGTTGCCACTGGCGCAAGGCATCCAATTCAATTTGGGATAAGCTATTTTTTCTATACCCCCTCATCAAAGTGCTGTCTCCGGGCAGCACTTTTTATATAATCGGAAACGACCATCTCTCATGTGGCCGCAGATATCGCCTATATTGCTGCCCACTATTTTTAACAGGATGCAAGCGGCGTTGCTTGTCAAATTTGTAGTATGCTTCAACGGTGGATAGTTTGCTTTTTCGTAGCAGTGTTTAGTACGGCGCAAGTGGCCATGGCCCAACAACCTATTCAAAAAGGCTGGCACCTGCTTGATGAAGAACAAGACGGTTATTACGGCATTTCGCTGCAAAAAGCCTACGATTTTCTCAAAGGCCGCAAGAGCCAGCCCATTGTGGTAGCGGTGATAGACAGCGGCATCGACACCACGCATGAAGACCTGAAACCCATACTCTGGCGCAATACCAAAGACAATAACGCCAATGGTATTGACGACGATAACAACGGCTACCCCGACGATGCACTGGGCTGGAATTTTTTGGGTAACCGCAACGGCGAAAATGTAGAAAAAGAAGCCGCAGAAGCTGCACGTCTGTTTCATGCATTGGCACCGCAATTCGACAACCGGCAAATAGACAGCAACTTGTTGTCACCACAAGCAAAAGCAGATTTTCGTTTGTGGTTGCAAGTGCAAAAAGCAGTAACCGTAACCGAAGAAGACCGCTTCATACTCAAGATATTGAATGCCACCAGTCGCACCATGTTGCAATACGATTCCATTATTGCAGCACAGTGGGGCAAAAATGAATTTACGCCCATTGAACTGGAAACATTTATACCACAAAGCCCGGAAGCCAGAAAAGCCAAACTGAATTTGCTGCGCATCTATACCCTTTTGCAAGTAGAGCCCGAGCAAACCAATGTGGAGTTTATGGAAGGCATGCGGGAATTCATTCAGCAAAAAGAAGACATCATTTACCTGCGAGAAAAACCAACGACCAACTACCGATTGCAAATAACCGGCGATGATGAAAACAACTGGCAAAGCCGCAACTACGGCAATGCAGATGTAATGGCAGGCACGGCCATGCATGGCACACATGTGGCCGGCATTATAGCTGCTGTAAGAAATAACGGACTTGGTATTGATGGCATAGCAGATAACGTACGCATATTGCCGCTGCGGGCGGTACCCAACGGCGATGAACACGATAAGGATGTAGCCCTTGCCATTCGCTATGCGGTAGACCAAGGTGCCAGCATTATCAACATGAGTTTTGGCAAGGGCCTTAGCCCGCAAAAAAATTGGGTGGATGAAGCCATTGCCTATGCAGCCAGTAAAAATGTATTGCTGGTGCATGCAGCGGGAAATGATGCAGCTTTTCTTGATACGGTTCCGCAATACCCTACACCGTTTTTAAACAATGGAACCATCGCTCCCAACTTCATTACGGTTGGTGCCAGCAGCGACAACAGCATCAAAGGCGGCCTCATTGCAGACTTTACCAACTATGGCCGGCAAACCGTGGATGTAATGGCACCGGGTGTAAAAATTTATGCTACCGTACCCACAGGCAACAAGTACGCATTTTTGCAGGGCACCAGCATGGCGGCGCCGGTGGTGAGTGGCATTGCCGCTATGTTGCGGAGTTATTTTCCGCAGCTTACGGCGGTAGAAATAAAACAAGTAATTGAGCAATCGGTAGATACCCGATATAGCGACAGACCTTACCCAAAACCCGGCGGCGAAAAAAAGGAAAAAATGACCCTTCGGGAGGCCTGCAAAACCGGCGGTGTGGTGAATGCGTACAATGCCGTGCAGTTAGCCGCACAACTTATAGAGAGCAAGCATAACTCCAAATCCGTTACCTCTTCAAAACAATAGCCATGCCACTACCTGTAACCGGCGACTACGCCCCTTTTTACCAAACCTATGTAAGCTACTGTGCCGCCCATGAAACGGATGCTCTCGACACATTGAAAGGTTCATTGGCAGAAATGGAGCAATGGCTGCGCCAGATTCCGGAAACGAAAAAAGACTTTGCCTATGCCCCTGGCAAATGGACCGTAGCCCAACTGTTGCAGCACATGGCCGATACAGAACGGGTATTTGCCTACCGGGCCTTGGCCATTGCCCGTGGTGAGCAGCAACCCCTGCCCGGCTTCGATGAAAATGCATGGGCCAATGAAGCACCGGCTATCCATCGCAGCATTTCAAGTTTGGTAGAAGAACTATTGCAATTGCGGCAGCTGACCATTACGCTGTTTCAATCCATTACACCGGCACAACTGCTGAACAAAGGCGTGGCATCGGGACAACCAATTACTGTGAATGCCCTGGCCTTCATTATGGTGGGGCATGTGCGGCATCATCAGCGCATTTATAGCGAACGCTACTGCTAATCGCTATGCCGCTTCGTTCATTTACCCGCCAGTTTTCATCAAAAGCTGGTTGTATTTGTTGCTTTTTCAGGTAAAAGGCCTGCCCAGACCGGACATTGGCCAAATATACTCTTGCTCCAACCCGGGGCTTCGGCGTAACCTTGGGGGGCAACCCCTATCTTTGCCCACCTTTTCAAAAATTGAATCATTAACCAACTACTATTATGGAGAATTTGATCTACGCTGTACCGGCCATGGGTATTGTCGGCCTGCTGTACACGTTCCTCAAGTTTAAATGGGTAAGCAAGCAAGACGCTGGCAACCCACGGATGCAAGAAATCAGTAAATACATTGCCGAAGGCGCCATGGCGTTTTTGAAGGCTGAATGGAAAATACTGGGCTATTTCGTGGTGCTGGTAGCCATTTTGCTCGGCGTAATGAGCATGAGCAACGAAAACAGCCACTGGTCTATCGCCATTGCGTTTGTGATTGGTGCCGTGTTTAGTGCTACAGCCGGTTACATTGGTATGCGTATTGCCACCAAAGCCAACGTTCGTACAGCACAAGCTGCACAAACAAGTTTGAGCAAAGCCCTCAATGTATCATTTACAGGTGGTGCTGTTATGGGCTTGGGTGTTGCCGGTTTGGCAGTGCTCGGTCTGGGTGCCCTGTTTATTGTTTTGAAAATGATTTTTGTACCCGCCGATGCTGCGGTTACCGGTCCGGAGATGCTGAGAACCATCGAGGTGCTCACTGGTTTTTCTCTCGGAGCGGAATCGATTGCGTTGTTTGCCCGTGTGGGCGGCGGTATTTATACCAAGGCTGCCGACGTAGGTGCTGACCTCGTAGGTAAGGTAGAAGCCGGTATTCCTGAAGATGACCCCCGCAACCCCGCCACTATTGCCGACAACGTAGGTGATAACGTAGGTGACGTAGCCGGTATGGGTGCTGACCTGTTCGGTTCTTACGTAGCTACCGTGTTGGCTACCATGGTACTTGGTCAGGAAACCACTTCGGTTGATGCTTTTGGCGGTTTGTCGCCCATTTTGCTGCCCATGCTTATTGCTGGTATCGGCATCATCTTCTCTATCATTGGTACCTTCTTCGTTCGCATCAGCGAGAATGCAGGCCTCAATACTGATACTGTTCAGAAAGCCCTCAACATGGGTAACTGGGGTTCTATCATCCTCACCGCTGCTGCTTCTGCAGGTTTGGTGTACTGGTTGCTGCCCGAAACCATGGAACTGCGTGGTTTGGAATTTACCCGCCACGGTGTAATGGGTGCTATCATGGTAGGTTTGGCCGTTGGTACGCTCATGAGCATCATTACCGAATACTTTACCGCTATGGGTAAACGCCCAGTGATGAGCATCATCCGCCAGAGTGCCACCGGCCATGCAACCAACGTAATTGGTGGTTTGGCAGTAGGTATGGAAAGTACCATGCTCCCTATTCTGGTACTGGCTGCCGGCATCTGGGGTTCTTACGAATGTGCCGGTTTGTACGGCGTGGCTATTGCTGCCGCCGGTATGATGGCTACCACTGCCATGCAACTCGCCATTGACGCTTTCGGCCCTATTGCCGACAACGCTGGTGGTATTGCAGAAATGAGTGAACTGCCCAAAGAAGTTCGTGAAAAAACCGATATCCTCGATGCCGTAGGTAACACCACCGCTGCCACTGGTAAAGGTTTTGCCATTGCTTCTGCAGCGCTGACTGCCCTCGCATTGTTTGCCGCTTTCGTAGGTGTGGCCGGCATTGAAGGCATCGACATTTACAAAGCCGATGTACTGGCCTGCTTGTTTGTGGGTGGTATGATTCCGTTCATCTTCTCTTCTCTCGCCATTCGTGCTGTAGGTGAAGCTGCTATGGCCATGGTGGAAGAAGTTCGCCGTCAGTTCCGCACCATCCCCGGTATTATGGAAGGTAAAGGCAAACCAGAATACGACAAATGTGTGGCCATTTCTACTGAAGCTTCCATCAAGAAAATGATGATGCCCGGTGCCATTGCTATTTTGTCGCCCATCATCATTGGTTTTATTATGGGCCCCGAAGCGTTGGGTGGTTTCCTGGCTGGTGCTACCGTAAGTGGTGTGCTCATGGGTATGTTCCAAAACAATGCCGGTGGCGCCTGGGACAATGCCAAGAAGAGCTTTGAAAAAGGTGTAGAAATCAACGGAGAAATCTATTACAAGAAAAGCGATCCACACAAAGCCTCTGTAACTGGTGATACCGTAGGTGATCCGTTTAAAGATACTTCTGGTCCTTCGATGAACATCCTCATCAAGCTGATGTCGATTGTATCATTGGTGATTGCCCCAACTTTGGCACAGGTACACGGTACGGCCAAAGCACATGGTGCGGCCAAACATGAAACCATTGAAGTAACCGTAGAAAAAACTGCTGGCGAAGCAACCGAAGCACCCATCGTATCAGCGCTTAAGGCTGATGGTTTGGTAGACAGTAGCAATTTTACCATTGAAGTAAAAGACGGTCAGTTATTTATCAATGGTACTGCACAGGATTCCGCCACTTTCAGCAAGTACAAGGGTTTGCTGAAAGATGGTGAGCAAAACCTGAAAATTGAGATTAAGCAAAAGCCATAAACCGCTGCTTACAATATAGAAAAGGCCGGATGCGTTTATCAGCATCCGGCCTTTTATTTTTCCGCAAATCCCTTTTTCCAAATAAAAAAAACTTTCACCTGTTTTTTTTGTATGTACAAAAAACACCATGCTTTGCTACTCTTCATCCAACCATTCCATAAGTTCCTGAGTAACCACGCCGGGGCTTTTTATTTGGCTATCATACATAAAAAAGACTACCCGAAACAGGTAGCCTTCACAAGTTTGTATTTGTGTAGTTAGCTCAGGCCACTCACCGCTACTTCTTTGTTTATTTTTTGCACCAATCCCTGCAATACTTTGCCGGGGCCGCACTCTGTAAACTGAGTAGCACCATCGGCCACCATGGCCTGCACACACTGCGTCCATTTTACGGGGCCGGTGAGTTGTGCAATGAGGTTGGCTTTTATTTCAGCAGGATTCGTTACTGCTTTGGCCACTACGTTTTGGTACACGGGGCAAGAAGGTTCGTTGAATTGTGCTGCTTCAATAGCTGCTATCAATTCTGTTTCGGCGTGGCGCATCAAAGGGCTGTGGAAAGCACCACCGACAGGCAGGGGCAATGCCCGTTTTGCACCGGCAGCTTTCATTTGCTCACAAGCAATTTCAATGCCTTTGGTAGAACCACTAATCACCAACTGACCGGGGCAGTTGTAATTCGCCGCTACTACTACTTCATCAATGCCAGCGCATATTTCTTCTACTTTGCTATCCTCCAAACCAAGAATGGCGGCCATGGTTCCGGGCTCTGCTTCGCAGGCATGCTGCATGGCAAAGGCACGGGCTTTTACCAACCGCAGGCCATCTTCAAAACTCAGGCAGCCATTGGCCACCAATGCCGTGAATTCGCCCAACGAGTGACCAGCCACCATGGCTGGTTGCTCGGTAGCCTGCATCTTAAAAGCTACATATGCATGCAAAAAAACAGCCGGCTGTGTTACTTTGGTTTGGCGCAGTTCTTCATCGGTACCGGCAAACATGATGTCGGAAATGCGAAAGCCGAGAATGTCGTTGGCCTGCTCAAACAATGCTTTGGCCGCTTCGCTGGTTTCATACAGTTGCTTGCCCATTCCGCTGAACTGGGCACCCTGACCGGGAAATACAAAGGCGTGTTTACTCATAAATAAAAGATGAGCCGCAAAGATGCTGAATATTCAAGTTTCACAACTGATTTCCATCCGCTATCTTGCCCGGATACAGCAAGAGGTTCTTGCATTAAAATGTTGCGTATGAAATTGATGTATCTGTTTTTAATGAGTGTTTGTTTCTCGGTTTCGGTTCATGCACAAAGCAGTTCATCATCAGGCGCTGCTTCATTACAGTTTTGGAAAAACCTGCAAAGCCTTTGTGGTAAAGCATTTGCGGGCACCGTTACTCAGGCACCTGCCAATGATACAAACTTTGCCAACAAGACATTGCTGATGCATGTGATACAATGCAGTAGCCATGAAATCCGCATTCCTTTTCATGTAGGTAACAACCGGTCACGTACATGGGTGCTTACACTCAAAGATTCTTTGATTGAATTGCGCCACGATCACCGGCATGAAGATGGCCATCCTGATAAAGTGACACAATATGGTGGATTGGCAACCAGTACCGGTTTGCCAACTGTACAATATTTTCCAGCCGATCAGTTTACTGTAAATCTATTGCCCAATGCTGCCGCTAACGTGTGGTGGATGGAATTGCGGATGAACCAATACTTCAGCTACAACCTGCGCCGCATAGGCAGCGACAGACAATACAGCATTCGTTTTGATTTATCAAAACCTGTGGCGACGCCGCCAGCACCGTGGGGCTTTGAAGTCAAACACTAACTCAGCTTCGCACCAATCAACCGCAAAAATTCGCTGCGTGTTGGCTCTTTGGTAAAAGCACCGCTGAACGCCGATGTAGTTGTAACGGAGTTCTGCTTGCTGACGCCCCGCATCATCATGCAAAAATGGCTGGCTTCAATCACCACCGCTACACCCATTGGGTTGAGTGCCTCATCTATCGATTCCAAAATTTGAGTTGTCAGTCTTTCCTGCACTTGCAGGCGGCGGGCAAATACATCTACCACACGGGCTATTTTGCTAAGGCCGGTAATATAACCATTGGGTATGTATGCAACATGCGCCTTGCCCACAAAGGGCAGCATGTGGTGTTCGCAAAGGCTGTACAGTTCAATGTCTTTCACAATCACCATTTCACTCACATCTTCATTAAACTTGGCAGAGTTGAGAATGTCGATGGCATTTTGCTGATACCCTTGTGTAAGGTATTGCATGGCTTTAGCTACACGCTCCGGTGTTTTCTCCAAACCTTCCCGTTGCACATCTTCGCCCAGCAATGCCAAGGTTTGGCGATAGGCCGCTGCGAGGTCTGCAGTCACTTGTTCGTCATACTGTTCTGTTTTTTTGTACGCCATAACGCTCTTTTATTGCTGTAAATAAATCTCTCCTTTCATGTACAACACCGCTTTGCCACCGAGTATCACTCTGTCGCCGCGATGTTCGCAAACCAACTCACCTCCCCTTGCCGAAATTTGCCGGCATACCAACTGCGCCTTATTGAGTTGCTGGCTCCAGTATGGTACTACATTACAGTGAGCACTACCCGTTACCGGATCTTCATCTACACCTGCTTTGGGGTAAAAGCAGCGGCTTACAGCATCGGCCTTGTAGCCTTTTGCTGTTACTATTACACCTGAGGTATCCAATTGTTTCAGCAAGGTCATGTCTGGCTTCACTTCCCGCACCGCATCTTCATTTTCCAGCACCACAAAATAATCTCTCGACTTCAGTATCTCTACCACATTACTCACGCCCAAGGCCTTGTATAACAAGGATGGAGCCACCACCGGCTCGGGCATACGGGCCGGAAAATCGAGTAGATACCAATCATCTTGAATGTTCACTTCCAAATGCCCGGCAGTTTGGGTACTAAAAGTGATATGCTTCTCTCCGGTCTTCATCATTTTATCAATCACGAAGGCTGTGGCAACAGTGGCATGGCCGCACAAATCAATTTCAAGCGTAGGCGTAAACCAACGAATATGATAATCGGCACCGCCATGAGCCGCCGGATACAGTGGTACAAAGAAAGCCGTTTCGGCCAGGTTGTTTTCCATGGCAATGCGTTGCATTACATCATCGGGCAACCATTGCTTCAGCGGCACTATGGCAGCAGGATTGCCTTTGAACAATTCGTTGGTAAATGCATCGACCTGGTATATGGTTAAGTTCATTTTTCTGTGGAAGTTGATGATTGATGAATAGCGGGTAAAGAGAGGTTGAACCTCACGGCTACTACCCGAATCAAAACGATGGTAATAATACTTACTATTTCAGCAAGATGCTGCGATACATTCATTTGTGTAAGGCCATAATACAAAAGCCCTCCGGCAATGCAGGCAGATGCATAAATTTCTTTGTGAAAAATAAGCGGCACCTGATTGAGCAATACATCTCTGATGACACCGCCAAAGCAGGCACTGATGGTACCCATGGCAATACTCATGCCCGGCGAATAACCCGCAGACAATGCAATGCTCATACCGGCAATGGTAAACAAGCCAAGCCCGAGTGAATCAAAGAGAAATAAAGTGGTTGATAATTTTTGATGCAAGCCACGCACCAGCATGGTACCAATGCATGCTACCAGTATCACCGCAATAATGAGTTCATTGCGCATCCAGTTTACAGGAAAATTGCCCATCAGTACATCCCGAATGGTACCACCACCAATAGAGGTAACAAACGAAATGATAATGACACCAAATACATCGAGTTGTTTTTGCAATGCCATACGGGCACCGCTGATGGCGAAACTGGCTGTGCCCAGTACATCAATGAGCAAGAGAAAATTGATTTCGGGCATGTGGTGTTTGCTTGTTAATACAACAGCTGTGCAGCAAAGGCCACACAGCTGTTACAAAATACTGTTGCCAATACATTTATTCTGCCATCATCTCTTTCACCACACGTACTACATCTTCAGCATTGGGTTTGCTAAAGTAGTCGCCATCGCTGCCATACGCAGGGCGATGTGCTTTTGCAGTGAGTGTACGAGGCGTAGCATCCAGCCATTTGTAGCCACCCTGTACTTCCATTACATGGTTGTACATAAAGGCTGCCGCACCGCCGGGCACATCTTCATCTACAAACAATATGCGGTTTGTTTTTTTCAATGAAGCCACTATGTTGTGGTGAATATCGAAAGGCAGTAACGTTTGCACATCTATGATTTCTACATCAATGCCTAACTGCGCCAGTCTTTCAGCAGCATCTGCAACAATGCGCAGTGTAGAGCCGTAAGAAACAATGCTGATATCAGCACCTTCCCGCAATACTTCGGGCACACCCAGCGGCACACGCATGTCCATCAGGTTGGCAGGCAGTTGTTCTTTCAGCCGGTAGCCATTCAGGCATTCAATCACCAGTGCAGGATCGATACTATCGAGCAAGGTATTGTACATGCCGGCTGCCTGCACCATGTTGCGGGGCACACAAATGTGCATGCCACGCAGGCTGTTTATAATCATACCCATGGGGCTGCCGCTGTGCCAAATACCTTCCAGCCGATGGCCACGGGTACGCACAATGATGGGGCAACTCTGCTGGCCATTGGTACGGTATTGCAGGGTGGCTACATCGTCACTCAGTTGTTGCAAGCCGTACAGCAAATAGTCGAGGTACTGAATTTCGGCAATGGGGCGCAAGCCACGCAGTGCCATGCCAATGCCCTGACCCATAATGGTGGCTTCACGAATGCCGGTATCAAATATGCGGCCGATGCCATGCTTTTGTTGCAAGCCTGCAAAGCCCTGATTTACGTCGCCAATATTGCCGAGGTCTTCACCAAAAGCCACCACCCGTTTGTTGTTGGTAAACAGCTCATCGAAATACCGGTTGAGTACTTCATAACCATTAATGGTAGGCGACTCTTCGTGATAATAAGGTGCTACAACATTTACCCGTAGAGCACTTGCACTACCAGTAGCATACAAATGTGAGTTGTAGAGCCCTTCATTGAGTTGCTCCAGCTCTTGTCGGTATTGCATCATTTGCTGCAATACATATCCGTTACTAAAGTCGATGCCAGTGCCCAAAGCCTTCAGCACATTGCGGCGCATCGGCTCTTTGTTTTGCCGCAGTTCATTGAGTGCTGCAGCTATTTTTTCAGCATCGCCGGCACCAGTATCAATAGCTTGCTGCATTAAGCTCAGCACTTGTGCTGCCTGATCTTTAATTGGTGCCAGATAATCGGCCCAGGCCTTGTTTTTGCTATCAACAATATGTTGCTTGACTTCTATTTCTATATCGTCGAGTTCTTCTTCTGTAGCCAGCTCGTTGGCAATGATCCACTCTTTAAATTTCTTGTTGCAATCCCACTCCCGCTCCCACTCCAGCCGCTCTGCCGATTTGTAACGTTCGTGGCTGCCGCTGGTGCTGTGGCCCTGTGGCTGTGTTACTTCTTCTACATGAAAAAGCACAGGAATGTGTTGCTCCCGGCAAATGGTAATGCCATGTTCAAAGGCTTCGCACATGCCGGCATAATCCCATGCTTTTACCTTGTAAATGTGCATGCCGTTGGTGCCGGTGGTTATTTCAAAACCTTTCAATGCATCAGAAATACTGCCCTTGGTTGTTTGAATGGATTTGGGTACTGAAATACCATAACCATCATCCCATACAAACAGGGCCAGCGGAATTTGCTGTACACATGCCGCATTCACCGTTTCCCAAAAATGGCCTTCACTGGTGCTGGCATCGCCGATGGAGCAAAAGCACACTTCGTTGCCTTGCTGGCTGAGGTGTTTCAGCTCTTGTAATTCAGGTAAATGACGGAAAGTTTTGGAAGCCAAAGCCAAGCCTACAGAGCGGGGCAATTGCCCGGCCGTAGGAGCCATATCGGTAGCTGTATTGTATTGCTCGGTAAGGTTGTACCACTCACCATCAGCACTTACATTTTTGCTGGTAAAGTGGGCATTCATTTGGCGGCCGGCACTCCAAGGGTCGTGCTCGTTGGTAGGGTCGGCATAGAGCTGCGCAAAAAACTGCTGCACGGTTGCCTGCCCAAGGGCAAACATCCAGGTTTGGTCGCGGTAATAGCCGCTGCGCCAGTCGCCGGGTTTAAAAAACTTGGCGAGTGCCACCTGTGGCAATTCTTTGCCATCACCAAAAATGCCAAACTTGGCTTTTCCGGTGAGCACTTCGCGGCGGCCCATCAGGCTTACCTGCCTGCTGGTTACAGCCACCCGAAAATCTTTTAATACCTCCTGCCGAAAACTCTCAAATGATAGGATTTCAGCATGTTGGGCTGCAGCAATCTGATTTTCCATGCCGCAAATGTAGCGCATCGGGCTGCATTGGCATAGCCACCGGCCGCCGCTGTGGATAGTTTACCAAACCATGACAACAGGAATTTTAACAGGAACGGGCGGCGGCCATTCAACGCAATTGCAATAATTTAGCACCACGCTTAAAAACCGGATTTTATGAAGAAACAACTCCTCGCTTTTGTAGCCTGCCTGATGCTGGTAGCTACCACCACCTTTGCTCAGGAAAAAAAGGAAAGCCTGTGGCTGAATGAAACCTCACACGATTTTGGCAAAATTGCCCAAGGCAAGCCCGTGTATACTTTTTTTGAACTGAAAGGTTTGGGCGACTCGCTGAAGCTGGAAATGGTACAAGCCGGTTGCGGTTGCACTACCCCCGAATTTAAAGCTGGCGCTTACGCCCCCGGCGAATCTGTAAAAATTAAAGTTGGCTTTAATGCTGCTGCCGCTGGTCGTTTCGACAAGCCCATTACCATTACCTACAACGGTGGCCAGCAAAAAGTAATTATGATTACCGGTACTGTAGAAGCTACCCCTGCCACACCAGCCCCAACCAATGGTGCTGTGGGCAAAATCAAACAATAATTGAGTTTTACCATATATAAAAGCGCTGCCACCACAGCGCTTTTTTCATACCCAATTACCATGAAAATGAACAAAACACTTCGATTTTCGGCTATTGCCCTGTTACTCAGTCTCACCGGTTTACTGTGGGCTCAAGCCAAGGTAGATAGCTTGATTCGCTTTGAAACTAGCAGCCACAACTTTGGTAAAATACCCAAGGAAAAGCCTGTGACCTACGAGTTCAGCTTTACCAACCCCGGCACCAAGCCCCTGATAATTGAAGACGCCACCGCCGAATGCGGCTGTACCAAGCCTGAATTTCCGAAGCGGCCGGTGATGGCTGGCGGCAAGGGTACCATTACCGTAACCTACGATGCCAAAGAACCCGGGGCTTTTACCAAAAAAATTACGGTGAAGCTGGTGAATGTGGCCGAAACCAAGGTGCTGACCATCAGCGGCGTGGTGATAAAATAAAGGCCCGGCAGAAAATCAAACTTGTGTTTGGCAGAAAACTGATTTTCCCCCTACATTTGCAACCCATTTGGCGAGGTAGCTCTCCCGATAGCAATCGGGATGGTTAGCACATCGGATTCATAACCCGAAAGCCAAATGCAAAAAATTTGGCGAGGTAGCTCAGCTGGTTAGAGCATCGGATTCATAACCCGAAGGTCGGCAGTTCAAGTCTGCTCCTCGCTACTCTTCTAAAAAGCGACATTCTTTGTCGCTTTTTTTGTGCCACTTTTTTCCATAAAAAAAGCTCCCGAAGGAGCTTTGTTCCAAGAATTATTGAAATAATTAGTTTGTTTTTCCCGGATACACTTTCAGTGCTGCTTCCAGGCAATCCATGGCTTTGTCGATGGCTTCGAGATTGAGCACATACGCCAGCCGAACTTCTTGCTTACCCAAACCTGCAGTGCCGTAAAAGCCGGTGGCAGGTGCCAGCATCACTGTCTGTCCGTTATGCTCAAATGATTCCAACAACCACTGACAAAATTTGTCGCTGTCATCAATGGGCAATTTGGCCATGGCATAAAACGCACCCCCCGGATTGGGGCAATACACGCCTTCCATGGCATTGAGGCGGCGCACCAGCAAATCGCGACGGCGCTGGTATTCTTCTTTGGCACCGGTGAAATAATCGGCAGGTAATTCGATGGCTGCTTCGCCGGCAATTTGTGCAAAAGATGGCGGGCTCAGGCGGGCCTGTGCAAACTTCATCACTGCATCCAGCACAGCCTGGTTTTTAGTCACCAATGCACCCAGTCGGGCACCACAAGCACTGTAGCGTTTGCTGATGGTATCCATCACCACTAAATGATCGTCGGCACCTTGCAAATGCATCACACTCATGAGTTCACCGGTATAGCTAAACTCACGGTACGCTTCATCGCTAAACAAATACAGGTTGTGCTTGAGTACTATTTCTTTCAGGCTTTCCAGTTCGGCTTTGCTGTACAAATACCCCGTAGGATTATTGGGGTTGCAAATAACGATGGCCTTGGTTTTGGGTGTAATTACTTTCTCAAAATCGGCAATGGGCGGCAGCGCAAATCCGCTTTCGATATGCGAGGTAACGGGCACCACTTTTACACCAGCAGCTACTGCAAAGCCATTATAGTTGGCGTAAAAGGGTTCAGGTATAATTACTTCATCGCCCGGATCGAGGCAGGCCATGAAGCCAAACAGAATAGCTTCGCTACCACCGGTGGTGATGATGATTTGCTGATGATTGACATGTACGCCTACGCTTTCGTAGTAGCCTACCAATTTGCGGCGATAGCTTTCGTTGCCAGCACTGTGGCTGTACTCCAATACTTTGAAATCGCTGTGGCGTACAGCATCCAGCACGGCAGCAGGGGTTTCAATATCGGGCTGACCAATATTGAGGTGATACACTTTTGTTCCTCTTTTCTTGGCAGCTTCGGCGTAGGGCACCAGTTTCCGAATGGGACTGGCGGGCATTGCTTCGCCACGGTTACTTACTCGCAGGTTCATGATCAGGCTATTTTTGAGGGCACAAAAGTAAGTTGTAAAGCCGCTTGCTTTTTGCCTTTACTATAATGCCCGCAGATTTTAGCATTGTTGAACGGTTGATGATGTTTAGCAGGTATTCATCAATAAAAAACGCTGTGCAGTGAAAGCCATTCACCGCACAGCGTTCTGTAAAAAAACTGCATTTGTCTATTTGAAAATTTCGGCCAGCTTTTGCTGCAGTTCTTCGCCCCGCAGGTTTTTGCCAATGATCTTTCCTTCCGGATCGAGCAGGAAGTTTTGCGGAATAGCCTGTATGCCGTACTGTACGGCTACTTCATTTTTCCAGTATTTCAAATCAGAAACCTGTGTCCACGTAAGGTTGTCATCATGAATGGCTTTCATCCATTTTTCTTTGGCATTGGGCTGGTCGAGTGATACACCCAAAATATCAAAACCTTTGGCATGATACTTTTGATAGGCTGCCACAACATTCGGGTTTTCACGACGGCAAGGACCACACCAGCTGGCCCAAAAATCGATGAGTAAATATTTACCACGGAAAGAGGACAATGACACAGGATTGCCGAGTGTATCATTCTGCGTAAAATCCATGGCAATAACACCGATGCCGGTTTTCTTCGCCTTGTCTATTTTTTCTGCCATGTCTTTACCACCCGAGCTATTGCGGATTGCCTCGGGCAACAATAAAAAAATGGGCTCTACATCGGCAGCATTGATGTCGTATCCGGCGTAGCGGTTGAGTGCATACAACGCAATAGGCGACTGTGTATTCTCCGTAATGTACTTTCTGTAATTGGCATTCATTTGTGCTTCTAAGGCATCAAATTCTTTTTCTATTTGCTTCATGCCAGCTTCATCTTTTGCACGGCTGTATTCACCATATTTTTTGTTGAGCTCCGCACCTTTGTCATCCAGCTCTTTGTTTATGGCTTTCAGCTTCAGATAAGCAGTATGCGCAGCAGAACCTTTTACAGTTGCGTTCGAAAAAGAATCGACACTGCTGATGCTGAGTTTGCCGGGTTGCAAGAAAATGCCGTACCCATCTCTCCGCATGTTGTATGGTCGCAAACCGGTGCCGGCACTGTCTTTGATGCGTACCATCAAGTTGCCCAATATGGCTTCATTGAGTGTACCCTTAAACGTAAATGTTCCGTTTTTTACTTCGGCACTATCGCGGTGGCTTTCGCCATCGGCATAGTACGACAAGTACACTTTGCTTACCGGATCTTTTACCTTACTCACGTTGCCAGTGAGTGTGAAGGGTTGTTGAGCAGCTACTGCATTGCCCAGCAATACGGCTGCCAAAAAATAAAATGCTTTAGTCATGTGGTTGCTTTAGAGGTAACGAATATAAGCAAGCCCTGACAAGCTATTTAAGATTTCAACAAGTGATGCAACCGCTCCTGTACTTTGGCTACGGTTGGCAGCATAGCCGCTTCCAGCTGTACATGAATGGGTACAGCTGGCAGATCCAATGAACCCATTACCTGCACCGGCGCATCTAAGTAGTGAAAACAATGCTGCTGTATACGCCCTGCCAAACTTTCTGCATAACTGTGGCCTTGTTGTTCTTCCGTCAGCACCAGGCATTTGCCATGTTTTTGCACTGCTGCATACATCATGGCTTCATCCAAAGGATACAAACTCCGCAGGTCAATGATTTCCACTTGCTGCGCAAACGCTTTCGCGGCGCCGATTGCCCAATGCACACCCATGCCATACGTAATCACACAGCAGGATTCACCTGCTGCAATAGCGGCTTCACTGGCGGCCTGCACTATGCGACCCTTGCCCAGCGGAATGATATAATCTGCATCTGGTTCTGGAGTTTTGGCGGCATCTGTACCGGGCACTTTGCTCCAGTACAATCCTTTGTGCTCCAGCATTACCACCGGATTCGGGTCGAGGAAAGCGGCTTTCATCAAGCCCTTCATATCTGCGGCATTGGAAGGATAAACTACTTTGATGCCCTTGATGCTGAGCAAGGTGCTTTCGATGCTGCCGCTGTGGTACGGGCCACCACCACCATACGCCCCTGTAGGCACCCGTATTACCGCCGACACTGGAAACTTACCCATGCTGAGGTAGCAGCTTTTGCTGAGCTCCGTCACCAGCTGATTAAAACCGGGATAGATATAATCGGCAAATTGAATCTCTACAATTGGCTTTACGCCTACAGCACTCATGCCCGCCGTGCTGCCAATAATGTACGCTTCCTGAATAGCGGTATTGAACACCCGGTTGTCGCCAAACTGATCGGCGAGTGTAGCGGCTTCGCGGAAAACACCACCCAGGCGGCGGCCCACATCTTGCCCGTACAACACCGCTTCGGGATGTTGCTGCATGATTTCCCGAATGGCAAACAACGCCGCATCTACCATGGGTATAGCACCAGCGTTGGCGGGTTGTCGGTTGCCTTTTTCTTCCAATACTGTTGTTGGCGCAAACACATGTTGCGTTACTGTAGCTGCATCGGGGTCGGGCGAAGCTTGTGCTGCTTCGAAGGCATCATTCACCCAATGCTGCGCTTCGGTTTCTATGGCATGCAACTGTTCCTCTGTCCATCCTTTAGCCAGCAAAAATGCCTTCAGCTTGTGCACCGGGTCTCTTTCAGCTTCCTGCTGCAATTCGGTCTCGTTTCGATAAAACTCTTTTCGTACACCACTGGTATGATGACCAAGCAAAGGCACGTTGGCCTGCAGCAACACCGGCCCGGCACCGCTGCGCAAATGTTGCAGCAAATCAGTTACAGTATTATAACACTGAGTAAATTCTGTGCCATCCATTTCTATTGCCGTAAGGCCCGGAAAACCCTGCGCATATTGCACGGCACTCATCACCCTGCTTTCGGTAGCAGTGGCACTAATACCCCAACCGTTGTCTTGCACCAAATACAAAATGGGCAGCTTGTGCAGCACGGCCACCTGCAATGCTTCTGCTACTTCCCCTTCAGTCATGCTGGCATCGCCGAGAGAGCAAACCACCAAGCCAGGCTTGTTCAGCATTTGCAAACCATGTGCTGCACCGGTAGCTGGAATTACCTGCATACCTGTGGCACTACTCTGGTGCATAATGCGGGGCTTATCGGCATCATTCAGGCTGGGATGGCTGTAGTAACTGCGGCCACCGCTAAACGGATCGTTGGCTTTGGCTAGCAATTGCCGCATCAGGTCGACTGGTTCCATGCCAATGCCCAATAAAATACTTTCATCGCGATAGTAAGGACTTACCCAATCTTCGGGGCGAAGCTGAAAAGCCACGGCCAGTTGAATGGCTTGGTGGCCCAGGCTGGTGCTGTGCACATATTTACAAACACTGCGGTTTTCCTCGTACTTGTTTGCCATGCATACGCTGGCATACATTAGCCGGTAGGCCTTGTGCAACAATTGCTGTTCAATCATAAAATAGGCAAGCTGCTTTTGTTAAGCAGGGCAAAAGTAGGGATGACCACAATTGTCGAAGACATAAAAAACTACTACCAACTTGCTAGTAACAACAGTAGAAAAATGTTCGTAGTAAATCAATAACCAATGGCTATACAATTCCAGGTGATGCTGTAATTCACTGGATTTTCGCTGTTGTTGATTAGCCTTGCTTTGCAAGAGGTAACACCGCTGGTGGTACTACAACCATATAGCTGTAGTTGCACCATGTACAATTGGCCAACTGTGCCACCAGTTACATCAATATCGCCTACAAATACCCTTGGCACTCCGGTGAAGCCTCCATTAAAAGCGATGCTTCCTTCTGCCGAGATGGCGTGACCTGCCAGTACAGCGTTAAAAGTAGCGGTGGTAAACTGATAGATGCGGAGATTGGTGCCACTGTTGGCATTGAATGCAACACCCTTTCCTGCGTTCACAGTTAATGAGCCTTCAATGCTGGTATTATTGCCAATGGCCAGTGCATTATTGGGATTTAAAATACCGTTGATGCGAACGTCACTTTGAAAGCGGGCTGGTCCACTCCCCACATCGAGCAGGTAAGTGCTGTTGGGCACAGTACCCAGGCCCAAACCGTAGGCCATGTGATTATAACCATACAGGTTTTGAAAAGCATAATCGGGAGCAGATGTGCCAATACCCAAATAACCAGCAATGTAAGCGGAGCCATTTACATGTAGTGTTTGCAGCGGATTGATAGTACCAATACCTACCTGTCCCGTACTGTCAATGGTCATGCGGCGGGCGTTGTTGGTAAAAAATCCGATTCCGTTTCTACCCGAAGAGCCAGCCAAAAAGCTACGAACAATACCCACCCTTTTGTCGCTCCCGAAAAACAGTGAGCCATTATCCAAAAATCCCTGATTGCTATTCGACTGGTCTATCATGACACTACTGTCTACAGCCAGTCTGGCTAGTGGAGCATTGGTACCAATGCCTACATTTTGTGCCACACCAAAAGAGGAAATGCAACAGAAAAAAAACACATTGATTGTTTTCATGAGCCAATGATTGATGTCCTAATGTATCATCAATAATTGGCGTTTACAATCTTTTAGGGAAATCCTTTTGCCTGCCACACATGCCTTTTACCAACAAATGCTACATACCCAAACGCTTATTTAATTTCTACTTCCAGCAACTTGCGGTCTTCCAAAAATCCTTCGAAGCGATCGGCCACCACGCATTCGCCCACACCAGCTGGGGTGCCGGTAAAAATGAGGTCGCCAATGTTCAGGGTAAAATATTCGCTTACATGGGCAATGATTTGGTGAATGGGATACAGCATCAAATTGCTGAATCCTTCCTGCACCTGCTCGCCATTGCGAAGGAAAGTGAAATGAATATTGTTGGGATCGTGCAGGCTTTCCCAGCGTACAAATTCGCCAATCGCAGCCGATTGGTCAAAAGCCTTGGCCTTTTCCCAGGGCAGGCCTTTTTTCTTGAGTTTGTCCTGCACATCACGGGCAGTAAAATCAATACCCAGCGTTACTTCTTCAAAGTAATGATGCGCCTGTGAGGGGTGAATAAACTTGCCGTTTTTACAAATCCGAATCACTATTTCGCATTCGTAGTGGAGCTCGTTGGTAAAAGCCGGATAATAAAACGGATTGCCCGGTGTGAGCAAAGCGTTTTTGGGTTTCATGAAAATGACCGGCTCATCGGGCACGGCATTGCCCAATTCTTGGGCATGTGCTACGTAGTTGCGGCCTATGCAAATGATTTTCATACGCGGAGGGATTTTAAAAAACCGGTTAGTAAGGGGTTCGTTTTAAAAAATCGCCTGTTGCCAGGATAGGTTTACAGCCAACGTAAATATAATACAGCCATTATCACCGCATAGTTGAGTTTACCCACAATCATTTAAAAGTCAGGTTATTATACCTGTTCATAGCGGGCTGAATGCCTTCGAGAATGAAGCTGGTAATCACCGATACACAGGTGTCAATTTTTTGCGCTACCAGCGGCTGCTCATCAGGCTTCCATTTTCCCAATACAAAATCCACCTGCCGGCCTTTGGGAAAATTGTTGCCGATACCAAACCGCAGCTTCGGAAACTCATTGGTGCCGGTATAATCCTGAATACTTTTGAGCCCGTTGTGGCCGGCGTCACTACCCGAGGGGCGGAGGCGTATTTTTTCCAAGGGCAGGGCCAGTTCATCTACAATGGTCAGCGAATGTTCGAGGGCAATTTTCTCTTTATCGAGCCAAAACTTCATGGCTTTGCCACTCAGGTTCATGTAGGTTGTGGGCTTTATTACGGTTATAGCCCGGCCTTTTATTTTAAACTGGCTTACTTCGGCCAGGCGGTCGATATGCCAGCCGCCATCGTGTTGTTTTACAAAAGCGTCTGCTACGTCGAAACCAATGTTGTGGCGGGTTTGCGCATACTCGGCGCCAATATTGCCCAGGCCAACAATGAGATAACTGTTCATACGGCTGCGAAATTACGGTTGTGCCGTGGCTTGCAGGGCAATGGGCCTCCGTTGGAGTTGAAACTGATATTTTTTTTACATAAAAAAACTCCCCACTGCCAGCGCAGCGGGGAGCCATAAGGAAATCATCCGGTGAAGGATTACTTCTTCTTCTTGTCTTCTTTTGCAGCAGCTGCTTCTTCCTGCTTTAACTGACGGGTCATTACGATAGAAGCCATTGGAATACGGGGAGAGTTGATTACTTCCATGTTTTCCAGTTTTACGTCTTCTACACGAATGTTGCTGTTCAGTTCGAGGTTGGTTACATCTACTTCGATAGCTGATTTCAAAAACTTAGGCAGGGTTTTCACCTTCAGCGTTTTCATTTTTGTAATCAGTCGGCCACCGGCTTTTACACCAGCAGCGCTACCTACGTACTTTACAGGCAGGTTGGCTACTACGGCTTTGTCGTCTACCAGTTCCAACAGGTCAATGTGCGTCAGCTTGTCGTACACTTTGTCAAACTGCAGGTCTTTCATGATGCAGGTGTAAGACTTGCCGTCTACGGTAACTTTTGCCAACTGGAATTCTGATGTGTACACGAGAGCTTTAAAAGCTGAAGCCGGAGCAACGAAGTTAACTTCTTGCGCACCCCCGTAAATTACACCAGGCACCAGGTCCTGAGAGCGGTATTGGCGGGTGGCTTTTTTGCCAATGTCGGTCCTCAGTTGTCCTTCGATTGTAATTGTTTTCATGTTTAAAAAATTGAGGCGCAAAAGTAGGGGAAAATGACCGCTACACCAGCAAAAAAATCAAGCGCCCTGCTTATCGCCACTGGCTTTGCGCCGAATTTCGGGTGTTTGTAGCGCCTCCGGCAAATGAATCTGCTGATTGTCAGGGCTATTTATCAACTTTGCCCCCAGCCCATTACGGCAAAGGCTATCCCTTTTATGAGCCCAAAAGCCGGAGTTTTGGGTAAACAGAAACAGGTGTTTCGCTTTTTTAGCGGTTTGGCAACGAACTGCTCCGCAACAAACGCCTATTTTCCGGCCCGGAATTTGTCGCTTTATGAAAAAAATGACCCTTTTGAAACATCGCATACTCCTTCCACTTTTTGCCAGCTGGCTGGTAGCCCTACTGCTATCAGCTACTGCAGCTTTTGCGCAGCAGCAACCCGTAGATAAACCCGTGGTTTCTGTATTACTACCGCTCCATCTCGACTCTATATACAATGCCGACAAATACAAGTTTGGCAACAGCATCCCCCGGTTTGCCCTGCCTTATTTGGAGTTTTACAATGGCGTACTCATGGCGGCAGACAGCCTGAGTAAAGAAAGAGCGCAGGTACACATAGAAGTGGTGGATACCCGTCGCTTTTCCAGCCTGAGCACCACGTTGTACAGTCCAACGGTAAAGCAATCGAAACTGCTAATAGCCGTTGCACAAAACAGCAATGAGCTGAAGCAGATGGCCGCCTTTGCCAACAGCATGCATATTCCTTTGATTTCGGCCACTTACCCCAATGATGCGGGCATAAAAAATACACCGGAATTGTACCTGCTCAATACCACCCTCAAAACACATTGCGCCGGCATTTACCAATACCTGCAACGCAACCACAGTAGCGACAACCTGGTGTTTGTAACCCGCAAAGGAACGGTGGAACCCTACCTGAAAAGCTGGTTGGAAGAAGCCGCAACCTCTGCCAACGGAAACAGGTTGCGCTGGAAAACCGTACTACTCAGCGATTCATTTCAGGTGGCACAGGTGAAGGCCCTGCTGGATAGCAATAAAAACAACACCCTCATTACTGCCACTATGGATGGTGCATTTGGCCAACGGCTTGTGAAACAACTGAGCAGCCTGCAACCCAAGTATAAAAGCCATGTGGTAGGAATGCCCAACTGGGACGATGTAGATTTTAAACGGGCTGAATACAAAGGCGTGGAAATTACTTTCAGCTCACCATTCATTTCTTCATCGGGTAATGTAGATGTGTACAATAGCCTGAGTAAAACCTACGCACGAAAACAAAACAGCAAGCCCAGCGACATGGCTATAAAAGGGTTTGAAATTACATATCGGTTTGTGCAAAATCTTTTAGCCAATCCGGCGTTGGAAACCTTTGCCGACCATGCCAACGACAGGACATATAAAATCTTCAACGACTTTGACTTTGTGCCCGTAACCGACGCCGCCGACAATAGCCGGATTCATTATTTTGAAAACAGGAAATTATACTTCGTCCGAAAAATGGATGGAGTGGTGAAAGGCATTTATTAGGGTTAAATACATTACAGAAAAAGGGTAGCACTCCAAAATGCTACCCTTTTTTATTACTGCAAGAAAAATAACGTAAATGTATTAACGCAACCTGTCAGCACTGGCAATCAGCTTTTCATCTTTGCGAATACCGGCGTTTGCCAGTACAAGCAAAACAATGCTCACAATGGGCAGGATAGCTCCTACTTTGTAAACACTAGAAGTAAAGTTGGGATTGGCCAATTTAAAATCACCTACTTCCATCCAGATAAGACCGATGAAAACAATATTGAGCAATAAACTCACCCATATGAGCTTTTTCTGATTGCTTCTGTTTTTGAAAAGCGCAATGGCAATGGCCGGAAACAGTACCAATACAGCAGCCACAATAAACAGCAGGTAATTTTGACCCACCAGCAAATCTTTGGCTTCGCCGGTTGCCAGTATTCCGCCATACACGGGAAACTTAAACAACAGCGCCACTGCCAAAGCTGCCAGCAATAACCAAACAGATTGAATTCGTTGTATCATAAGATGTGTTTGTTCTAAAAACTTACTAATAAAAACAGGCTGAGCTTAATGCATAAAGCTAAAGGCAATAATGCAATTTGGGATTGGGAATAGAAGATGGCAATCAACAAATTACTAATTTACTACTCAACTAATCACCTAATTAACCAATCAACTAACCACTACCCCAACTCTGGGTACAGCGGAAACTGTTGCATAAATCCGGCTACCTCCGCTTTTACCGTAGCAATTACATTGGCATCGTCTGCATTCATCAGCACATTGTCAATCACGTTGGCAATAAACTGCATGTCGGCTTCCTTCATACCACGGGTAGTAACAGCAGGCACACCAATGCGAATACCGCTGGTTACAAACGGGCTCTTATCATCGAAGGGCACACTGTTTTTGTTGAGGGTGATATGTGCCAGATCTAATGTTTCCTGTGCTTTTTTACCGGTGATGTTTTTGTTGCGCAGGTCTATCAGCATCAGATGGTTGTCGGTACCATTGCTGATGAGCTGATAATCTTTTGCCACAAAACATTTGGCCAATGCCTGTGCATTCAACTGCACTTGCTTTTGATAGGCCGTAAACTCATCGGTCAGTATTTCGCCGAAGGCTACCGCTTTGGCAGCAATGACATGCTCCAGCGGGCCGCCCTGTGTACCGGGGAACACCGCTAAATCGAGCATGGCACTCATAGAGCGGATGTTTCCTTTGGGGTCTTTTACACCGAGCGGGTTATCAAAATCGTGGCGCAGCATAATAACACCACCACGAGGCCCCCGCAACGTTTTGTGGGTAGTGCTGGTTACAATATGGCAATAATCAAATGGGTCGTTCAAAAAGCCTGTGGCTACCAAACCTGCTGGGTGGCTGATGTCGGCCAAAATGATGGCACCGATTTCATCGGCTACTTTACGAACACGGGCATAATCCCAGTCGCGGCTGTACGCACTGGCACCCACAATAATCATTTTGGGCTTTACACTCAGTGCTTTTTCTTCCAGCATTTCGTAATCGATAAGGCCGGTATCTTTCTTTACACCGTAGAAATGTGCTTCGTAGGTTTTGCCACTAAAGTTGGCGGGGCTACCATGAGTAAGGTGGCCACCCATGCTCAGGTCGAGGCCGAGAATTTTATCGCCGGGCTTGAGGCAGGCCAGAAAAACGGCCGCATTGGCCTGGGCACCACTGTGCGGCTGCACATTGGCCCAGCTGGCTTTAAACACCTGCTTGATGCGTTCGATGGCCAGTGTTTCAATTTCGTCTACCACTTCGCAACCACCGTAGTAACGCTTGCCAGGATAACCTTCGGCATACTTGTTGGTAGCTACACTACCCATAGCCTGCATCACGGCAAGACTGGTAAAGTTTTCGCTGGCAATGAGCTCAATGCCGGTGCGCTGACGATGTAATTCTTTTTGGAGGAGTTGAAATATTGGATCGGCGGACATGATTGATGTGATTTTGCCGCAAATATAGGCGCATCACTTGGGAGCCCTGTGCCGAAAGCCTGTGGGGTGAAAAGATTGTGCAAGAATCTACGCCATCGTGTGCAAAGAACCCCAGGATACCGCAGCAAAAGGGCATGAAAATTTGGTAGTTGTACAATACAACCTTATTTTGAGCACATGGCACTCATGCAAATAGAACATGGCTCAGCACAATATGAGCAAATGGTGAAACTGCGGGAGGAAGTGCTGCGGCGGCCGTTGGGACTCAGTTTTACACCAGCACAATTAGAGGAAGAAAAAGACGACATCCTGATTTGCGCCTTCGATGATGGCCGCATATTGGGCTGCTGTATTTTGACACAACTCGACCACGACACCGTAAAGCTGCGCCAAATGGCGGTGAACAGCCGCTTGCAACACAAAGGCATCGGCTTTTCTATTATGCAATTTGCCGAAAACCTGGCCCGAGACAGAGGCTACCGCAAACTCACCATGCATGCACGGGATACGGCCTTGGGCTTTTACCAAAAACTGGGCTACAAAATAGTGGGCGAACCTTTTGAAGAAGTAACGGTGCCACACCATAAAATGGAAAAACAATTGCGGTAACCAACTTATTTAAACGCCATCTTCTCCTTCAACTTCTGACGAACCAACACGGTATCGGCATCGCCGGTGCAGGCATCTTTGGGTATCAGAAAAAACGATTTATCGTTGATGTACAAGTGAAAGAAATACGGGCTTTCCATGAAATAACTAAACCGCTGATAGCCCCAGGTGGTGTACCCCTTTTCAGTTTCTATCAAAATGTCGTCGCTGCGTAGGGTGAGGTCTATGTCTTCTTGAAACGTACGGGTACGACTGTAAATAATACGTGGTAGCCAAAACCAAAAGGTAAGCATCAGTACAAACCACAAAACGGAGCTGATAAGAAAAGGAAAAGGGCGAATGAGTTTGAAGAAAAAAAGGCCCGCCGACAGAAACGCAAACACATTTACAAGAATGAGCAACAGCTTTACTTCATTCCGTGAAATGAAATGATAGCGCAGTGCTTGCAGTACTTTGGCCCGTTCGTAGGTGATGGCAATTTTCATGCTACTGATTGTGGCAGCAAAGTAAAGGAACTGGTCGCAGTATTGAGGAGACGGATGCTACTTTACCAGTGGTTCAGAATGGCTATTGAGAAGATTGTTGTTACTGAACTGTATTGCGTGTTTCATCTATCAAGTCCATTCCTGTTGCAGCATTGTTACTTTCTTTTTCTTGAAAAAAAGAAAGTAACCAAAGAAAATTCAAGGCAAACCCGAAGGCTCCGCCCGTTTTGCCGGGCCAACGCCTCCCCCTGTTTAACTTGTTTCATCACTACTTAGCTTCTATGAAATTCAAAACGGTTGCTAAGTGAATTGTGTCGAATAAACATCAAGATTTGAAAGCCGGATGAAAACGGTGCAGGGTTTCGCGGAGGTATTCACGGTCGAGGTGTGTATAGATTTCTGTAGTGGTAATGCTTTCGTGCCCCAGCATTTCCTGCACGGCACGAAGGTCGGCACCACCTTCCACCAAATGCGTGGCAAAACTGTGGCGAAATGTGTGTGGCGAAATGTTTTTGGTAATGCCTGCTTTGGCGGCCATGGCTTTGATGATGAGGAACACCATGACGCGGCTCAGCCTTCGGCCACGGTTGTTGAGAAACACCATGTCTTCTTCGCCTTTTTGTACCGGCACATGTACCCGCACATTGTCGCGGTACAGTTGAATGTATTTGATGGCATCACGACCAATGGGCACCAACCGTTCTTTGCTACCCTTGCCAAACACCCTTACAAAACCTACATCCATGTACAACTGGCTCAGTTGCAAATTTACCAGCTCACTCACCCGAAGACCGCAGCTGTACAGCGTTTCGAGCATGGCCTTGTTACGCACACCTTCAGGGGTGCTTTGGTCAATGCCACCAATGATGGCTTCAATTTCTCCAAACGACAATACTTCGGGCAAGGCTCTTTTGAGCTTGGGTGCTTCCAGCAATTCGGTGGGGTTTTGCTGCACTATTTGCTCCAGCATGGCATACTTGAAAAATGCCCGCAACCCGCTGATGATGCGGGCCTGGCTATTGGCGCCCATACCCATTTCTGCAATGGCTTTCAAAAATTGCTGCAGGTCTTCTTGCACTACGGCAGCCGGATTTTTTTGCAGGCCTTGCAGCAACATCCATTGCGTTAGCAGCTCCACATCGTGCAGGTAAGCATCCACTGAGTTTTCACTCAGCGACCGCTCCAGTTGCAGGTAGGCTTTAAACCCTTTTTTGTAAGGCTGCCACATGGTTGCTGCTAATATTTTGACTGATTATTTGGAATTGCATGACCGATGCTGCAATTTGCTGCTCTTGCTTCAAAATAAAAAATAGGAAGCGTCATTAACCTGAGCCGTTATGAAACTATCGTCGCTGGAAAAGAAGTTTGAGAAGAACAAGAAACCGATGCGCAAATTCATCAAGCATTTGGAAGAAAGCGATGTGAGCGACATCATTGATATAGCCCATGCCACCGAAAAAGAAGTATGGCAGGAAGTAGATTGCCTGCAGTGTGCCAACTGCTGCAAAAAAATGACGCCTACACTGGAGAAGAAAGACAAGCAGCGCATTGCCGAACACCTGGGCATGTCGGTAAAAGATTTTAAAGCCAAGTACCTGATGTATGATGAGGAAGAAAAAGACTGGCGCATGCAGCAACAGCCCTGCGTTTTTCTCGACCTCAATACCAACAAATGCAATATTTACGAAGTACGCCCCGATGATTGTCGCGGCTTTCCGCACTTGGTAAAACTGCCGATGGAAAGCTATGCCTACATCCACAAGCAAAACATCAAGTATTGCCCCGCTACTTTTTTGTGGGTAGAAAAAATGATGGAGCGGGTAGAAATCACTAAAACCAAGAAATGACACATACACTTATTATTATAATCGTTACAGCCTTAGTGTCTTTTTCTGCTTTCAACAGCAGCAAAGTGTACAACGATTTAATCATGTATCCGCCGGCTATTAACCGGGGCCAATGGTATCGTTTGCTCACTTCTGGTTTCATTCATGCCGATGTCATGCACCTTGGCTTCAATATGCTTACGTTATGGTTTTTCGGAAGACTGCTCGAAGAACAATATTTTGCCGTTCAATTCGCCCAATTTGGAAGTATAAGCAAGTATATGTTTCTCATCTTTTACCTGCTGGGCATAGTGGTGAGTGATTTGCCTACATATATCAAACATCGCAACAACAACAGTTATGCCAGCTTGGGTGCATCAGGCGGCGTATCGGCCGTGTTGTTTGCTTTTATTTTGTTGGTGCCCTGGGCCACCATCTATGTATTTGTGATACCAGTTCCCGCCATTGTGTTTGGTGTGTTGTACCTGGTGTACTCACAGTACATGAGCAAAAAAGGCGGCGACAACATTAATCATGATGCGCATTTCTGGGGTGCCATGTTTGGTATTGTAGCATTACTCGTTATCGATCGTGATACCATCCCCCGCTTTCTCGAAGCCATTCAACACCCCCGGTTCGATTTTTAGCGAAGCGAATCATTTTAGCACATACAAAATGGGAGTCAACGTAAACTTGACTCCCATTTTATTTATCTGAAAAACCAGTGAATCAACGGCAAAAAACTAATCCGCGAAAATCCGTTTCTTTCCGCAACATCCGCGTCCCATATATCCGCGTCCTATCAATCCAACCGTAACCAAATCACCTGCTTCGTTTTAGTCGTAATTTTAAATCGGTCGTCCATTCGAACGCCCGCCACCCATGCAATGCGTTGTTTCGATTCCAGCACAAACAGTTTTTCTTTCGCCGTTTTCGACAGCTTTTGATCAATCAACATGCGGGCTACTTTTTTCTTTTTGGCCATGCTCAAGGGGTAGCAATAATCACCCGCCGTCCATGGGCGGAATACCATTGGAAATGTTGCTATGCTTGCATCGAGCAATACTTCATTGGCTGGTAGTTGAGGCACATTTTCCTGCTGCCATGCTTTGGTTTGCCAGGTTAGTTTCCCTTGCGGCGTCTCCAAAGTTCCGGCTGGCTCATCCATTAAATAATGAATCGGATCTGCGGCTTGCAGCGGTGCAATAATCAACCATTTGCGATGCCTGATAATGCGCCACTGATTACCCTGCAGATAGCTGCCGCTATTGGCGTTGCAGAGTTTCAGTACTTCATCTATTTGTGCTTCGCCAAAACCAAAAGGCTGAATGAGTTCGTGTACAATGCTGCGCAGTGGCGTGGCTTTCAATAAAGCCAGTACAGGTATATGCCATTCGCTGCCCTGCTGATGTAGCAATTTCTTTTTGTGTAGTTGCAATGCTTGCTGGTACAATTGTTTGGCTTCTTGTAAATGACCGATGGTATGGACAATGTTTTTTGCTACCTGCGGAAAATATGCATTGGCGGCAGGCAACCATTCGTTGCGAATGAAGTTGCGGGCATAATCATTGCGGCTGTTGCTGCTGTCTTCTACCCAACTGAGTTGTTGTGCTGTGGCATAGGCTTCTATCATTTGGCGGGTTGCAAAAAGCAACGGCCGGATGATGTGATTTCTTTTCGCAGCAATGCCTTGCAATCCGTCCAAACCTGTGCCTCTCAGCAGGTTGATGAAAAAGGTTTCCACCGAATCATCGGCATGGTGTGCAGTAGCCAAAAAGCAACGTTCACCCGCTTGTTGTTTAGCTGCCAGCAGTTCATCAAACCAATGGTAACGTATTTGCCTTGCTGCAACTTGTACCGAGCATTTGTGTGCCACTGCATAGGCATGGGTATCTACCCGAATCACTTCTACAGGCATGTTCCAATCCTGCGCCAGTTGGCAAACAAATTGTTCATCCCGAATGCTTTCTTTCCCCCGCAGTTGAAAGTTGACATGCGCCAGCGTAACAGGCACATTGGCTGTTTTGAGCAAATGCGCCAACACCACACTATCTACCCCGCCGCTAATGGCCAGCAATACGCTATGGCCAGCTGGCAGCAGGGCTTGCAGCTCTTGTTGAAATGTAGCAAACAATGGATGTACCAATCGGTGAGTTTTAATAATCAGTCAGGTCTTCCCAGGCGGCCTGCAGCTCGTTGTATGCATGCATGTCACGGGCCGCTTTGGCATGTTGCATGCCTTTTTCGTAGGTAGCAATGGCCTTGTCTTTTTCTCCGGTACGCTCCAGCAGTTTGGCCAAATGATAATAAGTGCCAATGTAAGTCGGGTCGTGAGCCAGCACATTTTCAAATAGTGGTTGTGCGGCGGCATCATCGCCCAGTTTGATGTATTCCAGTGCCAGCGCATGCTGCAAAAAACTATCGTTGGGTTGCGCCTGCAGGTATTCTTTTAATTTGTCAATTCTTTGCATGTTGCTGGTAAAAATTTCTCCAAAATTGCAGAACATGTCAACCTTGCTCCGCTATATTTGTAAATAGTTGCATAAACAACCATTTTTTCTAATCAATCATTAGCCATATGAAAATTCTGGTTTGTATCAGTAAAACACCTGACACCACGGCAAAAATAGCCTTCACAGACAACAACACGAAGTTTGCTGATGCCGGCGTGCAGTTTATTGTGAATCCTTACGACGAATGGTATGCCTTGGTGCGTGCCCTCGAATTGAAAGAAGCTGGTGTAGCCAGCCATGTTACCCTGCTCACAGTTGGTGCGGCCGATGCCGAGCCCATCATGCGCAAGGCCCTGGCCATTGGCGGCGACGATGCCATTCGGGTGAACGCCGAAAGCAGCGACAGCTTTTATATTGCCAGCCAAATAGCTGCGGTAGCAACCGAAGGTAGTTACGACCTCGTACTCACCGGTAAAGAAACCATTGATTACAACGGCAGCAGCATTGGCGGCATGGTAGCCGAACTGCTCAACCAGCCTTTTGTAAGCCTGGCCACCAAACTCGACATTGCTGGTGGTACCGCAAGCCTGAGCCGCGAAATTGAAGGTGGCGAAGAAAAATTGGAAACCTCATTGCCGCTGGTGGTAAGCTGCCAGAAAGGAATGGCCGAACAGCGCATTCCCAACATGAAAGGCATTATGGGTGCCCGCACCAAGCCTTTGGCGGTAAAAGAACCGGTAGCAGTAGAAGCCCTCACCACCGTAGTGTCTTTCGAAATGCCTCCGGCTAAAAGTGGTGTGAAGCTTGTATCTGCCGATACCCCCGAAGAGCTCATCCGCTTGCTGCACGAAGAAGCGAAAGTGATATAAAAACCCCATCCCGATTGCTATCGGGACCTAAAGGGGCTTTTGAGAAACTCTTTTCATCACACAAAAATGAAATATAAATACAAGGGTTAGCCAGCTTCTGAAGCTCTATTGAACCAAGTTGTGTCACTCCCTTCAACTATTTCAACCGTACTCAACACAATATTCAATTTCATCACACTGCATTTTCAAATTTCCAAATTCTCAAATTTTCAAATTATCCTATGGTACTCATATTCGCCGATCAGGCCGATGGTCAAATAAAAAAATCCACTTTCGAAGCGCTGAGCTATGGCAGCAAACTGGCTGCCCAACTTGGTACCACTGCCGAAGCAGTTGTACTAGGCGCTGTAGACAATGCTTCCCTCGAAGCATTGGGCAACTATGGTGTCAGCAAAGTACACCACGATGCTAACGCCGCATTCAACCAGTTTGATGCACAGGTGTACACCAAGGCTATTGCAGCATTGGCGACGCAGGCCGGCGCCAAAGTGATTGTATTCAGCAGCAACACCAGCGGTAAAGCCGTAGCACCCCGCCTCAGTGCCAACCTCAAAGCAGGTTTGGTAAGCGGTGCCATTGCCCTGCCCGATACCAGCAATGGTTTTGTGGTAAAGAAAAACGTGTTCAGCGCCAAGGCTTACGCCAATGTGCAACTACTGACCGATGTAAAAATCATTGCCCTCAGCCCCAATGCTTTTGGCGTTCATGCCACAGGTGGTGCTGCAGCAGTAACTGCTGTAAGCCTGCCAGCTGATGGCGGAAAAATAAAAGTAACGGCTGTAGAAAAAGTAACCGGCACCGTGCCCTTGGGCGAAGCCGAGCTGGTAGTAAGTGGTGGCCGTGGCCTCAAAGGCCCCGAAAACTGGGGACTGGTAGAAGACCTGGCCAAAGCCATGGGTGCCTCAACAGCTTGTAGCCGCCCTGTAGCTGATGCGCATTGGCGTCCGCACCACGAGCATGTGGGCCAAACCGGTGGTGCCATCGCACCTAACCTGTACGTAGCCATTGGCATTAGTGGTGCCATTCAGCACCTGGCTGGTGTAAACCGTAGCAAAACCATTGTAGTTATCAATAAAGATCCGGAAGCGCCTTTCTTCAAAGCAGCGGATTACGGAATTGTAGGCGACGCCTTTGATGTGGTACCCAAACTCACAGAAGCCGTGAAGAAGCTGAAGGGTATTGCATAAAGCCTTTCGGATTTTGGTTAGAAAAGTCACACCTGCGGGTGTGGCTTTTTTGTTGGGAAAAGTGTGCCGGCACTCGCTGGCATTGGCGCTTTCTAACAGGCATTTCATGTATTTTTGCCCCGATCATGCACAAGATAGAACTGGAAATAGTAGCACTTTCCCACAGTATTACCAATACGAATTCCTATGCCGTGGTGTTGGGAGAAGTGAATGGTACCCGTCGCATTCCTATTGTGATTGGGGCCTTTGAAGCTCAGGCCATTGCCGTGGTACTGGAACATATTCAACCCAGCCGGCCTTTGACGCATGACCTGATGAAAAATTTCATGCTGGCTTTTAATATCGAGCTACAAGAAATTGTGATTTCTGATTTGCAGGAGGGTATTTTTTATTCGAAACTGGTATGCAATGCAGCCAACGATACTATTGAAATAGACAGTAGAACCAGCGATGCATTGGCCTTGGCGGTTCGTTATGGTTGTCCTATTTATACTTACAACCACATTATCGAAGAGGCAAGCTTGCATGTGGAAGGCACTTCCTCCAGTGCCAGTGGAAGCAAAAAGAAAAAAACGGCCAAGGAAGAAGAACCTGTGCCGGTAGAAGGCGATGATTACAGCCGCATGTCTCTATTACAGTTGCAAGAGTTGCTCGATGAAATGGTAGCCATTGAAGATTACATCAAAGCGGCTGCCATTCGTAACGAAATCAACAACCGGAAAACCGGTCGCTAATTTTCAACCTTATTTTATAGCAATACCGCATGGTCATTTTTCCCAATTGCAAAATCAATATTGGCCTCAATATTGTGCGAAAGCGGGAAGATGGTTATCATGATTTGGAAACGGTGTTTTACCCCGTACCGGTGCATGATGTACTGGAAGTAGTGCCACACCACGAAGATGCATTTGTGCAAACCGGCCTCAGCATTGATGGCAACAGCAGCAACAATCTTTGTGTAAAAGCTTTGCAATTGGTGAGGTCCATTCAACCGGATTTGCCCACTGTAAAAATGCATTTACACAAAACCATTCCCATGGGTGCCGGGCTGGGTGGTGGCAGCAGCGATGGAGCTCATACACTCCTGTTGCTCAATAAAAAATTCGGGCTCGGGTTCAGCCAATCACAGCTTATTGATATGGCGCTCCAATTGGGTAGCGATTGTCCTTTTTTTATTTTGAATCAACCCTGTTTTGCCTGGAGCCGTGGCGAAATGATGGAGCCATTGTCGTTGCCATTAAGTGGTTATCAGTTGGTACTCATCAATCCGGGTATTCATGTAAATACGGGCTGGGCTTTCAAACAAATTACGCCACAACCTCCGGCTTTTTCTTTGCAAGAAATAGCCACGCTTCCCGTAAAAGAATGGCAGCATGTAGTGAAAAATGATTTTGAAAAAGTTGTGGGAATGGCGCATCCTACCGTTGCCGAAATTGTGCATTACGCCTACACGAACCAAGCAGTGTATGCCTCCATGAGTGGCAGCGGCAGCACTTGTTTTGCGTTGTTTGAAGGGCATCAAACCTTGCCTGATTTTTCACCGTTTCCCCACTGCTGGATACGCAAGATTAAATTGTCGTGATTCGGTTGGCACTGCCATTTTTTGACTTAGTTTGCCCACCCAACAGTTAACTTTATCGCATGTCGGAAGAGCTGCAGCAGGAACTGGAACAAGCCCTCACTATCAACGAACAATTTGAAGCGTTGATAGCCGAAGCGGACAAGCTGGCCATCGCCGAATTTCTGAATGATCAGAACATCAGCGACGTGGCCAACCTGGTGTATGCCTATGAAGAATATGAAGCACAAATTATTGCCAGCCTTTCTATTCACCGGGCGGCCAGTGTGTTCAAAATTCTTGACCTCGCCGAGCAGAAACGCATTATCACAGAACTTCCTCCTTTTAAAACAGCCGAGCTGCTGAACGAACTCAGTGCGGATGACCGTACCGACTTTTTGGAAGAACTACCCAGCAGCGTGGTACGGGAGCTCATCAAATTGCTGAATCCTGAGGAACGCAAAACCACCCTCAGTTTGCTCGGCTATCCCGAAAACAGCGTGGGCCGATTGATGACGCCCGACTATGTGTGGGTGTACGAACACAATACTGTTGCAGAATCTATTGAGCTTATTCGTCGTTTCGGCAAAGACTCTGAAACCATTGATGTGATTTATGTAATTGATGAAGACGGCAACCTCGTCGACGACATCAAAATCAGGGACATCATTTTATCTTCTCCCGATAAAAAAATTAATGAGCTCATAGATGGCCGTGTGATTGTATTGCATGCCGATGATGACCAGGAAGTGGCGTCGGATGTGTTTAAAATGAATAACCGCGTAGCCCTGCCGGTTGTGAGCAAAACGGAAAAGCTGCTCGGCATTGTTACCATCGATGATATCCTTTGGGTAGCTACCGAAGAGTACAGCGAAGACATGCAAAAAATTGGTGGTACCGAGGCCTTAGATGAACCCTATCTCGACACATCTGTATGGAATCTGTTTCGAAAGCGGGTGGGCTGGCTGGTGATTTTGTTTTTGGGCGAAATGCTCACCGCCTCGGTGATGCAATACTTTGAAGAAGAAATAGCGAAGGCTGTTGTATTAGCACTATTCATTCCTCTTATCATCAGTAGTGGTGGTAATACCGGTAGCCAGGCAAGTACGCTTATTATTCAGGCATTGGCCACCGGTGATGTGGCCATAACAGATTGGTGGCGGGTATTTAAAAGAGAGATTTTAAGTGGGCTGATGTTGGGTACGGTATTGGGTGTAGTTGGCTATTTCCGCATATTGGTGTGGCATGCCATTTTCCCCAATGTGTACGGCGATCATTACCATTTGGTTGGTTTAACTGTTGGCATCACCCTATTGGGTATTGTACTGTGGGGTACACTCAGCGGCTCCATGTTGCCATTGGCATTGAAAAAATTAGGCGCTGACCCAGCGGTTAGTTCTGCCCCTTTTGTAGCCACACTGGTAGATGTAACAGGATTGGTGATTTATTTTTCCGTGGCCTACCTCTTTTTGCAGGGCATTCTGCTCTAGCTTTTTTTAACGCAGAAAATACCAGATTCCTTTCGCTGCAGTGCTGGCGGCACTTACCTTTGCGCCTCAAAATGCAACACTATGAGTAATCGTACTTTCACCATGATTAAGCCCGATGCAATGGCCGATGGTCATGCAGGTGCCATCCTGGACCAAATTATCAAAGCTGGTTTTAAAATCGTGGCCATGAAGCAAACCCGCCTCAGCATCGAAAAGGCTGGTGATTTTTATGCCGTACATAAAGAGCGTCCTTTCTTTGGCGAACTGACTGAGTTCATGAGCAGCGGCCCCATTGTAGCCGCTATTCTGGAAAAAGAAAATGCAGTAGCTGATTTTCGTACACTCATTGGTGCTACCAACCCTGCTAACGCTGAAGAAGGTACCATCCGTAAGCGTTTTGCCCGCAGCGTAGGCGAAAACGCCGTACACGGTAGCGACAGCGATGAAAATGCTGCCATCGAAGGCAACTTCTTCTTCTCTGCTTTCGAACGTTTTTAATATAGAAAACGATAGAAAATAAAAAGCCCGGCAGGATAAATTCCTCCGGGCTTTTCTTATTTGGCTGTAGCCGATGGCTTCATTTCGTTGAGCAAAGGAGTAAGCGTGTATCCGGCATTTCGCAGCAGTTGAATGACGCCATTTTCTCCTGGCAAATGCCCGGCGCCTACGGCAAATAAATTGCTCGATTCTTTCATCAGTGCCGGCATTTTTTGTACCCAGTTTCTATTTCGGCCATACAGTAGTAAATCAAGATTACCTTCCAGCGATCCTTCTTCTTTAATAGTAAGTGCATTAATTTTTTCGAGGTCTTGTGCTTTATATGCCTCTAATAACTGTTGTACTTCTGTATTGTCAACGCCTGCACTATCAATAGCTTTCAGTAATTCTTTTGCCTGTGTAGCATAGGGTATGCTATCAAACAACCCAGCTTGGTAAGACATGGTTTCCAAACCGAGAATTTCCTTTTTGCGTTTAGCCGCTTCTGCTAAAATCATCATTTCCATTCCATTGGTGGCTTCACATTGCATGGCTTGCTCCGCAATCATAGCACTCAACAGTAGTGGCTTGTACCTTTCTAAAACTTTAAAAGGCAGTGGACTTTTTCCTTGGAAATATGCGGCAACCCGATCGTATTCATCCTGCGTTAGAAAATCGCGAATGCCTTTCCCATCTTTCATTGCCATCGCTTTAATAGAACCAATCATTTCCACCATATTGTCCAGATCAACTTCAAAATACACCTGTTTGGTGCTATCGAGTACCTGCTGCAATTGAGATGAAACAATTGCATCCTTGGCACACATAATGTGCATAGTGCCAAATAAATAAGAAGGCTTAGCCAATTGATTGCCGGATATACGCCAAAGCAGGGTTTGCGGTGTGCTGTTTTCTGCTATCGGAGCCTGAGCAGTACAGCCTAAAAAAAGCAAACTAAAAAAGGAAACAAGCGGAGAAATAATATTTTTTTTCATGAAGATTGATCCTATTGAATTGCTTATCAATACATTTAGTTATTAATGAGGCAAATGACCTTTTAAATAAATAATTTATTATTTGTAGTATATACAATTTTTGGCACGGACTTTGTACTTTCATAACTGTTTAAGGGTTTAGGGTTTTGAAAATGGGGGCTGTCTAGCCTCCTTTTCTTTTTTCTACCTACCACACCTTCGGGCAATCCATACCTTTTACACCAGATTTACCTCTGTTAAAAAGTCCGCCAAGGCTAAATCTTCCTGAATTACAATCGTTTAGTTTTAATCCAAAAGTTAATCCGGCAAAATAGTACCAATCCTTTTGCCCGGCATTTCCTCTCAAGGTGTTCGCTGCCGGATAAGGCGCACCATTGTAATCATCACCACGCCAGGCCAAATCAACAGCCAACGGTCCTCTGCCACTAAGTAGTAGGTTCTGATCTGCATAACGGCCACTCACATCGTCTAAATAATCCGTGAAAGTTTTAGTATGCCTGAATTCCAATCCAACATTCAGATTACAGTTGAGTTGCCATTTAATACCCATGCCATACGGAATACAAAACTGAGTGAGCTTATACATTTCCTTTTCAGGATAGGCTGCTAAACCTTGCCCTTCTGTACCCAACGGCTGTAAATACACTCTTGTACCAGTTGCTCCAGTAAATGTATAGGGATCAAACTTGAACACACCAACGCCGGCAAAAACGTATGGTCTCACAGAAGACTTTTCACTACTCAGAAAGCGATATTCAACAGCAGCACTAAATTCTTGTATGCCACTTCTGAAGTTGAGGTTCCGAAACTGTAGCGATTCTTTGTTGTTCGCATCATCGCCAGCAACACTGCCAAAAGAAAAACCAGCCCTTAGATATATATTGTCCGTAACACCATATTTAACTATGGCGGCTGCACCAAAACTTGCATTCTGTCCGGTAACAACAGCAGGCTGCAAATCTCCCTGATAGTTACAAATGCCTGCAAAAAAGTCAATATCAATTCGCTGTGCAATTATTGAAATTGGCAACAAACATGCCCACAAAAAATGGAGAAAAATCAAAGTTTTTTTCATCACTATAAAGACGAATTGTTATTCAATTAAAGTTTGGCTGCATTACCTGATACCGCTATTTTTGCAGCCCGAAAATGTTCGGGACGTAGCGCAGCCCGGTAGCGCACTTGCATGGGGTGCAAGGGGTCGCTGGTTCGAATCCAGTCGTCCCGACCAAAGAAAAGAGATTGTCGATAGACAGTCTCTTTTTTCTTTTAAACGTGGTTGAATAACCTTTATTACACTAAAATATTTTCATCAGTAAAATGGTATCAAAATAAATATGATACAAGTTGTATGTTGAACTATACTCTGTTTACAATCTTGATGACTGCAACTTAGGTTGAGTGAACATGCCTGAGATCGTAAAAGGCTTACACCTTATAGCCGTGTTATACAACCGAAAAGTAAACAATTACAATCATCTTCTACAATCACCTTCACATGATTGTTGCAGGATTCTTGGTGTTGGTTGTAGTGTTGTATGAAGGTAAATCAAATGGGATTGGGAGAGTGATTTCGGTGATTGGTGGGGTATTGGTAAAAACAAAAAGAGCCTTTGCAAACAAATGCAAAGGCTCTTTTTAATAAATATGGCAGCTACCTACTCTCCCGCATGGTTGTGCAGTACCATTGGCCATGAGGGGCTTAACTTCTCTGTTCGGAATGGGAAGAGGTGAACACCCTCGGCAAAACCACCATAAACTCTTGACCCTACCGGCCTCCCTAAAGGGAGGTAATCAAGCTCCCCGTTAGGGGAGTCGGAGGGGTAAATAAGGTGACATATTGGATCAAAATAGTTATTAACCGGTTTACCTATTTCAAAACCCTTTCGGGAATTGAGGATAGATAATAAAATTAAAGCTTACGGGCAATTAGTACTGCTCGGCTTTGATGTTACCACCTTTACACCTGCAGCCTATCAACGTAGTAGTCTTCTACGACCCTTAAAAGTAAACTCATCTTGAGGAAGGTTTCACGCTTAGATGCTTTCAGCGTTTATCCTGGCTGTACATAGCTACTCTGCATTACACCTGGCGGCATAACAGATACACCAGCGGTACATGCGACCCGGTCCTCTCGTACTAAGGTCACGTCCTCTCAATTTACTAGCGCCCACCACAGATAGGGACCGAACTGTCTTGCGACGTTCTGAACCCAGTTCACGTGCCACTTTAATCGGCGAACAGCCGAACCCTTGGGACCTTCTCCAGCCCCAGGATGTGACGAACCGACATCGAGGTGCCAAACCTCCCCGTCGATATGAGCTCTTGGGGGAGATCAGCCTGTTATCCCCGGAGTACCTTTTATCCTTTGAGCGACGGCCCTTCCATTCAGAACCGCCGGATCACTTTAGCCGACTTTCGTCCCTGCTCGGCCTGTTTGCCTCACAGTCAAGCTCCCTTATACTAATGCGCTCTGCGTACGATTACCAACCGTACTGAGGGAACCTTTGCAAGCCTCCGTTACATTTTAGGAGGCGACCACCCCAGTCAAACTACCCACCATGCACTGTCTCCCGTTAGGGATTAGGTTCTAAGCAAACGAAGGTTGGTATTTCAACGTTGACTCCATGACTCCTGGCGAAGCCACTTCATAGTCTCCCAACTATCCTACACATCGGTTGCTCAAAATCAATGCAAAGTTGTAGTGAAGGTTCACGGGGTCTTTCCGTCCCGTGGCGGGTAACCGGCATCTTCACCGATACTACAATTTCACCGGGCTCGTGGAGGAGACAGTGTTCAACTCATTAGACCATTCGTGCAGGTCGGAACTTACCCGACAAGGAATTTCGCTACCTTAGGACCGTTATAGTTACGGCCGCCGTTTACTGGGGCTTCAGTCAGAAGCTTTGGATTACTCCGAACATCCTTCCTTAACCTTCCAGCACCGGGCAGGTATCAGGCTCTATACGTCATCTTGCGATTTTGCAGGGCCCTGTGTTTTTGTTAAACAGTTGGTTGAACCAATTTACTGAGACCCACCAAAGTGGGTACGCCTTATCCCGAAGTTACAGCGTCAATTTGCCTAGTTCCTTCTCCACGGCTCACCCGAGCGCCTTAGAATACTCATCTCGACTACCTGTGTCGGTTTACGGTACGGGCTGCTATACTCGCTTTTCTTGGCACCAATTTTATCCGTTCGCTTCCCCCGAAGGTTCCACTCAGCCGAACTATTCCGTCAGTTCGTACAGACCACGTCGATGCGTCACTTTTATTGCATAGCAGGTGGAGGAATATTAACCCCCTTGCCATCAGCTACCCCTTTCGGGTTTGCCTAAGGACCCGACTAACCCTGATCCGATTAGCGTTGATCAGGAACCCTTAGTCTTACGGCGAATAAGTTTTTCACTTATTTAATCGTTACTTATGCCTACATTTTCTTTTCTAAACGCTCCAGCACACGTCGCCGTGCACCTTCAGTGCTGTTTAGAATGCTCCCCTACCAATAGCATTACTGCTAGTTTAGAACTTCGGTTCGTAGTTTGATGCCCGATCATTTTCCGTGCAGAGTCTCTCGACCAGTGAGCTGTTACGCACTCTTTAAATGAATTGCTGCTTCCAAGCAAACATCCTGGCTGTTATAGAAACTCCACCTCGTTTGTTCAACTTAACTACGTATTAGGGACCTTAGTTGCTAATCTGGGTTATTTCCCTCTCGGCCACGGACCTTAGCGCCCGCAGCCTCACTGCCACAGATATTTATTAGCATTCGGAGTTTGTCAGGGTTTGGTAGGCGGTGAAGCCCCCTAGCCCAATCAGTAGCTCTACCTCTAATAAACTTCTATATGTGACGCTGTTCCTAAAAACATTTCGGGGAGAACGAGCTATCTCTCAGTTTGATTGGCCTTTCACCCCTATCCACAGGTCATCCCAAGACTTTTCAACGTCAACGGGTTCGGTCCTCCATAACGCTTTACCGTTACTTCAACCTGCCCATGGATAGATCACAAAGTTTCGCGTCTACCCCCACTGACTGAGTCGCCCTATTCGGACTCGCTTTCGCTACGGCTCCGTTCCTTAAGAACTTAACCTCGCCAGTGAGGAGTAACTCGTAGGCTCATTATGCAAAAGGCACGCCGTCACCATCGCTGGCTCCGACCGCTTGTAGGCACACGGTTTCAGGTACTATTTCACTCCCTTATTCAGGGTGCTTTTCACCTTTCCCTTACGGTACTGGTTCACTATCGGTGTCTGAGGAGTATTTAGCCTTACCAGATGGTGCTGGCAGTTTCACGCAGAATTCCTCCGGTTCCGCGCTACTCAGGATACTGCTCGTCCAACACAATTTGCAACTACAGGGCTATCACCTGCTATGGCCACTCTTTCCAAAGTGTTCATCTTGATGTGTCTTTCTAAATGCAGTCCTACAACCCCAAAGGAGCACGCTCCTCTGGTTTGGGCTCTTCCCTTTTCGCTCGCCACTACTCTGGGAATCATTATTATTTTCTTTTCCTCTCCCTACTTAGATGTTTCAGTTCAGGAGGTTGGCTTCCTTTCGGATAACACACCTTCAGTGTGCTGGGTTGT
>Ga0209570_1000002_pt1:1165000-1366306 | contig 1366306 bp, 1116 predicted proteins | sample EBPBio172007_DNA_FD_185861 | JGI IMG/M metagenome (GOLD analysis project Ga0209570, IMG submission 185861) | Wastewater treatment Type I Accumulibacter community from EBPR Bioreactor in Madison, WI, USA - Reactor 1_9/17/2007_ DNA (SPAdes)... | ecosystem: Engineered >...
GGGGAAATTTTATTCAACCAACTTTTTGGCCAACTATTTTTTGAAGTTTTTTTTCAAGACACTCATCAGCAAAACCTAAAACCAACTTCAAAAAATTCTTACCCCAAAACCCTCATAAAGAACTATTCCTAAACCCATCAAAACATACTCGTTTTTCAAAAGCGGACGGCAAAGATAAGGGCATATTCATTCCCTCCAACTTTTTTTAGAATGAAAAATGATTGTAAAGCCTGAAAGCCTTGCCACGCTTGTATTTGAAGTGATTAATTAATTTTCTTTCCATTGAGTTGACCGAAATAATATTCGAAATTCTGTCTTCTTATTTAGTGCGTTTACTCTTTATTATTCATTCGACAGTAATGCTACGGCTTTTGCTCAAGGCATGCGGACATGTCATACTCTTATAAATCCTACATTTACCGCCGCGTTTATGCTAAAAGCGTGACCTATTAAAGACATAATCAGACTTATTATGGCGAATCAACTTTTGAAAGGAAAGAAGGGTATCATTTTCGGAGCCCTCAACGACCAGTCAATTGCCTGGAAAACTGCACAGAAGTGCTACGAAGAAGGCGCTGAGCTGGTGCTGACCAATGCCCCTATTGCACTACGCATGGGCGAAATCAATGCATTGGCTGAAGCTTGCGGCAATGCCCCTGTTATCCCGGCCGATGTTTCGAATGATGATGATATTAAAAAGCTGTTTACTGAAGCAATGGCTCATTTTGGCGGCCCGGTAGACTTTGTGCTGCACTCTGTTGGCATGAGTCTGAACATTCGTAAAGGCTTTCATTACACAAACCTGAACCACGATTTTCAGCATAAGACATTGGATATTTCGGCACTTAGCCTGCACCGGGTGTGCCAGGTGGCTTACGAAATGGACGCCATATCTGAATGGGGAAGCATCGTTGCTTTGACCTATATAGCAGCGCAGCGTGTATTTCCTGACTACAACGAAATGGCTGATGCCAAGGCCTTGCTCGAAAGCATTACCCGCAGTTTTGGCTATCACTATGGTAAGAAAAAGAAAGTGCGTATCAATACCATTAGCCAAAGCCCCACCCGTACCACTGCTGGCAGTGGCGTAAAGGGTTTTGATGGCTTTATGAGCTTTGCAGAAAAGATGAGCCCGTTGGGTAATGCTTCTGCTGAAGACTGCGCCAACTATTGTGTAACGATGTTTAGCGACCTTACCCGTATGGTGACCATGCAAAACCTTTTTCACGATGGCGGGTTCAGCTTTACCGGCGTAACGCAAGATGTGATAGAACAAATGGAAAAGTAAGGTCAGCAACTATCTGATAACAGACAACTCCCGGCCAACCTGCAGCAGCTCAAAACACAAAGCAGCGCAAAGCCGGGAGTTTCATTTTTAAAACCAAACACCTATGAACTGGGTAGAAATGGTTGGACTTGTAGGCTCGTTTCTGTCGTCGGTTACTTTTATGCCACAGGTATACAAAACCTGGAAAACGAGACGTGCCGATGATTTGAGCTTTGAAATGATGCTGATTGTCTTTATCAGCACCATTGTATGGCTTATTTATGGCATATTCAACAGCCCTATGCTTTGGCCGGTTATTATTTGTAACGGCATAGTATGTGTGCTGAGTTTATTGCTCATCTTTTTCAAACTAACGTTTAAGCAGCAATAAGAACAAAGAGAAAAGCCATTCTATAAAAGAATGGCTTTTTACAAACAGTTAGTGCTACTTGTAGATTAATATTCGTCTTCATTAAAGAAGAAATCATCCTGACTTGGATAGTCGGGCCAAATATCTTCGAGGCCTTCATAAATTTCGCCGTCGTCTTCCAGTTCCTGCAGGTTCTCCACTACTTCAATAGGAGCACCTGAACGAATTGAATAGTCAATCAGTTCATCTTTTGTGGCCGGCCAGGGGGCATCTTCGAGGTGAGATGCGAGTTCGAGTGTCCAAAACATACAGATTACCCTCCTTAAAAATTTTGGCAAATGTATATGTATCACAGAAATTACCAAATGTAGTTGTGCAAAGCCCATCAAATTGTGGAGTACCAACTGAAGTGTGGTTGATAAACACAGTGAATCAGATACTTTTACCGGAGAGAAAAATGAATGGTATGCTATCGGCGACAGGAATCAAGAAGCAATACGGAGATTTGACGATTCTGAAAGGGGTAGATATTTCGGTGGCAAAAGCCGAAGTGGTATCCATTGTGGGAGCTTCGGGAGCGGGCAAGAGTACGCTGCTCCACATTTTAGGTACCCTCGATCAACCCGACAGCGGCAGTATCAGCATCAACAACACAGAGGTGACCGGCTTGCAAGGCAATGCCCTGGCCCGGTTTCGCAATGAACATATCGGCTTTGTGTTTCAATTTCATCATTTACTGCCAGAGTTTACAGCACTGGAAAACATTTGCATACCCGGCTGGATTGGCAACAGCAACAAAAAAGCGGTGGAAGAAAGAGCACTGGAATTGCTGCGCCTGCTAGATTTGACCGATAGAAAAGACCACAAGCCATCTCAACTTTCTGGTGGTGAACAGCAGCGTATTGCTGTGGCCCGATCACTGATTAATCAGCCAGCCATTGTGTTTGCTGATGAGCCCACCGGCAACCTCGACAGCCAGCATGCTCAGGAATTACACGAACTTTTTTTTGAACTACGCCGTCAGCTGGGGCAAACATTTTTGATTGTGACCCATAATGAGTCGCTGGCGAACCTGAGCGACCGAAAACTGGTAATGAAAGATGGTGTAATTATTTCCTGATTTCCTACGAAACCCTTGGCTTCCATGGAATATCGGCCACCTTGTACAAATGGCCGGCATACCTGGCGAGCATAAAAAGATAATCGCTGAGCCGGTTGAGGTATTTGAGTACCAACGGCTCCACGGGTTCTTCCATCTCCATGAGTTGTACACACAACCGCTCTGCACGTCGGCACACGCAGCGGGTAATATGAATAGTAGAAATGGTGGGGTGCCCGCCGGGCAAAATGAATGATTTCATCGGCTCCAGCACTTCGTCCATACTGTCCATTTCGGTTTCGAGGAGGCTGATGTCCGACGGTTTGAGGTCAGGAATTTTGAGGGGTGTTTCTTTATTGGGATCGCAGGCCAGCGAAGACCCGATGGTAAATAAGCGATCCTGAATCTCTAGCAACACTTTGCCCGATGCTTCATGCTGAAGCAAATCTCTGATTAATCCGATGTAAGAATTGAGTTCGTCGATAGTACCGTAAGACTCAATACGGCTGTGGTTCTTCAATACTTTTGTACCACCAATAAGCGAAGTGGTACCCTTATCTCCTGTTTTAGTATAAATCTTAAATGCCATGTTTATTTACCTGTAATAGTGGGTGTAACAAAGGCAATGTAGGAATGTTCAGAAGATTGCCCACGATTATTCATGCACATGTTCATGCTTGCGGCTTACTTGCGTATGATCACTTTCCACCACGCCGTCACGTAAGCGTATTACCCTTTTGGCGTAGCCGGCAATATCTTCTTCGTGGGTAACCAACACCACCGTATTGCCCGCTTCCTGAATGGCAGAAAAGAGGTCCATAATTTCTACGGAAGTTTTAGAATCAAGGTTACCGGTAGGTTCGTCGGCCAAAATAATAGCCGGACTATTGACCAAGGCCCGGGCAATGGCTACCCGCTGAATTTGACCACCGCTAAGCTCATTGGGCTTGTGATGGCTTCTATCGGCCAACCCTACTTTCTGGAGCACTTCCATCGCCATTTCGCGGCGCTGCTTTTTGGCAATGCCTGCGTAAATAAGCGGCAGGGCCACATTATCAGCAGCACTCAGCCTTGGCAACAGGTTAAACTGTTGAAACACGAAGCCAATTTCTTTGTTACGAATTTGCGCCAGGTCGGCATCCTCCATTTTGCTTACATCTTTATCATTTAAAATGTAAGTGCCGGAAGTTGGGCTATCCAAACAGCCGAGGATATTCATAAGGGTGCTTTTGCCCGACCCCGAAGGACCCATGAGGGCTACGTATTCATTTTTGTAAATGTCAAGATTTAAACCCTTGAGCACTTCCAACGACTGGCTGCCCATGAAATAGGACTTACGAATATTACTGATGTGAATGATACCCTGCATGATGTTATTGATTAGTCGCGTTTGATCACTTTTGGAACCTTGAAGAATGACTCGTTTTTGTGCGGCGCATTTTGCAATGCCTTTGCCACCGGCAAGTTTTCGCCGGGCATGTCTTCCCGATACACATTGGCAGCTTCGCCCATGAACCTGAGTGGGGCCACGCCTGTGGTATCCAGTTCATTCAGCTTTTCTACAAAGCCAATTATTTTTTCCATGTCGGCTTGCATGGCCTGCTTTGCAGCCGGGTCAAATTCGAGCCGGGCAAGGTTGGCCAAATGGCCGATGAGTTTTTCGTCTACAGTCATACCTCAAAATAAATTGCGTGGTAAAAGTAAAGCAAAGGGATGCTTACCTGTGTAAACGATTGGTTTAACGGTGAAATGCAGTTATTAAAGCCAGCCTGATGGTTGCTAAAGGCGATTGAAGAATGACAAGCCCGAAGTACCTGCACTAAAAAGCCCACCCCAAAAAGGAGCGGGCCTATATATTGTTCGTGATGACGAACAAATGGGCACTATTGCTGAGCGGCACTGTGTTTGTAGTGCACTTCGCTAAGGCTGCGGAGTTTGTCAGCTGCCATTTCTGCTGTAATGTCACGCTGGGGGGTGGCCAGCATTTCGTAGCCCACCATAAACTTTTTAACTGTGGCACTTCGCAGCAATGGCGGATAAAAATGCATGTGCCAATGCCAGCCTGGTTTAGGCGATTCATTTACCGGCATTTGGTGCATACCTGCAGAGTAAGGAAAGGAAGTGCTGAATAAATTATCGTATCGGGTAGTCAGTCGCTTTAGCACATCGGCCAAAGCTGTGTCTTCTTCCGCAGTAAATTGAGTAACCTGCTGTACATGTCTTTTGGAAATAATCATGGTTTCGTAAGGCCAAACTGCCCAGTACGGTACCAATGCCACAAAGTGCTCATTTTCTACCACAATGCGTTCTTGCTTTTGCAACTCCAAAGTGAGGTAATCACTCAGCAGGCTGCGACCATGTTTCTCGAAGTATTGCTGTTGCTGTGTGGTTTCTTTTTGCAACTCTACGGGCACAGATGTAGAAGCCCATATTTGACCATGCGGATGTGGATTGCTACACCCCATGATGTCGCCTTTGTTTTCAAAAATTTGGATATACCGGATGTTTGTATGGGCCGCCAGCGCCGTAAATTCTTCTTTCCAAAGCTGAATTACTTTTTCAATATCAGCCACATCCATCAACGGAAGTGTGAGGCTGTGATTGGGCGAAAAACAAATTACCCGGCACATGCCGGCCTCACTTTTACTAACCAATAAATCTTGCTCATTGGTGCCACCTGTGGGTGTATCTGACAGCAGGGCAGAAAAATCATTTGTAAACACGAACGGATTTGTGTAAACCGGATTGATTGCACCTTCCGACCGTTTATTGCCGGGGCATAAATAACAAGTGGGGTCGTATGCTGGCAGCGATGTATTGGAAGCCGCTTCTACCTTTCCCTGCCAGGGCCTTTTCATGCGGTGGGGTGAAACCAATATAAACTCACCCGTTAAAATATTGAGCCTCGTATGCGGATGCTCCGTTGTATTAAACATGCTTATATAATTTCTGTGCCGTTTTTAATGGATGCCACGAACACGTCCAGGGGCAGCTGCATGGCAGCCTCATACGCAGGGCGTACAGCAGCAACCAACGCATCTATGGCCGACTCTTGTACAATGTTGATGGTACAACCACCAAAGCCGCCACCCATCATTCTGGCACCTAAAACTTCTGGTCTGTTCCGTACAAAATCAACCAGAAAATCCAACTCTTTGCAGCTAACAGCATAGAGCTTACTTAGTCCATCATGCGTAGCAAACATTTTTTGCCCCATGGCAGCAATGTTGCCTTGCTGCAAATCACTACAAGCATCTTGCAACCTGGCTATCTCATCAACAACATAGCGGCTACGGTTGTACACCACAGCGTCTTTAGGCTGCACATGTTCATCCAGCATAGCAATGGTAGCATCTCTCAGTGATTGCACTTCTGGATGATGAGCACTCACCCACTCCACTGCTTGTGTACATTCTTTGCGGCGGGTATTGTATTCCGACGATGCGAGTGAATGTTTTACGTTAGTGTTGAGCAATACAATTTTGTAACCATCCAAATTGAAAGGCACATATTCGTATGCCAACGAACGACAATCCAATTTTATCACCTGATTTTCTTTGCCCATCATAGATGCAAACTGATCCATGATGCCGCACATAACGCCTGCATATTCATGCTCGGCCTTTTGTGCCATTTCTACCATGGCCACTCTGTCGATATTTGTTTGCAACAAATGGTTTAGAGTAAATACGGTAGCACACTCTACCGCTGCTGATGATGACAAACCTGCACCCATGGGTACATCGCTGGTGAGCAACGCATTGAAGCCGGTCAATTGTATACCCCGCTTTGTAAACTGTGCTGCCGAACCAAGTATATAGTTGGGCCAACTCACATCTCCAACAGGTTTTAAATCGGTAACGGAAATAGAAAAAGATTCATTTAAATCAAGAGCAGTTAAATGAATCTGGTCATCATCTCTTAATGAAATGGCGATGTATGCAGCTTTGTCGATTGCTGCAGGCAATACAAATCCGTTGTTATAATCGGTATGTTCGCCAATAATATTTACCCTGCCGGGAGATCGAACGATGATGGTTGGTGTAGTGTTGTATGCAGCTAAAAATGCAGCGGATATTTTTTCTTTCATAATGCTGTAAAAATATAGATTCTATAATGGCGACTGTCATTTACTATCTACTGCAGACATCAAGAAATGACATGCTATTTTATTTGAAAAAGCGGGTGTGCAGCCGTTGTGTGTTCCCGATCCATCAGTAGTTCGAGTTGCTTTACCAATGCAGTGTGCTGCGCAGCAATATTGTGTTGCTCCCCAATGTCAGTTGTAAGATCATAGAGTTCCGTTTTAATGGGTCCGGTGCCTTTAAAAAAACGGATGGCTTTCCAGTTGTCTTTCCGAATAGCCTGCTTAAATCCACCTTCGTAAAACTCCCAGTACAAGCAATCTCTTGGCGGTTGTGTTTTGCCCAACAATGAGGGCAGCAATGAAACGCCATCTACAGCAGCCGTAGGAGTAGCACCTGCTATAGCACAAAGAGTGGGTACCACATCCCAAAATGCGCCCATGCTTGCAGAGTTGGTACCGGCTGCAATCTTGTTTTTCCAACTCACTACAAAAGGAACACGAATACCACCTTCGTACAAATCTCTTTTAATGCCCCGCAATGGTCCGCTGCTCTGCATTGCTGCTACATCTTTGCGGGTTCGGCCTCCTTCGGCATGAGTGCCATTATCACTGGTAAAAATGATGATGGTTTCATCTTCTATGTGCAGCTTTTTAAGTGTTGCTACCACTTCGCCAATGTAATAATCCATTTGCGATACCATGGCTGCGTAGGCTGCCTTGGGGTATTGCTGATAGCCATAATGCTGGTTACTTCTTTGTGGCACTTCTTCCTCAAACTTGCTGCTGCCGTCGGGATGGAGATATGGCTGTAAAAAAGCCTGCGGCACGTTCAACTCTGCATGAGGCAAAGTGAAGGACAGGTATAGAAAAAAAGGCTGCTGTTGTTGCTGTTCAATAAAGCGGATGGCTTCGTCTTTAAACCATTCGTTGGAATATTTATTGCCGGGTATTTTCACCTTGGCCGGCGTACCGCTTTGCAATTGCCATGCAGAATCGGGCAATTGATAATGGCCTTCTACATGATGTAGCAATCCGGAAAAGAAATCCCATCCTTTGTAAGCTGGTTGCCCGGTTGTATTCGCCTGGCCAAGTCCCCATTTACCCACCATGCCATTCACGTATCCGGATTTATGCAAATATTGCGGCAGCACACTATCAGCAGCAGGCAGCGGTACTTCGCCATTGCCACGAATGGTGAGGTGGCCGGTATGCTGGCCTGTCATTAATGAAGCTCTTGACGGAGCACACACAGTACTACCTGAATAAAAATCGGTAAACCGGATGCCTTTTTTTGCCAGCGCATCTATGTTCGGTGTTTGTATAGCGGTTGAGCCGTAGCAACCCAAATCGCCATATCCAAGATCATCGGCCAAAATGAAAATGATGTTTGGCTTTTTCGATGATGCCTGTGCGTACACATGTGAAGTGGTAGCCAATAAAAAAACTGTAACAAATAAAATAGCGGTTTTGTGAGTCATACATTCATTACTTTTTTACTGTTTACCATTAATCCAACACTACTGACAAACGGGATTCTCAACCAGATTGGCGCTTACGTTTAACTCTCCCGGCGGTATCGGAAATGCTTCAGATTTTTCGGGAAGATAAATAACTGAATAATTGGGGACGTTATCACTCAAGGCCCTGGTGTAAGAAGCTTGCACAGCATGCTAACGTTTCAGGTAAAAGTAACGCTAGCCTTCAAATGCAATTTCCACTATTCCTTAATGCCGCACAATAAATCTGAGAGCAGCCTGCCTCAAATTGGTTCCATCAACTGCCTCAACTGCAGGCTTACCTACCTTGTACGAACCTGATTGATCAACGAATATACTTCGGCAGTCAATTGATTACTTTCAATCAAGGTTTCAGTTGGAGGTTTATCTCGGTCGTTCCGTACCATCTCAGTAAAATGTTTCGAAACTTACACGCCCAAATATCAAAACGTCTTTGTCAATGCACTGTATCCGGGATTGATAACAGGTGTTTTTGCAGCATTATTTTCCAGCCAACGAAATAGTTTTTTGGAAAGATGCATAGCCATTTTACGATGGCTTACTACTAAATTGTTTTTCTCGGCCACATCATTCACCAAGTCATACAATGCTATCCTTTTATCTTCGAAAAAATAGACCAATTTGTAGGACCCCACACGAATAGCTGCTCCGGGTTTACCTTTTTCCTGCCGCCCTTTTATCCAATCAGTTACACCCGTTTTTACAGGATACTTACCTGTCATGATACTGGCACGGGTAGGGCTACAAACCGGGCTGGTGGCATACCCTTGCAAAAACCGGACACCGTTTGCTGCGAGTTTATCCAAATTGGGGGTTTCGTAAAATGTGCTGCCATAGCAGCCTAAGTCGGCCCAGCCAAGGTCGTCTGCTACAATCAATATCACATTTGGCTGTTTCGTGTTTTGCTGAGCAGTAGCAACAAACGCTTGTACACACAAATACAAAAACGTGACTATTGATTTATGCATTGCTAACTTTTTTTGATCACTCGTTATGGGGCTTTCACATCCTTTACACACCTAAAACCGGTATGCTCTAATCCAGTATCCGGACTACTCTTCATGCGACGTGCTACTCTGTAGCCGCTACAGTAAGCATCGTTACACAAAAAGCTACCACCACGCAGCACTCTTTTAGGTGTGTGTGGCTCTTGCGGATCATAACTTTTTTGCGGCCCTTGCGGGTTAGTTGCAATAGCAGATGCTTGTGTTTGGTAATATTGATGATCATACCAATCGCTGCACCACTCCCACACATTACCCGCCATATCAAAAAGGCCATACCGGTTGCAATCAAAGCGCATTACTGGCGCAAGCTTTGCAAAACCGTCTTTGTTTTCGTTCAGGTAAGGAAATTTTCCTTCCCAACTATTGGTCTTGGTTGCACCCGCATTTACATGCTCATTACCCCATGGGTAAATATTGTTGCTAAGGCCCCCACGTGCTGCATATTCCCACTCAGCTTCAGTAGGCAGTCGCTTACCGGCCCATTTGCAATAAGCCATGGCATCAAACCAGCTTATATGCACCACAGGGAAGTTTTCCTTCCCTGTGATATTGCTTTGTGGTCCTTCAGGATGTTTCCAATCGGCACCGGACACCCAACTCCACCATTGGCTGTAGTCATTCAAATCTACCGGGCCTGCAGATGGCTTAAACACAAGCGATGCTGCCACCATTACACTGTCGGGCGGTTTTGGAGTGCCTGGTGGCAAAGTCTTTTTTAATTCGTTCCAGTCGGGTTTTCTTTCTGCGGTAGTGATATACCCCGTAGCGTTTACAAACTGCTGAAATTGCGCATTCGTTACTTCAGTAGCATCCATATAAAATGCGCTGACTGACACTTTGTGTTTGGGATACTCATCTGCAGCTGCTTGTTCATTATCGCCGCCCATTTCAAAAGTGCCCGCAGGTATGAACACCATGCCTGCATACGAAGTATCCGCACTGCTGTCGTTGATAGAATCGGCGGACAAATTACCAAACCGGGAAGGCACTTGCATACATGCATGCACAGAATCTGGCGATGGTGTTGTTTGTTGCTCTGTATTGCGGGTACCGCAACCAATGCATATTCCCAACAGTAGCAAACTTTGCGCCACCATCCACTTATTACTTTTCTTGCAGCACATGTACATAACCGTTGATTTAAGTGGCAAAACAAATCCGGCGCAACTATTGCTTCCGGATATTGGCCAGTTGTTTTTGCATTTGCTTTACCCGCTCCGGATATTCAACTGCAAGATTTTTTGTTTCGCCGGGATCGGTGGCTAAATTATACAATTGTGGGGTAGCAAGATTGCCCAATTCGGTATTGGTATCCTTGTTGCTTTTAGGACCTTTAGATGGTTCAATATATTTCCATTCGCCAACCAGTAATGAGAGTGTTGAGTTGATAGATTGCTCCACCAAAAACGCTCTGTGTTGCTGGCTTTTGTTGAGCAAAACCGGCAAACTGTTTTTACTGTCTGGCGCTTGCCCCGATGGCACAGTTCCTCCGGTCAAATTTGCAAGCATTGCATACAAATCTATCTGACTAAATAAGGCGTTATTTACTTTACCGCCTTTTATTTTTCCTTTCCAGCTTACAATGAATGGAACACGAGTGCCCGCCTCAAATGCGCTATACTTACCGCCACGGAAAATACCGGCAGGATTGTGATTGCCCAACTTTTCTACAGCATCATCTTTATATCCATCATCAATCACTTGTCCGTTATCACTGGTAAAAATGATCAGTGTATTTTCCAAAATGCCATTTTTCTTCAACATGGCTTCTATCTGTCCTACAGTCCAGTCTAACTGCAACAACACATCACCTCTTGGTCCAAAACCACTTTTGCCAGCAAATCTTTCATGAGCCAACCGTGGCACATGAATATCGTGTGTAGAGAAATACAAGAAAAACGGATTGCTTTGCTGCTTGGTGATATATGCTTCAGCTTTTTGCACAAGCATGTCTGCAAAATCTTCATCACGCCACAGCGCTGCACTCCCCCCTTTCATATAGCCAATTCTGCTAACTCCGTTTACAATAGTCATGTCGTGACCGTGAGAAGGAAGCATTTTCAACAATTCAGGATTCATTTTCCCCGTTGGCGCAGCCGGATCTACAGGTGCAACGTAGCTTACAGTTATGGGATCGTTTTTATCAAGATTAACTACTTGATGATTTTCTACAAAAACACAAGGCACCCGATCGCCGGTGGCCGGAATAAGAAATGAATAATTAAATCCAATCTCCAGAGGGCCGGGGGTAATTTTCCCGTTCCAGTCTGCCCGCTTAGCATCGCCCAAACCCAAATGCCACTTACCTATTACTGCCGTATTGTAACCTGCTTTTTGCAGCATGCCTGGCAGCGTAGTTGTTTCTACGGGTATGAGCAAGCTGGCATCGCCGGGTGCAATGCCTGTTCCTTCTTTACGCCAGGCATACTTGCCTGTAAGCAATGAAAATCGGGAGGGCGTACAGGTTGCGGATGTAGCATGTGCATTGGTAAACCGCACACCATTCTTCGCCAAACGATCAATGTTGGGTGTAGGTATAGCAGAAGTGCCGTAAGCACCCACATCACCATAACCCAAATCATCTGTATAAATAAGAATGATATTTGGCTTGTCTTTTTTACCTGACTGTGCCATGGCTGGTACTAAACTGCCTATAAAAAAGATGCCCAACAGCAATTGTTGAAATGGATATCGCATGAAAATTATTTATTGTTTGGCTCTTTGATGTAACTGTATGAATACGTTTTGGCTGTGAGCAAATAAGGAGCATGAGTGTAGGCACCCCAACTGTTGTCACCTCCTACGCCACGCTGGTTCAGGTCTATGTGAATGAACATAAATCCACACTGGTTCAAATTGAATAGTGGGGTTTTCCCATATAGCATTTGTACCCTGCGCAGCTGCAATGCCGCCATGAATCAGGAAAATAAAAATGAAGCTAACGATGCTGAGAGCGACTTTTTTTAAACAGGCATTCATCATCAGGTAATTTTCACATCAAATAAAATGCACTATTACATGCCCTGCCAAATAGCCTTTGGCAGGCCATAGCAATGGCAGCTAAAATATTGTAAGACGGTATCCTGTTCCGCTCAAAAACAGGGGGCATCTGTGGCACTGTTAATACCTTAAATCAGTTAGCCATTTGAAACTACTTTTTATACTCAGATGGAGATACGCCAAACTGCTCTTGTAAACGCTTCCTGAAATATTTAATATCGTTGAAGCCCGACTCGAAGTATAAGTACCCCTTTTCTCAGACAGCTTTAATTAGAGTATTGAAGGTATAGTTTTGTTTTAATTTCCATTCTTCGGGAGTATGATTCTGAAGTGATTCATGTGGTCTTTTGGTGTTGTATTCTTCTATCCATTCACGGGTAAGTATTCTTACTTCCTGTAGTTCAAAAAACAGATAAGCATCTAACACAGCTTCTCTGTACAGTCTGTTGAACCTTTCTATATAACCGTTTTGCATAGGCCTGCCAGCTTGTATAAACTGGATGATTATCCCTTTCTCTTTGCACCAAAACTCAAGCTCTTTTGACATAAATTCAGAACCGTTATCTGTTCGTATTGTTGTTGGTTTACCTCTTTGTTCAATAATCTTTTCCAGTACTCTTACCACCCTTTTTGCAGAAATTGAGGTATCTATTTCAATAGCCAGCACTTCTCGTGTACAATTGTCGATTACATTGAAGGTTCTGAACTTTCTGTTACCTACCATGCTGTCACTCATAATCCCGATAGCTATCGGGACCATACTCCAGCGCTGGTTAATCTGTTCCTGTTTAAGCAATGACTGTCTTACCCTGGCAGGCAACGTGTGTAGGATTAGGCTTTCGTTCCTTTTTACCTGTTATTACCAAAGAGCCGCCTTCACATGTGGCATTCTCTTTTTGATACCACCGCGTTTCTTCATTCCTTTTAAATCCTGTTTCAATACCCCATTTGGAAGAATCAGGTTCACCGTCGGTATTAAATTCATCTGACCAAACCAATTGGTAAGAAGGAGATATTGGTGATGGTATGAAAACAGGAGATGTATTACCGTAAGATTCTTGTCCTCTTAGCAAGCAACAAACGATTTGAATGGCCAGCAATACTTCCATTAGTTTTCAAAATCAGCTTGAAGAATTCGTCATATCGGTCATGGACTGACTGATAAGTTTGAACAATAAATGTATCGTTTGTTTGTCACGAAGCAGAAACCAGTGTTTCAATCGACAGGTGTAATTCTTTCAATAAAATGTGCCAGCAAAAAATACTTTACATAATGGGTTTTACTTTCCGATACAAAACTTTGAAAAGATAAAGTCCAACTGATCCTCGTTGGTAATGGTACCGGTAATTTCTCCCAAAAAATGAAGACAACGGCGTATGTCTAATGCAATCAAATCGCCGGGTATGTGCTGCGAAAGGCCTTGCTGTATTTCAGTTAAACTATTATGTACTTCTTGTAGTGCAGCAAAATGCCGGGCATTGGTTACAATGGTACTTTCCTGATTGGTTTTACCCTGCATTACTGTTTGTACAAGATTGGTTTTCAGCAGATCCAGATTAATATGACTTTTAGCACTTATGGGCACATATGTATAAGCGCCCAGCCTCGCTTCGGTTATACCGGCTGCATGGTCAGCTTTGTTACCAATCAGCACAAATTGCCTTGCGTTGTCCTTCAATAAAGTCACCGCCTCTTTGAGTTCGTTTTCGTTATAACTGTGTACATCAAACAGGTATAAAACAACATCTGCTTTGCGCAGTTTTTCCAGGCTTTTTTCTACACCTATGCTTTCAATTACATCGCCGCTTTGCCGTATACCTGCGGTATCAATCAACCTGAATAAAACACCGTCAATATTCAACACTTCTTCAATGGTATCACGGGTGGTACCGGCTATTTCACTTACAATGGCCCTGTTTTCATTGAGCAACGCATTGAGCAAAGTACTTTTGCCCGCATTGGGTTTGCCAATAATTGCAACAGATACGCCTTCTTTAATGACGTTTCCTAATTTAAAACTATTCATCAGTTGTTGCACAACTGTATTAATCGATACAAGCAGTTGCTGCAACGCAGTTCTATCGGCAAACTCTACATCTTCTGTAGCAAAATCAAGCTCCAGTTCAATCAACGCACTAAATTGAATCAGTTGCTCCCGAAGTTGCGCCAGCACATGGCTGAAACCGCCACGCATTTGATGCAAGGCCGCTTGTTGTGCAGCAGCCGTTTGGCTGGCAATAATATCAGCCACTGCTTCTGCCTGCGCCAAATCCATTTTGCCATTCAAAAAAGCACGTTGTGTAAACTCCCCGGGCTTTGCCAGCCGTGCACCAAGAGCTATGCAGGCATCAATGGTTTGTTGTAAAATATAGGGCGAGCCATGGCAACTGATTTCTATTACATCTTCGCCAGTAAAGCTTTTAGGATTGCGGAACAAACTAATAACCACTTCATCAATTGCATATTCGTTATATTTCAACCAGCCGACATGCAATGTATGCGATGGTTTACTGGCAATTTTTTTTCCGGGCATTAATGCATCGGCAATGGCAATAGCCTGCGGGCCACTCAACCGAACTACACCAAGGGCGCCAATGCCGGGCGGTGTAGAAAGCGCTACAATTGTATCGCTCCATGCAGGAGCTGCTTGGCTATTTGTCATACAAGCAAAGATGCTGTAAAAAAAGAAAAGCCTGCAAACGATGCAGGCTTTCTTGTTGTATGCAAATGTTGTTTACTGCACAGCAATGATGTTGAGGTAGCCGCGGTAAGCAACCCTCACCCCCTGGCTTTCTGCTGCCTTCCATTCTTTCATTTGTATGAACTGCTGCAAAATACTATCCTGAAAAAGTGAGCCATCTCCTTTAATACTTGCTTCTACAAGCGTACCCTCAGCATCTACAAGAAATGAAATGGAAAAGCGTGTTTTTTTTGTATCTCCAGCATTGCCAGCTATTGCAAATTGGTTGTCTCCCAACCACTTTTTCCATCCACTCATTGATTCTTGCTCAGGCAATACGTCTACTTGTGTCATCACCATGGTGATGGGCTCTTTTTGCATAGCTGGCCAAAAGGTTTCTTGCTGGTTAATGCTGATGTACTCAAACATATTGCCAGATTGGGCTTGCGTAGCCATGCCCCCTGGCTCTATCATCACCTTTCCCAACCATTGTGTTTTACCGGGCATCTGCTGCTGCAATGTTGCGGTGGTTTTTCTTTCTGTGTTTTGCGCCTTTGCAAATACAGGAAACAACAACACAAATGAAAAAAGAATGATTACGAAAGGCATTAAAATATGACTTACAGGATTGCCTTTACCGGGAACAGCTATAGCTATTGCATGATTGTAGTGTTTCATAGTGTTGTGTTATTGATGATTACTCATATTGAACAGCTTAATCTAACCGAAAAATAATCGGTTGACTGTGGCGGTATTTTACCCGTCTGTTATTCTGTTCAGCAGGAATCCATTTGGGGCCTCGGGCTATAATGCGAACCGCTTCTTCAGCCAAACCATTTCCGGGATCATTCAAAGCCACCACATCGCTTACGTTGCCTTCTGTATCAATCACAAATTGTACTCTTACTACACCTTGCGTTTCATCATTGATGGCAGCATCAGGATATTGCAGGTTACGTTCGAGATAACGGCGCCAGGCATCTATACCTCCTGGAAACTCAGCAGGCATTTCCACTTTCACAAATACAGTGTCGTTGTTTATTTGACCTTGCAATGGTTGTACCGCTTCTCCTGTACCTTTTTCTGATGGTGGAGCTACTATGCCTTCATCTTTTCCGCCATCAATATTCATGGTACCAATTTTTGAATCTTCCAGCACGTCCATTTCTGGTGGCATTGCATCGGCTGGCACGTCTTCATCTTTTACAATGGCGGGAGGCGTAAACATGGCAGTTTGCACAGCAGAAGGTGGTGGAGGCGCAACAGGCGGCGGTGGTGGAGGCGGCATTGTTTCTTTATAATCAACTAACACCACATCTTTGGTTTGTATCACATCTTTAAGACTGTTATCTGTGCTGCGAGATAATACAGAACCGACGAAAGCGGTGATACAGATGGCGGCCATGGCTGTCATAGCTATTCCAAGGCGTTTGTTGTAAGCCCGACGCAACTCATAGGCGCCGTATGCTTTGTTTCTGCCATCAAATACGATATCGAGGATATCGGCTTGCAGGAGTTTAGTTGCGTCCATCATAGCTTATAGAATTTACAACTATGATGAACATGGTTTCATAAATCCATAAGGTTGATAAAAAATACTTTTAACTGGCGCAATAAAAAAAGAGCATCCTGTACGGATGCTCTTTTACATAAATCTATTTGCGTGAATTACTCGAGGCGGAAGGTGATAGCCTGAATGTGACGGTAAATTACTTTACGACCATTCTGTTCGGCAGGTGTCCATTTGGGGCCACGCTTAATGATGCGTACAGCTTCTTCAGCCAGACCATCGCCTGGATCGTTGAGGGCTTGCACTTCACTAATGTTTCCTTCCTTGTCTACAATAAACTGCACTTTTACTACACCTTGTGTACCATTCTCCTGAGCATCGTCAGGGTACTGTAGGTTACGTTCGAGGTAGCGGCGCCATGCATCGGGACCACCAGGGAATTCAGCAGGGTTTTCCACCTTGGTAAATACCTTGTCGTAGTCTTCTTCCACAGCTTTTGGAGCTACTACATCACCGGTACCTTTTGATTCAACGGGAGGGGCAACGATGCCATCATCCTTTGTACCTTCCTGGTTGATTGTACCAATTTTGGCCTCTTCAATCTTATCGATTTCAGGTGGCTTTTCATCTTCTTTCACTTCCTCATCCTTTACAATTTTGGGAGGAGTGAATTTTGCGATTTCAATTTTTGGAGGCTCAGGCATTTTGGGTGGAGGAGGCGGAGGTGGCGGCTCATTTTTGGGCTGCTCTTTCACCTCTTCCAGCTTCACGTCCTGCACTTCCATTTTCGCCTTCTTGTTCTTTTCAGCTTCTTTAGAAATAACTGAGCCGAGGAAGATCAACAACGCAATCAAAATCATAGCTGAAATAGCTACAGTAAGGCGTTTGTTGTACGATCTCCGCAGTTCGTAGGCTCCGTATTCCTTATTCCGGCCGTCGAACAAGATGTCGAGGAAATCGGCGTTCAAAATTTTGTTTACGTCCATCATAGCGGTAAGTATTTGCTATTTAGATTCAGTTCTGTTTCAAATTCCACAAAAAAATTATTTGCCGCCGCCGCCAGCTTCAACAGTCAGGTCAATGAGCTGCTGTTCTGGTTCTGAAATGTCAACTAATGCGTAGCGTTTTACTTCATTGATGGTCATCTCGTCGAGGGCATCAACCACATCGCGGAATTTAGCTTCCTTGGTTGGCTTTATAACGATTACCAGGTCTTTGTCATCCGTTGATTTTTTCTTGTTCAAAATTACATCGCGGATGCCAGAGAAGTTATCGCTTTTAAAGTTTGAGCCATCATCGGCCAGTATGCCTTCGTAGTAAAATACATTTCTGTCTTTACCCAGCATAATGGTGAGAGCTCCGGAAGCTTTGGCTTTGTTTTGTTCTTCAGGCTTTTCGGTATCCTTCGGCAAAAAGAGGTTCATTGCCGTAGGAGTACTCATGGTAGTGGTGAAGATGAAAAAGGTAATGAGCAGAAAGCCCAAATCCACCATGGCGGTAAGATCGACTCTCGTAGATTGCTTTTTACTCTTTTTTACACCCGGCCCTTTTTTATGGCCACCGCCACCGCCTTCTCCTATATCTGCCATAGCGTAAGTTTTTAAGTGTTGTTATTAATCAATTCCTGTTCTTATTCAGCAGCACCACCCTTGGCCTTTTTTGCTGCAGATTCTGCAGCAGGAGAGTTCAATGGCAGGGGCTCCTGGTTGGTGATGATTTTAAACTTCAACTGATCACTTTTCTTAAATGCATCAATTACATTTTTGAAAACGGGATACGTTGCGTCTTTGTCACCTTTTACCATCAGGTGCAGTTTTTCACCCAAGAAGACTGTTGTAGTAGAGGCTATCCATTCAGTGAGTTCATTGCTGGTGCTGTCTTTGCAGGGGATACCCGGCATAGAAGAACCTTTTGCCATCTCTTCTTTTGGAAGATTGAGGAATGATTTCAACTGTGATAATGGTGTAGCAAAAAACTCGGCTTTACCGGCTTTTTTTACCTCATCTGGTGTCAGCTGTAGGTTCAACCGCTTGTTCAGGTCGTCTACTACCTGAATTTTCCGCTCTTCTTCTGAGTACGACAGGTACACTTTGCCATCGGGGCTGAGTGTAACCAGGCACTGGTCTTGTTCTTCTGCAGCTTTAGAAGAAACGGAATTGGGCGTAACCACAGATACAGCCTCTGGTGGTTTGAACTTGGTGGTAAGAATGAAGAAGGACAAGAGGAGGAAGGCCACGTCAACAAACGCGGTCATATCTACCCAAGTGCTTTTTCGTGCAATTTTAGGCCTACCCATATTACTTGTTTCAATGAATTAAAAATGAGATTCAAACACTGTGCTTTTCCATACGGAGTACAGAAAAACAGACCCGCCCATTACTTGTACAGTGAGGCGAAGCTCTGAGTCAGCGTGAAGCCAGATTCATCGATACCGAAAGTAATACCATCGATACGGGTAGTAAAGATGTTGTAGAATACCAGGGCGATGGCTGAAGTACCGATACCCAAAGCCGTGTTGTACAGGGCTTCTGAGATACCAATAGCCAGAGCGGCAGCAGCTTGTGCACCGGCGCTTTCGTCACCCAGTGATGCGAATGATTTAATCATACCCATTACAGTACCCAACAGGGCTACGAGGGTTGCCAGCGATACAATAGTAGAAAGGAACACGAGGTTCTTTTCAAGCATTGGCAGTTCGAGAGCTGTTGCTTCTTCTACTTCTTTTTGAATGGCAGCCAGTTTCTGGTCTGTTTCGAGGCCAGCTTCGGTAGTCATTTCTTTGTACTTACGAAGGCCAGCTTTCATTACGTTACCTACGCTACCTTTTTGCTTGTCGCACTCACCCAAAGCGGCGTCAACGTTTTTGTTGGCCAGGTGGTACTGCACTTTACGAATGAACTCGCTGATGTTTCCTTTACCGCTTGCTTTGCTGATAGTGAGGAAACGCTCAATAGCAAATGTCCAAACCATCAGGTTCAAACCAATCAACAAAGGAACGATGATACCACCTTCATAGGCACGAACCAATGCACCTTTGGGGCCTTGGTGGCTAGGCCAAAATCCGCCGTTCAAATCGGGCTTGCTAAAGTTGCTGGGATCTCCCAGTACAAAGCGCCAGATAACATACCCAGCAATAATACACGCAATTGGAGCAATATAGCTAATCATATTGCTGCTCTTCTTAGGCTGAACAGAAGTGGCAGCCTTGGCCACAGTTGCAGTCGGTTTGTTTTCTGCCATGATCGTTGGTTTTTAGTTTAAAATTCTTTTTGTTAGAAATTTAGCAATTGGGTGGCAATTGTACTGAAAAAATGAATTCAGCAACATGACATCACGTTTTTTTTCATCAGAAATAAAGATATGTTTTTGCACAGCAACCCTTATAGCACAAGTTTTGGTTTTGCCAGCAGGTGATGTAATAAAATGAACGTCTAATGGTGTTGGCATTGAGAAAATTTCAATTTAACTCCGGCCAATAAAACGATTCACCTGCCACTCCACACATTCCGTTATGATGCTTCGCTCAATTGAACACCTAACACTTACCTTTCAAAAGTCTTTTTTTCAATCCTTTAATTTATATGCTTAAAAATTACGTCAAACTAGCGTGTGTGTCAGTACTGGCTGGAAGCCTGCTGACTGCCGGGGCGCAAGATCGCCGTACGCCTCCCCCAACTCCTGCGGCACCCTCTGGTACCCAAACCGGAATGCCCAATGGTGCCCCCAGGCCTACAGCACCTGCTGTAAGCAAATCGCCAAAGCCTTACAAAGAAGTAGTAACCGACAAAGCAAAGTCGCAAAGCGGTTTGTTTAAAGTGCATGTGGTAGAAGACAAGTACCTGCTGGAAATAGCCAACAACATGCTTGGCCGCGACCTGCTGGTTGTAAACCGAATTGGCAAAGGCGCTGCCGGTGTTCGCTCAGGTTTTGCTGGCTTTGCCGGCGATATCATCAGCGAATCTGTGATTCGTTTTGAAAAGGGCCCCGAAGACAAAATCTTCCTCAACAAAATCAGCTACCGCGAAAGAGCAACAGACTCTACCGGCGGCATGTACAAATCGCTGATGAACTCCAGCATACAACCCATTTTGTATGCTTTTAAAGTAGAAGCTTACGGAAAAGATTCTGCCAGTGCAGTTATCGACATCACCACCCTGCTGAATACTGATAACGACCTGCTGTTTTTTGATGCCGGCGATAAGCGTTCATTCAGTCTCGGTTCGGTACAGCCCGACAAATCTTACATAGTAGGCGTAACTACCTACCCCAACAACCTTAATATTCGTACGGTAAAAACTTACAGCCGCGGCGGTAGCCCTGCTGCCGGTGGCCTGTCGTTGGGTTTTGGAGGCGGCGGTGGCAATACCGACCCTGCTACATTTGAGCTCAACAGCTCCATTATTGCATTGCCCAAAACACCTATGAAGCCCCGCCACTGGGACAACCGTGTAGGTTATTTTGCCACAGGATATGTAGATTTTGATGCCAACCCACAGGGTGTAAAATCTATTACCCTTGCCCGCCGCTGGCGCCTGGAACCAAAGCCGGAAGATGTAGCAAAATACAAGCGTGGCGAATTGGTAGAACCACAAAAGCCCATCATTTATTACATCGACCCCAGCACCCCTAAGAAGTGGATACCATACCTCATTCAAGGTGTAAACGACTGGCAGGTTGCTTTTGAAAAAGCAGGTTTCAAAAACGCCATCATGGCTAAAATGCCACCAACGAAAGATGAAGATTCTACCTGGAGTTTGGAAGATGCCCGTTACTCTGCCATCGTGTACAAGCCATCAGATGTGCCTAACGCCAGCGGTCCTAATGTGCAGGACCCTCGCAGTGGCGAAATTCTCGAAAGCCATATTAACTGGTATCACAACGTAATGAAGCTCGTTCACGATTGGTACATGGTACAAACCGCCGCCGTAGATACCCGTGCCCGCAAAATGGTGTTTGATGATGAACTGATGGGTCAGCTCATTCGATTTGTGAGCAGCCACGAAGTTGGTCATACTATTGGTCTTCGCCACAACTTTGGCTCTTCTTCTACAGTACCCGTAGAAAAGCTACGTGACAAAGCCTGGGTAGAAGCCAATGGCCACACCCCATCTATAATGGACTATGCCCGTTTTAACTATGTAGCTCAACCAGAAGATAATATCACCGAGAAAGGATTGTTTCCACGCATCAGTGATTATGATATGTGGGCAATTGAGTGGGGCTATCGCTGGTATGATACCAAAACAGCTGAAGAAGACAAAGCGACATTGAATACCCTTACCATCGAAAAACTGAAAAACCCACGCAACTGGTGGGGCGATGGCGAAACCTGGGGTGATGATCCTCGTTCGCAAACAGAAGACCTGGGCGACAATGCCATGAAGGCCAGCACCTATGGTATTAAAAACTTGCAGCGCATTCTGCCTAACCTGTACGATTGGACTAAGCAGCAAGGCGAAGGCTACGATGATTATCAAAACATGTATGGTCAGGTAATTGGTCAGTTTGGCCGCTACATTGGCCATGTAAGCCGCTACATTGGTGGCTTGGAGCGTACCCCCAAAACCGTAGATCAAGAAGGTGCCATCTATAGCTTTACCAGCAAGGCAAAGCAAAAAGATGCCATGAAATGGTTGCAAGACAACGTGTTTACTACTCCTAAGTGGGTAATAGACAGCCGCTACACCAGCCTTACCAACCAGGCGCCACAAACGGTAATCAGCAGCTTGCAAAGCCGTGCCCTCAGCACCATGTTTAGTGGCAACACAGCTGCCAAGCTCAGCCGCTTTGAAGCCGAAAAGCCTGCAGAAGCGTATACCATTGTAGAAATGATGACTGATTTGCGCAAAGGTATTTTCAGCGAACTGGCAGCTAAAAAACCAGTAGACATTTTCCGTCGTTCTTTGCAAAAAGATTTTGCTGAAAGACTGATTAGCTTGCTGGCACCACCAGCTGCTCCGCAGCAAATTGCACCCGGCATTACCATTCAGGTAGGCGGTGGCGCATCTGCTACTTCTGATCTGCTGTCGGTAGCCAAAGCGCAACTGAAAACATTGCAGGCTGAAATTAAAGCTGCATTGCCCGCAACTACAGACAGTGCTACTAAGATGCACCTCAGCGATTTGAATGATCGTATTGAACGTGCTCTGAAAGCCGACTAAGCGGTATTGTACCAATAATAAAAAAGCCTGTAGCTATTTGCTGCAGGCTTTTTTTGATGTCTGATGTCTGATGTCTGATGTCTGATATGAAGACAACGAACTTTTCAATTATTGCTCGGTCGTTCCGGCTCTTTGTGCCTGTGTAGTTGAAGAGATAATTGATGATAGATAGCTGATTGATAACGGAAAAGCTTTCTAACAAACCGCAGTATTCAATTGTGCTGCTTTGTGGTTCAAGAAGCTATTATAGATGAGAATACTGCCTTACAAACTGCAATCCCGATAGCTATCGGGAGCAAACTGCAAACGCAATTTATTCAATGTGGTTCAAAAAAATTACTCGTAGCGCAGGGCCACAATAGGGTCGAGCTTGGCTGCTTTGCCTGCTGGATAAACACCTGCTAACAAACCTGTTACAAAACAAATAATAACGCCAGCAAAAACCCAGCCCCATGGTATTACAAACCCCGTATTGAGGATGATGCCAAAAATATTGCCCACTACAACACCCAGCACTATGCCAATGGCTGCACCCAATAAACTAATAATGATAGACTCGAATAAAAACTGACGCCGAATAGTTTGGCTGGTAGCGCCTATGGCCTTGCTTAATCCAACCTCCTTGGTACGCTCTGTTACGGCAACGAGCATTATGTTCATCAATCCAATAGCGGCACCAATAAGCGTGATTAAACCAATAACAGCCGCTGAGCCAGTGATGCCGCTCAAAAAGCCAATAAACTTTTCAGCCAAAGCATCGCTTTTATCAATGTAAAAGTTGTCGTTTTCCTGAATATCTAGCTTACGGATATTTCTGAATACACCGGTGGCCTGTCCTACGGCATTATCCAGCAATTTGTAATCGCTAACCATTACTCCTATGCTAAAAGTGCCGATACTGGAAGACACCTGACGGATATTGTTGTAACTAGTAATAGCCACGTTATCGAGATTGAGAAATGCACTGGCGCCTTTCTTTTCCAACACCCCGATAACCAGATAAGGGCGGTTGCCAATTTTTACAATTTTATCGATGGCTTTTTTAGCATTGCCTTCAAAGCAGCGGTTCAGCACTTCATCGCCAATAACCACCACGGCCCGGCCGGTTTCCACTTCATTCAAAGTAAAGTTTCTACCCGCTGCCATTTTGTAGCCGTTCAGTTCCAGGTAGTTTTCATCGCCCCCCTGAAATGCAACATTGGGGTTTGTTTTGTATGCTTTTTCGTTGGTGATGTATTGTACCGTTTCATTAAAACTGCCCCTGAGAGAAATGCTAACTGTAGCGGGGTAAGTGTAACTTCTTTTAAATCCTACCGCTTCCTGGTAGGTGATAAAACGACCCGTATTGGAGGTACGTACTTTCTGTGCCGACTTGGTGGTTTTTTGTACAGACCGGTTGTTATTGCCCCCCATGAAAAAATTACGTTCCCGAAAACGGATGTTGAACCCGTTTGCCCCCATGGTACTAAAGCTTTCCCTGAGGCTTTGGTTCATGGCTTCGATGGCGGTAATGATGCCAATAAGGGCCATTATACCCAAGGCTATAATGGCCACAGTAATACCGGTACGCAGTTTATTCACCTTCACGGTTTGCCACGCCAGCCCTATTGAATCACCTATTTGCATGGTATAAAGGTATGGCTAATGCGGGCTGACATTTTACCACTGATAAAGTTATACCGCTTGGCATCATTGATTTGAGCACAAAAAAAGCGACCTGTTGTGCAGGCCGCTTTAGTATCTATAAAATTGATGATTAAAAATACAGGTACTGTAAAATCCATTGTGGCATTACCCCGAGAAAAATTACAATAGCCGCCACGCCAATAAGCAAATAACGGAAAGCTGGTGCCACAGGAAGGCTGCTTACGATTTCGCCATCTTTAAAATACATGGCTTGTATTACACGGAAATAGTAATACACGCTAATGGCAGCGCAAAGCATGGCCAAAATCATGAGCCACAAGTATTTGCCACCAGTGGCTGCAGCTGCTGCTACCATGTAGTACTTGCTAAAGAAACCAACCGTCAACGGAATGCCTGCGAGGCTCAGCAAAAAGATAGTCAGTGCAACAGCTATCATGGGTTCACGCTTGCTGAAACCATTGAAGCCATTGAAAGTATAATCTTCCATTTTGGCTAACACGGCAAACAAGCCAATGGTTGCCAATGAGTATGCCGCAGCATACAATACAATGCCTTCTTTGCCCCAGTTATTCATGGCAAACAAAGCAAACAGCATAAAGCCAGCTTGCGCTATTGATGAATAGGCCAGCATGCGTTTTACGCTTTGCTGAAAAACAGCTGTGATATTACCAATCAGCAATGTGAGGGCTATGATAATAGCCATCACCATTTGCCACTTGCCTTCAATAATGCTGTAAGAACCCTCGAATAGTTTTACAAATGCAACCAGGGCTGCCACTTTTACAATGGTGGCCATAAAAGATGTAAAGACGGTAGGTGCACCATCGTACACATCGGGCGTCCAGAAATGAAAAGGCGCTGCACTTACTTTAAAAGCCATGGCAACCAGCACCAGCAACATACCACCCACCAGATTGTAACTCATGGGAGCACCCAAAATGCTAAACTTCGTAAGTAAAAATGAGCCTGTTCCACCATAGATAAGGGCTATACCCATCAGCATAATGCCTGTGCTGAATGAACCCATCAAGAAGTATTTCAAACCTGCTTCTACACTTTTCAGGTTACGCTTATCGGCAGCAGTAAGAATGTACAGTGGAATAGAAATGATTTCGATACCGAGGAACAGCATGAGCAGATTGGTGTAGCTGGTGGCAATACCTACGCCGGCAAAAATGAAAAACATCAATGCATAGTATTCTGCTACATGGTTGCCTACTTTTTCAATATCGCGGCCACTAAGCAAAAAGTAAATAAGACCAGCCGCCAGCATTATTTCATTCAGCAGCAATCCAAAGCGGGTTGTTTCCAGCATGTCTTTTGTGTTCACCACAAATACAGGGTCGTGATACAATTCCCAGCTGTTGAGCACCAGCAACAAAGCCATGAGGACGGTGGCCAATAAAGTAGCCTGGTGCTTTTGCTTCATCAGCAAACCACCAAACATCATGACTACACCCAGTAAACCGCCAAAAATGATTAGGTTCATAATATCAGCTTCGTATTGAAAAAATTAGATCAGGTTCTTTATTTGGTTACCGTTGTGGCTATTACTTGTCCGGCAGCTTCGCCCAATTGCAGAAGCGGCTTTGGATAAACGCCTGCTACAAAAATCATGGCTACAATCAATGCCAGCGCCAGCCACTGCATGGCTTTCAAATCCACCACTTTTACGGCAGTGTTCAGTTCGCCATAAAATACTTTTTGAATCATACCCAGTGTGTACACTGCAGCAAAAATGATACTGATGCCGGCTACCACTGCGTACCATGGATTGTATTGATACAAACCAGTAAACATCATGAATTCGCCAATGAAACCGTTGGTTAATGGCAGCGCAATATTGGCCAGTGCCACAATCACCAGCATAATGGTGAGGCGGGGTGCCTGCTGTGCCAATCCGCCCAGTTCACTCATTTTGCGAATGCCAGTTTGCTGCTCAATAATATCTACCACAATCCACAACCCTATGATGTTGATTCCGTGATTAAACATTTGCACCAGCACACCATTGTAGGCAACGGTATTGCCGGCAAACAAACCGGCACTCATGAGGCCAATGTGGGCAATAGAAGAATAAGCTATCAATCGCTTGATGTTGTCCTGCTTCATAGCAATAAGCGAAGCATACAACATACCAATGATGCTGAAAATGATAATGATGTTGGCCATCTTATCACTCATATCAGGAAACACCGGCAGCAACCAGCGGATGACTGCAAACAAACCCATTTTCACCATTACACCGCTCAGCACCATGGTGGTGCCAGTGGGTGAGGTTTCGTAAGCATCGGGCTGCCAGGTATGAAAAGGAAATACAGGCATTTTAATAGCAAAAGCAATGAAGAAGAACCAGAAGAAATAAGCCTGTTCTTTAGCTGTAAGCACTACTGCTTTAAAACTATTCCATGCAAAACTTTGGTCGGCAGTTTTATTGTAGAGATAAATGATACCAATCAACATTAGCACAGAGCCAATGAAGGTGTAAATGAAAAACTTAAATGTAACAGCGATACGTTTTTCGCCACCCCAAATACTACACAGGAAATACACCGGAATAAGTGCCAGCTCCCAGAAGAAGTAAAACAACAACGCATCGGCACTCAGAAAAACGCCCATAAGGCCGCTCATGCTCAGCAGCATCAAGGCATAATAACTGCTGCTGTTGGCATAGTTATTATTCCACGTAGCCAAAAAGATGAGCACAAAGCTAACAGCCGTGAGTAGCGTAGTAATTTTTGCAGGGCCATCTAACAACAAAGCAAAGTTGCTGTTGATGCTACCCAGCCAGCTGGTGCTATAGCTAAGCGAAGCATGCCCTGCAGGCAAATACACCGCATACAATACCACCGCCAATACTGCAACGGAAGCAGCCAGCGAAAGTGCCTTTACCAACTGCTGCTGTTGTACAAAAAACAACAGTAAGCCTACCAACAGCGGAATGAATATGAATGAAGAGAGAATCATCTGTAATTATTTGTGCGTTTGCAGTTACAGTTTTACGTAAAAAACCAATCGGATAAGCAGGATGATAGCGATAACAATCATAAGCAGGTAACTACCAACATTGCCACTTTGCAATAACCTCAATTGGCGACTGCTGTAGTGAAGCCCCTTGCCTACTCCGTTTACTAAACGATCGATGCCGCTCTTTTCTACCACGGTGTTGAAGAAACCGCCAATGGCCAGCAAGGGCTTCACAATGATTGTATCGTACAATTCATCTACATACCACTTGTTTTCGAGCACTTTGCCCAAGCCAGTTGCTTCTGCATCTACTGATTTGCTGTATTTGCGAATAGCGAGCACAATCATCACAACAATCAGACTCACGCTAATTGCAATCATCATCCACTCCTGACTGTGACTCAATGGCTCATGTTTTTCGAGGTATTGCTTCGAGCCTTCAAAAACAGGTGTAAGGAACGTATTGAGTTTGTGCCCATCGTGCATAAATAATGCAGGGATACCGATAATACCTCCAACCACACTCAGCACTGCCAGCACTATCAAGGGAATGGTCATTGCCTTCGGGCTTTCATGCGGATGGTGGTGCGATAAATCGCTGCGGTGTTCACCCATAAAAGTCATGGCGTATAAACGGAACATATAAAATGCAGTCATCAAAGCGCCGAGCAAGCCAAGTATGTAGTAAATGGGGTTGGCTTCAAATGCATGCACCAGTATTTCATCTTTTGAAAAGAAACCACTGAATGGCGGAATACCAGCAATGGCCAAACAACCCATGAGCATAGTAAAATGTGTAATGGGCATAAACTTTTTGAGCCCACCATAAAAACGCATGTCTTGCTGATGATGCATGGCATGAATAACACTGCCAGCACCCAGGAACAACAGAGCTTTGAAAAAAGCATGTGTCATTACATGGAAAACTGCTCCGGTGAAAGCACCTACGCCCAAACCAAGGAACATGTAACCGAGCTGGCTAACCGTAGAGTATGCCAACACTTTTTTAATGTCGTTTTGCTTAATGGCAATAGTTGCAGCCAGCAGCGCTGTAGCCAAACCAACGATAGCCACCACATGCATACTTGCCGGCGCCAATGCATACATGAGGTTGCTGCGGGCAATCATGTAAATACCGGCGGTAACCATGGTAGCGGCATGGATGAGGGCTGATACAGGTGTAGGGCCAGCCATGGCGTCGGGTAGCCAAGTGTACAAAGGAATCTGTGCACTTTTACCCATAGCACCAACCAGCAGCAACAAAGTAATTCCAGTAAGCACAGCAGTTGAAGCTTCGCCAGGCAACTGCGTAAATATGTTTGCGTAACTGGTGCTGCCAAAGGTTTGAATCATCCAAAACACAGCTATCAAAAAACCGAGGTCACCTATGCGGTTCATCACAAAAGCTTTCTTAGCCGCATTGTTGTATTCTCGGTTTTTAAACCAGTACCCAATGAGCAAGTAAGAGCAAAGGCCCACCCCTTCCCAACCAATAAACATGATGACATAGTTGCCGCCCATTACCAGCAGCAGCATGCTAAATACAAACAGGTTGAGGTAGGCAAAGTAGCGGGCAAAATGAGCATTGCTTTCTTCGTGCATGTATGCTGTAGAATACACATGTATCAGAAAACCAACGCCGGTAATCACCAGCAAAAACAAAGCTGTGAGTTGGTCTACCTGAAACTCAAATGGAATGTTGAGCGAACCAACTTTGATAAACTCGAACAGTTGGAAAATCTGCGACTGGCCGGCAGCAGCACTGTTGAACACCAATATGCTCAGCACAAAGGCAATCAACACTACTCCACTGCCTACAATACCGGTAGCAGTTTTGCTCAGCCGGTTGCGCAGCAATCCATTGATCAGGAAGCCTGCCAGTGGAAGTAATGGTATAAAAGGTGCAAATTTCATAATCGTACTATTCTTCAGTTAGTTCTTCAATCGGTTCAGGAAGTTGATATCAACGCTATGCACGTTGCGGTACATCAATACGATAATAGCCAGGCCCACACTTACTTCTGCAGCGGCTACCACCATTATGAAAAACACAAACAACTGGCCTTCGGTACCGGCCGTAATATTGGCTGGATCGAGTGCCAGCATTCGTTGATGATGCAGCTTTGAGAAAGCCACCAGCAACAAGTTCACGGCATTCAGCATGAGCTCAATGCACATAAACACAATGATGGAATTTCTACGGGTAAGCACACCGGTTACTCCAATGGAAAAAATGATAACCGCTAAAAAAATGTAATAAGATATAGGCATAAAATACCGTTTGTTTCTTGTGAAATTTAATCGCCCTTTTTACCAATCACTACTGCACCCACCATTGCACTCAAAAACAAAATGCTGCTGATTTCGAAAGGCACCACATAATCGGTAAACAGTTTGGTACCCAAATTTTTGATGAGTCCAATTTCACCTGTGCCCGGCTTCGTGATGATAGCAGGATCTGGCGTATCCAAAGCGGCAATCAGCACTATCATGAGCATGCCACCGGCAATGCCGCTACTCCACAGCAGGTATTTGTTTTTTTGTTGCTCCGATTCCTTGTTGAGGTTCATGAGCATTAGCACAAACAGGAACAATACCATGATGGCACCGGCATATACAATGATGTTGACAATGGCGAGAAACTGCGCATTCATCAAAATGTAATGACCACTAATGGCAAAAAACGTAATGATGAGAAACAGTACGCTGTACACCGGATTTTTTCTGGTAATCACCATGAGAGAACTGAACACGGCCAGTGCACTCAAAAACCAGAATGTAATTTGAAAGGTATTCATTGGTTGTTTCAATAATAGTGAGGTCAAAGTAGTATGCAAGGCATACGTGTGTGCAAGTGCAATGCGTGTGAGCTGCGGCAGTTAAGCCACTTTCAATTATTCGTTCACTGGCTTACGAACCCTGCCACCGGCAGCTTTTTCATAAGCTTCTTTTTCTGTCACCGGATTGGGAATCAGCAATTCTTGTTTGTTGTAAATGAAACCCTGGCGGTTGAAGTTAGCTGGCGCAAAAGTTTCACTCAGGTAAATGGCATCTTTCGGACAAGCTTCTTCGCACAAGCCACAGAAAATGCAACGCAGCATGTTGATTTCATACTTGGCGGCATACTTTTCTTCACGGTACAGGTTTTCTTCACCGTCCTGGCGTTCGGCTGCCTCCATTGTAATGGCTTCTGCAGGACAAGCCACTGCACAAAGCCCACATGCGGTACAGCGTTCACGGCCTTCTTCGTCGCGGTTCAATACATGCAACCCACGAAATACCTGGCTGAACGGACGAGTCTGCTCAGGATACTGAATGGTAGGACGTTTTTTGAAAAGGTGCGAAAAAGTGATGGCCATGCCCTTGGCAATACTTGGCAGATACAGCTTCTCCGAAAAAGTCATCGGGCTGCGGTCTACCTGCTTCGATCTGTTGGTTAATGGTTGCATATCTGAACAGCGTTTGCGATTAATTCAAAACGAAGAAATTTCGCTGTGGTTGTTTTAGGTGAAGGATGAATTATTTAGGCCAGCCATTTTGCAAATACAATACCACGGCTGCAGTAATGAGCATATTGATAAGGGCCAGCGGAATGAGTTTCTTCCAACCCAAATTCATCAATTGGTCGTAACGGAAACGCGGTATGGTCCAGCGTACCCACATAAAGAAGAATACAAAGAATACTGTTTTAATCATCAGTGCTCCAAAGCCCAGCAACGTAAGTACATTGGGATCGAGCCCCCATTTGGTTTCATCTACAAAAGGCAGGATATCATACCCACCAAAATAGAGTGTGCTCATGATAACACTGCTGATGAACATATTGATGTATTCAGCAAACAGGTAGAAACCCAGTTTCATAGAGCTGTACTCCTGGTGGTAACCAAAGTTCAGTTCGTTCTCAGCTTCTGGCAAGTCAAATGGTGTACGGTTACATTCGGCAAACGCACAAATCATGAAGAGTAAAAAACCGAGCGGTTGTAAAAAGAAATTCCAGCCAATGGTTTGCTGCGACACCACAATGTCTTTGAGGCTAAGCGAACCCGTCACAAATACAAGGGCGATAATAGAGAGGCCCATAGCCAGTTCGTAACTAATGTTTTGCGAAGCACCACGGATAGCCGCCAACAATGAAAACTTGTTGTTGCTACTCCAGCCGCCAATCATTACACCATACACACCGAGTGCTACCACGGCAAACACATACAGCATACCAATATTGATGTCGGCTATTTGCAGACTAACAGCACGGTCGCCAATAGTGAGTGTATCGCCCCAAGGAATAACAGCACTGGTCATAAGGGCGGCCAGCATAGCCAGGCCCGGGCCAAGCACAAACAATACCTTGTTGGCTTTATTGGGAATGATGTCTTCTTTGGCAAACAGCTTGATGGCATCGGCCACAGGCTGCAGCAAACCAAACCAGCCGAAGCGGTTGGGTCCAAGACGGTCTTGCAAAAAACCAGCCACCTTACGCTCAGCGTAAGTGCTGTACATCGCAAAGCCCAGAGAGATAGATACAACCACCAGTATCAACAAAAATTTCTCCAACACCAGTGCCCAATCCAATGTGATGGCTAATAGTGAAAATGTCATTGCTTATTGATTATTCGTGATTGTTTTTCTTAAATACAGCACTGGTTGCAGGACCGTTGATTTCGCTCAGTTCAATCGCCGGATTGTTTACCTCACTCACACTGTGAATGTCCATGAGCAAACGAGGCTTGCGGCCATCCAGCACTTTTTGAATGGTTTCTTCCGGCTTCTTCAAGCCCTTGTACTTACCCTGTCCAATTACAGAATGACGATCGATAGGAGCCAGTCCTTCTATGGTCCAGTCGCTGGCTTTCTTTTTATCGAAACGGCAGTCGTTGCAAATCCAACCGGTCTTACCAGTTTTTTCGCTGGTTTTAATTTCACCCCATTCATCCTTACGGGCCGTTACACGAAACACTTCATCGCCACGCATCCACAGGGTTACTTCGCCGCAGCACTTGTCGCAATCGCGGTGTGCTGTCATAGGCTTGGTAAACCAAACACGGTTCTTGAAACGGAACGTTTTATCAGTTAATGCACCAACGGGGCAAACGTCAATGACGTTACCAATGAATTCGTTGTTGAGGTTTTGCTCAATGTACGTAGCAATTTCAGCATGGTCGCCACGATCGAGTACACCATGCACCCGCTTTTCAGAAACCTGATCGGCAGTAAATACGCAACGATAGCAAAGAATGCAACGCGTCATGTGCAGTTGAATGTACTGGCCGAGGTCACGTTTTTTGAATGTGCGGCGCTGAAACTCGTATCGGGTACCGTTTTTGCCATGCTCGTAGCTCAGGTCTTGCAGGTGGCATTCGCCGGCCTGATCGCAAATGGGGCAATCCAGCGGATGGTTGAGCAGCAAAAATTCCACCACACCGGCACGGGCATCGAGCACCCGCTGGCTGGTAATGCTTTTTATTTCCATGCCATCCATTACGGTGGTGCGGCAGCTGGCTACCAGCTTGGGCATGGGGCGAGGATCTTTTTCAGAGCCCTTGCTTACTTCCACCAGGCAGGTTCTGCACTTACCACCGCTACCTTTCAATGGCGTGTAAAAGCACATGGCAGGCGGCGTAACATCACCGCCAATTTTGCGGGCTGCCTGCAAAATGGTGGTGCCATTCGGTACTTCTACCGTAATGTTATCAATGGTTACTTTCAACAGTTGGTCCGACATATGTTGAATCCTTACTTTTTAATTTGATTGCTGCTGTTGCAACAATATTGGAGCATGTTTGCGTAGCTGTACTGTGTATAACATCTGTACACTTACGCATTACAATCAGGCGGGTGTGGGTACGTGAATCGGATCGGCATAGTGGGCCAATCCGTAGTTGCGCTGCAAGCACTCCTTCGGATTGTTGACATGCCATTCAAATTCATCGCGGAAGTGACGGATGGCAGCTGCAACGGGCCATGCGGCCGCATCGCCCAAGGGGCAAATGGTGTTGCCTTCAATCTTGCTTTGAATGTCTACCAGCAAATCGATGTCGCTCAGTTTGCCCTGACCATTTTCCAGGCGCCACAAAATCTTTTCCATCCAGCCGGTGCCTTCGCGGCAAGGTGAACACTGACCACAACTCTCATGACGATAGAAGCGGGCCAATGTATACGTGTGTTTTACAATGCACTGGTCTTCATCCAACACAATAAAACCACCAGAACCCATCATAGAACCGGTAGCAAAACCACCGTCGCTCAGGCCTTCGTAGTGCATCATGCGTTGCTCACCTTTCGCAGTTTTCAGCAGCAGGTTAGCTGGCAAAATGGGTACAGAAGATCCACCGGGAATACAGGCTTTCAGGCGTTTGCCGTTGGCAATACCACCACAGTATTCATCGCTGAAAATGAATTCTTCCACACTGATGGTCATATCAATTTCGTACACACCCGGCTTGTTGATATTGCCGCAGGCACTCATGAGTTTGGTACCCGTAGAACGACCTACACCAATTTTTGCATAGTCATCTCCACCATTATTAATGATGGGCACAACTGCTGCAATGGTTTCTACGTTGTTTACCACCGTTGGGCAATCCCACAAACCTTTTACCGCAGGAAATGGCGGCTTAATGCGAGGGTTACCCCGCTTGCCTTCCAGGCTTTCAATGAGGGCAGTTTCTTCACCACAGATATAAGCTCCGCCACCACGCTGTACATATACTTCGAGATTGTAGCCTGTGCCCAAAATGTTTTTGCCCAGCCAGCCGTTGTTCTTGGCTTCGGCAATGGCTTGTTCCAGAATATCAGGAATCCATGCGTACTCACCACGGATGTAGATGTATGCACTATTGGCACCCAATGCATAAGATGAAGTGATGATACCCTCGATGAGAATATGCGGAATGAACTCCATCAGGTATCGGTCTTTGAAAGTACCGGGCTCCGATTCATCGGCATTTACTACCAGGTAACGGGGTACACCTTCTGGCTTTGCCAAAAAGCTCCACTTCATACCGGTAGGAAAACCGGCACCACCGCGGCCTCGAAGACCACTTTTTTTCACTTCTTCTGTTACTTCATCGGGCGTCATGCTTTTGAGCGCTTTCTCTACACTCCGGTAGCCACCTTCGCGGCGGTAAACGTCGTAGTAGCGAATGCCTTCTACATGTGCTTTTTCCAACAATAATTTACGTCCCATGCTATTGCTTTAGCCTGCTGTGCAGGATTATTGTGCTTTGGTCAGAATCTGCGTTTCTAAAAAAGTGCTTAGTTGTTGGCGGCTGCCTGTGTTCTGCACTCTTCTATAATGCGGTCAATTTTTTCTTTTGTCAGATGCTCTTTGTAATACTTACCCATTTGCATCATGGGAGCGTATCCGCAGGCACCAAGGCATTCGGCTGTTTTGAGGGTAAACAAACCATCGGCAGTTGTTTCACCTACACCAATGCCCAGCTTTTCTTTGATATAAGCCAGTATGTCGTCGCTGCCCCGCAGCATGCAAGGACCGGTATGGCATACTTCAAACACATGCTTACCAACAGGCTTCAGGTTGTACATGGTGTAGAAGGTAGCCACCTCATATACTTCAATGGGTTCCAGCTTCAGCAAGCCGGCTACATAATCCATGGTTTCGGCACTCAACCATCCCCACTGTTCCTGTGCCAAATGCAGCAAAGGCATGAGTGCACTTTTCTGCCTTCCTTCAGGATAACGGGCGATGATTTCTTCCACCTTCGCCAAATTTTCTTGTGAAAACTGTACCATATTTCAGTTATTCAAATTCCATTTTTACAATCTCAATTCCTACTTCGTACTTAACACATCTTACTTCTACCCTCGTCCTTCGCACTTCAGTTTACGCATCCAGCTCACCTGCTATCAGGTTCAGCGACGACATGGTTACGATGGCATCACTCAACATGGCCCCTTTTACCAGCTCGGGGTAAGCCTGATAGTAAATGAAGCAAGGACGACGGAAATGCAAGCGGTACGGAGTACGGCCACCATCGCTGATGAGGTAGTAGCCCAACTCACCGTTGGCACCTTCCACAGCGTGGTATACTTCACCCTTCGGCATTTCTATTTCACCCATGATGATTTTGAAGTGCCAGATCAGCGCCTCCATCTTGGTGTAAACGTCTTTCTTTTCGGGCAGGTAATATTCCGGTACATCGGCGTGGTACACATCGGCTTCGGCACCTTTGAACTGTGCCAGCTTTTGCATGGCTTGTTCAATAATGCTGAGGCTCTGCCACATTTCGCCATTGCGTACCATAAATCGGTCGTAGTTATCGCCGGTGGTACCTACGGGAATATCAAACTGGAAATCTTCGTAGCTGCTGTATGGCTTGGCCACACGTACGTCGTAATCTACACCGGCAGCCCGCAGGTTGGGGCCGGTAAAGCTGTACGCCAACGCTCTTTCGGCACTGATGGCACCAGTGCCTTGTGTACGATCCATGAAAATGCGGTTGCGGCTGAAGAGGTTTTCAAACTCTTTCAGCACCACAGGATATTCTTTCAGGAACTTTTCAATCTTCGTAAATGCAGTGTCGTTAAAGTTGCGTTCGAAACCACCAATGCGACCAATATTGGTAGTCAATCGGCTGCCGCATACTTCTTCGTAAATTTCATAAATCAGTTCACGATACTGCATTACATACAGGAAGCCTGTGTAAGCACCTGTATCTACACCCACAATAGAGTTACAAATAAGGTGGTCGGCAATACGGGCCAGCTCCATGATGATGACACGCAGGTAATCTACCCGCTTCGGCGTTTGAATACCCAGTAGTTTTTCGCAGGTAGTGTGCCAGCCCATGTTGTTCAGCGGGCTACTACAATAGTTAAGTCGGTCGGTAATAGGTGTTACCTGATACAGCGGACGTCGTTCGGCCAGTTTTTCAAAAGCCCGGTGGATGTAACCAACGGTTTGCTCTGTATCTACAATGGTTTCACCATCCAATTCTACCACATTCTGAAACACGCCATGTGTAGCCGGGTGCGTAGGCCCCAGGTTCATGGTGGTGGTTTGCTTTTGAATGCTGCCTTCTGGCAGTGGAATGTGGTGTGTTACTGATTGATTACTCATATGCTACAGGCTCTTGTGAGAGCTTTAATGCTGTCGTTAAAAATCTTTATCCGGGCCGGTTAGTTGTACGAACCGCCACGGCCAAACATCTCATCGTCTTTGTCAATACGGCTCTGGTCTTCCAGCGGGTACTCTTTGCGCAGCGGGAAATAATCCATTTCATCTACATTGAGAATACGCTTGAGCTTGGGATGGCCCACGAAGTTGATGCCATAGAAATCATAGGTTTCACGTTCCATCCAGTTGGCACCAGGAAATATACTGGTGGCAGTGTACACATCTGGTTTTTCGATAGCTGTGAACACTTTCATGCGCAGCCGCACGTTAGCAACCAGGTTGTGCAGGTGATATACCACGGCCAGCTCAGCTCCGGTATTGTCGGGATAGTGAACGGCACAGATATCGGTCAGAAAACGAAAGGCAAGCGTTTCGTCTTCAAACAAAAACTGAAGGATTTTCAGGTTGAGCTCTTTGGGTGCCGTTACCGTCAATTGGTCGTAGGTATTTTCCCACTGCAAATTGTCAGCACCAAACTTGTCGTTCAGTTTTTCTTGTATGGTTTCGTAGGTAAGCCCCATTGAAAAAGGTCTTAATGATAATTGGATTATTGAATGCCGTATTCGCCGAGCAAAGCTTTGTATTGCTCACCATTGCGCCGGCGGATGCTTTCTTTACCCACCAAGTCTTGAATTTTCATCAGTCCATCGAGTATTGCTTCGGGCCGAGGAGGACAACCCGGTACATATACATCTACCGGTATTACCTGATCGATGCCTTGCAGTACACTGTAAGTATCGAAAATGCCGCCAGAAGAGGCACAGGCACCAACAGATAATACCCAGCGTGGCTCGGCCATTTGCAAATACACCTGGCGCAATACCGGACCCATTTTTTTGGCAATGGTACCCATTACCATCAGCAGGTCGCACTGGCGTGGGCTAAAGCCTACCCTTTCGCTACCAAAGCGGGCAATATCGTAGTGGCTACCCATGGTGGCCATAAATTCGATACCGCAACAGCTGGTGGCAAATGGCAGCGGCCATAAAGAGTTTTTACGGCCGAGGCCTACTACTTCGCTCAGCTTGGTCACAAAAAAACCTTCGCCTTCGATGCCGGGAGGTGCTTCGGCTATTTTGATGCCGCTGTTAAATCGTACGGGGCGTCCCTGATATATCAAATCACTCATACGCTATTATTTGAATGGTGAAAGAAAACTGATGCTTCGATAACCGATTTCAGCTGAAAATGTTTTGCTGAAATCACTGTTGGTTATAGTGTTGGCATCAATCTTCCCATTTCAATGCTCCTTTTTTAATGATGTAGGTGAAGCCTGCAAAAAAGAAACCTACAAACATCAATACTGCCCAAAAACCGTCCCATCCCAATGATTTGAAATTGACAGCATAGGGATAGAAGAAAATTACTTCCACATCGAACAGAACAAACAAGATAGCCACGAGGAAATACTTAACTGCCATGGGCTGGCGGGCATTGCCAACCTGCTCAATACCACTCTCAAAGTTGTCGAGCTTGTCGCTGGTGTTGCGTTTTGGCCCAAGGTAATGGCTTACCGCAATCATAACGGCAATAAAGCCAATGGCAAAAAGCAACTGAATTCCGATGGGCAAATACTGTGAGGGGCTTCCGATTACTTCAGCTAATGAATACATGCTGCTTAAAGTTGATGCGGCGCAAAAATAAGTTCCTGCGTACTAATAACCGTGTGAATTGTACAAATTCAATAAATAAAAATCCCCCGCATACAACGGGGGATTTTTATTTATACAAAATCACTTTAAATCTAAGGTTTTCGCTGGCCCGAGCCACTTGCAGCACTTGCGGCAGGAGCGGGTTTAGTGCCGGCTCCGGAAGTTCCTTTGTTAGCTCCGTTTGCCTTCAGCAATCGTTGCGCTTCGGCTACTGCCATTTGGCCGTATGCGTTTACAGGGTCGATCGCCAAAATTAAATTGGCAGCATCCAGTGCTTTTTGATAATCCTGTGCTTTTACCAGGTAGTAAAATACTTTGTAGCCATGGTTTTGAATAATACGGCCTTTGTTTTTGGCAGTATCCTTCATCAAGAACTGGGTGTATTCATCCAGTGCAGGAATAGCTGAACCCTTACTTGTATCAGGGTCGGCAGCTACTGCAGCTCTCGATTTGAAAATATAACCCTGAGGCTGATCGGGGTAATTGCTGATATAGGTAGAGGCAATTGTTTGACAAGCGTCATACTGTTTTGCCTTGTAGGCGGCATCGCTCAAAAAGTACAGCGTACGGGCACTGTTGTCAGGCTTTACTTCTTGCTTGCGGGCCATCCATTTGTAGGCGCCTACCCAATCTTGCTGAGCGGTATAGGCATTGGCCATACCATCCATGATGATTACTTTGCCAGCCACAGATGTATCGAGACCAATAGCTTTTTCAGCCATGGTTTCTGCTTTTACTACATTGCCGGGCACTTTCAGGTAAGAAGCCGCCATGTAGGCATAATCTTCTCCTTCAATTTTATCTACATCTTCCTGAGCAATGTATTTTTCCATGTATTCCATGGCTTTAACCGAATCTTTCAGGCGGTCGTAGTTGAAGCTGTACAGCTTATTCACTTTGGCAAATTTTTCGCCATTAAGGCTGGCTTCAATGTCTTTGGCTTTTTGCAAAGACTCCTGGTATTTACCAGCACGAAACAGGTAGTCAGCATAGAAATAATCGGTCTCTACGTCTTTATCGGCATTAGCAATAAAAAGCTCGATGTATTCTTTGGCCTTATTTACATCACGGTTTTTGTAGTGGTCATACATGCTCAGGTAAGACAATGAAAACTTATCGCTGGCTTTGATGGCTTTTTCGTAGTAGTCCAGATACATTTCGGGGTTCTTCTGGCTTTCGAAGATTTTACCAATACGCCAGTAAGCAGCGGCAAATGTGGGATCCAGCGCAATGGCTTTTTCGAAAGCCCGCTTGGCCTGTCCGCCAAACTCACCACCTCTCTTGAGGTAGGTAATACCCAGGTTCAAAAACATATCTGGAGTAGCACCAAGGAGTTCTTCGCTTTGTGCTGCTTTTGAGGCAGCATAATCAACATCGCCCGTTTTGCTATCACCACCGGCATTAGCCCGTACAATAGCATTCAAAATAGCGGGGTCGCCGTATTTCTTATTTTTTTTGGTAGCGGTAGCCAAAATAGCCCCTTCAAAATGAGCTTTCGCTTCAGTGGCTTTGCCTTCCAACAATTCAATTTGGGCCTGCGCCACTACCAGCAGCGGGTTTTGAGCGGTGGCAGCCATTGCTTTACTGTACAGTTCTTTGGCTTTATCACGCCATGTATTGGTGCGGTGCAATTGTGCCTGAACCAGGTACACCTGACCCAGCCAATAATTATACTCTGCATTGGCCGGTTCTTTTGCTACTAATCCTTCGAAAATGGTTTGAGCCTTATCTACACGGCCATCCACCAGGTCCTTAAACCCTTCCTGCTGTGTTTGAGCAAACACGCCAAACGCCACTGCCAGGGACATCATGGAAAGAAAAAAACGCTTCATCATGCTTAGTTGTGTTTTTTGCAAATTGTTCTTTAGAATGAGGTGTGCTGAACTTGTGAGGGTGTCAAATTATTATTCTAAGACGAAAAGATGGGATGTTCGATACAAAACAAAGGATTTCTTAGAAATCCGTTAACAGAATTTACTATTTTATGTTCATGTTTCTAACATTAAACTGCATTCTGCCGGGTAACAAATAGGCTCTTTTGAAAATGAGCTGTCCTCTTTCATAAATCAGGAAGTTGACAAAGCCTTTGCCCAGGCCCTGATAGTTTTCTTTTACGATATAATTGAGGCTTCGGATGAGTGGATAGCGGCCCAATGCAATGTTGCCCTGATAAGGTTTTACATAGGCAGCTTCGTCGCAGGTTTCACAGGCCAGCGAGGCCACGTTTACTTTGGAAAGGAAACTCAATTGGTCCTGATCGTCGCTATTGCCAATCCAGCTTACGCCAATCATACCAATGGCGTTGGGGTCATTGGCCACATATTCAATCACTTCGGGACTGGTTTTGGCAGCCACTACATTTTTACCTAAGGGCTTGCCGCGGAGCAGGCTATCCATTGCAAATCGAACGGTACTGGTAGCACTCAGGCCATCCATCACCACTTTGTACTTAAAACTGCTATTGCCTGCCAGCATGTTTTTAATATCGCCCATGGTAAAAGTGCTGTCCTTGGCCTTTTTATTGGTTACGATGGCAACGGCATCGTAGGCGAGTATGCCCCAAGCCGGCTTAAACCCGAGCTTTTGCTCAAACTGTGTTGATTCATCTTCGCTGAGGCCGCGGGTTACAATCACCATGCGGGTGCTGTCGCTTTCCAAATCTTTCAGGCATTCGGCCTCTGGTTTGTACTCTGCTATAATTTCTGCGTTGGGAAACGAAGACTGAAACACCTTGATCTGTGAATCAATAACGGGTTTGAATGATTCATCAATGCTGATACGAATGCGGCCACTGGTAGGTGTATCGTCGGACACAACCGCAGGTGACGTGCCGTTATTACCGCAGGCCATCAGCAAAAAGCCGAGCACAAACACTACCCAAGCGTTATGTTTCTTATTCATCTTCATGTTGAAATTCCTTTTCTAATTTGGCTGCCACATAACCCCGGTAGGCTTTGAACACACCATACAGCATGAACAAAATGCCTATCACCCATTTCATTTTGCCTGTAACAAAATTGCTGCCCTCGAAGTAGTCGTATCCAATAATTTTTTCTGAAAACATGATGAATACGCCAAAGAAAACCATCAATGAGGCCATGAAGTAATCCATCATAGCCCTCACATTGGGTGTACTTTTTCGACGTGATGTTTTGCGAGTCTGCATAATTTTTAGGAAAGGGTGGAAAGATAATCAATTCAAGGCTTGTGCAATGTGTGTAATGGTCACCGGTTTGTCAGTCAGCAATCTTAATACCATTATTTCTGCTGCTAAGATGCCAAGTGGGGCATTTTCCACACAAGGCTGAAAGGCAAACATTACTTTTGCCCCTCAAAAAAAGCCGTGTGTGCATGAAGATATTGATGGTATGTCTGGGAAATATTTGCCGCAGCCCGTTGGCAGAGGGCATTATGCGGCACAAAGCACTGGCAGCCGGTTTGTCTTGGGAAATTGACAGCGCCGGCACCGGTAGCTGGCATGTGGGCGAACCACCACACCGGCTGTCGCAAAAAACGGCGCTGCACTATGGCGTAGATATCAGCAGCCAGCGGGGCCGCCAGTTTCACGCCAGCGATATGGAGCGGTTTGATGTGATTTTCTTTATGGAAGAAAGCAACCGCCGCGATGCCAAAGCCTTGGCCCGCCATACCTGGAATGATGCAAAAGCCCACCTTTTGCTGAACGAGGTAACACCCGGTGCCAACGAGCCCGTGCCCGACCCTTACTACGGCACGGAGGAAGATTACCACCATGTGTTTCGTCTCATCAGCAATGCCTGTGATGCTTTTATTGCCCGACAAATGAATGTGTAACTTTTCTGATTTTTCCAATATGTCAAAACCTTCTTTGCCGCAAGGCACCCGTGATTTCAACGCTTCGGTGGTACGCAAACGCCAGTTTATTTTCAGCACCATTCAGCAGGTTTTTCAGCTGTATGGTTTTGAACCGCTGGAAACACCGGCCATGGAAAACCTCGACACCCTGATGGGCAAGTATGGCGAAGAAGGCGACAAACTCATTTTCAAAATTTTGAACAACGGCCTCGACCGCCCCGAAAAGCATGCCAAGGCCAAAGAAGATTTTGACAAAATACTGCAGGGCAAAAATGTAAAAGACCTAACGGAAAGGGCTTTACGCTACGACCTCACCATTCCATTTGCCCGTTATGTAGCCATGAATCATGGGCAGCTCACCTTTCCTTACAAACGCTACCAAATGCAACCCGTGTGGCGTGCCGACCGGCCGCAGCGTGGCCGCTACCGTGAGTTTTACCAATGTGATGCCGATGTGGTGGGCAGCAAAAGTTTGCTAAACGAAGTGGAGCTGGTGCAATTGTATGCCACCGCATTCAGCCAACTGGATGTGCCGGTAGATATCCGCATCAACAACCGCAAAATACTGGCTGCACTGGCCGAAGTATGCGGCGGTGCCGATAAGCTGACCGACATTACCATTGCTATTGACAAGCTCGATAAAATTGGCATTGATAAAGTAAAAGAAGAACTAACGCAACGTGGATTGCTGCCGGCACAAATTGCAGCCATTGAGCAGTACCTGAGCATAGAAGGCAGCAACGAAGAAAAGCTGGCGCAACTCAACAACATTGTAGGCAGCAACAGCATTGGCGCTGAAGGCATTGCTGAGCTGCAAACCGTTATCAACTTTGCACCACTGCCCGATAGTCGTTGTACGCTTACTGCCGACTTCACCCTAGCCCGTGGCCTCAACTATTACACAGGAACCATTTTTGAAGTAAAAGCCATAGGTGTGCAAATGGGCAGCATTGGCGGCGGTGGTCGCTACGATGATTTGACCGGCCTGTTTGATGTGCCCAATATTCCCGGCGTTGGCATCAGCTTTGGTGTAGATAGGATTTTTGATGTGATGGAAGAGCTGCAACTTTTCCCAGAAGCGGTGCAGCAAGGCACACAGGTATTGTTCTTCAATTTGGGCGATGCAGAAAGTAAGGCCGCCTTTGGTTTGATGCAACAATTGCGCAGCCGCGGCATCTCTGCCATGCTGTATCATGAGCAAGCGAAGTTTGACAAGCAATTCAAGTTTGCCGATAAGAAAGGCATTGCCTATGTAGTGGTGATTGGCTCCAACGAACTGGATCAAGGCATTTGCAAAGTGAAACATTTGGCCAGTGGTAACGAGCAGGTATTTACGCAGCAAGATTTTGCTGCTCAATGGCAGCCGGCCTAATCAGGCAGGTTTTGTTTGTTGCGTTGTTTTTTTACTTACCCACAGTACACCTGCTACCACCAGTACGGTACCAATGGCTTGCTGCCAACCAAAGGGTTCGCCCAAAAAATACCATGCCTGAAAAATGGTGACGATGGGGCCCACTGAACTAATGATGGCCACGTTGCTGCTGCCCACCCGCTTAAGCCCGGCTGATACGAGCAGTGACGGCACCACCGTGGTAAATACGGCCATCAACAACATGTACCCATACACCTGCGGCGAGAAAGAAAGCAGTTGCTGTACAGCACCACCCATTACAAAATAGTGGAGAAAAATAGCGGTGGTTGCACTGAGCATGGCCACAGCCGTAAACTTAGATACGCCTACTTGTGGCACCAGTTTTCCGCTAAACAATACATACAACGAAAACGTGATGGCGCAGCCCACAATAAAGGCAGCACCAATCCAAACATTGCCCGTTTGCGGCTGGTCAAAATCGGCTGCAAAAGCAACACCAATACCTGCGTAGGAAAGCAGTAAAGCCAACACCTGATGCCGTTGAATTTTTTCTTTGAAAAACCAGGCACCAAACAACACTACCATGGTGGGATAGGAAAACAAGATGACTCTTTCGAGGCCGGCAGAAATATGTTTGAGCCCCCAGAAATCGAAAAAGGAACTGATGTAATAACCGAGCAAACCCAACAAAATGGTGGGCAATACATGCGACTGTTGCATGAACGATTGATGTGTGGCATTTCGCTTGTGCTGCTGCCATTGCAACAGCAACATGGCCACATAAAATGGCAGCGAAAACAACATACGCAGCACCAGCAGCTCACTCACACTCATGCTGCTTTGGCGGTACACCAGCTTGGCCAGCACGGCTTTGCCCGAAAACAAAACCGCAGACAACAGCACCATCAGCACTCCGTAAAGTGCTACCCGATCTTTCTGCTGTTGTTGATGTGCTGCTTGCAAAGTGCTGCGAATGTACAGCCAGCACCTTTGCCAAATAAAAAAGGACTGAATCATCAGTCCTTTTTGTATGCTTCTACTCGTTTATAGTTTTTGCAAAATCATCCGGTGATTCCAAAACTTGGCGAAAGATTCTTTGGTGCCCGTCACATCCAAATCGGCCACCACCACATGAATGCTGACGATTTTGCCCGCATCATTTCTTTTGAATACAGCAGTGCCGTTGTATTCCACAATAGAAAAACGGTCGGCTTCGATTTTAGATAATGTAGCAGAACCGATGGCAGAACTAATGCTCAATACACCCGATTCAAAATTGACCATGGCTTCGGATACTGCACTGCCTTGCGGAAAAATGTATTTGCCGGCATATTGCTGCAAAGTGCTGTCTTGTTGGGCATGCACAGCAGTGCCCACACCAATCATCAGCAGTAAAACAACCAGAATTCTTTTCATTGTTAAAAGGGGTTTGAAACAGAAAATTAGAAGGAATAATAATCAACCACGACTTAAATTTTCATACACCACTGCAGCACCCTGGCCTACGCCAATGCACATAGTAGCCAGCCCGTAGCGACCGCCGCTGCGTACCAGTTCGTGTATGAGGGTGGTTGAAATTCGGGCACCGCTGCAACCTAGCGGATGGCCAATGGCAATGGCGCCACCGTTCACATTCACTTTTGCCGGGTCGGCTTGCAGCTCCTGCACACAGGCCAGCGATTGCGACGCAAAAGCCTCATTCAATTCTATCACATCCATGTCGTTGATGTTGAGGCCGGCTCTTTGCAACGCTTTTTGCGAAGCAGGCACCGGGCCAATGCCCATCACCGCAGGGTCTACACCCGATACCGCCATACTTACCACCCGGGCCAATGGCTGCAGGCCAAACTTTTTTACAGCAGTGTCGTTCGCCAGCAGCAAAGCACTTGCGCCATCATTGATGCCCGATGAGTTGCCAGCAGTAACCGTACCCGATGGTACAAACGCCGGTTTCAATTTGGCTAATTGCTCCATGGTTGTTGCCCTTGGATGTTCATCTTGCGTCACCTGCGTTGCTTGTCCTTTTGCATCGTACACAGCTACGGGCACCAGCTCATCCTGCCATTTGCCCGCTGCCAATGCCGCCGCATATTTCTGCTGCGATTGCAGGGCAAATGCATCTTGAGCCTCACGACTGATCTGCCACTGCCGAGCCACATTTTCTGCCGTTTCGCCCATGCTGTACGGGTGGTACAGCGCCGTCAATTGCTTGTTGATGAAGCGCCAGCCCATGGTGGTATCAAACGTATTTACTTGCCGCGAAAAAGCCGATTCTGCCTTGCCCGTTACAAACGGAGCACGGCTCATGCTTTCGGCACCGCCGGCTATGTATACATCGCCATCGCCATGGTGAATGGCCCTTGCCGCATCCATAATGGCTTGCAGGCCACTGGCACACAAACGATTTACTGTTGTGCCCGCCACACTTACCGGCAAGCCAGCCAGCAGTGCCGCCATGCGGGCCACATTTCGGTTGTCTTCGCCGCTCTGGTTGGCCGCACCGGCAATCACATCTTCAATGGCAGCCGCATCCACCGTGGGGTTGCGTTGCAATAATTGTTGAATGGAAGTGGCCAATAAATCGTCGGGGCGAACCGAAGCCAAAACACCGCCATAGCGGCCAATGGGTGTACGAACAGCATCAATGATATAAACAGCACTCATACAGGCAAGATGTGATTTTAAATCCGTTGAAGAACAAAAATATCCTTCCTGGTGCTTCGTTATTTACCTTTTACAAAAAACAGGTTGCACCGGGCAATGGCATTCCTTCTTAGTAAAAGCTTTGCAGCCCGGCGGCTTATCTTTGCCGCATGCAAAACATTCGCCAGCTCAGCAAGGAAGAACTCACCCAATGGATGACCGCTCAGGGTTTGCAAAAATTCAGGGCCAACCAGGTGTGGGAATGGCTGTGGACCAAACAGGCTCACAGTTTTGCCGACATGACCAACCTGAGCAAAGAACTGCGCCAGCAGTTGGGCGAACATTTCAGCCTGCCAGCCCTCATTATTGACGAGTCGCAATACAGCGCCGATGGGACGGTAAAAAGCCGTTTCAAAACCTGGGATGGCCATGCGGTAGAAGGCGTACTCATTCCGACCGACGAACGCAAAACAGCCTGTGTGAGCAGCCAAATTGGTTGCAGCCTCAGCTGTAAGTTTTGCGCCACCGGCTATCTCGACCGCAAACGCAACCTCACGTTTGATGAAATCTACGATGAAGTGGTACTCATCAACCAGCAGAGCCTGCGGGTGTACGATCAGAAGCTCACGAACATTGTATTTATGGGTATGGGCGAACCACTACTCAATTATCAAAATGTATTGAAGGCCATCGAACGCATTAGTGCACCCGATGGTTTGGGCATGAGTCCACGCCGCATTACAGTAAGTACCGCAGGTGTGGCCAAAATGATTAAGAAACTGGGCGATGACGAAGTGAAATTTAAACTGGCCCTGAGCCTGCATGCCGCCAACGATTCCAAGCGGCATGAAATCATGCCCATCAACGATACCAACGACATCAAATCGTTGATAGAAGCGCTGAATTATTTCTATCAAAAAACGAAGAACGAAATTACCCTGGAGTACATTCTTTTTGATTCTTTCAACGATAGTTTGAAAGATGCAGATGAGCTCATCAAACTCTACCGCCAAATACCTGCCGACCTCATCAACATCATTGAGTATAACCCCATTGATATGGCGCAGTTCTGCAAGCCTACTGAAGAAAAAACGGATGCGTTCATGGCCTACCTCGACAAGCATAAAGTGAATGCCCGCCTGCGTCGCAGCCGAGGCAAAGATATTGATGCGGCTTGTGGTCAATTGGCCAATAAATAGGTGCAGCACCGTTTTCTATATGGCATATAAAAAGGAGCATTCATCGCTGAATGCTCTTTGTCGGGAAGACCACGCTTCTAGCGTGGCGACCCTCCCGCCCTACAGCGGGATGCGCTACCGGCCTGCACTACTCCGGATGATCATTCATCCATCTGCCAATTCCTCGTTTCTTGATTTGAATTTCTAACTGCAAAGCTTCTCGTTTGCTTTCGCAAATGATTATTCTTCTTACTGCCCATGGCACTCCAGTTTTGGTGCTGGGTGTAGCCTTGGAATTATGCTTTTGCAACCGCACATCCACATCAGCACTAGAACCGCAATAGTATCCCTGATGTTTCAGGCTTTGAAGTATGTATACGTAATGAGGCATAAAAAAAGAGTGATGGCTTTCGCTCATCACTCCTCTTTGTCGGGAAGACCACGCTTCTAGCGTGGCGACCCTCCCGCCCTAAAGCGGGATTCACTACTCGGGATGTTCAGCTATCCATCTGCCAATACCCCTCTTTTTGATAATTATTTCCAACTGCAATGCCTCTTGCTTTGTGGCACACTCTACAATGCGTACCAGTACCCATGGTACACCATTTCTGGTACTGGTTGTGGCTTTAGCATTATGCTTTTCTAGCCTTGACTCCACATCTGCAGATGCACCACAGTAGTAGCGATGATGTTTTAAACTTTGAATGATGTAAACAAAATGGAGCATAAAAAAAGAGTGATGGCTTTCGCTCATCACTCCTCTTTGTCGGGAAGACAGGATTCGAACCTGCGACCCCCTGGTCCCAAACCAGGTGCGCTACCGGCCTGCGCTACTTCCCGAACTATCTTTAAAAACCAGTGCTTTAGATTTTAGTCTCACTGCTGAAACTGCGAATCATACCCAGCATCATTTTACTCATTTGCTCGTAGCGAGTATAAAAATGCTCAAAAGTAGTTTGGTCAATCCAGCCGATTTCTTTGCCCAGTTCCATGAGTGCAACACAACTATTAATGTTGCCTCTGGCAATGGTCAGGAAATGTTTCTTTTCCGGATGCGTCATACGGGCAGTGCTTTCAGCCAAATTAATGACCGTGCCCATACTGGCTTCTTTCCACTGCGTGGCGAAGTCGGCATTTAAATCGTTTTGCTGAAACAAAAACTTGAGCACCTCGATGTTCTGCGTTTTTGTAACCTGATAAACCTCTAACTTTTCAAAGTCAAACATGCGTGTGTTTAAATGTGGGTCGAGATCAGATCTTCAACATTTTCGGGTTTTGTTCTGGTCACGCACCTATTTCAACCATTAAGTCTTTCATCATCCAAAGGTTCTGCCAATTTCATTTTAGAACCTTAAAAAAACCATTTGCGGTGAGGGCGGGATTCGAACCCGCGGTACAGTTTAACCCGTACGGCAGTTTAGCAAACTACTGATTTCAGCCACTCATCCACCTCACCGGCCGAACACCTTCTCTTTTTGAAGGGGCAGCAAAAATAGTTATTTATGCTTTCGAGCAAAATCAATTTTCAAAATTTGCCTTCCATTGCAATAAAACAGTGGTTGGAATTTCAAAAAGGTCACGTTTGCGGGCAATCTCTAAAAGCGGTAACGTATTCAATTCCAGCAACTTATCTGTTCTGGAGATGATATAAACTGGTGATTTATTTTGCGCAGAAAAAGCTGAACAGAATTTGTGCAACTCCGCAGTATCTGTAAAAACTTGTATCCGAAAACCTGGATTTTTGGCATTAAAAAGGAAAGCTGGATTGAAATCTTTGTATGCCACCACTGTGTTTTTGCCCTTGTTTAAAATGGGCTGTAACAGCGTAACCGGATTTTGCTGATAGACCAACGGATAAGCAATGGCCAGAAAAAAAGTATTGAATAACAAATAAGTGCCCGCCAGCCACGCAATGGCATTGCCGGGTTTGCTTTGTGGCCGTAGGGCGGCCAGCAAAATGCCAACGGGCAGCACCAGCAAACCAAGGGCCCACCAGCGATAAGGGGCTGTTTCCGGTTCCATGCCCAACGCCACAAAACCACCTATGGGCAGTGCCAGCCCGATTATCCCCAGCACCCACCAGGTGTATTTTTTCCAAGTGGCATTTCCGTGCAGTATTTCTGTAAGCAGATAGCCCAGCAGTACCGCTACAAATGGATAGCAAGGCATGGGATAGTTGGGCAGTTTTGTGCTGCTAATGGTAAAAAACAAGATGTATACCAATGATACCAGCAGGCTAAACAACACCAGATCAGACATGGGCTTACGGCGCATCAAGCCTGCGAGTGAAGCAATGTGCGTACTAAAAGGCAACATGCCAATAAGTACAATGAGGATGGTAACAAAAAACGGACCGCCATGGCCTTCCATTTCGCTGCTAAAGCGGCTAAGGTTGTGCTCCAGAAAAAAACCTTGTGTAAAGGCCCCTTGTGTGGCCTGATGTACTGCCCAATACCAAGGTGCTGCTATGCCTGTGTACACCACAGCTGCCAGTAATAACCGTACATCTGTGAGCACCCACCACTGCTTGCGAATTACTACATACAACAGTATTACAATACCGGGCAAACCCAATGCTACCGGACCTTTGGCCAATGTAGCCAATGCCAATGAGGCTGCTGTAGCCAGCAACCACCAAGTGCTTTTTTGCTGTAAATACTGCAACGCAGAAAACAAGCCAAGTGCTGTAAAAAATATGAGGTACGGGTCGGGTACGGCCAACCTGAACTCGAATAAAAAATGCGTAGACAGCGCCAGTGCAAGAGCCGAAAAAAAAGCATGCGTAGCGGTGCTGAGTTTTCGTACAAACAAAAAAGTAATAAGTACGGTACCAATACCCATGATGGCACTAAAAAAACGGGCTTGCCATGCGCCATCGCCAAACATAGAGAAGGCCACATGCATGAACCAATAATGCAACGCTGGTTTATCAGTACGTAGGTCGCCATTAAAAGTGGGCACCACCCATGCGCCGGCATGCCACATTTCTCGGGCACACTGGGCATTTTTGGCTTCGTCTAAAATGTACACCGGAGCTGCGCCCAAGTGTAAAAACAATAAGCCTGCAACCGCCAGCAGCAACCACCAAAACCTTTTTTGATAATAAACATTCGTGTACATACCTCAGCATTAAAACCGAGGGCAATGTACCGCATTTTTAGTGCTGTTATCTCTGTCGAAAAATGCCTGATAAGTAATGGACAACTCAAACCCTCCCCTGCCCAGGCTAGCGGTACGCAGTGGCGAAATATTAATATCGTAGCTCAAGGCCGCAGAAAATGGTTTGAAATCGAGTTTTACCACAGGAATAACCGCATCTTTCAAACGCAGAAAGCCCCCGAAATGAATGTTGTATTGACTGTCGGTAAAATCGTATCCGCTCAAAGCAAAACCTACCATGCCGCCGGCCAGCGTTTCATTGTAGCTGTTTTGCCGGGTATGGTCTGCCTGCAAAGTGAGGTAAGTATTGGGCGTCATGCCAAAGCGGAGCCCGAATGAATACACCCATTTTGGGCTCAATTCAATATCAGGGTTTCTGTAAAATGAATTGGATGGCCTGTTGAAGTGATGATAAGCCACACCAACGAAATAATTATCGTATTCACTTTCGCCCATACCCGAGTTGAAAGACAACCCCACACTGGCATCGCCATAGCCACGATTGTAATTGGCCAACGATTCATTGATGCTCAACATCGGATTCCAGCCGGTACCATCGTACTGGCTGTTGGTGGTTACTTTACTTTGATCGATAGATCGCTGCACATATCCCCCCATAAAACCCAGCGACAGATATTTGGTTTTGTTATCGCTCAGCGATTTATGATAGTTAATGGTTGGTAAAAGATGGGTGGTTTTGAAATTAGTAGTACCCGCCATGTCATACATCATTTGCCCGCCGATGGTAAGAAAATCGTTGGCGGCTCCAATAGGCATTTTGTATTCAGCATTAAATGAACCAGTACGATAAGGTACAGTAACAGCCCCCCATTGGGTACGATACACACCCTGCGCCCTGAAGTCGCCGGTAAAAATGCCCGCCAGTGATGGATTGCGCCACAGCGGTGCTTCAAAAAACTGTGACAAATGGATATCCTGACTGAACAGCCCCAAAGGCAGCAGTAAGATAAAGAATGATATGTGCAGGTAGTGTTTACGCATGATGGCTGTTTGCTACTTCAATAGCGTTACGTTACCTTTTAATCCAAAAATTTCATTATTGCCACATTGCACTTCAACCAGATAAACATACACATCCGGAGTAAGGGCGACGCCTTTGTACGTGCCATTCCAACCGGTTGTCGGATCATTCAATGCAAAATTCTTTCGTTCATACATCACTTCTCCCCACCGGTTAAAAATGATCATACTCTTAATACCTATTACTCCCTCTCCACGAGGATAGAACACATCATTCTGTCCATCACCATTAGGCGAAAAAGTATTGGGTAAAAACACATTATCGCCAGTGCAATAGGGCTCTACAAAAATGGTATCCTTTGCCACACAGCCACCTGCATTGGTAGCAGTAGCAGTGTAGGTAATACGTCTGTTAACTGTTGCATTAGGCTCGGGACAAACAATGCAACTAAGGCCCTGTGCCGGCGACCAACTCCACCTGATGATATCGGGCGATGATTGTGTACGCAATGGTACGACTACTCCACCTGCAGTTCTAATGCTGGTTTCTACAATATTAAACTGCGGAATTGGATACACTACTACAGATACAAATGCAGAGTCGGTGAAACAGCCTAAAGAATCGGAACCGGTAACTCTATAGCGGGTAGTGCTTACAGGCCGGGCTACAGGATTAGCCACATTGGGGTTGCTTAACCCGGCTGATGGCGACCAGGAAAGTATATCATAACCCTGCGACCGTAACTGTACTGATTCACCCACACAAATGGTATCGCCTAAGCCAATACTTAAAATACCGGGAGCTTTTACCCTTACCAAAGCAGTATCGCTGGAAGTACACCCGTTTACATCGGTACCAGTAACACGGTAAATGCGATTCGATGGAGGATTAGCAAGTGGTGATGCGCAACTGGTACAACTTAACGTTGGGTCTGCATCCCACACATACGTAGCTGCGCCTGTGGCCAGTAATGCTTGTGGTGTGCCGCGGCAAATGTATAAGCCCGGCCCTGCTACCACCCTCGGCGTATCATTCACAATCAATGGTTGCAACACGGTATCAGTACATCCAAACCTGTTTACACCAATCAGTTGTACGTTATACGTACCAGGCAGTGTATAACTTACCAGCGAAGGGATGAGTTGATTGCTCACCTGCCCGTTGCCAAAACTCCATTGATAGCTCATTTGCGTTGTATCGGCATTGAGCCATACACCCGTAAACTGCACCTGCGCCGGCACACAAACGGCTGGTGGAGCATTGTAGGCCAGTTGTGGCGATGGAGAAATTATCACAGGTACATCCAACGTGTCGGAAGCATAACAATTATTGGCCGTCCACACTTCAAAAGTAACCTGATACACACCCGGCGTTCTGTAAGTATGAGTAGGATTTCGAAGCGAAGACTCAATGCCATCGCCAAAGCGCCAGCGGTACCGCACCACTATATCGTTGGTAATAGAAGAATCGGTAAACGATACAGTAGCTGAATCGCAAAAGGCGTTTTGCATAACCGATTGTATGAGTGCTCTTGCACCAAGCACATGTATGGTATCCGTTCCCTGAACAGGTACTTTACAGCCAAGGCCGTCTTCCAAAATAAGGCGTGGCACATAAGAACCCGGCGTAAGATAATTGTGGTTTGCCGTGTTGTTTCCTGTAAGGTCAGAAGTACCGTCGCTGTAATCCCATGTATAATATCGGGTGTTAATGGTTGTAGCCGAAAAAGAAACCCCCAGCGGCGGACATCCAATGAGCGGTCCATAGGTAAAAGTACCTTGTGGGCCACGAATTTCTACCTGACGGGTTACCGAATCCACACAACCGCCATTGCCCACCACTCGAAGCTTAACATTAAAAATACCGGGGCTTGTAAATGTATGTGCAGGACTTACCACAATGGAATTATTGCCATTGCCGAAGTCCCAAAAGTTTTGCCTGTTGTTGATAGAAGTATTGGAAAAAATCACCAACAAAGGCGGGCAGGTACTAAAAGAATCACTCATAGAAAAACTGGCCCTGGCATTGGCTACGGTTATGTACTGAGGTCTTGTTAATGTATCCACACAACCATAGCTATCTGCAATGGCCAGCGAAACAGTGTACACGCCTTCGGCTGCATAAGTTACCGAAGGATTGAGTATGGTGCTCTGTTGTCCATTGCCAAAATCCCAGTTATACGTTAGTACAGAACCATTTGAACCAATGGATTGATTAGTGAAACGAATTGGAGTGTTCAAACACACCAACGTATCGCTGGCAATAAACCGGGCGGTAGATTCATGCACTTCTACAGCGGCGGGGCGTGTAAGTGTATATCTGCAGCCCAAAGAATCGACCACTGTTAGCCGTACATTGTAAACACCCGCTGCATTGTACACCACTCCAAAGGGGGCCGACGTAAATACAGAGTCGTTACCAAATCCGAAGTTCCACTCCCAGCTTCTTACAGGATTAGTACTGGTAAACCTGGTAGAGTCTGTAAAATTGACAAGGCTACCAACGCATACATCTTGCCTGATTGGCCCAAAGTTGATGCGTGTACCTATGTCTGCAATAGTAAAGGTTTGCAAGGTTGTATCGCTGCAACCATTTCTATCTGTAATCACCAGTCGTACTACAAGGGTTGCAGTATCTGTCAATACCCGATCTAAAAAATTGACACCGGTGTTGATGGGAGACTCCGCATTAATCGTCCATTCATAGTTGGCAATATTAGCCGGATTGAGCTTAGGGCCCCGGGCATAAAACCGAAGTTCGTTACTCCGGCAGGTGCCCATTTTTTCCATTTCAATATTGGCCTCTTCATCATAAATATTTATCCCTATAGATGCTTCATGCTCACATAAAGAATCTGAAGCCACCAACCTTACGGTGTAAGCACCTGTATTGGTGTAGGTATAATTGGGACTATAGGTAGATGATGAATCGCCATTGCCGAAATACCATTTCCACTGTGTACCGCCAATGCTGGCATTAGTAAAAAAACGCTGAAACTGATTGGTACAACTAAATGAATCTGTAAACCTGGCAATCGGCGGACGTACGTAGATGTAGCGATTCACCGTCAATGTATCATGGCATTGATTATTACTCACAATCAACCGCACATTCATCCATCCTGTATCGTTATACTGATAGGTTGGATTTTGTGTGCCAGAAGAACCGCCATCGCCAAAAAACCATTGCCAGCGGGTAATAGCGCCAGTGCTTTGATCGGTAAAAGATACATCCGTAGAAGGGCATACATCCCTTGGCGTTGCAGTAAATGCAGCTACAGGCTTTTCACTTACCAGAACATTACCTGTGAGTGTGGCCGTACACCCGCCCAGTGTAGTTATTGTTAGCCGAACAGTAAACGAGCCTGCCACTCCAAAGGTTTTGGTCGGATTGCGAACTGCTGCAGTGGTACCATCTCCAAAATCCCATGCATAGCTTACAATAGAATCATTGGTTACAATAACGGGTACAAAGGTTTGCACATAGGGCACACAACCATCAAAAGGCAATCCGCTGATTGATGTAATTCTGGGCGCTTCCACTCTTACAGCTGCCGGAACATTCAGTGTGTCAATACAACCATTATCATGTCGCACAATCATGCGTACACTAAATGTGCCCAACGAATTGTAAGTAGCAGTTGCAGATTGCTGCGTACTGGTTTGGCCGTTTCCAAAAGTCCAGCCTATGACGGTGCTATTGGGTGTGGTATTTTGAAAATTAACCACATGAGGTACCCGGCACCCAATAGCAGGACTATAACTAAATGTTGGCGCTGGCTTATCAAGCACCGTAAAACTGCCTTGAGTTGAATCAACACAACCACCCTTCCACACAGCCATACTAAATGTGTACACACCGGGGGTATTAAAAATGCGACTCACATCTCTTTGCCGCACCACCACTCCATCGCTAAACCGCCATATGGTAGAATCAAAAGTGGCAAAGGGGGTTGACGTATTTTGAATTGCCACCGGGCGACCAATACAAAATGGCCCAGCACCTATGTTAAAGGCTGCCGTAGGGCTGCCCACAGTTACTGCTGCTCTTTGTATAATGGTATCAGAGCAACCTCCTGCATTGGTTACAATCAGTTCAACATCATATTCTCCGGCAGCATTATAGGTATGAATCGGGTTGGTGGCAGCGCTGCTGTTTCCATCACCAAAATTCCATTGCCACGAGGTGATGTTAGTACCAATACTGGTACTGGTGAATGCCACATTAACCGGCACCACGCAATTTCGGGCCACAGTTTTTGTAAACTGTGCCAACAGCGAGTCTCCCACCCGAACATAATTATCCAACGATAAAGTGCGGCTGCAACCTTCACTATTTTGCACAGTAAGTGTAATGGTAAAACTGCCGGGGGTGGTATATGAGTGTAATGGATTACGTTGATTACTGAGAGTGCCGTCGCCAAAATCCCATGTCCAGCTTTGTAATGTACCGCTGCCCGCTATGCTACTGTCGGTAAATTGAACACTCAATGGCAAGCAACCAAACCGGGGAACAGCCCCAAAATTTACAGTTGGGTTGGCATATACGTTAATGAAAGAAGTTTTAGTGATAGTTGCAGAATCGGTAGTGCCTCTGTATACGGTAAGGCTTACTGTATAAACCCCCGGCGTAAAATAAGTTGTGCTCGGGTTTTGAGCCGTGCTGATTACACCATTGCCCAAGTCCCAGCGCCAGCGATCGGGTGTACCAGTAGATTGATCAGTAAATATGACCCTGATAGGTGCGCAACCACTCAATTGATCGGCGGAAAATTGCGCCGTCAATTGTGCATTGCCCTGTAAGCAGGCAAACAGTAAACTCCATAAAAAAAGTAATCGGATATTCATGTATTTGCCTCGTCCTCCGGGTGCCTGTGCCCCTCCATTGTGTATTGTATGCCTCAGCCTCTGCCAAGATAGTTTTGGTTTTGTGCCTGCTATTGGGTGTTTATTCAGATGTACACATTTGTTTACCCGCCAGCCACTGCACCTTTTGCTCATAAGTTACAAATTGCCTGCCAAAAAAACTGCTCTCAAACTGCAATGCTTAAATGTGGACAACCAATTACAATCTGGCTAAGTTTGTACCCAATCATTACCCAATTGTAACCACCATGCTCATCAGCGATATTCTTTTTCAATTAGAACTACTGGCGCCGCTTGCCTGGCAAGAGTCTTACGACAATGCCGGTCTCATAACGGGAAAAAAGTCCTGGAATTGCACAGGTATCATTTGTAGCCTCGATGCTACCGAAGAAGTAATTGCAGAAGCCATCGAAAAAAACTGCAATCTGGTAGTAGCGCATCACCCTATCCTTTTTCGGGGGGTAAAAAAACTTTCCGGCGACAGCTACCCCGAAAGAGCCATTATTAAAGCCATCAAACACGATATTGCTATTTATGCCATTCATACCAACCTGGATAATTATCAGTTTGGTGTAAACTACTGGATGGCTGAAAAGCTAGGCCTCAAAACCAAAAGCCTGCAGGTGCTGCAACCCCGGCCCGGCACTTTGCAATACCTCATTACTTATGTACCCGCTGCACAATCAGCAATGCTGAGAGAAGCACTGTATGCTGCCGGAGCCGGCGCCATTGGCCAATATGCCGAATGCAGTTTCAATACCGAAGGCATGGGCAGTTTTCGTCCGTTGGAAAATGCCCAGCCCGCCATTGGTGCAGCCGGCGGGCCGCTGGAGTGGGTGGAGGAAACCCGCATAGAAGTAGCTGTTCCTGCTCATTTGGCGGGCAAAATAATGGCTGCGCTTCACCAGGCACACCCCTACGAAACCCCTGCTTACCAATTGATTTCATTACAAAATGAGCTACCACAAACCGGAGCAGGTATTATTGGAGAGCTATCTGGCAGTATTACCGAAACAGATTTTTTGCAGCGCATCAAAACGGCGTTTGGCTTACAAATCATCCGGCATACGCCGTTTATCAACCGGCCCATTCGCACCATAGCCATGTGTGGCGGAGCTGGCAGCTTTTTAACTGGTGCTGCCATAGCCGCCGGCGCTGATGCATTCATAACCGCCGATGTGAAATACCACGAGTTTTTCGATGCTGATGGCCGCCTTTTACTGGCCGATATTGGCCACTACGAAAGCGAACAGTACACAGTACAAGGGCTGGCCACATATTTGAAGGCCAAATTCCCTACCTTTGCCGTCCTTCATTCAGCCGTACAAACCAATCCGGTCCGTTACTTTGCCTGAGTTTGGTTTCAATTCGCTGATTTTCAATTAAAATTGATATTTATCCATGGCCACTGTTAAGGATTTTTCGGTTCAGGAAAAACTCGCATCGCTGGTAAGACTCCAAAAGATTGAATCTAAGCTCGACGAAATGAGCATCCTCAAGGGCGAACTTCCTATGGAAGTAGCCGATTTGGAAGATGAACTGCAGGGTTTGCATCACCGCCGTACCCGCATCGAAGAAGAAATTAATGGCATCAACGAATTTGTTGACCAGAAAAAAGCCAGCATTGTTGAATCTGAAGAGCTCATCAAAAAGTATGAAGCTCAGAGCAACAACGTAAAAAACAGCCGCGAATTCGAAGCCATCAATAAAGAAATTGAGATGCAGCAGCTGGAAGTAAAACTGGCTGAAAAGCACATCAAAGACGCTCAGGAAGAACTGCAGGAAAAAGCCCGCCGACTCGATAGCGCCAATAAAGCTATTCAAACCAAAGAGGGTACACTGGCTGCCAAAAAAGGCGAACTCGAAAAAATTATTGCAGATACTGAAAAAGAAGAGCTTCATTATCAAGGTCTTGCCAACGAAGCCCGTGGCAAGGTTGAAGAACGCCTGTTGGCTTCTTACGACCGCATCCGCTCTAACTACCGCAATGGCCTGGCCGTGGTACCCGTACTGCGTGATGCCTGCGGCGGTTGCTTTAATGCTGTGCCCCCGCAGCGCCAAAGCGAAATTCGCCAGCACAAAAAAATTATTGTGTGCGAAAACTGCGGCCGCATCCTCGTAGATCAGGAGACCAACGATAGCATCGAAATTAAATAAGCCTTTGGCCCAACTATATCAAAAGCGAAGTTCCACGTGGGCTTCGCTTTTTTGTTTTCTTTGCAGGGTGAGGATTTTTCTACAGGCCATTTATAGCTTCATTTTTTTACTGACCTTTTTGCCGGGGCAAGCCCAGCAAGATTTCCGGTTCAACGACCGGTGCTATCAAGCCTATCAGCACATCATTGCCCTTCGGTTGCAACCCGCCATTAAGTTGATTGCAGCCGAAAAAGCTGCCGACCCCAACAACCTCGCCACCGTGCTGCTCGATAATTACATCGACTTTTTCACCCTCTTTTTTAATGAAGAAAAAGCAGCCTACGACAGGGCTAAACCACTGCGCAGCCAGCGGTTGGAGCGATTAGCCACCGCACCCAAAACATCGCCACTCCGCCTTTTTTCCCAAGCCATTGTACACCTGCAATGGGCAGCCATCCATATTAAGTTCAACCAAAAATGGGCTGCCGGCTGGGACTTTAGAGATGCTTTTAAACTTGCCCACGATAACAAAGAAAAATTTCCGGGTTTTTCGCCCAACAACATGATAACTGGCCCCATGGAAATGGTGGCATCCACCATACCCAAAAGTATGCGCTGGCTAAGCAGTGTTATGGGCCTTAGCGGAACCATGCAACAAGGGCAGCTTCAGCTCCATCAGTTTTTGCAAGCCAATGATTACTGGGGCAAACTCTTTCGGCAAGAAGGTATTTTTTACCACTGCTACCTGCAAAACTACCTGCTCAACCAGCCCGAAGAAGCTATGGCTTTTATTGAGCAACAGCAGCTCGACCTGGTGAACAATCACTTGTTTGCTTACATGGCGGCCAACCTGCACCTCACCAATAAACGCAGCCGCACTACCCAGGTTATTATTCAGCAACGTAAGCAATCGGCCGACTACCTCATCACTCCCGTTTGGGATTTTGAAATGGCTTACGCAAAACTGTTTCATCTGGAAGCAGACGCCCATGTGTACTTCCTTCGTTTTTTGCAGCATTTCAAAGGCAGTTTTTATGTAAAAGATGCCTGGCTGAAGTTGGGTTACCACTACTTTTTACAAGGCAATATGCCACAATACCGGTTTTGTATGCAGCAGGTGATAGCCAAAGGAAATACGCTGGCTGATGCTGATAAAAGAGCCATGAAAGAAGCCAAGGCACAGGTATTGCCCAACCCCATGCTGCTGAAAGCCAGGCTGTTATCGGACGGGGGCTACAGCCAGGAAGCTTACCAGCTTCTGGAAGGCAAAAGTGCCAACGACTTTGCCGATGTGGCCGAAAGGTTGGAATTTGCCTATCGGCTCGGCCGCATTTACGACGATCTCGGTTACGACGACCGTGCCCTGAAAGCCTACGATTATACCATCGCTCAGGGCAGCCTACGGACTGAGTATTATGCTGCCCGGTCAGCATTGCAGGCCGGCATGATTTGCGAAAAAACCGGGCAGTTTGGTAAAGCCCGGGCATATTTTCAAAAAGCCATGGACATGCAAAACCACGATTATGAAGAATCGATAGAACAGCGGGCCAAGGCAGGTTTGGAACGATGCAAGGGCAAATAAACATCCGCCGCTTTCCACGGTATTCGGCTTGTCGTGTATAAAAGCTGCACCTCTCATCCCTCTTCATGAGGTAGTTTGCCCTCGTTTGTAGAATTGGCACTTATTTTGCCGCCAGAAAAGCATGAGTATGAGGAAATTGAAAAAAGGAATTGTAACACTATTTTTTACACTCACCATTTGTGGGGCCGTGGCACAAGATGCGGCCTATCAACAATACATTGACACCTACGCCCCTCTTGCCATAGCCGAACAACAACGCACCGGCGTACCGGCGTCCATCAAGCTGGCACAGGGCCTGCTGGAAAGCGGTGCCGGCAAAGGCGATTTGGTAAGCCGCAGCAACAATCATTTCGGTATTAAATGCAAAGCCACCTGGACAGGCGATAAAGTGTACCACGATGATGATGCCCGTGGCGAATGCTTCCGGGCTTATGCCTCTGCTGAAGAATCGTACCGCGACCACTCCAACTTTCTGAAAGCCAATGGTCGTTATGCGGCCCTGTTTACCCTCGACGTAAATGATTACAAAGGCTGGGCCGAAGGTTTGAAAAAAGCGGGCTATGCTACCAACCCGAGGTATGTGGCACAGCTCATAAAAGTGATTGAAGAAAACAACCTGCAGAGCATTACTGCATTGGCTTTGCAAAATAATATACCTGCGCCTGTAACACCCGCAGTAGCAATACCCGCCAGCGAAGAAAAAGTAGAGCCCAAACCGGCAGTGGTGGAGCAAGTAGTAGTGCCAGTGGTAGCCAAGCCTGCTGCACCTGAGGTAAACAACGAACCTGCCCCTTCAAAACCAACAGCTGCTGTAGCCCCCAGTACAGCTTATCCGTCCGGCTATTTTTACATTAATGAAACCAAGGTAATGTGGGCCGAGGCTGGCACCAGCCTGCTGGCCATTGCTGCCAGCAACAATTTGGCATTGGCAGATTTGCTCCAGTTCAACGACATGGCCCGCACCGATATTTTGCCGCAGGCACAACTGCTGTTTGTTGAGCGAAAAAAGAAAAAATCCGACAAGCCATTTGTGACCAGCAACACAGGCCAAACCTTGTGGCACATCAGCCAAACAGAGGGCATCCGGCTGGCACAACTGCAAGAGTGGAACAAGCTTAACGCCAACGAACCATTGGCTGCCGGCACCAAAGTATTGCTGCAGCCAGCGACTAACAGCACTGTACGTAGCAAATAAGTGTACTGCTTTGCCCGCAGTTCTTTTTGCTGATGGCGGGTGGGGTCGTACTTTCGCCGCTTTAAAACTCAGCCGTTATGTCTGCCAGCGTTCAGGTTCTCGATAAATCGTTTGTACCCTTTTTGGATGCCGAAACCATTGATGCAAGTATTGCTACGCTGGCGGCACAAATCAAAGCAGACTATGGCGACAAAACGCCGTTGTTTATTGCCATCCTGAACGGCTCTTTCATGTTTTCTTCCGACCTGTTTAAGAAGCTCGACTTTCCGGCTGAAATCTGTTTTATCAAACTGGCTTCTTACAAGGGCACCAAGAGCAGCGGCCATGTGATTACGGCTATCGGTTTGGATACAGTGATTAAAAACCGGCACGTTATTATCCTCGAAGACATTGTAGATACCGGCAAAACTCTGTCGGCATTTCTGCCCGAAATAGAACACCAGCAGCCCGCCAGCTTGTCTATTTGTACCCTGCTGCACAAGCCCGAGGCCCAGGTGCATCCCCTCGACCTGAAATACATCGGCATCACCATCCCCAACAAATTTGTGGTAGGCTATGGCCTTGATTATGATGGTTTTGGCCGCAATTTGCCTGAAATTTATCAGCTGAAAGACTAATAAAACCACGGCCGCTACGTTGTAGGTACTGAAGAAATGCCGTGGTACCGCTGTGCCATCATGCTACACTACCTGCAACATATCGGTAAATGCGCTTTGCTGTGCCTGCTCCTCTGCCCCGCCGTGAGCCATGCACAGTCATTCTATTTTACAGGTGGTTTCAAAGACAGCACCGGCACCCTCATACCTTTTGTCAACATCAAACTGCGCAGCAATCAATTGCTGTATCAGGCCGGCAGTGGTGGCGAGTTTGGCATTTCTGCATTTGTAGCTACAGATACCGCCACCTGCTACGCAGAAGGTTTTGACACTACGCAAATAGTATTGATGCACGGCAAATACCAGCAGGTTGTGCTTCGATACAACGCTACCATGCTGCAAAAAGCTAAACTGGAAAGCAGACTATCGAGCCTGAGCATGGCGCCACAGCAAAAACAACATGCTCCGGAAATAGCCACGGGCAATGGCGAATCGTACAACGAAATTGTGCCCAATCATTTCACCAATACAAATGCGTTTCCATCCGTTGGTTTTGTGCCCAACAACAACCATGCATCGTATAGCAATATCCGGCGGTTCATCACCCACAGCACACAGGTACCGCCCAATGCCGTACGTATCGAAGAACTCTGGAATTACTTTAATCTTCAATTGCCACAGGCACAACCCGGCGACAGCAGCATGGGCATGGCATCGGCATTATCCGTTTGCCCATGGAATGCCAGCCATTTGTTGTTGATGCTGAATGTGGTAGCGCCAAAAATTCCCGTAGAAAATTTGCCCCCGGCCAACATGGTTTTTCTTATTGATAACAGTGGCTCCATGGAAGAAAACAACCGCCTGCCATTGTTGAAGAATGGTTTTAAAAAACTGGTGGAGCATTTGCGGCCGCAAGACAGGGTTGCTATTGTCACTTACGGCGGTTCGCCGGGCATTATGTTGCCACCCGTTTCGGGGAAGTATAAAGACAGCATACGTGCAGCTATTGATGCACTCATTGCGGGTGGCGCCACAGCAGGTTCCAATGGCATTCAACTGGCGTATGAACTTGCTACGACCAATGCACTGGATAGCGGGGTAAACAAAGTGATACTGGCTACCGATGGCGATTTCAACATGGGCATTACAGAAGATGAAGCACTGGAAAGACTCATCAAAGCATACAGACATACCGGAGTCACACTCAGTTGTTTGGGTGTAGGCATGGGCAACTATAAAGACAGTAAAATTGAAGTGTTGGCCAAAATGGGCAATGGCAATTTTGCCTACCTCGATACCGAAGAAGAAGCGCAAAAAGTGATGGTGCAAGAGCTGACGGAGAACCTCTACCATGTAGCCGCCGACGCCAGCATTCATGTGTATTTCGACAGCAGCGTGGTGCAGCAATACAAGCTCGTTGGCTACGACAACAGGCGGCAGGCTTTGGCCAACAACACACTATTATTGAATGGCGCCAACATTGGCTCTGGCCAAACCATAGTGGCCATGCTGGAAATTGTACCCAAGGGCAATGCCAGTATTCAAACGCCGCTGCAAGGCTCTTGGGAATTGCAATACAAATGCCTGCTGCGGGATAGTGTGCAGATTGCCCACAACATTCCATTTACTGCAGCCCCAATGGCTTTGCCGTTGGCAGATGCCACGTTTAAAAAAGCAACAACCCTGGCCTGGTACGGTCAGTTGCTCCGCCAGGCTACGCCACAACAGCCCGTATCTTTTACAGATGTGATGACGCTGGCTGCACAATGCTTTGCCGCCGAGAACAAATCGGATGCAGGCTTTTTACAATTGCTGCAGAAAACACAACAGGTGTACAATCCAGCACCCATTCAACAGCGCTGGCGCAAAAAGCGGAAAACAAAATAGCCACCCTTTTTGGATGGCTATTGATTACTGAAATACAGTTCCGTTATTCAAACATTTCCTTCACTTTCTGGAAGAAGGATTTGCTGTTTTTATCTGGTGCAGGTTGAAAGTTTTGACTGCCATTCATTTTTTCCAACATGGCTTTTTCTTCGCTGCTTACATGCTGTGGCGTCCACACATTTACATGAATGAGCTGGTCGCCTTTTTCGTAGCTCTGCAAGCTGGGGAAACCTTTGCCTTTGAGGCGGAAAATTTTACCACTCTGCGTACCGGCTGGTATTTTGATTTTGGCCTTACCATCAATGGTCGGCACCTGTACTTCGGTGCCAAACACCGCATCGGGGAAAGAAACATATAACTCGTAAGCCACGTTCAATCCATCGCGGTGCAGTTCTGCATGGGGTTCTTCTTCAATCAGCACCCGCAGATCACCAGCATAGCCACCCCGTTCGCCGGCGTTGCCTTTGCCTTCTACCCGCAGCTCTATGCCCTCATGCACACCAGCAGGTATGTTCACAGTTACCGTCTCCTCGCCAAACACCCGACCATCGCCTTTGCAGCTGCCGCACTTGGCGGTGATGCTGGTGCCTTCACCATTACAAGTAGGGCAAGTGGTTACGGTTTGCATTTGACCGAGGAAGGTGTTTTGCACCCGGCGCACCTGGCCGCTACCGCCGCAGGTACCGCAGGTTTGCACACTGCTTTTGTCTTCGGCCCCGCTGCCACCGCAGGTTTGGCAACCCACGTATTTTTTCACCTTGATGGTTTTGCTGGCGCCTTTGGCAATCTCTTCAAAGTTGAGTTTGATTTTTACCCGCAGGTCGCTGCCTCGGGTACCACGGGCACGGCTCTGGCCGCCACGACCGCCACGGCCACCACCGCCGCCGCCAAAGAAGCTGCCAAAAATATCATCACCAAAAATGTCGCCGAACTGGCTGAAAATATCATCCATGTTCATGCCGCCTGGATGACCACCGCCACCGGGACCACGGCCAGGACCAAATGCTGCATGACCAAAACGGTCATACTGTGCCCGTTTATCAGCGTCGCTCAACACTTCGTAGGCTTCTGCTGCTTCTTTAAATTTTTCTTCTGCCGCTTTATCGCCGGGGTTACGGTCGGGGTGAAACTGCATGGCCACTTTGCGATAAGCTTTTTTAATCTCATCGGCCGAAGCGGTTTTGCTAACGCCCAGTATTTCGTAAAAATCTCTTTTCGAACTCATAAACTTAATTTGCCAATGTGCCAATTAGCGAATGTGCTAATGGAGCTTGGTGATATAAAACAGGCTGATGATAAATGAGTGCATTGACACATTTTCCCATTTGCCCATTTACACATTATTTACCGACCACCACTTTTGCAAAGCGAATGATTTTTTCGCCGAGGTAATAGCCTTTCTGTATCTCATCTATCACTTTGCCCTGCATGTCTTCAGTTGGAGCCGGTATTTCGGTAATGGCTTCGTGCAAATCGGGGTTGAACTCCTCGCCTACGCTGCTCATGGGTTTGAGGCCTTTTTGCTCCAGGGTACTGCGCAGCTTGGCAAATACCAGCTGAACACCTTCTTTCACCACGGCTACATCTTGTGCCGCTTCCATGGTTTTTTCGGCCCGTTCGCAATCGTCGAGCACATCGAGCAGGGAGCCAATTACTTCGCGGCCTGCGGTTTGGATCAGCTCAATGCGTTCTTTAGCCGTACGGCGTTTGTAGTTGTCGAACTCGGCAAACAGGCGCAGGTATTTGTCTTTTTGTTCTGCCAGTTCTGCCTGCAGTTTTTCCATTTCATTTTCGGTAGCCACGGCTTCATTCAGGTTGTTGGTACCTGCTACATTTTCATCAGTATTCATGCTTTCGCCTGCTACTGATTCTGCGTTATTGTCAGTCATTTCTTCGTTTTTATGCAATTCTTGCTGTTCCATAGCTAAAAATTGAGTGCAAATGTAGAAGCGACAAGAATGCTGCCAACGGCCTTTTTGTGTAAAAATGGCAGTGCCACTACACTTTAATGGTTCAGTAAAATTGAAACAGGCATTGCTATGAAAAGCCAACAGCCCGCAATGTGCAGGCTGTTGGCTTTTTTATCATTAAAAAAATTACTGCTTCACAAACCGAATTTGTTGCAACAGGTTTGATTCGTCAGACAAAACGATCGTATACATACCCGCTGGCAAAGTGGCTGTTTGCAAAGCAACGCTTTGGCTACCAGCTACGAGGTTTACCCGCTGCGACTGCAATACCTGTCCGCCAGCAGACACCACACGGATAAGGGCGTTGCCTTTTTGATTACTGCTCAGTTGCGGCAATGCATTGCCGGATACAACATTGGGCACCAGGCTCATACTAAATCCTTGTGCCGAACCGGTAGCCATCAGTATGGCTACGCTGCTGTAGGTAACTCTGCCCGCATCGCTGGTAAGTTTTAAGCGATAAAAAAGCTTGCCGGCACCTGCTGATGCATCTGCAAAGGTGAAAGGCTCGTTGCAACGGGCTGCGGTAGCTTTTTCTGAATATACTTTCGAAAAGTTTTTACCATCGGCACTGCGCTGCAGCTCAAATGTGGCATAAGCACCTGTGCAGCTAACCTTCCAGTTAAGCTCTGCAGACTGACCTTGCCTGCGGGCACCAAATTGCTTAAGCGTTACATTTAATGGTACCAGCGGAAAATCGTTACTGGCAGAGAAAGTGATGGGATTAAAACCGAAGTTTCCGCCACTTTCCGAGCCATCACCAATGTTTTGCACCAATGCTTCGTTGCTACGATAAGCCGAGTTTGATACATAAGTAGCTACAAATTTGAATGTAATAGCACCAGTAATTCCTAACTCAGATTTGGGGATAGTTCTGCTGCTGGTGTTGCTGTTGGAGCTCACAAACGTAAGAGAACCACTACCACCGGGAGTGAGCTTAAACAACGCCGAGCCAAAAGTTCCCCATGCCAAACCGTAATCGGCAGTAAAGCCGGCAGGGAAGGTTACTTCAGAAGTGTTGCTCCCACTGTTGCCAGATACTGAAGCACGGCCACCGTCTGCATCATCGTTGATGGTTGTGGTATTGGCAAGCCCGCCAGCTTCTGAATCAAAATAAATGACCAGATTGTCGTTGGCGCCAAATGCCGCACCAGTTGTAAGTGAGAATATAATATCATTCCCCGATTCGGTTACAACGAGTGAACCGTTACCGATGGTTCCGCCAAAGCCGGTTTTTGTATTGCCACTATAAGTGGATTGACCATAGGCCTGACCGACCAGCAATACTGCTGCGAGTAAAAGTTTTTTCATAAGCAAGACATGTAAAATATACACAATATTAAGGACAATTCAGATTCAAATCATTCAGAATCTGAGAAAAAAATACCCACTTGTTAAACCAGTAAAAGTCCGGCTTTGTTCATGCCCAACATGGGTTTGTTGTCCCAAAATAATTCAAAATGCTCCAAGCCAGCCGCGGCATAATCAGCCTTCACTTCTTGCAGTGTCCATTGCTTTGGTTGGTCAATGTGTATTTTTTGGAGTAGCTCATGCAGCCATTTACCCTGCGTATCGGCCACGCTGATGCTGATGGTTTTGCTACGGCTTTCGAACTTTAAAGATGCCATGCTCCAGCTGCTACCCTTTTTGCTTTTTACAAAATATTCTATACCTGGCAGTGGTCCCAAAAAAATGAGTTTAGCATTGGGTGAATGGCTGCTGAATTCGGGCTCCAACAGTATCTGCCGTATGTAATCTGGTGGCACAGCAGTTTTGGGCACTTTATGTTCAAACCACTTGTACAACGGCACATCAAAACCTACACCGTGCATGTAGTTATGCAGCGATTTTTTTAACCCATCGCTAAACAGTTCATGTTCGGCACCGGTGGGGTCTTCGTGCACCACATCATTATCGGCAAAAGATGGCACCTCAGGAATAACCGCCTTCACCCCAAATTTTTCGGGGGCCAAACCAACGGGGCTATGGGCGGTCATAGCAAACTGATGCCAGAAGCCCGATTGCAGCACACCAGCTTCAAACAACTGTCGTACCATTTCGAGTGAGTCAATGGTTTCCTGTGCCGTTTGTGTTGGAAAACCGTACATGAGGTAGGCATGCACCATAATACCAGCTTCGGTAAAATGCTTGTTTACCCGGGCCACCTGTGCCACCGTTATGCCTTTGTTGATAAGCTGCAACAGACGGTCGCTGGCTACCTCGAGGCCACCACTTACAGCAATGCAGCCAGCTGCTTTCAGCAAATAGCAAAGGTCTTGCGTAAAACTTTTTTCGAAACGAACATTCGTCCACCACGCAACATTTAGTTTGCGCCGGATAATTTCGATACTCAATGCTTTCATGAGAGATGGCGGTGCTGCTTCATCTACAAAATGAAACCCATTGAAACCGGTTTGTGCAATGAGTTGTTCCATGCGGTCGACAATCTGCGCTGCGGCCACAGGTTCGTACAGCCTGATGTAATCGAGGCTTACATCGCAAAAGGTACATTTACCCCAATAGCAGCCATGTGCCATGGTGAGTTTATTCCAACGGCCATCGCTCCACAGGCTGTGCATGGGGTTGGCTATTTCAATGGCGTTAATGTATTCCGACAAGAGCAAATCGCTGTAATCCGGCGTACCCACTTCACTCATTTTATAATCGCTGCAGGTAGTGGTATTTATGTACAGCAACTCATTATTGTTTATCAAAAAACAACGCTTCAATTCATCTTTGGTACAATCACCATCTATGTATTTCAGCAGTTGCTCTAAAGGCCTTTCGCCATCATCTAAAGTGATGAAATGATAAAACTCAAAAACCCGCTTATCGGTTAGGCTGCGCAATTCTGTATTAGCAAAGCCTCCACCCATGGCCACTTTTATGTGCGGATATTGCTGTCGTAAATATTGCGCAATGCGCAATGAACTAAACAAGTTACCGGGAAATGGAACAGATAGCGTAACCAGCTTTGGCTGCGCTGCTTGTACATGAATGTCTAATTGCTCAATCGTTAGTTCGTCTATAAAACTGAGTGGCTGTTGCAATGTTGCATACAATTCATCAAAGCTGTTGGCACTGCGGCCTAGCCTTTCTGCATACCTGCTAAAGCCGAAATGTTCATCGATATTTTCTTTAATAAAATCGCCGAGGTCTTCGAGGTACATGGTAGCCACATGTTTGGCCTGATCCTGAAAACCCATGCTGCCAAATGAAAAATGTAAATCATCGAGCTGTGCAAAGCGACTTGCTTCGGGTAGGTAGCCCCGTTTAGCAATGAGTTGTGCCAGGGTAGGCTTTTTACCTTGCAGCAATGCCACCACATCGTTGATGGTGTGTATGTACAAATCTTGTAATGAAAAAATTCGCCGGCTGTTGTCGCTGAAAGATTCCTGCTTGTGGGCTGCCATGTCGAAAATGCGGCGGAGACCAGTGGCACAGAACATACGCAGGGTTACTTCGATACCTAAATCGGCCTGGCGACTACTGATGCCTTTGGTGTTGAAAAAACCTTTTAGGTAGGCAGTAGCTGGATAGGGCGTATTGAGCTGAGTAAACGGCGGCGTAAGCAGCAAAACATCTGTTGGCAACGGAAAAATTTTGGGCAAAAATAAGGTGGATTGCAGCTGCAGTGGGTTTCTGTTTCAGCAACTGCTTAAATGGATATTGCTGGTAACTACACCTACAAGTGATGTGTGCAAAAAGCAGGAATGCTGACAACTGTACTACTGCTGATGATAGCCCCGATGGTAGCGGTAGCTGCACCGCCTTAGCGGGGCACTATAAGCGAACAGCGGGAAACCGAAGCCCGGATATGTACAACTGCTGATGCTTCAGATTATTTTCTCTTAAATACATTTATGCAATTTTTCACCTGACAGCATCTGCGAAGCTGTCAGGTGAAAAAATCATCTTGCCCAGGTTTCTACGAGGCGAACGAATTCGCTGCGGTAGCCATCGATATCGGTATCTTTTGCATAGCGGGCAAGGTGAATAAGATCTTCTAATTTGAATTCGCCTATCAATTCGGAGTGGCGCAATACCAACCCAAACCACGCTACTGCTGCTGCAAACCGAAAATCATTACTGCTCTTGTCCAACTGCTGCGATTGTGCATCAATTACCTGCAAGCCTTCAGTACTCTTGCTTTCTTGTGGCAGCTTGTAGCGAAACTTGATGGTGGCCAACTCTTGCTGATACCGTGTATTATTCTTATCACGGTTGTTGTATTTAAGTATTGGTTCATTTTGTAAAAATTTACTGTCGGCGCCGGTGGGAATAATTTCATACAAAGCTGTTACCACGTGGCCGCTGCCCAACTCACCGGCATCAATGGTATCGTTGGCAAAGTCTTCTGCTTTCAACATGCGGGTTTCGTAGCCCAACAACCGGTAGCGCTGTACATGCTGCGGATTGAATTCAATTTGAATTTTTACATCCTTCGCCACTGCATGCACCGTGCCTGCAAACTCTTTTCCCAACACCCGGTTGGCTTCCTGCAAATTGTCGATGTAAGCATAGTTGCCATTTCCTTTTTCGGCGAGAGATTCCATGACATCATCGCGGTAGTTGCCATCGCCAAAACCAAGGCAGGTAAGGTATACACCGGTTTGGCGCTTTTGTGCAATGAGCTTTTGCAAATCGCCGGTGCTGCTGATGCCTACATTAAAATCGCCATCGGTAGCCAGCACTATGCGGTTGTTTCCTTTCTTGATAAAATTGTCAACCGCAATTTTATAAGCCAGGTCGATGCCTTCGCCGCCGGCTGTGCTGCCACCTGCAGCCAATTTATCAATGGCTTGAATAATGCTGTCTTTGTATTGTGCACTGGTGCTGGGCAATACCACACCCGCAGCACCGGCATACACCACAATAGCTACCCGATCTACTGCCCGCAGTTTCTTTATCAACACTTTCATGGATTGCTTGAGCAAGGGCAACTTGTTGGGCTCATTCATGGAGCCCGATACATCAATTAAAAACACCAGATTAGAAGCCGGCAAATCATCTTGTGGCAGCTCTTTTGCTTTGAGAGCAACCCGCAGCAATGTATGTCCGTTATTCCATGGCGCCTGGCTGTACTCGGTGTACATGGCAAAAGGCATATTGCCCGTAGGTGCAGCATAATTATACTTGAAGTAGTTCACCATTTCTTCAATCTTAACGGCACTGGGTGGTACCTGCTCACCATTGTTGATGAAGCGCCGCACATTGCTGTACGAAGCATTGTCAACATCAATACTAAATGTACTAAGCGGCTCTAGTGCAGGATTGGTAAACGGATTTTCTACAAACGGATTGTACGACTCTGCTTCTATAGGATATGGTTCAATTTGTAATCTTCCATTTTCGGCGGAAACGCCTATCTGCTGCAGGTTTAGCTTGAGTTTATCTACCTGAGCATCTTCTTTTTTGCTGCGCTTTTTGGTATTGATGACAACCACACCCTGCGCAGCACGACTACCATAAATAGCGGATGCTTTGCCGTCTTTCAACACATCAATGGATTCTATTTCTGCAGGATTGATTTTTTTGATATAATTATCTGACACGGGCACTCCATTGAGTACATAGAGCGGTTGGTCGTTTGCATTGAGGCTGGCAGCACCACGGATGCGTACTTGTGTAGCAGCACCGGTTATGCTGAAGTTGGATGATGGCTTTGGCGGTACGGCCTGATTGCTTCGTACATCCAACCCCGCTACCCTGCCCTGCAAGGCTTGTGTAAGTTCTCTGCGTTGTTGTTGCTCTTGTTTGGACTGTGCTACAGCCATACTTTTTTTCTTTGCCGAAACAGAACCTGTTACCACAACTTCATCCAAGCCACTGGTAAGTGTTTCAGCTGGTTTGGCAATGGCTACAGTTTGTACTGTATCCTGCACAGTTGTAGGAGCAGCAGGTGGTAATACAGTAGCCACTTCCTGCAATTGATTGCCCGTATTGGTAGACGTGGTATTGGAGGCTGCAATTTCTTTTTGTGGCGAGGCTTCTTCGTTCTCTCTTACTGATGCAGGTGCTGGTGTGTTGCTAATGCTGGCAATGGATGCCGCAGTGTCTTGTGGAACGGTAGGAGCTACTGGCTCCACTTTCACCACATCAACTGAAGGAGCAATGGTTGGTGCTGTTGCATTATATCGCCAAATGCCCAGCATGAGTATCACGATGGCGGCGGCAGCAATGCTCAGTATCCGCTTCCACTGAAATATAACGGCCTTGGGTTGCTGCTGTTCATCCAGCCGCTGTTCTACCCGCTGCCACACGGCGTCAAAGCCATCAAAACGTTGCTCTTCGGTATGGCGGGCCGCATCTTTAAACGATTCGAAAAATTTATCTTGATTGCTCATGGCGCTGAAAAGATTGGTCATAAAATGTTTGTACCATCTCCTGCAATTTTTTGCGGGAGAAACTCAACTGCGATTTCGACGTGCCTTCGGAAATGCTGAGCAGTTCAGCAATTTCGCGGTGGGTGTAGCCTTCTATCACATAGAGGTTAAACACTGCTTTGCAACCATCGGGCAACTGGTGTACCATTGCCATTAAATCGGCGCTGGCCATGGGAATGGGCGTGTTGTCGTCGGGCATATGTGCCACGGCATCCTCATCCATGTGAACCGCAAAGCTGGTTTTCTTTTTCAGGTAAGCCAGGCATTCATGCACGGCTATGCGTTTGGCCCAGCCCTCAAAAGCCTGCACTTCTTTGAGCTGCCCAATTTTGGTGAGGATAATAAAACAGGTTTCGGCCAGTACATCTTCTACTTCGTGTGGGTGCCGTAGGTACCGCCTGCAGGTGTGGTACAGTTTGGGCGCCACTTGCTCGTACAACATGCGCTGGGCCGGTCGCTTCATTTGCTGACAGTCACGTATCAGTTGTTCGTTGATCACTACGCGGTGCTTTATTATCCAAGAGGGAATGTAGGCGCAAAAGGTTGGAAAGGGCGTGATTTTTTATGCATCGGTAACGGCCTGCATGACAGGCCAATGAAAAAGATGCCCATCCTTAACAAAACCATTTTCGCTTTCTTTCAACCTTTTTTTCGCAGTATTGTAGTATTAGCCGGTAACATGCTGCACTATCTGTTGATGGCTTTGCCAGTGCTTAACACACTTTTAAGCCAGCAAAACCAATGGTTTTCTACTTCAGGGAAACAGTGTTGATACCGAAAAAAAATTTCTATGAGAGTATCTGTGTTCAGAAAAGAACACTTCAATGCTGCGCATCGCCTGCACAATCCGGCGCTGTCGGCAGAGGAGAATGCCGCCATTTTTGGTAAATGCAATTACCCCAACTACCATGGGCATAATTATGAATTAATTGTGCAGGTAACGGGAGAGATTGACCCCAAAACCGGCTATGTGATTGACATGAAAGTACTGAGCGACCTGATCAAGCGGGAAGTACATCAGCGTTTCGACCACAAAAACCTGAACCTCGACACGGATGCTTTTGTAAACCTCATTCCTACGGCCGAAAACATAGTAGTAGTTATTTACCAATTGCTACGGCCACATATAGATCCATCGCATGACCTTAAAATCAGATTGTATGAAACAGAACGGAACTTTGTGGAATACCCCGGCTAAGCAAGTGTTGGAAGAAACAGGTTTTGAAACACATGAAACCTTAGCCAACATGAAAGAAGTAGATGGCATTGGCCAACTCACCATTGACGAAATAGGCGATGAACACATTGCCACCAGTTACGATACACCGATGCGTCCTGATGCATTCGACCTGAGCGACGACAGCAAAATGGATATTATCGAAGGCCATTTTCGTGAAATCATGCTTACACTCGGCCTCGACCTTACCGACGATAGCCTGAAGGGTACACCCCGCCGCGTAGCCAAAATGTATGTGCAGGAAATCTTCAACGGCCTTGACCCCAAGAACATGCCGAAGATTGCCCTGTTCGACAACAAGTATCAGTACAACGAAATGCTGGTAGAAAAAAACATTAGTTTTTACAGCAACTGTGAGCACCACTTTGTACCCATCATTGGCAAGGCGCATGTAGCCTACATTTCCAATGGTAAAGTCATTGGCCTCAGCAAAATCAACCGCATTGTACAGCACTTTGCCAAGCGGCCACAAGTGCAGGAGCGCCTTACTGTGCAAATTGCCAATCACCTCAAGCAAGTGTTGGAAACAGAAGACATCGCCGTGATTATTGACGCAGCCCACATGTGTGTAAGCAGCCGTGGTATCAAAGACCAAACCAGCACTACGGTTACCAGCCACTTTAGTGGCGCCTTCCGCAGCGAAGCCAAAAAGAATGAGCTACTGCATTATATTGGCAAAATGGCCGGCTAATCAATAGCAGACTTTCCTTCATAAATAGAAAAGCGTAGGCAACAACCTACGCTTTTCTATTTATGTACTTTTTCCAAAAGAAATTATTGTACTTGTGCCAATACCGATTCGTACAATGCTTCGTATTTAGGTACTATTTGCTGTATGTCGAACTTGCAGGCATGCTCGTAGGCTTGCTTTTTAAAGCGGGCCAAGGTGTCGTCATCTTTGAGCATGCTGATGGCGTATTCAGCCATTTCATCAATGTGGCCAACTGGTGCCATGTATCCGGTTACACCATGTACATTTATTTCGGGAATACCGCCGGCATTGCTGCTTAACACAGGTACGCTGGCAGCCATGGCTTCCAATGCACTCAGGCCAAAACTTTCGTATTCGCTGGTCAGCAAAAACAAATCACTAATCACCATCACATCTTCCATTTGCTCCTGCTTGCCCACAAAGCGAACATGGTCACAAATATTCAATTCGCGGCTCAGCTCTTCGGCCATGTGGCGTTCAGGACCATCACCCACCATCATGAGTTTGCTGGGCACCTGTTTCAATACTTTGGCAAAAATGCGGATCACATCATCTACCCTTTTCAGCTTTCTGAAGTTGGAGGCATGTATGAGAATACGTTCGCCATTCGGCGCCACTGCTTTGCGGAAAGCATCAATCGGCTTTTTAGAAAACCGGCTAACGTCTACGAAGTTGTGAATGACTTCAATCTCTTTTTTTACATGAAAAGACTTGTAGGTTTCTTCTTTCAGGTTCTCTGATACGGCCGTAATAGCATCACTTTCATTGATGCTGAAAGTAACCACCGGTTCGTAAGTTTTGTCTTTACCTACCAGCGTAATATCTGTACCATGCAGGGTGGTAATAACCGGCAAACGAATGCCATCATTCTTCTCCAAAATTTGCCGGGCTATGTAGGCACTCAATGCATGCGGAATGGCATAGTGCACATGCAGCAAATCGAGTTTTTGATTGAGCACCACATCTACAATGGTGCTGGCCAGCGCCGACTCGTATGGTGGATATTCAAACAGCGGATAAGTGGTAATACGAACCTCGTGGTAAAAAATATTGGCATTGAATGCACTTAACCGAACGGGTTGGCGATAGGTGATAAAATGCACCTGATGTCCCTGGTTGGCCAGTGCCATACCCAGTTCTGTAGCAAGCACGCCACTACCGCCAAATGTGGGGTAGAGCACTATTCCAATTCTCATACTGAACGTCGGTTGTTTTTTTGAACCTGTGAAGTAACGATAAAATACTTGGAAGGTTCGCTAATTATTGATGAAGCAATCTTGAACAATCCCACGACTAAAATTTTAGACGCTGCCGGGTGTTCCTTACATTCGTACAAACCGTTTTCCATGCGCAAATTTGTTGGCATTACCACACTTATCATTCTTGTTGCCGCCGGCCTGTTGTTTTGGTGGCGTTTTTATTTCCCTTTTGGCGAAAAAGGCGTGAAAGCTGGCGAACTCAACTTTGTGGTGTACAAAGGCTATGTGTTTAAAACCTGGGAAGGCAGGCTCATTCAGGCCGGTTACAAATCGCAGGTACCGGGTAGTGTGCAGAGCAACGAGTTTGAATTCAGCGTAACCAACGAAGCCATTGCCGAAAAACTGCGCCTGAGCAGTGGCAAACAGGTTGAGCTTAGCTATACTGAATATTTGGGTGCCATACCCTGGCGCGGAAACAGCAAATACATTGTGGATAGTATCATTTCCATTAAGGAAATTGCACCGCCACAAAAATCACCCTATTAAAAAAATAACGGGTCTTTTGTGCAGTGAAGGAATGGTAGTTACTCTCCATTCCTTTATTGTTTTTGTAACAACCCATTCACTGTGTGCCGTCATATCTGCTGCTATACATAAGCGGGTATTGGGCTGCAGGTGTTGCAGCATGTCCTTCAACATCGGCTCATTGCGGTATGGCGTTTCAATAAACAAATGACAGCCCTGCGTTTTTTGTGCTTCGGCTTCCAGTTGCTGTAATTTCTTTTTCCGCTCTGCGGCATCTATGGGCAAATAGCCATGAAAAGAAAAATGCTGTCCGTTGAGCCCGCTAGCCATAAGTGCAAGCAAAATAGAAGACGGCCCAACCAAGGGTTTCACGGTTGCCTGCAACTGCTGCGCTTTGGCTACCAATAGTTGGCCGGGGTCGGCTACACCCGGGCAGCCACCCTCGCTGATGATGCCAATGTTGGCGCCATTTTTTACTTCTTGTGCAAAGGCATTCAGCACATCTTCTTCTGCTTTGCCAATGGCATACCAGCGGTAATCATCAATCACCATTTCCCGCCACATGCTTTTGAGATAGCGCCTTGCCGTCCGTTCATTTTCTACAAAAAAAACACTGCACTGCTTCACTGCATCCAGCACATACGGCGGAATGGTTTCATTCACACCTTCGTAGAGATAACAGGGAATAAGATAAACGGACATAGTGAAGATTTCTGATGTATGATGTTTGATGTCGGATTTCATCCGTGGTCGGTCGTCAGTGGTCTGTGGTCAGCCTTATAAATTTTCTTCCCGATGATACAAACTTATAGTAGCAGCTACCACCGCATAAGCTGGTGCCAGCACCCAACCTATAATGGGCACAATGTGCATGAGATAAAACACCATACCATTGCCAATGGCCAATCCTTTGTGCTGACTGATAAATTCAATGCTTTGGCCGGCACTCATTTTGTGACGCTCCGCACTATAATCGAGCATGCTGAAACCGTAGTAATAGCATTCAATAAACAAGCCCAGCAATGGCGCTGCCCAACCAACCAATGGCACTAGTGAAAGTAGCATCACTGCAATGATGTACACCGTTTGCCAAAGAGTATTGCGCAATGCCAGTTTGATACCCCGCACCATGTCTTTCAATAATTGCGCTACGCTAAAAGGAAAATCGCGGCCTTCGAGAATGGCTTCTGTTTTTTCGCTGAGATAGGCAAATACGGGAGAACCAATGATGAGCCATAAAAACTTGAACAACGAAAAATAAAACTGCAGCATGATGAGCGTTAGCACAAACTCTGCAAACGACACGAGGAAGCTGAGCCAACCACTGTTCATACGATCGAGCCAACTGCGCAAACCCGTGATGGTGTTGAGATAATCCACGGCATCGCTGGCGGTGTTCCAAAAGAAATACATGCTTACGGCAAACAACAGCATGTATAAAATACCCGGTATTAAAATCCAACGCCACAGTTTGTGGGTGGCAATGAACCGGTGTGCCTTGCCGTAGGCTTCAATGGATATGATGATTTCTTTGAGCAAAATATATGTATCCTATTTTTTCGTCACGCTTTTCCAAACAATATTACAGCCCACACAGGATATTTGATGCATGAAACCTTTGTCCATCTCTTTTTACAGGCAAACAGATGTGGTACAAGTAGCTGCGCAACTCTTGGGCAAGGTACTGCATACCCGTTGGGATAACGAGCACTGCTATGCCAGAATTGTAGAAACAGAAGCGTACAACGGCGTAGTAGACAAAGCCAGCCATGCCTATGGCAACCGCCGCACCAAACGCACAGAAACCATGTACGCAACTGGCGGAATAGCGTACGTATATTTATGCTATGGCATGCATCATTTGTTCAATGTGGTTACTGGTAAAAAAGATGTACCACAAGCTGTACTCATCAGAGCGGCAGAGCCGATGTTTGGCATAGAGCAAATGTTGGAACGCCGCAATAAAAACCAATTGGATGCTACACTCACCAAAGGACCCGGCAGTTTGGCACAAGCCATGGGCATTCATACCCTGCACAGCGGCGAAAGCCTTACGGGACAACAGATTTGGATTGCCGATGATGGTTTCAGTTACAAAGAATCAGACATTATTGCTACACCCCGCATTGGGGTAGATTATGCCGGAGAAGACGCTTTACTTCCCTATCGGTTCATTGTAAAAGGCAACAAATTTGTGAGTGGTAAAACAGCTCAAAACCGTTAGAACTTCGGACAGTTGATGCCTATAGAACCATCTTTTTTATGGATGTAAATCAGCGAGATTTCAAACCCGCCCCGGCTGTTACTTGCAGATTTTAATGAAGAGGTATTCACATCGTAAGAAGCACCAAAACGCCAGTTGCCAAATTCTAATCCGATGTAAGGAATCAATGCATCGCCAAAGCGATACCAGCTGCCGGCATAAAAAGTAGTGGGGCGGTAATCAATATCATTGTTCAAATTGAAACCAACAGCTGCACCCAGCACTGCTTCACGGGCACCCGCCTGACTTTGGTACAAGCCCGATGTGTATACAGTTGCCGTACCACTGGCCAACGGCCAATACAATCCGCCATGCAACGTATAGCGGTGCTGCAAATCGAAATTGGCTCCCCGAAATGATTCTTTCGGCCTGTTGATATGGTACAAAGAAGCACCGGCGTAATAGTTCATGTTGCCATCAAACACACCACTGAACAGTACACCGGTATTCAAACCGAAATAATTGATATTGAGGTTTTGCGGATTGAAAATTTCATTGGTAATACCCGTGAAACCATCGCTGCGCAACTGGTCTTCGAACTTCAGGTTGGCGGTGTTCAACCGCTTTTGCGCATATGTGCCCTGAAAGCCTACCGTTACCGAATGGAAACCATCTTCATCAAGCCCTTTGTGATACGCAAGACTGAGAGAGTAATAGGTATTTTTCAATACGCCATCAGCTTGCTCATCGGCAAAAGCCATACCGCCAATGGCAAGCCGGTCTATCTCCGGTAAGCGGCCGGTGAGAATCGGCGCATCTACACTTACCGTATAAGTAGTGAATGCGTTGTTGATAGTCGGCCACTGGTTGCGATAGTTGCCCGCCACCCGCATGCTGCCATCAAATCGGCCAGTGAGTGCAGGATTCAGCGAAAGCGGTGATGCAAAAAACTGACTGAAACGAGGATCCTGTGCATGCGTTGCCTGAAGGGTAAAGAGCAGTATGATGGTGGTGAGAATGCGCATAATTTGATCAGCAGACAACACTAATTTATGGATACGTTGCTTTGCAGCCGCAACAAATGCGATGTTTAACAAATAAAGCGGCGACTACTGCTGTGTTTTCGGACCGTATGCCAAATCACCCGCATCGCCCAAGCCAGGTACAATGTAGCCCTTGGCCGTCAGCTCATCATCAATATCACCACACCAGATTTTTACGTTGGGGGCGTTTCTGTGTACATACTCGATGCCCACACTGCAGGCAATGGCACATACAATATGTATTTGTGCAGGCGAGCCTTCGCCCACCAGTTCTTCAATGGTCTTTACCAACGAAGCACCAGTAGCCAGCATAGGGTCTGCAATAATGAGCACTTTACCATCCAAATCCGGACAGCTCACGTACTCGAGTTTTATTTCAAATGAACCATCACGATGATGTTTACGATAGGCAGAAATAAAGGCATTGTCGGCCCTGTCGAAATAATTGAGTAAGCCTTCGTGCATGGGCAAACCGGCACGAAGAATGGTGGCCAGCACAGGTTGTTTTTTCAAACGGATAGCAGGGCTGCTTCCCAGCGGCGTTTCTACATCGTAGGTTTCCCAATCGAGTGATTTGGAGATTTCGTAAGCGGCTATTTCGGCAATGCGCTGCAGGTTGCGCCGAAAGCGCATCCTGTCCGTTTGTACGGTTACATCTCTCAACTCTGCCACCCAGGTATTTACCAGGCTGTTTTGCTCACTCAAATTAATGACCATCTGCTGCTATCTAATTGTAAATAAAAAGTAATGTAGCTGCCGCAAAAAAGGGTTTTGCCGGCCTGCAAAAGCCTGCAGATATTGCGGTTGCATTTATCAAAATCAAATATCAATTATCTGTCCGAACTTTCGGGCCGAAAATTGAAATATGTTTTACAGAGTTATCGGTTTAATGAGCGGCAGCAGCCTCGACGGATTAGATATTGTTTTTGCAGAGCTGGATGAAATCCGGGGTAAGTGGAGCTACCAGATAAAGGCTTCCGCATGCATGCCGTATAGCGAAACATGGACCCACAAACTGCGCCATGCCACCGACCTCAATGCAGCCGATTACTTGCGCCTGCACACCGAATATGGTCATTACCTCGGCGAACAAGTCAATGCTTTTATAGAAACGCATCACCTGCAACATCAGGTACAGCTCATTGCCAGCCATGGGCACACCACTTTTCATGAGCCGGAGCGCCGCACGACGGCACAGCTTGGCGATGGTGCTGCTATTGCAGCTACCAGCGGCATCAACGTAGTAAGCGACCTACGGGCCATGGATGTAGCCCTCGGTGGACAAGGGGCTCCCATTGTGCCCATGGGCGAGAAGTTGTTGCTGGCCGACTACCCTCTCCTCCTCAATATTGGTGGCATTGCCAATCTTTCTGCCAATGTAGGCGATGGTTATGTAGCCTTCGACATTTGCCCGGCCAATCGGGTGCTCAATATGTTTGCTGCACAAGCAGGCCAAGCTTACGATGCTGGCGGTGCGTTGGCTGCCAAAGGTTTTGTGCGGGATGAAGTGCTGGCCAAAATGAATCAGCAGCCGTATTACAGCCAACCATTTCCTAAATCACTGGCCAACCAGTTTGGCACCGATGTTATTTATCCATTGCTGAAAGATGCCAACCTTTCGGTGCAAGATGCACTACGCACTATGGTGGAGCACATTTGCATACAAACTACCCGCAGCCTGGGTAAAGTCTTACCAATGTTGTCTGCAGATCAACCCCGAAAACTATTGGTGACTGGCGGCGGTGCGTTCAACGATTTTTTAATTGCCCGGCTTCGCCAAAGTTTACAAGCCATGCAGGTAGAAGTAATTGTACCCGAAGCTGGATTGGTGAACTACAAAGAAGCCTTGGTGATGGCATTATTGGGTGTACTCCGCTGGCGGGAAGAAAACACCGTGATGCACACCGTAACTGGTGCCAGCCGCAGCAGCATTGGCGGTGCAGTGTGGGTTGGTCAGTCGGCATAACTTGCTACTCGTTATACTATTGATGAGTTAAAATAGTACCAGGTTTTACAACTTTAATCAAGTGATTGGTTTTGACTTGTTGTTGCTCCACTTTGAGTTTATCTGCTTTGGTAAATAGTTGCGGATTACTGGTTTCTACCTGTTGTTTCAACTGTGGATTTTTTTCCAAAAAACCAGCCACGGCTACCACCGAATCTTTTTCGGCGCTGTTGATGTCGATGGGTTTGCGGATCACGATTTCATGATTGTCTTCGTTGAACTGCACATCAAAAGCTGCAATGTCGGGATGGTTCACTTCTCTGTTGAGGCTCACCACTCTGTAGCCCGTAATGGGATTGTACACACAAATCCATTTGGGTGGTTTGGCCGAACCTTGTGTGGCCACGCTTCTTTTAATCAATTCAAAACTGCCGTCGGGATTTTTGGTGGTGGTGCCATCATCAAAAAAGAAACGGGTGCCTTCTTTTTCGCCGGGCATCACTACGCCTTTTACATGCCAGTCTATCACCGGCGATTTGGCCAGCTGGCTTTTCATCACCGCAATAGCAGAGTCTTGTTCTTTTACTTGTGCCGTCAATGCTTCCAGTTGTTTGGTTTGCTCATTGCCCAAAATGAAATACTGCAACCCAAGGCCAATAAGTACCAATAAAAAATAGCCAGCAAAAGCACCTTTCAACTTCAGGTTGAGCTTTTTGTAAGGCCCCTCTACATTGGTTTCACTTTCGGGCAAAAACTTATAAATGATAAAAGCAGGTAGCAATGGCAGCAGCAGTATAGCTGAGAGTGCCAGATAAAAATTGTTAGTCATGTGGGAGTGATTTGAATCGATAAGGTAATCGATTCAAATGCCAAATGCAAGCCCTGCTACACAAAGGAGAAACTATCGCCATCGAAGAGGCCCTTGTCGCTCAGCTTGAGGTGCGGTATTACCAGCAGCGCCATAAAAGACAATGTCATAAACGGTGAAGCCAACGTAGAACCCAGCTCCTGCTTTACAAACTGATCGATGGCGGTGTATTTTTCAGCCACTGCGTAACCATCTTCATTGGTCATGAGCCCTGCTACCGGCAAGCCCAATACATGCTGTTCTCCCTTGCCACAAGCAGCTACGCCACCTTGTGCTGCAATTACCAAATTCACAGCAGCACTCAGGCTTTCATCATCCACACCAACGGCTACAATGTTGTGGCTATCGTGGGCTACACTACTGGCAATGGCACCCGCTTTCAGACCAAAATTTCTTATGAATGATTTGGCAATGGGTGCCTGGTGATACCGGTTGACAACCACAATTTTCAACAGGTCATTTGCAACAGATGCATGCATGGCATCACCGTGTACCGGAAAATCGGTGATAGGTAACGTCAACTTATTGGTGATGAGTTGTCCATCTAATGCTTCGATGGCATACACTTGCTCAAAGTTTTCTTCTTCACCCCATTTATGGTGTGGGTAAGAAAAGTCGGCAGCTGTTGTCGGAGCACAATCAAAGTGATTGATGATATGCCATTCTTGTGGCTGAATATGTGCAACGCCGTTGCTGGCCACCAGTTCACCATTGATGTAGGTGGCTGCAACTTCAAATTGCTGCAGGTTTTTCAGTACAATAAAATCAGCAGGATCTCCGGGCTGCAGCAACCCCACATCGAGTTTGTAGTGCTGCACAGGGTTTACACAGGCTACCTGCAACACGTTGAACACATCCATGCCCAGTGCCACAGCTCTGGCACATAGCTGGTTGATGTGACCGAGTACCAAACTATCAGGATGTTTATCATCGCTGCAAAACATCATTTGCGCATACCACTCCGGCAACAGCGGAATGAGTGCATTAAAGTTTTTAGCAGCACTTCCTTCACGAATCAAAATTTTCATGCCCCGCTGTAGTTTATCGAGGGCTTCTTCCAGTGTAAAACATTCATGATCGGTACTGATGCCGGCATCAATGTATTGCTGGGCCGCATCGCCGCGAAGGCCGGGGGCATGACCGTCTACAGGTTTGCCCAACGCATGTGCAGCGGCTATTTTTTCCATCACTTCCGGGTCTTTGTACAATACACCCGGAAAGTTCATCATCTCACTCAGGTATTTTATTTCTGGCCGTTGCAATAATGCAGTAACATCTTTGGCATTGAGGGCTGCACCGGCTGTTTCAAATATGGTGGCAGGCACACAACTGGGGGCACCAAAGTTGAACTTGAAAGGCACCGTCTTGCCATTCTCAATCATGTATTCAACCCCTTCCATGCCACATACATTGGCTATTTCATGCGGGTCGCTGATGGTTGATACGGTGCCATGCACCACAGCCAACCGGGCAAACTCAGATGGAATGAGCATGCTGCTTTCCACATGCACATGGGCATCAACAAAGCCTGGCGTAATGAAAGGAAGCGATGGAATAATAGCGTCACCCAAGGGCTCAATGCTGGCAATGCAGCCTTCAGCAATATGAATATTGGCGGGGAAAATGGAACTGCGGGCAATGTCCACCAGATTGCCGGTAACTGTATGGTTCATGCTGCCAAGTTCTTGCAAAAGCAGCAGCCTACCAAAATACAAGCAACTTGCATTGCGATGAGATACATATGCAAAAAATCCCGCACCCAAAGGGGCGGGACCTTTTTATTCACCTCTAAAAAACCAATTTTAAAAGCGGAGGAAAGATTATACACGGAAGTGACTGAACGCCTTGTTGGCTTCGGCCATACGGTGTGTATCTTCTTTCTTTTTGAAGGCAGCGCCTTCACCTTTGCTGGCAGCAACGATTTCGTTAGCCAGTTTGTCGGCCATACTGCGACCGTTACGCTCACGGCTGTAGCGAACGAGCCACTTGATGCTCAGGCTGATTTTACGGTCGGGGCGAACTTCGGCAGGAATCTGGAAGGTAGCACCACCGATACGACGGCTGCGCACTTCAACAGCAGGCGTAACGTTGGTCAATGCTTTTTTCCAAATTTCGTATCCGTCTTCACCGGTTATTTTGGCTACTTTTTCCAAAGAATCGTAGAAAATAGTCAGAGCAGTGCTCTTCTTACCTTCCCACATCAGGTTGTTGACAAAACGGGTTACCAGTTTGTCGTTGAATTTTGGATCTGGTGCCAGTGGCAACTTTTTGGCTTGCGCTTTCCTCATGATATATGATCAGTTGAAATCTTGATAGAAATTATTTCTTAGCCTTCTCTTTCTTGGTACCATACTTAGAGCGGCTCTGCTTACGGTCTTTTACACCGGCAGTATCGAGGCTACCACGAACGATGTGGTAACGTACACCTGGCAGGTCTTTTACACGACCACCACGGATTAGTACAATACTGTGCTCTTGCAGGTTGTGGCCTTCACCGGGGATGTAGGCAATCACTTCAATCTTGTTGGTCAAACGAACCTTCGCTACTTTACGAAGTGCGGAGTTTGGTTTCTTAGGCGTTGTTGTATATACACGGGTACAAACACCACGGCGCTGAGGGCATGCATCCAGTGCACGGCTCTTGCTCTTGGCTTTAATTACTTCTCTACCCTTGCGTACCAGTTGTTGAATAGTAGGCATTCGATGCTTTTTAAAATTGGACGGCAAAGGTAAGTGTGGAGCAGTTAATTCCAAAAAGAAAATCAAAGAAAAATGAGATTTTACTAAGATTAGGTACCTCCACGGTGGAAAAACCCCGCTATTCCCATGTTTTCCGACTGCATTGCTGCTTTGCCGGATGCAAAAGTCAGCATTTTTTACCAGTAAAAAAGTAGAAACACCGTCACCAATAGCAAATTACTGAACCAGTTTACCGCATCGTTGGTCATTAATATCCAGCCCCGCTGCGGAGATTGGGCCTTTGCAAATAGCGGCTGGTCGCTCCAGCTACCATTGGGCATTATGTATTTTGCCTGCCACAAACTGCCCAAAACAGAATCGAGCAGCATGCCGGCAAAACCAACACCTGCAACGAGTATAATTTGAGAAAAGGAACTATCTGTTCCAATCCATGCCAACGATGCTATGGCCGCCGCCCCCAAAGCACCGCCTACGGTGCCCTGCCAGCTTACACCACCCGATACTCCGGCAGTTAGTTGTTGCCAGCGTACAATATCCACCACCCTTCCGCCAGCCCACTGGCCTATTTCACTGCTCCAGGTATCGGCATTGCTCATGGCCAGCGAAATCCATGCTGCCCACAATAGCACCTCTTGTCCTGTGGTGGCGTGTAGCAGCAGTAAAATGGCCGCAATGCCTCCGTTGGCTATTACCTGAACCCAATCACGTGGCTTACCCATTTTAGCGTCGCTATGGCTGCTACGGGGCAGTTTGCCTAAAGCCGTACCTGAAATGAAAAAGAACAAGAGCCCAACCGATAACCAAAGTCCGCCCTGCCACCAAAAAACCCAACCGAGCATGGCCGCAGCTGCCGCTCCGGATAAATTCAGCCAGCCCTTGCTATAAGCCAGCCAGCCGGCTAAACAACCCAGCAAAACGCCAATCCAAATATTGGGTACGTACTCCATCATAGGCATACCACAATGCTACAGAAATATTTGGCGAAGTACATGAGGGCTAATAACGAAAAAGACGCCCCTTTGGGAGACGTCTTTCTTATTTGGTTAAACATTTTTATTGAACCACTTAGGCAAAAAGAAGGACTAAGCAACATGAAAAAGTTTCGCCTGTTGCTTCGTGAATTTGTTGCTACACACCAAACATCCAGCCGTGTGCATCGGCTTCGTGGCCGTAGCGGATGGCGTTGAGTTTGTTGAGCACAGCAGTTGCCACGGGAGCGTCTTCGGGGTTGAAAAACATGTCGGTTTCTTTGTAGCGCAGTTCTTTTATCTGACTGATAGTAGCAGCAGTACCTGCACCAAATACTTCGGTGAGTTGGCCCGCCTGATAGGCTTCCAGTAATTCTTCAATGGCAATGGGGCGTTCTTCTACTTCGACTCCCATTTCTTTCAGCACGGTGATAACACTGTTGCGGGTTACACCGGCCAAAATGGTACCTGCTTCCAGGCTTGGGGTAAGTGCTTTGCCATTGACAATAAAAAACACATTCATTACCCCAATTTCCTGCACATAGCGGTGCTCCAGTGCGTCGGTCCACAGCACCTGGTCGTAGCCTTTGGCACGGGCCTTGGCTGTAGGATACATAGAAGCCGCGTAGTTACCAGCAGTTTTGGCATAGCCTACGCCACCGGGTACTGCACGTACAAAATATTCTTCCACATATATCCGCATAGGAGCGGTAAAATATGGTCCTGTAGGGCTCAGAATAATCATAAATGTGTACTTCTCCGAAGGGCGTACGCCAATGGCATCGTCGCTGGCAAACATGAAAGGGCGGATGTACAAAGCATGGTCAGGGTACTGCGGCACCCAAGCTTTGTCAATCTCAATCAGCTGGCGCATGCCTTCAATGAAAATTTCTTCCGGCACGGTGGGCATTTGCATTCTTTCGGCGCTGATGTTGAAGCGGTGAAAGTTGTCCATGGGCCGAAAAATGGCCACTTCGCCACCCGGGGTCGGATAGGCTTTGATACCTTCAAAAATGGACTGACCATAATGCAACGCCGCGTTGCTGGGGTCGATGGAAATAGACTGGTATGGTTTGATTTCGGGCTGTTGCCAGCTACCATTTTCATAGTGCACAATGAACATGTGGTCGGTAAACATCCGGCCAAAAGGGATTTTTTCGAGGCTTACACCTTCGAGTTTGCTTTTCTCTGCAAGGGTTACTTTTACATCTAATGCTGCAATCATCTTTCAGCGTTTATTTTTGTCAAAGAAACAAAATGCCTACCAACCAGCCGTCATGAGTGAGTCAAAGAGTGAATTTCAAGAGATAAGATTGCCAGACATGATTCTGGCTGACATGTTTGGTCAGCACCTGGTTTCGATAGAGGGCGACTACCAGCCCGTAGCCCGTGCCAGCACAGCCGCCGCAGTAGCACCACCGCCTGCCGCCCCCGCACAAAAGTCTGTGCTGCCTGTGCCGCCTGCACAAGCAGCCGTTCCAACAACCGAGGATCCCAAACCTGCTCCTGTGGCCCTGCCAATGCCTGTTGCTGAGCCGGAGCCAACGCCCGTTGAGGTTACACCCGCATCATTATCATTGCCGCCGCATGCCGTGCTGGGCAATTTTAAGCAGCAGGTATTGCTGATACTGAACGAGCCAAATGCCGTGCATTGCAAAGACGCAGACCTGGAGTTTTTGCAAAAAGTAATTGCCTCTGTGAAACTGAGCATGGATCATATTGCCATCCTCAACACCCATGGCAAACAGGTAACCTACCCCGAACTGAAAGCACAGCTACCGGCCAAAGTGGCCCTGTATTTTGGGGTAGAGCCGGTGAGCATTGGTGTACCCATGCGCATTCCCTACTTTCAGGTGCAACCATGGGATGATTGCCGCTTTTTGTATGCGCCTTCACTGGCAGAAATCAATGGTAACAGCCCCGCACAGGTAGAACTGAAAAAACAATTGTGGATGGCTTTGAAAAAGATTTTTGGATAACGAATGAAAAGACTTGAGACATTACATAAACCTGTAAACGTTACTCCCGTTACCTCAAATATTGTTTTGTAAATTTTCAGCAGTCATTTTAAAGAACCAGCCGTTTTCATGCAACTCATTTTCGCCACCAACAATGCCCATAAAGTAGCCGAAATACAACAGGCCATTCCTTTTGGTATTCAGGTATTATCGCTAAAGGAAGCAGGCATTGTGCAAGACATTCCTGAACCGCACGACACACTCCAGGGCAATGCCAGCGAAAAGTCGGGGGTGATATTGGCCCTTACGGGAAAAGATTGTTTTAGCGAAGACACCGGACTGGAAGTTGATGCACTGCATGGAGCCCCCGGCGTACGCAGTGCCCGCTATGCCGGCGAAAAAGCCAGCTTTGCAGATAATGTGACTCTGCTATTGCAAAAAATGCAAGGTGAAGCCAACAGAAAAGCCCGTTTTCGTACCGTTATTTCACTCCGCTGGAAAGGCGAAGAACATTTGTTTGAAGGCATTTGTGAAGGACAAATAACCACAGCAGTGCAAGGTTCCGGCGGCTTTGGTTACGACCCTGTATTTGTGCCCGATGGCGACAAGCGCAGCTTTGCGCAAATGACCTTGGAAGAAAAAAATCAGTATAGCCACCGTGCAAAAGCCGTGGCCAAATTGTTCGAATTTTTAGCTCATCTGTAATTGCCTGTTATGCCCCGTATTAAAATTCCGCAACTGAGCCACTACCCTTTTAGTGTGGATATACCCGTTCGCATCAGCGACCTCAATTATGCCGACCATGTAGGCAACGATTCCTTCCTGTCTATCATGCATGATGCAAGAATGTTGTACCTGATGTCGAGGGGCTATTCGGAAATGAATGTAGAAGGATTTGGACTGATTATGGCCGATGCCTGTGTAGAATACAAGGCGCAATTAAAGTATGGCGATGTAGTAAAAGTTGAAGTCGGCCTCGACGATTTCTCCAGTGTTGGTTTTGATGTGTATTACCGCCTTACCGTGCAGCGCAATGGCCAGCCGAAGATTGCTGCACTGGGCAAAACAGGCATGGTGCTGTTTGATTTTCAGGCACAAAAAATGGCCCCCATCTCCGCAGAATTGAAGGCCAAATTGATTGGTTAATTTTTTACTTCAGGGCATTATGGTTCATTCCAAATGCGCCAGGCAGCTTCTGCCTGACCTACGAGCATGTCGTAGCCATTTTTGGTAGCAGCACCACGAATGGCTCCTTCTTTCATAAACTGCGTTTGCTCGGGGTTGTACACCAAATCGTACAATAAATGGTTTGCACCCACCGCATCGTAAGGAATCACAGGCTTTTCCAACACATTCGGGTATGTACCCAACGGTGTTGTATTGATGATGAGCGGATGTGAATGCACTACTTCAGGCGTCAGCCGGTCGTAAGTGAGTGTAGATCCATCATGCAATTTGCGGCTCACTACTTCGAAAGCAATGCCCAATTTGCTCAGCACATACATCACCGCTTTTGATGCACCACCATTGCCCAATACCAATGCCTTTACGTGCTGCTGTTGCAGCAAAGGCTGCAAACTATTTTCAAATCCAATGTAATCGGTATTAAAACCTTTCAGCCTGCCTTGCCGTATGCGAATGCAGTTGCATGCCTGCAAGGCAGCAGGCAATCCACTGGTATCGTGCAGGTATTGCAGCACTTCCTGCTTGTACGGAATGGTTACATTCAAACCTTCCAGCTCCGGGTGATTTTGCAACAACTCTGGCAACTTGCCAATACTGGAAATTGGAAATAGTTCGTAGCGGCAATCTATTCTCCTTTCTATTTCAAACTTGCGGGTGAAATAATTTTTGGAGAAGGAATGTGACAGTGGATAACCAATTAGTCCGAACAGGCGCATCAGGCTTTTTCCTTATCGAGGTAGAGGTTAAAAGTATCGCCCCGCAAACCAATCCGCATGGCTTCCAAAGGAATTACTTCAGAAGGCGCAATATTGCCGAGGTTTACGTTGCAGCCAATAAGTTCGAGGAAGTATAATTGCTGTGCTTTTTGCGGCGCTTCCCAAATGATTTTTTCGGCAGGAATCTGTGTCAAAATTTCCTGCACCAAACCTTCACGTACTTCGCCACTGCCGCGGTAAATGCCTACGTTACCAGCCTCACGGGCTTCAGCAATTACATAGCTGCTGCCAGCTTCGAGTTCGGCCCGCATCAGTTCAATCCACTTGTACGGAGGAATGATATGAGCAGCATCTTTGCTACCCACTTCGCTCAGCACTTTGCCATGCTTGGTGAGCTTTTCAATGTAACCGCATTTTTCAGCATGCGGAATGGTAATGCTACCATCAGAAACTTCAATCCAATCGATACCATAATCTTTAATGACTGAAATGTAATCCTCGAACTGATTGCGAATGGCAAATGCTTCGAACAGCGTACCACCAAAGTAAACAGGGATATCGTAAGACTTATAGGTTTCAATTTTCTTGCGCAAATCAGGTGTAACGTACGAAGTGCCAAAACCGAGTTTCACCACATCTACATGCGGGTAGGCAACACTCATAAAGTTTTTCACTTCTTCTATACTCAGGCCCTTGTCCATGACCATGGTAATGCCGCAGCAACGAGGTTTTACAAACCGGTCGGGCATTTGTGAAAGGGTAAAATTCATACTGGTTGTTTTAATTTGAACGGCTGCAAACCTAAGCCAAAAACGGGGTGCGGCCGCATGACAATCATCAGGGTTTATGCACACAACAATGCCCCCATAACGAATGAAATATGCGTTAGAATGCAGCCTCATTTAGCGTTTCCCTTTTTTCTTGAGATAGGTATTTGCCAGATCTATCACCTTATTCATTTGCAATAAACCCGGCACCAGATCGGTCATTTTTTTAAACCCCTGTGGGTGAACGGATAAAGCGTTTTCTAATTCAAGCAGGGCTTCTTTTGTTTTACCCAAACCAAAAAGCGCCGCACTGGCACTGTATAAAAACTGTGCATTGCCCTTCGTTAATTCATAGGCCGCCCGGCTTTGTGACAGTGCTTCTTCAAAAAATTCTCCCTGCAGCAGCACACCAATTAATGCCTCCTGACCACGCAGGTTTTTGGGTTTGGCTTTTACTACGGCTGCATAGTGTTGCGCCGCTTCTTTCAGCTTATCAAGTTGCAAATAGCAATCGCCCAGCAGCAGATTAAAATCGGGCTGGTTGCGATGAATACGCATCACCGAATCCATTTGCCGGATGGCTTTATCAAACTTCGATTCGCGGTAATAAGTGATGGCTATTTTGTAGTGAATACGGGTATCATCGGCATTGATGTGACTGGCTTTGCGATAGTTGAAACGGGCCAGTGGAAAGTTGCCGAGCTTGTGGTAGCAGTGGCCGATGGCTTCATAAATTACATCTTCAGGTCTGCTTAGCTCCAGCACTTTTTCTAAACTCTCAATGGCATCCTTGTATTTGCGAATGCGGATATAGGCATCGCCCATATTGCGATAAGCAATGTCCAGTTTATCATCAATAGCCAGCGCATATTGATAAGCGTCGATGGCTTTTTCGTAGAGTTTTAGCCCTTGATAGGCAGCTGCCAAATTGAACCATGCCAGTTCATTAAAAGGATGCTCATCGGTAATCCATTGGTGCAGGCGAATGCTTTCTTCGCTGCGGCCGGTAAAGTCGGCCCAGAAGCAAATTTTGAGCAGGGCCTCTTCATTGTTAGGATCCTCTTCGAGTATCAACTTCAAACAGTCGAACACCTTTTGAAAATCTTCATAATCATCGTACACATCAGCCAGTTCAAACAACAATTCAATTCGTTCTTCGCCACTGAATAATGCCAGACTTTCCTCCAGCAGTCGGGCTGCTTTTTCGGGCTGCTCCAGTGCCAGATACGCATCTGTTTTCAATATGTACAAAGAGATGTCGTTGGCATCGTACAACTCCGCTTTTTCCAGCACTTCCAGTGCTTCTTCCACCCGCTGCTCGGCTATCAGAAAATCGGCCTTGCGAAACATGAGCGGTGCGGCAAAAGGAAAATGTTCGAGGCCAATGCTGGCGGCTTCCAGCGCTGCGGGTACATTTTCCTGGTCGTCGAAATAATTGATGATGCGTTCGAAATCCTCCTCTTCTAAAAATGAGGCAGCCCGGCCCAGCTTAAGGTTGTTGTATGCCTTCAGCAGTTCCTGCATTTCTTCTCGTTCTCGACGGCTGGAAAAATTGGCCATAGGGGTTGAAGTAAGTTGTTTTAAAGCTACAGGTAAGCCTTTATAATATTCAGCGGCCTAATTTCAGTTTTATCCACTTTCTCACAACAATTTCCAGCGGGTGACGTTATGTTAATTGACATATTGCTAACTTTTCACTTACTTTTGCCGAAATGCGCCTGAAACTAAATATTACCAGCAGCTTTGCACTCTCAGCAGTTTTACTGTTGGGCATGGCTGTTTGCTCTCAGTTTCATTTGTACGCTGCCAAGGGCGGAAGCAAAGAGAAAAAAGGCTATGTATTGAAATTCAAGACGTTTGATACAAAAACAAACTTCCAGCGCCAGTTCACCCTTCAGCCCGGAGTGCAGTACAAAGGCAGTTTCAATCAGGTAATTAAAACGCCGCAATCCACTACGCTGCAGTCTATTATTACTTACCAAAGAGGAAACACAACATTCATTTATCCTTATCAACATAAGGTTTCGGTGCCGAAGTTTAAAACACCAGAACCAGTAAGAAATTAAAAAGACCGCTGTTGCGGTCTTTTTTTATGAGGTGCAGTTAATTGAATTACTGTTCAAATGTCAGCAGTTTTACCCCCGACTTAGGCATTTCAAATTGTGCCGCATTTACCATGGTCATTTGTACACTTTGGGCCTGATAGCTTACTGTAACACCATTGGGATTGGTGATTTCGTATTCCAACACCAGCCCCGGCAGGCTGACAAACAGAGGGTCGTAGCCGTGGGCCATCATGGTAAGGTCGGTGCAATAATAGACAACCACTTCGCTGCCATCGGCCATTTTACCGGTAGCTTTTTTACAGGTGTATCCGGCTATTTGCTTCAGCGTTTCTTCTTTAGTAAATACAATGCCATCATACCTTTTGTGGTACTTTTTCCAGTTGGCCCCCGCCAGTTCCAGCAGGTATTTTTCGTTGCCGCTTTGTTTAATAATAAAGCCATTGCCTGATTGTGCATCGTACACGGTACTTTGGCTGCGCAGCGGGCTTTTAAAATCGAGCTTGGCTTTGTTTGATTTTACAAGCAGGGTTTGCGTAGCGCCGTTGAAAGCGCTGGCTACTGAAGGATTATCGCCACCTTTCAACACCGATACAGAATATTGAACAACGCCTTCGGTCATTACTTTTTGCGCCCACAGTATTTGTGTACACATCAGAGCCAATCCCAAGGTTAGGTACTTTTTCATGAATAGTATTTATACAAGTAGACAGCAAATTAGGGAAAATGTAAAACGGCATCTTGCCAATTAACATGCTATCAAGAAAAAGCCGCAGCAAGTATACTACCCGCTGCGGCTTTCCTATTTGTAGAACAGGTTTATTTTTTACCCTGTTTTTTCTTCATTTCTTCCATTTTTTGCTGCGCTTCCTGCATGCTGGCTAAGCGTTCCTGCCACTTCGATTGCTTTTTGGGCTTGGCTTTATTGGCGGCTATTTGTGCCAAAATTTTATCGTGATTGATAACATAATTCTGAATCACAAATTGCAGAATAAGCGTAATAACGTTGGACACGGTATAGTACCAGGTAAGGGCCGAGGGCAGCTTATTGAAGATGAACAACATCATGAACGGGAAGATGTAGGGCATGTACTTCATCATGGGGTTGCCGGTATCGGGCGTGGTGCTCATACTATAAATACTGATGAGCAGACTGGTGATGGTAGCTGTAATGGTAAACAAGCTTACATGTGCTCCGTAAAAAGGAATACTGAAGCCCATATTAAGTACAGAATCATAGCTACTTAAATCGCTGGCCCACAAAAAGGGAATGCCCCGCATGTCGATATTGCTGTTGAAAAAGCTGTACAGCGCAAAGAAGATGGGAATTTGAAACAGGGCCGGAATACAACCACCCAGCGGGTTTACACCGGCTTCGCGGAAGAGCTTCATTTGCTCCATGCTGATGGCCTGCTGATCGCCATTGAGGCGGGCTTTCATGGCATCAATCTCGGGGCGGAGGGCTTTCATTTTGGCACCACTCAGGTAGCTGCTGTAGGTAAGCGGTACTATGAGCAAACGGATAAAAATGGTGAGGAGCAAAATAGTCCAACCACCGTAGCCGCCCATGGTGCTGCCCAAAAAGTCGAACACCGGCAAAATGAGCCAGCGGTTGATCCATTTTACAAAAGCAAATACACCACTGCCAAGGTCTACAATATTGTGCATGCCATTATCGTAAGCTTTGAGCACTTCGTAATCGTTCGGGCCATAATATATTTCCAGCGGAATGGTAGCTGTAGCACCGGCTGGCACCGATGCCTGCGCCGTCATTTTCATAGTAGCCACGGTGTTGCTGTCCTGGCCTTCGGCAGGAACTACCACATCTGCTTTTACATTTTTTAGTGGTTGACTGGCCAGTATAGTGCTATTAAAAAACTGCTGCTTCAAACCAAACCACTGGGCCGGCAGTTCCAAGGCTTCACTGGCTCCTTGCATGGCACTCGTATAGTCGTACTCACCCTCGGTTTGATACACCAGGCGGGTTTGTGTTCTTTCATAATCTGCTTGTGCTTGCTGGCGGTGTGCCACAGTGTTCCACTGTAGATTGAGCGTTTGGTTCGACACCAACTGATTGGCTCCATTCAGTACAATCTCTGCTTTGATGCGGTAATCGCCGGGGCGAATGGTGAACTTATGGGTAATACTGGTATTGGTAGCGCTGCTGGCAGTAAATGCTACTGTTTCGCTGCTGTCGGCATTTTTACGAACCGCTACCTGACCAAAATAAAGTTTGTTGCTTTCGGTAGACTGCCCGGGCAATGTATTGATGGCGTAACCGAACGACTCATCGGCAGTACCGCCCATTTGTACAGGCTTGCCATTGGGTCCGGCAAACTTTTTGAGTTCAACGGCACGTACCCAACCGCCCTTGCTGCTAAAGCTGGCTTTGATAACATCGTTTTCTACCACTACCAAACTATCTCTGCTGCCGGCTGCAGCAAAAGCACCTGCGGAAACGGAATCCCTCATTTGTGCCATGCGAACACTGTCGGCTTTCCACTGAGCGGTATCAACTTTTGGCTTCAGCGCAGCAATACTGTCTTCCTGCCGTTTTTTAAGTTCTGTAACTGCTTGCTGATTGCTGCTGACATACCAGAAGTAGCCCATGAACAACACCGCCAGTAATGCAAAACCGATGACGGTATTCCGATCAAATCCCATATTCGTTTATTAAAATGAGCGGCAAAGGTAACGGCTGACACCCACATAATGATGACCACCCAAACCTTAACCTTTGGTAAAAAGAAAACCGGCCGAAGCCGGTTGTTATTGCTGTAAAAGTTTGCTCAACAGTTTATGCTTCCTGTTTTTTAGCTGCAGCCGGCCGGTTGGCCTTGGTTTCGCTAAACTCTTTGGCGGCCGCCACAAAATGAACGAACAAAGGCGCTGGTGCTTCCACTGTACTTTTTAGTTCGGGGTGATACTGAACGCCGATAAAAAACGGATGCCCAGGCAACTCTACTACTTCGACCAGCCCGGTTTCGGGGTTGAGGCCACTCAGCGACATACCCTTTTGCTCAAAAGCATCGGCATATGCACTGTTGAACTCCCAACGGTGGCGATGCCTTTCACTTATCATTTCTTTACCATCATAAATTTTGGAAGCCAAAGAACCTGCTTTGAGCTGGCAGGGGTAAGCGCCAAGTCGCATGGTGCCGCCCATGGCTTTAATTTTCTTTTGCTCCTCCATCATGTCGATTACAGGGTCGGTGGTGGCAGGCATCATTTCGGTGCTATGCGCATTGGCAAGTCCGAGTACGTGGCGGGCAAATTCTATCACGGCCATTTGCATACCGAGGCATATGCCAAAGAAGGGCAAACCACATTCACGGGCATATTGTATAGCTGTGATTTTACCTTCGATGCCCCGCAAACCAAAGCCCGGTGCCACCAGCAATCCATCGAGATGGCCCAGCTTTTCTGCAGCATTGGTTTCGGTCAGGTGTTCGCTGTGGATATTCACCACATTTACCTTGCACTCATTCATAGCGCCGGCGTGTACAAATGCTTCCAATATTGATTTGTATGCATCCTGCAGCTCTACATATTTGCCAATCAGCCCAATGCTTATACTGGCTTTGGGATATTTCAGTTTATCGAGAAACTCTTTCCAGCGGCCCAGCTCGGGCTCTTTGTACTCGGTGATTTGCAGTTTTTTCAAACAGATTAAATCCAGTTTTTCCCGCATCATGGCCAACGGCACTTCGTAAATGGTGGGTGCATCAGCTGCTTCAATGACGGCTTCTGTTTTTACATTACAAAACAGGGCAATCTTGCGGCGCAGTTCAAAGTTCAACGGCTTTTCGGTACGGCAAACAATGATATCCGGATGCACACCTTCCTGACTTAGCAGACGTACGCTGTGCTGTGTAGGTTTGGTTTTCAACTCCTTGGCAGCCCGCAGATAAGGAATGAGCGTAAGGTGAACTACCAGACAATCTTCTTCGGGCAGCTCCCATTGCAGTTGGCGAACGGCTTCAATAAACGGCAGGCTCTCAATATCGCCCACGGTGCCACCTATTTCAGTAATTACAATATCGTATTCGCCTTTTTGCCCCAGCAGCAGCATGCGGCGTTTTATTTCGTCGGTTATGTGTGGCACTACCTGTACGGTTTTACCCAAATAATCGCCGGCACGTTCTTTATTAATTACCGTTTGGTAAATACGGCCTGTGGTAACGTTGTTGGCCTGGCTGGTAGGAATATTGAGGAAACGTTCGTAGTGGCCAAGGTCAAGATCGGTTTCGGCACCATCGTCGGTTACAAAGCACTCGCCATGCTCGTAAGGGTTGAGTGTGCCCGGATCTACGTTGATGTAGGGGTCAAATTTTTGGATGGTTGCCCGTAAGCCACGTGCCTGCAGCAATTTGGCCAAACTGGCAGCAATAATGCCTTTACCAAGAGAGGAGGTTACGCCTCCCGTTACAAAGATGTACTTCGCCATAAAAAAATATTGCCCATCACCTGTTGGTACATTTTTGCAAAAAAGAATGTGCCGCGAAGTGTGGGGTTCGCTAATAATGATTTCAAACTTGACCCGGGGGAAATATTAGAGGTCGTGCAAACATACACGATAAACCTGCTGGTACAAAATGACGAAACAGCCACTACCCTTTTGATGTGTGAAAAATGTGTGTTGAACCATTTGAATAGTTGCGAAGAATAACGCAATGCCATTTTCAGGGTGAAAAAATTCTGTTGACTACAGTTATTCCAAACAATTATAGCCGGGTGGCTGTATTGTGCATCTAAAACGTTTACTAATGAAATATCTCCTGCTGAGTGGCGCCTTGTTTTTTGCCGCCCTGTTGCAACAAGTGTTTATGCCGAAGGAAGAAAGTCCGCAAGCCATACTCGATCGGGTGGCGGCTTCGGTGGTTTGCTGTGGCCCCGATGAACCGATCCAAAATACAGATGCCCGTTTTATGGCCATGGTAAATGACCCGGGATTTGCCGGCCTGCACCAAAGCCCCGCAGCTTTTACCTACGAAAATGCGTTGGGCGGCATGATTGAATTTGGCACCGCCGATGGCAAAGCTGCCCAGGCGTACGCCATTGATGCCAAAGTAAAAACCAATAAATACCTGATTGTAATTCAGGAATGGTGGGGGCTCAATGACCATATTAAAAAAGAAGCAGACAAATATTACACCGCATTGGATGGTAAGGTAAATGTTTTGGCCGTAGACCTCTACGATGGTAAAATTGCTGCTACTCCAGACAGTGCCATGAAACTCATTCGGGCTGCGCTGAGCAATACCCGCAAAGAAGCCATTATCAAAGGAGCACTGGATTTTGCCGGGCCTGCTGCAGAAGTTTACAGCGTAGGCTGGTGCTTTGGTGGTATGATGAGTTTGCAAACAGCCATCATGGCGAGCAACAACATGAAGGCCTGCATTATGTACTACGGCACGCCAGAAAAAGACAAAGCCAAACTGGCCAGCATTCAGTGTCCTGTGTTGGGCATTTTTGGCACACAAGACAAAAGCATACCCAATGAAACTGTGGATGCATTTGCCAGCAACATGAAAGAAGCCGGCAAAAATTTCAGCCTGCTGCGCTACGATGCAGTGCATGCATTTGCCAACCCCAGCAACCCCGGCTACAACAAAACTTTTGGAGATGAAGCTTTTAGCAAAAGCGTTGCCTTTTTGAAAAGCAATATGTAACGGACATGTATGTACGAAAAGCGGCGAACAAAGTTTGTTCGCCGCTTTTTTATGTTCGAATGATTGAATGTCTACTTACCTATTTTTTCATAACTGGTGATGATACCCCGAATGAGTGATGAGCTGAAACCCTGATGTTCCATTTCATTCAACCCCACAATGGTGCAACCTTTGGGCGTGGTTACCTTATCAATTTCATGCTCCGGATGATTGCCAGTTTTCAACAATAAATCTGCCGCACCCAATACCGTTTGTGCGGCAATGAGTGAAGCTGTTTTGGCATCAAAACCAATTTCGATACCGCCCTGAATATTGGCACGAATGTAACGCAATGCATACGCCGTACCACAGGCGCCCAGCACGGTGGCGGCATCCATCAGTTTTTCATCTATCACAACTGTGCGGCCCAGCTGATCAAATAACTGTTGTACATAATTGAGTTGTTTGGCATCGGCACCGGCATTGCTCAGGCAGGTCATGCTTTGCTGTATGGCAATGGCCGTGTTGGGCATAGCCCTAATAACAGGCACGGGCTTGCCAATAGCTTTTTGCAACTGCTCCGTCCACACACCGGTAATAACAGAAACCAGTACATGTTTTTTGGCATTGAGTACCGATTTAAAACCTGCCAACACTTCGTTGTAGTTGTACGGCTTTACGGCCAGTATAATGATGTCGCTTTGCTGTACGGCTTTTTTATTGTCGCTCAGCACCTGGCAGCCTTGCTCTTGCAAAGCTTTCAGCTGTTGTACATTTCTTCGGGTAATGCTGATAGCCGATGGCTTACAAAAGCCACTGCTAACGAGCCCTTGAGCGATGGAACCTCCCAGATTGCCGCCGCCGATGATGGCGATTTTCATAAATCGATTGCTTGTGATTGGTGATGGCCAAATATACTGGCTAAAAAAACAAAGCCCGGCTGACGCATCAGCCGGGCCTGTGTAAAGCAGCAAAATGAGATTAATACAAGTAAGCCAAGGCTACCTTATCGTTGGCGTTGAACGGACGGTTTACATTTTTGCCGATGCATGCCAGCATCCAGCTGTTAGGATCGGGGCCGCTTGGTGTACCAGGAATGAGGATAGCACCCACAGTTGATGCACCTTCATTTACAGCAGAACCACCGCAGCTGTACTGACGGCTCATGTAATCGGTGTGGCGGAAACCAATACAGTGACCAATTTCATGCGCCAATACAGATGTAATTGAATTGATATCCCAGGCATTAGTTTCAAGATAGTTGCTGTTGACCAATACACTGTTATACGGATTGCCCTTAGAAGTTGGGAAGCCGGCCGAAGCAAGGTAGGAAGCACTGTTTGGAGCCTTGCTAATAACAATATTGCCGCCCGATGTTACACGGCTGAAGGTGATCCGCAGTCCTTCAGCATTGTACCGACTAATAACATTGTTAATAGCGGTTACATAGCGGCTGGGTAAAGTGGTTGCAACCCGAATGGTAATGTTGCGGGGCAAGCCGGTTACTAAATTGGTGGTACGGTACTGTTCTTCGTTGGCTACACGCAACAGCGAACCGCCTTTACCAGCATTGTTCAGTTGATCGTTGGTAAGTACAATGTCACCTTCTACCAAAAAGCCTTCTTCATGCTTTTGTACATTGGAAGTACCAAAACCAAGAGCGGCAATTTTGGCCAGCGTGGCATCACCAATAGGTTCATCAGGGCTGTTGAGTGTGTTGTCTTTGGCGCAGGAGGTAAGGAGGCCGGCCATGAGGCCCAGCGTCAGCAGTCGGGATGTTAACTTCATACGTGTTGTAGTTTTAGATTTCCAAAATAGGCATCTCGCCAGCGGAAAAAAACTTTAGAAAAAAAATTAAAAAAAGCAATATCCCCTTCCGTGTATCGCTGAAAATTATCGAAGTGAATGGCATCAAAAATCGGGTTCATTAAAATTTCGTTAACACCCCTTTTCAAGTTCTACACATTAAGAAAATGCAACTAAGTATCGATAAATCAATAAGTTGCGAAATGTCAAATTTTGATTTTTTCGTATGTATTTACGAACACTCTCCATTTTTGGAAAAGGGTAAGGATGCGTTTGGCGGGTAAATGGAAAACCGCATCTTTGGAAGAACACATGCGTCAATACCGGTCATATATACTTTCACTCCAGCTCTTGCTTACCCTGCTGATGACAGGCCTGGCAGACAGCATGGCACAAACATTTTTGCCCGATACGCTGGCCGAAACAAAGCCGCTGAAAAAACTGTCGCAGGCACTGCAACAACGAAGTAAACTAGATGGAGCTGTACTTATTTATGTTCAATACAATCAAGCGGATAGTTTGCTGCGTTGGTTCGCCGATAAGCCAGTGCAAATGCTGGCACACGATACCAGCTGGAAAGTAATGACCTTGCAAATGCCTGCTTACTTGCTTATTTCATTATCAAAGCAGCCATCAGTTCAATTTATACAAGCAGCCAACAGAAGAGCCAAACCCGAACTGAGTGTGCCCGGCTTCGATCCATCGGCCAATGGCATAGCACTGGCTGCCACCCGTTTTGCATCGAGTAATGGTACAGGCATTCGAGTTGCCATTAAAGAAGAACGTTTTGATACACTGGACATAGACTTTAGCCAACGCTTTTTTACCACAGCAAGAACGGCTACCCGCAGCACCAACCATGCCAGCATTATGGCCAGCATGCTGGCCGGCAGCGGTGCATCTTCCATCACAGGAAAAGGGGTAGCTCCTGCAGCGACTATTACCAGTACCAACTTTGATGTGCTGATCCCGGAGCCACTCGATTTTTACAACACAAATAAAATCAGCATTCAAAACCATTCCTATGGTGTAGGTATCGAAAACGAATATGGTATTGATGCTGCTGCTTACGATGCCAGCACCGCAGCACTGCCTTACTTGCTGCATGTATTTAGTGCAGGTAATTCGGGTACACAAAGCTCCGCATACGGCCAATACCAAGGCATTGCCAATTGGGCCAACCTTACTGGCAGTTTTAAAATAAGCAAAAACAGTTTGGTATTGGCCGCCACCGATTCTTTCAACAAAAGAGAAATAGCCAGCTCCCGTGGCCCTGCCTACGATGGCCGTATCAAACCTGAATTATCGGCCTTTGGCGAAGATGGCAGTTCGGGCTCTGCTGCACTGGCAGCTGGCGCTGTGGCTGTATTGCAGCAATCAATTCAACAACAATTAGGAAGCCTGCCAGATGCAGCGCTGGTGAAAGCCATCCTCATCAACAGCAGTACCGATGTTGGTGCAGAAGGCCCTGACTTTAGTGAAGGCTACGGACAGTTGAATGTATATAACGCACTACGCATTGCTGCCGGCAAGCAGTACTACACAGGCACCATTCTTGCTGGCGACACAGTTCGTATGAAGATACCCGTAGCTACCAATGCACAACGCCTGGCTGTTACCCTTTGCTGGACAGACCCCGCAGCAACACCTGGCAGTACCAAAGCACTGCAGAATGACCTGCAATTAATGCTTCGCCAACCCAACCAACAGGTTGTACATCCGTGGATATTGAATAGTGCGGCACATGCCGATTCGTTGCAGCAACCCGCCACACGTGGTATTGATAGCCTCAATGTAGTAGAGCATATCAGTCTATTGCAACCAGCTACCGGTGAATATGAAGCCATGATTGTAGCACCAACCAACGTATCCGGCACACAAACATTTGCATTGGCATGGCACAGCAATAGCAACAACGAGTTGGAATTTACGCATCCGACGAATACTTACCATGCCGACAGCCGAAATGGCGTAACCATTAGATGGGAGCACAGTTTTCCGCAAGGCCAAACAGGGGTGTTATCGGTAAAAAATTTGGCTACGCAAAACACCAGCCTTATCAATAACAACATAGCTCTCGATAGCAGATTGCTCGTTTGGCGACCTGCTGCGAATGCAGTTTATCCTGCACAATTACAGCTGCAGGTTGGCCAGCAAGTGCTGTTGTCCGACAGCTTTTGGGTGCATAAGGGATTACAGCCACGCATTGGTTATGTATGTGGCGATACGCTGCTGCTCTATTGGCAACACATTGCACTAGCCAGTAGTTATCGCATTTACCATGTACAAAATGGCCAAATGCAAGTGCTTAGCACAACTGCAGATACGTTATTTCGCATCAGGCGTTCTTCATTGGAAAAGGACTGGCTGGCTGTGGCGCCGGTTTTTGGCAACCAGCAAGGCAACCGCAGCTATGCCATCAATTATCTCAATCAGCAGGTGGGTTGTTATATTCAGCAGTTTACAGCTACGGCAGGCAATAACAATGTGCTGCTCCAAGTACAACTCGGCACCAACTTTGGCATTCAACAACTGCAATTTGAAAAAGTAAAAAACGGCCAAGTGACTGTGCTGTCCAGCATTGCCAATATCAGCAGCAATAATTTTACAGCTGAAGATGCACAACCGCTGAGTGGAGAAAATTACTACCGCATCAAAATTACTTTGAGCAATGGCAACGTAGTTTACTCCGCTATTGAAACCGTGTACATGCCGGAAAGCAATGGTTTGGCAGTGTACCCCAATCCGGTGTTATTAGGCCAGCCCATTCGCATCATCAATACCATGAGCGGAGAATTTCCTATAGCTGAACTTTATGATTTTACCGGCAGAAAAATCAGCAGCACTCAATTAGAAAGTTTTATCAATACCATCAATACGGCATACTTGCATCGTGGTATTTATCTCCTGAAACTTACCCAGGCCGGCAAAACCATCAGTGTAAAAAAGATAACGGTATTGTAGTGCTGTTACAACCTACGAAGATAGTTCCGCACATAGTCACCCACGCCTTCTTCTAATGAAGTGAACGGTTCATCATAACCGGCTTTGCGCAGCTTATCCATATTGGCTTCGGTAAAGTATTGATACTTGTCGCGGATATCTTCCGGCATATCTATAAAGACAATATTCGGTTCCAAATCCATCCCCCGGAAAGTAGCCGCAGCCAAATCGTAAAAACTGCGGGCCTGCCCGGTACCAAGGTTGTACAAGCCACTGCCTAAGCCCCCTTTAGGGGGTTTGGGGGTTTCTAACATCCACGCAATCACCTTCACCACATCTTTTACATAAATAAAATCCCGTAGCTGTTGACCGTGCTCAAAATCGGGGCGATGGCTTTTAAATAATTTTACCTGCCCGTCTTTTTTTATCTGATTGAATGCATGCCAAATCACCGAAGCCATGCGGCCTTTGTGGTATTCATGCGGGCCGTATACATTAAAAAATTTGAGGCCTGCCCAAAAGGGTGGCGCACCTGCAGAGTCCGGCGTATGGGCGCCATCATCTCTCACCCAGCCATCTTCATCCTGTGTATTCAATCGCACATCGCCTACTTTTTCCAACACCCACTTGTCAAACTCATTTTTACTGACGCCATAAGGATTCAACGGCTTCAGCAAAAAAGGCAATTCATGATTGTCATCGTAGCCTAACTCGCCAGATCCATACGTAGCAGCACTCGATGCATAGATAAACGGAATTTGCTTTTCGGTACAGTATTGCCACAGCATTTGGCTATACTCCACATTCAATTCTTCATGAATGGCATAGTTAAATTCAGTGGTATCTGTACGAGCACCCAAGTGAATGACTGCCGCTACTTCCGGCTGGTGCTCATTGAGCCAGAATGCCAGGTTGTACCGCTCCACCACATGGTCATAAGCAATGCTTTCCCAGTTGGCCCGCTTGTCTTCTCTGCCAAAATCATCCACCAAAATCAATTCTTCGTACCCTAAAGTATTGAGGTAACGAGCCATTTCGCTGCCGATAAAACCAGCGGCACCGGTAACAATGATGTATGGAACTTGCATAGAGATGTACAATTAATACGGACAGCAAAAATGAGATTAAGTTTTGATACAGCAGACATACTACCAAATACGTATTTTACAGCATTCTGTAGCCACTACTTTTGAAGCATGACGAACACACCCAAATCCATTTGCATAGTGGAAGACAAGGATGACCTTCGGGAAGCGCTGAGCATGATGATAAAGCTAACGGATGGCTATCAAATGGCTGGGGCATTTAAGAATGCAGAAGAGGCGTTGCTGTACATACCAGAGGTGCATCCGGCAGCGGTACTTATGGATATAAACCTGCCCGATGCCAGCGGCATACAGTGTGTGGTAACCTTAAAATCAAAACTGCCAGAAATGCTTTTTTTGATGTGTACGGCATACGAAGACAACGATAAAATTTTTAGTAGCCTGAAAGCCGGCGCCAGTGGGTACATTTTAAAAACCGATGGCCCAGCAAAAATTGTAGAAGCGCTGGACGAACTATTTGCCGGTGGCAGCCCTATGAGCAGCAGCATTGCCCGCAAAGTGGTGGCCAGCTTTAGTGGCTTGCCGGCAGGCAATCATTTGGTACAACGCTTATCCGAAAGAGAAGAAGCTGTGCTGCACTGCCTGGCTAAAGGATTGATGAATAAAGAAGTAGCCGACAGTTTACAAATCAGTCAGGGTACAGTAAAAAAGCATATCCAACACATTTATGAAAAGCTACACGTAAACACCCGTGTAGAAGCCGTGAACCTGTATCTTGGAAGAACACAATAAACATTCAACAGCGTATAACCATATTACGTATTTGCAGTATTGTATTACTGGCCTGTTGCAGCAGCATGCTTGCATGGCCGCAGCCATCAGCTACTGATTCGCTTCGCAAAGTATACATGCATTGCGCCGACAATACTTGCAAAACACAAGAAGCCTTACAACTGGTGGAGGTATGGATGGATGTAGACAATATGGACTCAGCACAGCATTGGGCCAATGAGTTGTTTTCCATTTTACCAGCCGATAAGCAAGACGTAGTGCATTACTACTACAACAGCCGGCAAAGCGAAATTTATTACTACAACAACTTTCCCCGATTGGGATTGCAAAATGCTGAACGAGGTTTACAAATAGCCATGGCGCTTCGCGACAGTATTTTTATTGCAGATGCCTACAACTTCAAAGGGTTGTTTTTAATGAACCTCAACCGGCTGAATGAAGCCATCGCGTCTTTCAGGGAGGGGCTGCAATGGTCAACGGGAAAAAAACATCCGCCAACCTATTTATACCTCACACAACACTACCATTTGTTGGGCAACATTGCAGAAGCATTGCTCAAAAACAATGAAGCCGCCACATCATTACAATTTGCCCATGCCTCATTAAAAGAATCCATACTTAACAATCGGCAGCGGGCCATCAGCATTGCAGAAAATCAGTTAGCTGCCTGTCACGATGCGTTGGGTAATGCCGACTCTGCATTATACTACTACAAAGCCTGCATTGCCGGCATCGATAATGATACAGATGTGTTGCTGTTGAACTATGCCACCATGGGCAAACATTTTAGCCAACAGCAACAATTTAAAGATGCTAATCAAGCGTTTCAGGAAGGCCTGTTGCTGCTCACGAAACACCCAGATATCAATAGCTATTTCAGCATTGAATTTTTGGATAAAGCCATTGCATTTTATACCTATAGCAAACAAGATAAACCGCTACAGGACTGCATCCGAAAGAAAATGCTCATCCTCGAAAAAGCGCAGGCTAACTATAACGTACAGATAAACGAAGTGATGGAAGCTGCGTTGAAAAATGAAACGCAACTGCTCAATCTCAGAATAGCCAATGAAGCTCGTAAAGTAAAACTCGATCAGTATAAAATCATTGCTCTGTCAACACTGCTTGTTTCGGTTCTACTCATCTTTTTATTGTACCGGAACCGGTTGCTGAAAAAACTGGAACTGGCCAAGCTACAAAACAACATTCAGCAAGACCTGCATGATGAGTTGGGTGGTAGTCTTAGCATCATTCGCATATTGAGCGACCTGATGAGCAGCAAAAAATTATCGCAGGAAGAGATCGCCAGTCTTTCACAAAAAATAAGTGGCACCGCCAGCGAAGCAGCCCAAAAAATGAATACGCTGATTTGGGCACTCAACACCGAAAACGACTCAGTCGCCAACCTGTGCGAATATACCCGGCAGTATAGCATTGCCTTTTTTGAAGGCACAACCATCGATATTCATTTCGAAGAGAAACTGTCGCAACCCAACAGTAATATTTACGGTACTGCCCGCAAAAACATTTTCCTCTGTATCAAAGAATCACTGCACAATGTATTGAAACATGCCAACGCCAGTGCAGTCCATATCCGATTTGAAACTACCAATGCTCAACAGCTGATTGTAACCGTATCAGACAACGGAAAAGGGATGCAACAAAACAATCAATTTGGCAACGGCCTTAAAAATATGCAGCAGCGAATGGCTGCCATCGGGGGTACTGCCAGCTTCACCAACAATGCTGGCTGCACCGTTGTGTTTGAGTGTTCCTTGCACTAAAGTACTCACTAGGTAAAGACATCACCCCTACGCATACTCCCTATTACGTATTGCCAGCGGGCACACAATACAGGATTTTTACAAGAGACTTTTTTACCCTTTATCCTGAATACCCAAGCCAACGCACCGCACATGAGACTTCTTTTACTCCTTTCCGTTTTGATGGTTCGTTTTTCAGCCATTGCTCAATCCAACTTTAGCAGCACCAACTTTCGGGTAAGCCAAAGTACTTACACCGACATTAGCAGCACCGGCACCGCCATTGCTATGACCAACAATGAAGCTGGAGTGAGTACCACCCCTCAAAACATTGGCTTCAATTTCCAATTCAACGATTCTGTATTTACGCAGTTTCGCATACACGCCGATGGCATACTGCGCCTTGGTACCGAAGCACCTGCTGCCGCTACCAATATTAGTGTAAGCCCGGCCAATTCTCATGCCGCAGTGTTCACATCTACTGCTGACAGTTTTCAATACGTCATTCTTCCATTTTTCACCAACCTCGTAGCTGCAGGCTCACCGGCATTCCATGTACAAACCAGCGGTGTGGCCCCCAACAGAGTATGCACCATACAATGGAAAAACCTGCGGGATGCCGACAATTCGAACGGCGCTGTGTTGCATCAATTTACGCAACTGGAGTTTCAGGTAAAACTGTATGAAGGAAGTAACGATATTGAATTTGTGTACGGCAGCTTTATCCCATCTGCCAACACCCTCAGCACCCGCAATGCAGCCGTGGGTATAAAAGCAGGCAGCAATAGTTTTGCAGCCAATTACAAAGGGGTAAATACAGCCCCATTTAGTGCCATGGTTTCTTTTAACCAACGCAACAATGCCCGGCTGGCCAATGGCGTGTTATTCAGAAGAGATGTACCGCCGGCTAACGGATTTACACAGCGTTTTTTTGGCAGAATAGTGAATGACATTTCGGTGGCCAACTTGTATGCAGACAGCGTAAGCCAGGTCACCAATCAATCGGGCAATAGAATTGAAGCATTGGTAAAAAATGAAGGAACTGCTGCAGCCAGCAACATTGTTGTAAGTCTTCAAATAAGCGGATCCAATACGCATACAGCTTCGGTAAATATTACCAGTCTTGCAGCAGGTGCTACACAATTGGTAAGCTTTCCTGCATTTAGTACCAGCAACCCTGGTATGCAGCAAATACAAGTTTCTGTAACGGCAGATGCCGATGACAGAACAAGTAACAACATGCTTGCTGCTTCGCAAAAGATTTCGGCTGGTCACCAACAAACTCCGAATCTGAATAACGCAGGATTTGGCATTGGCTTTAATGGTGGCACTGGCTTTATGGCCACGAAAATTTATGGAACCGGCACCAGAAAAATCAGACAAATCCGCATCCCATTCAATACCTACCGAAACATTGTAAACATGCGGGTATATGAAGATGGAGGTGCTGGGGGTTCTCCATCATCCTCCGCACTTATTAGCAGTAGCAACTTTTTTACTACCAACGAAAACAGCATCATTATTTCATTTACCAACGCTGCAGCAAGTGTAACTGGCGATTATTACATTGCTGTACAGCAAACAAGCACCAGCAATATGGGATGGCGTAGCACGGCTGCACCTCCCATTCGTACCAACAGATTGTACACCAGCTCCACAGGCGCAGCATGGGCTGCTCAGGTAGACACTTTGCCCTGGCAGCAACTGTTGGAAGTATATGAAGAAACCACCGGTCCCGATGTAGGTATTGAATACCTCACAGCACCCGGCTGCAACTACAGCAATGCAGCTGACGTGACAGTAACGCTACGAAATTTTTCAACTAGTGCAATTGATTTTGCAGCTACACCAGTTACAATAAGTGGCAATGTTCGCAACCCACAGCAAACGGAGTCGCCTTTCTCATTGATCAAAAACACCGGCACATTAGCAGCTGGTGCCAGTGAGCAAATTACGGTACTGAGTAACTATGATTTTACCAAGCGGGGCTACCATTTATTTAGCGCCAAAACAACACTGCCCGGCGATGTAGAAAATGGCAATGATAGTCTTCGTTTCTTTTTGGGTAATCATGTGCCTGTAACCAGATCCATTACCGATTCTGTGTGTCCGTTGACGCCCATCACACTTACCGGCCCTTCTTACCTCGCCAATCTTCAATGGACCTTGAATGGTACGCCTTCATTTGGCACAACGCTTAACGTGAGTCCTATACAAACAACTACTGTGTATGTGCAAGGCACAGACTATCGTGGCTGTGTATTGCAAGACAGTGTAGTGCTGTTGGTAAAGAAAGATTACGGTGCTGCCGCAAAGCCTGTTATCCTGTTTGGCGACACACTGCTCAGCCATCGCAATGCATTTAAAGACACTTTGCGTGTAACCAAGCTGGCTGGCCATAGCATACGTTGGCTGGGTGGTTTTGGTACCGTTTCTGCAGATAGTTCATTGCTGCTTACACAGGTTGCGGGTTTGCAAAATGCCAAAGTATCCGTTGCATACATCCGCGATAGTGATGGCTGCGGTACACTGGGCGATACTCTCACCTACCGCTATGCTACAGGCCTGCTGCACAATACCAACGATATGCAAGTTGTATGTGATACCAGCTATTACGATGCAGGTGGTAGCACCGGTATCACTGGCAATAGTATTACCAAAGTATTTACACCGGCTACTGCTGGCAAAAAAGTGAAGTTCACCTTGTACAATACCGATTTGGCAGACTTTGCCAGCATCATGGTGTATGACGGAAGTTCAACAGCTTCTCCACGCATAACAGCAATTGATGGCAGCAAAAACGGAAATACAGTGATGGAGTTTATTGCCTCCAATGAAACAGGAGCACTTACCGTTCAATTTACCAGAGGAACATTCAACACCAGTGGTTGGTGGGCCGGTCTCACCTGCCACACACCCGAAGTGTACCGCAGTGTACAAAACGGTTTGTGGACTGCTGCCAACACCTGGGAAAAGAAAATACCCGGCGGCAATTTTGTACCTGCAACGAGAGCACCATTCAAAGCTGATGACAGCATTTTGGTACGACACGAAGTGTTGCTCAATGAGAGTGTACAAACAGATCAGCTGATTATTGAGCCAACGGGTCATTTACGTTTTGAATCGCCAACCAGCAATTTCATTTCGATGAACCTGTTTAAAACAAATGAACAGCCCCCTATTGAAGTAAAAGGAAAGCTGTCAACAAATGCCCCTACACAAATTTTTGGCGCCGATAAAATGATTGTAACCGGCGAACTGGCCAACGAAGGAAAGATTGATCTTGATTCGGTAATGATGGTAGGCACCAGCTTGCAGACCTTGGGTAAAAGCGGCGGCGGCGCAGGCATCATCAAACGATTACACCTGAACAATGCAGCTGGTGTACAAGTAGCAGGCACCCAAAATGTACTGAGTATTCGCTTTGTGCAAGGCTTACTCAATACCACAGCACAAGCATACATTGATGTTACAGGCACCGTGTTTGATGCAAGAGATGCTTCGCATATCAACGGCCCTGCGGGTGTTACCATCTTTGGATCCGGCGATCGTTTCTATCCCATTGGCAGCAATGGTCAATATCGGCCTGTAACCATCACCAACAGCAACACCAACAGTTTTGATAATTCAGAAACCATTGTGGTAGAAGCAAAAGCTGGGGGTCCTGCAGCAAGAACATTGCCTGCTGGCATCAGCAACGTTTCGCAAGTGCGGCATTATCGCATCACCCGCATTGGCAATAACGGCAGCGATTATCAGGTTACATTGCCGTATGGAAGTGATGACGGCGTAAATGATCCATCCAACCTCACCATCTTAAAAGATGACGGTGCAAATGCATGGATTGACATTGGCGGTACGGCTACAGGTGCTGCACCAGGCACCATTACCAGTGGTTCATTCAGCAGCTTTAGCGATTTTGTATTGGCCAATAAAACAGGTGGCACCAATCCGTTGCCCGTTACATGGGTAAGTTTTTCTGCAATAGCCAAGCAAAAAGATGTACAACTGAAATGGCAAACAGCTAACGAAAGCGATTGTAAAAAATATATCATAGAAAGAAGCAACAACGGCAATCAATTTGTAGCTATCAGCCAGGTTGTGTGCAACAATAATAGTAGCAGCACATACGAGTACACCGATGTACAACCCGGCAATGGTACATGGTACTATCGCATTCGCCAGCAAGATGTGGATGGAAAGCAGTTGTTGTCGCAGGTACAAAAAGTACAGCTCAATGCCAACAGTAGCATACAGGTGTATCCTAACCCTGCTAATGCATTTATCCGGATTGCAGGATTATCTGGTACTGAAAAAATTACGCTGATTGATGCTGCCGGTAAAATTGTATTTGCAACAACCGTAGCAGGAAACGCACTGCAAATACCTGTATCACACTTAAGCGCCGGGCATTACAGCCTGCACATGCAAAGCAAAAACAGCATAGAAACACAAAAAATAGTGATTGTCCGATAACAAACAACCCACACCATTTTCATGCACACTACACCTGTAGTAGCAGCAAGCATGCACAATGCTTATTGCTACTACAGGATGCTTACCCGCCAATATTTTTCCTGCTGATTTTTCAACTCCAACACTCTTTTACCATGCGTACATTTTGGTTTGCATCCTTCTTGTTGTTGCTTGTCATCAATAGTATTGGTCAAATACCACAAGTATTAAAAGACATCAACAACCGGTCATTTTCATCGGGGGCTTCTAGTTTTACCACTGTTGGCAATGTGGTGTTTTTTGTGGCGGAAGATCCAGACAGAGGACGATGTTTATTTAAAACAGATGGCACCGCAGAAGGCACGGTGCTGGTAAAAGATTTGATACCGACCCAAACTACCGACCCCAATATTCAATCGTTGACAAACGTAAACGGAACATTGTTTTTTACGCAGAGTAGCCCAACGAGTTCGATACGATTATGGAAAAGTGATGGCACAGAAGCAGGAACAGTAATTGTAAAACAATTTACCGGCGTTGCGCCATCGCTTCTTACCAATGTAAACGGCACACTTTTTTTTAGAGCCACTACCTCTACTACAGGACAAGAATTGTTTAAAAGTGATGGCACCGATGCCGGAACCGTAATGGTAAAAGACATTACAGCCGGCAACATCGGCACTGCCATGGACAATCTGGTGAATGTAAACGGCACATTATACTTTACTGCCAGCACTACTGTCAATGGCAGAGAAATATGGAAAAGTGATGGCACAAGCGCAGGAACCGTTATGGTAAAAGACATTATTGCCGGTAGCACCACGTCTAATCCGCAGAACCTCACCAACGTAAATGGCACTTTGTATTTTTCTGCTACCAACGGCGCTACAGAAAATGGCCAAGAGCTTTGGAAATCGGATGGTACAGAAGCAGGAACAGTGATGGTGAAAGACATACAAACAGGCGCTAATTCCTCATCGCCAGGAGCACTTACTGCCGTATATGGCTTACTTTATTTTGCAGCCAACGATGGCATCAACGGCAATGAACTTTGGAAAAGCGATGGTACAGAAGCTGGTACAGTTTTGGTAAAGGACATCAACACTGCCGGCGGCAGCAATCCAGACAGAATAACAGTAGTCAACAATCACATCTTTTTTACAGCTACAGATGCAGCCGCCAACAATAGTCTTTGGAAAAGTGATGGCACAAATGCAGGAACGATACAATTACCGGTTGACGCCGTTGTCAACACTTCCCCTTCATTTCTTATCAATGCTGGTGGCACTGTTTTCTTTCGGGCCACTGTGAGTGCAGCTATCGGGCAGGAGTTGTGCAAAAGTGATGGCACTGTGCAAGGCACCGTATTAGTGAAAGATATATACACTGGAACTACAACAAGTAACATAACGCCTATGACTGCATTGGGTAGTAACGTAATATTTGGCGCCAACGATGCAGACTTTAATATTGAACCACGCATTAGCAACGGCACTGCACAGGGCACTACATTATTAAAAGACATCAACGCAAGAACAGATCAATCTGCAGCAAATCAACTTATCACCCTAGGCAATGAAGTATTTTTTATTGCAAATGATTATCGTAAAGGCGCTGGTGTTTGGAAAAGTGATGGCACAGAAGCCAACACCCGTTTTGTAAAAGAACCTGCTGTATTATCCCCACCTCAAATAAACTTCAATACGCCTTCCTTCATTACCAACATCAATGGTACTGTATACTTCTCTTGGACTGGCGAAGTACAAGACATGGAACTCTGGAAAACAGATGGTACCAGTGAAGGCACGGTTCAGATTAAAAACATCAATCCATCCGGACATTCAGAGCCGAGAGAATTCTTTGCCTTCAATGGCGCAATTTATTTTTCTGCTGCTACTGCTGCAGAAGGCAGAGAGCTTTGGAAAACCGATGGCACAGATGCAGGAACCGTATTGGTAAAAGACATCAATCCGGGTACAGCCAACAGTACGCCCATCAGTTTTACCATACTCAACAATCAGCTTTTTTTGTAGCAACCTCTGCTGCCAATGGCCGTGAACTTTGGAAAACAGACGGCACCAGCAATGGCACTGTAATGGTAAAAGACATGAACGAAGGAACGGGAGACGGCATTTCATTTACATCAGGAAAAGTATTGTACGATTTTCAGGGAGCCCTATACTATACGGCTACCAATGGTGCGGCCAATAGCGGATTTGAAATATGGAAATCGGATGGCACAGCCAACGGCACCATTATGTTGAAAGATATCAATCCAGGAACCGCATCTAGTCAGCCGGGACAGTTTCTTGCAGCTAGCAACGTATTGTATTTTTCTGCTACCGAACCCACTACAGGCAGCGAATTGTGGAAGACAGATGGCACAACTGCAGGTACCGTTATTGCACTAGATATGATACCCGGAACAGGCAGTGGTGGTGCAGGATTAAAGTTGATTAGAAACGATACTTTATATTTCACCACATCTAATGGCACCAAAGGTTCAGAACTGTTCAAAACAGATGGCACACCTGCCGGCACTTTTTTGGTAAAAGATATTGTTCCCGGTGCCACAGGTTCTTCGCCAGATCTGTTGACCATTGCGGGCAACGACATTTATTTTATAGCCACCACAACTGCCGAAGGCCGGGAGCTTTGGAAAACTGATGGCACTGCTGCAGGCACCAATTTGGTGCTGGATATTTTCCCCGGCAGCTCCAGCTCCAACATCAACAATATGGTTGCTACAAATACTCATCTTTTTTTTACTGCCAATACGCCGCAATACAGCCTTGAAGTATGGACAGTACCCTTTGCAGCCAGCAACGACGAAACACAATGGACAGGCAATACAAGTACCAACTGGTTTGACGCCAGCAACTGGAGCAATGGCCTGCCCGACGCTGGAAAGCATATTGTGATTCCTGCCGGCAGACCCCGCTATCCCATTATCACAGCAAACACAACCATCAAAAAAATGACTGTGTCGCAAGGTGCTTCCGTACAAATTGCAGCGGGCATTCAGGTACTCTTCGGCAGTAATTAGTATACCATGCTACAACGGGTAGTTGGTACATTCGCTGCAAAAGGAAGCTCCTATGGAATTGTGCCCGCATCGTTATTTCATCATCCACAAACCCCGCAACATGGTTTCGCAATTTGTGAGCAGCCATGATGTGAGGCTGTTGGGCGATTTAGATTTCGATTTTCCTGAAGGCACCCACGCCATTGGCCGCTTAGATAAAGACTCCGAAGGCCTGCTGCTGCTCACCACCAACAAACGCATCACCAGGTTGCTGTTTGAAGGCAGCACCCCGCATACACGTAGCTATTTGGTGCAGGTAAAGTATGAAGTGCCCGATGTAAAAATTGAACTGCTGCGGGATGGCATTGGCATAAGCCATACCAACGATAGCATTTATACCACACAACCCTGTTTGGTAGAACGCATTGCTCATCCTGAAATTTACATCAGCAATGCAGGTGAGTTATCCTTTTATATTCCGCACAGTTGGCTGCTCATCACCCTCACCGAAGGCAAGTTTCACCAGGTACGCAAAATGGTAAAAGGCATTGGGCATCCTTGCAAGCGACTCATCCGCATCAGCATCGAAAACCTTACGCTGCAAGGTTTACAGCCCGGCGAAGTAAAAGAACTGACTGAAGAGGAATGCCTGGAAAACCTGTGCATTCAACTATAAAAAACGCCTGTCACTTTACAGCAACAGGCGTCATTGTTTTACCAGTTCATATTTTACAACGCACTCAATGCATGCTCACTCTCGTGCCCCTTCAGCAGGTTGGCAATAGCATTGTCGTATTTTTCTTTCCAAGCCTCAATAGTACCCCAGCTGGCGGCGTCAACAATTATGTCGCCGCTGGTTACTTCACCAATAACCTCGTAGTGCTGGCCATGGCTTTGCAGGGCTTCTTCCAGCGTAGCCAAAGCATCCTTTTTTACGGTTACCGCTACACGGCTTTGTGCTTCACCAAACAGGAAAGCATCTTTGCGTACTGATGCATTTGTGTTGACATCAAAACCAAGATTGTTCCAGAAAGCACTTTCGCACAAAGTGATAAACAAACCACCTTCACTCACATCATGTGCACTGCTAATGAGTTTGTTTTTGATGAGGTCGGCCAATACTTTTTGCAAATGGAATTCTTCTTCCAGCTCAAACTGCGGTGCAGGACTAAACTCTACGCCATGCATTTTATGCAGGTATTCGCTGCTGTTGATGTCGTTGCTGCTTTTACCCAGCAGTACAATCACATCGCCTGCCTGCTTAAAGTCAAGCGTCATTTTATCGTTCACATTTTCCAGCAGGCCTACCATACCAATGGTGGGTGTTGGATACACCGGTCCGTCGGGGTTCTGGTTGTAAAAGCTCACGTTGCCACCCGTTACCGGTGTATTGAATTTTCTACAAGCATCGCCCATGCCTTTAATGGCGTTTACAAACTGCCAGTACACTTCGGGGTCATAAGGATTACCAAAGTTGAGACAGTTGGTGACACCCAACGGCTCACCACCACTGCACACAATATTGCGGGCAGCTTCGGCTACGGCAATCATGGCTCCTTTGTATGGATCGGCAAACACATAGCGGCTGTTACAATCCGTGGTTACTGCGAGTGCTTTATTACTTGGCTTGGCCAGTACCACAGCCGCATCACTTGGCGCATTGGTTTGGGTATTGCCCGTACCTACCATGCTGTCGTACTGTACGTACACGGCACGTTTGCTGGCAATGTTGGGGATGGTCACCAGCTTTTCTGCCACCGCTTTCAAATCAGCAGGTTCGGCTACAGTTGATTGATCAAAAGCATTGACCTGTGCCAGGTATTTTGGCTCGGTGTATTCACGGGTGTATTGTGGCGCACCGCCGCCCAGTACCAATATTTCCGCTTCAATCTGTGCTTCCAGCTGGCCATGCATGTAAAAGCTAAGCAAACCATCGTCAGTCACTTCGCCAATATTGCTGCAGGGCAGGTCCCATTTTTCAAACACCTTCAAAATGGCCTCTTCCTGACCTTTTTTTGCCACCAGCAACATACGTTCCTGGCTTTCGCTCAGCAGCAGTTCCCAGGTTTTCATATTGGCCTGGCGGGTAGGCACTTTGTCGAGGTCGATGCGCATACCGCTTTTGCCCTTGGCACTCATTTCGGCCGTAGAGCAAATAATGCCAGCAGCACCCATGTCCTGCATGCCTACCACGGCACCGGTTTTTATTACTTCCAGGCAGGCTTCCAGCAATTTCTTTTCCTGAAAGGGGTCGCCCACCTGCACGGCCGGCAGGTCTTGAGCACTCTCTTCGGTAATGTCGGCACTGGCAAAGCTGGCACCACCGATGCCGTCTTTACCCGTAGCGCTACCCACAAAAAACACGGGGTTGCCCACGCCTTCTGCTGTGGCACTCACGGTTTCACCCGCTTTTACAATGCCCACACTCATGGCATTTACCAGCGGATTGGTGTGATATTTCTGCTCAAAATAAATTTCGCCGCCTACGGTAGGTACACCAAAGCAGTTGCCATAGTGTCCAATGCCATGCACCACGCCGCCCAGCAACCATTGGGTTTTCTTCTCGTTCAGGTTGCCAAAGCGCAGGCTGTTCAGCGCAGCAATGGGGCGTGCACCCATGGTAAAAATATCGCGGTGAATGCCGCCCACACCTGTAGCAGCTCCCTGAAAAGGTTCGATGGCACTGGGGTGGTTGTGGCTTTCTATCTTAAACACCACGCCCCAATCATCGCCAATGTCCATCAGACCGGCGTTTTCTTCACCCGCAGCTACCAGCATACGGCCACCGTCGCGGGGCAGGGTTTTCAACCATTTGATGCTGTTTTTGTAGCTGCAATGTTCGCTCCACATGCCGCTGAAGGCGCAGAGTTCATTGAAGTTGGGCGTACGGCCCATTTTTTCCTTAATCAGTTCATATTCCGCTTCCGTAATCCGGAGTTGCTGAAGCGTGGCGCTGTTTATTTCCATGAAAAAGTTTGTGAAGGCTCGATAATGAGCCGCAAATGTAACCCATGCCAGCGGGAATGCCGAAGGGTAATTCGGCGGGGCTGTGGACAGCTGTGCATATCCCGGCTGCGGTTCGCTCCCTTTCACACTCCGCTTCGCTGCGGCCCCGACCGAAGCGTCGGGGCTGGCCCCTGCGGGGCCATGTTTCAGGCAGCGCAGCCCTTGGGCACAACCGCAATACCGGACCTCAGAAAACTAAGCACTCCTTTTTTGTGAGGAACAAACCCGATTCGATTCTTGCAAATAAAATTCCAACAATTGGGCTCTTAGCCAAGGTTTAATACCCATGTACTGGAAAACAGAATTTTATAGAATGTACCTTTTTTTGTCTTCTAAAGACTTTATGTAGGCGACTATCTGGCCAATCTGTTCGGTGGAAAAATCATTATTCCAAGGACGCATGCCTTTTTCAGTTTTTCCGAAATAGATTGTAGTTAAAATTGCCTTATCACTACCTCCGTGAATCCAAATATTGTCTGTTAAGTCAGGGCCGATGGAATTCCCCTCTCCTTCTCTTCCATGGCAGGGAGTACAATTGTCTTGAAAAAGTATTTTGCCTTTTGCCACACTCCCTTTTGCTTTTATTACCTTATATACTTCGGTGTTTGGGTCTTCAATCATTATTTTCCACTGTTCTCCTCTTTCATTAGATTCCTTTTCCCACTGTGCTATTTTTAGTTGCAATGCTTCACTTGGTGGTATTTGATTTAAATATGCAATCAATGCCAATATTTCTGGCAAACCCTTTAATCGAATAAAATCCTTTGCCAAAGCATCTTTAACTGTATTTGCCTCACGAATCAGTTGCCACCAGTCATCTGGATTTTTCTGTGATACTTCGTACATAAATGTTGACTTATTCAAAGCGGCATTTTCCAGATGATCAAGTGAAATTTTTATTGAACCCGGCTTAATCGCCTGAGGAGTAGTTAGATAGTTATACAGCCAAGACAAAGGATACTTTCCTCCAAATCCATCCAAACTAATGATGCCAGGCAAATTACTCTGTGAAAATGAATGGCACTTAATGCAATTGTCTCTTCGAAACACATATTCTCCATAGCTAACCAAAGGATTAGCTGAAGAATCAGAAACACTGATGCCATTTCCAGCACCCTCAGATTTATTGATGAATCCAAATGACATGGATATTCCACCAATAAAGAGTATTACAAAAAGGAACTTTGCCATACTTCAAATATATATCAACATTTCAGTGATGCCCCACAGTCAAATACCCTACAAGCAAAAGAGTTTATAAATATTGTCTGGTCTGCTTTAATATTGTTTTGATTTCAAAAAAAAGTGTAAAACTCCTATTATGTTTTTCGGCGAATACAGCTTGTATTACATCATAACCATAGTGCTGCAAGCCGTTTGTGTTTGGCACTCTATCAAAAAAGGCACCCAACAAAAATGGTTGTGGATCATCATTTTTCTGCCGTTCATCGGGGCACTCATTTACATTTTTTCAGAAATGTTTAGCCGCGGAGATTTACAGCAAGTTCAATCTGGCGTTGTTACCGTCATCAAGCCTACTGGCCATATCCGCAAGTTAGAAGAACGGCTGCGCTTTGCCGACACCTTTCAAAACCGCATTTTGCTGGCCGATGCTTATCTGCAAGCCCGCATGACGGTTAAAGCCATTGACATTTACGAAGCCAGTCTTACAGGTAACTTTTCAGAAAACGAGCATGTACTGATGCAGTTGTGCCTGGCCTATGCCAGCATACAGCAATACGACAAAACCATATCTGCTGCTCAAAAAATTTTACAGGTTCCTCAGTTTGCACGCAGCAGCGCCCATGTGGCCTATGCCATGGCACTTGGTAAAGTGGGACAGGTACCGGCAGCAGAAGCAGAGTTTAAAAAAATGAGCGGCAAGTTTGCCAACTACGAAGCCCGCTATCAATACGGCATGATGCTCAACGAGCATGGCAGAGAGCAAGAGGCCCGTCAGATTTGGCAACAAATGGCAGATGAAAAACAACACCTCTCCGGTACGGAGAAGAAATTTCAACGCCAATGGATCAATGCTGCGCAACAAGCACTTCGATAGTAAGCAGTCAAACACATACAAAAAAGAGCAACCGATATGGTTGCTCTTTTTTGCTGATTAGCGTTTCATCAGTTTGAATACTTGAATTCGGCCATCGGTCTGCAGCACTTGCAACAGGTAAAGCCCTGCAGGTAGCTGTGCCACATCTATCGTCATTTGCGCAGCGGTTACCGTATGTTTTTGCAGTACGGCACCGGCAGCATTGCTCAGCAGCAATTGCCTTGCATTAGCTAAACCGGTTACCAGCACTTTGGCTGTAGCCGGGTTGGGCAATATTGCTATCTGACCAGCATTGCCATTACCCGAAAGCACCACCACATTACTGTAGCTCACTTTGCCATCTTTATCCACCAGCTTCACTCTATAGTACCATTGGGTGCCGGCAGGTTTGCCAGTCACGTATTGGTATTTACGCAGTGTATTGCTGTTGCCAGCGGCAGCAACCTGTGTCAGTTTTGTAAAGCTGGTACCGTTGTAGCTCAGTTCTACTTCGAAGTAAGCTGTTTGCTGCTCCGTAAGCGTAGACCACTGCAGCAATACCTGCTGGTTGTTTACGCTGGTCTGCAGTTGTAAGCCCGTAGCGGGCAGCGCAACACCTAATACCATGTTGTAAATTACTGCATCGCCCGGTACACCTGCTGCATCTATTGCAGTGTAACCAAAACTGGTAGACAATACGCCCAGCTGGTTGAAACGGATGTTCAACTTGGCAGGATCATAATTGGTAATGACAAAATTTGGTGTGGTTATGTCTACACCGTTATAGTTGAGTGTAGCATCGGCAGCAGGTGGCAGTGTAGTAATCATAAATGTGCTACCCGTTCCTAATGTACCATCTTCAGCATCGGTGGCCGCCAGTGGGTTATTATCCAAATCGTAAGTTTCACCCACATCGAGGCCTACACCAATCAGGTCGTTTTGTGCCGTTGCTACAGGCTTACGATCGAGGCCGAAAATGAAGTTGCCGAAACCGGTAGTGCTTGCCGTAAATGGAAGTTCTGCATTGTTCACAACATCGGCAGCGCCACCATAACCGTTTTTGTTTTCACCCGTTGCTGCCCAGCCGGTTGGCAGTGTAGTAGCAGGTTTGGCATTGCCCACAACTCCCATGGTTGTGCTCAGTTGGAACTCAAGGTTGGCAGCAATAGCAGGCACAGTAGTGACACTGTACGAGCCATCGGCTTGTACGGGAGCTACGGCCACAACATTGCCATCGGGGCCAATCATATTTACATACAATACAGCACCGGCCAATAATCCGCCACCACTGTTGGTGCCATTCAGCACCGTTTCACTTCCGGTGAGGGTTTTGGTACCATCATAGTCGTTGATAACAGAACCTGAAATGGTTACGTAAGTCAGGGTTTGGCGCCAGTCTTTATCACCACCGGGGTTTTGAGCATCGGGGTAGCTGGCAGGTGTAGTACCATTGGATGGATTGATGAGTGCATCGTTGCTGTCGTATTCATCCAGCAGGCCATCGCCATCGGCATCAGTGGTACCTGTGTAGGCCGTTTCGCTACCATCAATAATGCCGTTGCCATTGGTATCCCAACCTTCGAGGCGGTCGGTGCGGCCATCATCGTCGGCATCTGCATCCAGATAATCGGGGTTGCCGGTACCATCGGTATTTACAGGTGTAATACCATTGCCGCCAAAGCCTACGGTGTTATCAAAAGCGTCTGCAATACCATCACCATCCGTATCTGTAGCTGAGTAAGCAATATAACCAGCGGTACTTTGTCCTTCAATGTTGTCTACAATACCATCATTGTCGCTATCAATATCAATGTAGTTGGGTTTAGCATCAGCATCGCTGTTGGTTAATGGTAAAGCAGCACCGTCCACGACATCGGCCAGCCCATCATTATCAGTATCTGTAATACCTGTGCCGGTGCCGGTACCAATTTGTCCATTGCCATCGGCATCGGTTCCGCCGGCTTCTATCACGTCGGTAATGCCATCGTTGTCGCTATCCAAATCGAGGTAGTTTACAATGCCATCGCCATCGCTATCGGGTGTTGGCAGAGGGGTGCCGCCCGATCCAGCATGGACGTCCGTTAAGTCAGAAATGCCATCGCCATCAGTATCTGTGATTGGACCAGTGCCAATTACACCATCTCCGTCGGCATCGGGGCCACCGGCTTCAATTACATCTGCAATACCGTCGTTATCGCTATCGCGGTCGAGGTAGTTGGCGTTGCCATCGGCATCAGTATCCAACACGGTAACAGCAGTGCCACCAGGCAATGTGCCCCCGTAAGAAAGGCTATTGATTTCATCGGCCAAATCGTTAATACCATCTGCATCAATATCGATAAAGATATCTGCACCAATTTGCCCATCACCATCCGCATCGGCAGTGGGGCCAAAAGCTTCTACTACATCGGCAATACCGTCGTTATCGCTGTCCAAATCAAGAAAATCTGGCAGCAGGTCGCCATCAAAATTAGCTGGTGAAAGCGGTGTACCACTGAGTACCAGTGGCAAACCGTTGGCATCTACCAATACAGCATAAGCCGCACCATTCACGGTTGATCCATTGTATACACCCGGGAATCCGTCATCATCCGGATCTGAACCGCCAGCTTCCAGTACGTCGGGTATACCATCATTGTCGCTATCCAGATCGAGGTAGTTGGGCCAGCCATCTAAATCAGTATCGACTGTGCCTTCTACGGTATCGAGTATGCCATCGTTATCGTCGTCCAGGTCTATGTCATCGGTAATACCATCCAAATCGCTATCGGGTGCTTCCCGCCAGTCTCTGTTGCTGCCTGCTGCAGGGTTTTGCAGGTTGGGCATGCTGAGGGGCGTTTGGTTGTTGTTGATATTGTTGGCTGTACCAATGCCAGATACCAAATCGAAAATGTCAGCAATACCATCATTGTCTGCATCGGTAAATGCGGAAAGATCAAGTACGCCATCATTGTTAGCATCAATTTCGCTGGGGTCTAACACGCCCGGCGGCACTTTGCCATCACTGCTTGGTCCGAGGAAGTTTTCACGGATGTCGCGGAAACCATCGTTGTCAGCATCAGTATCAGCATAGTCGGCAGCACTACCACCATCGGTATTTACATACCCGGCCGGATGGCTGCTGGCACTAAAATCAACATCATAGGCATTGTCCACTCCGTCACCATCGTGGTCGAGGCCGGTTGGAGCTACCCAGCCTTGGGTAGGTTGCCCTTCGATGTTGTCTACAATACCGTCGTTATCTATATCAAGGTCGTACACGTTGATGAGTCCGTCACCATCGCGGTCGGCATTGTATGGAGTATTAGCGGTTGTAGTAACGTTGATTTTACCCGGTGTATACTCAGCGTTGGTGAGGTCATTCCATGGGTCGAGGGCATCTCCAAGGCCATCACCATCAGTGTCTACAAATACGCCGGCCACATCCAATTTACCATCCTGATTCGGATCGGACAGGCTATAGAAAAGTGCTTCCCAGTTGTCGAGTACACCATCATTATCGCTATCCAGATCGAGGTAGTTGAGTTTTCCATCGAGGTCTTTATCGCCGGGAGAGAGTGCCGTACCACCGTTGCTGGCATCAGTCAGGTCGCTCCAGCCATCGCCATCGGTATCGGCCCAGGCACCGCCACCAGCAGGGTTTATTTCACCATTGCGGTCGCTGTCGGTACCGCCCATTTCTATAACGTCTACCAGGCCATCATCATCACTATCGATATCGTAGGGGTTGGGGCGGCCGGTACCGTCAATATTATCATTGGGGTAATTATCAGGTGCACCATTGTTGTTGGCATCGGGGCCGGTGGTAAGTAGTGCATTGGCTGTGTTTTCGGCAGTGCCATCATTGTTGGTATCACCATCTACGTTTTGGCTAAAACCATCTGCATCGGTGTCAGTAAATCCATCTACTCTACCATCGTTGTTGGCATCAGTACCGCCGGCTTCTTTAATGTCTTGAAGGCCATCATTGTCACTATCCAGGTCGAGGTAGTTGGGCAAATTGTCTCTGTCGCTGTTGGCTTTTGTAACTATGGGGTAGCTATCGGGCACACCGTTGCTGTTGGCATCGGGGCCGGTAAGGAGCAATGCGTTGGCTGAATTTTCTGCAGTGCCATCGTTATTGGTATCGCCATCTACCTGCTGGCTCAGACCATCGCCATCGGCGTCGGTAAAACCATCTATGCGGCCATCGCCATTGGCATCGGTGCCACCGGTTTCTACCACATCGGGTATGCCATCATTATCGCTGTCTAAGTCGTAAATATTTTTAATGCCATCGCCATCGCTATCGGCATTGGCAATCGCATTACCACCTGTTGATACATCGTACAAGTTGGCAAGGCCATCGTTATCACTATCAGCAAATACATCCACACGGCCATCGCCGTTGGTATCTACACCACCTGCTTCTACAATATCGGGTATGCCGTCGTTATCACTATCCAAATCGAGGCTATTGATAACGCCGTCTTTATCGGCGTCATACGCATCGTTGATGCCGTCGCTATTTGCGTCAACAAATGCGGGCAAACCCGTGCCCGGTGTGGTATCGAGGTAATTGGGAATATTGTCGCTATCGCCGTCGGCAAAAGGATCGTAGCCGCCATTTTCTGTTACGTCAGGAATACCATCGTTATCGTCATCAATATCAATATTATCTGCTAATCCATCATTGTCTGAATTACAGAAAGCAAAAACCGTTACATCATCAAAAGTGGTTTGGCAGTTAGGGGCAACAATGGTCCAGCGGAAAACATAGGTTCCGAATTTAGCACCGTTGACTGCTGTCGTTGCAAGATTTGCATTGGCAAAAGAAGAACCAGTGGGACCGCTGATAAAGGTCCATGTTCCCACTCCGGAGGCGGGTGTATTACCAGCCAAAATAATGGCAGTTGGACAAGCAGTAATATCTGAACCGGCAGCAGCAGTTGTAGCTACCAGCGATGAAGCTCTTGTGTATGTTGTGCTTAGGCCACTGGCTCCTCTGGTAGCACCGTTAGGTGTAAATTCTGTAACGCCATTTGAATTAGTAATTCCGTTGGCTGCACCTGCAATATTGCGGGTAGGTGTACCAGCTGTAATGGCAATATAGCCACCGCCACCACCACCACCGGGGCCTTCGCTTTCGTCGTTGGTGATGAGCTGATTACCACCGGCACCACCGTTGGCTGTGAGTGTAATGGTATTGGCCACTGACCCAGTGGTAGCGTCAATTACAATGGAACCGCCGCCGCCGCCACCGCCCGGAGCATCATTGTGGCTACCCGTGGTACTGCCACCTGCATTACCACTGGCTACAATACTACCAGTTCCGGTTACTCCTCCGCCTGCTTTTATTATTACCAGTCCGCCGCCAGCACCACCGGCACCACCGGCACTATTATTGGCATCGCCGGCACCGCCGCCGCCGCCCAGGAACAAACGGTCGCCAGTTACACTCAAAGGCCGGCCGCCGAGGCCACCTACATTATCTCTGTAATCGCCACCCCAACTGCTGTTGCCGGGTGCTACGGTTAATGCATTCTGATTGCTTGACGCAAAAGAATAGCCACCGCGGCCACCACCGCTGGAGGTAGAAGTTGCAAAACCTGCAGTTTCGAGGTTCCAGGCATTGGCCCAGTTGGCCGTTGATGTACTAGGGTTGCCCATACCTGTCCATGTAACGCTGTTGTTACCATTAGCACCACCACCACCACCGGCATTGTGGCCATTACCACCGCCGCCGCCATTGGCTGCCGCACCGCGGCCGTAACGTCCGTTCAATCCATCATATTCTGTTTGAAAGCCAGCAATACTTTCTCCTTTTTCGGCACCATCATTACTACTGGCGGTTCTGTAGGTACTGGTAACAATAGCACCATTAGAACTTGAATTATTATCCAACACACCTCCTCTGAAACCTAAGCCCGTTACATTAATTGCTGGTGAAGTAGATAATGTAACCAATCCCGTTGTTTCTAATGCCACTATACCACCCGTATTGCCATTCCATGCAGGTGCGGTAATGCTACCGGAACCACTTACAGTAAGTGTAGTAAACCGAGGTATACGCACCACTTGAGTATGCCCGGCTGCAGTGTAGCTATTAATCAAAGGAGTAGTTACATTGATGGTTGTGCCATTGGGCACCGAGGCAACGCATACAAACTCATACAAGCCTGCACTGTTATAACTTAAAATGCTCCCATAGTCTACCGTATTTCCGGTATTGATGGTAGCCCCCTGCATTTGCATGATCATAATGTAGTCTCCGGCGGCAAGGTTACCTGCAAAAGCACCACCATTGAGGGCACTACTCGCTACCGTGAGGGTAGTAGTACCAGCTGCTGCGTTGGCAGAAACCCGGGTGTAGGTGTTGAGCACCGTGTTAGCGGTGGTTACTGTTCTGGCACCTTCTTTGCCAGCTTGGGCGTAGCCCTGCATAACAGTACTGAAGAGTGCTATGAATAGCACCCAAAAAAAGGAGCGTTGATGTTGATTTCGCTTCATACAATTCAATTTTGGATTACAGGCCCTGAAAACTCGATGGCTAAATATTATTTTGTACATCATGATTCTTTTTTCATTATCAATCTCAGCAACTACATCCCATAAAAAGCAGAAAAACCATACTTCGGCCTCCGGCTGATATGAGTAACCTGCTGACTAGAGTGTGTATATTGCTTTTTTTACCGGGGAAGTTGCAATACGAAAAGGGGGTTTATTCATCCTCCTTTTACCGATAGTGCAAAAAGTGCATCATGTATGCAGGTCAGTATTTTGCTAACATAACATTACGATGCAAACATCCCCCCTCTTTCCATTTCAATACATGACATTGGTCAGCTTTGGATCGTGATCTTCAAACACCAATTGCCCAACTACAGGCAGGCTAAGTTTATTTGGAATAGCCTGCCCTCTTCACAAGCTGTCAAGCGTTGCTTTATTGCTTGTATAGTTTCACTACTTCTTTACTACCATCGGCAAAAGCTACTTGTAGTATGTACACACCAGTAGCCAATGCTGAAACATCTACCTGCATGTTTTCGGCAGTAACTGCTATTCTTTTCAATTGCATACCATTCATGGCCAGCACCGATATTTCTTTTGCTTTTGCAAGCCCCGACACCCACACGGACTGACGGGCAGGATTGGGCAACATGCCTACCTTGGCAGAAGCGGTTGCAGATGCAGTCAGGCTGATAATATTGCTGTAGCTCACACTACCATCCGCATCGGTGAGGCGTATGCGGAAGTACCATTTTTGTCCGGCAGGTTTGTTGGTATCAAACTGGTATTTACGCAAGGCATTGCTGTTGCCAGCTGCAGCTACAAGGCCTGCCTGCTGAAACAAAACACCATCGTAACTCATTTCTACTGCAAATGAACGTGTTTGCTGTTCGGTAAGTGTTTGCCAACGCAGCTGCACTTTCCCATTTGCATAACTGCCCGATAGTGTCAAACCGGTAGCAGGAAGCAATACAGAGAAAGTCATATTCACCTGAGCTGGTATAGCATTGTCAAAGCCTGCATTGTCTCTCACCAGAAAACTAAAGGATACTGTAGTAGGCCCAACATTTGCTGTAGGATCAATGTACACATTGTCGTTATTAAAATTGCTTATGACAGTAGCACTTGTAATCGGCACATATAATGATCCATCGAAATAATACAAAGTACCTCCTACTGCAGGATTCAGCGTAACTGTACGCCCGTTGAGGTTGTTGGCATAGGTGCCATCTTCAGCATCACTACCAGAGAAAGCTGAACTGGGCACATTTTCGAGGGAATTGCCAGGAGGCAGACTCCAGCCACTGGTGTTGTAGTTATTGGCCACCGGCCGACGGTTGATGCCGTAGTTCAAATTGGTTAGTGCTGCACAAGATGTTGTGCTGATAATGATGCCATTGATAGTTCCATCTCCTGAAGAGGCACTGCCTTCTGCCGTATTTACAACGCCTGCTGGCAGCGCAGTAGTAGCCTGTCCTGATGCATTATTATGTAACACAAAGTTGTACGTACCAGGTGCCAGAGCAGCAAAACTGTAAGTGCCATTTGCCTGAACAGGTACTGTAGCTATTACAACTGCACTTTGCACTGCAGAAATGTATAAAGCGCTGCTCAGATTTGTACCAGTTCCATTTACGAGTGCATCCGTTTGTCCGTTGGCATCGTTAAACACGGTACCACTTACAGGTATAAATAAACTACCTACAGGTGTGTACGTAAGAAGAGAGCCCCCAGCACCAACGGTAGCACCATTTGGGGTAAATTCTGTAACCGAAGTAGATGTAGTATTACCATTTGCACCACCAGCAACAGTACGGGCAGGTGTACCTGAGGTAATGCCAATGTAACCACCACCGCCGCCACCGCCGGGGCCTTCACTTTCATTGCTTGTAATAAGTTGGTTGCCACCGGCTCCGCCATTTGCCTGTAATGTGATGGTATTGGCTACGCTACCTGCACGGTTGTAAATAACTACAGAGCCGCCGCCGCCACCGCCACCGGGGGCATCGTTGTGGCTTCCGGTAGAATTGGCACCGGCTGCACCATTGGCAGTAATAGCACCCGCACCGGTTACATTGCCTCCGGCAATTAGAAAAATGGCACCACCACCAGCGCCACCGGCACCACCAGCATTGCTATTGGCATCGCCGGCACCACCGCCGCCGCCAAAGAAAATGCGGGTACCAAAATCGGTGAGCGGACGGCCACCAAAACCGCCTACATTCTGCCTCCTGTTGCCACCCCAAGCTGTCGCTCCCGGTGCTATCGTTAATGCATCCTGATTGGAATTACCATAAGTATAGCCACCACGACCGCCACCAGAGGAGGCAGATGTTGCAAAGCCAGCTGATTCAAGATTCCATGCATTTGCCCATGAGGCTGTGCTGGTGCTTGGGTTTCCGTTTCCGGTGTAGGCAATACCATTGTTGCCGTTGGAGCCACCGCCGCCACCAGCGTTGTGGGTATTGCCACCGCCGCCGCCATTGGCAGGGGCACCCCGGCCGTAGCGTCCGTTTAAGGCATCATATTCTGCCTGAAACCCTGCTATACTTTCCCCCTTCTCTGCACCGTCGGTAGCAAGGGTAGACCGATAAGTGGTAACAATAGCCGTTGATGATGCGCTGGAGCTGTTGTCCAATACTCCTCCTCTGAAACCAAGACCATTTACATTAATAGATGGAGTACCGTTTAGGGTAACTGCACCCGTGGTTTCTATGGCTACTACACCACCGGTTGTACCGTTCCAAGCCGGGGCTACAATAGAGGCCCCTGCGTTTACAGTAAGCGTTGTATATCGGGGAATACGAACCACCTGTGTTTTACCCACTGTAGTGTAGGCATTTGCCGTAGGCGCAGCCAATGTAATTGTAGTGGCGTTGGGTACCGCACTTACACAGGCAAACTCATACAAACCTGCACCGTTGAAAGCCAGCACTCCGCCATAAGCCGCTGTATTGGTCGCATCAATTGTTGCTCCTTGCGGTTGAATAATTAATATATAGTCTCCTGCAGATAAAGCGGTAGCACCAAAAGCACCGCCGGTAAGGGCACTATTGGCCACCGTTATAGAGGTAGAAGCGGCTGCAATGTTAGCTGTTACATTGGTATACGTATTTACCGTAGTACCGGCAGCAGTAATGGTAGCTACACCATTTTTTCCTGGCTGAGCAATTGCATTCTGACTGCTCAATAAACCGAGCATTAAGATGCAAAGCGCCTTGTTGAGCAAGACGTTTTCTTTCATAGGATGTAGTTTTATCTGTGTGACTTTATAGGGTATTATAAAGGGTCGCCACTTTCTTTGCCAGCTTTCATTTCACCATACAACAACGAGTCAAGACTCTAGTCTCTCATAAAGTGCTATTGCTGAAGCAATACCATTGAGAGATGAACAGTAAAAAAAGAAGCTTACAAAAGATTGTGCATTTGCTGCAAAAGGCAGCACAGATGTGGGTGTAGGGTAAACCGGCCTACCATTTCGCGGCCGTGATAGCAAATTTGTGTATAATGTACATACTCTGGCGGGGAAGTTTTTCACAGTACCCGTCAGAATGTGTATAACCCTCACTTGTACTACTTAATTTGCTGACGCTTAAGCCTGCTTAAATGGGTAGGAGTAATGCGCAGATAGTTGGCAATCATGTGCTGAGGCACACGTCTTAAAATATCGGCATGGTGTTCGGCAAACCGGATAAACCGCCGTTTGGCATCGCCGGCAAAAAGATGGGTGAAACTATCCAGCAATCTAACGTAATAGTTTTGCAGCATTTGATGATTGAATTGCCCCATAGCAGGTACACGGGCATATATTTCCTGAAGTTGGCTTGCCTGTAACCTGTACAGCTCGGCATCTTCTAGGGCCTGTATAAATAATTGTGCCGGTTCTTTTCTGATAAAGCTCCTGAAGTCTGTCAAAATCTCCCCTTCTTGCCGAAAAAACAGGGTGTATTCTTTCCCGTCTTCTTCCATGTAACACCTGAAAAGACCTGATTCTATTACAAACATTTGCTCACATACTTCACCTGGTACCCCTATCAACTGCCCTTTTTTCACAAACAACCGTTCAACCTTAGACATGATAAACAACAAATCAGCAGTGGAAATATCGGTGCCGTTGTAGAGGGAAAGTAATCGTTGCATGGGAGTTTGATCTTCTGGTATGTGAGTAGGAAGGCAGCAATAGACAAAACCTTATTGATAGCATTTATCCAATTGCCAACGCTATCGGGGCAGGAATTGTATGGTATCTTTCCAATGATAAAAGGCTCAATAAAATTAAGGGATAAAACAGAAACGGTTATTTTCTACGCCTGAGTTGAATGATTTTTTCAACAAAACTGCCCACTTTTCAAAAAATAAAGCAACCTATGGGCATAGAGAGGATGACATCTCAACAAATGTTGAGATACTAAAGACTAGAGCAGTAATCATTACTCCATTGTTTTGCATTTCATGGCAGCCATCAGCACAGCTTTGTAACTGTCCGATACGGGTACTCTTTTGCCGCCCACTATTACAACTCCGTTTTCTACCTTTTCTATAAATGAAATTGCTACCAAATAGCTGCGGTGAACCCTTATAAAACCAACATAACGGAGCTTTTCTTCCATGTGTTTCATGGTACTCAGGATGGTATAAAAACGCCCATTTATGTGCAACTTCAAATAATCTCCCAAAGCTTCTACCAACCTTATTTCGCTGATGTCGATATTCAACAGGTCTTTATGATCTCTCACCATGATATAAGTATCGCCTGACTCAGCAGCAGCATGTTCCAATTCAATTTTTTGGTGGAGCTGATCAAGCGCCTGCATCAAAGTGGCTGAGTCTAAAGGTTTTTGCAAAACTGTGATATAGTTTGACTGTATTTGATTTTTTGGTGTTGATGAAAGCAGCAATATGTAGGGTTGGGGCAACAAGGTTTCAAACCATGCCCCACCGCCAGCATCCGGCATATCATTGTTCACTATCAACACTTGTACGGGCTGATGATGGAAAGCTTGTACTGCCACATACACCTCTTCGAATTCAGCTTTTAAACATAGGCAAGGCCTGTCCGATATGTATTGTCGAAGATTATGACGAGATACAGAATCATCGTCTACAACATAGCAGGTTAATACACTCATGACAGGCTTCTTGTAGTAGAAATTCAACCTTTGTTGACTACTTCTTTCAGGGTTTAGTGCAATGTAGATATTACCGATATCACACCAAAAAAATTTCGACCAATTGCCAATTTCATACACTGAAGTTGATAGCCTTTTTTGCATGATTATGCGCTGCAGTTTAAAACTGATTGAACTAGCAGCAGCCAAATAATAGCAACACGCATAAACCGCCAGCCAAAATCCATCTCTGTACTAGAGTAATAACTATAATCAAACTGACACAAAGGAACACCTGTTGCCACTAATATATTGTGCTGTACATCACAGAAAAATACCAGTTGGCCTTTAACGGTAAAAGGTGTGCACCGCTGGCAAAATGGCCAATGAGGAAATGATGCTGCCGGGCGGCCAAAAACCAATGGCAGGCAAGGGCAAATACGGTTGGCCGTGCTTGCTTTCGTGTAAACCCTTACTTTCACGCCAACTTTATTTTGCATGCTTAAAGTGTAGTGGCACTTATGAAAAACAAACTGACGATTTATATTCTCATCGCCATGGTAATTGGTGTAGTGGTTGGCTCTCTCATTCACAACACCGCCGATACCGACCTCATCAAATCTTTCAGCACCAACATAAAGTTGCTGGCTACCATTTTTATAAGGTTGGTACAAATGATAATTGCCCCATTGGTATTTAGCACACTGGTGGTAGGCATTGCCAAGCTCGGCGATTTGAAGGCAGTAGGCCGGGTGGGTGGCAAAGCCTTGATGTGGTTTATAACTGCCTCACTTATTTCGCTGCTCATAGGCATGCTGGTGGTAAATGTAACGCAGCCGGGCGTAGGCATGAACCCTGCCGGTGTAGATGCCAGCGGCGTGGCAGATGTGGTAGGCAAAACCAAAGGCTTTTCGCTGCAAAATTTTGTAGAGCACATTGTACCCAAAAGTGTATTTGAAGCTATGGCCACCAACGAAATTTTACAGCTGGTGGTGTTCTCCATCTTTTTTGGCGTAGCCATGGCCGGCATGGGCGAAAAAGCAAAACCGCTCATTAAAGCCTTGGATGTACTGGCACATATTGTACTGAAAATGGTTGGCTATGTAATGCTAACGGCCCCATTGGGTGTATTTGGTGCAATTGCCGCCGCCATTGCTATCAACGGCTTAGATATCTTGCTTGTCTACATCAAATATTTTGGTGCTTTTCTGGCAGGCATTGCCTTACTCTGGGTGTTTTTATTGATTGTAGGATATGTTTTTCTCGGTAAAAGATTGGCGCCATTGGTAAAGCGTTTGGGCCAGCCCATGCTTATTGCTTTTAGCACCACCAGTAGCGAAGCAGTATTTCCGAAACTCACCGAAGAACTGGAACGCTTTGGCTGTAAGGATAAAATTGTGTCGTTCATTTTGCCATTGGGTTACTCCTTCAACCTCGATGGCAGTATGATGTACATGACATTTGCCAGCATTTTTATTGCGCAGGCCTATGGCATACATCTCGATTTGGGTACGCAACTTACCATGCTGTTGGTGCTAATGCTGAGCAGCAAAGGCGTAGCAGGTGTGCCCCGTGCCAGCCTGGTGGTAGTGGCTGCTACCTGTGGCATGTTCGATATTCCGGTGGAAGGCATTGCATTGATTTTACCCATCGATCACTTCTGCGATATGTTTAGAAGCGGCACCAATGTGCTGGGCAATGCATTGGCCACCACTGTGGTGAGCAAATGGGAAGGCGAACTGGCCGAGGAAGCTGTAGAGGTAGTATAACTGGTTTTAGTTAAACAGGTCTTAACAAACCGTCGTGTAATAAAGCCTTTAATTTGCCCCCTTAATGTAATACCTCATGTTGCTCAGCTCACTCAAAAGATTATTCGTTGCATTGGTGTTGATGATTGTTTTTAGCCCGGCACTCATGGCCCGGCAAGATTCGGTGTATGTAGTAAATCAATACAGCCCCGTTAAAAACACATCTGTAACAGTGAATGGCACCGTTATGGAAACCAACGGTATCGGCCTTATTGGCTTCGATACATTTCCGGCAACAGATAGCCTTCGATTTGAAGCCAGCCATCATGATGCATTGTCGATTGCCACCAAAGACATCAGCAATGGTCAGAAGATTACATTGAATAAACATTTCACCTGGCAAGACCTGCTCACCCCCATGTTCTACATCATTAATGGTGGGTTGTATCTGTTATTGCTCATCATTTTTGCAGAAACAGGTTTGTTTGCCGGCTTCTTTTTACCGGGCGATAGCTTATTGTTTGTAGCAGGTATTTACAGTACCGAACTCGCATCCGAATTCCCCATTCATGGTGGTGGCGATGTGGTAAACCTCTTGTTGCTTTGGATTCTGATTTCTGCCTGTGGCATTTTGGGGAATATGGTAGGCTACTGGACCGGCCGCAAAGTGGGCCCGGCTATGTACCACTGGAAAGAAAATTTCTTTTTCAAAAGGAAATACCTCTACGAAGCCCACGACTTTTTTGAAAAGCACGGAGGCCTTGCCATTATTGGTGCCCGTTTCCTGCCATTCATCCGCACATTCGCCCCCATTATTGCTGGTATAGTAGATATGAGCCGACCCAAGTTTATGTTTTACAACATTACCGGTTCGTTGTTGTGGGTGTTCAGCATGTTGTTTGCCGGCCATTATCTGCAAAAGTTTGTGCTCAGCCAGTTTGGTTTCGATCTTAAATCTCATCTCGAAGTAATTGTAATAGGTATTGTACTGGTAACAACAGCGCCTGTTATCTGGAAGATTTTTTTCAGCAAAAAGAAAGCAGCAACCCCGTCAGATTCCGCAACTAAACAATAGATTGCGATTTCTAACAAACTGATTGCTGTGAACGCTTCTCTCTCCAACAAACAAGCCGGTATTTTTTCCATTCCGGTGCTGGTGGCTGCATTAGGATACTTTGTTGATATTTATGATTTGCTGTTGTTCAGCATCATACGGGTGCCGAGCCTGAGAGATTTGGGTCTTACCGACGAACTCATTAAAACCGATGGTGAACGGATCATCAGCTGGCAAATGGCCGGCCTCATGATTGGCGGTGTGCTATGGGGTGTGCTTGGCGATAAGAAAGGCAGGCTGAGTGTACTCTTCGGTTCCATCCTCTTGTATTCATTGGCCAATATTGCCAACGGCTTTGCTACCACAATCGATCAGTATGCCATCATTCGCTTTATAGCGGGCATTGGCCTGGCAGGCGAGTTGGGTGCCGGTATTACACTGGTAAGCGAACTCACCCCAAAAGAAAAACGCGGCGTGGCTACCTCACTGGTGGCTGGCATTGGATTAACCGGTGCCGTAGTGGCCTTTATTATGAAGGAAAACTTTGGCTGGCGTACCTGTTATTTTATTGGTGGCGGGCTTGGCTTTTTGCTGCTTATACTCCGCATCAGTGTGTTTGAGTCGGGTATGTTTCATGAAGTAAAAGGCATGAAAGTGCAGCGAGGTAATTTCTTTATGCTTTTTAGCAAAGCGGAGCGGTTGAAGCGGTACATTCTTTCCATCCTCATTGGCTTGCCCACCTGGTTTGTGATTGGCATTTTGGTTACTTTCTCAAAAGAGTTTGGCGAAGCCTTTGGTATTAAAGAACCTATCGACAGTGGCAAGAGCATCATGTTTGCGTACGCAGCCATTGCTATTGGCGATATACTGATTGGCCTTATCAGCCAGTGGTTTAAGAGCCGCAAAAAAGCATTGTACCTTTTTTATGGTATCACCATTGTATTTATGATACTCTTTTTTACCAGCCTGTGGAATGGCAGTGCCAATGCGATGTATTGGATTTGTGCCGGGCTTGGTTTTGGTACGGGCTTCTGGGCCATTTTTGTAACCATGGGTGCCGAGCAGTTTGGCACCAACATACGGGCCACGGCTGCTACCACCATACCCAACATGGTAAGAGGTATGCTTACCATTATGATATTGCCGATGTTCAAGTTTTTCCGTTTTCAAACAGATTATGTAACCGGCGGAATGATTACCGGAGCCATCACCATGCTCATTGCAATAGCAGCGGCTATAATGATTAAGGAAACATTTCACAAGGATTTGAACTATGTAGAGGTAGAAGAAATGATGCCTTAGCATCATTTTTGCAGTTGCACGTTGCCCCTACTTCTACACATACCTTTTAAAAGCATAGCGTCTTGGCAAAATTTCTGATCATCCGTTTTTCTTCCATCGGCGATATTGTTTTAACCACCCCCGTTATCCGCTGTTTAAAAACACAGGTGCCCGATGCCGAAGTGCATTTTCTCACCAAACAATCTTTTAAGTCTATACTGGCACACAATCCCTACATCCATCAGTTGCATTTGGTAAACGACGATTTGGGAGAAATGATACAACAGCTGCAAGCCCTTCAGTTCGATTACTTAATTGATTTGCACCATAACCTCCGCAGCCTTCGGGTAAAAAGAGGCTTGCAGGTAAAAAGCTTTTCTTTCAATAAACTGAATATTGAAAAGTGGCTGCTCACCAATTTGAAAATTAACCGCATGCCAGCGGTCCATATTGTAGACCGATACCTGCAAACTATCAGCAGCCTGGGTGTAGTAAATGATGGCAAAGGATTGGATTATTTTATTAGCAAGGCCGACCATGTACCCACTAATGATATACCCACAAGCCATAGCGCCGGGTATGTAGGCCTGGTGATAGGGGCTGCGCTGGCTACCAAAAAACTCCCACTCGATAAGCTCAAAGAAATATGCGCAGCCATCAATCATCCTATTATATTATTAGGAGGCCCGGAGGATAAAGCCGAAGGTGACAAGATAGCCGCCATCGACCCGATTAAAATTTACAATGCCTGCGGTAAGTTTAAGCTCAACGAAAGTGCCGACCTGGTGCGGAAAGCCAAACTCATTATTACCCACGATACAGGATTGATGCACGTAGCAGCAGCTTATCAAAAACCCATCATTACTATTTGGGGCAACACGGTTCCTGCACTGGGCATGGGACCATACTTTGGCACTCAGCCTGGCTTGCAACATTCCTTTGAAGTAGCCGGCCTTCGCTGCCGCCCCTGTTCCAAAATTGGGTATGCTGCCTGCCCAAAGGGTCATTTTAAATGTATGAACCAGCAGCAGGTACCCGCTATTGTGGCTACCGCTCACCAAATGCTCGGCCATCTGTAGTCAGAGGGCCCCAAGGTTGTTAACTCCATTTAACAATCTGTAAATCAATACGTTAATGAAAGTTAATGGTATGCATTCCCGGAGATCGGCTTGCCGTTCGTATGGGCGTAATGCATTTCATCAGGCAAAAGCCGCCATTCCTCACTCGCCAATTTTAGTACTATGTATTGTATAGTACTTTTACATCATCAAACAAACACAAACACACACTATGAAAACGATCATGATTTCTCTGATGGCATTGACCCTGGGATTGGGTAGTGCAAAAGCTGAAAAAACAACAACCGTAGCCAGCCACAAAGCCAGCCACGCCGTAGCCGCCGCAGAAGCATACAAAACGGTATTAGAAGAAAACCGCCGCCTGAAGCTGCAACTGGAAGAACTGGAAAACCAACAAGCCGAGCTGGAAAGCACCATTGCTTACAATCAATTGATGAGCAACATGATGCTGAAACTGAAAAGCCAGAAACTGGAAGAACAGCAGGCAGAAATGGAAGCCACCAACAACTATAATAAAATGATGGCCGCTGCCTTACAGTTTACCAGAAACAAGTAAGCAAAAATGCCGTTCGACAGGGTTTAATGCCGCTGATAAATGAACCACAAAAACGATGTAACTAACCAGACTAACGCCCGTCTGATAAGCACACTACACACCAACAACCCACGCTAATCACACCACACCAACACGCACCAAACACCAACCTAAAAAAAAATTACACCATGAAAAAGATGATCACTCTCCTCGCCCTTGTAACCCTCACCGGCACTGCTGCCCTGGCTACCGCTACTACCAAAAAAGAAACCGTAGCCAGCAAACCTGAAATATCGAACCTGGCCCCCCCGGCTGCGGTGGCCAGCGAAAATGCTTCGTTGAAAGCCAGCATTGATCGCCTGACCGACCTGCAGGCCGAATTGCAAAGCCAACTGGCTTACCAGCAAACCATGGCCGGCATGTTTCAGCAACTGCAGGCTCAAGAAATGGCCGAAATAACTGCCGAGCTGGAAGCGTACAACAGCTACGACCGCACCATGCAGCAAACCATGCAGTACCTGCAGGCCCAGCGCCAGGCCGACCAGCAGGCAGAAACGGCTGCCAGGGCTAGCTAAGAACAAATGATGGCCAATATGCTGAAGCAGCTGGCTAAATAGAGTATAGCACACCACCCATCCAAGTATATCTAAGGGCAGCCAATGGCTGCCTTTTTTAATGCAAAATGGTTAGTGAATTACGCCCATTATGAGCACTTTCCAGCATTCTTTGTTAAGAATTGGCTAATCCACCCAAAAACAGGCCTTTGAATAAAATTTAATATGCAGTCAATTTTACAATGACAAACACCGAATTAAACACAATCCAAAGGCTGTTCATTAGACAATATTCAACGTTTTCAGATTGGCGTTTCAGGTTAGCTAAACCTATCGACCAGAGTGTTCCAACAACCCGGCGTACTTTTGTGTCATCAACACAAGCAATAAATTCTTAGTTATGAAACGCTATATTTTCACACTGATTCTGATGACAAGTTTTACGGGTTTTACTTTCGCTAATGGCAATAACGGTAAAGCCGCTACTAAATCAACACCAACTGTAATGGTTCCTGCTGAAACAAGTGCAGCCCTCTCCATGAAGCAATTGCAAGAAGAAAACATGTTGCTGAAGCAGCAACTGATGTCTTTGTTCAACGAAAATGAGGAACTGAAAGGAACGCTTAACTTCCAAAGCACCATGACCAACATGTTTAGCCAACTGGGTCAGCAAAAACTCAGCGAACAGCTGGAAGAAATGAATGCTACCCTCAACTACAACCACATGATGGCCAACATGCTGTTGAAAATCAAACAAAGCAGTAAGTAAAAGCCTACTGCCTGTTGCTTCAATCAACATTCGGCTGCATAAAGCAAAAAGAAAACCGGTTGCCTTGGCAACCGGTTTTCTTTTGTAAGTCTGAACCAAATCAGAGCGTTTTCAACACGTCGTTCATATTACGAACAGCATCGGCACTCTTCGCAAAGGCGGCTTTTTCTTCTTCGCTCAGTTCAATTTCAACGATTTTTTCCCAACCATTGCGACCAATTACCACTGGTACGCCAAGGCAAATGTCCTTCTGGCCATATTCGCCATCGAGGTATACGCAGCAGGTTTGCAGTTTCTTCTCGTCGCGGAGGATGGCTTCTACCAGCATGGCTCCTGCTGCACCGGGTGCATACCAGGCGCTGGTACCAATAAGCTTGGTCAATGTAGCACCGCCTACCATGGTGTCGGCTACAATTTGCTGCTGTTGCTCTTCGCTCAGCAGTGTGCTCACAGGAATGCTGTTCCAGGTAGCATGCTTAATCAGCGGAATCATGGTTGTATCACCGTGGCCACCAATTACGATAGCGTTTAAATCGCTGGCGCTGCAACCGAGGTGTTGGCTCAGCTGATAGCGGAAACGGCTGCTATCGAGTGTGCCGCCCATACCAATGATTTTGTTTTTGGCCAAACCAGTGCTTTGTAGCGCCAGATAAGTCATGGTATCCATTGGGTTGCTAATCACAATAATGATAGCATCGGGGCTATACTTGAGAATATTTTCAGCTACACCTTTTACAATACCGGCGTTGGTACCAATCAGTTCTTCGCGGGTCATACCGGGCTTGCGTGGAATGCCGCTGGTAATTACCACCACATCGCTACCGGCAGTTTTGCTGTAATCGGCAGTGCTACCGGTAATTTTTGTATCGAAACCCAGGAGCTGTGCAGTTTGCTGCATGTCTTGAGCCTTGCCTTCGGCCAATCCTTCTTTAATGTCGAGCAATACCAGTTCGTGTGCCAGTTCTCTGCGGGCAATGTTATCAGCGCAGGTAGCACCTACGGCACCAGCGCCTACAACCGTTACTTTCATAATAGTTTGGATTTATAAATGAGGTAAAACAAATTTCGCGGCAAAGGTAGGTGGTAGCAATGGAGCAGCCACTAATATTACAAGGGAATGACGTTCATTTTACTCACTCGTTTGCGGATGCAATCAAGTCTTCCATTTTTACTTTGGAGTCGAAAGATTTTTTGAGCTTTCCATTTTTGCCGTACACAAAAATGCTGGGTATTTCTTTGAGCTCATAAAAGCCGCCGAGTAAAAACTGGGGGTCCATACCTATGGTAAATTGTGGCATTTTGGTTATGCCTTTGGAAGTGGCAAAGGTTTTGATCTCTTCTAAAGGATAGGCCGAAACAAAAAGAAACTGAACATTTTTAAATTGCTTCAATTTTCCTGTCAGGCTTTCTGTAAACTCGATACAATGGCTGCAGGTAGGACTAAAGTACACCAGTGCCAAGGTTTTGCCAGGAGCCTGCACTTTATTGGCCGCAAAGCTTTGATTGCTGAGATTGGTGAGCTGTACGGCAGGAATGGTTTGTTGCGTTTTTACCGTGGTAGTGAGTTTTGGCTGCGCCACACCGGCTACGCCGCACAATAATCCGAGGCAAAGAATCAGGTATTTCATAGCACCAAATGTACATGAACATGGAGCAAACCGATGGCTTTACAGAATGCTAAAAACTACAACCCGGTCGAAAATATGGGCAAAAAAAGACTGGTTGTTTTTGGTGGAAAAGCATTCACCTATATTTGCCGCCCAAACACAAGAGCCAGCACCAACTGCCGGTTCTATGCTTAAAACTAATTTATGGCAAATACTTCCGACATCAGTCGTGGCATCATCCTTAAGCTCGATGGCAGCTTATATAAAGTAGTGGAATTTGGCGAAAACAAAACTGCCCGGGCCGCCGCTAAAGTGTGGGCAAAACTGCAGGGTGTAGACAATAACCGCAGTATTGAAAAAACCTGGAACAGTGGCGATACTATTTACCCCGTACGTGTTGAGCGTCGCAATTTTCAGTACCTCTATAAAGATGATACCGGCTACAACTTTATGGATCAGGAAACCTTTGAGCAAATTGCCATTGCCGAAACCCTGATAGATGCGCCTCAGTTTTTGAAAGACGGCCAGGAAGTAAGTGTATTGGTAAACACCGAGACAGAAAGCCCCATGAGTGTGGAACTCCCCGATAAAATTGTGGTAAGGGTTACTTACAGTGAACCCGGCCTTCGGGGCGATACTGCTACCCGTACGCTGAAGCCTGCCACCGTAGAAACCGGTGCCAACGTAAACGTGCCCCTGTTTGTAAATGAAGGCGAACTGATTCGCATCAACACCAAAACCGGTGAATACGTAGAACGGGTTAAAGAATAATTTCCAGCTTTGCTTAAAAGCTGATTCAAATAAAAAAGAGCCTCTTGTGGGGCTCTTTTTTTGTGCTTTCCCCAGAAATAGCCAAATGTGCAAAAACGATTGATTTTGACTAAAAATGGCCGTTTTTTCCCCATTTTCAAGGTAAAATGATGAAAAATGGCCTCATTTCGACTGCTTACCTTACTTTAGCCGACCCCTTGAAAGAGGGTATATTTTTTCATCTTTAACCGTTGCAGTATGGACATTAAAATCATTCAGGATTTGGTGAAGATTATCAACAAAACCAACATCGCTGAGATCAGCATCGAAGAAGCTGATTTTAAGGTAACCATCAAACAAAAGGAAGACAAAGTAGAAACGGTAGTGGCTGCCCCTGTAGCCTACGCTGCTCCTGCTTTGGCTGCCCCCGCACCTGCACCCGCTGCCCCTGCCGCAGCACCGGCACCAGCAACTGCCCCTGCTGCCCCTGCCGCCAACACCGTTACTATCAAAAGCCCCATGATTGGTACTTTCTATAGAAGCTCTGGTCCTGATAAACCAGCCTTTGTAAACATTGGCGACGAAGTAGCTCCTGGTAAAGTAGTATGCATTGTTGAAGCCATGAAGCTCTTCAACGAAATTGAAAGTGAAGTAAAAGGCAAAATCGTAAAAGTGCTGGTAGAAGACGCCAGCCCGGTAGAGTACGATCAGCCGCTGTTTTTGGTAGAACCAGCATAATGCAGATTGCCCAAAACTTCCTTTAGCTCTTTACTTCAAGCTAATCGCAGAAAATAAAGCTGACATCCTTCACCAAAAGAAGATTAGTGCCATAGTAGTTGTTCAAAAAGTGATAGTAAAAAAGGCAAATATGCATCCGGATTTTTTCCTTATTGATTGTTTCGCATTATCAATAATCAGGAAAAAAATCAGCATAAATGCCTCACATTCTAAGCAGTCGTATTGCCAATTTAAAGTTGAAGTAAACGCTGCATCACCCGGGAACACTGGCACATTTTCACATTAGCATATTTAAGCGCATGTTTAAAAAAATATTAATTGCCAACCGCGGCGAAATTGCCTTGCGCATCATTCGCACCTGTCGCGAAATGGGCATCCGTACAGTAGCTGTATACTCTACTGCCGATAAAGATTCACTGCATGTAAAGTTTGCCGACGAAGCCGTTTGCATTGGCAAACCCCAAAGCAGCGACAGCTACCTCAACATGCCCCGCCTCATAGCGGCAGCAGAAATCACCAATGCTGATGCCATACATCCCGGCTATGGATTCCTCGCCGAAAATGCCCTCTTCTCAGAAATCTGTGCACAGAATGGCATCAAATTTATTGGCCCGCCGCCAGATCAAATCAGGGCCATGGGTGATAAAATCACGGCAAAAGAAACCATGATTAAAGCCGGCGTTCCCGTTATTCCTGGCAGCGACGGGTTGCTCGAAAGTCTCGAACAGGCTTACGATCTGGCCAAAAACACGGTGGGCTATCCTGTCATCCTGAAAGCGACTGCCGGTGGCGGTGGAAAGGGTATGCGGGTAGTGTGGAGAGAAGATGAAATGGAACGGGCCTACAACACGGCAAAAGCCGAAGCCCTGGCCGCCTTCAAAAATGATGGCGTGTACATGGAGAAGTTTGTAGAAGAACCCCGCCACATTGAAATACAGGTAGCCGGCGACCAGTTTGGCACCGTATGTCACCTCAGCGAACGGGATTGCTCTATCCAGCGCCGTCACCAAAAGCTGGTGGAAGAAAGCCCCTCACCTTTCATGACGCCCGAGCTGCGCAAAGCCATGGGTGAAGCTGCCAAAAAAGCGGCCGCAGCCATCAGCTACGAAGGTGTAGGTACCATTGAGTTTCTGGTAGACAAGCACCGCAATTTCTACTTCATGGAAATGAATACCCGTATTCAGGTAGAGCATTGCGTAACCGAAGAAGTCATCAACTTCGATTTGATTAAAGAACAAATCAAAATTGCAGCTGGCATCCGCATCAGCGGTAGAGATTACGAACCCACCATGCATGCCATTGAGTGCCGTATCAATGCAGAAGATCCGTACAACGACTTCCGCCCAAGCCCCGGTAAAATTACCGTGCTGCACACTCCGGGTGGCCATGGTGTACGGGTTGATAGCCACGTGTATGCCGGTTACACCATTCCACCATACTACGACAGCATGATTGGCAAGCTCATCACCATTGCACGTACCCGTGATGAAGCCATAGATACCATGTACAGAGCGTTGAGTGAATATGTGATTGATGGCATTAAAACCACCATCCCCTTCCACTTGCAGCTTATGAAAAACGAACAATTCAAAGCCGGTGATTTTAACACCAAGTTTTTGGAAAGCTTTGAAATGAAATAACGGACAGCTATTGCTGTTGATATTAAAAAGCTACGCTGATGCGTAGCTTTTTTTATTGCTCATTCGTAAACTGAATATTACTGTTGAGTAATAGCAGGCACAGTAATTGGAGCATTTACACGAAAGGTTTTGCCATTTGCCAATATGATTTTCGCACCAGACTGAAGGGTTACAGGTACATCTAAAATCATAATACCTCCAGCTATATGGTCTATAACAACCTGGGTGCCAGCAGGCAATGGATTGGGTGGGATTTGCCCGCCAGCCCAATTGCCTGCCACACTCCAATTACCATTTCCACTAAAAGTATAGGTAGCTACTGTAGTGACTAAACCTTTCACCCGTGCAATAAACCCGTCCACATAACCGTTTGATGAAGACTGATACTCGCCAACCAACAAAATATTTCCATCAGGTTGCAACACGGGTTCGAAAATTTCTTCATTCGTATTAATGCCGCTTACATTAACTGTTGCTGTGCCATTGTTACCAAAATTTGTATTGATAGTACCAGAATCATTTATCGCCGTTACTAAATACCCGTTTGAAAAAAATGGTTTGCCGGCTACTATCATTTTACCGGTGCTATTCATAGAAAAATACATCCCGTTGTAAGGAAGCCCAAAGGTTGATTTGCCATCGCCACTAAAACTACTGTCGGGAGTACCATTGCTGTTATATCGGGCTATGCCAAAATTCCTATCAAGACCGGCATTAAAAGCATTAACTCCAAGCAAAATTTTTCCGGCTGAAGTAATGTATAAACCTACAGCCTCGTCGTTCTCAGGAGAAAAATGAGTAATCAGTGGATTGCCGTTGTTGAAAGACGGATCTTGTAATCCTGAAGACAGCAATCTATTAGTCGTTATATTATATCCTTCTTGTGGAAGACCCGAATCATACGCACCACTGATTACCAATTTGCCATCAGCCGGCTGATATACCATTTTGTTATAAGCAATTGGAGTAGGTTGAATACCATCTGTATCGAAGCTGGTATTGAGGCTGCCATTTGCATTCAGTTTGATAAGATAGAATGACTCTTCCAAACTGGTGAAGCTAAAAGACTCTATTGAAATGGCTATTTCACCATTAGCATGCACAGCAAGTGCCAGGCATTGTGCGTAATCATTTGCAGCTACATCTATCAGCACTTTTCCAAAAGTACCAAATGACATATCTGGCTGCCCGCTACTGGTAAATTTTGCAACCAAAATACTGGCTCCCTTCAATAAATCAACACTTGTACCAACTGCAATGACAGAACCGTTATCTGCTGTAGCTACATGAGAAAATCCATCAGCAACACCTGCTGAAACAGAAGCATACCCTTGCTCACCAAAACTTTCATCCAACACACCCGCACTACTGTATTTCGTAACAAATCCTCCTTGACCAAACCCGTTTTCATATGAACCGGTAGCTATTACAGCGTTGTCTGCCAGCAAAGCAATTGATTTTACAGCTGTACTTGCATTGGTTTGCATTCCTTCTCCAATTTGCTGAAGCAATTGGCCGGTTGAATTATACGCATCATCTCTGCTGCCATTGCTATTAAACCTTGCTACCCCCAATACAAACCTGTTTGCCTGTATGCTACCACCCAGCAACACTACTTTGCCATCTGTTTGTATCATGGGAATTGCACCATAGTCAAATCCGTTACCCATGTTTTTACGGGCAACTCCATCTGTATCAAATGTTAGATCTGGTAGCCCGTTATTAGTAAGTCTTATGGCAGCAAACTCGAAGTCAGCGCCATTCCGATATGCCGCCCCCAATACATATTTACCATCCCCTTGTTGAGCAATGAAACCAGGCATCAACAAATCGCCGGCTTCTCCAATCTTTGCCACTCCATCTACACCAAAAGATTCATCTGGTTGACCATTGTTCAAGAAACACCAAACGGCACCCGCTTTTGTAGTTTCGATAAATGCATTTTCAGTATCGTACAGCAAACCGCCCACCAATATTCTTCCGTCTTTGTCAACCATTACTTTATTTGCAGATGGCTCTGTATTGTCTAGTATCAATGCTTCTAACCAACCATCATTATCAAAACTTATGTCTGCATCACCATTAGTTGTAAATCGAGCCACAATTAATTTATCATCACTATTAAAAAAAGGCTGATACGAACCGGCAATCACAATCTTGCCATCGGACTGCAGTGCCATGCTATATGCGTTAATCGTAGAAGATAGCCCTTGTAACGCAACCGCTTTTAAACCAGCAATACCAAAAGAACTGTCGAGGCTTCCATTATTGTTGAACCGAATAAATGTAGGTACGCCACTGATAGATGCCAACACCAATAGCTTACCGTTATTGAGCACCAACATATCATTCGCATAGGTGCTTGCTAACGAAAATCTGGCTCCAACAGCACCGCCGAATGTTCCATCAATGGCACCATTGCTTTGCAATTTCAACACCCTGAAACTATCCGCTTCAGAAACAAGCGCAAAAAGTTGCCCGTTTGCATTTATATCCAAAGCTATCAATTCATCACCATCACTACCTGTAGAAAAATTAAACTTTGCCATACCTCCTTCACCAAAGCTTACATCAGGTGTGCCATTACTGTTATACCTCAAAATAACGGCTTCTGCATTGTTATTGTACAAGGATCCACCACCCACAATAAGTTTGTCGTTTTGCAACAACGCATCGCCCAGCGATAGATAAGGAAAACTATAATGAATGATTGCTTTTCCATCAGCAGAAAAAGTATTGTCAAAAGTACCAGACTGGGCATGTGCAACAACTCCTGCAATAAGTAGGAGTACAACCAAAAGAAAATGTTTCATCGGGGCTATTAAGGATTTGGGTTGATAGCTAAAATATTGACCCGGCCATTTCTATGCAAGCCATTGCTCATATATATTTTAAGCTACTACGTTCATAAGCAAGGGCATTGATAAATCATTTACCCACTTGTGCGTATCCACTGTATCTTGCCATCCATGCAAAAACCACTTTCGCTGAGCCTGTACGACTATTTCCTCAGCGACAGGATTGCTGATATTGTGCCGCTACAACCAGCCTATGCTCAACGCATTTTTAAATGGCTGGCCACCCAACCCATTTTTGGTTGGCACCGGCAGCACAATTTTTGTGAAGCCCGTGCCGAAGCTGCATCGCTGCTGCTAAAACATGCCGGCATACCGCATGCCAAGTGCTGGGTATTTGGTGCGGCCTTTTTGCGCAAAGGATATATTGGCGGTTTGCTCAATAACTGGAACTATCATGTAGCGGTAGCCGTACCAGTGTTGGAGCAAGGCAAACTTTGCTGGTGGATACTTGACCCCGCAGCTTGCGCTGAACCCACTCCGATGTTGCAATGGGCCGAAGCAGCCACTGCATATCCGCATAGTTATCATTGCATCCGGCAGCCGCAGTATTTCATTTTTCCTGAGGGGAAGCCCTACATAAAAGAATGGTACAAACGCAATCAGCGTAACTACCGGTGGACCATTCAGGGACTTGCAGGCATTTACAGCCGCAATAGTATTGGTCGGGCCAAGTTGGCTTTTTGCAAAAAAACCATTCGGGGTTACAAGCAAGCCTTTGAACAGCTCGCCCCACTTTTGACAGCAGAAGTACAAGCAAAATGATACCCAAGACTTGGTGGTGGCAACCATTAACTTAGTATAAATTTTTACCATGAAAGGGAAAGCATTGCTCTGCCTGTTGTTGACCGTGAGTGTAGCAATGGCGCAACCAAAAGCCAGCCGCTATTTTCAGCTGAATGTATACAGCTATTCCAACCAGACACAAGAGCAAGTACTGGAGCAATACTTGCAAAATGCTTTTGTACCTACCGCACATGCACTGGGCTTTGCATCGGTGGGTGTATTTAAAGCCATTGCCAACGATACTGCTGTGGTAAAAAAACTGTACGTGTTGTTGGCTGCAAAAAGTGCAGCAGCATTGCTGCAACTGCCCGCAAAAATGCTGCAACACAAACCATACACAACACAGGCTGCCACCTGGTTGAACCATGAGCAACAACAAACAGCTTACGACAGAATAGAAACCATTTTGCTACAAGCCTTTGCTATGTCGGAAGGCTTGGTAATGCCCAACCTGACTGGACCACGCAGTGAACGGGTATACGAACTACGCAGTTATGAAAGCAGCACCGAAGCTTTGTACCGCAATAAAGTGCATATGTTTAATGAAGGTGATGAAATTGGCTTGTTCAAACGATTACAGTTCAACGCTATTTTTTATGGCGATGTAATTGCAGGCAGCAACATGCCCAACCTGATGTACATGACCAGCTTCAACAATATGGCCGACAGACAGGAACACTGGAAACAATTTGTAGCCGACGCACAATGGAAAACATTATCATCAATGCCCTTTTACAAAGGCAATGTGTCGCACATTGATATCAGTTTCCTGCGGCCAACAGCATACTCTGATTATTGATTGATGATAAGCTTTTGCTATCAATCATTTCATCTTTGAAACATACTCGCTATGCTCACTACCATCCACCCGAAACTACCCATGCGCAGCAAAGCCGCTACGCTGGCTTACTACACGCAACTTGGTTTTACCAGCATGGGCAGCCACGATTATCCCGGTTATCTGATGCTGCAAAAAGAAGGTATTGAAATTCACTTTTTTGAGCACCCGACTTTGGAGCCATCTCACAATTATGGTCAGGTGTATATCCGCTGCAGCGATATTGAAAGCCTTTACCAGCAATGGATAGCAGCCGGTGTTGCCATTCATCCGAATGGCGCTTTAGCTACAAAGCCTTGGGGGCAAAAAGAATTTTCATTGCTCGACCCCGACAATAATTTATTAACGTTTGGCGAGGCTGTGTAGCAGCAATAGAAAGCCGTTATCTTTTCTCTTCTGGCTGATTGAGGGCCTTAATTTGAGCCTTGTATGCAGCGGGCAAGAGCAGGTGTTTGATGAGCCCGTCCAGGTGCAGCAGCCGGCTGAATTAGTACAGCGGCACCACCGGGCCCAACCAAGAATATTTGGGAAAGCCCAGCAACGCTTTTACTTGTGTAGGCACTACCAATTGCTGGCCTGCCTTTAGCACCGTATAGCGGGTACTACCCAAGTGTTTTTTGTACTGTACAAACAAATCGTCGGTGTAATGACTACGTTGCAAATCGGCGTTCAGGTGTGCTTCTCTCGATGGCAACCAGTTTGCATAACCCTGCGGTAGTTGTGTAAGCCCCATGCCGACTCCTACTCTGTAAAACACGTCGTACACTTCTTCTTTTTCATCATCCGTAAGTGGTCGTTCGAGCAGCTCGAAAGCAGCAATGGAATAATGAATGAGCATGTACAGTACATCGCGGTAGGCCCAGTCAGGAATAGTATCGCCGCGGCTTTTTTCAACCGCTGCATGTATGTGGCGCATTTGCTGAATGGCCTGTGTGGCTTTGTCGTGGGGCGAGAAAATAATCCACCGGGCATACTGCACCGTAGAAAACAAACGGCCCAAAGGATCTTTCGGCAGCTTGCCGGTGAAGTACAACCAGTCAACGGCTTTATTCAACGCAAACTCTGCGGCAGCACCGGCAAAGATGAAGAGGATGGTATCGCTGTTGCCCCAAATGCGGCGCATAACAGACTGCGGATGAACAAAGGATTGCATGCAATAAAAACTTGAATTAAAGATACAAAGAAAGCCCCCTAACCCCCAGCGGGGGGAAAGGAGATGGAACGCGGATATGCACGGATGAATACAGGTTGTCGCGGATGATGTTGCTGTCGCAGGCCTCCGTGCCTGTGACGATGCGTTACTACTGCTGAAAGAAAAGACAGCAAAACAATGGCCGCAGATGTCGCTGTCGCAGGCCTCCGGGCCTGTGACGATGTGTTATTAATGCTTCGAGCAAAGGCAGATGGCAAGCATGGCCGCGGATGCACAGATTATTGTGGACGCAGATTGGGAGGATATCACAGCTTTGAGCGGATGTTGATTTATGCAATAGTACACACTTGCTGAAGCCCCGAAGGGGCGTAATACTTACAGCCACGGGTGATAGCCCGTGGTAAAAAAAGAAAGTGATGAGTAGGGAAACCCTGAAGGGGCGAGATAGTGAAATCAAAATGGCAAATAATTTGGCGCAGGGTTTTGCCTGATGACGAGTAACAATCTGTCACAGGCCGGGAGGCCTGCGACAGATAAAGCGTATAATTCATGGCCGCAGATGCACGGATTTTTCTTTGAGCTGACGGTTGATGTACAAGACGAGTAACCGACTGTCACAGGCCGGGAGGCCTGCGACAGAAAGTGGATAGTAGCACATGGCCGACGGGCTGCCCGACGGACGATACTACCCCGCAGTGCCGTGCAAGCGAAGCTGCGCCGGTACGAGGAGTAGTGAGGAAGGTGGGAACAACAGCTACATAGTAGCACCAATGCTGACAGCCCCAAACATGTATTTGACCCATGATGTGTAGCCAATGAACTGGCAATAGTTCAATAATGATTCATCGTCTAAACGGCTGTATATTTCCCCTTCATTTCTAAACTGCAACACTCGTATGAGAAAAGTATTGCTCGCCTGTGTGGCCTTGTTGGCCCTGTACACGCAGGTATTGGCGCAAAAGAAGAAAGCAGCGCCACCTGCTCCTGTAGCCGAAGCACAGGAAATTCCTTTCTTCAAAAACCTGAACTACCGCCTCATTGGCCCCTTTCGTGGTGGCCGCAGTGCAGCGGTGGCCGGTAGCTACAAAAACAAAAACACCTTCTATTTTGGTGCTACCGGTGGCGGTGTTTGGAAAACCACCGACGGCGGCAGCAACTGGACCAACATCAGCGATGGTTTTTTTGGCGGTAGCATTGGCAGCGTAGCTGTAGCCCCCAGCGATGAAAGCATATTGTACGTTGGCGAGGGTGAAAAAACCATGCGGGGAAATGTAAGTGAAGGGCTTGGCGGCATGTGGCGCAGCGACAATGGCGGCAAAACATGGAGAAACATTGGCCTCCGCGATGGTCGTCATATTGTTCGCATTGCCATTCACCCAAAAGACCCGAATACAGTGTGGGCTGCGGTAATAGGCCATTTGTTTGGCCCCAACCGCGAAAGAGGTATTTACAAAACCACCGATGGCGGCAAAAACTGGCGTCAGGTACTTTTTGTAAACGACCAGACCGGCGGTTTTGAAGTAGTGCCCGAACCCGGCAACCCCGATGTGCTGTTTGCTTCTACCTGGCGGGTTATTCGCCAGCCGCACACCCTGGAAAGTGGTGGCGAAGGCAGTGCCCTCTGGAAGAGCACCGACGGTGGCGAAACCTGGAAAAACATTTCGGGTAACAAAGGCTTGCCCAAAGGCATTTGGGGCATTAATGCAGTAGCCGTGGCACCCAGCAATACCAATAAAGTGTATGCCATTATTGAAAATGAAAAAGGTGGCCTGTATGCCAGCGAAGACGGTGGCGAAACCTGGAGCCTGCGCAGCAGCGACAACAATATTCGTCAGCGGGCATGGTACTATACCCGTGTGTTTGTAGATCCGCAAAACGAAAACCTGGTGTACGCACCGAACGTAAACTTTATGCTGAGCCGCGATGGTGGCCGCACTTTCAGCAGCCCCTACCAAACACCGCATGGCGATCACCACGATTTGTGGATTGACCCGGAAAACGGTCGCCGCATGATTGTGGCCGATGATGGCGGTGCACAGGTAAGCTTTGATGGCGGTCAAAACTGGAGCACTTACGAAAACCAACCTACCGTGCAGGTGTACCGGGTGAGCACCGACAATGCTTTTCCTTACCGCATATTGGGTGGCCAGCAAGACAATGGTGCCTTCCGCATTAAAAGCCGTACTTACGGATCTGCCATTACAGCTGCTGACATGGAAGATGCGGCAGGTAGCGAAAGTGGTTACGTGGTAGCCGACCCCACCAACCCCGACATTACTTATGGTGGCAACTACATGGGTATGCTGCAGCGCCTCGACCACAAAACCGGTGAAAGCCGCATGATAAATGTGTGGCCCATCGACAACATGGGTGCCGGTGCCGAAGCAGCGAAATACCGTTTCCAGTGGAACTATCCCATCTTCTTCAGCCCCAACAACCCCAAGCGGTTGTATGCCGCAGGCAACCATTTGTTTGTGACCGAAAATGAAGGCCGCAGCTGGGAAATGATTAGCCCCGACCTGACGACAAATGACAAGAGCAAACAAGGCCCGAGTGGTGGTCCCATTACCAAAGACAACACTACGGTTGAATATTACTGCACCATTTTTACCGCTGCAGAAAGTGCTACAGAACCCAATCTGCTGTGGACCGGTAGCGATGATGGCCTGATACATGTAAGCAAAGACGGTGGCAAAAACTGGGAGAACGTAACGCCCAAAGACATTCCGGCACAAATGATGTGGAACTGTGTAGATGTAGACCCCGTACGCAAAGGCACGGCTTATTTTGCCGGTACCCGCTACAAGCTCGACGATTACACGCCATATCTGTTTAAAACAACTGACTACGGCAAAACATGGCAGCGCATTGATGCAGGCATCAACCGCATGCATTTTACCCGTGCCATTCGTGCCGATAAAAAACGTGCTGGTCTACTGTATGCCGGCACCGAGTTTGGCATGTACATCAGCTACAATGATGGTGCCAGCTGGAGCAAGTTTCAGCTGAACATGCCTGTGGTACCCATTACCGACATGACCATTAAAAACAACGACCTGATTGTGGGCACACAGGGCCGCAGCATTTACATTCTCGACGATCTGACAACGGTGCAGCAATACGAGCCCGTTATAGCCGAGAAAAACTTTGTAGCCTTTACTCCCGCTCCAGCATATCGCATGCAGGTAGCTGGCCGTGGCTGGCGCAATGCTGGTGCTGCGCCACGCAATGCCGGTGCCAACCCCATGCCCGGTGCTGTGATTCCTTTCTACATCAAAGGCGGTGCTGATACATTGAAAGCTACCGTGGTGGTAATGGATAAAAACCGTACCGTAATTAAGACATACGGCACTGCGGAGAAAGACAACAAAATGGAATTGAAGAACGGCCTCAATCATTTTGCATGGGATTTGAATTATCCTGAAGGCGAACGTGTACCAGAAGGCACCATTTTGTGGAACCGTGCTCGCATGGTGGCCATGGCGCCTCCCGGCGAATACATAGCCAAAATGAAAGTGGGCAAAGACAGTGCTGAAGTACCCTTTACTGTACTGGCCGATCCCAACTACAAAGTGAGTCAGGCGGAGTACGAAGCACAGTTTACCTTTTTGCGCAAGGCACAAGCCAAGTTTGATGAAGTGATGAAAGCACAGAAAGACATGACTGAAATTCGCAAGCAAATGACAGACCTCACTAGCCGTTGGGGCAAAGATTGTCCGAAGGAAGTGAAGGACCTGACAGAAGCGATTGGTAAAAAGCTGACGCCGATTGAAGAAGCGCTGCACCAAACAAAAGCCAAGAGCGGACAAGATGTGCTCAACTACCCCATTAAGCTCGACGATAAACTGAGCAGCGTGTACCGTACCGCTTCGGTAGGCAATGGTGCCCCTGCCAAGCAAGTGCTGGAAGCCTACGAAGTAGTAGCTGCACAAATAGATGCAGAGTTAGCCAAACTGAAAGCAGTGATGAGCGAAGAACTGCCGAAGCTGAACACGATGATTCGGGAGAAAAGCCTGCCGGTGGTGGGTGTGAAGAAGAGTGAATAATGTAGATGACGATTCAAAATAACCAAGGGCGCCAGTGTATGCTGGCGCCCTTGGTGTTTGATGGAAGGAAAGATATAAATCCAAGAGAAAACGCATTATCGTAATTATGTAAGCATTATCGCTTACAACTTCACTCCAAGCGTCAAACTCAGCACCCGGTGCTTGTTGCGATCGTTGGCATTGCTGTTGCCTTCGGAGGCAATATTGGCCAAGCCATAGCCATACTGCAGGGTGAGCAAAAAGGCGTCGGCCTCAATACCTGCCACACCATTCAGTCCATAATCAAACCGGCGCATGATGCCAATGCCTGCTCCTTCTTGTGTTGAAGTAGTAGGATCATCATTGGAAAACTTGATGTTTTCTGAACTGTTGAAAGCAACACCAAAAACTTTGCCTTCTACTTTGTTTTTACCGGCAATACCCATGGCTGCATACGGACCGGCACCTACAAAAAAGTTATTGTCTTTGCTGAGGGGCAGCTTGAACACTGCATTCAGTGGCAGCTCAATGTACATGGGATTGGAGCTGGCTTTGTAATACGTGGCATCGCTGGAACTGCCTACACTGGTTTTGGCACCTTTACCAGTAAAAAATAAACCCGGCTGCAATGAAAAGAATTTGGTGATGGGCAAATCGGCCTGTACACCAGCCTGAAAAGAAGTGAGGGTTTTGGCATCATCGATGCTGCCATTGTCGGAGATGGTGACGTTGGCAAGATTGACGCCGGCCTTAATGGCTACACTCGCATCTTGAGCCTGTACAGTTGTTGCAACAAATAAAGCGCAGGAGAATAAAGGGATGATTTGCTTCATAGGAACTTTTTTGAAGCGACTTTTCCAAACACTATGCCAACTTAAAAATCGTCTTGCTTCTTTGCATTTTGTTAGGAAATTTAAATAGAATCTCATCTGCAATCCAAATCGGATTCCGCCATTACAAATACCCCACACAATTACTCGCCCCGCAGCGGCAAGGCAGTTTGCCATCGTGGTGCGTGGGGCCATAATTGCAGGTGAGTTCCTCTCCTTTTTTGATGGGGTGCAGGCTCCAAAACTCCACCCGGTTGTTGATGCAACGCATATAACAATTGGGCTGACAACTGTGATTGAGGTAGCGCAACGCATTCGGATTGATGCTGGCATCCAGCGCATAGCCATTGCCAAATTCAACCATGGCTACCCGCTTGGATTTCGCAGCCCGTTTACGGGCTTCCCGCAATGAAATGACTTCGCCACCAAGGTTGCCAATTTTGCGCCGGGCAGGTATGCGTTGGCCGGCAAATACGCCGGTGCCATCGATATTACTTGCTGCATTGAATACAGAAAACTGAATCATGAGGACCAATATACAGCAGCAAACAACAGATTGGGCAAAACAATGAGAGCAGCGATCATGTCGCTGCTCTCTGCCCTTCATACAACAAAACAAAATACACTTAGATAAAAGACGCTATTGCGGCTACAATCTGTCGGGCTCCTTCGCCATACAACATGGTTTGATGATTGCCGTCTACTTTTACAAATTGCACATCTTGTAACAAAGCTGCTGTTTCACGGGCATTTTCTTCCGGCAGCAGCGGTGCATCCATGGTATAAATACCCGGTGCGTTACACATCAAAACAGGTTGTGTAACGGCTTTCAAAATGTCGGCCCAGGGCTCTGCCAACACTTTGGTGGCTGCTTCGGTCATGTGCTGTGCATTGGGTATGGTAGCCACACTACCGTCGGCGGCAGTATGCACATCAGCCTGGTAATAACTGGTCATGGCATCTTCCCAAAAATGCAAATAGGGAGCGGTTTTTACCTGCTGTACATAGGCTTCAAATGAACCAAACACTTTGCCCAACCTGCCCAATGCCGGCCCCAACATTTGCATGGTATTGGGATGCATTTTCATAGCCGCATCTAATGCAATGACCTTGCTAATGCGCTGCGGATAATATGCCGCCAGGTACCAACTCAAAAATGCACCATAGGAGTGGCCGCCCATCATCACTTCTTCTAACTGTAGTTTATCCATTAAGCCAATAATGTCTTTGGCTGTTTCGGCCATGGTATAGCCCATATCCGGTGCTTCAGATTGGCCGCGGCCACGCAGGTCTACCGCAATTATTCTACAATAGTTGTTCAAACCGGCTGCCAGCAAACCATCAAAGGCATGGGCATTGGCAGTGAGGCCATGCGCCAGCAGCAATACAGGTCCGTTACCTCTCCAATCTATGGCGTGTAGTCGTATTCCATTTGCCTTTACAAACAAATCCTGCATATTTATATGGCTTGTATTGATGTGATAAAAAGAAGGGCTTCTGCTACATGATACCTGGCAGTATGCAGTACAGAAGCCCGTTACCGTTCAACCAAAAAGCAGCATCACTATTTTTTACTTCCGTTAGGAATATGAACTTTTAATTCGGCACTAATGAGGCGGCCAATAGAGGGAGAGCCTACAAACTCCCGCATTTCTACATCAAACAGGTTGCTTACACCTGCACCCAACGACAGCATTGAATTGAAGCGATAGCCGGCACTGATATCAATGGTTGTAAAGCCGCCCAACGCACCCCAGTTAAAATTCTTTGCATAGTACCGTGGTTGGTTGTTGAGCGGATTGATTCCGCCATACACGGAGCCACGCATGCCTTTACCGGCAGCAGTACCCATTTGGCTACCGCTGTAAAAGTCGTGCTCCTGCACCCAACGGGCACTCAGGTTCACAAACATTTTACCCTTGGCCAAATTGCTGAAGCTAAGTGTACCAGCAATGCGGTTCTTCGGTGCATTCAGACTCTTTTCTTCTGCACTTACAAAACCATCGCGGTTGGCATCGTTCTTCATATTGTCTTTGGTAATGTCGCTGCCAAACCATGAGTATTTCACCGCAAGTGAAACCATATTGCTGATGAAATAATTAATGCCAAGATCAACACCGTAGCTGGCAACTTCGCCATAGTTGAAGTATGTACTAAAGGCTGCACCACTTAACACACCTGTTTGTGTATTTACAGTACCGGGCAGCAGCAAACCAGCAGTAGGAATAGGAATATTGCCCACACTCAATGCACGTCCACCAACAGTAATAGCAGGGCTCAGGAAGTTTTTGCTGTTGCCGTAGTAACCGTTTACATCTACATACAGTTTCTTACCAATCTTACCCTTGTAGCCAATTTCCCAGGTACCAATCTCTTCTACTTTCAATTTCTCGGTTACACTTACACTGCTTAGCTGTGCACCGTTGGGTGTGTAGCGAACACCATCGCCGTTACCAAACACCAAACCGAATACGCTGGCACTTTGAAACAGGATAATGGGTGCTGCATTAGCACGACCATAGGTAACACGGAAAGCACCGCCTGGCACAGGTTTTACCAAGCCCACTTTGGGTGCAAACAAATTGCCAAACACACTGTGGTTGTCTACACGAGCTGCAGCATACAGCTTAAAGCCGGCAGGCAATTTTTGTTCGAGTTGCAATGCGCCACCAAATTGAGTTACTTCAATTTTTTGTGTAGCATCTGCCAGGCTGGTACCAAATGTGTTGGGGTTGTCTTTCTGATAATTCAAGCCAGCTACCAACTGCAAACCGATTTTTTCAAATTCATAGTTGTATTGTGCTTCGGCATTCAAACGCTTACTTTCTTCTTTGAAGCGGTTGCCCAGGCGCAATGCGAAAGCTTCTGCTTCATCGGGGTACAAACGGCCCACTGCAGCAAACAACGGATTGGCAGGATCAGTGATGGTGCTGTGCGTACGGTTCCAGAAGTCACGGGTGTAACCGGGGATACCATACGAGTTACCTACGTTTGTCCACGTATTATAGATTTGTGCAAAAAAGCGTGGGCTCACATACCTTGCCTGCAAGTAGCTAAACTTCCAGTCAACGATTTGGTTGCGGCCCACATTGTTCACACTTAAAAAGCGGTTGGTGCTACCACCGTACGAAACAATGATGTCACTCTTTGGAGTAACACTGTAGTACAAATGGCCTTCGCCACGAACGTGACGGAAACGGCGGTCATTCTTTTCAGGAATGGCTACTGCAGGGCCGTATACGCTACCACCTGCATAGATGCTGTCTTGAAAAGCAAAGTCTAAACCAGCGGTGTATTCACCCGTGATTTTATACGCCCACTTGTTGTTGATTTTAGTAGCCTGACGAATGCGGCCACTGAATACTTCTTGTGTACCACCACCCAGCACTACAGTTGTACCCTGGTGTTTGCGGGGGTCTTTCGTAATGGTGTTGGCAATACCGTTGTGGGCATTAGGACCATACAAAGCACTGCTGGGGCCCAGCACTACTTCCATGCGGTCTACGTCTTCTTTGATGATGGTATTCATAATACCCGCAGCCAAACCGCTACCACCAGCCATCATACTGTTACGGCCATCGGTCATCAGCAATACCTTTGCGTTAAAAGCATTGTTGAAACCACGGGCATTGAATCCAACGCCGTTTACACCGGTACGTACAAATTCTACCCCCTGAATTTTAGAAGCGAGTTCGCCAATATTGAAAGAGGCACTCTGATCCAAATCTTTGGAAGTAATGACACTGATAGAAGCTGGCGCTTCAGTAATTTTTTGTGGCCTGCGGGAAGCGGTTACTACCACTTCATCGCCAAGACCGGTGCTTTCGCTCAGTTCAAAGCGAAGATATTCGCCAGCAGCAGTGAGTGCCAGCTCGGCGTAGCCAATATAGCTGGCCACCAGTGTATGGGTGCCGCCTGTTTCGGCTATCAGCGTAAACTCACCGTTGGCATCGGTAGCCACCGCATTGGTGGTTCCCTTCAGGGTAACGGTAGCCCCCGACAACGGCTGACCGTTCTTTTTGTCGGTTACCTTACCCTTGTATGTAGCCTGCGCCAATATGGCGTTTGCGCAGACAACCAACAGGAAGCACATGAAAAGAATTTTTCTCATACGACATCGTTTGTTTTAGTGAAGAATAGTTATGGTTATTGATGGATAAATGTGAGCAATGCGTTGTTGAATGCTGCCGGCTGTTCCCACTGCAGCATGTGCCCGGCTTCTTCGAGCCATACAGCTGATACAGTTGGGATATGTTGCAATGCCACGTTCATGACATCGGCATGTTGCAGTTGTGGATGCAATAATTTGTTAGGAATGGAAGCATCTTGCTTTCCAAACAGCACTAATACCGGTACACGTATTTGTGACAGTTGATCGACTACAGGTGCTCCAAGCATGCCGGCCACACCTGCAGATACGGTTTTACAATAATCATCGAACCCGGCACAGCTTTTCATGCTATTGCGTTCCTGAATCAACGCAGCAGCAGACGCTGGCATGTTGTAAAAACTTGTCTTCACATTGCGGGCAATCGAGGCACTATCCTGCTGTTTGAAAAACGCAGGCGTTGCATATTGCTTGAGGAGCGACGCTTCCTGAGCAGTAAACGTTTCCAACCCTGCAGGAGCTGCCAATGCCAATTTTTCCAGCCACTTAGGTTGTTGCAAGGCAATGAGCATCGCTATTTGTCCGCCCATACTGTGGCCGGTGAGAATTACTTTTTTCAATCGAAGTTTTTCTGCCAAAGCAATTACAACAGATACGTATTTGTGTAATTGTTGTGTGGAGTCTTCAGCCAACAAAGCCTGGCTTCCGCCATAGCCAGGAAGGTTGATGGCTATTATCCGATGGCCGACTTTTACAAGTTCATCTATATTTTGCAACCAATGCGCTGCATGGCCGCCCAAACCATGTAAAAGCACAATAGGTTGCCCTTTTCCAGTGTCGTAATAACTTACCGAAAGTTGATTGGATAGCTGTGCCGTTTGCATACGCCACCCCCTGTTGAAACTGCAGTTTGTTTGTGCTGAAGCAGCACTTGCCATCAGCATCAATACAAAGGCGATACTGGTTAGTTGTTTCATACTGATGCCTCCTTTTGGGTTTGGCGGTAAAGTAGCAAAACAACGGTTCCAACCAATAGCGAAATGAGAATGGCCAAGGCGGCTGCAATGCCCGGATTGCGGGTGCCGGTTTCCATGTACGGCGTTAAGCGGCCGTAGTAAATACCGAAGTGTGCCACCACCGCAGCTACAGATGCACTAAAAGCTGCCTGCACGGGTACATTTTTCAAAAACATGCCAAATAATAATGGCACAAATGCGGCGGAGAAAGATGCATACACGCCGTTTTGTGCCAGTATTCCCACACTCAAATCAGGATTGACTAACTGCTGGTAAGACAGTACAATGGTGACCACAGCCATCACTGCAATCACCAGTCTGTTAACAAACAATTGCTGCTTGCCTATGACCTTGGGTGCAAATGCTGCAATAATATCAGTGGTGATAGTAGTGCTGATCGATTGAATGAGGCTCTCCAGGGTAGCCACTCCAGATGCCAGCAAACCCACTACCAAAAACAAACTCACCACTGGAGAAAAATACGTGGTCACATAAGCACTCATCACCGCATCGAGGGGCAATGGTTTGCCTGCTACCATCAAATCAGGAAACAACATACGGGCATACAAACCGGTAAACACTACCGTAAAAAACAGGATGAGTAAAATGACCGCCACCCACAAAAAACGGTTCATGCCTTTGTCATCTTTCAACAGCAATGAACGGGTAATAATGTGCGGCTGACAAACAATGGCCACCCCCACAATCAACTGACAAATGACTACTTCAAAAAAGTCGCGGTACAACGGACTATCTGTATTGAAGGCGGCCGTCAATTTTGGATCAATCTGTTGCAGTTGTTGAAAGAAGCCAGCATCTGCATTGGTAAACAATTGATACCCACTGAACAGCAACACCACGGCCACCACTACTTTCAGCAGTGCCTGAATCATATTGGTGTACACCAAACTATTGGCACCACCAAACATCATGTAGCCAAAAGTAAAAATCACAATGCCCGATAGAGCCGGCAATGCATCTACATTTAATGCTCTGCTGAGCACCTGCGTTAAACCAACGGCTATCAACACAATGAACGTGAGATGCAGTACAGACAAGAAGGCCATATACAATCTAAACGAAGCACTGTTGTAGCGAATACCCACCCATTGCGCAATGGTTTTAGCATTGACTGCGGAACCTATTTTGCGAAAGCGTTTGGAAAAAATGATGAGTGAAATAATAGCACCAAAGGGTAAAAACACCGCCATGCTTAAGAAAGCACTGATGCCATAATAAGCGATAAATCCCGGATTGATAATGAAAGTAGCGGCACTTGTCATGCCTGCAGCAAGCGACAGCCCAATGGCAGCAGGCGAAAATTGAAACGTGCCGGTGGCATAGTCGGCCATGTTGGTCGTTCGCCGTGCTCCACGCACCACGAAGTACAGAATCACTCCCATGTACACAATGAGTGATATCCACACAGCAGTCAACATTCCCGGAGTAGCCAGGTTATTCATTCGGCAAGCATTTTCAATTTCAACATTATTATTTGTTGATGGAAATGCGCCGTTTAACTTGGTGAAAGGAACTCTTTTGCGGGGTGAATGGAAAACCCTGATTGGCCAAGGCGGTGAAAACACAATCGTCGGAAACCCTTGCCGGCACTACAAAACTTGCAAACGGCTCATTACGGGCTCCCTAAAAGTTTTACCAATTGGGATAGCCCTGCCGGAAATCATCAAATCGTTTTCTTCAATGGCTTCAATCTTGTGGGTATTCACAATAAACGAACGATGCACCCGCATAAAATGTGACGCCGGAAACTTTTCTTCTACCGATTTTAAACTGTTGCTCAACAGGAATTTGCCATGCACGGTAAACATCATGGCATATACATCAACCGCTTCTATGTACAACACATCACTTAGTTGTACTTTCTCCAGCCGCTTTTTATTTTTTACAAAAATGCCTTCTTCATATTGCAGTGGTTTTACCAGCGGCTCGGCTGGCAACACATCGGGCAGTTTGCGTTGCGACGCATTGTGCATGGTGATTTCAATAGAACTGTACAAGCTTTCGGGGCTCACAGGTTTTACCAGATAAGCATACGGTTCTGTGAGCTTGGCTTGTTCCAATGTGCTCTGATCGGCCAGCGCTGTCAGAAAAATATACGGCACTTTGAATTGTTGCTTTAGTTGACGGGCAGTATCAATACCTGTCATGTCGCCACTCAGGCCAATATCTAGCAATACCAAATCGGGCTGCAACACAGGCATTTGCCGAATGGCTTCTTCGCCACTATCAATGGTGCCTACGGGTTCAAAACCCATGTCTTGCAAACTCAGCGTAATCTCTTTGGCAATAATCCAATCGTCTTCTACCAATAAAATTTTGATACCCGCCATAAAAGTCCATTAATATTGAAGGATGTAACGAAACTTGACAAACCTAACAATTATCTCATTGGATGCGTGGGTTGCTGGCCATAATCATTGTTTTTTTTGTACATGTGTTGCAGGCGCAACCGGTGCACAACCCAATGCTGCAATGGAAGGCCGGCGATAGAATGCAACAGCTGTCTGCCAAACAACTGCACTGGACAGACAGTCCGCAATTACATACGCAATTCAGCATTGTAAATACTCAAACTACAGCCAGCACACTACTCATCAAAACGCCCAACGTTTGGCAAGTGCAACTCTCCAGCCAATCGGCAGAGTCTGGCAAATTGCAATCGTCCATTATCACCCGTACCGAACCGGTAAGTACAAGAGATGTGCCCCATTATCATCCTCATTTTTTAGTTGAACTGCAACCCGGCGATACCGCACAAATACATATTGCGTTGTCTGCTGTTTATAGTATCTATCAGAAAAGTCCTTTGCAGATAGAAGTGTTGCGGCAAGACCAGTTTGAAAAAACCGACCGCGACCGCCACTTTTGGCAGGGTATGTTTTTGGGCGTTATACTGGTAATGGCGTTATACAATTTATTCTTGTTTTTTTCGGTAAAAGATACCAGCTATCTGCATTATGTGCTGAGCATTGCAGGCATTGGATTATACTTTGCCTACTATTATGGTTTTGGTATAGAACACATGTGGCCCAACAGTCCTCGGTGGGATACATGGAGCTACACCATCATCGTTCCTTTTACCAGCCTGGCACGCTTGTGGTTTACCCGTACATACCTCAACACCCCGGTCTTATTGCCACGTACCAATGCATTACTCACGGTACTCAACATACTCATGAGTGGCACACTGATCATTGGCCTCGGCACCTATGTGTTGAATATTGATTGGCTGGCACCATTGGTTACCATTATTGGCATTCTGAATACCCTCATACTCGTATTGATGCTGGTGGCGGGTATTGATGCCTACAACCGAAATTATAAACCGGCTTTGTATTTCATTACGGCAAATGCGTTGCTGGTAGCTGGTGCTATCCTCTTCATTTTTCGTGAAATGGGCATGGTGGGCGACAACTGGTTTACCCGCTATTTTGTACAGGTAGGCGTGGTAGTGCAAGTAGTACTGTTTGCATTGGGCCTGGCCAGCCGGTACAACCAAACCCGGCAGGCTTTGGAAGAACAGCGATTGGAAAAAGAACGCATTGCACTGGAAACAGAAAAAGAAAAAAAGCAGTTGATTGAAGAGCAAAAAATTCAACTGCAGTTGCAGATAGAAGCACAAACATTATCGCTGCGCAAACAAAATGAAAAGCTGCAAGAGCTGAATGGTTTGAAGGATAAACTGTTTAGCGTCATCACCCATGACCTGCGCAATCCGCTGGCTACCATGCAAAGCTTTTTAAAACTGCTGACCGAGCACCACGAAAAACTGAGCGAAGCAGAAAAGCAAAAGCTGATGGCTGAAGCGCAGGATTCGTTGGATCATTTAAACCGATTGTTATTTCACTTACTGCAATGGAGCAAAAGCCAGATGAATTTGCTGGCCTTTCAACCAGAACAGCTGGATGCCAGAGAAAGCCTGGAAAAATGTGTCCGCATTTTGCACCTGCAGGCTCATTTGAAAAAAATAACGATTGAAACGGATGTCGACAATCCATGTCCGTTACATGCCGATCAGCAAATGATAGATTTTATTTTGCGCAACCTGCTGAGCAACGCTATCAAGTTTAGCCACATGCAAGGGCACATTTTACTCAAAGCATGGGTAGCCCAACAACACACCTATATTTCCATTCAAGACAGTGGTATTGGCATTAGTGCCGATGTAGTTCATGAAATTTTAACAACTCATGTGGGCGCCACCAGACGAGGTACGGCCAAGGAAAGAGGCACCGGATTGGGCCTGTTGATCAGCCGTGAGTTCATTGAAAAACATGGGGGGCAATTGTTTATTGAAAGCCATCCTGGCAGCGGCACCCTTATGACCATTGCCATACCGCTAAAGCCCAAGCCACAAGGCATTGATACACAGGTATAAAAAACAAAACCGGGTAAAAACCCGGTTTTGTGGTAAGTCCTTTAATGATGGGATTTTGAAAATGGAATTGGGGGTAAGCGAGTGTGAGGGGTAAATGAGCAGGGCGATGGTGTGATTTTCGCCCCACTCATTTTATTGGACTTAATGGTAAATGGTACAGCAAATCTGTAGACAATCCGAGGACGGGCCAATAGTCGAAATGACTATTTTTAGGCTTACCTTTGAAGTTGAACGATGCAAACACCCGCCGAAGCACACCAAAAAGTGGTAGAAATTTGGGGCCAGTACTACCCTACACTACCAGCACCTGCACAACTCGAGGAGTTTCTGCAACAGTCCAAAATATTGGACCATTCAGACCTCAACAATTTGCGGACCGTTATTTTTGCATACCACGATTTCAGCATTCATCATATCAACACCAGTACGGCCCGCTATTTTGGTTCGGTTCCCGAAGAAATTTTAGAGGTCGGCCCCACATATATCATCAGCTGCATTTTACCCCAGCAAGTAGAGGCTGCAGTAAACAATACCCGCACTATTTCCCGCCAACTCAACAGGGCCAAGCCCGAAGAAAAAAAACGCTATCAGTCTACCTACGTTAACTGTAACATTACTTGTAGGTACGGCAATAAACATCGCAGTATGTTTCACGCCATACCCGTGTTGTGGGATGAAAACTACAACCCATTATTGGGCATGTTTCTCATTCATGATCTTGAGCCTTTTTTAACCGATGGCACATGGTGGTATCGCTACCGGGTAGGCGACCGCATTTTCACCTACCACAGTGCCCACCCGGAGCTGCAAGAAGCAGATATTCTTACTGCAAGAGAATTGGAAATTTTGAAAATGATTGCCGAAGGTGCCAGCAGCAAAGACATTGCAACTTCCCTTTTTTTAAGTGTAAATACCGTTGATAACCACCGCCGCAACATGCTCAAAAAAACAGGCGCTGTTGATACCAGCGCCTTGATTCATGTGTGCAAGCTTTGCCACATTATTTAGTCAACTTCTCTTACACGTTTATCCAATAATTCAATTTTAATACCAACGCCCGGTTCTTGTTTTTAAGCAACGGATCGGTAAAATAATTATCGGTATATACCAGGTACAAATCACTCATGGGGCGGAAACGCCACTGAAAACGGCTGTTGATGTTGAAGTTGTTGGCCTGTGTATTGTATTGCAAAAAAGTAGTCCAGAAAACGTTGGTGGTGAAGTTGATATCGATACGTGGCGCAATCAATAGAATTTCTCCGCTACCATAATCGCCGGGAAATACCAGTTTGTTGTATTCGGCACGAACAGCCACACTTACATGGGGCAAATGACGCACCGTAAGCGATGCCTGCAATGATGTGTACTGACCGTTGTAAAAATCACCAGCCACCACACCGGTACTCCAGGCCACCTTCTTCCTAAAATCCGACTGATATTCTGCAAAGCCCCGCCAATACTTGTATTCAGCAGCTGGTAAAGGCCGGCCACCAGTAAAAGAAATGGGATACAACAAGTGCACCTGACTGTAAGATCCACCTACTACAAAGTTGGAAGTGTTCTTAAACTGCATGCTGTAATTGCTTTCATGGTTGCGTTCGTTGAGTGTACCATTGGGGTTCCACACAACGTATGTTTCGGCACGTAACCTGTGCGTATTGATGATGCCCTTTTTGGGAAAAATGCGGTACTGAATTTCATTGAACAAATGCTTAAAGCCGAGCCGTACTACCGTATCTCTGGCAGCATCATAGTTTTCAATACGCTGCACAAAGCCCATATCGGTATAGTAGTTGGTACCTACATTCACCCAATCTATCGTGAACTCAAACTTACGGTCGTTGTAAGAAAATCCTGCATTGGCAAAACCATCTTTGTTGCTAATGGTTGGCTTGAATGATTTGTGATATGCTCCCCATGCATTAAAGGTTCCTTCTACATTGGTGTACACCCATTCTGTACCCACATTTCTGCCGTAAGCCGCCAGCGGATCTTTCGCTTTTTCTTCATTGCTCAAAAAGCCCTGGCGATTCAACCCGTATGCCCGTATAGAAGACCGTTTCAATACCCGTTGGTTCACCGAAACGGCGGTGAAATTTTCCATACTATAGCTGCCTTTGTTGCCCGTTTGCATGTTCATTACACCAATGCGTGTACTAGGTGTAACACTTCCGGTAACCCTTGCACCACCGAGTATGGGAATGGGTTGCCCGTTTTTATCTAAGCCAATGCTGCGGCTGTAAAATGGCCGGATGGGATCCATGCCAAAGCTGGAAAACAAGTCGGCATTTTCGAGAAAAAAGGTACGCCGCTCTGGTAAAAAGATATTGAAGCGGGTAAGGTTGGTTACTTGCCGGTCTACTTCAATTTGTGAAAAATCGGGATTCACCGTCAGGTCTAAATTGAGTGATGAAGTCAAACCAATTTTGGCATCGAAGCCTGCATTGCCTTTGCCCGTATAATTGTTTTCGCCATTGGTTTTGCTGGATTGAACCTGCCCGGTAGTATAAGGCACCAGCACCATATTGCTACCTGCTGGTGGCGGTGGTGTTTCCCAATGCAATGCACCGGTTTGGCCCAGGTCCCAGCTCGAAAAATTCACCGGCACTTTTGTCCAGCAACTGTACTCGTTTGTTTTGGTATCAATGCGTACAAAGTTCAACCCCCACACGGCTTGCTCGGGTTTGTAACGCAATGTTTTAAAAGGAATGGCCATTTCAGCAATCCAATGATCGTTGTGCCGGGTGGTGGCCGAAAACCATTTATTGTCCCAGCTAAAATTGGGGCCACCGGTTGTAGTAAGCTGGTCTTCCGATTGAGAGTTGAACGCATTTACCACAAAGAAAAAACCGTTGGTATGCTGGTTCAGCGGGTCTACCACCACCGCAAAACCATCACTGCCATCGTGGCCAAAATCCCGCTTCAAGGTTTGAATAAACGCCTTGCCCGAATCGTATGCAATAGCGGCTACATACAGGTTTTTATCATCGTAAGTAATGCGAACGGTGGTAGGCCGGATGGGTTTGCCATTGTCGGTCGGAAACTTGCGCCAGAAATCGGCAATGCCCGGCGTTTCCTGCCACACGGCTTCATCCAGTTTGCCATCAATGGTAATAGGTGCCGATGATTTTCGGATACCTGTTTTAAACTCTTGCTGTAATGGGGTGATGCTTCCGGTATTGGCAGTATTCACTGTTGTGACGGGCTGGGCAGCCAATGAATCAAAAAAACTGGTGGCCAGCAAAGCAAGCAGGCAGTGGTGTAGTCGCATAGCCGTCAAAAGTATTGGGCCGTAGACAGCATTGGACGGTCAAAATGAGCAGAACATTCAACAAAATGATAAGCGGCTTTATTCATCGCCCAACATATCGGGGCGGCGCTGCCCGGTACGCAGCAGCGCCTGATCGTGGCGCCAGTCGGCCACTTTGATGGGGTCGCCGCTGAGCAAAATATCGGGCACTTTCCAACCGCGGAAATCGGCCGGGCGGGTGTACACCGGTGGCGCCAGTAGTCCATCCTGAAAAGAATCGAACAGCGCCGAAGTTTCATCGTTGAGCACACCGGGCAGTAGGCGGCCAATGGCATCTACAACCAGCGCAGCGGGTATTTCACCACCACTCAGTACAAAATCGCCGATGGAAATTTCACGGGTTACAAAATGTTCCCGCACCCGTTCATCAATGCCCTTGTAATGGCCGCAAATGATGAGCAATCTTTTTTGGAGGCTCAACTGGTTGGCATCGCGTTGCTCAAAGCGTTTGCCATCGGGCGTCATATAAATGATGTCGTCGAAAGGTCCGCCTTCGGCTTGCAGTTGCTCAATGGCATTCACCAATGGTTCGCACATCATGACCATGCCGGCGCCCCCACCATATTGGTAGTCGTCTATCTGGCCCTGATTGTTGACAGCCCACTGGCGCAGGTTGTGAACCCGCACTGTGAGCAGGCCTTTTTGCTGGGCCCGCTTCATAATACTGTGGTTGAGCGGACTTTCGAGCAACTCAGGCAAAACAGAAAGTATATCGATGTGCATGGGATAATGTGCTGATTAGCGAATGTGCAAAGGTGCCAATGAAAAAGCAATAAGCAATAAGGAATAAAGAATAAGAAATAGGAAACAGGCAGTAGCACGACAAACTGCAGGGTATGCAAACTTGCATTGAATGAACATCGGAACAACCGAAACTGAAAAGCGTGGACGCTGGAACTGGCAAACTCGTCAACTTGTGAACGCTGGCACTTGCCTTACCCCTCCATCAAATCATCCAAATCCCGCCGTTGCTTTTTGGTAGGACGGCCAATTTTGCTGAGGCGTTTGCCGGTATGAAAACTCTCCGCCTGCACTTTGGCTTTTTCCAGCTCTTCGGGCGGGGTAAGGTCGAGGTAATATTTGATGGCCTCGCTGTAGGCCTGACGGGTATGCAACAAGCCGGTCACCTGTACAATCCAGCGGCGGTTTTCGCCACGCACATCGTACACATCGCCCACCCGTACGGTACGGCTGGCTTTTACGGAGTCGTCCTTCAGTTTCACCCGTCCTTTTTCACAAGCTTCTGCTGCAGCGCTGCGGGTTTTAAACACCCGTATGCTCCAGAGATATTTATCGAGCCGTAGTTTTTCTGTGGTTTCCATAGCAACTGCGAAGAAAATGAAAATGCAAATCTGAAAAACTGCTAATGAACAGAAATGCCAGATGACAGATGATCGATGTTAGATAGCCACAGAAAAATCATTCGACTTCGGTTCAACAGATGCTTCGTTCCTCAGCATGACACTTACTCCCACTTTGTACCGACTCCGGACTTCCCGGCCTCAGGCACTCGGGCATCTATACTAGTTTAACCTCTCCCGGCCTCTCCAAAGGAGAGGAGAAGTAGAGTTGAACCCTTGATATTGGCATTTTTCACCGGATTACATACTGCCGTCTTCCCGACTTCCTCCAATCTACCGACTACGGACTACCGACTATCGACTACGGACTTTCCGACTCCCGACTTTCTACTATCCTTATCTTCGCCGCAATCATTATCAAAATGGCATTGCTATTACAACAGGTGACCATTGCCGACCCAAGATCTGCTTACAACGGGCAAACAACTCAGGTGCTTATTATCAACGGCAGCATTGCCGCTATTGGAGCTGACATTCAACCTTCGGCCGATACCCGAGTGGTTGATGCCCAAGGCCAGGTGTTACTGCCCGGCTTTACCGATGTGTTCAGCCATTTTTGCGACCCCGGACTGGAATACAAAGAAACGCTGGAAACCGGCGCCGCCGCTGCTGCTGCAGGTGGCTACTGCCGGGTGCTGGTAGTACCCAATACACAACCCGCGGTGCACAACAAACCGCAGGTAGAATACATAGTACAAAAAAGCAAGCACCTGCCGGTAAGCATTTTGCCCTACGGTGCCATTAGCAAAAACTGCGAAGGCAAAGACCTGGCCGAAATGTACGACATGCGCCAGAGTGGTGCCGTGGCTTTCAGCGATGGCATTAACCCCATTCAAAACAGCCAGGTGCTCACCAAGGCTTTGCTGTATGTAAAAGCGTTTGACGGCGTGGTAACCCAGGTGCCCGATGAAATTGCCCTCAGCAAAAGCGGGCAAATGCATGAAGGCGTGGTGAGCACACAAATGGGCCTGCCCGGTAAACCCGCACTGGCCGAAACGCTGCTGCTGAACCGCGATATAGAACTGCTGCGCTACACAGGCAGCAAACTGCATGTAACCGGTGTGAGCACTGCTGCCAGCCTCGACCTTATTCGCAGGGCAAAAGCAGAAGGCCTGCAACTTACTTGCTCAGTTACGCCTTACCACATCAGCTTTTGCGACGAAGACCTGCAGGAGTACGACAGCAACCTGAAAGTAAATCCGCCACTGCGTACCCGCCAGGATGTGGATGCTGTACGAGAAGCCATTATGGATGGCACGGTTGACTGCATAGCCAGCCACCACCTGCCGCATGAATACGACAGCAAAGTATGCGAATTTGAATATGCCAAGTACGGCATGAGCGGTTTGGAAACCTGCTACGCTGCGGTGCAAACAGCACTGCCTGCTCTCAACGCTGCACAAATTGCAGAGTTGTTTGCATTGGCACCTGCCCGCATTTTCGGTTTGCCTTTGCCGGTGATAGAACCGGGTGCTGAAGCCATGCTCACAGTGGTAGCCCCGCAACAATCATGGACACCCGAAAAAGCCGCTCTTCATTCTCTTGGTAAAAACAATGCCTTTATTGGCCGAACATTGCAAGGCCATATCAAGGGCATCATTCACCATCAATATTCCAGCATCTAAAAAAACACCCACCATGGAAAACAAAGTAACCACCCCCGTAATGAAAGGCCTTATCATCAGCCTCATACTGATTGTATTTGCCGTTGTTGTTACCATTTTCAAACTGGAAACCAACAAAGCTTTAGGTATTGTTCCTATCGTCATTTTACTGGGAGGCATTATTTGGGCCAATATCAATTTTGCGCAGCAAATGGATGGCAACGTAACCTTTGGCAAAGCATTCGGTCATGGGTTTAAAGCTTCTGCGTTGGTAGCCGGCATCATGGGCTTGTGGGTAGCTTTTTCTTTAACCGTTTTGTTTCCTGAATCGCTGGACCGAGCCATGGAAATGCAACGCACTGCTATGCTGGAGCAAGGCATGGGCGAAAGTGAAGTAGACAAAGCCCTGAGCATTGGTAAAAAAATGGCAGCCCCAATGGGTGCTATTGTTTCTGTAATTATGTACCTCATTGTGGGTGCTATCGGTTCTTTGATTGGTGCAGCTGTGGCCAAAAAGAACCCAACCCCAACTCCTTTCCAATAATTTGCGCATTCGTTGCTCATGGATCTATCGCTTGTAATACCGCTGCTGAATGAAGCAGAATCATTGCCCGAACTAACGCACTGGCTACACGATGTGTGCCAGCGGGAAGGCTATGCCTACGAAATCATTTTTGTAGACGATGGTAGCACCGACAACAGTTGGGAAGTGATTGAAACATTGCGGCAGCAATACATGCAGGTGAAAGGCATTCGTTTTCAGCGTAACTATGGCAAGAGTGCTGCCTTGAACGAAGGTTTTAAAGCAGCACAAGGCAGCGTAGTAATTACCATGGATGCCGACTTGCAGGACAGTCCGGATGAAATCCCTGATTTGGTGCGTATGATTCGGGAAGAACAATACGACCTGGTAAGTGGCTGGAAGAAAAAGCGCTACGACAATAAACTCACTAAAAATTTACCTTCCAAACTCTTTAATGCGGCAACCCGCAAGGTGAGTGGCATTTATCTGCACGACTTTAACTGCGGCCTGAAAGCCTACCGCAAAAAAGTAGTAAAGAGCATTGAAGTGTATGGTGAAATGCACCGCTATATTCCTGTCATCGCTAAGTGGCATGGCTTCCGCAAGATTGGTGAAAAAGTAGTGGAACACCGTGCCCGCAAATACGGCAGCACCAAGTTTGGTTGGGAGCGTTTTGTCAATGGTTTTCTCGATCTGGCTTCTATCACTTTTGTAGGCAAGTTTGGCAAGCGACCCATGCACTTTTTTGGTTTGTGGGGCACACTCGTTTTTCTGCTGGGCTTTGGCATCAGTGCATTTCTCATCATCAATAAACTCATTGATCCTACATACTACCTCACCAGCAAGCCTGCATTTTACATTGCGTTGGTACTGGCCATAGTAGGCGTTCAATTGTTCCTCGCCGGCTTTGTATCCGAGCTCGTTTCCCGCAACTCACCAGAGCGAAACGTATATGGTATTGAGGATAAACTCGGCCTTTGATAGAACACGGATTGTGATGAAAATAAGCAAAAGGCACGGAAGCGGATAAAACGGATTTTTCGGATTGACTCCGTTTTATAATGATGATTTCATTGAACAATCAGTATCGAAAACTATGTTGATTCATGAGGAAATAACACAAGAAATCATCCGTTGCTTTTTCCATGTCTACAACTATTTCGGTTACGGCTTTTCGGAAAAAGTATATGAAAATGCTTTGTGTATTGAATTGGTAAAGGCCGGACTTAATGTGAAGGCGCAAGAGAAGATTGATGTCTTTTATGAACAAGAATTAGTAGGCACCTATTACGCCGATCTACTCGTAAACAATAAAGTGATTATTGAATTGAAATCAACCGGTTACCTGAAACTGGAGCATGAAGCTCAATTACTGAATTACCTGAAAGCAACCAACATTGAAGTAGGTCTTTTACTGAACTTTGGAGAGAAGGCAGAATTCAAAAGAAAAGTTTTTGCCAATATCAACAAGTGAACGATGTACAGCAAACTCTTTATTTATACGACTTTATTACGCAACAGTAAATCCGTCTTATCCGTTTCATCCGCGAAATCAGCGTTCCATAAAATTTTAGTGCAATAAAAATCCGTGTACCAAGGCAATCCTAAAAATATCATCATCATAGGACCGGCGCATCCATTGCGGCCGGGTGGCATTACCACCTTTAACGAACGGTTGTGTAAAGCACTGAACGATGCAGGACATACATGCAGTATCTGGTCGTTCAGCCTGCAGTATCCTTCGTTTTTATTTCCCGGTACCTCACAGTTTACCGATGCACCGGCACCCGAAGGGTTGCACATTGTAACCGCCATCAATTCTGTGAATCCACTCAACTGGTGGCAGGTAGGCAACCGCATCAAAAAAGCCAAACCCGATGTAGTGATAGTGCGGTATTGGATTCCGTTTATGGGGCCTTGCCTCGGCACTATTTTGCGCCGCATCAAGGGCAATAAACACACCCGTATTGTGTGCATCGCCGACAACATTCTACCCCACGAAAGCCGCCCAGGAGACAATTGGTTTACCAAATATTTTGTGCAGCCCGTTGATCGCTTTTTGGTGATGAGCCAGCAAGTGCTGCAAGACCTGCGGCTGTTTAGCAACAAGCCCGCCCAACTGGTGCCGCATCCGTTGTACGACAATTTTGGTGAACGTGTATCCAGCAACGAAGCAAGGGCCTGGTTGCGCCAACACAAGCATCTCGACATACAAGATAACGATCACGTATTGCTGTTTTTTGGATTGATACGCCAGTACAAAGGACTCGACCTCTTGCTCGAAGCCATGCAACAGTTGCAGGGCACCAACGTGAAGCTGCTCATTGCCGGCGAGTACTACGACGACCCATCGAAATACGAAGCACTTTTGCAACACCCTGCTGTAAAAGACAAACTGCTCTTACATACCCGCTTTGTAGCCAACGATGAAGTAAAATATTTTGCCTGTGCGGCAGATTGTATTATGCAACCTTACCGTCATGCCACACAAAGTGGCGTTACTCCTGTCGCCTATCATTTTGAAGTACCCATGCTGGTAACCAATGTAGGTGGCCTGCCCGAAATGGTACCCGATGATATTGCCGGGGTGGTATGCGAACCCAATGCCAACAGCATTGCTGCAGGCATTCAAACTTATTTGCACAAAGGCAAAGCGCATTACATGCCTGGCCTGCTGCAAGAAAAACAACAACTCAACTGGGAAAAACTAGTGGAACAGATTTTGGAAGTTTGATGTCAGATGTCATGTCTGATTTGAAACACTGATTCATTGAAACTTGTGAACTCGTAGACTCGTAAACTTATCAACTCGTAAACTCCCAACATGCACTTCCGATCGAAAGCTCCTTTGCGGTTAGGTTTTGCCGGTGGCGGCACGGATGTTGATCCGTATGCCAGCCGCTTTGGTGGCGCCGTGCTCAATGCCAGCATCGATTTATTTGCACATGCCAGTATAGAACCGCTGCAGGAAAATGCTATTGTATTGCACGACCTCGATAGCAAGCAGGAATTTCGTTTTGCATGGCAACCGCAATTGCCGACACAACATGCATTGCCGTTACATGCAGCTGTGTTCAATCGCATACATGCACAGTATGGTGTACCATTAACGGGCTTCTCTCTCATTACTTCTGTAGATGCACCCATTGGCTCCGGCCTTGGTACATCCAGCACATTGGTGGTAGCCATCATTAGTGCTTTTACAGAAATGCTACAGCTGCCCCTGGGTGAGTACGACATTGCCCGATTGGCATACGATATTGAACGCAACGATTTGCAATTTGCCGGCGGTCATCAAGACCAATATGCAGCCAGTTTTGGTGGCATCAATTTCATGGAGTTTGGTCCCGGCGAACAAGTGATTGTAAACCCGCTGCGCATTCGCCACGAAGTACTGCAAGAGCTGGAGCACAACCTGGTGTTGTACTACACCGGCCATGCCCGCCAGAGTGGCCGCATTATTGAAGAACAGCAAGCCAATGTGCGGAATGATGCACAGCCCAGCATACAAGCTATGCATCATTTAAAACAACAAGCTTTGCACATGAAAGAAGCCTTGCTGAAAGGCCGCTTGCAAGACATGGGCGATTTGTTTGATATTGGTTTTGCCTACAAAAAACAAATGGCCAACGGCATCAGCAATCCACATATTGAGGCCTTGTATGCCGCAGCTAAAAATGCGGGTGCTACAGGAGGTAAAATCAGTGGTGCCGGTGGTGGTGGTTTTGTTTTCTTTTACTGCCCCAACAATAGCCGCCACCGGGTGACAGAAACTTTGAATAGCTTTGGCGGCCAGGTATATCCGTTTCATTTTTGCATGCACGGTGTACAATCCTGGACCATTTAAGCAAGAACACATGCAATCAACCATTCAACAAATATTTCAATCGTCGATTGACGCCAAGCAACAGCTGCTGGCCAGCGAACGATTGTTGCAACTCACCGAAACAGTGAGTGTACTCATTACCGAAGCATTTCGCAATAGCCATCGCCTCTACTTCTGTGGCAATGGTGGCAGCGCCGCCGATGCACAACATTTGGCAGCAGAATTTACCGGTGCCTTTTACAACCGCAACCGGCCAGCCCTGCCTGCAGAAGCCTTGCATGTAAACACATCATATATCACTGCTGCTGCAAATGATTATGATTACAACAGCATTTACAGCCGATTGGTGGAAGGCATTATGCAGCCCGGCGATGTACTGGTGGGCCTGAGTACCAGTGGTAACAGTGGCAATGTGGTAAAAGCTTTTGAAGCGGCCCGTGCCAAAGGCATCACCACCGTAGGTATGACCGGCGAAAAAGGTGGTGCATTGCGCCCCCTTAGCGACTATCTGTTTGATGTACCATCGAACGATACGCCACGCATACAAGAGTGCCATATGCTCATTGGCCATACCATTTGTCAGCTGGTAGAAGCACAGATTTTTCCTGCATAAATACATGCCCGATTCTTCACATAGCGTCATCTTTCTGGCAGGCGGTGCCGGCACCCGTTTGCAATCGGTAACGGGGAGCACACCCAAATGTTTAGCGCCGGTAGATGGGCAACCTTTTTTGTACCACCTGCTGCAAAGGCTGTTGGCACAAGGCTTTCAGCACTTTGTACTGGCTTTGGGTGTTGGTGCTAGCGAAGTAGAAGAAGCAGTTGCTGCCTGGCAACAATATCATCCCCACATCCGTATCGACTTTTCAATTGAGACTACTCCACTCGGTACTGGCGGCGCTGTGTTGCAAGCCTTATCGCTCTGCAAAAGCGACGATGTACTGATACTGAACGCTGACACCTATTTGCATTGCTCATTCACAGATGCTTTAGAAAAACATCAGCAATACAAAGCCGTGACAACCGTGCTGCTCAGCCACATGCAGCATGCCGACCGCTACGGATTGGTACAAGTAGATGCGCAACACCGCATCGTTCAGTTTCATGAAAAACAAGCCCATAGCAGCGGGCTTATCAATGCAGGTGCCTATTGGCTAAACAGACAATTGTTTGATGTATCAGCATTTCCCGCTTCCTGCTCTTGGGAAAAAATCATCATGCCACACTTGCTGGCACAAGCACAATTGTATGGCGTGGCAACAACCGGCTACTTCATCGACATTGGCATACCCGAAGACTACGCCAAAGCACAAACCGACTTCGCCCATTCTTTTCCTATGCTACAACCCGATAAAAGCTGGACACTTTTTCTCGACCGCGACGGCGTCATCAACATTGAAAAAGTGAAAGATTATATCCATCATTGGGATGAGTTTCAGTTTTACCCCGATGCTGTGGAAGCCATCGCTGCATTCAGCAACATCTTCAGCCGCATCATTATTGTCACCAATCAAAAAGGTGTGGGCAAAGGCGTCACGCTGCAAGAGAATCTCGATGAGATTCACCAACGCATGACGGCGACCATTGTTGCAGCCGGGGGCCGAATCGATGCCATTTACTATTGCCCCGATACCGACGACAACAGCCCGAACCGCAAGCCCAATCCGGGCATGGCTTCTCAGGCCAAAGCCGATTTTCCGGAGATAGTTTTCAGCCGCTCTATTATGGTGGGCAACAATACCAGCGACTTGTATTTTGCCCGCAATGCCGGCATGCATGCTGTGTTTTTGCGCAGCACTCAACCCGACTTGCAATTACCTCCTGCCCTCGCCGATATGGAATCGCCTAGTCTGTCGCATCTTGCCCAGGTGTGGCAACGCCAGCCAATTGGCTAAGCTGTTAAAATATCCACAGCCCCGCAGCGTTGTTATGCTTGTTAGATACCTTGCAACCATGCGTATTTTCTTTTTGCTGATACTGATGTGGCTGGCCGTTCCTAATGAAGGCGCAGCGCAACGAATTACGTCGTCCAACTTTAAGATGTTGCAACGCATCGATGATTCGCTGCAATCCTATGGCGACCGTATGTTGGATGATACGTTTGCTACCGAACGCCTTCGTGCCGACAGCATGTTTACCCGCTTGCTGGTACGTGCCATGCGGGTTCCCTACTCTTTTTATTTTGGCTTCGACTCCATGCAAATGGCGCCGGTGTTGTATCCGGAAGACAGCAGCTTTCGCATCATCACCTGGCACATACCCATGAACGATGACAACTACCGGCAGCGTGGTGTGATTCAATACAACACACCCGATGGTAGCATTAAGTTTACGCCATTGTTTGATGTATCGGACTACAGCGAACAACCGCAAGACAGCATTCGCAACAATCAAAACTGGATTGGTGCTGTGTACTACAAACTGCTGCAACACGAAGTGAACCAACAAAAAGTATACACGCTGTTGGGCTACGATGAAAACAACGACCGCACCACCCGCAAGTGGATTGACATCCTTCGATTTGATGAAGACGGGCAGCCACAATTTGGTGGTGATTTTTTCTTCTTCAACAACGATTCAATTTTTCCCCGCGGCAGTAAGCGTTATGTATTGGAATACAAAAAAGAAGGCCGTGCCCGCATCAATTATGATGAAGTAGACAGCCTGATTGTGATTGATAATCTGGTGAGTGAATCGAACGAGCCGGAGAAAAAATACACGCTGGTACCAGGTGGCGATTATGAAGCCTTGAAGTGGGACAAAGGCGGCTGGCAGTACATCGACAAACTATTTATGGAAGCCCGAGGCGATGGCAACGAACCCAAGCCCATGCTCATTTTAAAAGACGATGGCAGCTTTGACGATGAAGCCCTCGATAAGCAAACAGAAAAAAACCTGAAGACAGCCGAGGAAAAAGAAAAAGCGAAAGCTGCGCCCCCAACACCCAAAAAAACAACGCCTGCAAAACCCGCTGCACCCACAAAAAAGAAACCGGTAGCGAAAACAGGGAATGGGTAAAGCAGTTGTAGATACATCACCGCAACGTTGCTTACAGGAGACGTTGGCTGGTAAACAAAAAATACTAACTTCATACAAATAGTACGCTATGGGTTTGGTATATGCAGAAATAGAACTGATTAATGGCGACGATCTTGCTTTACAACGTCGGTATATCATTGGCGAGGAGGAAGTGAAACGCATGAAGGTCACTGCTTTGGTAGACACTGGCAGCTACATGCTTTGCATTAATGAAAACATTCAGGAGCAATTGCAGCTGCACGTAGTGGAAAAACGCAAAGCACAATTAGCGAATGGTGAAATTGTGGAATGTGATGTAGTAGCACCTTTAGAAGTGAAATTCAAAAACAGAAGAACTTCAGTAAATGCTATGGTGCTGCCCGGAGACAGCGAAGTGCTTTTGGGCGCCATTCCTTTAGAAGATATGGATGTACTGATACACCCGCTGCGCCAAGAGTTGATTGTAAACCCCGACCACCCCTATTTTGCACAGATGAAGTTGAAGTGATTAACCATTAAATAAAGGAGCCATAAAAAAGCGAACAGCATTTGTATGCTGTTCGCTTTTTTATTTTGCGTCACGCCTCGTGTGACACGAGCCATGGTGACTACAAAAATTATTTCAACACAATAGCACCCAGTGCCGGTAGGTGTAATTTCAGCTCATACCGCTTGCTTTCTTTGTCTACCAATGTGCAGGGTATGTCGGGGTTGAATACATCGCCTGTGCCCCAGTACGCTTTGCTATCGGAGTTGAAGATTTCCTTCCACAGCTTTTTGCCGGTTGCATAAATCGGAAAGTCGTGACGAACAACCGGTGTCATGTTGAACACCACGATCACATCATCTTTTTCTTTTTTAGCCCTGCGGCGGAACGCCATCACACACTCTGCCCTGCGATTGATTTCCACCCACTCAAAGCAATCGGAATCAAATTGTATTTCGTAAAAAGCGGGTTCTCTTTTTACGAGGTGCAGCACATCCCGCACACAATCTTTCAGCAGGCGGTGGCAGTCGTATTGCAGCAGTTCCCAAGGCAGTTCTGTTTTGTGGTTCCACTCTTGGGTGCTGCCAAATTCATTGCCCATAAACAACAGCTTGCCGCCGGGGTGCGTAAACATGTACGTGTACAGCAAACGAAGGTTGGCAAACTTCTGCCATTCATCGCCGGGCATTTTGTAGAGCATGGGGCTTTTGCCATGCACCACTTCATCGTGGCTGAGCGGCAGCATAAAGTTTTCGTCGTGGTAGTACATCATGCTAAACGAAAACTGATCTTGCTGAAACTGCCGGAAAATAGGGTCCTTTTTGAAGTACTTCAACGTATCGTGCATCCAGCCCATCATCCATTTCATACCAAAGCCAAGGCCATCGGCAAAAGTAGGTTTGCTTACACCCGGCCAGTCCGTTGCTTCTTCGGCAATGGTTTGTGTATCCGGAAAATCGCGGTAAATCATCTCGTTCATTTCCTTCAAAAAAGCAATGGCTTCAATGTTACCGTTGCCGCCAAATTCGTTGGGTTCCCACTGGCCTTCATTGCGGCTGTAATCGAGACGCAGCATGCTGCTCACCGCATCTACCCTAAAGCCATCGATATGGTATTTATCGAACCAAAAACGAGCCGAGCTGATGAGGAATGATTTTACTTCAGCCCGCTTGTAATTGAAAATGTAACTGTTCCAATCGGGGTGATAGCCTTTGCGCATATCGGCGTATTCGTAGGTATGCGTACCATCGAACATAAAGAGGCCGTGCATATCGTACGGAAAATGCGAGGGCACCCAATCGAGAATCACGCCAATGCCCGCCTGATGGAAAGCATCAATCAACCCCATGAATTCCTGCGGCGTACCAAAGCGGCTGGTAGGGGCAAAATAACCGGTGCCCTGATAGCCCCAGCTACCATCGTACGGATGCTCCATCACGGGCATCAATTCAACATGCGTGAAGCCCATTTCTTTTACATAGGGCACCAAACGCTCAGCTATTTGTGTATAGGTATTGTAGCTTTCTTCATCGTTTTTTACAGGCCGCATCCAGCTGGCCAAATGCACTTCGTACACATTCCACGGGGCATTCAGCGAGTTGTGTTTTTTGCGTTTTTTCATCCATTCGCTATCCTTCCATTGATAGTCATGAATGCTCCATGCCACCGAAGCTGTTTTAGGTCGCTTCTCCCAAAACAAAGCATACGGATCGCCTTTATCCAAGCGTACACCCTGAAAGCCAACAATGTGAAACTTATAGGCATCGCCTTTTTTTACGCCCGGAATAAAGCCTTCCCAAATACCCGATTGATCGAGGCGTACAAACAACTCGTGGCTGTGGGCTTTCCAGTGGTTGAAATCGCCCATCACACTTACTGAGGATGCATTGGGTGCCCACACGGCAAAGTAGTATCCATCGGTATCGAGCACTTGCATGGCATGTGCTCCAAACAAATCGTACCCGCGGTACAGTGTGCCCTGATGCAGATTTTGTAAATCTTCGGGTGTAAAGCGGCTGTAGTTCCACACAGGTTTTGTGCTGTCTACAAAATGCTGGTCTTCGTATCGCAAGTGTATGGTGGTTTTAGTGTTCTTTTTCTTCGGTGCTGCTTTTGCTTTTACAGCAGGAGCAGCATGTGGTTCATCTTTCAGTGTGGCTTTTGCCGGTGCCTTTTTGGCTTTGGCTATGGGTTGCTGTTGAGCATGTGCAGCCACTTTTTGGGCAGGCTTTTTATGTTCGGCACACATATCAATTGTTTTTCTTTAAATGTAACACATATGGCAATGCCACAGCTGCACTGACTTATTTACCCAACACATTAGAATGGGTCTTTTGCAAATCAGCTTCGGTTACTTCGTACAGCAATACCACGTGCATGTAGTGTGCATGGGGCGGCTTTAAGGTATGCAACCATTGCAAGCCATGCGCATTCAATGGAGCAGCCACGGTTTCGAGGTCGATGGCAAACTTACCTGTAGCCGGTGTGGTGGAAGGCCTTTTGTATTCAGGGTTCAATTGCAAAAAACGTTCGAGATATGGCTTGGCATGCCCGTAGCTGATGGATGAATCGAAGAGCTTACGATAAGCCAAATGTTTGGGCCACAGCAACTCGTTGGTGTAAGAAAGCATATTGGGCCAATACGACACCCAGCTGAGTGTATAGAGCAGTAACAAAAGACGTGTTGTTTTTTGATACCTGGCCCAGCACCAATTGGCTGCATAACCTACCAGCAGGTATAAAAAAGGAAATAACAGCAATGCATGCCGGAGGCCAATTTGAAAAGGATTGACGAAGCTCAGCAGCAGTCCGTACACCAGTAGCGGCATCCACCAAAACACCCGTTGGCGCCAGTACAACCAGCTGCCCATTTTCCGAAAAAGCAACCCTACAGCCAGCAGCAACATAGCCCATGCATACAGCGGCCACTTGTACATAAATACAAACCCGTAGTAATACCAAACCGGACCACGGGCAAAATAGGTTTCATTAAAGTACACACCCAAAAAAGAATAGATGGATCCATTACCACCACCCAGCTGCTCGTTGTACTTAAGCAAATCGAAACCGCTTACAAAACCGTACGGCAACGGCACCGGCCATTGGCTAAAAGCAGATAGAGATGCCGCCAGTTGCTGGAAGGCATCGCTTTTTTGGGGCAATTCAGCAACAGGAAAAAAACTATGCTGAAAGTAATAGGCCACATGCACAAACAACCACACGGTAAATAGCAGCAACAACCAGCGTTTCCAGGCGGCTATCCGGATATGATTAGCTTGCTTTGGGGCTATTACAAACAGCAGCATGCACAATGGAATAGCATACAACATTGATGCTTTTGCCACTACCGCCATCGATAAAAAAATGCTCATCCACAGCCAGTGCCTCAGCTCGTTGCTTTGCCAGTATCGCCATGCGGCAAAGCAGGTTGCAAACAACAACACCATGCTTGGCACATCGCTACCCACCAACATGCCAAAGCTGAATACTTCCGGATCGAAGAGATACAGCACTAAAGGAAAAACCCACTTACGGCCGCCCCACAAGCGGTAGCAGCACAGCAGCATAACAACTGCACCAAACAGCTGGTACACATACATCATCCAACGACCGGCTTGCAGCAATGCATAACCGTGAGCATCGTCGTTTTTTTGCAACCAAGGCTTGAGTACAATGGGCAATAGCGCAGGCGCTACAATAGGAGTTTTAGAATCGTCGGTGGGTTCTATACGCTCCTGATGACCCTGTGCCCAACGAACGGCCCATCCGTAGTATGCATACTCATCGTTGGTAAAATAAGTGCGGCTAATAAACCAGCCCGACAATATGAAATGCAACAATAAAATGGCAGCAAATAACCGCCGGTTGGCCGGGCTTATTTGCTGCCAGGTAGTAGATGTAAAAAAACGAAACAGGTAGTAGTGTTTGGCTGTCATGCCTTACAAAGATGCCTTTATCAGGCATCTACCAAAAATGTACCGAGGTAAATAATTTCACCGGTGCCTTTTTTGTACAACTCAATAGCATCGAGGTACACGTTTTCCATCACCTGGCTTTGAAAATGTACTTCGCCATTTTTATACAGCACAAAGAAAAAGTCGGGCATTTTATCGTCGAGAAAACCATCGTGTAATTTGGCAGGCGAAAAGCGGAAATGCACTACGCCGTGCTCATCGGGGATGGATTCACCCAAGAACTCATCTTCCAGAAAATCTCTTTCAAACAAGCGAACGTTGTAGATATTGCCGGTGAGTGGCTCATCTTGCCCTTTGGCTATAAAGCGGGCATTTACTTCAATCATCATTTCTGTATCGAGGCTATAGTTTTTCATGGGCAAATGTTTTAATGAGCCATGCTGGCATTTGTAAAGTTCACTACAACTTACTCATGTATTCAATGAGCAATATCATGCAGCAGTTACTGCCATTGCAGGTTTTGCTGAAACCGGATATTGCTACCTGTGCCTACAGTAAGTTTCGAGCCTTTTAAAAAAATCACCGGTATATCTACCGTACACACATTGGCCCCGGTTGTTTGTATCAGCACTTCCACGCCATCGGGCACGGGTATAGAAGGCATGCGGCTACCCAACCATTGAGCAGGATCGAAAAAGCTGCCGTTGCCATTAAACGTGTAGCTCATAGACTGACCCACGGCAAAGCGGGTACGGTACAAAACACCGTTGTGGGTAATGTCGTACCGCCATTCGCCGGCTGCAGCATTGGTGGGCAATATGAAATAATAATACCACCAGGAGGCATTGAAAGTGGATTGCAGGTTTTGCGACCAGTTTAAATACCGGGTATTGTTGGGCATATATATTTCGTGGGCTGCGGTTTGGCCCGCCAGTTGATCCCGATAATAGGAGCCCAGAAAAACCGTATCCCCAGCTTTAAAACTTTTCTTTTCATTCACCACTTCGCCCGAAGGGCATTGCGTATTTACCGGTGCTTTACCGTGGGTCATAATGGCATTGATGCCAGTCATGCGGTAAGGTTGCTGGCTGGCCCACCAGCTGGTGGTACCATTCAGCGTATTACAAGCACCCGCCCATGGATCTACCAATTTTGTCAGCGATTCATTTTCCCACACTTCAAAATGCAGGTGCGGACCGGTAGAGTTTCCACTACTGCCCATTACGCCGAGATATTCGCCGGCAGTTACGGTAGCACCAATGGGCTTGGTGGTCAGGCTGCCACTTTTTAAATGTCCGTACCAGGCCACAGAACCATCGGCATGCCGCACATACACCGCATTCCAGTCGCAGGCACTGGTACAAAAAGCACAGTTCTGATCGGGGTTGCCATCCAGTTTGCCAATGATGGTACCTGCTGCTCCGGCAATAATTTCTACTTCATTGTAGCGCATTTTATGCCAGGGAAATGGCCACGAAAAAATATCGGTACCACGGTGGTTGTAGCCACTACTTAAATCGTAAGAGCGGTTGCCGCAATTATAATCCTGCACCAGATTGGGATAGCCCGTGTTTTGATCGATATAATTGGAGATGCCGTAGTAGCCAGCATACGAAGCATTTTGATTGGGTAAAATATTGCTGCGCAATCGGGTGGGCCATTGAAACAGTGTTGCCTGTGGCATGGGCGCATTCCATAGGTTGGCTTTTTGCAGTTGCAGTTTATTGTTGGCCAATAGCAGTCGCATTTGAGCATAGTCGGCCTCAGCAAATTCATCGGCATGCGTAAAGGAAACACCGGCACCGCCTGCCGGCTCCAGTACAGGTTGAGCCACCGCCTTCATGCTGCACAGCAGCCAAAATATGCCAGCAAATATCCGCATAGCATTTGTTGTTTTTTTAATACTGCTCAAGGTAGCGGCATACGGTGAAAAAAGCAACCCAACAAAAAATGATTTTTACCAAGGGCATACAATGCAAAAGCCTGCAAATTGATTGCAGGCTTTTGCCAAACACTATTCTTGAAATAAATCAATCATCCAATTTCAGCACCGCCAGGAAGGCTTCCTGTGGCACTTCTACGTTACCGATCTGGCGCATCCGCTTCTTACCTTCTTTCTGCTTTTCCAGCAGTTTACGCTTCCGGCTAATATCGCCACCATAACATTTGGCGGTTACATCTTTCCGCATGGCGCTGATGTTTTCACGGGCCACAATTTTGGCGCCAATGGCGGCCTGAATGGCAATCTGGAATTGCTGACGGGGCAAGAGTTCTTTCAGTTTTTCGCAAAGCTTACGGCCAAACTCCTGTGCACGGCTGCGGTGAATGAGTGCACTCAATGCATCCACTTTATCGCCGTTCAGCAGGATGTCCATTTTTACAATATCACTTTCGCGGTAGCCAATGGGATGGTAATCGAACGAAGCGTATCCACGGGTCTGACTCTTCAGTTTGTCGTAAAAGTCGAACACGATTTCGGTGAGTGGCATTTCGAAAATGAGCTCAACACGGGTAGGTGTAAGATAGCCCTGATTGATGAGCATGCCCCGCTTGCCAATGCACAGCGTCATGATATTGCCAATGTACTCTGGCTTGGTAATGATTTGTGCTTTGATGAATGGCTCATCTATTTTTTCGATGCGCACCACTTCGGGCATATCGGCCGGGTTGCTGATGGTAATGACTTCGCCCTTGGTAGTGGTAGCAATAAAACTTACGTTGGGTACGGTGGTAATGACCGTTTGGTTAAACTCCCGCTCCAGTCGCTCCTGAATAATTTCCATGTGCAGCATGCCCAGGAAACCGCATCGGAAACCAAAGCCGAGGGCCTGTGAGGTTTCGAGTTCGAAAGTGAGGGAAGCATCGTTGAGTTGCAGTTTTTCCATACAATCCCGCAGTTCTTCAAAGGCATCGGTTTCTACAGGGAAGATGCCCGCAAAAACCATGGGCTTTACTTCTTCAAAACCTTTGATCATTTCCGCAGGGCGGCTGGCCAGCGTAATGGTATCACCCACTTTTACTTCTTTAGCATTTTTAATACCGGTAATGATGTAGCCTACATCGCCGCAATTGACTACCTGGCGAGGTGCCAATCCCATTTTCAAAATGCCTACTTCGTCGGCTTCGTACTCAGTACCCACGGCAGCAAATTTTACTTTGTCGCCTTTTTTGAGTGTACCATTTACAATACGATAATACACGATGATACCACGGAAGCTATTGAACACACTATCGAAGATGAGTGCCTGCAACGGCGCTTCGGGGTCGCCAACCGGTGCGGGTATGCGTTCTACAATGGCTTCCAGTATTTCGGGCACACCCAAACCCGTACGGCCGCTGGCACGAAGAATGTCTTCCCGCTTACAGCCAATCAGATCGATGATTTGGTCTTCAACTTCCTCCACCATGGCACCATCCATGTCTATCTTATTGATAACAGGAATGATTTCGAGGTCGTTTTCCAGCGCCAGATAAAGGTTGCTGATGGTTTGGGCCTGAATGCCTTGGGCAGCATCTACCAACAGCAGGGCGCCTTCGCAGGCAGCCAGTGCCCGGCTTACTTCGTAGCTAAAGTCTACATGGCCGGGGGTATCAATGAGGTTGAGGGTAAATTTTTGGCCGGCCAAATCGGGCTTGCTGCCGGTATAGTTATAGTCGAGCTGAATGGCGTGGCTCTTAATGGTGATGCCTTTTTCCCGCTCCAGGTCCATATCGTCCAGCACCTGATCCATCATTTGGCGTTCGCTGATGGTATTGGTGGTTTGCAACAGTCGGTCGGCCAGGGTGCTCTTACCATGGTCGATGTGGGCAATAATGCAAAAATTCCGTATCTCCTTCATAATGCTTATAAGGCGGCAAAGATAGGCGGGCAAGGGGTTTGAAGCCGTTAATTGTTGAATGGCTTTTCTGCATTGGCCATAGCGGGTAGCGGCCAGCAAAAGCGGGTTGAGTTGGGCTACTTGTCCGCCCGGAAGCCACAGCAATGTAGAAATACTACTACAAATACGTAAATCGTTGGGCCTTTATCTTTAGCAATTCTTACGAGTGGAATGAGCCTGCTGGAGGTTTCGCATTTTACCCTTAAGCCAAATACCCCTAGACATGAACATGAAACCTGGATTTACCCAAAATACAGGCGGAAAACAAACCAGTAGTAGTGTGATGTATCTGCAACAAGCAGTCAATAGTATTGATGATGGCCTTCTTGTATGCCAAGAAGACCTTACAGTTGTATATGCCAATAACAGCCTGTACAGAATTTTTGATTTGCACCCCGTACTGGTAGTACAACAATCCGTTGCCCAATTACTATTCAAAATTTCGAATACCGATTTATCAGCGTCTTTAACCCAGGCCTTCGATGAACAATCCTCCTTTAGCATTGAGTTTGAATACCGCCAGTCGGGCACCTGGTACATTGCCGAAGTATTCCCTTTTGACAGGGGGCTTACCATAAGGCTGAGAGACGTGACGCCTTATAGAGAAGCCCACGAAGAATTATTGAAATCAAGAAGATTGTATGCATTTATCAGTGAAGTAAATGAACTGATACTGCGGGCCAATACCAATGAAGAGATTTATGCTTCGCTGTGCGACATTGCTATCGAAACTGGTGGCTTTATGATGGCGTGGATTGGCTTGCCTGATGAAACTACCGGAAAAGTAGTACCAGCATTTAAAGCTGGCACAGGCACCGATTATCTTACCAGCATCAAAGGCATTGCTCTGGGCGATGTACCCGAAGGCAGAGGTCCATCTGGTACAGCCATGCGCAAGGGCATACCTGTATTTTGCAACGACATTGCTACCGACCCCATGATGGCCATTTGGCGGGATGAAGGCCTCAAACGTGGCTTCCGCTCTTCCATTGCATTGCCCCTTACGGTTGACAACAAACCGATTGCTTTACTCACTTTATACTCTGCATTGCCCGACTTTTTTGCCAATGAAGAAGTAACACTGCTGGTGCAGGTAAGTAAAAATATCAGCTACGCTTTGCAAGCCATTATTTCGGAGAAAAAACGCAAAGCGGCTGAAGTACAGTTGTACAAAATTTCAAGGGCCATTGAGCAAAGCTCGGCCTCTGTTGTTATCACAGATATTCAAGGTAAAATTGAATATGTCAATCCTGCCTTTTGCAAACTCACCGGCTATACCGAAGCTGAAGCCATTGGACAAAACCCCAATATTTTAAAAACGGGCTACACCAAAGAAGATGAATACAAACAACTGTGGAATGATATTTCGCATTTGAAAGACTGGCATGGTGAGTTTAAAAACAAAACCAAATACGGCGAAGTGTATTGGGAGTCGGCAACCATTTCTCCCATTACCAATAAGCAGGGTGAAATAACCCACTATGTAGCAGTAAAAGAAAACATTACCGAAAAGAAAAAACTGGAAGAAGAACAGCAGGCACTGGTAAACCTGATTGAAAACACCACAGCCTATGTAGCCATTGGCGATCTAGAGTTCAATTTGCAATATGCCAACCGGGCTACTAAAGATGTGCTGGGCCTTACCGAAACAGATATCAGCAATCACATCAGCATCGACGAATTCATTCCGGAAAGCATGGATGAAGCGTCGAGAATGGCTGTGATTGAGCAATTGCAAAAAGACGGAAAATGGTCGGGTGAATATCGCTTTAAATCTCGCCGTGGATTTGAAATAGTGGTGTGGATGGTAACCATTATGCACCGGCATAAAGATGGTTCGCCATCGCATTTTTCTGCCACAGCGGTAGACATTACTAAAGCAAAAGAAACAGAGCATCAACTGCGTCAACTTACCCAAGAACTACGGGAGCTTTCCATTCACCTGCAAGACCTGAGCGAAATTGAAAAGAAAGAAATAGCCCGGGATATACATGATGAAATGGGCCAGCAGCTTACCGCTTTGAAGTTTGATGCCAAATGGTTGAAACGCCACATGGAAGACATGCCGCCAGAAGTAGAAGAACGGTTGGATGCATTGATTGAAAATGTAAACGAACTGTCGTCTTCATTTCGGCGCATTCATAGCTCATTGCATCCAAATATTCTGGAAGATTTGGGGTTGCAAGGTTCACTCGAATGGCTGGTGAGTAACTTTACCCATAAAACAAAAATTACTGTACAGTTTGATTGCCACATAGAGCCGCACATTTTTCCTGCTGAAATCAATCTGATTGTGTACCGCGTAGCTCAGGAATGCCTGACCAACATTGTACGCTATGCACAAGCCAATAAAGTGCACATAGTGCTGCTTGTAAACGACAACCAGGTAGAGCTGCGCATTTCTGATGATGGCGTCGGCTTCAATTATCAGCAGGTAGACACCAGGCTGCACCACGGATTGCTGGGTATGCGAGAACGACTCAATGCAGCCAATGGTCATTTGAACATTGCCACGGAGCCAGGCCTGGGCACCACTGTAGAAGCAAAAATTCCATTGACAATTACGACAAATTAGATTGGCCACTAATGCAGCGGCAAATACCTTCGCAGCATATTTAAACTCATTATATGGATTTGAAAGCGCAATTTGAAGCAGCCGTAGCCGATAGTAAGGAACTCAGTAGCCGTCCTTCTAACGACATATTGCTGAAACTGTACAGCCTTTACAAACAAGCGGTTGATGGCGATGCTCCTGCCGAAGGACCTACCGGTATGTTTGATATTGTAGGCAAAGCCAAACACAATGCATGGGCTGCTCTTAAAGGCAAAAGCAGCGAAGAAAGCATGCAAGCTTATATAGACTTGATAAAGGAATTGAAAGGCTAATTACCTTCTTTAGATTAGCGCCTGCAGCTGTTGGGTTAATTGTACAATGCCCACAGTTGCAGGCGCTTCTATTTGTACCAAATTACTGAGGCCACTCACTTCTGGCAGCTTTTTATCTACCACAAAAGTGGGTATGCCTGCCTGCGTATAATGCAGCAACCCCGCTGCAGGATATACTTGCAGTGATGTACCCATCACGACAAAAACATCGGCCATGGAAGTAATATCGGCAGCAAGTTCAATCATGGGTACCGATTCGCCAAACCATACAATGTGTGGCCGCAGCTGCGCACCATCTTCAGCGCTGTCACCGAGTTGTATATCGCCAGTGATAGGGTATATCAATTCACCATCTCTTTCGCTGCGCATTTTTAAAATTTCGCCATGCAGGTGTACTATACGGCTACTACCCGCCCGTTCGTGCAGGTCATCTATGTTTTGGGTAATGATGGTTACATCAAACCATTCTTCCAACGCCACCAGTCCTGAGTGTGCTGCATTGGGTTGCGCTTTTACCACTTCGGCCCGGCGGTAGTTGTAGAAGTCGAGTACCAGCTGTGGATTTTTGCGCCACGCATTGGGTGTGGCTACATCTTCAATATCATAACCGTTCCACAAACCATCTTCGCTGTCGCGAAAGGTTTTGAGACCGCTTTCTGCACTTATACCAGCACCGGTTAATACTACCAGCTTCTTCTTATCGTTCATGCAGCAAAGTTAACCGCAGCCATTCCAAAAAAACTGAGAACCTGCGTATGGAAAATCGTCAATACTGCATCCGCTAAAAATGAAAACACTCCTGCTACCTGCTGCGTTGCTGTTACTGCTGGCCTGCCAATATGAACCGGCCAAATCGGATTCTGCAATAGTTAAAAAAACGACCAACGAGGACAATGAAACGCTGTGGATTCAGCAAATTCAATCACATCGCTTTCAGCAAAAGAGAGACAGCCTTCGGGCCATATTACCACAATGGCTGCGCAGCAAAAATTTCAATACCACACAAGTCATCATTGCCGACCTGAGCATGCACAGCGGCCTGCCCCGTATGGTGCTGATGGATGTTCTTACTGGCAAAGTATTGGACAGCGGCATGGTGGCCCATGGTGCAGGTGGCGATGCATTCGCGGCCAGTGCCCGGTTTAGCAATGCGCCCAACAGCTATTGCAGCAGTTTGGGGCGGTACCGCATAGGCGGTTCGTACCAAGGCAATTTTGGAAAAGCGTACAAACTACATGGGCTCGATGCCAGCAATAGCAACGCCTTTGAACGATTGGTGGTGTTGCATGCCTACGACTGTGTACCCGATACCATTCCGTATCCTGATATGATTTGTAACAGCCTCGGATGCCCCATGATATCCTATGCTTTCCTCAACCGGCTGAGCAAAAAAATAGCAGCATCGGACAAGCCAATGCTGCTATGGATTATCAACTAACGACCATACCACTATGAAGACTGTTTTACAACAGATGTTGCTGCTCTCCTTTTGCGTATCCAAAATATTAAACCGGCAACTACTAACCATAAAGGCCAGAGCGTAAGCAACACAATGCTGAGTTCAACAATGCCGCTGCCACCTTTGCCCAAGGCATCGAGCATTCGGGTAAATACACCGGGTTCATTGTAGCCACTGTGTGTTTCAATGGGCTGATAATACGTGAGAGTGATGGTGCTCACCGCCGCTTGTGCCTGCATGTTTTTGATGTTGTACGTAGCACTTTCTATCTCTTCCGTAATCGAATTGATTTGCTCCTGCACTTGTAAAATGTCTTCCATTTTATTGGCCTGCTTCAACAGCTCCAGATAGCGGGCACGTGTTTGCCGTTTGGCTTCTAATCTCCCCTGCACATCCACAATTGCATTGGTCACATCTTCGCTGTTGATTTTCTTTTCCCGCACATCACCCTTGAGCGAAGTGATGGCTTGCATGAGTGCATCAAACTTTGCCACCGGCACTTTAATGGTCAATACATTTTGCCGGCGGTAGTCCGATTGTGTTTCCTGCTCACTATCCAGCCAGGCAGCATTGCTTTTTACAACGCCATACAACTGTGCACTGAATGATTTGAAGTCGGCACACTCCATTTCTACTAGTGCGTTGCGAATAATTTGTCGATTGAACGGTGCAGGCGGAATGGCGTTGCCACTGTTGAGCACTTGTTCCTCTTCGAGTGCTGGAGGGGCTGGTGCTGCAGCAGAATCTTCAGCTGCGGCAGTATAATCAATCTTGTTTTTTTGTCCTTCTGCCAGTTGAACATCGGCAGTAGTAGCAGTTTCCTGATTGGCACCTGTAGTGCAAGCTACAGCAAGGGTAGCCAGCAGCATGATTACATGCAATGGTTTCATACGGTTGGTTTTTAGCAATGAGATGAATAAGACTACCTGTTTACACAAATAGCCGTTGGTGTTGTTGTTGCATGCATGCTACAACCCATAATTCGCATCTGCCATCGGATGTAACCAATAGCATACGTTAATACAAACAAAAACCGCATTTCTTTCGAAATGCGGTTGCATAAATAGCTGTTCGTGTTGTTTACTGCATGTTGCCCATTTCCATAATAGTATGCCACTCCGCTTCAGTAACGGGGCAAACCGACAAACGTCCCTGGCGAATGAGAGCCAGGTTAGACAAAGCTGGTTCTGCTTTCATCTCTGCTAATGTCACGGGCTTTTTAAAATCCTTCACTGGTTTCAAATCTACCACTACCCAGTTGGGGTCTTCCGTAGTAGGATCCTGATAATGTTCTTTCACCACTTTGGCAATGCCAACAATGGCCAAGCCTTCGTTGGAATGATAAAAAAATACTTCATCCCCTTTTTGCATCGCCTTTAAATTGTTGCGGGCCTGATAGTTGCGTACGCCATCCCAAAAGGTTTGTTTGTCTTTTACAAACTGATTCCAACTGTATTTAAAAGGTTCTGATTTTACCAGCCAATAAGCCATAGTTATAAGTAGTGGTTATGTGTAATTAGAAGTGTCAAAATTAAGAGAATGCAATTGGGTTGTGCTACAAAACAACAGGAGCATCCCGTTTAGCTTGAACAGTTATTTCCATTAACAAATTTTTTCCAATCAGGTTCAATCCAAGCTGGAGCACCGGGCGTAATTGGTTGCGTTGATTACATGTAAACATCAATCCTCCATTAAAAATCATTCTAAAAAAAACGGCATGAAACTGACCAAACAATTTTTCGCAGCGGCCATTGCCTCTTTCCTTTTTGTAAGTGCACAAGCACAAAAAGAAAATACCAAAATGGTAGGCGGTGCTGCCATGTACCCTTCTAAAAACATCGTAGAAAATGCAGTAAACTCAGCAGACCACACCACATTGGTGGCCGCTGTAAAAGCAGCCGGATTAGTGGAAACCTTGCAGGGTGCCGGGCCTTTCACAGTATTTGCACCCAACAACGCCGCCTTTGGTTTGCTGCCGGCCGGCACTGTAGAAACACTGTTGAAGCCTGAAAACAAAGCAACATTGACTGCAGTGCTCACCTACCACGTTGTTGCAGGTAAGTACGATGCCAAAAGCATTTTGGGCCTCATTAAAAAAGGTAACGGTAAGGCAGTGCTGACAACTGTACAAGGTGGTACACTCACCGCTACAACCGACGGCAAAACCGTAATGCTGACCGACGAAAAAGGTGGAATGTCGCATGTAACCATTGCTGATGTATTTCAAAGCAACGGTGTGATTCATGTGGTAGACCATGTGGTGCTGCCGAAGTAAGATGCTGGATGTTAGATGTCTGATCTATGATGTACGATGTCTGACATTTTGATAATCTTACTGCGTACAAGTCTTAAAGGCTTGTGCTTAAGTAACTAAAAAAAACGCAAGGCATATCCTTGCGTTTTTTTTACTGACAACATGATTCATCATTCATCATTCATAACTCCCATCCACTCGCCAGCACATCGGCTAAATGCAGCACTTGCAGGTCTATGCCTTTCTTTTTGGCGACGCCATCAATATGCATGAGGCAGCTCATATCGGTGCTAACCAAATATTGTGCGTTGGTAGCGGCAGCATTTGTTACTTTCTGATCGGCCATGGCACCACTGATGGCATCAAACTTTACGGCAAAACTGCCGCCGAAGCCGCAGCAGGTTTCTACATCGTTCATTTCGGTCAGCGTCAATCCACGTACGTTAGCCAGCAGGGTGCGTGGCTCTTGCTTGATGCCCACTTCCCGCAAACCGGCGCAGCTGTCGTGATAGGTAACCACGCCTTCAAAGCGGGCGCCTACATCGGTAACTTGTAATTGATTCACCAAAAAATCGGAGAACTCAAACACCCGCTTGCTCAATGCATCGGCCTGACCGCTGTACATACTGTTGGCAAACAATTGCGGGTAATAATTTTTGACGAAGCCAATACAGCTGGCACTCGGCGCTACTACAACGGCATCATCAGCAAAATCTTGCAAAAATTTTTTGCATACATCTTTCGCATCTTCCTGAAAACCGGCGTTGAAAGCAGGTTGTCCGCAGCAGGTTTGGTTGGCATTGTAGCTCACTTCACATCCCACTTTGCGCAACACTTTCACCATATTAAATGCTACTCCGGGATACAACTGATCTATAAAACAAGGAACGAACAATTGAACTTTCATGTTGATGATTGACGCTTGTATGACTTGTAAACTGTTGAACTCTATTATCGCTCTATTGCACGTTTCGCTGCAATCATTTGCAAAGCGGTGATAGCAGCTTCTTCGCCTTTGTGGCCGTGTTTGCCACCAATGCGTTCTTGTGCTTGTTCCTCGGTCAGCACCGTAAGCACACCATAAATCACAGGCGATGGCAACGTAATATTGAGTTGTGTAATGCCTTGCGTTATGCTTTGGCATACATAATCAAAATGCGGCGTATCGCCTTTAATTACGCAAGCAAAGGCAATGTAGGCATCAGCATAATCGTTGGCACTATTGGCCAGTTGGTTGACCATGTAGGTCACTTCCACTGCACCGGGTACGGTGTATGTATGCACATCAGTAATACCTGCAGCAGCCAGTACACTCAAGGCTCCTGCTTCCAACTCGTTGGTGATGGCCGCATTCCAGGCGGTTTTTACTATGGCGATGCGCACCGGTGAAGAAAGTTGCGGTACCGATGCCAGCAATGCTGCATTTCCTATACTTGCCATATCTAATATTGCGAGAGTTGAATTGTTTGCTAAGAACAAAAATAGCGACCCATACCGAGCCGCTATTTGTTGAAAATATTTTTCGCCGGCATTAATCTACCGAACCCAAACGAGCCAGGTATTTGTCTACCTGAAAACCACGGTCGGTACGGGGATATTTGCTTTTGATTTCTTTGTAATACTTGATAGCGTCGTCGTTTTTGCCGAGTGTTTCGCTCAGCAAGGCAGCACGAAACAGGTTTTCTGCACTCAGTGCCTGCTGCTCAGGATAATGTGAGCCAGCTTTTGCATACATGCCAACGGCTTCTGCTTTTTTGCCCTGCTCAGCATAGGTGTCGCCCAAACGAGAGTAAGCAATGGCCTGAATTTCTTTGGCATCGGTGCTAAAGTCTTTCAGATAGCTTTCTGCTTTTTTAAAATCACCGAGGCGCAGGTTACAAACGCCAGCATAAAATTTAGCAAGGTTGCCTGCTTTGGTGCCGCTATAGCTGCTGGCTACTTTTTCAAACCCGGGGAATTGTCCGTCGCCATTCAGTGCCAGTTTTAGGCTGTCTTGCTGAAAATATTGCTGAGCATGCCAAATAGCATCGGCTGCTTTTTCTTCCTGTGGTTTGGCAAAAAACTGCTGGTAGCCATAGTAGCCGCCAATCAGCAAAATAATGGCACTGCCCACATAAACGATGGGCTTGCTGAATTTGGCCCAGAAGCCCTGCGCCTTCGCAATTACTTTAGCAGAATCGTCTACTACTTCTTCAAACTGTATGTTCTTTTTATCCGACATGATAAGTTGTTGTGCTTAGAAATGGTTTAAAACAATCGTTGATATCAATGATTTAGTCGTTTACAAACAGGTGAGGTTCGTCCACTGCGTACACGTCTTTCAATACCTCGCTATCATCGGGCCATGGGCTTTCTTCTGCAAACTTCACACTATCTTCTACTACAGCATCTACCCGCTGATGGATGGCATCCAGTTCTTCTTCGGTGGCCAGACCTTCGGTGCGAATAGTCATCAAAATTTGCTCAATGGGGTCACGCTGTTTGTATTCTTCCACCTCTTCCTTGGTACGGTATTTCTGAGGGTCAGAAATAGAGTGTCCTTTGTAGCGATAGGTTTTCATTTCGAGCAATGTGGGGCCGCCACCTTCACGGGCACGTTTTACAGCACGTTCTACTGCCTCGTGTACTGCTTCGGGGTGCATGCCGTCCACCGCATCGCCGGGCATATCGTATGCATCGGCCAGGGTGTAAATATCTCTTACGTTAGAAGTACGCTCAATAGAGGTACCCATAGCGTAGTTGTTGTTTTCGCAAATGAAGATTACAGGGAGTTTCCAGGTCATGGCCATGTTGAACACTTCGTGCAACATACCTTGGCGGGCAGCACCATCACCAAAGAAAGCAAGGGCTACATTGTCGGTGCCTTTGTACTGCTCGGCAAATGCCAAACCTGCACCGGTACCAATTTGGGCACCCACAATACCGTGGCCGCCAAAGAAGTAATTGTCTTTTCCAAAAAAGTGCATGCTACCACCTTTACCCTTGGCACAACCTGTGGCTTTGCCGTACAGTTCGGCCATACAGCTTTGGGGGCTGATGCCTTTGGCAATGGCCAAACCATGGTCGCGGTAGCCAGTTACATAAGGATCTTCCAAACGGGTGGCGGTCATACAACCGGCAGCAATGGCTTCCTGACCAATGTAGGCGTGGAAAAAGCCACGGATTTTGCCGGCCATTTTATACATTTCTTCTGCCTTCAGCTCAAACTGACGGATTAACAACATCAGCTCGTACCAGTACAGGTAGGTTTCTTTCGTGAATTTCTTGGCCATACTCCTTCAAAATGAGCCGCAAATATAGGTGGGAAGACCGAAACAGCGGAGCACCATACTAGAATAGTTGACAGTTGGCAATTTGCAGTTGGCAAAGCAGCCAATCCTATGTGCCTGCGGGTGGAAAAATACAGTCAGAAGGCCGCGGACAAAGGGGTGGGCATATTGCAAACTGCTATCTGCAAATTGCAAATTTTCGGATTTGAGCTTTCCGCCTTGCGCCCTTGGCTTTCGGTACGAACAACTACCTTGCGCCCCATGCTCCGGCTGCAGCACATATCGGCATTCCAGTTTAAAAACCACTTTTCGGCACAACAGGCTTTTACCAAAAAAGTAGTGGGCATTTGTGGCGCCAACGGGGCGGGCAAAACCAACCTGCTTGATGCCATTTACTACCTCTGTTTTACCAAAAGCTATTTTGCCGGCAGCGATGCCGCCCTGGTGCACCATGGGCAGGCAGGCTTTCGGGTGGCAGGTAAGTTTGCCATTGGCAGCAGTGCCGCACAAGTGGTGTGTGTGCTCCGCGAAACGGGCAAAAAAGAAATCAGCTGGAATGAAGAACCCTACTCCAAAGTGAGTGCCCATGTGGGCCGGCTGCCCGCTGTAATTATTGCGCCAGATGATGTGGAACTCATCACCGGTGGTAGCGAAACTCGTCGCCGCTTAATGGATGGATTGCTCTGCCAGATAAATCCGCAATACCTGCAGCAACTGATGGAATACAACAAGCTATTGCAGCAGCGCAACAGCCTGCTGAAACAAATGGCTGAAACGGGCAGCAAACAAAACAGCCTGCTGGATATTTTGAACGAACAACTGGCCACGAGAGCTGTATTTGTGCTGCAAGCAAGACACCAGTTGTTGCAACAGTTTTTGCCGCAGGCAGAGCAACATTATAAACTGATTGCTGGTGGACAAGAGCATGTGGCTTTCAGCTATCAGGCTTGCTTACCTGCCAACAGCAACAGTAGTAACTACCTTGCATTGCTGCAGCAGGCTTTGCCCAAAGATTTGGCGCTGCAACGCACCACAGCCGGCATTCACCGCGACGATCTGCAACTGCTGCTGGAAGGCCACCCTTTTAAACAATTAGCCAGCCAGGGCCAACGCAAAAGCCTGCTTTTTGCACTCAAGCTCACCGAATATGAATGGCTGCAACAACACAAAGGCTTTGCTCCGCTGCTGCTGTTGGATGATGTGTTTGAAAAACTGGACAACCACCGCATGACCAACCTGCTGCGGGAAGTATGTGTAGAAAAACAAGGACAGGTATTTATAACCGATACCCACCGCGACCGGCTGGAGGCTCAGCTATCCGCCATCGGAGCCGATTACGAAATCATTGACATTGCATCCTGAGCAGCCAGATTTTATTTACCTTGAACATTCAACCGACCAACCACATGAACAGCGAAATGAATATGGGCGAAGCCATGCAGGCCTTTCTGAATAAAAGCAAACTGAAAAAAGGCATACAGGCACAGCAACTCACCGAAGTGTGGGAAAACATGATGGGTAAAACGGTGGCCCGCTATACCGATAAATTACAGCTGGTCAATCATACTTTATTCATCAGCACCCATGTGGCGCCGCTGCGCCACGAACTGATGTACCAGCGGGAAACCATTATGCTACGGGTAAATGAAATACTTGGTGCTGATACCGTGAAGGAAGTAGTAATCAGGTAAGCAGTGGGAAGTACGAGGTACGAAGTGGAAGTATGATGTTTGATGTACGATGTCTGATGTAAAAGGACATTAAGTCAAGCCATTATTCACCTCATTCGATGATGGCTATTTTCTCTGCACTACATTATTGCCTATTGCTTACTGCCTGTTTCCTAATCAACTCTTCAACTCCATCCCCCCTTACCCCTGCATGGCTGTATCAAAATCGCCACGGGGTGAAGCAAAGAATTCTTCCAGCGAAAAAGATGGATAGAGCATGGCTTTAATCAAATTATTCATAGAAATAATACCGGCAAACTGATGCCCGTTAAATACCGGCAGGTAGCGGGTATGATGTGCAATCATCAGCTGCATCATTTCGTGGCGGCTGCTGTCGATAGATGCTGCAGGCAATTTGGTATCCATCACATCTGCCACTGTTTTTTCGGCCGCCTGCCAACCCGGCGTAGCCATCTTTTGCACCAATGCATGTTCCGTGAAAATGCCTTTGTACTCCCCCTCTTCCATCACCACCAAAAAACTGCGGTTGAGAGAGCTCAACAATCGGATGGCTTCGAGTGCATTGTATTGTGGATGTACGTAGTTGAAAGCGGTCGCTTTCTGACGGAGAATATCAGCGGCTGTAGTCATGGTGGTTGGGTTTTTCAGAGATGCTGAAATTTCTGCCAAAAACAAGTACTGCCGGATGACATTTATCACCCGAATTGCCACCAAAAAACTGTACTTAAGAAGATGCTTAGTAAATGGCGCCCTCTTCTATCAGTCGGTCGGTAAGGCCGCTGTCGAACAAGGCTTCTTTGCTGCGCAAAGCTTCCCGCAAAATATCGTGAATGGTAATAACGCCAACCAGCCGGTCATTTTCCAACACAGGCAGGTAGCGGCCTGTACTACCCAGTATCATGTGGATGCATTCTTCTACCGTATGCTCCGGTGTTACTTCGGCAAGGCCCGTGGTCATGGCATCCCGCACAGGGCAGGTGGCGCTGCTTTTGCCCTCCAGTGCTACCTGACGGCTGTAATTTCTTTCGCTAAAAATACCCTCCAGTTTATCACCATCCATTACAATTACGTAGCTCAGGTTGAGGGTTTTCATCATGTGTAGTGCATCTACCACCATGGCATTGGGGGCAATAATATTGGCAGGCTTGGTTTTGCTGGCCAATATATCGGCAACAGTTCGCATAGGCTTGATTTGCTCGTTTTATTGTGGGTTGGTAAACTTACGGCATGCAGCCATACGGGCCATCATGCTGCATCCACTTTACAATCTTGTTTTCAGTACGGGTGTCATCTCTCTCCGCCAGCTGTCGAAATCACCGGCAATGATGTGCTCCCTCGCCTGACCAATCAGCCACAGGTAAAAGCTCAGGTTTTGCATGCTGGCCAGCTGTAGGCCCAGTATTTCGCCGGCTTTAAACAGGTGCCGCACATAGGCTTTCGTGTAGTAATTGCTGACGCCGTTGTCCAGCACATCATCCAGCACCGAAAAGTCTTTCTCCCATTTTTTGTTGTCGATATTGATAACGCCTTTGCTGGTAAACAGCATGGCATTGCGGCCATTGCGGGTGGGCATTACACAGTCAAACATATCTACACCATGGCTGATGCACTCCAGCAAATCCCACGGTGTACCCACACCCATCAGGTAGCGGGGTTTTTCCCAGGGCAGGTGCTCACAGCTCCATGCACAATATTCATACATCATTTCGGGCGGCTCGCCTACGCTGAGGCCGCCAATGGCATTGCCCACGGCATTTTTGCTGCTGATGAATTCGGCAGAGGCTTTGCGCAAATCTTTGTACGTGCCGCCCTGCACAATGGGAAACAGGTTTTGATCGTAGCCATATTTGGGCTGCGTTTCGGCGAGGCGGCCAATGCACCTATCGAGCCAGCGATGCGTCAGGTGCATGCTGTCCATAGCATATTTGTACTCGCTGGGGTACGGCGGACATTCATCAAACGCCATGATGATATCGGCGCCAATGCTACGCTGAATATCCATCACCCGCTCCGGGGTAAACAGGTACTTGCTGCCATCGATATGGCTGCGAAACGTAACGCCTTCTTCTTTGATTTTGCGCTGCGCCGCCAGGCTAAACACCTGATAGCCGCCACTATCGGTGAGGATGGGCTTGTGCCAGCCGTTGAACTGATGCAGGCCACCCGCTGCTTCCAGCACATCGAGGCCGGGGCGCAGGTACAGGTGGTAGGTATTGCCCAAAATAATTTGCGCCTGCACCACATCATGCAGTTGCTGCTGGGTAACAGCTTTTACCGTACCCACGGTACCCACGGGCATAAAAATGGGTGTCAGTATTTCGCCGTGGTCAGTGGTGAGTTTACCTGCCCGGGCCTTGCTGGCGGCATCGGTATGTTGGAGTTCAAAAGATAATGCTGGCATAAGTGGGCAAAGGTAAGGGGGCAAGGGAAAGGTTGAGGACGAAGAGAAGATCGAGGACGAGGGGAAGGTTAAGGACAAAATATAGAAAGAAGTTGAGAAAGAGGCTTGAATGAAAAGCCTGTGCAACACTGCATGGAGATGCTATCATCAACAATACAACATGTATAACCAGGTGGATTGTACTAATAAACAATACAAAATGTATAACGCTAGGACATTGAAAATCAATAATGTTTCGTTAGGCCTTTTTTGAGAGGAGTAGCATATATTTACGTGTTACAAGCAATCCTAAAAGACGACACAGCAATAAATGGAAATTTGGCAATACATAGAAATTTTAAGACGACCTAACAAGACTTGGTTTTTCTCAAAGGACAACACCGAAGAGAAAATTAACGCCTTGACTAAAATTGCCAATGACGGTTATCCAAGTCTTATTTACAGCTTGATAGAGTTTCTAAAAGACAACAACAAAGAAATAAGAGAAACCACTTCCAAGACGATTACTCACCTATTCAAAAAGATTGACAGCAAAAAAGGATATTACGACACTCTTAAACACTGTGGAATTTCAAAAAGTGATATTGACTTTTATGAAGCAAATTTTCCGAAGGAACAATATGTAGAGTTATTGGCAATTAGTTCATTAAATGGAAGTGGATACGTTAGAGAAAAAGCAGTTAAAAATCTTTCACAAGTTGACAGTCCAAGAGCCATACAATTTTTAATCTATCGCTTAGCTGATTGGGTTTTGCCAGTTCGACAGGCTGCACTAAACGGCATTGACAACTACAAAACAAACAATTACATTGACAGTTTAATTGAAAATTTGCCAATTTTTGAATGGCTACAAAAAGTTGAACGGACAGACCTAAGCGGAATTTACAAAGACATTGTTGAGTTTATTGCTTCTGAAAATAGGACGTATGTAATTGACAACTTTAAGAAATACCCAGACAAACTAAGAATACTTTTAGCAAGACACATTTCAAGTTCTCTTAGAGACAATTCGCAAGAATTAAAACTGTTCCTAACCGACAAACATTTTTTGATTAGGAACTTAGCAATAAATCATTTTGACAAACTTGGGCAAACAGAAATCGAACAATTACTGAAAGACAAATCAGCGAACGTCCGACTTCAAACACTTTATTGCTTAAAAGACCAAAACGACTTTGAAACAACTGTAAATAAATTTTTAGCGGACAGTTCCGCCACAATAAGACATTTTGCAAGGTTCACGCTGAAACAATCAAACATTGACTTTGCTATATATTACAATGACAACTTGCAAGAAAACAAACAAGTCATTGGGTCATTAAGCGGACTTGCTGAAACGGAAGGTAAACAGTATTCGGAAACAGTTAAGTCATATTTGAAAGACAAAAAAATAAGAGTTAAAAAGACAGCATTTTTAGCTCTTTGCAAACTTGATGAAGAAAGTGCTTATGACTTTGCATTTGCGAACCTTGACAGCCAATATCTTGGACTTAGAAATGTAATCATTGAATTTTTATCACACATTCCGAGACAAGAAGTTTTGACAAAAGCAAAAAGCATTTACGAGACAGGCAATTATGACTTAAAAAAGTCAATGCTAAAACTCTTCAACAAAGTTGGCGGTTGGTCAGCAATTCCCGACTTAATGATTGGAACAATTGACGAAAACGAGAACATAAGACATTTGGCGTTTGGCTATTTACAAATTTGGAGAGCAAGAGCAGTGAGACTATTTTCAACACCAAAACAAGGAGAAATTGAAAGAGCTAAACAGATTTTTAACTTCGTAAACGAGACACACGAAGACAAACAATATTTTAAAACAAACCCGGTAGATGGACTTGACTTTTACTTCAAATAGCAGAAGGCCAGCTTGTAACAGCCGTTTTGCAAAAGCGGGGGTTTCGTGCTTCTATGACAGTGAAGTGCTAAATTCAAGTTTTGTGCATCTAATGAAGTTTAGTGCTAAAAATCCCCGCCTTCGCAAAGCGGCAAAACGTTGGTGGCAAGCCTACCAGCAAACCGTTTCCAATTGACAGCAGACTACAAATATTTTATTTTACTGTAACTTTTTATACAACTCAATCGTTTCACCAATGCAACACCCCAGACAAATCATTAACTTAAAACCTTAAACGCAATTATGAATTCAAGTGGTACAAATTCAAGTGATTTAGAAGAATTAAAAATAAACGTCAAAATCAAACTTTCGGCTTTGTGGGCATCAGTGACATTTTTTTATATCTATGGCGACTATTTTGAACTCTATGTGCCTAACAAAGTGCAAGGGATAATCAACGGAAACAGTATGCTTGATAATCCAGTAAAACTGTTTGCAGCTTCCGCATTATTGGCAGTTCCAGCTCTAATGGTTTGCTTGTCTGTTATATTGAAAACAAAAATAAATAGGAGGTTGAACTTAATCGCAGGCGTTTTATTTACAGCAATTATGCTTTTGATTGCGGTTACATCAATTTCAGAATGGAGAGCCTTCTATGTTTTTTACGCAATAGTTGAAAGCATACTTACTTCAATAATTATATGGTATGCATGGAAATGGAGAAACTAAATTACCAAATGAATCATGGCAACAGAAATTTCAAACAAAAAATTAGCCAGAATTGCAGGGCTTTTGTATTTAGGGGTTGTAGTAACAGGCATTTTCACTTTAATGTATGTACCCTCTAAACTTTTTAATGCAGACAATGCTTCTTTAATTTTTCAAAATATTACCTCTTCCCAAACACTTTTACGGTTAGGAATCGTTGGTGGACTTTTATGCTATACTTTTTTTCTTTTCTTGCCACTTGTACTGTACAAATTATTGAAAACCGTAAATGAAAATTATGCAAAACTTATGGTGCTTTTAGCGGTTTTAAGTGTTCCAGTATTTTTCTTGAATGTTCAAAACTTATTTTCAATTCTTTCGCTTATCATAGGTGGACAAAGTAAATTAGGTTTATCAACAGACCAAATCCAATTAGCGGTAATGCAATATCTTGACCAGTATGACAATGGCATGCGGATTGTTCACATATTTTCAGGACTTTGGTTATTCCCGTTCGGTTATTTAGTTTTTAAATCAGGGTTTCTTCCCAAACTTTTAGGAGTATTATTAATGCTTGGCTGTTTTGGGTATTTAATAAATTTCATAGGATACACACTAATTCATGATTACTCTAAAATTGGAATATCATCATACATAAGTCTGCCTGCAAGCTTTGGAGAGATTGGAACTTGTTTGTGGCTTTTAGTTATAGGTGTAAAAGATAAAAAACAAACCTGACGACAAACGCCTGCCACCAACAAAAGTATTTGCAAAAGCAGGGCTGGACACTATAACATCAGCTGTGTGCTGTCTCGTCCTGAAATAGGTTGACTAAAAATCAACCATTTTATGGACCTAAAAGAACAGATCATTCAGGAGTATTTAACTCAAGGCTGTGGCTTCAGAGCCCTCGCCGCCAAGTACGGCATCAGCCGTACCACCATTTGCAAATGGGTGCTTATTCATCAGGGAATTCATAACTTACCCCCAACACAAAAGCAACAATCTTATTCCACCA